>Ga0160428_1000002_pt1 | contig 418371 bp, 399 predicted proteins | sample SolpanmetagenomM_FD_108198 | JGI IMG/M metagenome (GOLD analysis project Ga0160428, IMG submission 108198) | Solar panel surface microbial communities from Lawrence Berkeley National Laboratory, California, USA - M | ecosystem: Engineered > Built environment > Solar panel > Unclassified ... | reverse complement strand
GCCCCCGCCGGGCGTTACCCGGCACCGTCGTTTCGCGGAGCCCGGACTTTCCTCGCGCGCATCGCTGCACCCGCGGCCGCCCGACCCTCTGACGTGCTCGCCCTAGCGCGGGAATGCGCGCTAGGGAAGCGGCACCGCCCCGAACTGATCGATGGGGAGATCGATGCCGAATGCCGGATGATCCTGCTCGCGCTTCTGCTTCCCAAACCGCAGGGCGACGCGTAAGGCCGCGGGCGTCAGAGGGTCGGGCGGCCGCGGGCATCTTAGGATGCGCGAGGAAAGTCCGGGCTCCGCGAAACGACGGTGCCGGGTAACGCCCGGCGGGGGCGACCCCAGGGACAGTGCCACAGAGAGCAGACGGCCCCATCCTTCGGGATAAGCCTTTGGGCGGGTCAAGGTGAAAGGGTGCGGTAAAAGCGCACCGCGCTGCCGGTAACGGACAGCGGCAAGGTAAACCCCACCGGGAGCAAAACCGAATAGGGGCGGCATATGGGCTTCGTTTCAGCTCGTCGCCCGGGTTGGTTGCTGGAGGCGGCGTGCAAGCGTCGTCCTAGAGGAATGGTCGCCTATCCTCCCTTGCGGGAGGTGGACAGAACCCGGCTTACAGACCCTCTGACATTAAACGCGGCGGGGGTTGCCCGTTGCGTCGCGCCGCCCAGCGCTTATGTGGACGACGATGTCTCGCACGCCTTCCCGATCGAACGACTGGGGTTTTCCCCGCTGGCGTGGCTATGGGTCGAGCCGCGAAGCGACGACCGTGCGGCTGTGCGATCGTCATGGCTGCGAGGAACCGGGGAATTGTCCGGCGCCGAAATCGCCGAACAGCCCGGATCGCTGGTATTTCTGTGCGACCCATGCGGGTGAATACAATCGCGGCTGGAATTATTTCGAGGGCCTGAGCGCCGAAGAGGCGGCGCAGCGCGAGGCGTCGGAGAGCCGCACCGCGTCGGGCTACGCCAATGCCGGGCATTACGCCTGGGGCGGTCCCGGTGACGGCAGCCGGTCGCGCGACGAATTCCGCGCGCTGGAGACGCTGGGCCTCGACGGCGATGCCGAGTTCGAGGCGGTCAAGACGGCGTGGCGCAAGCTGGCCAAGGAAAACCACCCGGACGTCCGCCCCGGCGACGCCGATGCGGCGGTCCGTTTCCAGACGGTGCAGGCCGCTTATGAGGTGCTGCGGTCGGCGGAGGAGCGGCGCGAGTGGCGCCCGACCTGAAACAGGTTCGCAGCGACTGGCAGGGCGCCGTGCTGGTCTGCGGCAAATGTTCGAAAAAGCTGGATGGCGGCTTCGGGCGCAAGCGACGTTCGCCGCTGGCCAAGGTGCTGCGCAGGATCCTGGGGCTGAAGAAGGGGCGCAAGGCGGCGCTCGGCGTGGTCGAGACGCGGTGCCTGGGCCTGTGCCCACGCGGTGCGGTCGCGCTGGTCGATGCGCGGGTGCCGGGCCAGTGGCTGGTGGTGCCGCAAGGCGCCGACGTCGCCGAACTCGCGGCGCGGCTGGAGCGGGTTCCGGGTATCGCGCGCGACGGGGCCGAGGCGGTGGCGCGGGGCTCCTGACGCGTCTGGTAAGGGGGCCGCTACGCGTAGCGCGCGGCGGTTTCGCGGATCAGCGCGATCATGTTGGGAATGCCCTGCGTCCGGTTGGAGCTTAGCTGGTTCTTCAGATCGAACGGCGCCAGTTCGCCCTCGATATCCGTCCCACGGATCGCTGCCGGCGCGCTATCCTGCACGGTCAGCAGCACCAGCGCGATGATCCCCTTGGTGATCGCGGCGTTGCTGTCGGCCAGGAAGTGCAGCGTGCCGTCGTCGCGACGGGTCGGATAGACCCAGACCGACGCCGAACAGCCGCGGACCAGCGTGGCCTCCGTCTTCAGCGGCTCCGGCATCGGCTCCAGCCCCCGCCCGAGGTCGATCAGCAGGCGATAGCGATCGTCGGCATCGAGAAAGTCGTATTCGTCGCGGATGTCGGCGATGCTGGTCATGGCGATGCGGTACAGATGCGGGGGAAGGGGGGCAACCGGCGCCGGGTGCTGTGCGCCGGCGGGAGCGTGCCCACTCCGTACGCCGTCCTGCGGATCAGCGGGCGCAACGGTCGGCGGGCGTCACAGATCGACGCCCGCGGCGATCGCCTCCAGCTTCTTGATGCGCTCCTTCAGGTCGGCGATCTCGATGCGCGACCCGGCCGAGGGCAGCGGGGGCATCGCGTCCTGCGTCGCGTCGAGCTGTTGATGCTTCAGCGCCAGCCAGCCACGCCAGCCCGACAGGCCGGCGGTGGTCACCATCGCCAGCCCGGCGAGCGACGACAGCGACACGGTCACGTATACGTTGGGATCGATCATGGTCCGCCTCCTTCTAGCGGTCGCGCAGCTGCTCGATCTCGTGGCTGAGATCGGCAGTGCTTCGGTCGTCGGTGATGACGCGCTCCAGAACCTGGATGCGCTCCTTCAGCTGCTGGACTTCATAGGCGAGGCGCAGCGTGTCCTCGTTCGTCGCGGCGGGCGCCGGATCCGATCGGGCGTGGGCGGCGAAGCGGGCGCGGAACACGACCGCGATCATCACCAGTGCCACGATCGCGACGACCATTTCTGCGGGATTCATCTGCCTTTTCCTTCCCGGGCGGTCAGTTGATCGGCGGGCGGCCGAGGGCGGGGCGCTCGTCGCGCAGGCCCTCGATCTGCTCCGCCAGGTCGACGCCGCGGTCGGTGACGATGCGTTCCAGCACGCGTACCCGGTCCTCCAGCCGTTCGGTCTGCGCCGCATATTGCGCGGCCTTTTCGGCGACCTTCGTCGCCTCGATCTCCAACCGGCGTTCCTGCAGCTTGAACCAGGGGCGGATGAACACGCCGCCGAAGATGGCGAGCAGGCCGCAGCAGATGCCGAGGATCGGGATCAACAAGGGGGACATCGTCTGGCCTTTCTCAACGGACGCGGAGCTGTTCGATCTCGTGACCGAGGCGATGCGAACGGTCGGTCACGATGCTCTCGACGGTCGCCAGTCGCTCCTGAAGCCGGTCGATCTGGCCGATGCGCCGTGCGTTCTCCGCATCCAGCAGATCGATGTTCTGGCGCGCCTCCAGATCCGGGGCGAGGGTGGCCTGCCGCACCTTGCGGCGGCCGTACCATTGCACCGTCAGCGTGATCATCGCGCCGAGGAACATGCAGAAGAAATGTTCGGGTAGCATGGTCTCGTTCCCCTCAGCGGTCGCGGAGCGCTTCGATCTCGCGGGCGGTTCGCTCGGCGGGATCGGTGGCGATGCGTTCGAGGACGGCGATCCGTTCCTCCAGACGGCCGACTTGGCCGGTCAGCTTATCGTTCTCGTTGGTGAGCAGCATGATCTTGCGCTCCGCTTCCAGATCGTCGTCGCCGTTCATCGCGGCGTTGCGGCGCCACCGGCGGCTCCGCCGGCCATTCTCGTCTTCCAGCGGGTAGCCATGCTTGGCCTTGACCCACACCGTGAAGGCGTGACGCGCAGAGACCGCTCCGACGATGCCCACCGGCACCATCCAACCCATATCCATCGTTGTTCTCCCTGAACCCCTTGGCGCGAGCGTGACGCTCAGCGCAGGCTGTCGATTTCCTCGGCCAGCCAGGTGTTGCGGCTGGTGTAGTGCAGCTCGATGTCGGCGAGCCGGCGGTCGATGTCGCGGAACTTGCTGCGCACCTCGGCGGTGGAACGCTTCGGGTTCGATCGCATGCCCTGCCAGAACTTGGCGTCCTCAGGCGTGTCGTACAGGCCGTTCGGCTTGTTCTCGGCAGCCCAGGCGATGACGAAATAGGCGATCACGATCCACCATTGCTGCGCGATCACGGTCATCGCGGCGACGCCCAGGCGGACCCAGAGCACGTCGACCCCGGTATAGTCGGCGATGCCGGCGCAGACGCCCTTCCACTTGCCGTCCTGCGGATCGAGGTAGAATTTGGTACGGGCGGACATCTCAGTTCCTCCGGTCGAGCTGGTAGGTGTTGGTCGGCTGCGCGGTCAGGCTCGGCTTGAAGTCGGGATTGTCGGCTGCGACGATCCGCTCGACCGTGTTGACGCGTTCTTCGAGGCGGCGGGCGAGATTGAACATCTCGTCGAGCAGCTTTTCGTCCTCGTCGGTGATCTTGGGCGCCTGCTTCCACTTCGTGACATAGTGGAAAATCAGCCAGGGCAGGCCGATCAGCGCGCAGAAGATCGCCAAAACTCCTTCGAAGTTCATCTCAACCCTCCCGGTTGGCGTTGCCGCTCAGGCGCGCCTTCAGGGCGGCGAGTTCGGCATCGACCTTGTCGCCCTGGCGAAGCTCGGCGATCTCTTCTTCCAGCGTCTTGGGAACGCCGAGGCCCAGCGCCTCGGCGCGACCCTCCGCATCGTCCACCCGGCGCTCAAGCACATCGAAGCGGCTGAACGCCTCGTTGGTCTTGGGACCCGAATACATCTCGCGCAGGCGGAAGCGGTTGTTCGCGCTTTCCAGACGGGTCTGGACGTTCGACTGCTTGGTGCGGGCTTCGGACAGCTTCTTCTGAAGCTTGGCGATGTCCTCTTCCGACGCGCGCAGCGCATCGTCGAGAACCCCGACCTCGATCCGCAGCTGCTCGGCCATGTCGGCGGCCTTCTGCTTCTCGCCCAGCGCGGCCTTGGCGAGATCCTCGCGGTCCTTCGACAGCGCGAGCTCCGCCTTCTCCATCCAGTTCGCCTGAAGCTGGTCGAGCTTGCCGATGTGCCGGCGCATTTCCTTCTGGTCGGCGATGGTGCGGGCCGCGGAGGCGCGGACCTCGACCAGGGTTTCCTCCATCTCGAGGATGATCATGCGGATCATCTTCGCCGGATCCTCCGCCTTCTCGAGCAGATCGGCGAAGTTGGCGGCGACGATGTCGCGGGTGCGGGAGAAAATGCCCATCGAACTTGGTGCTCCTGAAACAATGGCCGGGGCGGGCGAGGGAAATCGGACCGCCCCGGTTTGGGGCCGCTTACGCCGTCAGGCGGGCGGCCTTCACGACGGCCGTGTGGCTGGTGCCGGTCGCCGGTCCGACTGCGCCCGCGACGCAGGTCGCGCTGAACAGGACGGTGCAGACGATGGCGGCGAGCTTACGGCCGATCTCGGAATTGAACATTGTAGCCTCCTGAATTCTGAACCTTGTGACCACCGTGCGGCGGTATGCCGGGAGCACTGCAGGAGGCGTGCCAATTGCGAAAACCGCGAATTTCCGCCGTTATCCGGTGTATTATCGTGCTGAACCACAGATGAACGCTTGCGCAACCTTGGCATTCTACGCCAGATGTTGGCGATGCAGAGAGCGGCACAGGCCATCGGTCAATCGGGGGCGTTTCTGGACGCGCTGGAACGCGCCAGCAGGGCCGCGGCGCTGGACCGCCCGGTGCTGGTCATCGGCGAGCGCGGCACGGGCAAGGAGCTGGTCGCGGAGCGCCTGCACAGGCTGAGCCCGCGCTGGGATCAACCGCTCGTCATCATGAATTGCGCCGCTCTGCCGGAATCGCTGATCGAGGCCGAATTGTTCGGGCACGAGGCCGGCGCTTTCACCGGCGCGACCAAGGCGCGGGCAGGGCGGTTCGAGGAGGCGCACCGCGGGACTCTGTTCCTCGACGAGCTCGGCACGCTGTCGATGGCGGCGCAGGACCGGTTGCTGCGCGCGGTCGAATATGGTGAGATCACGCGCATCGGTTCGTCGCGCCCGCTGCGGGTGGACGTCCGCATCGTCGCGGCGACCAACGAACATCTGCCGGACAAGGTCGACGCCTTCGAGTTCCGCGCCGACCTGCTCGACCGGCTGTCGTTCGAGGTGGTGACGCTGCCGCCCTTGCGCGCGCGGTCGGGCGACATCGTGGTGCTGGCGGACCATTTCGGCCGCCGGATGGCATCGGAAATCGGTTGGGACCGCTGGCCCGGGTTCGGCCCGCGCGCGATCGACCAGTTGCTCACCCACCGCTGGCCGGGCAACGTCCGCGAGTTGCGTAACGTCGTCGAGCGCGGGGTCTATCGCTGGGACGGGGATGGCCCGGTCGATGCGATCGAGATCGATCCCTTCGCCTCGCCGTTCCGGCCGCAGGGCGGAGCCGGCGGCGGGCCGAGGCGCGATATCGGCAAGGCGGCGGCCGAGCAGCCGCCCGCGCAACCTGCCGTGCCGGAGGACGACCCCGTCGTCGCCTGCGATACCGGACCCTCCGACTTCAAGTCGCGGGTGGCGCGTTTCGAGCGCGAGCTGCTCGCCCGCGCGCTCGCCGAACATCGGTTCAACCAGCGATCGACGGCCGAGGCGCTGGGACTGAGCTACGACCAGCTTCGCCATGCGCTTCGCCGCCACGACCTGATCAACGCGGGAAGCTCATGACGCTTGCGTAACGGGACGGAAGCGTTAGGCCGCGTGTCGCGTTAACGCGGGGACGACATCGTCCCACCTTCTCGAAAGGAGCCTTTTCCATGGCATTCGAACTTCCGCCGCTGCCCTACGCCTATGACGCGCTGGAGCCGGTCATCTCCAAGGAGACGATGACCTTCCACCACGACAAGCATCACGCGGCCTATACCAACAAGCTGAACGAAGGCGTCGCCGCGGATTCGAACCTGGAGGGCAAGTCGATCGAGCAGATCCTCGGCATGATCTCGACGCTGCCGCCGCTGGTCCGCAACAACGGCGGCGGATATTGGAACCACGACTTCTTCTGGAAGATCATGGGACCCAAGGGATCGACCCAGCCATCCGGCGCGCTGGCCGAGGCGATCGAGACCTATGGCGGCCTCGACAAGTTGAAGGACGACTTCAACACCAAGGGCGCGGGCCAGTTCGGTTCGGGCTGGGCCTGGGTCATCAAGGACGCGAGCGGCGCGCTGAAGGTGACGTCGACGCCGAACCAGGACAATCCCCTGATGGACGACGCCAAGGAGCCGGGCACGCCGATCCTGGGTAACGACGTGTGGGAACACGCTTACTATCTGACCTATATGAACGACCGGCCGGGGTATCTGAAGGCGTGGTGGGACGTGGTGAACTGGGACGAAGCCGGCAAGCGTTTCGACGCGGCCTGAAGCAGAAAACCCCTCTCCCGCCGGGAGAGGGGTTTTTCTATTCCACCGGTACGTCGCCGACCGGCGCGTCGCCGGTGTTCAGCCCATGGCGCAGCAACATCGGGATGTTCGCGAACGCGAACAGCAGCGTCAGCGGGATCGCCCCCCAGAGTTTGAAGCCGACCCAGAAGTTCCAGTCGGTGCTCCGCCACACGGTTTCGTTCAGCGCCGCCATGAACAGGAAGAACAGCGCCCAGTTGCGCGTCAGCTTGCGCCACCCCTCGGCATTCAGGCCGGGATAGGCGGTGCCGAGCAGTCCCTGCAGCAGCGGCCGCCCGGTGATAAGGCCGAACGTCAGCACGGAGGCGAACATGGTGTAGACGAAGGTCGGCTTCATCTGGATGAACTTGGGGTCATGGAAATATACGGTAAGCCCGCCGAACACGACGACGAACCCGCCCGAAATCCACAGCATCGGCGAGATGTGGCCGAGCCGCGTCTTCGACACGATCATCGCGACGATCGTGGCGAGGATGAAGGCCGTGGTCGCGACGATCACCTTGGCGATCACCAGCGCCCCCGCGCGGTCGAGGTCGGACAGGAAGCCGGTGCCCGACGCCACCAGCTTCATCGCGAGCGCGGCGGGAAACAGGAAGTTGACCGCGAAGAACACGAGCAGCGGCCCGTATTCGATCCCCATCCGCAGACCGGGAGATTGCTTTCGGATCGTCTGGGTCACGCTGTCATCTCGCCATATCCTTCGTCGCTTCGGACGTGTTCCGGGGTCCACCGTTCCGCACATCCGACCGATCGTGAGGCACGCGGATCGGTAAATCCCGAGATGAGTCGGGGGTTACACCGTTCGAACATACGCATTCCTTGTCATCCCCGCCTGCGCGGGGATGACGAGAGTGTGTCTGAAGGGGATACTCGCCGAACTCGTCCGAGGTGACGGCGGGCATGAGGCGACGTCACTTCCGTGCTCCCGCATCGACGCCCGCGATGATCCGCGCCACTTCGTTCGCATCGAACGGGCGCAGATCGGTCATGCCTTCGCCGACGCCGATCGCATGGATCGGCAAACCGTATTTCTCCGCCGCCGCGACCAGCACGCCGCCGCGCGCGGTGCCGTCGAGCTTGGTCATGACGAGGCCGGTGACGCCCGCGACCTCCCTGAACACCTCGATCTGGCTCAGCGCATTCTGTCCGGTGGTCGCGTCCAGCACCAGCACGACGTCATGCGGGCTGGCGGGATTGATCCGTCCCAGCACGCGGCGGATCTTGGCGAGTTCGTCCATCAATTCGCGCTTGTTCTGCAACCGGCCGGCGGTGTCGACGATCAGGACGTCGATCCCCGTCTCGGTCGCCTTCTTGACCGCGTCCCACACCACGCCCGCCGCATCGCCGCCCTCCGGCCCCGTGACGATCGGCACGCCGACCCGGTCCGCCCAGGTGCGCAGCTGCCCGATGGCGGCGGCGCGAAAGGTGTCGCCGGCGGCGAGCATGACGCCATAATCCTGCTCCATCAGCAGGTGCGCGAGCTTGGCGATCGTCGTCGTCTTGCCCGACCCGTTGACGCCGATGACCAGGATGACCTGGGGCCGTGGGAAGGCCGTGACTTCCAGCGGGGTGGCGACGCGTGCCAGCGCCTTCTCCACCTCGTCCGCGACGACGAGCCGGATCCCGAGTTCCTCCATGTTGCGCTCGAAGGTGCCCTCGGCCAGCCGGGCGCGGATCTTGCCCGCGGTATCGGGGCCGAGATCGGACGCGATCAGCGCCTCCTCGATATCGTCCAGCGTCGGATCGTCGAGTCGCGCGCCGCCCAGCCCGGCGAGGTTGCCGACGAGGCGGTCTGAGGTCTTCTTGAAACCGCCGAGCAGGCGTTCGTGCCAGGTGGGGATGGTGCTCATGCAATCGTACCTAGAAGCTGGGTGTCGGTGGCGCCGGTGATGCGGACGGGGACGATGATGCCCAGTTCGGCGCCGGAGGAAAGGGCGACATCGGCGAAACTGCCTGCATGGCCGCGATCGCCGGGACGTTCGACCAGCACCTGCTGCACGCTGCCGACGCAGCTTTCAAGCCATGCGGCCTTGCGGCGGGCTGCCGCGATCCTGAGCCGTTCGGCGCGGGCGCGTATGACGGCCGCATCGACCTGCGGCATCCGGGCGGCGGGCGTGCCGGCGCGCGGCGAATAGGGAAAGATGTGCGCATGGACGATATCGGCATCGTCGATCAGCGCCAGCGTGTCCGCCGCCATCGCCGCATCCTCGGTCGGGAAGCCGGCGATCAGGTCGGCGCCGATCGCGATGTCGGGCCGCGCCGCCTTCAGCCGCCGGACCGTGCCGATCGCCTGGGCGCGGCTGTGGCGGCGCTTCATCCGCTTGAGGATCATGTCGTTGCCCGCCTGAAACGACAGGTGCAGATGCGGCATGATCCGGGCGTCGCCGGTCACGATCTCGAACAGCCGGTCGTCGATCTCGATCGAATCGAGCGACGACAGCCGCAGCCGGGCAAGGGCAGGGACGTGGCGCAGGATGCGATCGACCAGCAGTCCCAGCGTCGGCGCGCCGGGAAGATCGTGGCCGTAACTGGTCAGATCGACACCGGTCAGCACCACCTCGGCATGGCCGGCATCGACCAGCCGTGCGATCCGCTCCACCACCGCGCCGGCGGGCACCGACCGGCTCGGTCCGCGCCCGAACGGGATGGCGCAGAAGGTGCAGCGATGGTCGCAACCGTTCTGCACCTCGACGAAGGCGCGGGCATGGCCGGTGAAGCCGGCGGCGAGATGCGGTGCGGTCTCGCGCAGCTGCATGATGTCGCCGACGACGATCGGCGCGGCACTCGCCCAGGCGGCGGGCAGCAGCTTTTCGCCGTTGCCGACGACCCGGCTGACCTCCGGCATCGCGGCGAAGCTGGCGGGATCGATCTGCGCCGCACAGCCGGTGACGACGATCTCGGCCTCCGGCCGGGCGCGCCGGGCGCGGCGGATCGCGGTGCGCGTCGCCTTCACCGCGGCGTTGGTGACCGCGCAACTGTTGATCACGACGGTATCGCGGCCCGCGACCAGCGTCCGTATCGTCTCGCTCTCGGCGATGTTGAGGCGGCAGCCGAGGGTGATGACCTCTGGCGCGGGAGCTTGCATGGGGGCGATCTAGGCGGGGTGGCGATCCAAGTCCATGATCTGGTGACCGCGTGCGCGACTGATCGGGGTCTTGCCGGTGAAGGCTGGATCCGAGGTTCCTTGCCTTTCACGCCGAACCCGCGTAGGTGCGCCCCACGTTCCACTGCGGAATGCGATCGATGAAGCGCCCGAGGGTGCACGCTGGCCGGCGAGGTTCGCCCGCCGGCGTCTTTTGCGTTGCGCACGGTGATAGGGTTTGAGGCGATGTTCGACAGTCTGAGCGACCGGCTTGGCGGGGTATTCGACCGCCTGCGTGGCCGTGGCGCGCTGACCGAGGCCGATGTGCGGACCGCGATGCGCGAAGTGCGCGTCGCGCTGCTCGAGGCCGACGTCGCGCTGCCCGTGGCGCGCAGCTTCGTCGACAAGGTGACCGAACAGGCGGTCGGCCAGAACGTGCTGCGCTCGGTCACGCCGGGGCAGCAGGTCGTCAAGATCGTCAACGACGCGCTGATCGAGATGCTCGGTGCCGACGCGTCGGAGCTGGAGCTGGCGGTCACCCCGCCCGCGGTCATCATGATGGTCGGCCTGCAAGGCTCGGGCAAGACGACGACGACGGCCAAGATCGCCAGGCGCCTCGTGAGCCGCGACCGCAAGAAGGTGCTGATGGCGTCGCTCGACGTCAATCGCCCGAACGCGCAGGAACAGCTCGCGACGCTGGGTACGCAGATCGAGGTGGCGACGCTGCCGATCGTGCCGGGGCAGCAGCCGGTCGATATCGCCCGCCGCGCGCTACAGGCGGCGAAGCTGCAGGGCTATGACGTCCTGATGCTCGATACGGCAGGCCGCCTGCACGTCGATCAGGCTTTGATGGACGAGATGAAGGCCGTGGCGGAAATCGCCGGCCCGCAGGAAATCCTGCTCGTCGTCGATGCGCTGACCGGGCAGGATGCGGTCAACGTCGCGCAGAATTTCTCCGACCAGGTGCCGCTGACCGGTGTCGTGCTGACCCGGATGGATGGCGATGCCCGCGGCGGTGCTGCGCTGTCGATGCGCGCGGTGACCGGCAAGCCGATCAAGTTCGCGGGCACCGGTGAAAAGCTCGACGCGCTCGAAGCCTTCCACCCCGATCGGGTCGCCGGCCGGATCCTCGGCATGGGCGACGTCGTCAGCCTCGTCGAGCGCGCGGCGGAATCGATCCAGCAGGAAGATGCCGAGCGGATGACCGCACGGCTCGCCAAGGGGCAGTTCGACATGAACGACCTGCGCGGCCAGCTGGCGCAGATGCGCCGGATGGGCGGCCTGGGTGCGCTCGCCGGTATGATGCCGGGCATGAAGAAGGCGCAGGGCGCGCTCGCCACCGCGGGCGGCGACAAGATCCTCATCCACATGGACGCGATGATCGGTTCGATGACCGTGAAGGAGCGCGCCAAGCCCGAGCTGATCAATGCCAAGCGCAAGATCCGCATCGCCAAGGGTTCCGGCACGACGGTGCAGGAGATCAACAAGCTCCTGAAGATGCATCAGGAAATGTCCTCCGCCATGAAGAAGATCAAGAAGATGGGCGGGCTGAAGGGCATGATGGCGATGCTGGGCAAGGGCGGCATGGGCGGCCTTGGCAATGCGCTCGGCGGCGCTGGCCTCGGCGACATGATGGACAAGGCCGGCGGAGGCCTGCCCAAGGGCCTGTCCGGCCTGGGCGGTGGTCAGGACGGGATGCCCAAATTGCCGCCCGGCTTCGAAAATCTTCTGAAGAAAAAGTAAAGATACTCACTTAACCGATTTGAAAACGAAGGATTATTCTACATGGCAATCAGCATTCGTCTGTCGCGCGGCGGCTCCAAGAAGCGCCCGTATTACCGCATCGTCGTCGCCGATGCGCGCAGCCCGCGCGACGGCAAGTTCATCGAGAAGATCGGCAACTACAACCCGCTGCTCGCCAAGGACGCCGAGAACCGCGTCGTGCTGGACGCCGAGCGTGCGAAATACTGGCTGTCCAACGGTGCGCAGCCGACCGACCGCGTCGCTCGCTTCCTCGACGTCGCCGGCGTTCGTGAGCGGGCCGCCCGCACCAACCCGAACAAGGGCAAGCCGGGCGAAAAGGCCACCGAGCGTGCCGAAGAGCGTGCCGAGAAGCTGAAGGCGCAGGAAGAAGCCGCCGCCGCAGCGGCAGCCGCCCCGGCCGTGGAAGAGGCCCCCGCCGGGGACGCGCCGGCCGCCGAGACCGAAACCAGCGAAGCCTAAGCATCGGAACCGGCCATGATGCGTTATCCTGCTTCATTGCGAAGGAGTTGATGCATCATGGCCATCCAGCCCGACCCCCGTACCGCACCCGATGACGACATCGGCGGCGATGCAAATCACGACGCCACCAACCAGGGCGTCTCCACCACCGATCCCGCGGAAGGGGATGATGATGCCCCCACAGGAACCGACGGATCGCCCGACTGAGGCGAAACGGTCGACCCGCGTGACGCTGGCGGTGGTGATCGGCGCGCACGGCATCAACGGCCAGCTTCGCCTGAAGGTGTTCGCCGAGGATTTCGGCAGCTACAAAAGCTTCAACGACGGTGCGTTCACGTTGAAGTCGGCACAGTCCGGCAATAACGGGATGATCGTACGGTTTGCCGAGGTGGCCGATCGCAACGCGGCAGAAGCCTTGCGCGGCACCGAGTTGACGGTGCCGCGATCGGCGCTGCCGCCGCTTGCCGACGGTGAATATTATCACGCCGACCTCCTCGGCCTGCCGGCCGTCTCCAGCGACGGTCAGTCGCTGGGATCGGTGGTTCTCATCGAGAATTTCGGCGCCGGCGACGTGCTGGAAATCGAACGCCCCGACGGCAAGCGCTTCATGGTGCCGATGAACGTGGATGCGGTGCCGGAATGGGACGGCGAACGGCTGGTCGTGAACGCCGCCTTCGTCGAATAGCGGAGGGCGCGCGGTGCGACCGCTCCGCCGGTCAGCGCCACAGCGGCTTCCGTTCGCTCAACAGGTTGCGGATCGTGGTCGCGGCGACGCCGGCTTCACCCATCGCGTGGCTGATCTGATCCAGCCCCTTCACGACGTCCCCGGCAGCGAACAGCCCCGGGATCGTGGTCCGTTGATGATCGTCCACCTCCAGGCATCCCTCGTCGTTCGCCCGCGCGCCCGCCGCCACCGCGAGCCGTGACCGGATGCGCGAGCCCAGTGCGGGATAGACGCTGTCGAACTGCATGCGGCCCTCGGCGGTATCGACCGCGATCCGGTCACCTTCGATGGCCCAGCCGCCACAGGGCCCCTGCACGCGGGTGACGCCGGCCTCGTCCAGCTTCGCCGCGCAGCTCTCGTCGAGCAGATGCTCGGCCTCGGGCGAGATGAGCGTAACATCGCGGGTATAGCCGCGCAGGAACAGCGCCTCGCGTGTGCCATGATCGCCGGTGCCGATCACGCCGACGCGTTTGTCGGTCACCTCATAGCCGTCGCAGATCGGGCAATAGCGGATCAGCCCGCGCTCCAGTGCCGGATCGTGAACCTCGGGCAGGATATTGGGGCGATGGTTCACCACCCCCGTCGCCAGCAGCACGGTGCGCGCCCGGTAGTTGCCGTGATCCGTCAGAACCCGGAAGTTCTCGCCGTCGGGCTCGATCGCGGTGACCTGTTGCGCGTCGCGGCGCGCGCCGTATTTTTCCGCCTGCGCGAGCATCAGGCCCAATAGCGCCTTGCCGTTGATGCCGTCGGGATAGCCCGCGTGGTTGTGGGTGCAGGGAATCATGGCGGCACGGCTCGATCCGCTGTCGAACAGGCGGATGGAAAGATGGAAGCGGGCGAGATAGATCGCGGCGGTCAACCCGGCCGGGCCGGCGCCGATGATGATGCAATCGTCGAGAATGTCCTGCACCATGTCGTCCCCGTCTGTGCCGCTGATATAGCTGGGCCTTTGCGGGGTAACGATCAGCGCGCGAAGGTGTTCACGTCGGCTAGGGTCGGATCGACGGGGCGGTGTTCATGGGCCGCCGACGCACTCTTGTTCCCCACCAACAGCCGGCCTACTCGCCATGGCCGCCGAAAACAGGAATTTATGACCTTCGCCGCCACCATCCTCACCCTGTATCCCGAGATGTTTCCCGGACCGCTGGGCAGTTCGCTCGCCGGCCGGGCGCTGCGCGACGGCGGCTGGACGTGCGATCCGGTGCAGATCCGGGACTTCGCCACCGACCGGCATCGCTCCGTCGACGACACGCCGGCGGGGGGTGGTGCCGGCATGGTGCTGCGAGCGGACGTCCTGGCCGCTGCGATCGACAGTGTGGCCGACGCACGGCCGGTCGTCGCGATGACGCCCCGTGGCCGGCCCCTGACGCAGGCGCGGGTGCGCGAGTTCGCCGCCGGTGAGGGCATCGTGCTGGTCTGCGGACGGTTCGAGGGGTTCGACGAGCGGATCTTTCAGCAGAGGCAGATCGAGGAAGTGTCGATCGGCGACTATGTCCTGTCGGGTGGCGAGATGGCCGCGCTGGTGCTGCTCGACGCTTGCATTCGGTTGCTGCCCGGCGTAATGGGCGCGGCTTCAAGCGGTGTGGACGAGAGCTTCGAAACGGGGCTGCTCGAATATCCGCAATATACCCGACCATATGAATGGGAAGGGCGCACGATCCCCGAAGTGCTGCGATCGGGGGATCATGCGAGGATCGCGGCCTGGCGCAAGTCGATGGCCGAGACCGACACACGGCTAAGGAGGCCGGACCTGTGGGAGCGCCATGATGGCGCTCGGGTCCAGTCTCCCTCTGGTGCGCGGCGAACGAAGGACTGATGACTATGAACCTCATTCAGCAGCTCGAAGCCGAGCAGATCGAAAAGCTGACCGCCAAGCGCGCCATCCCGGAATTCCGCCCCGGCGATACGCTGAAGGTCGGCGTGAAGGTCGTCGAAGGCGAGCGCACCCGCGTCCAGAACTACGAAGGCGTGTGCATCGCGCGTTCGAACAAGGGCATGGGATCGTCGTTCACCGTGCGCAAGATCAGCTTCGGCGAAGGCGTCGAGCGCGTCTTCCCGCTGTATTCGCCGAACATCGATTCGATCGACGTCGTCCGCAAGGGCGCGGTGCGTCGTGCGAAGCTCTATTACCTGCGCGGACGTACCGGCAAGTCGGCGCGTATCGCCGAACGTCGCGACACGCGTCCGGCCAAGGGCACTGCCGCTGCGGAGTAATCTGCGTAGCGCTGGCGAATAGGAAGGGTGCGGAGAGCGATCTCCGCACCCTTTTTTGCGTCTGCGCGGCGGGCGTCGGCGGCGCTCGTGCCGGTTCGATCACCCGTGCGGCACTGACCGCTTCGATTGAAGCGTCCGCGCCCAATCGATATCGACCCGCCGCCTCTGCGACCCGACCGCACCTTAGGGACCGCAGTCTGCGGATTATGCGGTGTTCGATCATCAACAGAAGCGGACGACGGCATGTGAACGTTGCTACGATGCGAGAGCGATGACGCTGGTGTCGATCCCTGTACCCCGGCCTTCGCCGTTGCTCCGGGCGCCTCGATGTGCTGTCCTGTGCGCAGGAGACTGGAAAATTATGCAGCATTTCTTGCGGGTTACGATCGCAGCAGCCGCCCTGGCACTCGCCGCGCCGGCGGTGGCTGCGGAAAGCGCCAGGGACGTGCTGACCCAGGCGTCGTTCACCGCCACCAACAAGGCTGCGGCCCTGCAAAGCATCGCCGAGGCCGAACGGCTGGCCGATGCGGCACTGGCGCGGTCGCCCGGCGACCGGGAGGCATTGCTGATGCAGGCGACCGCGCGGAGCTATCGCGCCAAGATGAGCGGCAGCCGTTCCGACGCGATCGCGGCGCGCAAGATGTTCGAGGCGCTGGCCAGCCGGGCGCCGCGCGATCCGGAGCCGCAACTGGGGCTCGGCGCGTGGCACATGGGCGCGGTGTTCAAGCTGGGCGGCATGATCGGGCGGGCGGCGTTGGGCGCGCAGAAGAGCGTCGGTCTCGCCTCGCTCGACCGGGCGGTGGCGACCGGGGGCGATCGGGCGATCTATGCCGGGGTTTCCGCGCTGCTGCGGCTAGAGGTCGATGCCGGCGATCCGAAGGGGCGGGCGCTCGCCGAAATGGCGAGCAAGGCCGCGACGCCGACGCCGTTCGACCGCGTGATGCGACGTTCGGCACTGGCGGTGCTGGCATCGCTGCGCGGCGGAAATTCCAGCGCGACCAAGACGTTGGCCGCAAGGCTGTTGCCGTTCGGCCAGATATCGGACTGATCCGCGGGAGCCGACCGGCCCCCGCGGTGCGACCTTATTGGTCGAGGAACGAGCGCATCTTGCGGCTGCGGCTCGGGTGCTTGAGCTTGCGCAGCGCCTTCGCCTCGATCTGGCGGATGCGTTCGCGCGTCACGCTGAACTGCTGGCCGACCTCCTCCAGCGTGTGATCGGTGTTCATGCCGATGCCGAAGCGCATGCGCAGCACGCGCTCCTCGCGGGGCGTCAGGCTGGCGAGGACGCGGGTGACCGTTTCCTTGAGGTTCGCCTGGATCGCCGCATCCACCGGGATGACCGCGTTCTTGTCCTCGATGAAGTCGCCGAGGTGGCTATCTTCCTCGTCGCCGATCGGCGTTTCGAGGCTGATCGGCTCCTTGGCGATCTTCATCACCTTGCGAACCTTTTCGAGCGGCATGGAGAGGCGCTCGGCCATCTCCTCCGGCGTCGGTTCGCGGCCCTGCTCGTGCAGGAACTGGCGGCTGGTGCGGACCAGCTTGTTGATCGTCTCGATCATGTGCACCGGGATACGGATGGTGCGCGCCTGATCGGCGATCGAGCGGGTGATCGCCTGGCGTATCCACCAGGTCGCATAGGTGCTGAACTTGTAGCCGCGGCGATATTCGAACTTATCCACCGCCTTCATCAGGCCGATATTGCCCTCCTGGATCAGATCCAGGAACTGCAGGCCGCGGTTGGTGTATTTCTTGGCGATCGAGATGACGAGGCGCAGGTTCGCCTCGACCATTTCCTTCTTGGCGATGCGCGCCTCACGCTCCGCCTTCTGCACCATGTTGACGATGCGGCGGAATTCGGTGAGCGCCATGCCGGTCTGCTGCGAGATCTCGCTGATCTCGCCGCGGATGCGGTCGACGGCGTCGCCTTCGTTGGTGGCGAAGGCGGTCCACTTCTTGTCGAGCTTGCTGACCGATTGCAGCCAGGTGTCGTCGGTCTCGTGCCCGACATAACGGTCGAGGAAGTCCTTGCGGCTGACCTTGTGACGTTCGGCGAGGCGCAGCATCTGGCCGCCCAGCGCGGTCAGGCGCCGGTTGAAGGCGTAGAGCTGGTCGACCAGATATTCGATCTTGGCGTTGTGGAACTGGACGCTCTCGACCTCGGCCGTCAGCTCCTCGCGCAGCTTCTGGTACTTGCGCTCCTCGGCCGCGGACAGTTCGCCGCCCGCCTGCATGGCATCGAGCCGTGCCTGCTGGATCTTGCTGAACTTCTTGTACAATGCGGTGATGTTGGCGAACCGCTCCAGCGCCTGCGGCTTGAGCGTTTCCTCCATCTGCGCGAGGCTGAGGGTATTGTCCTCCTCCTCGTCGTCGGACGGACGCGGCATGCGCCGTTCGGTGGATTCATCGTCCTCGTCGGCCGAAGCCTCCTCGGGCTCTTCCTCTTCCTTGAAGCTCGCACCGGCGGTCTTTTCGCTGATCTCGGCCGAATCGTCGTCCTCGGCGCCTTCGACCTGTTCGGCCGAGGGACCCTTGGACAGCATGGCGTCGAGATCGAGGATCTCGCGCAGCTGCATCGTGCCTTCGTTGAGCGCGGTCGACCAGTCGATGATCGCGTTGAACGTGATCGGCGATTCGCACAGGCCGAGGATCATCGTGTCCCGGCCGGCCTCGATCCGCTTGGCGATCGCGATCTCGCCCTCGCGCGACAGAAGCTCCACGGCCCCCATCTCGCGCAGGTACATGCGGACCGGATCGTCGGTGCGATCGACGGTTTCCTTCTTCTTGGTCTCGAGCGCGGGCGCGGCAGTGCCGTCGCCGTCGACTTCCGGCGTCTCCGCCTCGTCGTCGTCGGCCTGCTCCTTCTCGTCGCCGTCCTCGCCGGCTTCCTCGTTCTCGACGATGTTGACGCCCATCTCATTGAGCGCCGACATGATATCCTCGAGCTGGTCGGAGGACATCTGATCCTGAGGCAACGCCTCGTTCAGCTGGTCATAGGTGATGTAGCCACGCTTCTTGGCGCGGGCGACCAGCTTCTTGATATCGGCATCATTGAGGTCGATCAGCGGCGCGTCGGTCACGTCGCCACCCTCATCGCCACCGTTACCGTTCACTTTCGCCATCAACTGCCCTCAGATCCCAACGCTCGGGCGTCTTCGTTCGACTGCACGAGATTTGCAAGTCGAAGCTCCAACGCCTGTTTCTCTTTCACCAATGCCACTTGCCGTTCGAACGCCTCAGCGGTGAAATTCGCCTGCATCGAGGCGGTCGCTTCACCGAGAGCCATGTCCACTTCGGGCCGCGCCACCATTATGGCGATCGCTTCGTCGAGGTCGGCACGGGCGCGGTCGGCGTCGCCGCCGCTTTGCGTGAACGAATAGGGCATCGTATCGGCTCTCAGCAGGTCACCAGCGACCGAATCAAAACCGGACCTCGCCAATATGGTGCGCAGGCGCGCGCTATCAAGCGCCTGATCCTCCAGCGCGACATCGACCACCGCTTCGAACAGCCGGCCGAGCGGGCCGCCGACCAGCTTGAGGCTGCCCAGCACCTCCATATGTCGAGCGATCTCGACGGGATGGCGGATGAGTCCGGCCAGCACCGCCTTGGCGAGGACGCGATCGATGCCGGCGGCGTGAAACGCCTTCACATCCTCGGTCGGGGGCGCGATCGGCTGTTTCCACTGGCCGTCCGCGCCGCGCCTGGCCTGCGTCCGGGGGGCGTTCGGGACGAAGGCACGCCGCTTCGGGGCGAAATGTTCGTAGAAGCGGTTCTTGAAATCATTCTCATATTCCCGCCGCACCGAGGCGTCGGCGATCGTCGCGGCGAGTTCGGCGAGCCGCTGCCGAAGGCCGGCGCGCTGTTCGGGCGTATCGAGCGGCCCTGCGGCGACTTCGCTCTGCCACAGCCGGTCGACGAGCGGCTGGGGCTGTCGGAGCAGGGCCTCCATCGCCTGCGCACCGCCGGCCTTCACCAGATCGTCGGGATCCTGGCCCGGCGGCAGCGTGATGAACGACAGGCTGCGGCTGTTGCCGAGCAGCGGCAGGGCGCGGGCGGCGGCCCTGAGCGCCGCCTTCTGCCCCGCGCTGTCGCCGTCGAAGCAGAGGATCGGCACGTCGACCATCCGCCACAGTCGTTCCAGCTGCGCTTCGGTGAGCGCGGTGCCGAGCGGGGCGACGGCTTCGTGGATGCCCGCCTGCGACAGGGCGATGACGTCCATATAGCCTTCGACCACCAGCACGCGGGCGGCCTTTCGGGCGGCGGGGGCGGCACGATCGAGGTTGTAGAGCGTGCGGCCCTTGTCGAACAACGGCGTGTCGGGCGAGTTCAGATATTTGGGCTCGCCATCGCCGATCACCCGGCCACCGAAGGCGATCGTCCGGCCGCGCGCGTCGCGGATCGGGATCATCAGCCGGCCGCGGAACCGGTCGTAGGGTTCCTTGCCCTCGACCTGGATCAGCAGGCCGCATTCGACCAGCATCGGATCGCCATAGTCCTTGAGCGCAGTCTTGAGCTTGCCGCGGCTGTCGGGGGAGAAGCCCATGCCGAACGTCCGCGCGGTGTCGGCCGAGATGCCGCGCTTCGCCAGCACCGCGCGCGCTTCCGCACCGCCGATCCCGCCGAGTTGTTCGGTAAACCAGGCCGCGGCATCGGCCATCGCCTCGTGCAGCCCCTTGGCGCGTTCGGCCCTGGCGGCGGAAGCGCGATCCTGCGCCGGCATCTCCATCCCGGCCGACTGCGCGAGTTCCTTCACTGCGTCGATGAAGGGCAGGCCGCGCTGGTCGGTCATCCACTTGATCGCGTCGCCATGCGCCGAGCAGCCGAAGCAATGGTAGAAGCCCTTGTCGTCGTTGACGTAGAAGCTGGGCGTCTTCTCGTTGTGGAACGGGCAGCACCCGCGCATCTCGCGCCCCGCCTTTTGCAGCTTGGTCGTCTTGCCGACGAGGGCGGACAGCGAGGTGCGGGCGCGCAGTTCGTCCAGGAATGCGGGCGAAAGGCTCATCGCGCTCGCATAGCACCGTGCGGCCTCATGGGGAATTCGGTCGAGGCAGTTTAGTTGATGCTGTGGGCGGCTGGGCGAAGAAGATGTGTTCGCGCGGAGGCGCGGGGGACGCAGAGAAGAAGGGGTTCACGCGGAGGCGCGGAGACGCGGAGGTGTCGCGCTGTTGGTGCCTGTCGCGTTCCGTCATGCGGTGTGCGTGGGGCAGCGGCTGCGTCCCCCACCTCGTCATCCCGACGAACGTCGGGACCCATGGTCGCGATGCCGGTGGAGGTTGCGCGCAGCGTCTGGATCCATCGAAAACCATGGGTCCCGGCGTTCGCCGGGATGACGGACGCAGGGGGGGAACGCGCGCCGCGTACCAGCAGCGCGACACCTCCGCGTCTCCGCGTCTCCGCGTCTCCGCGTCTCCGCACCTCCGCGTCTCCGCGTGAACCCCCTTCTTCTCTCAGCGCCCTCAGCGCCTCTGCGCGAACCACCCTTCTTCAAAGGAAGACGCTCAGGACAAAGCCGCCTTCACCAGCCCGCTCGCCTTGCTCATGTCGAGGCTGGCGGCGTGACGCGCCTTCAGTTCCGCCATCACGCGGCCCATGTCCTTCATGCCGGTCGCGCCGAGTTCGTCCCTGATCGCGAGGATCGCCGCGGTCGTATCCGCCTCGCTCATCTGCGCGGGGAGGAAGCGTTCGATCACCGCGACCTCGGCCTTTTCGGCGTCGGCGAGCTCCTGACGGCCGCCGCTTTCGTACATCGAGATCGATTCGCGGCGCTGCTTGACCATCTTTTGCAGCACCTCGACCACCAATGCATCGTCGTCGGGCGTCGAGCCGCTGGTGCGCAATTCGATGTCCCGGTTCTTGATCGCGGCCTGTATCAGACTGATCGCGTTGCGCGATTCCTTGTCGCCGGCCTTCATGGCGGTGACCTGGGCGGCCTTGATGTCGTCGCGAATCATGGAAAAACTCTCGTACCTGCGGTTCAAGCGGGCGAGCCTAGCCGACGAACGGCTCCCCGTGAACCGGTTGACCTCAAGGGGGCAGGGGTCTAGCGGGCGCCTCTTAGCGACATAGACGAAACCTCGAGGAGTGCCCGCCAAGCCATGGCCGACGCCAAGCCCATTGCCATGCCCGCCCTCAAAGCGTCGGCCAAGCCCGATGGCGCGACGGGTGTCCTGGTCCTTGCGAACGGCGAGGTGGCCTGGGGGCGCGGCTTCGGCGCGGAGGGCAGCGCGGTGGGCGAGGTGTGCTTCCACACGGCGATGACCGGGTATCAGGAGATCATGACCGACCCGTCGTTCGCGGGCCAGATCATCACCTTCACCTTCCCGCATATCGGCAACGTCGGCGCCAATCCCGACGATATCGAGGCGGACGCGCCGCACGCGCTCGGCATGATCGTGCGCGAGGACGTGACCGCGGCATCGAACTTCCGCGCCGTCGAGCGGCTGGACGGATGGATGCAGCGGCACAAACGCATCGGCCTGTCGGGGATCGACACGCGGGCGCTGACCCGGCGCATCCGCAGCGGTGGCGCTCCCAATGGCGTGGTGGCGCATTCGGCGAGCGGGCAGTTCGACCTCGACGCGCTGCTGGCGATGGCGTGCGGCTGGCCAGGGCTGGAGGGCATGGACCTCGCCAGGGAGGTATCGACCGAGACGCATTACGCCTGGGGCGAGGCGCGCGACGGCGGGCCGTGGCGGCTCGGCTTCGGCTATGGCGGCGGCGAGGGCGGGGAACGCCCGCACGTCGTGGCGATCGATTACGGCAGCAAGCACAACATCTTCCGCAACCTCGTGTCGGCGGGTGCGAAGGTCACGGTGCTGCCGGCCGAGGCGACGTTCGAACAGGTGATGGCGCTGGCGCCGGACGGCATCTTCCTGTCCAACGGCCCCGGCGATCCCGCCGCGACAGGCGACTATGCGGTGCCGGTGATCCGGCAGCTGCTCGACACGGGCAAGCCGCTGTTCGGCATCTGCCTGGGGCATCAGTTGCTCGGACTGGCGGTGGGCGCGACGACGACCAAGATGTTCCAGGGGCATCGCGGCGCCAACCATCCGGTCAAGCGGCTGAGCGACGGCGCGGTCGAGATCACCAGCATGAACCACGGCTTCGCGGTGGAGCGGGACTCGCTGCCGGCGAACGTGCGCGAAACGCATGTGTCGCTGTTCGATGGTTCGAATGCTGGGCTGGAACTGACGGACCGGCCGGCGTTCAGCGTGCAGTATCATCCGGAGGCCAGTCCGGGGCCGCAGGATAGTCTGTACCTGTTCCAGCGGTTTGTTAGCGGCCTAAGGACTCCATCATGATCCCAGGTTGGTTCGATCAGGGCCGCTTCGAGCAGGAGTGGGCGGCGGACCAGGGCGTATTGGCACGGCTCGCTGAGCAAGGCGATAAAGCTGACCAGTTGCGTGATCTCGACGTCAGCTTCACAGGCAACGAGAGCAACCTTCGTGACGCAGAGCAAGAAGCCGCGAATTATGGATTTCGGATCATCCAAATTGTTAAGGTCGAGGGCGGTGTGTGGCGATTGGACGTGTCACGTCAGCAGTCCGCTAACGCAGAAACTATCCGACAATTGACCATTGATGCGCTCCAAATAGAGGCGGCCTGCAGCGTGTCTTACGACGGCTGGGGCTGCATCACTCAGAACGACAGAGCATAACATGCCCAAACGCACCGACATCTCCTCCATCCTCGTGATCGGCGCGGGGCCGATCGTCATCGGGCAGGCGTGCGAGTTCGATTATTCGGGCACGCAGGCGATCAAGGCGTTGAAGGAGGAGGGCTATCGCATCGTCCTCGTCAATTCCAACCCGGCGACGATCATGACCGATCCCGAACTGGCCGACGCGACCTATGTCGAGCCGATCACGCCCGAGGTCGTCGCGAAGATCATCGAAAAGGAGCGCCCCGATGCGGTGCTGCCGACGATGGGCGGGCAGACCGCGCTCAACACCGCGTTGGCGCTGTTCCACGACGGTACGCTGGAGAAGTTCGGCGTAACGATGATCGGCGCCGATGCCGAGGCGATCGACAAGGCCGAGGACCGGCTGAAGTTCAAGGATGCGATGACGAAGATCGGGCTGGAAAGCGCCCGCTCGGCGATCGCGCATACCGTCGAGGAGGCGCTGGCGGGGCTGGAGATCACCGGGCTGCCCGCGATCATCCGGCCGAGCTTCACGATGGGCGGATCGGGCGGCGGCATCGTCTACAACCGATCCGAATTCGTCGACATGGTCCGCAAGGGGCTGGACGCGTCGCCGACCACCGAGGTGCTGATCGAGGAATCGCTCCTCGGTTGGAAGGAATATGAGATGGAGGTCGTGCGGGATCGCAACGATAACTGCATCATCATCTGTTCGATCGAGAACGTCGATCCGATGGGCGTCCATACCGGCGACAGCATCACGGTCGCGCCGGCGCTGACGCTGACCGACAAGGAATATCAGATCATGCGCAATGCATCGATCGCGGTACTCCGGGAAATCGGCGTCGAAACCGGTGGTTCCAACGTACAGTTCGCGGTCAATCCAAAGGACGGGCGCCTCGTCGTCATCGAGATGAACCCGCGCGTGTCGCGGTCTTCGGCGCTGGCGTCGAAGGCGACCGGCTTCCCGATCGCCAAGGTCGCGGCGAAGCTGGCGGTCGGCTATACGCTCGACGAGATCGAGAACGATATCACCGGGGCGACGCCTGCGAGCTTCGAACCGACGATCGACTATGTCGTCACCAAGATCCCGCGCTTCGCCTTCGAGAAGTTCAAGGGCGCGGAACCGGTGCTGGGCACTGCGATGAAGAGCGTCGGCGAAGTCATGGCGATCGGCCGCAATATCCACGAAAGCATGCAGAAGGCGCTGCGCGGGCTGGAAACCGGCCTGTCGGGCTTCGATGCGGTCGAGCGGCTGGTCGGTGCGCCGCGCGCGGAGATCGAGGCGGCGCTGGCGGTGGCGACTCCCGACCGGTTGCTGGTCGCGGCACAGGCGCTGCGCGAGGGCTTTACGGTGGCCGAGATCCACGCGATCGCGAAGTTCGATCCCTGGTTCATCGAGCGGCTGGAAGAGATCGTGCGCGCCGAGGAACAGGTCTGCCGCAACGGCCTGCCGATCGAGGCGGCGGGGCTGCGGCGGCTGAAGTCGATGGGGTTCAGCGACAAGCGGCTCGCCTATCTCGCGCTGAAGTCGGCCAATTTGCGCGGCATGGAGCGCGGCATCGCGCGGGGGTCGGGGCTGATCCACGACGCCGTGGTCGCGATGACCGGCGGCGTGACCGAGGACGAGGTGCGCAGCCTGCGCCACCGGCTGGGCGTGCGCCCGGTGTTCAAGCGGATCGACACCTGCGCGGCGGAATTCGACGCCAAAACGCCGTATATGTATTCGACCTATGAGGCGCCGTCGTTCGGCGCGCCCGAGGACGAGAGCATGCCGTCGGACCGCCGCAAGGTGGTGATCCTGGGCGGCGGTCCGAACCGGATCGGGCAGGGGATCGAGTTCGACTATTGCTGCTGCCATGCCTGTTTCGCGCTGGCGGATGCGGGCTACGAGACGATCATGATCAACTGCAATCCGGAGACGGTGAGCACCGATTACGACACGTCCGACCGGCTGTATTTCGAGCCGCTGACCGCGGAGGACGTGCTGGAGATCCTGCATGTCGAGCAGAGCCGCGGCGAGCTGGTCGGGGTGATCGTGCAGTTCGGCGGGCAGACGCCGCTCAACCTGGCGCGCGCTCTCGAGAAGGCGGGGATCCCGATCCTGGGCACGTCGCCCGATGCGATCGACCTGGCGGAGGATCGCGAGCGGTTCGCGGCTTTGGTCAACAAGCTGCGGCTGAAGCAGCCCGCGAACGGATTGGCGCGCAGCCGCGACGAGGCGGTCGCGGCGGCGGAGCGGATCGGCTATCCGGTGCTGATGCGGCCGAGCTATGTGCTGGGCGGGCGGGCGATGGAGATCGTCGATTCGCTCCAGCAGCTCGACGATTACATCCAGACCGCGGTGCAGGTATCGGGCGATTCGCCCGTGCTGATCGATCAATATCTGCGCGACGCGATCGAGGTCGATGTCGATGCGATCTGCGACGGCGAGGATGTCGTCGTAGCCGGGCTGTTGCAGCATATCGAGGAGGCCGGCGTCCATTCGGGCGATAGCGCCTGTTCGATCCCGCCTTATTCCCTGACGCCGGAAACGATCGCCGAGATCGAGCGGCAGACTGTGGCGCTGGCGCATGCTCTGTCCGTTAAAGGCCTGATGAACATCCAGTTCGCGGTGAAGGACGGCGACGTCTACCTCATTGAGGTCAACCCGCGCGCGTCGCGGACTGTACCGTTCGTCGCCAAGGCCATCGGCGTGCCGATCGCCAAGATCGCCAGCCGGGTGATGGCGGGCGAGATGCTGCGCGACCTGCCGCCGATCGATCGGCACATCGCTTATTATGCGGTGAAGGAGGCGGTGTTCCCGTTCAACCGCTTCCCCGGCATCGATCCGGTCTTGTCACCCGAAATGAAGAGCACGGGCGAAGTCATGGGGATCGATCCCGATTTCACCACCGCCTTCGCCAAGTCGCAGCTCGGCGCGGGCACGGTGCTGCCGACCGGCGGCACGGCCTTCGTCAGCGTCAAGGACGGCGACAAGCCGCACATCGTGCCGGCGGTGCAGGCGTTGCTGGCGCACGGCTTCACGGTGCTCGCGACCGGCGGGACCGCCGATTATCTCGAGGCGGCCGGATTGGGCGTGGAGAAGGTGAACAAGGTGGCGCAGGGTCGGCCGCACATCCTCGACCGGATCATGGATGGCGAGGTGACGCTGATCTTCAACACCACCGAGGGGTGGCAGAGCCTGAAGGATTCGAAGCCGATCCGTCAGGCGGCGCTGGCGCAGAAGATCCCGTATTTCACCACGGCGCCCGCCAGCGTGCAGGCGGCGGCGGCAATCGGGGTGTCGCATCTTGAAGTACGCCCGCTGCAATCCTATTATTCGCAGTCGCACAACTGATCCCGACATAATGCAATGTGCGCGGGCGGGCTCCTGATCGGGCGCGCGCGGGGAAAGAATGAATTGGGGACGAAGATATGGCGACCGTCGAAAAGATGCCGATGCTCCAGGAGGGCTACGATAAGCTCACCGCGGACCTGAAGCGTCTGAAAGCGGAGCGTCCCCTGATCGTGGACGCGATCGAGGAAGCGCGGGCACACGGCGACCTTTCGGAAAACGCCGAATATCATGCGGCGAAGGAACAGCAGGGCCAGAACGAGGCGACGATCAGCGATATCGAGGACAAATTGTCCCGCGCGCAGATCATCGATCCGCTGGAACTGTCCGGCGACAAGGTCGTGTTCGGCGCGACCGTCACCCTGCTCGACGACGACGACAAGCCGGTGAAGTATCAGATCGTCGGCCAGACCGAAGCCAATGCGAAGACCGGTCGCATCTCGTACAATTCGCCGCTGGGTCGCGCGCTGATCGGCCGCAGGGTCGATGACGAGGTCGAAGTGTCGGTGCCCGCGGGCGATCGCTATTACGTGGTGTCGAAGGTTGAGTTCATCTGATCCGATTTGCGGGCGTTAGGGGCCGCGCGGCTTAGCTGGGCGGTTGAGGGGGGCGGGGTCGCATGCGACATTGGCGCCGTGTCTTTCCCCTCGGTTAGGCCTGCGGCGTGCCACCTTCCCCTGGCGGGGAGACATTTGGTTTTTGGTCATCCCGCGGTGACCGCCGGGACCTACGGGCACGCTGCCAATTGGCTCAGGTGTGCGTCACGCCAGTTCCGCATCCATGGGTCCCGGCTTTCGCCGGGATGACGAGATGAACGGGGCGGGTTGCGCCGTTCCCACCAAGCCCTCCCAACGGCGTCATCCCCGCGCAGGCGGGGATCCATAAACGCTGACGTAGCGATGAGGCCGCAAGGTCAGCGCGTCTGGATCCCCGCCTGCGCGGGGATGACGATCGTAGTTGGGGTGCGGGGCCCTACGCCGCCCCCGGCTCTCGGGGAGCTATGCCGCCGCCCGGTGTTAGGCGGGCTGCGCCGCCGCACAGTGTCCGGCGCCGCCGGGCGTCCGGCAAACTACGCCGCAGGGTGTCCGGGGGGCTGCGCCAACGGCCCGGTGCCTCACGCCGTTGGCGGGGACAGCAGCTCCGGTTCGAGCAGGCGGTGCAGGTGGACGACGACGAACTTCATCTCGGCGTCGTCGACGGTGCGCTGGGCGTTGGCGCGCCATGCCTTTTCGGCGCTCGCATAATCGGCGAAGATGCCGACGACTTCCAGCTTCGACGGATCGGCGAATTCGAGGGTGCGGGGATCGCTGACGCGACCGCCGAAGACGAGGTGGAGCTTGCTCATGCGCGTGTCCCGAATTGGAGGTTCAGGCACCGCTCCTAACGTGGTGCGGTGCAATATTGAACCCCCGGCGCTGCCGATCGCGACAGCGCCGGTTCGGGATCAGGCCTTGTTCGCGGCCGATTTGGCGGCGGCGGAGCCGGCGGTGGTCGCGGCCTTCAGCACGCCCTGGAACAGCGACTTGACCTGATCCTTGGCGGCGTCCTTCGACAGGCCGGCATTCTGCAACTCGCCGGTTCCCGCCTCTCGCGCGGCGGCGATGGCGCCGCGGGCGCGTTCGCCGATCGTGCGGCCGAGCGGGGCGAGCAGTTCCTTTTCCTTGGCGGAGCGCGGGATCAGCGCACCGGCGAGCGCACCGATGGCGATGCCGCCGGCGACGATGGCGAGCGGGTTCGATTCGACGGCGTCGACGGTGCGGCGCGCGGCGTCACCGGCGGCGTGCTTGGCGTCGTCGAGGCGACCGTGGCTGTCCTGGGTGTTGGGCATATCATGATCCTTTTCGAAGGAAGGGCTTCAGTCCTGCGGGCCGAGACCGGGTTCGTGGTCGCGGTGGCCGGGCTTGTGTTTGGGTTTGCGGCGGAACAGGCCGGCGATGCGATGGCGGGCGAGGAACAGACCGGCGACCGCGGTCGCTCCGGCGACGGCGCCGGGGTTGCGCACCGCCGTGTTGAGGCTCGCCTGCGCGGCCGCGTTGCCCGCATCGGCGACGTCGCGCGCCGCCTGCTTCGCCAGCGTGCGCGGGTTGAGCTTCACCTGCAACTTGCCGAGCGTCGCCGACAGCCGCTCACGTGCGGCGGCGGCTTCGACTTCGGCCTCGATCAGGCGGGCGGCGGGGTCGATCGCGCTCATCGCGGTTTCGCCGGCGTAAGCCGACCCTTGCCGATGATCGCGAGGACCGCCGCGAGCGCCAAGACGCCGAAGACGACCGCAGCGGTCGCCAGACCGGGGCCGATCAGCGTCGCGAGGCTCATGATCAGGCCGACCAGCAACGCGATCAGCGCCGCCAGCGCGAGCACGCCCGCGATGACGAAGAAGACCGCCGCGTTCCTGTACGCGGCGACCCGTTCGCCGACGCGCGCCTTGACCAGCGCGACTTCGGCGCCGGCCAGTCCGCGTGCATCGTCGACGAGTTGCGAGACGAGGGCGGCGATGCCCTCGTCCTCCGTCGCCGGATCGATCACCGCCATGCCCGGTTACGCCCGTTTATCGGTGGAGTTGCCGTCGATGCCCGACTGGACGAGCCGGGCGACCGCGAAGCCGAGCGCCGCCGCGACGCCGACCGCCACGCCGGGGCTCTTGCGCACGAATTCACGCGCGTCGTCGAGCAGTTCGTCGACCTGCTTCACCTTGATCTGTTCGGAGAAGTTCGACACCGCGCCGGCTGCGGTGCGGGCATATTCGCCATATTGCGCGCCGAGTTTCTCGTCGACCTGCCCGGCGGCATCGTTGATCATCTGCGACAGCTGGTCGAGCCCGCCGACCGCGCGTTCCTTGCCCGTGTCGGCGAGGGTGCGGATCCGGTCGGTCGCCTGCGCGCCGTATTTGGAGGAATAATCCTTCACCGTCTGCTTGACCTGTTCGGTCTTGCCACCGGATGCCGGATCGAAATCGACCCCGCTGTCCTTCAACGGCTCGGCCGGCGTGAAAGTGGTGTCGGCGGGCGGCGGCGTGATGTCGCCGTCGGTGATCGGTTGCAGGTCGTTTTCGGCCATGACGCGCCCTTTGCTGTTGTTCGACCCCCTCAACCCCGACGCCGCGATCACGGTTCCCTGTGGCTCAGGGAGATTGCCGCACCGCACCCCGCGCGGTAGAGGCCGCGGTATCAGCCCCATGACGTAGGAGCATCGTTACGTGACCGCAATCATCGACATCCATGGCCGCCAGATCCTCGACAGCCGAGGCAATCCCACCGTGGAAGTCGACGTGTTGCTGGAGGACGGCAGCTTCGGCCGTGCCGCCGTGCCGTCGGGCGCATCGACCGGCGCGCACGAAGCGGTCGAGAAGCGCGACGGCGACAAGAGCCGCTGGGGCGGCAAGGGCGTGGACGAGGCGATCGATGCGGTGAACGGCGAGATCGTCGAGGCGCTGATCGGCCTCGACGCCGAAGACCAGGCCGATCTCGACCGCGCGATGATCGATCTGGACGGCACCGAGAACAAGGGCCGGCTGGGCGCGAACGCGATCCTCGGCGTCAGCCTCGCCGCCGCCAAGGCCGCGGCGGAAGCGCGTGGCATGCCGCTGTACAAATATGTCGGTGGCGTGTCGGCGCACGTGCTGCCGGTGCCGATGATGAACATCATCAACGGCGGCGAACATGCCGACAACCCGATCGATTTTCAGGAATTCATGATCGTGCCGGTCGGCGCGGAGAATATCGTCGAGGCGGTGCGCTGCGGCTCGGAGATCTTCCACACGCTGAAGAAGGCGCTGCACGATAAGGGGCTGGCGACCGGCGTCGGCGACGAAGGCGGCTTCGCGCCGAACATCGCCAGCACCGAGGAAGCGCTGGGCTTCATCATGCAGAGCATCGAGAAGGCGGGCTATACGCCGGGCGACGACGTGATGCTGGCGCTCGATTGCGCGGCGACGGAATTCTACAAGGATGGACGCTACGACATCTCGGGCGAAGGCAAGGTGCTGGAAAGCGGCGCGATGGCCGAATATCTCGCCGACCTGACCCGCCGCTACCCGATCTTCTCGATCGAGGACGGGATGAGCGAGGACGATTGGGAAGGCTGGAAGACGCTGACCGACCTGATCGGCGACACGGTGCAGCTGGTCGGCGACGACCTGTTCGTCACCAACCCCAGGCGGCTCCAGCGCGGGATCGAGGGCGGCTACGCCAATTCGCTGCTGGTGAAGGTCAACCAGATCGGCACGCTGACCGAAACGCTGGAGGCGGTGAACATGGCGCAGCGCGCGCGCTATACCGCGGTGATGAGCCACCGCTCGGGCGAAACCGAGGACGCGACGATCGCCGACCTGGCGGTCGCCACCAATTGCGGGCAGATCAAGACGGGGTCGCTCGCCCGGTCGGACCGGCTCGCCAAGTACAACCAGTTGATCCGGATCGAGGAAGAGCTGGGCGATGCGGCACGTTACGCGGGCCGCAGCGTTCTGAAGGCTTGAAGCCGGCGGACGGTTGGACGACCATATCGGCGATGGGATATAGGTGATGGCGCGCGCAACGAGGAAATCGGCATTTCGCAGGACGATGCGCCGGGCCGCGCTGCCCGCGCTCGGGCTGACGATCATGGCGTTCTTCGGCGCCTATGCGGTGCTCGGGCCGAACGGTATCCTCGCCTATGGCGACTACAAGAAACAGCTGGTCCGGCGCGAGAAGCAGTTCGCCGCGCTGGACCAGAAGCGTGCGGTGCTGAAGAACCGGGTGACGCTGCTCGACCCCGATCACGCCAATCCCGACATGGTGGACGAGATGGTGCGGAAGGAGCTGAACGTCGCCCACCCGGACGAGGTGATCGTTCCCCTCAAATAGTGGCGGCGCGTCACTCGTCGAAGTGCGGCGGGCCGAGATCGTCCGGTGCGCGTTTGGCGATGCCCTCGCTGCCGTCGATCGGGTAGCCGTCGCCGCCGGCCGCGTCGCTGGCGAAATCCTCGCCGGGATTGCCGCCGCCCGCGCCGCTGCCGCTGCCATGGACCTCGCCGGTGCGCGGGTCGAAGGATGCGCGACGGCCGTTGTCGGGCGGAATCGCCGGGTCTTGCGGGGGAGCGGGATCGCCCGGCCGCGCGGCGACGGTGCCGCTGGGCGCCTTTGCCCCCAGCGCCGCTTCGCGTTCGCGGCTGTATTCGAGGCCGTAGAGGCCGTCTTGATTGTCGAACGGATTGCCGGCGGTGTTGCGGTCCGGGTCGACTTTGGGCGTGTCTGCCATACCAGGCTCCTGTAAGTGCAGGGGGAAAACGCCCGATGCGGCGGCAGGGTCCGGGGCCGGCGAAACGGCAGCGCCGGACCGGACGGCACGCACCCGAAAACTTTTCGATACCGACCGGTATAAAACCCGTTGACGGACCCTCGGGCGACTTCTATACCGCTGGGTATAGAAGATGTGGGCAGCATGCTGCTGCCGCTTCTCGGACACACACGGTCGCACGTCGGACTTCGGCGGAAAACCGGATGCAACAAGCGGGTGGTACGGCGCTGCATCGAGGCGATGCGGCGGCGCCTCCTCGCGACGTCGAAAAGGGAGTGACGCCATGGCCTTTCTTGCTTTTGCCGAACCGGGCAACGCCGGTTACGCCCGCGTCGTCGGTTCCGGACTGGCGCGCGCGCCGCGTCCGGTGCAGGTGCCGACTCCGGTGGCGATCGAGCTTCATGAGGAGGTGCCGGTGCTGAACGAGTTGGAACGATCGGTGATCGGCATCGCGCGCCGCGACGGTCTGTCCACCTTGCGGAAGCCGGGTCGGCTGTCGCACTGGCTGGGCGTGGTGTTCGGAGTGCGGATCAGCCCGCAGCTCGCCGATCCGAAGCTGGAGGCGCTGCGCCGGATCGCGGTGCTCAGCTGGAAGCGCGGTTATTCCATCGCATCGGCCGAGGTGAAGGCGTTCATCGGCGCCGGCTATTCCCCCGCTTTCTACGAAATGGTCGTCGATACGATCGCGAGCGCCCGGCAGCAGGAGGCACGGCGCGGCCGTATCTGATCCCGGCGGGTCAGTCCGGACGGCGCCGGCCGCCGAACAGCGCCGCGACGACATCGCGCGGGCGCACCGGCTTGTCGTGACGAACGACGTCGCGATAGGCGTCGTCGACCGTCCAGGCGTCATAGCCCGTGGCGAAGAGGAACGGCGTGCCCGCCGCCTGTAGCAGGGCCGCGACGGGATAGCTCATCTGGCCGTGGAGATTGATGTCGAGCACCGCGCCGTCGAGATGCGGGGTGGCGCGGACCAGCGCCATCGCCTCGGCCACGTTGCCGACCGGGCCGATCACGTCCGCGCCCATGTCACGCAGGTCGGTGGCGAGATCGTCGGCGACGAAATATTCGTCCTCGACGATCAGGATGCGGCGGCCGCGCAGGTCGGGCGTCATGCATACACCTCCCGCCGTCGCGTCAGGGGGATGACGATGGTGCAGACCAGCGCGTCCGGGCCGAGGCGATAGTCGGTCGTGCCGCCCAGTTGGTAGGGCAGCGCCTTTTCGATCAGATTGCGGCCGAAGCCGCTGCTCGCCGGCGATGTCGCCTCATGCGCGCGATCGACCCCGGTTTCGGTCCAGGTGATCCGCAGCATCGGCGTGCCGTCCTGTACGGCGCGCTGCCACTCGACGCCCAATCGCCCGGCGCCGTCGGTCAGCGCACCATATTTCCGCGCATTCGTAGCGAGTTCGTGAAAGGCGAGCGCGAGCGGCTGTACCATCGCGTTGCGCAACAGGATGTCGGGTCCATCGACGACGATCCGCCCGGCAACCGCCTCGATCGGCCCGAGCGCCTCGAGCTCCATCTCGATCAGCCGGCGGATCGTGATCGGTTCGCTTTCCGAATGCGACAACAGGCCCTGCACGCGCGACAGCGCCGCCAGCCGTTCGTTGAACAGCACCTTGAATCCGTCCAGCGTCGTCGCGGGGCGCATCGTCTGCGATGCGATCGAACGGACGACGGCCAGCAGGTTGCGGGTGCGGTGCTGGAGTTCGGCGACCAGCGTCCGCTGCGTTTCCGCCCAGACATGCTGTTTGCTGACGTCTTGCATCATGCCGATCATCCGCACCGCCCGCCCTTCGCCGTCGTAGAAGAACCGGCCCCGCGCGGAAAGCCAGCGCACCGTCCCGTCCGGAAGCAGGTTGCGGAAATCATGGGCATAATCCGAACGGTTATCGCGTGCTTCGGCGAGCGCTGCAACCGTTTCGGCCAGATCGTCGGGATGGACCCGCGCCGCCCATGCGGCATAGCTCGGCTCCACCTCGCCCACGGCATAGCCCTGCATGCGATAATGTTCGTCCGACCAGGCGACCTCACCGCCCACCATGTCCCAGTCCCAGCTGGCCAGCCGTCCGACGTCGAGCGCCAGCCGCGAGCGCTGTTCGCTGTGTTCGAGCGCCTTTTGCTGGCAGCGATTGGCCGCGAGCGTCTCCAGCCGCTCGACCGCCGCGCCGATGAGATTGGCGTAACTGTGCAGGAAGGTGACGTGCTGTTCGGTGAAATGGCGCGGCGTCCGGCTGTCGACCTGCAACACGCCATAGGGGCGGCGGCCCGAACTGCGCAGGATCGCGACATTGGCGAGCGACGCGACGCCATGTTCGAGCAGGAAGGGCGCAAAGGTGAAACGGTGGTCGTGCGCGATATCGTCGACGACGACCGGTTCGCCGGTTTGCAGCGCATGGCCCTCGGACGCCCGCTCCTCCGCCTCGACGACGATATGCCCGACGACGCCGGGCGCCCAGCCGACGCCGGCGCGGACGAGCAAGGTTTCGCCATCCTCGCGCAGCGACATCACCTTGGCCAGATCCGTGCCGAGCGCGTCGCCGACCAGCCGGCAGGCCGCTTCGAGGATCGCGTCCAGATCGTCGGACTGGAGCGCGAACTGGCCGAAGCCCGCAAGCGAGCGCTGCTGCTGCAGGAACCGTTCGCTCAGCTGCGTTTCGTCGTTCACGCCCGTTCCTCGTCAAACGCTGTGCATCGGGAGCAATGCCACGGCCGCGGTTTTGCGCTCTATCCTGGATTGAGCACGCAATTTACCCGCCGCGCCAGCACCGATCGGCGCTGCGCATGTCCATTTGTCCGGCAAATTGACGGCGGCGTTTTCGGTCGGTACGCAGGACGGGCACCGCGCGACGACGCATCGGGGAGGGGACTTATGAAAAACACGCTACGATTGCTGCTTTGTTCGGCGCTGGTCGCGCTGGTGCCTGCCGGCGTCTGCGCGCAACAGGCCGCGCCGACCGACATCGTTTCGGTACGTGGCGACCGTCCCGGACCCAAGTACGACAAGCGGCTGTTCGGGCAGTTCGCCGAACATCTCGGCACCGGGATCTACGGCGGCATCTGGGTCGGGCCCAACAGCAAGATCCCGAACGTCCGCGGCTATCGCACCGACGTGCTCGACGCGCTCAAGGCGCTGCGCGTCCCGGTGGTGCGCTGGCCCGGCGGGTGCTTCGCCGACGAGTATCACTGGCGCGAGGGGATCGGTGCCAGGGCGAAGCGCCCGGTCAAGATCAACACCCATTGGGGCGGCGTGACCGAGGACAATGCGGTCGGCACGCACGAATTCATGGACTATTCCGAACTGCTCGGCGCCGAGGCCTATGTCTCGGGCAACGTCGGGTCGGCACCCCCGCGCGAAATGGCGGAATGGGTCGAGTATATGACCTCGCCCAGCGGATCGAGCCTGGCGAAGGAGCGCGCCGCGAATGGCCGCAAGCAGCCGTGGAAGGTGCCGATGTTCGGCATCGGCAACGAATTGTGGGGCTGCGGCGGCAACATGCGGCCCGAATATGCCGCCGACGAGACCCGGCGCTACGCGACCTTCGTCAAGACGCCCGAAGGCGTGCCGATCATGAAGGTGGCGAGCGGTGCCAATGCCGAGGACTATAACTGGACCGAGGTGATGATGCAGAAGGCGGGGGGATCGTTCCAGGGGATCGGCGTCCATTACTACACCCTGCCGGGCAACTGGGCGCACAAGGGATCGGCGACCGGCTTCGACGAGGACGCCTGGGCGGTGACGCTCGTCAAGACGATGAAGATGGATACGCTGATCGAGGGCCATTCCCGGATCATGGACAAATACGATCCGGGCAAGCGCGTCGCGCTGCTCGTCGACGAATGGGGCACCTGGTACGACCAGGAGCCCGGATCGCATCCCGGCTTCCTGTATCAGCAGAACAGCCTGCGCGACGCGGTGGTGGCGAGCCTCAACCTCGACATCTTCGCCAAGCATGCCGATCGGGTGCGCGGCGCGAACATCGCGCAGATGGTCAACGTGTTGCAGGCGATGTTGCTGACCGATGGCGCCCGCATGGTGAAGACCCCGACCTATTGGGTGTTCGACATGTACAAGGACTATCAGGACGGCACGGTGCTGCCGGTCGAGGTCAGCTCGCATTGGTACACGCACGGCGATTCGGAATTGCGCGCAATCAGTTCCAGCGCGGTGCGGGGCACCGACGGGGTGGTCCATGTCGGGCTGACCAACGTCGATCCGAACCGCCCCGCGACGGTGAGCGTGCAGCTGGCGGGGATCTCCGGCGGCACGGTCAGCGGCCGGATCCTGACCGCGAGCGCGATGGACGCGCACAACACCTTCGACGCGCCTGACGCGGTGAGGCCGACGGCGTTCACCGGCGCGACGCTGGCGAACGGTACGCTCAGCGTGACGCTGCCCGCCAAGTCGGTGGTGATGCTGGACATACGCTAGGTCGAACGTCCCGACCGGCCCGCGGTGTCAGCCGCGGCCGGTCGGGATGGCTGCGTTCGGCCGAGGCATGCGGTGGTCAGCCGACGATCCGCTGCACCATGCTGCGAACGTCCACCCGCGCCTTCAGCCGTGCCGCGAGCAATGCTGTGCCGCTGATCTTGCGCTGGACGAACAGGGTGTCCGCCGGCGGCAGGTGCCATGTCGCGCGGTCGCGCGCCATTTCGGCCCCCTGTTCGCGCACGACGCCGACGAACGCCCGGTCGCCGAAGTCGAACAGTCCCGGTCGGTTGAGTTCGCCGAGGATGACGTCGACCATCTGATCGACCAGCGGGCGGTGGCGCTCGGCGGCGGCCTGTCCCAGAAAGCCCGCCGCGACTGCCGCGTCGCGCACCGCGTCGCGGTCGCCCGACAGGCCCGCGCCGAACAGCGCGCGATACCGCGCCGTCGTCTCCGGCGGCACGGCGCGTGCGGCGCCGAAGTCGAGCAGCACGATCCGCTCGCTGTCCGGCTGCCAGCGATAATTGGCGAAATTGGGATCGGTCTGCATCAGCCCCCAATCGAACAGCTCGCGCAGAACCAGCGCGATCAGGCGATCCATCATGGCGTCACGGACCGGCTGATCCGCGGTTTCCAGCGTCTCGATCGGCACACCGTCGATGAAGGTCATTGCCAGCACCCGCGGGGTGGTGAGGTCGGCGTGCAGTTCCGGAATGGCGAAGCCGGGGATGTCGGCCAGCAAGGCGGCATAGCGGGTCATCATCGCGCCCTCGCGCAGATAATCCGCCTCCTCATGCAATTGCTGCTTCGCCTCTTGCAGCAGCGGCGCGACGTCGAGTTCCCGGGGCAACAGGCCCGATACGCGCAGCAACGTCGCGACATTGTCGACGTCGGCGTCGATGCTGTCCTTGACGCCCGGATATTGCACCTTGATCGCCAGTTCGCGGTCGTCGGGCAGGCGGGCGCGATGGACCTGCCCGATCGAGGCCGCGGCGATCGGATGCGCCTGGAAATGCTTGAAGCGCCGCCGCCAGTCGCGCCCCCATTCGGCCGCCAGAACCTTGTCGAGCTGTTGCGGCGGCATGTGATAGGCGTTGTTGCGCAGCCGGGCGAGGATGGTGGACAGTTCGGGCGGCAACATGTCGCCAGCGTCCATCGAGATCATCTGCCCGAGCTTCATCGCCGCGCCGCGCAGGTGCGACAGCTGATCGGCGACGCGGGTCGCATTGGCGGGGGTGAGCAGCATGTCGCCGATCCGTGGCCGTTCGCCCGCCGCCAGTCGCCGCGCCCCCTCGGCGACGACACCGCCGCCGACGCCAGCGGCCAGCCGGCCGAATGCGCCAAGGCGGGACAGCCGCCCGCTGGGCACGGCGCGCCCCTTGGGGCTCCTGTCGTCGGTCATGAAGTGCGGCCTCGGAACGCCGGCAGGACCGCCGGCGCCACGATAACGCATGATAGGGACGGGGGTGCCATCGCTACCCCCGCCGGCTTGCCAAGATCGAGGATCAGGGGATCAGGCGGTCGGCCCGCAGCCGTTCGAACAGGGCGAAGAACGCATCGTCGGTCGGTTGGTAGGCGGTGAAGCCGAGCCGGCGGCTTTTCGACATGTCGGTCACCACCTCGATCGGGCGGCCGAGGTCGGCGTCGGTGTGCCAGGGCGAGGCGAGGCGGGACAGGTCGGGCTCGGCCAGCCCCTCACGCCCGGCGATGCGCCTCCAGATGTCGGCGTCGTCGGCCATCTGTGTCGCCAACGGCTCGACCGTCCCGTCGAAGGGCGCGGCCTCGACGCCGAACCAGCCGGCGATGCGCTCCCACATCCAGCTCCAGCGGAAGACGTCGCCGTTCACGACGTTGAACGCCTCGTTCGCAGCCGCAGGCGTGGTCGCCGCCCACAGGAGGTGACGGGCAAGCTGGCCGGCATCGGTCATGTCGGTAAGCCCGTTCCACTGCGCCGCCGAACCGGGAAAGCGGAACGGCCGACCGGTCTCACGGCAGAGCGTGGCATAGACCGCCAGCGTCGTGCCCATGTTCATCGCGTTACCGACCGCCTTGCCGATCACCGTATGCGGACGGTGGACGCTCCATGAGAAGCCGTCGCGCGCGGCGGCGGCGAAGACCTCGTCCTCCTGCGCGTAATAGAAATTCTCGACGTCGAGCCGGCCCTGTTCCTCGCGGAACGGCGTCTGGGGCAGCGCGCCCTTGCCATAGGCCTCGAACGGCCCGAGATAATGTTTAAGCCCGGTGACGAGCGCGACGTGACGCGCGATCCCGTTGTTTGCGCGCAGACCGTCGAGCAGGTTGCGGACCATCGCCGAATTGACGCGGATGTTCTCGGCTTCGCTGTCCTGCCGCAGCCAGGTGGTGATGAACACCGCATCGGGGCGAACGTCGGCCAGCGCCGTGGCGGTAGCGCTCGCATCGAGCAGGTCGGCGGCGATCGGCGTCACGCCCGGCTGCGCGACGGGGCGGCGGGCGAGGCCGTAGACGGTCCAGCCTTCCGCGATCAGCAACGCGGTGGTGGCGCTGCCGACGATGCCGCTAGCGCCGACGACCAAAGCGGTTCCCCGCATGTCCCAAGTCTCCCAAATCATTGATAGGACGAGCTAGTCAGCCGATGTGCGATCTTCTAGACGGCACCATAAGGGGACATAGGCACGCGGAGGTAACCAGTGATGCTCGCGGCGAGCGACGAAGATGCATGGCGGGAGGATTGCGCGCCGCGCCGCGTGCTGGAGCTGTTCGCGACCAAATGGACGAGCATGATCCTGCACACGCTGCACGCCCGCCACTGCGGCGTGGCGCGCACCGGCGTGCTGCTGCGCAGCCTGCCCGGTATTTCCAAGAAGATGCTGACGCAGACATTGCGCGAGATGGAGGGCAGCGGGCTGATTTCCCGGCATGTCCAGGGCACGATCCCGCCCGCGGTCGAATATCGGCTGACCGAACTCGGCCGACGCTTCGTCACCCCGGTCGAGTTGCTGTACGCCTGGGGTCGCGACAATGCCGATGCGCTCGACGCGCTCGGCCCACGGCCCGGTTCGCGGCGGCGGAGCGGCGATCAGGCGTAGGGCGGCTGGTGATGTCCGGCGGGCGACAGGGTGAAGATCTCGGGCGCGCCGTCGGTGATCCCGATCGAATGTTCGAACTGCGCCGACAGCGACCGGTCGCGCGTGACCGCGGTCCAGCCGTCGTCGAGCAGCTTCACGTCGGGGCGGCCGATGTTGATCATCGGTTCGATCGTGAAGATCATGCCGGGCTTCAGCTCCGGTCCGGTGCCGGGCTTGCCGACATGGACGACCTCCGGCGCGTCATGGAACAGCCGGCCGAGGCCATGGCCGCAGAAATCGCGGACGACGCCATAGCGGTGCCTTTCGGCATGCCGCTGGATGGCATGTGCGACATCGCCCATGTGGTTGCCGGGCAGCGCCTGTTCGATGCCGAGCATCAGGCATTCATAGGTGACCTCGACCAGCCGCTTCGCCTTCAGCGGGACGTCGCCGATCAGGTACATGCGGCTCGAATCGCCGTGCCAGCCATCGACGATCGGCGTCACGTCGACGTTGACGATATCGCCTGATTTCAATGCCTTGTCGCTCGGAATGCCATGGCACACGACATGGTTGATCGAGATGCAGGTGGAATGCGTATAGCCACGATAGCCGAGCGTCGCCGGAACGCCGCCGCGATCGACGATGAAGTCGTAGATGAGCCGGTCCAGTTCCGCGGTCGTGGTGCCCGGCACCATGTGCGGCACGAGCATGTCGAGCGTTTCGGCGGCGAGCCGCCCGGCCGCGTGCATCCCCGCAAAGGCGGCGGGGCCGTGCAGCTTGATGGCGCCAGTGCGCCCTTCCGGCGCGTCGGAGGTGACGGTCACGTATTCGGTCATGTCCGGCGATATAGCGTGGTCGCGGCGATTTTGCGAGGCTATGGCAGCGCCATGGACCAGGATGACCCGCAACCCCGTATCTGGACCGCCGCGCTGGTCGTCATCGGCGACGAGATCCTGTCCGGTCGCACGCAGGACAAGAACGTGGCGCAGCTCGCCAGCTGGCTGAACGTGCAGGGGATCCGCCTGGCGGAAGTGCGCGTCGTACCCGACCGGACCGAGGCGATCGTCGAGGCGGTCAATATACTGCGGGCGCGCTACGATTATCTGTTCACGACGGGCGGCATCGGCCCGACGCACGACGACATCACCGTCGATGCGATCGCCCAGGCGCTGGGCGTGGGCGTCGAACACCACCCGGACGCGCTGGCGGTGCTGGAACGCTATTACGAAACGCGCGGCGGACTGACCGAGGCGCGGGCGCGGATGGCGCGCGTGCCGACCGGCGCCGGCCTGATCGTCAACAAGGTGTCGGGCGCACCCGGCATCCATATCGGCAACGTCTTCATCATGGCGGGCGTGCCGCACATCACCGCCGGCATGCTCGACGCGCTGACCGGCACGCTGGAGGGCGGACAGCCGGTGGTGTCCGGCACGATCGGCTGCTGGGTCGGCGAGAGCGAGGTCGCCGACCTGCTGCGCGCCGCCGAAAAGGCGCATGCGGGCGTATCGATCGGCAGCTACCCGTTCTTTCGCGATGGCCGGACCGGGGCGAACTTCGTCGTGCGTAGCCCCGACCAGGCGCTGGTCGACAGCTGCCTTGCCGATCTGACCCGCGATCTGGAGGCTGCCGGACGCGACGTGGTGGCGGGCGGCATCTGACCCGGCGCGCGCGCTAAGACAGGGCCATGGAAATCGTCAGCCTCGTCCTGCTGCTGCTGCTCGCCGTGGTGGCGAGTTCGGCGATCGCGCGCATGCTGCCGATCGCGATCCCTGCGCCGCTGGTGCAGATCGCACTTGGCGGGGTGATCGGCGTCGCGAGCGGTGCGCGCATCACGCTCGATCCCGACCTGTTCTTCCTGCTGTTCCTGCCGCCGCTGCTGTTCCTCGACGGGTGGCGAATCCCGAAGGACGAGCTGTTCCGCGACTGGAAGATCGTGGTCGAGCTGGCGCTGGGACTGGTCGTCGCGACCGTCGTCGGCATGGGGTTCCTGATCCACTGGATGATCCCGGCGATGCCGCTGGCGGTCAGCTTCGCGCTCGCCGCCGTGCTGTCGCCGACCGACCCGATCGCGGTCAGTGCGATCGCGGCGCGGGTGCCGGTGCCCAAGCGGATGATGCACCTGCTGGAAGGGGAATCGCTGTTCAACGATGCGTCCGGCCTGGTGCTGTTGCGGTTCGCGGTGCTCGCTGCGGTGACCGGCCATTTTTCGATCGGGCAGGCGGCGCTGTCCTTCCTGTGGGTGGCGGGCGGCGGGCTGCTGATCGGCGTGGTCGTCACCGCCGCGGTGACCTGGGCGACGTCGAAGCTGGAGACGCGGATCGGCGAGGAACCGGGCACGCTGATCCTCGTCAGCCTGCTGATCCCGTTCGGTGCCTATTCCGCCGCCGAACATCTTGCCTGTTCGGGCATCCTCGCCGCGGTGGCGGCGGGCGTGACGATGACCTTCGCCGAATTCACCCAGTCGGCGCTGCCGACCACGCGCATCCGCCGCAACACGGTGTGGGACGCGATCCAGTTCGCCGGCAACGGCGTGATCTTCGTATTGCTGGGCGAACAATTTCCGGCGATCCTCGACAGCGCGAGCCGTTCGGTCCACGCCGCGGGGCACCACAGCGGCTGGTGGCTGCTGATGTACGTCGCGGTGCTGACCGTCGCGCTCGCGGCGCTGCGCTTCGCCTGGGTATGGCTGTCGATGCGGATGACGATCCTGCGCCGGCGCGAGACGCGGCCGTTCCGCAGCAGCAACGTGCGGCTGATTTCCGCGATGTCGTTCGCGGGCGTGAAGGGCGCGATCACGCTCGCGGGCATCCTGACATTGCCCTATGCGCTCGCCGACGGATCGCCGTTCCCGGCGCGCGACCTCGCGCTGTTCCTGGCGGCGGGGGTCATCTTCGCCTCGCTGCTGATTGCCAGCGTCGCGCTGCCGTGGCTGCTGAGCGGGCTGGAAATGCCGGGGGAAGAAGCGGCGATGGCGCAGGAGGATGTGGTTCGCATCGGCCTTGCCAAGATCGCGATCTCCGCGGTCGAGGCGGAACGCAAGCTGCTCGACGACGGCGACACGGTGGAGCCGGTGCACGATCGCATCGCCACGCGGATCGCCGATTTGTACCGGGAAAGGATCGCGGTGCTCGACCCCGATTCCGACGACGAGGCGGCGCTGGGATCGCGGCGGCGCGAACGGATCGAGCGGACGTTCCGGCTGGCCGCGATCCATGCGCAGCGCGCCGAGCTGCACCGCCTCGCGCGCGCACGGCAGGTGTCGAGCGACCTGCTGCGCCGCATCACGCGCGAACTCGATCTGCTCGAAGTGCGTTGATCGGCGGCGCGGATCGCGCCAGGGACGGCAATGGCCAATATCCCGTTCGACATTCCCCATACGCTCGGCAGCGACGAAGCGGCGCGCCGGATCGCCGCCGGCCTGCCTCGGCTCGCGCAGCATATCCCCGGTGGCGGCACGGTGGAGTCATCGTGGCAGGGGCCGCACGCGCTGACGCTGGCGATCGTCGCGATGGGGCAGAAGGTCGCGGTGGACATGGCGATCGGCGAACATGCGGTGACCGGTTCGGTCAAGGTGCCGATGATGCTGGCGATGATGTCCGGCCCGATCGCCGAATTCGTGCGGACCAGCGCCGAAAAGATGCTGGCCCGGCCGCTCTAGCCGGTCGCGCGCGATCCGGCCCGCACCAGCCGCGCCGCGTGCCAGGCCAGATGGTCGGCCATGAACGTCGCGATGAAATAATAGCTGTGATCGTAGCCCGGCTGCATCCGCAGCGTCAGGTCGATCCCCGCCGCCGCACACACCTCCGCCAGCCACTCCGGGCGTAGCTGCTCCGCGAGGAACTGGTCCGCGTCGCCCTGGTCGACCAGCAGCGCGGGGATCCGCGCGCCATCCTCGATCAGCGCCACCGCATCGTGCCGGCGCCAGGCCGCACGGTCGCCGCCGAGATAACCGCCGAGCGCCTTCTCCCCCCAGGGCACCCGCGACGGAGCGACGATTGGCGCGAAGGCCGACACCGCGCGATAGCGGTCCCCCAGCGTCAGCCCGATGGTCAACGCACCATGGCCGCCCATCGAATGGCCCATGATCGACTGCCGGCCGAGGTCGACGGGGAAATGTTCGCCGATCAGCGCCGGCAGTTCTTCGGTGACATAGCTCCACATGCGGAAATGCGGGGCGAATTCAGGCTCGGTCGCATCCACGTAGAAGCCGGCGCCCTGGCCGAAGTCATAGGCGGCATCGTCCGCCACGCCGGGGCCGCGCGGCGAGGTGTCGGGCGCGACGAAGATCAGCCCCAGCTCGGCGCAGGCGCGGCGATAGTGGCCCTTGTCTGTGACATTGGCATGGGTGCAGGTGAGGCCGGACAGATACCAGACCACGGGCAGTCGCGCGCCCTCGGTATGTGGGGGAACGTAGACCGAAAAGGTCATCGGCGTGCCGGTCGCCGAGGATGCATGGGTGTAGACGCCCTGCGTGCCGCCAAAGGCCTTTGCGGTCGACACCGTTTCGATCGTCATTCGCTATTACCGTCCTTCAGGGGGCATCGTCGGCGCCGGGCTCGTCGCAATTCGCGAACCCGGCGCAGGTCGATCGGCGTCAGGCGGCGGGCATGCGATGCATCGCGCAGACCTTGTTGCCGGCGGGATCGCGCAGATAGGCGAGGTAGAGCGGGCCGAACGGGGAATTGCGCACGCCGGGCGCATCCTCGATCGCGGTGCCGCCGTTGGCGACGCCGGCCGCGTGCCAGGCATCCGCGGCTTCCGGAGACGACGCGGCGAAACCGACGGTGCCGCCATTGGCGTGGCAGGCGGGTTCGCCGTTGATCGGCTTGCTCAGCATCAGGATGCCGCCGCCGTGCATATAGGCGGTGCGACCGGAGGCATCGGCGCGGCCGGGACCGGCGCCGAGCGCGCCCAGCGTCGCGTCGTAGAACGCCTTCGAAGCGTCCATGTCGTCGGTGCCGAGCATGATATGGCTGAACATGGTGGTTCCTCTCCTGTTATGACTGGTGGGGGATCAATACACGACGACGCTGCGAATGCTCTTGCCTTCGTGCATCAGGTCGAAGCCCTTGTTGATCTCGTCGAGGGTCAGCCGGTGCGTAATCATCGGATCGATCTGGATCATGCCGTCCATGTACCAGTCGACGATCCTCGGCGTGTCGGTGCGCCCGCGCGCGCCGCCGAACGCGGTGCCGCGCCAGTTGCGCCCGGTGACCAGCTGGAAGGGGCGGGTGCTGATTTCCTTGCCCGCCTCCGCCACGCCGATGACGATGCTGGTGCCCCAGCCGCGGTGGCAGCATTCCAGCGCCTGGCGCATCACGTCGGTGTTGCCGGTCGCATCGAAGCTGTAATCGGCGCCGCCATCGGTCAGCGCGACGATATGCGCGACGATGTCGCCGCCCGGCACCGAGGATGCGTCGCGCGGGTTGGCGAAATGGGTCGTGCCGAAGCGGCGGCCCCAGTCCTCGCGATCGGGATTGATGTCGACGCCGACGATCATCCCGGCGCCGGCGAGCTTCGCGCCCTGAATGACGTTGAGGCCGATCCCGCCGAGGCCGAATACGACGACGGTGTCGCCGGGCTGGACCTTGGCGGTGTGCACCACCGCGCCGACGCCGGTCGTCACGCCGCAGCCGATATAGCAGCTGGTGTCGAACGGCGCGTCCTTGCGGATCTTCGCCACCGCGATCTCCGGCAGGACGGTGAAGTTCGAGAAGGTCGAACAGCCCATATAGTGAAAGATGGGCTGGCCCTTATAGCTGAAGCGCGTCGTGCCGTCGGGCATCAGGCCCTTGCCCTGCGTCGCGCGGATCGCGGTGCACAGGTTGGTCTTCTGGCTGAGGCACGACTTACACTGGCGGCATTCGGGCGTGTAGAGCGGGATGACGTGGTCGCCGACCGCGACGCTGGTCACCCCCGCGCCGATCTCGCGCACGATGCCGGCGCCTTCGTGGCCGAGCACGCTGGGGAACAGGCCCTCGCTGTCCAGCCCGTCGAGCGTATAGGCGTCGGTGTGGCAGATGCCGGTCGCCATGATCTCGACCAGCACTTCGCCCGGCCGGGGGCCGTCCAGGTCCAGCTCGACGATCTCCAGCGGGCGTTTGGCTTCGAACGCGACGGCGGCTCGGGTCTTCATGGCATCACTCCGCAAAGTCTTCGCGGCTGCGGTTAACGGCTCCGCGCCGCCGGGGGAAGCGCCGTCAGTCGTCGGCGAGCGCCGCCTCTACCTCGGCAACGGTGATCCCGAACGCGCCGGCGAGGCCCGCCAGCGACGCGCCGCGCTTCGCGAGTTCGCGCATCCGTCCGACATCCAGCGTCGTGGCATAGGAGCGGGTGTCGCGCTGTTCGCGATGCACGTCCTTGCGGCCGGAACCGCGCCGCCGCGCCGCCGCGGCGGCATGCGGGTCGCCGCTCGCCGCGCGTTGCTCCTCGATCCGGCGCTGCTCGCGCGCCTGTTCGCGGGCTGCGGCCTCGGCCTCGCGCGCCACGCCGCGCGCCTCGGTACGCTGAACGGCGAAGGTGGCCCGTTCGGCGTCGCGCGCGGCCCGCGCCTCGGCGCGTTTGGCGGCGCGATCGGAAGGGCTGTCGTTGGTGCGAACGCGCAGTCCCGATGGATTGGGCGTACCCCAGCTCTTGTCCACCATCGTTGCGTCGCGTCCTTCAGGGTGTCGATCCGCCCGGCCGATCGGGCGAGCGGGGCATAAGCGGGCGCCCGGCGACCATGCAACGACGAAGCGGCGCGACGCGACGAACCGTTCAGCCGGGATTGCGCGAGCTGTGCTAAACGGCGGCCGTCGAACGCGCGTATCATGGTGTTCGGCCTCGTACAGGAACACGCATGACCGGAAGAATGAACCGTCGCCAGCTTCTGCGTGGCGCCACGCTGGGCGGCGGCGGAGCGGCGCTCGCGTCGTGGTTGCCCGCCTGGGCGCAGCCGATCTCGGCGGGAATCGTCCAGGCGCCGGCAACGCTGTCGGGCGAGGACATCCGGCTGCGCGTCGCGCATCGGATGATGACGATCGACGGCCGCGCCATGCATGCGATCGGTATCAACGGCACCGTGCCGGGTCCGCTGATCCGGCTGCGCGAGGGACAGACCGTCCGGCTGCACGTCGAGAATGCGCTGGACGAACCGACCTCGATCCACTGGCACGGCCTGATCGTGCCGTTCCAGATGGACGGCGTGCCCGGCATCGCCTTTCCCGGCATCCCCGCGGGCGAGACGTTCCGCTACGAATTCCCGATCCGCCAGGCGGGCACCTATTGGTATCACAGCCATTCGGGGTTGCAGGAGCAGCTCGGCCATTACGGGCCGATCGTCATCGATCCGGCCGGCGTCGATCCGGTCCGGTCGGATCGCGAACATGTGATCGTCCTGTCGGATCACAGCCCGGTGCACCCGCATGCCATCTTCATGGCGCTGAAGCGGCAGCCCGGCTATTTCAATCGCCAGCAGCAGACGCTCGGCCAACTGCTCGCAGGCAAGGGGCAGTCGCTGGCCGAACGGCTGCGCTGGGGCCGGATGCGGATGGACCCGACCGATATCGCCGACGTCACCGGCGCGACCTACACCTATCTCGTCAACGGATATGGACCGCAGGACAATTGGACCGCGCTGTTCAACCCCGGCGAGCGCGTCCGCCTGCGCATCGTCAACGCCTCGTCGATGACCACCTTCAACGTCCGCATCCCCGGCCTGCCGCTGTCGATCGTGCAGGCGGACGGGATGAACGTGCGGCCGGTGGCGGTCGACGAATTCCAGATCGGCGTCGCGGAAACCTATGACGCGATCGTCACCCCCGCCGATGCGCGGGCCTATTCATTGGTCGCGGAAAGCGTCGACCGGTCGGGGCTGGCCCGCATGACGCTGGCGCCGCGCGCGGGGATGGTCGCCGCGGTGCCGCCGTTGCGAGCGCGACCAGTCGCGACGATGGCGGACATGGGCATGCACATGGGCGCGGGCGGTCACGACATGGCCGCGATGCACGGCATGGCGCAGGGCATGGTCATGAACGACACGGCCGTTCCGCCGCCCGCCGCCGGGACCGCTATGACCATGGACGATCATGCGATGAACATGCGCGACCTGTCCCTTGCGCCGGGGGTGAAGAAGGGGCCGGGCGTGCAGACGATCGCGCCGATGCCGGTCGATCGCACCGGCGATCCGGGCCAGGGGCTCGCCGATGTCGGGCATCGCGTGCTCACCTATCGCGACCTCGTCGCGCTCGATCGCAACCCCGACTTGCGCGCACCGTCCCGCACGTTGCAAATCCACCTGACCGGCAACATGGAACGCTACATGTGGTCGTTCGACGGCGAAAAGCTGTCGGAGGTGAAGGCGCCGATCCCGTTCCGCACCGGCGAGCGGGTGCGGGTGACGTTGGTCAACGACACGATGATGGGCCATCCGATCCACCTGCACGGGCATTTCTTCGAACTGGTCACCGGCCATGGCGACCATAGCCCGCGCAAGCACACCGTCATGGTCCAGCCCGGCGGCACGGTCAGCTGGGACGTCACCGCCAACGCGGGCGACTGGGCGTTCCACTGCCACATGCTCTACCACATGCACGCCGGGATGATGCAGGTCGTGCAGGTCGGCCCGGCACCGGAGGGCGACGCGTGAGGCGGGTCGCGATCGGTGGTGCCGCGATCCTGCTGCTGGCCGCATCGCCGGCAAGCGCCCAGTCGATGGATCATGCGATGCATGGCATGACCATGCCGGGCATGCAGCGCCCGATGCCCGCCCACAAGCCGACGCGCAAGACCGGTGCGAAGGCGGCGCCGGCAGCTTCGCACAAGCGCGCCGCCCGTGCCGCTGCGGCCGATCCGCACGCCGGGCGTGTCGGAGCGGCGACACCGACGATGAATATGGGCGGCATGGAGATGCGCGATCTGGCGCCATCCGCCGACGCGCCCGATCCACACGCCGGGCACGATATGGCGGGAATGGCGGGAATGACCGGCATGGCGGCGACGGCCGACCGTCCGGCGGCGGGCACCGACCTGCCGCCGGGCAACGCTCCCGCACCGGCAGCGCAGCAGGGCTATCTCGCGGATCGGCTCTGGGGCGCGGATGTGATGGCGGCGTCACGGCGCGCCGACCTGCGGCGGGAGCATGGCGGCATGACCTATCGCCAGTTGCTCTTCAACGTCGCCGAATATCGCGCGACGCGGGGGCAGGACGGCTATCGCTGGGATGGCGAGGCGTGGATCGGCGGCGATATCGACCGCCTCGTGGTCAGGAGCGAAGGCGAGGGGCGCTTTCGCCGTGCGCCGGACCGGGTGGAGGTGCAGGCCCTCTACAGCCGCGCGGTCGATCCGTATTGGAACCTGCAAGCGGGCGTCCGCTACGACGTGACGCCCGATCCGTCGCGCACCTATGCAACCGTGGGGATCGAGGGGCTTGCGCCGTATTGGTTCGACGTCGAGGGCGCGCTGTTCCTGTCGGACAAGGGCGACCTGCGCGCCCGGATCGAAGCATGGTACGACCAGCGCCTCACCCGATCGTTCGTCCTCCAGCCGCGGATCGAAGCCAATGCGTCGGCGCAGGCGATGCGCGCGATCGGCGTGGGTGCCGGACTGACCGACGTCGAGATCGGCCTGCGGCTCCGCTACGAACGATCGCGGCGGATCGCGCCGTACGTCGGCGTGTCGTGGGAACGTCGGTTCGGCGCCACCGCATCTTTGCGGACCGCACGCGATGACGACACGGGCGGCGTCGCGCTTGTCGCCGGTGTCAGGACGCGCTTCTGAACCGGTCGCGCCGGTCGCTGCTTCCGGGCACGTGGTAGCAGTCGTTCGCTTGTGGGGGCGACGCGATGACGAAACCGTGGATGAGCACGAAAGACGGCGATGCGGGGGAATGGTGCGCCCGGAACGATTCGAACGTCCGACCCTCAGATTCGTAGTCTGATGCTCTATCCAGCTGAGCTACGGGCGCGTGGATGGGCTGCGCCTAGTCGGACTGGCGCCGGGTGGCAACCGGCAAGCGCGATGCGGATAAGTCTCAGCTGCGGCCCGCGCCGCGGATGCCGGTGACGTCCGCCATGCCGTCGTCGCCCAGCGTGACGAGCCATGCGCTGCCATCGATGCACCGCACCGCCCAGACGGGTTTGCCGTTGCGGTCCGCCTGGCGCACCTTACCGGTGATACCCTGGCACGGGCGCTTGGCATCGTCGATCGCGCGGTACAGCACGCCGTCGATCTGCCGTCCGGGCAGCGCCAGCACCTTGGCGATGTAGCCGCTTTCCCCGGGCGTGCTGTTGGTCGCGGCCGAGCGTTCGGGCGCCGTCTGCGATCCGCAGCCCGCCAGCGCCGCGCCCAGCATCGGGATCATCCATCCGCGCATCGCCATCTCCTCCGGCAGTGTCCGGCGTTCCATACGCCCGTCCGGAAGGGGAGGACAAGCGGGTCCGGCAGCGACCCCGGTCGATCCCGCTATTTCGCCGCGGTCGCCTGAGCCTTCGGCTTGACGTAGCGGTCGAGCCAGTCGGTCATCTGCCACAAGGTCTCCTCGGTCGATTCGAGCGCACGGTAACCATGCGGTTCGTTGGGCAGAACCACGTAGCGGACCGTCGCGCCATTGCCCTTCAGCGCCGCATACATGCGCTCCGACTGGATCGGAAAGGTGCCGCTATTGTCGTCGGCACCGCCGTGGATCAACAGGATAGGTGCCTTGATCCGGTCGGCATAGGTGAAGGGGCTCATCTCGGTATAGGTCGGCGTCGCCTGCCAATAGGTGCGCTGTTCCGCCTGGAAGCCGAACGGCGTCAGGGTCCGGTTGTACGCGCCGGAGCGGGCGATGCCGGCGCGGAACAGATCGGTGTGTGCGAGCAAATTGGCGGTCATGAACGCGCCATAGCTGTGGCCACCCACCGCCATCCGGCTCCGGTCGCCGACGCCCAGCTTGGCGACGGCATCGATCGCCGCCTGCGCATCCTGCTGCAATTGCTTGACATAGGTGTCGTTCGCCTCGGCACCGCCTTCGCCGATGATCGGCATCGCCGGGTTGTCGAGGATCGCATAGCCCTGCGTCAGCAGGAACAGGTGGCTGATCCCGCGAGGCCGGACGAAGCGATTGCCCTGGTCGACCGTCTGCCCGGCGACCTTCGCGTCGGTGAACTCCGCCGGATAGGCCCATAACAGGGTCGGCAGCGGCCCGTCGCGCGCCGCGTCGTAACCGGCCGGCGTGTAGAGCGAGGCGGACAGCGGCACCCCGTCGGCGCGCGTGTAGGTGATCGTCCGCTGCGTGACGCCGGCGAACACCGGGGCGGGATCGGCAAAGGCGGTGACGGCGCGGGCGCTGCCGCCCTTCACCGTGCGGATCATGTAATTGGGCGCCAGCTTCGCGCTCTCGCGCCGGGTCAGAATGCGCTGCGCCTTGTCGTCGAGCATGGCGACGACGGGTTCGTAATAGGGCGCCTTGGCCGTCCACAGCCGGCGCTGGTCGCCGCCTGCCAGCGGCATCGTCGCGAGGAACGGATAGGCGCCGGCCTTGGTCGCGCCGTCGCCGGTGACGTATACCGCGTCGTGCGTGGGGGTGAAGCGCATCACGGGCTTGCCCGCCGCATTCTCCTCCAGAAGCGGCTCGCCGGGATCGCCATATTGGTCCTGGTAATTGCGGGTCAGCAGCGTGCGCGCCGCGCCCGGCCTGCCGGGCGAAACCGCGAGCCGGTGTTCGGTGCGGGTCCGCCATTCGCGGTCCACCACCATCGCGAAGCCATCGTCGCCCCACATCGTGGCCGCGTACCGGGCAGGGGTCTGCGCCAGTTCGACCGGAGCGGCGGTGAACGGCGCCGCCTGCATCATCACCTTGTCGTGGAAGGCGACCTTGGTGCGCGGATCGCCGCCGTCGAGCGCCTCGGCCCAGACCAGCGTCGCCGGGGCGTCGGAGCGCCAGACGGCATCGCGCGGCCCCTTCACCGTCGCATCGAAATCGACGGGCAGGTCGTCCGCGAGCGGGCGATCGACCAATGTCCTCACCGGCTGGCCGTCGATCGTCGACACGGCGATTTCGGTCGGGAAATAGCTTGCCGGCAGCAGATAGGAATAGGGACGCTTCAGCGTCTCGGTCAGCAGGTAGCGTCCGTCCGGCGAGACGCTGAAGTCGGTGATCAGGCCGGGCTTGCCGATCGGCCTCGCCGCCCCGCCGGACAGGTCGATGCGGGTCAGCTGGCCGGTGAAATAATAATCGAACAGCGCCTCGTCGCCGGCATTGGCGAGCAGGTCTTCATAGGTGCGCGCGGCGGACGTGCGCCCTGCGCTTTCCTGCACGATCGGGCCGCCCGGCGTGCTGCTCGCGACCGGCGCAGCGCCGCGGGTGGCGACCACCGTATAGGCGATCAGCGCCTTGCTGTCGGGCGTCCAGGCGAAGGGTGCGCGCAGCGTGCCGTTGAGGCCCTTTGCGACGATGCGCGCGCTGCCGTCGCGCTCGGCGACCCACAGGGCCAGGCCGTCGGCCTCCTGCGCATAGAAGGCGAGGCGGCTGCCATCGGGCGACCAGTCGGGCGCGGCGAAGCGCAGGCCGGCGGGAAGCGCGACGGCAATGGTCTTGCCGCTGGCGACGTCCTTGAAACCGAGCGCGTTCAGCCACTGCACCCGCACCTCCGCCTGGCCGTTGGTGGCCGGATCGATGCGATAGCCGCCGAGGCGCAGGATCGGCTTCGACAGATTGGCGATCGACGGCAGGTTCTCGCGGCCCAAGATGGCCAGCGTGGCATGATCGGGGCTCACCGCGACCGCCGGCGTCGGCGGGGCTTCCAGCGCCCTGGCGATCGCGTCGGGCGCGCGGTGATAGGCGGTGCCCGGCGTCTGCGCGCTCGCTGCGGTCGACGTGAGGAGAAGTGCGATCAGACAGGCACCGGCGCGCATGGAGAACCCCTTGTTTGTTATGCCGGAATGTCTGCCACGCGAACGCGGCGGACGCTACCGTGCCGATGCCGGTGCCGGACACGGTCGCGCGCAGGGCTGCGACGAAGGACCTATCCGGCGGGCGCCGCCACCGCCCAGGGCGCCTTCGCCAGCGCCGTGGCAAGATGATCGATCAGCACCTGCACGCGCAGCGGCCGCAGCGGGCTGGGCGGGGTGATCAGGTGCAGGCCCAGCGCGGGCACGCTCCAGTCGGGCATCGCCACTTCCAGCCGGCCGTCGCGGATCTCGCGCCACACCAGGAATTCGGGTTGCAGCGCCATCCCCTGTCCCGCGAGCAGCGCGGGGTTGAGCATGTCGGCATTGTCGGTCCAGACGCGGACCGGCGGTTCGACGCTTTCATCGCCGAATTGCGGGTGGTTGAACCGCCAGGTGCCGTGGGTCGCCCCGCCGGTGTAGGCGAGTGCGCAATGATCCTTCAGCTGGGCGGGGTGGCTCGGCCGGCCGTGCGCGTCCAGATACGCGGGCGATGCGACCAGCAGGATCCGCACCGTGCAGAGCCGCCGCGCCAGCAGCGAACTATCCTCCAGCGCTGCGATCCGCAGCGCGAGGTCGAACCCTTCCGCGACGAGGTCGACGCGCCGGTCGCTCAGCGCGAAGTCGAGCGTTATCGCGGGATAGGCGGCGAGGAACGCGGGCAGCGTCGCGCCGACATAGGCGGTGCCGAACGACAGCGGCGCGCTGATCCGGACCAGCCCGCGCGCGACGTCGGACTGTTCCGCCGCCTCGTCCTCCAGCGCTTCGCCTTCGTGCAGGATGCGGCCCGCGCGGTCGAGCGCCGCACGCCCGGCCTCGGTCAGCGACAGGCGGCGCGAGGTGCGCGACAGCAGCGACAGGCCCAGCCGCGCCTCCAGCCGGGCGATCGCTTTCGACACGGTCGGGTTGGACAGGCCGAGCGCCTGCGCCGCGCCCGCGAACGAGCCACGCTCGGCGACCTTGGCAAAGATCGCCCAGGCTTCGAAATCGGGAAGGCGACGTGTCATTTCCGGCAATGATGAGATGCCATCATTTCTATTTCGTCAAGTCGGGATCGCGCCCATCTTGCTGTCATCAAGACGAAACGCTGCAATATCAGGAGATACCGACATGATCGAACGTCGCCCCTTCGCAACGCTCGGCGGTGCCAATCACGGTTGGCTCGACGCCAAGCACCATTTCTCGTTCGCCAATTACTACGATCCCAAGCGCATGGGATGGGGTCCGATCCGGGTCTGGAACGACGATACGATCGCCGCCGGCACCGGCTTTCCGCCGCACCCGCATGCCGACATGGAGATCATCACCTATGTCCGCAACGGTGCCATCACGCACCAGGACAGCCTCGGCAACATCGGCCGCACCGAAGCCGGCGACGTGCAGGTGATGAGCGCCGGGTCCGGCGTGCGGCATTCCGAGTATAACCGCGAGGATGCGACGACGCAGATCTTCCAGATCTGGATCGAGCCCAAGACCCGCGGTGCCGCCCCGTCCTGGGGTGCGAAGCCCTTTCCCAAGGGCGAACGCTCCGGCCGGTTCGTGACGCTGGCGAGCGGCTTCGGCGACGATGCCGACGCGCTGCCGATCCGCACCGACGCCCGCATCGTCGGTGCGACGATCAAGGCGGGCGAAACCGCCGATTATGCGCTCGGCGCCGGGCACCACGCCTATCTCGTGCCCGCGACCGGCGCGGTCGAGATCAACGGCGTGAAGCTCGATGCCCGCGACGGTGCCGCGATCGTCGATGAAAGCGTGATCCGCGTCACCGCGATCGAGGATGCCGAGATCGTCCTGGTCGACGCCGCCTGAACCCCGACAGCCCGAGGAGACCCGCCATGCCTTTCATCACCACCAGCGACGGCACCGAGATTTTCTACAAGGACTGGGGTGCGAAGGATGCGCAGCCCGTCGTGTTCCACCACGGCTGGCCGCTCAGCGCCGACGATTGGGACGGCCAGATGATGGCGTTCCTCGATGCCGGCTATCGCGTGATCGCGCATGACCGGCGGGGACATGGCCGCTCGACGCAGACGTCGTCCGGCAACGACATGGACACCTATGTCGCCGACGTCGTCGCGCTGACCGACGCGCTCGACCTGAAGGACGCGGTCCATATCGGCCATTCGACCGGTGGCGGCGAGGTGGCGCGCTACGTCGCGCGCGCCGAGCCGGGTCGCGTCGCCAAGGCGGTGCTGATCAGCGCGGTCGCGCCGGTGATGGTGCAGGGGCCGAACAACCCCGACGGCGTCCCGATGAGCGTGTTCGACGACATCCGCGTCCAGACCGCAACCAACCGCGCGCAATATTTCCAGGACTTCACGCTCCCCTTCTTCGGCTACAACCGCGACGGCGCGGCGGTGAAGGAAGGCGTGCGCCAGAACTGGTGGCGGCAGGGCATGATGGGCGGGATCAAGGCGCATGTCGATTGCATCGCCGCCTTCTCCGAAACCGACTTCACCGACGATCTGAAGGCGATCGCGGTGCCGACGCTGGTGATGCACGGCGAGGACGATCAGATCGTGCCCTTCGCGATCACCGGCCGCAAATCGGCCGATCTGGTGCCGGGCGCGGTGCTGAAGTCCTATCCCGGCTATCCCCACGGCATGCCGACCACGCATGCCGACGTGATCAACGCCGATCTGCTGGCCTTCGTGCGCGGCTGAGGCACCCGCTTCGATCATCGTGTCCCCGCCCGCGCGGGGACACATCGCCCGGTCTGATCCGTTGCCCCGACCGATAGCAGCAAGGACCCGGCATGAGCGACACCATCCTGATCTTCTACGGCTCGTACCGGTCCGACCGGCAGGGCATTCGCCTCGCCGATTACCTCGTCCGCGCCTTTGCCGAACGCGGCGCCACGGCCGAACTGATCGACGCGAAGGCGCTCGACCTGCCGATGCTCGACCGGATGTACAAGGAATATCCCAAGGGCGAGGCCCCGCCGGCGCTCGAGGCGCTGGCGCGCAAGATCGAGGCGGCCGACGCCTTCGTGTTCGTCGCCGGCGAATACAATTGGAGCGTCCAGCCCGGCCTCAAGAACCTCACCGACCATTTCCTGGAGGAATGGTATTGGCGGCCCGCCGCCATCGCCAGCTATTCGGCGGGCCGCTTCGCCGGCGCGCGCGCGGGGCTCGCATGGCACGGCATCCTGTCGGAAATGGGCATGGTCGTCGTGTCGAGCAGCCTCGCGGTCGGCGGCATCGGCCACGCCCTGTCCGCCGACGCGGAGCCGGCGGGCGAGGGCGGTGCGGCACTCGCCAAGGCATTCCCCCGGTTCGCCGACGACCTTGCCTGGTGGACCGAGGCGGCGCGCACCCAGCGCGCGCGCCGCGCTCCGCCCTATTGAGCGTCCGCCGCTTTCCGCATCGCGCGGAAGCGGTGCAGCAAGGGCTCGGTATAGCCGTTCGGCTGCTCCAGCCCGTCGAACACCAGCGCGCGAGCCGCCTGAAAGGCGAGGCTGGCATCCTCCCGCCCGCTCATCGGCCGGTACAGCGGGTCGCCGGCATTCTGCCCGTCGACCTTGGCCGCCATGCGTTCGAACGCCGCATCGACGTCGGCGGTTGTGGTCACGCCATGCAGCAGCCAGTTCGCGATATGCTGCGAGGAAATGCGCAGGGTCGCGCGATCCTCCATCAGGCCGATGTCGTGGATATCCGGCACCTTCGAACAGCCGACGCCCTGATCGACCCAGCGCACGACATAGCCCAGGATGCCCTGCGCATTGTTGTCGAGCTCGGCCCGTACCTCGTCGGCCTCCCAGTTGCGTCCTTCGCGCGCGACCGGAATGGTGAGCAGCTCGGCGAGCGGCGCCACCGCTTCCGTGCGCCGCTCGTCCCGGCGCGCAAAGACGTCGATCCGGTGGTAATGCGTCGCGTGCAGGGTCGCGGCGGTGGGCGAGGGCACCCAGGCCGTGTTCGCCCCCGTCTGCGGATGGGCGATCTTCTGTTCGAGCATGTCGGCCATGCGATCGGGCGCCGCCCACATCCCCTTGCCGATCTGCGCCTTCCCCGACAGGCCGCAGGCGAGCCCGATCTGGACGTTGCGATTCTCGTAGGCGGCGATCCAGGCGCTGGTCTTCATCTCGCCCTTGGGGATCATCGGGCCGGCCCGCATCGCCGTATGCATCTCGTCGCCGGTGCGATCGAGGAAGCCGGTGTTGATGAACACCAGCCGGTGCCGCACGGCGTATATGCACGCGGCAAGATTGGCGGAGGTGCGGCGCTCCTCGTCCATCAACCCGACCTTGATCGTGTGGCGGGGCAGGCGAACCAGATCCTCGACCGCATCGAACAACCGGTCGGTGAACGCGGCTTCGGCGGGGCCGTGCATCTTGGGCTTGACGATGTAGATCGATCCGGCGCGGCTGTTCGCGCGCGCGCCGTTGACGTCGTGCCATCCGATCAGTCCGGTGACGATCGCATCGAGAATCCCCTCAGGCGCCTCGCTGCCGTCGGGCAGCCGGATCGCGGGATTGGTCATCAGATGCCCGACATTGCGGACGAACAGCAGGCTGCGGCCCGGCAGGGTAAGCGCCGCGCCATCGGGGGCGGTATAGTGCCGGTCGGGCGCAAGCGCGCGGGTGACGCTCCGCCCGCCCTTCTCGAACGTCTCGGTCAGGTCGCCGCGCATCAGGCCGAGCCAGTTGGCATAGGCGGCGACCTTGTCCGCCGCATCCACCGCCGCCACCGAATCCTCCAGATCGCAGATCGTCGTGAGCGCGGATTCGAGGATCACGTCCGCGATATGCGCGGGATCGTCCCGGCCGATCGGATGCGACGGATCGATCACCACCTGGATATGCAGGCCGTTGTGGCGGAAAAGCAGGTTGGCGCCCGCCGTGCCGACGTGTTGCGCAGGATCGGCGAGCCGCAACTCCCCGCCGGTCCATTCCGCCCAGCGACCCTCCGCAAGCGGCACCGCATCGTCGAGGAACCTCTTGGCCCAGTCGATGACCTGCGCACCCCGGTCGGGATCGTAGCCGCCCGGCCGTGCCACGCCCGGCAGGGCATCGGTGCCGTACAACGCATCGTACAGGCTGCCCCAGCGCGCATTGGCGGCGTTCAGCAGGAAGCGGGCGTTGAGGATCGGCACGACCAGCTGCGGCCCGGCCATCGTCGCGATCTCCGCGTCCACGTCGGCGGGGTCGATGGCGAACGGAGCCGGCTCGGGCACCAGATAGCCGATCTCGTTCAGGAGCGCGGCATAGGCGTGCGGATCGAGGGGATTGGCGTCATGCCAGCCGTCGATCGCCGCCTGCAGCCGGTCGCGCTCGGCGAGGAGCGCGCGGTTTTCGGGCGTCAGCTCGGCGAAGATCCGCGCGACCCCCTGCCAGAACCCGCCCGCGTCCAGGTCGGTGCCGGGCAGGACCCGATCCTCGATGAAGGCGGCAAGCTGCGGAGCGACGGTCAGTCCGGCACGGTCGATCATGGTCGTATCCTCTCTTCGGCCCGCTTCTAGACCGTCGCGCATCCAGCTTGTAGCGAATAAGATGTTGAAGCACTTTTGCGCCGGAGGAAACAATGCCGCTCGATCCCGACTATGCATTGTTCGTCGCCGTCGCCGATCGCGGCAGCCTGTCGGCGGCGGCGCGGGATCTGCGGATATCCCCGGCGATGGTGTCGAAGCGGCTCCAGCGGCTGGAGCATCGGCTGGGCGTCACCCTCGTCCATCGAACGACACGCCGGCTGGCGCTGACGGAAGCGGGGGAGGGATTTCGCCGGGACCTGACCGACGTGCTGGCGACGCTCGCCGATGCGGAGGCGCGGGTGACCGGCGGTCGCGGTGAGCCGGCGGGCAGCCTGCGCGTGTCGGCGCCGACCTCGTTCGGGCGCCTGCACGTCGCTCCGCATCTCGGCATGTTTCTCGCCCGCTATCCCGCGATCCGGCTGACCTTCGATCTGGGCGACGACTATGTCGACCTGCTCGACGCGCGCATCGACTGCGCGATCCGCATCTCCTCGGCGGTTCCGCCCAATCTGGCGGCGCATCGACTGGGAACCAGCCGACGCATCCTCTGCGCGGCACCCGGCTATCTGGCCGAACGGGGCACGCCCGCCAGGATCGGCGATCTGGACGCGCACCACCTGCTCGCGGCGGAAGGGCAGATGCCGTGGCGGCTGGTATCGGCGCGTCGCACGATCGGGATCGACCGGCCCAGCCATGTGCGGACCAATTCGAGCGAGATGGTGCGGGAGCTTGCACTGGCCGGCGTAGGCATCGCGCTGCGCTCGCTGTGGGATGTCGGCGACGCGCTGCGGGACGGGCGGCTCGTCCGGGTGCTGCCGGACTGGGAGGGTTCGGCGGACGTCGGCATCTACGCGGTCCATTTGCGCAGCGCGGCGGTGCCTCCCGCGGTCACCGCCTTCGTCGCATTCCTGCGCGCGCAATGCGATGCGGACGCATGGCAGCTGCCGACATGACGCCGATGTCATGGAACGCTCCGCCTCCCTCGCGGCTTGTCGCGGGCAGGAGGACTGCCATGAAGACATTGCTGATCATCGCCGCCGCGACAGGTCTGGTCGCCGCACAACCCGCCCTTGCCAAGGGCTGCATCCGCGGGGCCGCCGCCGGCGGCGTCGCCGGCCATTACGTCGGCAAGGGCCACGCGGTCATGGGCGCCGCCGCCGGCTGCATCGCGATGCACCACCATTACGCCAAGCAGGCGCGCGCGCAGCGGGCCGCCGCCAAGCGCTAGCAGGCGATCGGTCTTCAGGTATCTGAAGGCCGACCGTTCTCCGATCTCGTCACCCGACGTGTTCGAGTGGGCTGCACGATCCCGCCGTCATGCCGGACGAGTTCCGGCATCCACCGCTCCGCAGGACCAGACGCGCCTGATGTGAGGGACGGTGCACTCGGGAACGGCTCCGCAAGTATCCCCTTCGACGCACCCTCGTCATCCCCGCCTACGCGGGGATGACGAAGAAGAGTATGTTCGAACGGCATACCCCCGAGCAATTCCGGGGTGACGGCTCGTAAAACTTGCACGCCGCCGAACCGGGACGATCGTTCTGGTGACCAATGGCGAGGTGCCGTCGACCCGTTCACGCGAATACCGCCGCGCACGCCAGCACGCGTCAGCCCGCCGCGATCAGTCCTTCGACACCGTCGTCGATTGCGGTGAAACGCTGCCATTCACCGCAATGGCGGTGGCGGCCGGGCGGACGTTCATGCGGACCGACGTCGCGCCCGGCATGCCCGGGAAGCGCGGCCACAGGCCCTGCGCGAGCGCCGACCGGCTGACCGACGCCTTCCGACCCGACTGCGCCTCGTACATCCAATAGTTGCGCAGCACGGTCGTCACATAGCCGCGCGTCTCCCAATAAGGGATGCTCTCGATATACAGCAGCGGATCGCCGTTATCGCGGACGATCGCGTTCCAGTCGCCGACGGGGCGGGGCCCGGCGTTATAGGCGGCGATCACCTTCGGCAGCAGCCCGCCGGTCACGCCCGCCATGTCGCGCAGACGCTCCAGGTGACGCTGCCCGATATCCATGTTGGTGGCGGGCTTGGTCAGCGCCGCCTTGTCGAGCGCGAGACCCTGTTCGCGCGAATAATCGGTCGCGGCGGCGGGCATGATCTGCATCAGGCCCTGCGCGCCGGCCGGGCTGACCACCTTGTTGCGGAAGCCGCTTTCTTCCAGCGTATGGGCGTAGACCAGCGCCTTGTCGACGCGCCAGCCGCTCGCCGGCGTCCAGTTCGGCGTCGGATAGCGCGCCTCGGCGGTGGCGACGACGCCCTGCGGGCAATTGTGCGCCAGCCACACCGTGGTGGCCGGCAGGCTCAGCGCCTCCGCGACCCGCACCAGGCTGCCGAACTCGGCCGGATCGCCGATCCGCGCCTGCTGGCGGACGACGCCGTCGGCAAGGTCCGTCTCGCCGATCTCGGCCAGCGCGGCGGCGACCCGCAAGTTCGGCCGCTTGTCGAGCCGCGCCCAGTCGGCGGCCACCGGCGCGGTGGAAGGCCGGCGTTTGTCGTTGATCAGCAGCGCCTGACGCGACAGCTGGCCATAGAAGCTTTCGGAGAATTGCGCCGCGGATTGCAGCCGGGCCTGAACCTTGTCCGGCCGGCCGCACGCCATGTCGGCACGCGACGCCCAATACAGCGCGGCGGCGCGCAGGTCGACGTCGCTGGCCCGCGCGGCGACCCCTTCGAACCCGGTTTCAGCCGCGGCGCAGTCGTTCTGCCGCCACGCCGCGAGCGCGCCCATCCAGCGGCCCTGCACCGCCCAGTCGCCGGCACCGTCGCCGGCCTTCGCCGCCATCGCGCGGGTATTGAGATTGTCGCCGGTCAGGAAATACATCCATGCGACCTTGGCCTGCCATTCGGCCTGCGCTTCCGGCGTCAGGCCGACGGTGCTTTCGAGCAGCGCCTGCGCCTCGGGCGCCATGTCCGCCTTGACGAACGGCTGCATCCTGGTGGCCAGATCGGCCGCGATCTCGTCGCTCTTCACCGTCTTGGCGCGGACGCGGCGCGGCGCGCCGTCCTGCCAGATCAGGCGCTGCGCCACCGGCAGCGGCGGCAGCTCGACCGCACCGCGCGCCCGGGCGATCCGCGCGAGGTCGGCTGCCTCCGGAAGCTCGGGTGCCTCGTTGAGCAGCGCGATCAGCGGCTCCAGTTCGACCTTGGGCGATCCCTTGGCGGTGTAGAGTTCGGCGCGGGCGATCGCGTGCAGCGGGCCGGGCTTCATGCCCTCCAGCCCGATCTGCGCATCCTGCCATCGGCCGTCGCGGATCGCCTGGAACACGGCGCGATAGGCGTCGCGCTGGCCGCTATCGAGCTGGTCGGGGATGCGATCGGCGATGCCGGGCGCGGCGAAGCGCGCATCGCCTGCGGCCGGGCTCGCATCCGTGGCTGTCTCGGGCGGCGTCGCATCAGGCAGAGGTGCGGCGGCGGACAGCGGCGCGGCGAGTGCCGCGAGCGGCATCGCACCGAGGCCGAGCACGGCCGATCCCAGCATCAACGCCAGCGTTCGGGTCTGCTTGGTCGTCACGCGGACATATCCCCCATCAACAATTGCAGGTCCTTCCAGGCTTCCGCCTTGGCCGCGGGCTTCTCGATCAGGAAGCGCGGGTGAAAGCTGGCGACCACGCCCGTTTGTCCACTCTTATGGTTAAACGGGTGTAAAGACCCACGCGTCCCCGGCATTTCCGCCCCCAGAATGGCACGGCTCGCCGCATTGCCCAGGCACAGCAGCCGCCTGGGCGCGACCAGCCCGACGTGATGCTGCGAGATATCGAACAGGCGCGCCTCGACCTCGCGCGGCATCCGTCCCGCCACCGGCCGCTTCGCGCACACCGCCGCGAGATGCACCGTCTCGCGCGACAGGCCGATCGCGGCGAGCATCCGGTCGAACAGCGCGCCCACCTGGCCGGCCATCAGCATGCCTGCCGCGCCGTCGTCCTTGTCGGGGCAATCGACCAGCACCATCACAGCCGCGTTCGCCGGCCCGGTCGCGGCGATCGATACGCCGCGCCACTCGACCTCGGGCACGGTATCGCCCGCGCGCCAGGCGATGAAGTCGGCCAGCGCCTCCGGCATCGTGGCGGGCAGGTGGATCGGAGCGGCGGGCGCGGCGGGCGCGGGGCGCGGCGCCACCGGCGCGGCGAACCAGTCGCGCGGGGCATCGTCGACCAGCACGTCGACGCCCGCTTCCTGCCACCAGTCGAGCGCGCTCGCGGCGCTGCTCATCCAGTCGAGATGGTGTTCGGCCTCCACGCATTCCCTTTTCTGTAGGTTGACGTTCTCGTCAACTTGTCCGATCGCGGTTCGGAGACGAGACGTTGTCGGCCTGCGCCTGACCGCTATCCCCCGGCGCCGACAACCGCAACCGTACCCGGGAGTGGAATGATGACGACACGTGAATCGATGCCTTACGACGTGGTGATCGTCGGCGCCGGCCCGGCGGGCCTGTCGGCGGCGATTCGCTTCAAACAGGTCGCGGCCGAAAAGGGCGCGGACCTCAGCGTCTGCGTGCTCGAAAAGGGATCCGAGGTCGGCGCACACATCCTGTCGGGCGCGGTGATCGATCCGCGCAGCCTCGACGAACTGCTGCCCGACTGGCGCGACGATTGCCCGCTTGCGGAAGTGCCGGTGACCGAGAACCTGCACTGGGTGCTGTCGCCGAAGAAGAAGATGACGCTTCCGCACCTGTGGACGCCGCCGTTCCTGCATAACAAGGGCACGTACACCGGCAGCCTCGGCAACCTGTGCCGCTGGCTCGCGGGCAAGGCCGAGGAGCTGGGCGTCGAGATCTTCCCGGGCTTCGCCGCGGCGGAAATCCTGTTCGACGAACAGGGCCGGGTGAAGGGCGTCGCACCGGCGACATGGGCGTCGCGCGCGACGGCACGCACAAGGGCGACTATACCCCCGGCCTCGAACTCCACGCCAAATACACCTTCTTCGCCGAAGGCGTGCGCGGTCATCTGTCGAAGGAGATCATCCGCACCTTCGACCTGGCGAAGGATTCCCAGCCGCAGGTCTATGGCCTCGGCGTCAAGGAATTGTGGGACATCGATCCCGAACTCCACAAGCCCGGCCGCGTCATCCATACGCAGGGCTGGCCGCTCGGCGACGACGCCAACGGCGGCGGCTGGCTGTACCATCAGGCGAACGGGCAGGTCAGCCTCGGCTTCGTGACCTGGCTCAACTACACCAATCCCTATCTTTCGCCCTTCCAGGAAATGCAGAAGTGGAAGACCCATCCCGAGATCGCGGCGATCCTGAAGGGCGCCAAGCGCGTCAGCTACGGCGCGCGCGCGATCAGCGACGGCGGCTTGCAGTCGATCCCGAAGCTCGTCTTCCCCGGCGGCGCGCTGATCGGCTGTTCGGCGGGCTTCCTCAACGTGCCGCGCATCAAGGGCACGCACACCGCAATGAAGAGCGGCATGATGGCTGCCGAGGCCGCCGCCGACGCGATCCTGTCGCAGCGCGAACATGACGAACTGACCGCCTATCCGCAGGCGTTCGAGGCGTCGTGGGTGAAGAAGGAGCTGTCGATCGTCCGCAACGTCGTGCCGCTGGTCAAGAAGTTCGGCGACTTCCTCGGTTCGGGCCTGTCGGGCGTGACGATGTGGCTCGAACATTTCGGCCTCAGGATGCCGTTCACGATGAAGCATCACCCCGATCACGAGACGCTCTGGCGCAAGGACATGGTCAAGCCGCCGGTCTATCCCAAGGCCGATGGCGTGCTGACCTTCGATCGCCTGTCGTCGGTGTTCCTGTCGAACACCAACCACGAGGAGGACCAGCCCGTCCACCTGACGCTGCGCGACCCGAACGTGCCGGTGGAATACGACCTGCCGATGTACGACGAGCCGGCGCAACGCTATTGCCCCGCCGGCGTTTACGAGATCGTCGGCGAAGACACCGGCGACCCCAAATTCGTCATCAACGCGCAGAATTGCGTCCACTGCAAGACGTGCGACATCAAGGACCCGACCCAGAACATCAACTGGGTCGTGCCGGAGGGCGGTGGAGGCCCCAATTATCCCAACATGTAAGGGCCTGCTGCCGAACGTGATCCTCGCCGCCGCCGGGGCGATCGCCGCCATCGTGCCGGCGGGGGCGGACACCGCGAACGTCGCCACCTATCTCAACGCCCGCGCGGCCGACGGCGCCGGACAGGTGGACAGCGCCGCCGCCGGCTATGCGCGTGCCCTTGCGGCGGCGCCCGCCAACCCGGTGATCGCCGTCCATGCCTATCGCCTGGGGCTGGCGGCCGGCGATATCGCGCTCGCCACCCGCGCCGCCGCGGTGCTGAACGGCACCGCCGATGCGCCCGGGGATACGCCGCTGCTCCCGCTCGCCATCGCTGCCGCGGCCAACGATCCGGCCGGCGCCGGCGCTGCGATCGATGCCCTGGCGAAGACACCGCTGGCGTTCCTGACGCCGTCGCTCCGCGCGTGGCTCGCCTTCACGCAAGGCGGCGATCCCGGCCCGTCGATCGCTGCCGCCAACGCCGCGAAGAACCCGGTCGCGCAGCGGCTCGCCGCCGAAACCGCCGCACTGTTGCAGATCGCGCGCGGCGACACCGCCGGTGGCCTCGTCACCGTGCAGACGCTGCGCGAGACCGGGTCGCCGATCGATCTGCGCCTGTCCGCCGCGCAACTGCTGTTCGGCAAGGGCGAGGCGGAGGTCGCGCGCGCGCTGCTGACCGGCAGCGACCCGGTGTTCGCCGCCTTGCGGGCCGGCGTTCCCGCGCAACCGACGCTGGCGTTCGGCGTGTCGCGGCTGCTCGGCCGCGTTGCCGGCGATCTGGCCGATCAGGATGCCGCGCCGCTGTCGATCGCGCTGTCGCGGACCGCGCTGATCGCCAGCCCCGGCAACGACCGCGCCCGGCTGCTGCTCGCCGCCGCCATCGCGCATGAAGGCGGCACCGCGCGCGCGCTCGCCGTGCTCGACGGCGTGCCGGCGACCAGCCCCTTCGCCCGCGCCGCCACCGACGCGCGACTGACCATCCTCGACGGCGCGGATCGCGACGACGAGGCGCTGGCGCTCGCCCGTCAGGGCGCCGAGCGGCCGGACGCGACGCAGGCGGCGCGGCAGGCCTATGCCGATCGCCTCGTCAACGCCGGCCGCTTCGCCGAGGCGGCGGACTGGTATCGCCGCATCGTCGCGGTCGCCCCGACGGAATGGGTCGGCTGGATGCAATATGGCGGCGCGCTGGAACAGGCCGGTGACTGGCCCGCCGCCCGCGTCGCGTTGCAAAAGGCGGTGGCGCTCGCGCCCGCGGAGCCGCTGGTGCTCAACTATCTCGGCTATGCCCAGGCGACGCGCGGCATCGACATGCGCGCCTCGACCGCGATGCTGGAGCGGGCACGGGCGTTGAAGCCCGACGACGGCTCGATCGGCGATTCGCTCGGCTGGGCCTATTATCTTGGCGGCGATGTCGCGCGGGCGCTGCCGCTGATCGAAAGCGCGGCGGCGGGCGATCCGCGCAATGCGGAGATCGGCGACCATCTGGGCGATGTCTACTGGACCGTCGGCCGCCGGTACGAGGCGCGCTACGCCTGGCGCGCGGCCGCGCTCACCGCACCCGCGGCGGACGAAGCGCGGATCGCCGGCAAGATCGCGCGCGGGTTGCCGGCACGATGATCGTCGAACGCGCGCCGGCGAAGATCAACCTCGCGCTTCACGTCCGCCATCGCCGCCCCGACGGATATCACGAACTCGAAACGCTGTTCGCCTTCGCCGCCGACGGGGACACGATCACCGTCGTGCCGGCGGAACGCGACGGCTTCCGCATTACCGGCCCCTATGCCGCCGCCCTCTCGCCGACGTCCGACGGGGCAGGGGAGGCCGCTGCGGACAACCTCGTCGTCAGGGCGGCGACGGCGTTCCGCGCTGCGTTCGGGATCGCGCAATGCCATGCGATCACCCTCGACAAGCACCTCCCGATCGCGTCCGGCATCGGCGGTGGGTCCGCGGATGCCGCGGCGACGCTGCGCGCGCTGGCCCGGCTCCACGGCGTGGCGCCGGTCGATCCCCGCCTGTTCGTGATCGCGGAGCGACTGGGCGCCGACGTGCCCGCCTGCCTGCTCGGCCGGACGACGCTGGGTACGGGCAAGGGCGAATCGCTGGTGCCGCAGGAAGGGCTGGCCGGTACGCCGCTGCTGCTCGCCAATCCGGGCGTCGCGGTCGGCACAGCTGCGGTGTTCGCGCGGTGGGACGGCGTGGATCGCGGCGGCATCGCCTCCAAGGGCGACCTGCTGTCCCGCGCGATGGCGGGGCGCAACGACCTGCAAGCGGCGGCGCTGTCCATCGCGCCGGCCATCGCCGGGGTGGTCGAGCGTCTCGCGCCCGGTGCGATCCTCGCCCGGATGTCGGGCAGCGGCGCGACCTGCTTCGGCCTGTACGACGACATTGCGGGCCGCGATGCCGCCGCTGCGCGCTGCCGCAGCGAGGGATGGTGGTGTCTCGCGACGACCCTCACCTGAACTCGGGGTAATATCGAAAGGTCGGACGGCATCGCCGCCGGAACGCGAATAATGTGCGTTCCTCTCTTGTTCTTACGGAACAAAGGGCGTACATGCAGAACAGACGCGTTGCCCCGCGCACGCGCTTGCTCTAGCGAGGAACCTCCCGATGGCCGCCAATCTGAAAGTGATCGACACCGGCATGGCAACCGCAACCACCGACCGGCAGAAGGCGCTCGACGCCGCGCTGGCCCAGATCGACCGCGCCTTCGGCAAGGGCTCGGCGATGAAGCTCGGCGCGAAACAGTCGATGGAGGTCGAGACGATCTCGACCGGCTCGCTCGGCCTCGACATCGCATTGGGCGTCGGCGGCCTGCCGCGCGGCCGCGTGATCGAGGTCTATGGCCCTGAATCCTCGGGCAAGACCACGCTCGCGCTGCACGTGATCGCCGAAGCGCAAAAGGGCGGCGGCACCGCCGCCTTCGTCGATGCCGAACACGCGCTCGATCCTGTCTACGCCAAGAAGCTGGGCGTCAACATCGACGAACTGATCGTCTCGCAGCCGGATACCGGCGAACAGGCGCTGGAGATCGTCGACACGCTCGTCCGCTCCAACGCGATCGACGTGCTGGTGGTCGATTCGGTCGCCGCTCTCGTGCCGCGTGCGGAAATCGAGGGCGAGATGGGCGACAGCCACGTCGGCCTGCAGGCCCGGCTGATGTCGCAGTCGCTGCGCAAGCTGACCGGTTCGATCAGCCGGTCGCGCTGCATGGTGATCTTCATCAACCAGCTGCGCATGAAGATCGGCGTGATGTACGGCAACCCCGAGACGACGACCGGCGGCAACGCGCTGAAGTTCTACGCCTCGGTCCGCCTCGACATCCGGCGCACCGGCGCGATCAAGGACCGCGAGGAAGTCACCGGCAACGCCACGCGCGTCAAGGTGGTGAAGAACAAGGTCGCGCCTCCGTTCAAGCAGGTCGAATTCGACATCATGTACGGTGAGGGCATTTCGAAGATCGGCGAGATCCTCGATCTCGGCGTGAAGGCGGGCCTCGTCGAAAAGTCGGGCGCGTGGTTCAGCTACGACAGTGTCCGCATCGGCCAGGGTCGTGAAAACTCGAAGAACTATCTGCGCGAACATCCGGAAATGGCGGACCGCCTCGAAAAGGCGATCCGTCAGCGCACCGAAAAGGTCGCAGAAGAGATGATGACCGGCCCGGATGCCGAAGACGACATCTGATGCACGATCATCCGCACAGGATGTACGAAGGGCTCGCCGGCAACGGCGGGCCCTTTTCGGTTGGTCGCTTTCCGACGCGGACGTACCGGCAACTTCGGCAACTTCCGACCGCATGGGAGGCGCGACGCGCACCGTCCCGCGACCTGTCCTCGCACCGTCCTCCCCGTCCCGGCGAAGGATTTCCCCCGCTCTTTAGAGCGCGCCGGGATGACGAAGGGAAGGCGAAAGCCCGCCACCGGTCGGCGTGTCGCCTGTCCGGCGCGGCGCTTGCGGACGCTGCGATCTACGGCGTGGTCCATTGCCTCAGGCCCCGTCACCGCTCCGTCATGCCGGACGCGTTCCGGCCTCCACGCTGCGGGAGGATGCGCGGCACCAGACCACCCGACGCCTCCCGCCAGCCATCCGATCGACCCGCACTCTCGCCGAAGGACTGCCGATGACGACATCCTATGATTGGACCGGCCGCGTCGGCCAGACCTGGGCGACCGAATGGGAGCGCACCGATCGCTCCTTCGCCGCGCTCGACCCGCATCTCGACGCGGCGATCCTCGCGGCGGCCCCCGCCGGCCCTTGCCGCGCGCTGGATATCGGCTGCGGCGCCGGCACGACCAGCCTCGCGCTCGCCGCCGCCCGCGACGATGTCGCGATCACCGGCGTCGATCTGTCACCCGAACTGCTCGCCGTCGCCGCGGGCCGGGCGGCGGCCCATGCCAATCTCGCCTTCCTCCACGCCGACGCCGCCGATGCCGCAGCCGGCATCGCGCCGCTCGACCTGCTGTTCTCGCGCCATGGCGTCATGTTCTTCGCCGATCCGGTCGCGGCTTTCTCTAGCCTGCGCGCCGCTGCCGCGCCCGGCGCGCCGCTGGTCTTCTCCTGCTTCCGGGATCGCGCCGACAACATCTGGGCCGGCGAGCTGATCGCGCAGGTCACCGGCACGATGCCCGTCACGCCGGACGGCTATGCGGCCGGTCCGTTCGGATTCGCCGATCCCGCGGTAACCAGCCGCATCCTCGCCGAGGCCGGCTGGTCCGTCGCCGGTTACGACCGCGTCGATTTCGCCTATGTCGCCGGAACGGGCGAAGACCCGGTCGCGGATGCCGCCGCGTTCTTCCGCCGGATCGGGCCGCTTGCCGCCGCTCTGCGCGAGGCACCCGATCGCGCGGCGCTGGACGCGCGGCTCAAAGCCGTGCTGGAACGTTATCGCACCGACACGGTCGTCGCCTTCCCGGCGTCGGCGTGGATTTGGCGGGCGCACGCCTGAAGGGGATAGCCATGATCATCGTCCATCATCTCGAAAACAGCCGGTCGCAGCGCGTGCTGTGGATGCTGGAGGAACTGGGGCTACCCTATCAGATCAAGCGCTACGAGCGGGATCGCAAGACGATGCTCGCGCCCCCCGAACTCAAGCGCATCCACCCGCTCGGCAAGTCGCCGGTGATCGAGGATCTCGACGCGGACGGCGGTCGCGTGATCGCCGAAACCGGCGCGATCGTCGAATATCTGGTCGAGAAGGCGGACGGCCAGCTCGGCACGCCCGCGCATCGCGACGCCGCGCTCCGCTACCGCTTCTGGCTGCATTACGCCGAAGGGTCGATGATGCCGCCGCTGCTGCTGAAGCTGGTGCTCTCCCGCATCCCGCTGATGGGCAAGGCGGCGGTCAAGCGTATCCAGCCGATGATCGACGTCCACCTCGACTATGTCGAATCCGAACTGGCGCAGCGGCCCTGGTTCGCCGGCAACGAGATGAGCGCAGCGGACATCATGATGAGCTTTCCGATCGAGGCGGCGCGCAGCCGCGCCGGCCTCGATGCATCGCGCCCGGCGACGATCGCGTGGCTGGACAAGGTTCATGCCCGCCCGGCCTATCAGGCGGCGCTGGCGAAGGGCGGCCCCTACGCCTACGCCTGACCGTCACCCGCCGGCGCGGCGGCTCAGTGCAGCCGCCCCGACGGCGCGTGCGCCGGCTCGATCTCGGCGGGCTGGCGGGGTTCGAACCCGCCCTCCCACTTGGCCACCACGGCGCTCGCCACGGCATTGCCGATCACGTTGGTCGCGGTGCGCCCCATGTCGAGGAAATGGTCGATCGCCAGGATCAGCAACAGCCCCGCTTCCGGGATGTCGAACACCGGCAGCACCGCGGCGATCACCACCAGGCTGGCGCGCGGCACCGCCGCGATGCCCTTGGACGAGATCATCAGGAACAGCAGCATCGCGATCTGCGTGCCGAGCGGCATATGGATGCCATAGGCTTGGGCGATGAACACCGACGCGAACGTCATGTACATCATCGATCCATCGAGGTTGAACGAATAGCCGAGCGGCAGGACGAAGCTGGCGATCTTGGGCGGGATGCCGAACCGGTCGAGCGCTTCCAGCATGCGCGGATAGGCGGCCTCCGACGATGCGGTGGTGAACGCGACGAGCAACGGTTCGCGAACGTAGCGGACCAGTTCGCGGATGCGCGGCCCGATGAACAGGAACCCGATGCCGAGCAGGATCGCCCACAGGATCAGCAGCGCCAGGTAGAAACTGCCCATGAAGAAGGCGAGCTGCCCGATCACTCCCGCGCCGCGTTCGGCGAGCGTGGCGGTGACCGCGCAGAACACTGCGATCGGCGCCACCCGCATCACATAGTCGGTGATCTGGAGCATGATCGCGACCAGCCCATCGACGGCGCGCACGATCGGTGCGGCCTTCTCGCCGACGGCCGTGATCGCCACGCCGACGAAGATCGAAAAGACGACGATCTGCAGGATCTCGTTGGTGGCCATGGCGTCGATCATCGACGACGGCACGATATGCGTGATGAAGGTGTTGAGGCTGAACGCGCTGGTCGACACGCCGGCGTCGGCGGTCACCGGCGGCAGCGGCAGGTTGATGCCGACGCCCGGATGGATCGCGTTGACGAGGATAAGCCCCAGCCCGAGCGACAGCAGGCTGGCGCAGACGAACCAGCCGATCGCCTTGGCGCCGACGCGGCCCAGCGCCGCCGTGTCGCCCATTTGCGCGATGCCGCTGACCAGCGTCGCGAACACCAGCGGCGCGATGATCATCTTGATCAGGCGCAGGAAGATCGTCGTCCCGATCGCGAAATAGCCGGCGATATCCTTCAGCCGCGCCGCGGCCGCCGGCGTGCCGTCGTCCAGCCAGCCGTTGATCGCCAACCCGCAGACGATGCCGAGCACCAGGCCGATCACGATAAACACAGTCAGCCGTTTGGCCATGCACGCACACTCCCTTTGTCGTGGCAGGGAAGGGGATTGCGGCCGCCGGGTCAAGCGCCGTATCGCTGGACGATGTCCGCTACGCCCTCCCGCCGCGCATTGCTCGCCGGCCTCGCCACCCTGCCGCTGCTGTCGTCGGGGTTGCTGCGAGCGGCCGAGCCGGACCTGTCGGCGCTGCGGGATATCACGACCGACGCGGTGCCGATCGGCGCTGCCGAACGCGCCCGGCGGCTGGCTCGGGCACAGGCTTTGATGCGCGCCAACGGGCTCGGCGCGGTGCTGATCGAGCCGGGTTCGTCGATGATCTATTTCACCGGTGTACGCTGGGGCCGCAGCGAACGCCCGACGCTCGCGATCCTGCCTCATGAAGGCCAGCCGCTGATCGTCACCCCGTATTTCGAGGAACCCTCGGTACGGCAAAGCCTCGCGGTGCCGGCGGAGGTCCGCGTCTGGCAGGAGGACGGCAACGCGCTTCAGGTGGTCGCGGGCTGGCTGAAGGAGCACGGCCTTGCCACCCACCCGATCGGGATCGAGGAAACCACCCGCTTCTTCATCCCCGCCGACCTCGCCCGCTTCGCGCCGGATGCCCGGCAGGTCAGCGCCAACCCGGTGGTGCGCGGCTGCCGGATGATCAAGACCCCCGCCGAACTGGCGCTGATGCAAGCGGCGACCGAGGTGACGCTCGCCGCCTATCGCTGGGTCCAGCCGCGCGTCGAGGCCGGCATGACCGGCGCGGAGATCGGCACGCTGATGAACGCGGCGACGCGCAAACTGGGCGGCGAACCCGAATTCGCGCTGGCGCTGATCGGTCCCGCCGCCGCCCTGCCGCACGGCAGCCGCGAGGTGCACCGGATCGCGGCGAACGAGATCCTGCTGATGGATTGCGGCTGCACCGTGCAGGGCTATCAATCCGACATCTCGCGCACATGGGTGCCCAGGGGCGGCGCGACGGCGGCGCAGCGCAAGGTCTGGAACGAAGCGGCGAGGGGCCAGCAGGTCGCCCGCGCCGCCGCCCGGATCGGCGCAACCGCAGCCAGCGTCGACGATGCGGTGCGCGCCTATTACACCGGCCTCGGCTACGGCCCCGACTACAAGCTGCCCGGCCTGTCGCACCGCACCGGCCACGGCATCGGCATGGACGGACACGAACCGGTCAACCTCGTCCGCGGCGAAACCACGCGGCTTGCAGCGGGCATGTGCTTCTCGAACGAACCCGGCATCTATCTGCCCGGCCGGTTCGGCGTCCGTATCGAAGACTGCTTCCACATGACCGCCGACGGCCCCGTCTGGTTCAGCACGCCGCCCGCGTCCATCGATGCACCGATCGCATGAGGGAATTGGCATGAGGATTATCACGACTGCGCTGGCGATGATCGGGATGGTCGCCGCTCCTGCGTTTGCAGCGCCAAAAGGTGTTCGCCCGGGTCGTATCGGTCTCTGCACGGCGACGACGGTCGCGTTCGTCGGGACCAGATTGGAAGATGGCGCGGGACATCCCGTGCCGGACTCCGGCGCTTCGGTACGGCTGGCGAATGGCGTCTACGGCGTTTCCTACGATCACGTGCCCGCGGTGCAGCATGCCAGACGTGGTGATCGCGCGCTGACCTGCCTCGTCAGACTGCCTTCACATTGCCCGCCGGGGGATGACCGCGGCCGTTGGTACACGACCACCGATCTTCGTACGATGGAGTCCTGGACGTTGCCGGATGCCGAACACATGTGCGGTGGCGCTTGAGGGCAGGGGAAGTCTCGCCTAAGTCGCTTGGCCTATGACATCGACCAACGACATCCGCCGCGGCTTCCTCGACTATTTCGCGTCGCAGGGGCACACTATCGTGCCGTCGGCGCCGCTGGTGCCGCAGAACGACCCGACGCTGATGTTCGTCAACGCCGGCATGGTCCCGTTCAAGAACGTCTTCACCGGGCTGGAAAGCCGCCCCTACGTCACCGCGACGAGCAGTCAGAAGTCGGTGCGCGCCGGGGGCAAGCACAACGACCTCGACAATGTCGGCTATACGGCGCGGCATCATACCTTCTTCGAAATGCTCGGCAATTTCTCGTTCGGCGACTATTTCAAGGAACAGGCGATCCATCATGCCTGGACGCTGTTGACCGGCGTCTGGAGCATCCCGGCCGAAAAGCTGACCGCCACGGTCTACCACACCGACGACGAAGCCTTTCGGCTGTGGACGAAGTATCTGCCCGAAGAGCGGATCATCCGCATCCCGACCAAGGACAATTTCTGGGCGATGGGCGACAGCGGCCCCTGCGGCCCCTGTTCGGAAATCTTCTACGACCACGGCGAACACATCCCCGGCGGCCCCCCCGGCAGCCCCGACGAGGATGGTGACCGCTTCGTCGAGATCTGGAACCTGGTGTTCATGCAATATGAGCAGGATGCCAATGAGATCGTCGGCGAACTGCCCAAGAAGTCGATCGACACCGGCATGGGGCTGGAACGGATCGCGGCGGTGTTGCAGGGCGTCCACGACAATTACGACACGGATACCTTCAAGGCGCTGATCGCCGCGTCGACGTCGCTTACCGGCACCGATGCCGAAGGGCCGCGCCGCGCCAGCCATCGGGTGATCGCCGATCACCTGCGCTCGTCGGGCTTCCTCGTCGCCGACGGCGTGCTGCCTGCCAACGAGGGGCGTGGCTATGTGCTGCGCCGGATCATGCGGCGCGCGATGCGACACGCCCATCTGCTCGGCGCGAAGGAGCCTTTGATGCATCGGCTGGTCCCCGCGCTGGTCGCGGAGATGGGGGCCGCCTATCCCGAACTCGTCCGTGCCCAGCCGCTGATCGAGGCGACGCTGCGCCAGGAGGAGACGCAGTTCCGCAAGACGTTGCAGAACGGTTTGAAGCTGCTCGACGAGGCGACGGCGGGGATGCAGCCGGGCGATACCCTGGCGGGCGAGACCGCGTTCAAGCTCTACGACACGTTCGGCTTCCCGTACGATCTGACCGAGGATGCGCTGCGGGCGCAGGATTTCCACGTCGATCGCGCGGGCTTCGACGCGGCGATGGCGGAACAGAAGCGCGCCGCCCGCGCCGCGTGGAAGGGATCGGGAGCCAAGGCATCGGACGAGCTGTGGTTCGACATCGCCGAGGAAACCGGATCGACCGAATTCATCGGCTATAGCACCGACGCCGGCGAGGGCGAGGTCGTCGCGCTGGTGAAGGACGGCGCCCGCGTCACCCGGGCCGGCGCCGGCGATCAGGTCGCGGTGATCGTGAACCAGACGCCGTTCTACGCCGAAAGCGGTGGTCAGGTCGGTGATACCGGCACGATGTCCACCGATGCCGGCCTGCTTGCCCGTGTCGGCGAAACCTCGAAGCAACTCGGTCGCATCTTCGTCCATCACGCCGTCGTCGAGGCGGGTGAGATCAAGGTGGGCGACGCCGTCAAGCTTCAGATCGATGTCGCGCGCCGCGGCCAGATCCGGGCGAATCACTCCGCCACGCATCTGCTGCATGAGGCGCTGCGTCAGCGTCTTGGCACGCATGTCGCGCAGAAGGGATCGCTCGTTGCTCCGGAGCGGCTGCGTTTCGACGTGTCCCATCCGATCGCAATGACCGCCGCGGAACTGGCGGACGCCGAGGTCGCAGTGAACGCGCAGATCCGCGGCAACGGCAGCGTCACCACTCGATTGATGACCCCCGACGAGGCGATCGCCGAAGGTGCGATGGCCCTGTTCGGCGAGAAATATGGCGACGAGGTGCGCGTCGTTTCGATGGGCACCGATGACGGCGGCAAGACCTATTCGGTCGAGCTGTGTGGCGGCACCCACGTAAAGGCTTTGGGCGACATCGGCCTGTTCAAGGTCATCGGCGAAGGCGCGGTGTCGTCGGGCGTACGGCGGGTCGAGGCGCTGACCGGCGAAGCGGCGCGCGCCTATCTCAACGCTCGCGACGACCGGCTGCGCGAAGCGGCCACGGCGCTCAAGACCACCCCCGACGAAGTGCCCGCGCGCGTCGCCGCGCTGCTGGACGATCGCCGCCGGCTGGAACGCGAACTGGCCGAGGTCAAGAAGGCTTTGGCGATGGGCGGCGGCAGCGGTGAAGCGATCGGGCCGGAGCGGATCGGCGAGATCGCCTTCATCGGACAGGTGCTGGATGGCTTCGAGGCCAAGGGTCTGCGCGGCGCCATCGACGATGCCAAGCAACGGCTCGGCGGATCGGGCATCGCGGCGATGGTTGCGGTCAACGACGGCCGGGCATCGATCGCAGTCGGTGTGACCGACGATCTGACCGGACGGATCAATGCGGTCGACTTGCTGCGCAAGGCCGTCGCGGTTCTGGGCGGGCAGGGCGGCGGTGGTCGTCCCGACATGGCGCAGGGCGGCGGACCCGACGGGACCAAGGCGGCCGAAGCCATCGACGCGATCCGCGCCGCACTGGCCGGGTGATCGCCGGCTTTATCGGTTCCGCTCGATCGGCCTTGCAGCCGACGCCAAAACGGGGAGGGCTCGCACCCTCCCCTTATCGATCACCTGAACGAAGCGCTTACTTGGTCGGCGCAGCGCTTCCCGCCGTGGCACCGGCCGTCGCTGCGGCAAGCTGATCGGCCGTGATGCCGACGATGACCTTGCCGCTCGCATCCGCCGAGAAGCCGGCGATCGGCAGCTTGACGTCACCCTTGGCGGTGGTCACCGTCACGAACTGCGCATCGGCGGACTTGATCGTGCCGAGCGTCGCGCCGTTCAGACCACTGACCGCCGTACCGGGCGTCAGCTTGGCCTTCACCGCCGCCTGGGCCTGGGCCTGCGACGCTGCAACGGCCGCATCGAGGGCCGCCTTGGTCATGGCCATGGCAAAACCCTTGTCGGTCTTGCCGATCGAGGTCGGCGGCACCGGGACCTGAGCTGTTCCGGTATTGATGACCACCGCCTGCGGCGTGATGCTGGCGACCGTGCCGAGCGACACGCCCGCACTGTCGTAAATCGTTGCGCCCACGGTCGGGGCGGCGGCGCTCCCCTGTCCACCGGCGGTAGCGGAAGCGGCGGCAGGCTGGGCTTGCTGTGCCTGAGCCGCGGCGGGCACCATCATCAGGCTACCGATCGTCAGGGCTAGGGTACGCATCAGGATTCTCCATCTCTTGTCGTTGCGACATAATAACGATGGGGTTTCCGATGCGGTTCCGCCCGCCTTTCTCGGCGAGCGGAGACACGCGCACGATCAGCCGGTTACAGGCAAACGGACCGTCCCGTCCTCGCCACGCTCCAGCGGAGAATAGGCGATGATCGTTTCCAGCAACAATGGCCCGTACAGATGCGGGAATAACTGTCCGCCCCGCGACTCCTCCCACTTCAACGAAGCACCGAAGCTGCCGAGGTCGACCGCAGCCACGTAAAGTCCGCTCTGTCCGGCGAAGTGCTTGTCGACGGTCGCCGTCAACTGGTCCTCGGTCGACATGTGGATATAGCCATCGGCCAGATCGACCGCAGCGCCGGCGAAGCTGCCGTCCCGCTCCAGCGCCGCCATCTGCTCCGCGGTCAACACCTTGTAGGCGGTGGTGGGACGATCGCTCATGCCTCATCCTCGCCATCGTCGCTGTCGTCGACGCGCTCGTCCATTGTCTGCGGCCCGGTGCCGTCATCGACGATCAGCGCATCGTCATCGGGAACGTGCGGGGTGTCGCCCAACTCTTCGGCGACGATGGCTTCCGCCTCGTTCTCGGGCTCTTCCTCCTCGTCGATCCGCGCGGCGGATACGACATGCTCGTCCTTGGCGACGCTGAACAGCGTCACGCCCTGCGTATTGCGGCCGGTGACGCGGACATCGCCGACCGACATGCGGATCAGCTTCGCCTGATCGGTCACCAGCATCAGCTGCTCCCCCGAATGCGCAGGGAAGCTCGCGACCACCGGACCATTGCGGCCGGCAGAGACGATGTTGGTGATGCCCTGGCCGCCGCGGTTGGTGCGGCGATATTCATACGCGGAGGTGCGCTTGCCATAGCCCTTCTGGGTGACGGTGAGAATGAACTCCTCGGCTGCCTCGAACTCCGCCATGCGATCGCTGGTCAGCGACATCTCGCGCTCGCCTTCCTTCCAGGGCGCTGCTTTCAGATATTGTTCGCGCTCTTCCGTCGTCGCAGCGAAGCCGCGCAGGATCGACAGTGAGATCACCTCGTCATCGCCGATCAGGCTGACGCCGCGGACGCCGGTCGAAGTCCGGCTCTGGAACTCGCGTACGTCGGTCGCGGCGAAGCGGATCGCCTTGCCGTTGCGCGTCGCCAGCAACACGTCGTCGGTTTCGGTCAGCACCGCGACGCCGATCAGCTTGTCGTCGCTGCCGTCGTCGAATCGCATCGCCAGCTTGCCGTTGGTGGGAATGTTGGCGAACGCGTCCATGGCGTTGCGCCGGACCGTGCCGTTCGCGGTGGCGAACATCACGTGCAGGTCGCCCCACCGCGTTTCGTCCTCCGGTAGGGGCAGGACGGTGGAGATCGTCTCACCCTCGGCGAGCGGCAGCAGGTTGATCATCGGCCGGCCACGCGTCGCCGGGCCACCTTCGGGCAGGCGCCAGACCTTCTTGCGATAGACCTTGCCATGGTTGCTGAAGAACAGCACCGGCGTGTGCGTCGAGGTGACGAAGAGCGAGGTGATCGCATCCTCCTCTTTCGTCGTCATGCCGGCGCGCCCCTTGCCGCCACGCTTCTGCGCGCGGAAGGCATCTAGCGGGGTGCGCTTGATATAGCCCTGCACGGTGACGGTGACGACCATCTCCTCGCGCTCGATCAGGTCCTCGTCATCGATCCCGTCGGCTGCCGCGGCAATCTCCGTACGGCGCGGCGTCGCGAAGATCGACCGGACGTCGACGAGTTCCTCGCGCATCACCTCGTACAGGCGAACGCGGTTGCCGAGGATTTCGAGCAGCGCCGCGATGGAATCGGCCAACCCCTTCAACTCGTCGCCGATTTCGTCGCGACCGAGCGCGGTCAGGCGGTGCAGGCGCAGGTCGAGGATCGCACGGACCTGCGTGTCGGACAGCTTGTAGCCGTCGCCTACCTGCGTCCCCTCGACCGCCTCGACCAGGCTCAGATAGGGCGCGATCTCGGCGATCGGCCATTCGCGCGCCAGCAGGGCGGCGCGGGCTTCGGCCGGGCTGCCCGAACCACGGATGATCCGGACCACTTCATCAAGGTTGGTGACCGCAATGACCAGACCGAGCAAGATGTGCGCCCGGTCGCGTGCCTTGTTGAGTTCGAACTTCGACCGGCGCGTGATCACCTGTTCGCGGAACTGGACGAACGCCTGGATGATGTCCTTGAGGTTCAGCGTCTCCGGCCGGCCGCCGCGAATGGCGAGCATGTTGGCCGGGAAGCTGCCTTGTGCCGGCGTGTGCCGCCACAATTGGTTGAGCACCACTTCGGGCGTCGCGTCGCGCTTGAGGTCGATGACGATCCGTACGCCTTCGCGGTTCGATTCGTCGCGGATGTCGCTGACGCCTTCGATCCGCTTGTCCTTCGCGGCTTCCGCGATCTTTTCGACCAGCGCGTTCTTGCCCTGCTGGAACGGGATGGCGGTCAGCACGATCGAACGGCGATCGCCGCGGCTTTCCTCCACGATGTGCCGCGAGCGGACGATGATCGATCCGCGTCCGGTGTGATAGGCCGAGCGTGCGCCCGCCTTGCCGAGGATGATCGCGCCCGTCGGGAAATCCGGTCCCGGCACGATATCGATCAGCTCGTCGATCGTGATCGCCTGGTTGTCGATATAGGCGAGGCAGGCATCGACGACTTCGCCGAGGTTATGCGGCGGAATGTTGGTCGCCATGCCGACCGCGATACCGCCGGCGCCGTTGACCAGCAGGTTGGGGAAGCGCGCCGGCAGCACCTGCGGCTCGCGTTCCGACGCATCATAGTTCGGCTGGAAATCGACGGTATCCTTGTCGAGATCCTCCATCAGGTAATTGGCGGCCCGTGCCAGGCGCGCCTCGGTGTAGCGCATGGCGGCGGGCGGATCGGGATCCATCGAACCGAAGTTGCCCTGACCGTCGATCAGCGGCAGCCGCATCGACCAATCCTGCGTCATCCGCGCCAAGGCGTCGTAGATCGCGGTGTCGCCATGCGGATGGTATTTACCGATCACGTCGCCGACGATGCGTGCGGACTTGCGATAGGGCCGGTTGAACAGGAAACCGTTTTCCTGCGCGGAGAACAGGATGCGGCGATGCACCGGCTTCAATCCGTCGCGTACGTCGGGCAGCGCCCGGGCGACGATGACGCTCATCGCATAGTCGAGATAGCTCGACTTCATCTCATCGACGATGGAGATCGTCGGTGCGCCGTCGTGATGGGGGGAGGGTTCGGCGAGTGTCGTCTCGTCGGCCAAGGCTATACGCTTTCGGATTGTTACAGATGTGTGCCATTCCTGTAGGCACGTCTGCACGGAAAGTCACGCGCGCGTACACGCGTACGTACGCGAGGGAGGCCGATCCGCAGGAGGAGGGGCGGCACGCCGGCCGCCCCGCCGGTCACATCATTTCTTGCACGCGGTCTTCGTCGCGTTGCCAGCCTTGCCGCAATCATAGGTCACGGTCTTGCCGGTGCTGGTCTTCACTGTGACCATCCGGCCTTTCGGCGTGCTGGCGCTGGTGCGCGTCGTGGTTGTCGTCCGCGCGGCGACCATGGGCTTGCCGACCGCCGGCTTGACGGTCGTGGTGCTGTGGCTGGTCGCCACCGTCTTCGCGGTGGTCGTCCTGGTCGGAGCCGGTTTCATCTGCGCAGATGCGGCCGAGCCGCAGCAGAGCGCGGCGGCCGCGATCAGGGCGAGGGGCAAGGAATGGTTCATGGCATCATCTCTCCACCGTTCGATGCGGGGACCGCATCGTCGTGCGCCATGGATGCGCCGTTGCCGCTGAAGAAGATGTGGCCGGATCATGACGTTTCCGTCATGTGCACGACGGCGCAATAGGGATCGCGTACCTTATGGCGCGACCTCTTTCCCCTCGAAGTCGAACAGCTTGCCGCTGTCGGGTGCCTTCAACGCATCGATCACGTCCAGCAGCTGCGATGCCGCCCGATCGGGGGTGAACAGCGTGCCCGGCCGGACATTGCCCTGAAACGGCTGGGAAAGGCGTGTGTCCACTGTTCCCGGATGGAGCCCGACCACGATCGATCGATCGTTGCGGCGCTTTTCCTCGATGCTCAACGTGCGCACCAGCTGGTTCAGCGCCGCCTTGGCCATGCGATAGCCGTACCAGCCGCCCAGCCGATTGTCCGAAATGCTGCCGATCCGCGCAGACAGACATGCGAACACGGTCCGGCCTTGCCTGGGCATGAGGGGAAGGACGTGCTTGGCAACCAGCGCCGGTCCGATCGCATTCACCGCCATGGTCTTCGCCAGCCAGGACGCATCGAGCTCGCGATAGGCCTTTTCCGGCCCATGCACCCCGTCGTGGAGCAGTCCCGTCGCAACGATCACCAGCGACGGCGGCGGACCGGACGCGATCCGCGCCGCGACGGCGGCGATGCTCGCTTCGTCTTCGACGTCGATGCGATCCGCGCCGGTCCGGCTTAGCGCATGGACCACGTCATAGCTGCCCTCGTCCACGATCGCCTGTCGCAGGGCCGCGCCGATGCCTCCCGAAGCGCCGACGATGACCGCGCTTGTGGCGCCGCTCATCGCGCAAATCGCCACTGGGTGTCGCTGCTTTCCCGCGCGTCGAACGTATAGCCGTCGCTGTCGAAGCCGCGCATCGCATCGATGTCGGTGATCCGATGCTCGATCATCCACCGTGCCATCATGCCGCGCGCCTTCTTGGCATGAAAGCTGACGAAGCGGTCGCCGTCGCGGAAATCCACTGCGAGCACCCGCACGCCGGCGGGCAATCGGTCCGCCACCGCCGCCCAATATTCCTGGCTGGCGAGGTTGAGGACGACGCCCGATCCTTCCTCGGCGACATCCTGCCCAAGGAGCGTGGCGATCCGGTCTCCCCACCAATCGGTCAGCTTCTTCCGGCGCGGTGCCCAGCGCGTCCCCATCTCGAGCCGATAGGGGCGCATCACGTCGAGCGGTCGCAGCAGCCCGTACAGACCCGACAGCAGCCGCAGATGGTCTTGTGCGAAATCGATCGCTTCGTGCTCCAGCGTTTTCGCGTCGAGCCCGGTGTACACATCGCCATCGAACGCGAACATGGCCGGCCGTTCCGGTGCTTCGGGGAAGTCGCGAAACCGATCGGCGTTCAGCTTGGCCAGCGCCGGCGAGATGTGCATCAGCTCGCCGAGCTTCTTCTGCGTCAGGTGCGATGCCGCTGCCGCCAATACCGCGGCTTCGTGTGTGAAGCGTGGCTGCGTCGGAGACAGGCGGGGGAGGGGCGACTCATAGTCGAGCGTCTTGGCGGGGGAGAGGACGGCGATCATCGCGCTCGCCGGTAGACCGCCGACGGTCGCCATTCAATCGGCGTTCAGTCCGGGATCGTAAGGAGCCGTGGTCGATCGCTCTGCTTGAACGGCCCGCCACGGACCGTTAAAGCGCCGCGAACGTTAGCGGCAGCGATGCCCTACCTGTTGGAGAGAGAGTTAGCATGAAGACCCTTTCGAAGCTCGCGCTGGCCGCGGTTCTGGCCACCGGTGTGAGCGGCCTTGCATGTGTCGCGCCCGCGGCGGCCAAGGACAAGGAAGTGCCGGCAGCTCCGGGCTTCAAGCTGAGCAAGCCGGTACAGGCCATTGCGTTCCAGGCGCAGGAGGCGATCAAGGCGCGCAACCCCGCCACGGCCGAGCCGCTGGTCGCGCAGATCGAAGCCGCAGCGACTACGGACGACGACAAGTATATTGCCGCCGCCCTGCGCTACGATCTCGAAAACACCAAGCTCGCGAACGCGCAGGCCGCCAACCCGAAGGCTCCGCTCGATGAGACGGTGCTGGCGAAGCCGCTCGACGCGCTGATCGCCGCAACGAACACGCCTGCCGCCGACCGCGGGAAATACCTGTTCCGCCGTGGTCAGCTGGCATTCAACGGCGGCCAGTATCCGATCGCCGTGCAATATTTCACGCGCGCCAAGGAGGCCGGCTACAGCAGCCCCGATTTCGACCTGCAACTCGCCAAGGTGAAGGTGCAATCGGGTGACGTGGCCGGCGGTCTGACCGATCTCGATCGCTACATTGCCGCGCAGAAGGCGGCAGGCCAGGTCGTGCCGGAAGCCTATTATCGTTTCGCCATCGCGACCGCGAACGGCAAGAAGATGGCGCCGGAGACGCTGGCGTGGATGCAGAAGTATGTCACGGCCTATCCGAACGCCAAGGTCTGGCGTGACGTCGTGCTGCAATACGCCTTTGCGCAGAACAGCATCGCGACTCCGGACAAGGCACAGAACATCGATCTGTACCGTCTGCTGCGCGCGACCGGGTCGGTGCCCGATCAGGCATCATACGAGGATTACGCCAAGAACGTCTTTGACCGCGGCAATCCGTACGAAGCGGCGGCGGTGCTGAAGGAAGGCATGGCGTCGGGCAAGATCCCGGCTTCGAGCAGTTTCTCCAAGAGCCTGCTGACCGCCGCGAACGGCGCGATCAAGACCGAAGGTTCACTCGCCGGCAGCGAGAAGCAGGCGCTTGCGGCCAAGGACGGCAAGATCGCCGCGTCGACTGCTGACGCCTACCTCGGCCAGAACAACTACGCCAAGGCGGCGGAACTGTATCGCACGGCCCTTACCAAGGGCGGTGTCGACACGAATGAGGTGAATACGCGCCTCGGTATCGCTCTGGCGCGTTCGGGAGACAAGGCCGGCGCACAGGCGGCGTTCGGCGCGGTCACGGGCAATCCGCGCGCCGGTATCGCAGCGCTGTGGTCGACATGGACGCAGGTAGGATCGACGCCGGCACCCTCTGCCTGATCACGCCACGTGTTGTACAAAGGGGGCGGTCCTGTGGCCGCCCCCTTCATCGATGACTGGTTCGGCCTGACGACTATTCGATGATCACGGGAATCCCCGACGTCGATTTGGCGGTTCGGATCGTCAGTGACGTCTTGACGCTCGCCACATTCGGCGCGGGCGTCAGATGCGTCGTCAGGATCTCCTGAAAGCTCCTGAGATCGCTGGCGACGATTTTCAGGATGAAGTCGATTTCCCCGTTGAGCATGTGGCATTCCCGGATCTCCGGAATATCTGCCACGTGAGCTTCAAAAGCAGCGAGATCATGTTCCGCCTGGCTGCGGAGCGATACCATGGCGAACACGGTGATCGGGAAGCCCAGGCTGGCGGCATCCAGATCTGCGTGATAGCCGCGGATGACTCCCGCTTCCTCGAGCGCCCGCACGCGGCGCAGGCAGGGTGGGGCCGTCAATCCGACGCGATCGGCCAGTTCGACATTGGTCATCCGCCCGTCCTGCTGCAGATGGGCCAGGATCTGACGGTCGATCCGATCGAAGGACATTGCGCATTACTCTCAGATACAGGCCAAATTCGGCCGCTTGCCAGCCCTAAGCATAATAAAATTGCGGCGCAACGCAATTGTCCCACTATGCTACGGCCTGAAATCGCCTGTTCCCCCGGCGACTCCCGCTCGTTAAGAATTCGTTTGCGCATCGGCTCGGTGTGCGGGTCCAGGAGACGACGTGCGTTTCGACGATAGCCTCAAAACGGTGCTCTCCGCCGACATGGAGAGCGGCTTCGGCGCGCAATCGGCATGGCGGCAGCTGGTCGACTTGATCGGGCGCGGCCGCGCTCCAGCGGACGAACCGTCGCTGGCCCGCCTGCGACTGCTGCGTCAGGCGGTGCCGCTGTCGGTTCGCTCGGCCAGTGCGCGTGCGCTGGCTTTCGCGACGCCACCAGCGGCGCTGGTCGGCTTTTTCGCGGAGGATGAACTCGCTGTCGCTGCCCCCGTGTTGCGTACCGTCATGCTCGAAGATGACGACTGGCTTGGGCTGCTCTCCCGCCTGAATCCCCAGGGCCGCTCCGTGCTGCGCCACCGACGTGACCTTTCCGTAGCGATCCAGCGAGGGCTGGCGACCTTCGGCCCGACCGATTTCGTGCTGGGCAACAGTTCGCGGGAGGCAGCCAACGACGTCGGCGGGGGCGGCGAGCCCGGCGGCGTTGCCCCGCCGACCGACCTGCGCGCGCCCGGCGAGCCTCTCTCATCCCCGCAGGTGGCGCCTCCATCGTTGGCGGTGCCATCGCCCGTATTGGCTCCGGTCGCTGCTCCGCCCGAACCCCGCCCCGAACCCGAAGGGGGCTTTCGCATTGCGGACGTCGTCGCACGCATCGATGCGTTCCAGCGCCAGCGTGGTCCCGTCGCGGTGGCACCACCTTCGCCGGAGATCGGCCCGGCGGACCCGACTACCAGCTTTCACTTCGACACCGATGCACGGGGCGTAATTCGCGCCGTTGACGGCGTCTCGCGCGGCGCCTTGGTGGGCGTATCGCTCGCAGATGGAGCGCCGCAGGGGCTGGTACGGGTCGATGCGGTGATCAACGGCGCGCTGCGTCAGCGCCAGCGGTTCGTCGATGCGCGGCTCGACATCGGCGGCCGTTCCGACGCAGCCGGCGCGTGGCGCGTTGCGGGCGTACCGCAATTCGACGCCGCGAGCGGTCGCTTTACCGGCTACGCCGCGACCGCCCGCCGCCCCCGTAGCGACGAAGACGCGGCGCGCCCGGTGCGTCGGGTCGCCTCGGATGCGCTGCGCCAACTCGTTCACGAATTGCGGACCCCAACCAACGCGATCGCCGGTTTCGCCGAACTGATCGAAGCGCAACTGCTGGGCCCGGTGTCGCCGGTGTACCGCGATCATGCGCAGACCATAAGGGAACAGGCGGCGAGCCTGCTGACCGCGATCGAGGATCTCGACACAGCGGCGCGGATCGAAGGGAAGGCGCTTGAACTCAGGCCCGGCCCTGTGGCCATCGAACCGATGCTCGGACGGATCGCCGCGGACCTTGCGCCGCTTGCGAGCTTGCGCGGCACCGCGCTCGATATCCATCCGATGGGCGGTCATGCGGCCCTCGCCGACGATCGCGCAATGGAGCGTCTGCTGTCCAGATTGCTCGCGGCGCTGACCGCCGCCGCCGCGCCCGGCGAGCGTATCGACATCGCGGAAGCCCCGGCGCCGGTTGGACAGGTCGCCATCTGTTTCGCACGACCGCAGGCCCTCGGCACCGGCGGGGAAGAGGTGTTGCTCAGCCTCGACAACGAGGCCCACTCTGCGGAAGGCGGCGGCGCGGAACACGGCATGCCGCTGCTGGGAACCGGATTTGCGCTGCGCCTCGCTCGCAACCTGGCGACCGAACTCGGCGGTGAATTGCTGTTCGGCGACCAACTCTTGACACTGCGGCTGCCCGCTGCCCTAGATGAGACGGTGGGGCAGGCAGTAAACTGATCGTGCGACCGGGCGCGGCTTTGCCGTATCGCGCGGCAGCGCCCGCTGCGGCGGATATCGTACGCTGGCCGGAGTCGTTCGGGCGCCGGTTCCTGGTGTTCGTCGATGTCGAGGAAGAGTTCGACTGGTCTGCGCCGCTCGCCGCGGACAATCGATCGGTCATGGCGATCCGCGCGCTGCCGGCGGCACACGCACGGTTTGCCGAGCACGGCATCGGCCCGGCGTATATGGTCGATCACCCGGTCGCGAGCGACGACGCCGCCTGCGATATCCTGCGCGGGCTGGTCACCGATGGTCGGTCGTCGATCGGCGCCCAGCTGCATGCCTGGGTGACGCCACCATTGGCTGCACCGACCTTCGGCGACAGCTATGCCGGTAATCTGCCCCTCGATCTGGAGGCGGCCAAGATCGATGCGATGACCGGGCTGCTGCACGACCGCTTCGGGTCGCCGCCGATCGCGTTCCGCTCGGGCCGCTACGGGATCGGCCCGCGGACGATCGATCTGCTGGCGAGCCGCGGCTATCGCCTCGATACATCCGTGCGTGCGCGCTATGATTACACGCATGACGGAGGGCCGGACTTTACCGCGGTCGGCAATGGGGCATTCCGCGTCGGAGGGTTGATCGAACTTCCACTGACGACGGTGTTCACCGGCGCGATGCGATCGATAGGTGCCGCGGCCTATCCGCGCATCGCCGCCATCCCGCACGGCCCGGGTCTGTTCGCACGATCGGGCCTTTTGCAAAGGGTCGCGCTGACGCCAGAGGACATGCCCATCGCCGAGGCGCTGAAGGCGGTCAGGGCGGCGGTGGAAAAGGACGACGAGCGGCTGATCAGCTTTTCGTTTCACTCGCCGTCGCTCGAGCCCGGCCACACGCCCTATGTGCGGACCGCGGACGATCTGCTCCGTTTTTGGCGATGGTGGAAGCGCATGTTCGCGCTTCTCGACGAACTGGAGGTGCGACCTGCGACGGTCGACGACGTTGCCGCCGCGGCATCGCATCCCCCTCCTCGATCAGGGTCCTGATCCACAACGGTTAACGTCACGACTAATGATACGATATTATCCGGCTGGCATGATCGCCTGATGCAATCCTCCGAGTGACAATTGTCTGTCCAGGACTGAACCAATGCCCGCTCAACTGTCCTCGAACTGCAACAATGTAGGCTGAACACGCTCATCAACTGCACCCGCAAGCCCAAGAGGAAGAATAGGGGCATGATCGGGACATTCCCGGTTGTAATCTGAAGTAACCTGAGCCATAGGGGCCACTCACAATATGAGAGGGGGGACCTTATGGTTGCCAAGTATCTGATGGCTGCAGCTGCAGCGACTATGGCCGTTGCACCTGTCGCGGCTGCTCCGGCAAACCCCGCTGCAAGCCTGTCGGTTGCCAAGTCGGTTCGCACCGGTTCGACCGCGAAGAAGAGCAATGAGCTGGCCGGTGGCGGTCTGATCATCGCGTTGGTCGCAGCGGCTGCCGTCGTTGCCGGCATCGTGATCGTCGCCGACAGCAACGGCGACAGCAACTAAGAGCGGTTGAGAGGCATCCGGCGGCGTCCTCGGGACGCTGGCCGCTTGGCCATCGACTGACGCAAAGGGAGCTTCGGCTCCCTTTGTTGTATCTGCTCCAGAGGGAGCGGCGACACGGCATTGCCTCGGTGTAAATGGCGCAATCTCGTAAGCGCCGATGCTTTCCGCATCCATGGGCAACCACGAGCATTGCGACGCTCCAGGTGTCGCGATCGTCACTTGCCACTAGGATGCGCCCGCTATAGGAGCGGTCACGCTTGCACGGGCGGCGTCCCGTTCCGTGGCCGCAGTGCCGCAGCAAGCAAGTCGGGGAGTGGCGCAGGCTGGTAGCGCACCTGGTTTGGGACCAGGGGGTCGCAGGTTCGAATCCTGTCTCCCCGACCACATATGATGAACATCGACCCGGCCCTGCCGAACCCACCTCGATGCGGTCGGCGGGCGTCATGGGGCTTCAGCTTGGTGTGCTGGCATCAGGAAGCTGACCGATCGACGTCGGTGATCGATGCAATGCTCCGGTACGCACATCCACCAATCGCCGACACACAATCCGCTGACCGGTGATGGGTGCGGTTGCGTCCACCTGCATGACGGCCGCACGCCGCGTTCCGCTGTGCAGCGCATTCCGACCATGGGTCGATGAGGGATGGTGGGCCCGGCAGGACTCGAACCCGCAACCTAGCCGTTATGAGCGGCCAGCTCTAACCGTTGAGCTACAGGCCCCACCTAAGCGCTCGCTAGCGCAGCGACGGCCAAAGAAAAAGCTGTCTTGGCGCAATCGACGCGAAATGCGTCCGTCCATGAAAAAGGGCGTCCCCTTGCGGAGACGCCCCTTTGATCTTGCGACTGCATGATCGGCGCGTCGGGCGAACCCGACGCCGCGCGATTACATGTTGTCTGCCTTCTCTTCAGCCGCGTCACGGACGTTGTCCGCAGCCGCGTTGATGTTGTCGGCCTTGTTCTCGAGCACGGCTTCGGCGGTCGAGTTCGAGGTGTTGTCGGCCAGCGCGTCGATGTTGTCGGCCTGCGCCTCCATGTTGTCGGCCAGCATGTCCGCGTTGTTCTCAACGGCGGCAGCTTCAGGCGACTTCGAGCAGGCAGCGACGGACATCAGGCCGGCGGCAGCGAGAACGAAAGCGATCTTCTTCATTCAATTGCTCCCAAGCAAAGCAAATTTCGCGGCCGGCCCGATCGCCGTCGCGAGACAGCCCAAATACCGCACGACTTCCCCCGGTCAATCACCAAATTCATCCAGCGGTCATGTGCGGCCCCCGTGCCGGCCCTAGCGACGCGGTGCCACCGGGCCGATATCCTCGGGCGCATTGGCCACGACGGCGAGCATCGTCGTCCAGGCCGCGACGTTCTGGCGCAGCTGTTCCGGATCGATCCGATCGAGCGTGTCGTCGGGTGTATGATGCGTGTCGAAGTAGCGTGTGCCATCCTGGTTGAGGTCGACCGCCGCCACCCCGAGTGCCAGCGTCGGGCCGACATCGGTGCCATCGCCGCCCACGCCGGCACCCCGGCTGATGCCCAGCGGTGCGAGCGCGCTCTGCAGGCGATCGGCCACCGCTTTGGCGCTGTCCGGCAGGTTGACTTCGAACCGCCAGACGCGATCCGCACCGAAATCGCTTTCCTGTGCCGTGGCGTGGCGTTCGCCGCCGTGAACGCGCGCATAGTCCTTCCCGCCGAAGCCGCCCGGCTCCTCCGCGCCGAACCAAACGACGCGAATCGTCCGGCGGGGGCGGGGGCCGTCGAGCAGGCGTTTCGCCGCAGCGGTGGTGATCCCCACTCCCGAAGCATCGTCGATCGCACCGGTCGCCAGATCCCAGCTGTCGAGGTGTCCGCCGATCAGCACGATGCCGGCTTTGGGATCGCTGCCCGGGACTTCGGCGATGACGTTGCCCGACGTGCCCGTACCCGCGAAGCGCGGCGTCAGCACCAGCTTGAGCGTGATGGGCTTGCCGCGTTCGGCCATCCGCTCGAGCAGCTCGGCGTCGGGCACCGACAGGGCGGCCGCCGGAATCGGCGCCATGCCGGCCGGGAAGTTCGTGCCGCCGGTATGCGGATTGCGGTGATGGTCGCTGCCGATCGAGCGGATCACGACCGCCGCGGCGCCCTTGCTGGCCGCCAGCGCCGGGCCGACGAAGCGGGCGACGCCATAGGTGCCATAGCTCGACCCGTCCTGCGTCGCGTGCATCGCATTGCCGATATAGACGATCTTGCCGCGCACGCTCTCCGGCGCCGCGTTGGCGAGGTCGCCATAGGTCTTGAACACCACCACGGCCGCGGTCAGCCCGGCCGCCGGAGTCGCGCCGGAATTGCCGAGCGCAACCAGTTTGAGCTTCTGCGGAAACGGGGCGACGACCTCCGCCGTTTCGTCGCCGCGCAGCCAGACCGGCATCTGGTAGGTTTCCACATGCACGTTCCTGAAGCCCAGCGCCTTCAGCTTGGCGACCGCCCAGGTCCGGGCCCGCGCTTCCGCATCGGTCGCCGCCAGCCGCTGCCCGACCTCCGTCGTCAGGCCTTCGACGATGTCATAGGCGACATCGTCCTTCAGTGCGGCATCGCGCAGTGCGGCGACCTTGGCATCGACGGGAGCGGGGACGGGCGGCGCGGACCGTTGCGCCACGGCTGCCGTTGACGTGGCAAGCGCGAGCAGGGCGAGGGCGAGGCGTGTCATTGGGTCAATCCCCTTGTCGTGATGCGATAGCGGCGGTGTGAGCGATGCGAGCGTCCAGCACAAGCGCCAGCCATTTGCACCCGGCGGTCGCGCTCGCTACATGCGCGGAGGAGAACTTCCGTCTTATCGATCAGGAGCGCGCGCCGACCATGGCCGTCCAGTACACCTATGTCATGAAGGGTCTGAGCAAGACCTTCCCGGGCGCCAACAAGCCCGTGCTGAACAACATCCATCTGCAGTTCATCCCGTCGGCGAAGATTGCGATCATCGGGCCGAACGGCGCCGGCAAATCCACCCTGATGAAGATCATGGCGGGCATGGACCCCGATTTCACCGGCGAAGCCTGGGCCGCCGACGGTGTGCGCGTCGGCTATCTGGCGCAGGAGCCGCAGCTCGATCCTACCAAGGACGTGATGGGCAACGTCAAGGACGGCGTACGTCCGGTCGCGGATCTCGTCGACCGCTTCAACGCGATCTCGGCCGAAATGGGCGATCCGAAGGACGACACGGACTTCGATGCGCTCATGGAAGAGATGGGCGATCTGCAGGCCAAAATCGACGCCGTCGATGGCTGGACGCTCGACAACCAGCTGGAAGTCGCGATGGAAGCTTTGCGCTGCCCACCGGGCGATGCCGATGTGTCGAAGCTGTCGGGCGGTGAAAAGCGCCGCGTCGCGCTGTGCAAGCTGCTGCTCGAAAAGCCCGACATCCTGCTGCTCGACGAACCGACCAACCACCTCGACGCCGAAAGCGTGTCGTGGCTGGAAAACTACCTCAAGGAATATACCGGCAACGTCATCCTCGTGACGCACGACCGCTATTTCCTCGACAATGTCGTCAACTGGGTCCTCGAACTCGATCGCGGCCGTTATTATACGTACGAGTCGAACTATTCCGGTTACCTCGAAAAGAAGTCCAAGCGTCTCGAGCAGGAGGAGCGCGAGGAGGCGGGCAAGCAGAAGGCGATCGCCGACGAGCTCGCCTGGATGCGCCAGACCCCCAAGGCCCGCCAGACCAAGTCGAAGGCGCGTATCCGCGCGTTCGACGAACTGATGGCGAAGCAGGAGAATCGCGTCGCCGGCAAGGCGCAGATCCTGATCCAGCTTCCCGAGCGTCTCGGCGGAAAGGTGATCGAGGCCAAGGGGCTGACCAAGGCCTATGGCGACAAATTGCTGTTCGACGGGCTCGACTTCACGCTGCCGCCGGGGGGCATCGTCGGCGTGATCGGACCGAACGGTGCCGGCAAGTCGACGCTGTTCAAGCTGATCACCGGCCAGGAACAGCCCGACAGCGGCACGATCGAAGTCGGCTCGACGGTCAAGCTCGGCTATGTCGACCAGAGCCGCGACGATCTCGATCCCAACAAGAACGTCTGGCAGGAGATTTCCGACGAGCTGGAGGTCTTCCGGTTCGGCAAGCAGGAACTCGGCACGCGCGCCTATGTCGGCGCGTTCAACTTCCGCGGGCCGGACCAGCAGAAGAAGGTCGGACAGCTCTCCGGCGGTGAGCGCAACCGCGTCCATATGGCCAAGATGCTGAAGGAGGGCGGCAACGTCCTGCTGCTCGACGAACCGACCAACGACCTTGACGTGGAAACGCTGCGCGCACTTGAAGAGGCGCTGGAGACGTTCGCGGGCTGCGCCGTGGTCATCAGCCACGATCGCTTCTTCCTCGATCGGCTCTGCACGCACATCCTCGCATTCGAGGGCGACAGCCATGTCGAATGGTTCGAGGGCAATTACGAAAGCTACGAAGAGGACAAGCGCCGCCGGATGGGCGATGCGGCCGACCGGCCGACGCGGCTCGCCTACAAGAAGCTGACGCGCTGAGGATTACCGCGGCGGGAGGGCACCCAGCGTGACCCTTTCGCCGCGGATCGAATTGTAGCCGGGCTGATAAACCGGCTTCAGTCCGTTGCAGCGCGTGATCCGGTCGGGGAACAGCTTGGTCGCGTCCGCGCAGGTGATCTGTATGTCGAAGGTCTTGCCCGGACCCGCGCCGCAGACCTGCGCGTCCGGATCGATCGTCCCGCCCCGCACCATATCCACGATCCGGGTTTCGCCGTCGCCATAGTTGCGCCGCATGCGCAGCCGGTCGTTCTGGGTGTCGAGCCCGTCGAACAGCTTGGCCTGCGTGTCGGTACAGATGCGATAGACGTTGCTGTCGGTCATCGCATCGTTGAGCGTGACGCGCGCGCTCAGGTCGGCCAGCGTCTGGCGAAAGGGTGCGTCCTCGTTGACGACCATGCGCCGCAACCCGGTGACGAACGGATCGTCGGATCGCATGCGCCGGACCTGATCGATCGAATATTTCGCCTTGTCGGTTCCCAGATCGGAGACCCGCTCGGTCAAGTCGTGCACCTGTTCCAACAGCTTGCGATTGCGTTCCTGTGCGTCCGCCAAAGCCGCCTGCTTCGAATCCAGCTGCGGCCGATATTCGGCGTCCGTCCGGAAAAGAGCCGTCTCCATCTGGATGCGATCGCCGAGCAGCCATGTCGCGCCGAGCATGACGGCAGCAGAGCCGGTCACCTGCAACACGCCCATGCGAAACTGCGCTTCGCCCGATCCGCCCAGAAAGCGATAGATCAGCGCAGCGATCGACACCGATGCGAAGAAGGCGATCAGGCTGGAGGGGAAGTGTGTGCCCCAGGATTCGTTGGCGATCGCCAACATCAGCGACGTGGAAAAGCCCAACAGCAGGGCAAGGCAGATCACCAGGTCTTCGATCGTCAGCTTCATGCATTGCCCCTGTCGTTCGACGGTCGTGCCGCCGATCGGACGATTGCCCGTTTCCGGGGTCCGCGCGGCGGAAGACGGGTCCGAAACGGTGCAGACGAACGTGAAGTGGATGTTTCGCCCCCGTGGAAGTGCCGAGCGTCCGGCTCGCTTGGGGGCTTTTGCCGCCATCCCATGATCGACAGAACCGCAATGGGTTGAAAACGGCTGGTGGGCAGTTACTTGGGCGTCGTGGCGCGCTGGCGGGGCGAACGCCGAAAAGGGGCTTGGACGGAGTGGCGGTGGTCGAACAATCACCCGGCGGGGACGAACCGCCCGGTGCCGGTGAGCTGCAATATCGGCTGCAACAGCAATCGGTCCTCGCCAAATTCGGGATCGAAGCCCTGCGCGCCCGCGATCTCGAACCGATGCTCCAACGTGCCGTCGAACTCTGCGCCGAGGGTATGCGCTCGCGCTTCTGCAAGTTCCTCGAACATGCGGAGGACGAAAACGTGCTGCTCGTCCGCAATGGCGTCGGCTGGCGCGAGGGCGTGGTCGGCGGGACCGAGATGCGCGCCGATCTCGGCTCCCCGGCGGGCTATGCCTATCACACGGGCGAGGCGGTGATCTCCAACCACCTCGAGAACGAAACGCGCTTCCGCACACCGGCCTTCATGGCCGACCATAACATCCGCCGCGCGATCAACGTGCTGGTCGAGGCCGGGGGACGGCGGTTCGGCGTGCTGGAGGTCGACAGCCCGGACGAGGGCAAGTTCGAGGCGTCCGATCTCGCATTCATGCAGGGGTTCGCCAATCTGATCGGCGTCGCGATCGAGCGGCAGGAGGCCGAGCGTCGCCTGAACCAGGCGCTCGAACATCAGGAATTGCTGACCAGGGAAGCCAGCCATCGCGTCAAGAACAGCCTGGCGATGGTGTCGGGGCTGCTCAACCTGCAGATGCAGGCCGATCCCGACGAGCGCATCGCTCGCCTGCTCGGCGATGCTCAGGCGCGGATCACCGCGATCGCACAGGCGCATGACCGGCTGTGGCGCGGCGACCAGGTGGGGATCGTCGCCCTCGACGATCTGATCGGCGGCATCGTCGACCAGATGAGGGAGCAGGCGCCGCTGCATACGATACATTGCGATGTGGTGCGGACGCATATCAGCGCCGATGCCGCCATTCCGATCGGCCTGCTCGTGACCGAACTCGTCACCAATTCGATCAAATACGCCTATGCCGAGGGCGGCGAAATCAGCGTCCTGATCGCGCCGCGGGACGACGGGCTACATCTCGAGGTGCGCGATTTCGGCGCCGGGCTGCCGGACGATTTCGACCTCAAGGCGGTGTCGCGACAGAGCCTGGGCATGCGGATGATCACGAGCCTTGCCCGCCAGCTGCGCGGCGAGCTGCGCTATCAGGATGCGGCGCCGGGGACACGCGCGGTGCTGGCGATGCCCGATCCGCGCGCGGTCTGATCACCGGCAGTCGCGGTCACCGATCCGCCGATCGTCGCGGCAGCAGCCGGCGTACCGACGTTCTAGCGCACCCGCTTGACGAACACCCGGCCATCCGCGCGGGTCTCGCTCTGGAAGTTCGGCACCGCCTGGATCAGGTCGGACAGCCGCTGATAGCCGTAGTTGCGCGCATCGAAGCTGGATCGGTTGCCCGCCAGCTGTCCCATCGCCGACAGGCTGACATAGCCCTTCTCATCGCGCTTCACCGACTGATAGGCGTCGATCAGCAGCGCGATCAGGTCGGGATCGATCGGCTTCTTCACCTTGGATGCGCCGGTCAGCGCGGGGGGTAGGGAATCGCCGATCGGTACGTCGACGCTGGCGGGTTTGGCGACAGTTGCCTTCGCGGTCGAGCTCGCCGGCGCCGCAACCGCGGTTTCCGCCTTCGCCTCGCTCACCAGCGCGCCGACATCGATGAAGCGGGTGCACGCCTGCTTGAACGCTTCGGGGGTCTTGGCATTGCCGAAGCCATAGACCGGGATGCCGTCCTGCCGGATGCGCATCGCCAGCGGCATGAAGTCGCTGTCCGACGACATGATCCCGAATCCCCCGATGCGCCCGCGGAACAGCAGGTCCATCGCATCGATCGTCATCTTCATGTCGGTGGCGTTCTTGCCCTTGGTCAGGTCGAACTGCTGCTGCGGTTCGATACCGTGCTTGACCGTCATGTCGCGCCAGCCCTTCAGCGCGGGCTTGGACCAATTGCCGTAGACGCGCCGGATGTTGACCGTGCCCAGTTCGGCCAGCACGGTAAGCACGGGGTCGATGGCGTGCCACGAGGCATTGTCGGCATCGATCAACAGGGCGATGTTGCGGGTGTTCTCTTCGGCCATGGCGGGGATCGTCGCCGGGGCAGGGGGCGAGGTCAACCGCCAAACGACCGGTCACCCCGGATCGGCTCCGGGGTGACGCCGTCCTCAGCGGTCGGGGCCGCGATCCGCCGGCCGCGCCTGATCGTGGGCGATGTCGTTGGATTTCGCGACCCGCTGGTGCGCGTCCGGATCGGCCACCGCGCGATCGAGGTCGTTCTGGGTGCCGACATCCACCGCCAGCCGGCCGCCGCTGGTGCCACCCGCGGAGGCGTTGGGGATCATGCCGTCGATCAGGTCGCTGTCGTCGTGATCGCGTGCCGTTTCGGTGCGGGGCTTTTCTGCCATGCTTGCTCTCCTTCTGTCCGGGAACAACCGGACAGGGACGGCAAGCGTTCCTCACCCCACCGGGTAAGTTATGGCAATCACCTCATATTCCTTCTCGCCAGCGGGTAGCACGACGCGACGCAGGTCGCCGATCGTCGCGCCGCGCAGCGCCCGGGCGATCGGGGCGTTCCAGCCGACCCGCCCGGCACCCGCCTCCGCCTCGTCATCGCCGACCAGCGTCAGCACGCGGTGATTGTCGTCGTCGTCTGCGATCGTGACGGTCGCGCCGAACCACGCCCGGTCCTTGTCCTGTGCGGCGGCCGGATCGACGACCTTCGCGGCCTTCATCCGTTTCGACAGCCAGCCGAGCCGCCGGTCGATCTCGCGCAGGCGCTTGCGGCCGTAGATATAGTCGCCGTTCTCCGACCGGTCGCCATTGCCCGCCGCCCAGGCGATCGTCTCGACCAAGGCCGGCCGTTCGGTGCCGAACAGCTGTTCGTACTCGGCGCGCAGCGTCGCATAGCCCGCCGGCGTGATGTAATTCGGCCTTTGCTCCATCGTGTGCCGCCTCAGCCCGGCCGGTTCTTGCCGAGATACCAGCTGAGGTTCGCAGGACCACGGCTCTTCGCCCGCGCCGGGTTGATCAGGTCGTAGACCACCGCGTTCTCGAGCACGCGTTGCACGTAATTGCGCGTTTCCTGATACGGGATCGCCTCGATCCAATCGACCATGTCGACGCTGCCGGATCGTGGATCGCCGTTCGCACGCAACCACTTGTTCACGTTGCCACCGCCCGCGTTATAGGCCGCAATGGCGAGCGGATAGCTGCTGTAGTTCGCGTAGATCCGCTGGAAATAGCTCGAGCCCAGCATGATCGAGATATTGGGATCGCTGGTCAGGGCGGCGGGGTTGTAGCCGATGCCGATCTTGCCCGATTGCTCGCGCGCGGTGGCGGGCATCAGCTGCATCAGCCCGCGCGCGCCGGCATGGCTGATCGCCGTCTTGTCGAACTGGCTTTCCTGACGCGCGATCGCGTGGATCAGCGTCCAATTGTCTTCATATCCCGCCGGCACCGCCACGGTGGGGAAGCCCGCGGCGGAATAGTCGCTAAGGCCGTTCTGCATCGCGCTGCGCCCGACCATCACGCCCAGGTCCGGGCGGTTGATCGCGCGGGACAGTTCGGCGGCGAGCAGGTGGTCCGTATCGCTCGTCGCGGACGATGCGATCTGCCGGACGAAGGCGGTCTGGTCCTGCCAATCGCCGACATTGCCGAGGAAGCGCACCGCGCGCACGATCTCACGCGAATCGAAGGCCTGGCGCACCGCCGGTGCAATCGCCGGCGTACCGATCGCGGGCGGTGCGACCAGCGGGCGGCCGGTGCGCTCCAGCGCCAATTGCCCGTAGAACTGGTCCCGATAGCCGCTCGCCTGCGCGAAATAGCTCGTCGCCTCGGCCGTCTTTCCCGCGGCCTCGGCGGCGCGGCCGGCCCAGTAGAAGCCCTTGGCGCGCGTCTGCGGCGCCATGCTGCCCCGGCCGTAGCGTTCGAACATCACCATCGCATCGGCAGGCCGGCCGAGTTGCTTCATCGCGACCTGTCCGGCGAGCCAGACGAGGCTCGTATAATCGTCGCGCTCGCCATAGGGCTTGGTCGATACGTCGGTGCCGGTCGGATAGGCGTCGTCGACCTGGCGGGCGATATCGTAGGCGAGCTGGTACTGGCCATCCGCCCGCGCGCCCTGCGCGTTGACCAGCAGCACCTCGTACCATTTCTCGACATTGCCGGGCAGGCTGGCGAGCGTGCGCGTACGCGCCAGCCACGCACGACCGGCGGCCGATCCCGAATTGCGCAGCCAGATCGCGCGATCGGCGACATAGCCGGGATCGCTCGCATACAGATCCTGCGTCTGCATCGCGAGGTCTGCGGCATTGGCCGTTTGAGCGCGGAACGCCAGCCGCGCCTCGAACACGGGCCGGCGGGCAGGGCTGGTGAAGGCGATCTGACGCGCCGCGACCCCGGTTGCCCCCTGCCACAGCAGCGCATCCATCCGCGCGTCATGATCATCGGGCGTCAGCGCGCCGGCGAAACCCGTCAGGATCGCGCTTTCGTCGGTCGTCGACAGGCTGCCCTTGCGCCATGCCGCACGCGCTGCCGCCTGCGCTTCGCCCCCGCGACCCAGTGCCGACAGCGCACGCGCCTGCGCGGCGAGCCCGGCAGCGCTCTGTGGCGGAAAGCGCGTGAAGAACGCCACCGCGCTTGCCGGCGCCGCGTTCACCGCCTGCCGTTCCGCCGCCCGGCGGTTCGTCGCCTCGCCCGGCCAGCCGGGATGCGTCATCAGGAAGCCCGCATACATGTCGAACGGCAGCGCGTCGGTCTGCTGGATCGCCTTCCACTGTGCGATCGCGGCGGCGATCGCGCCGTCCGCCGGACTTTGCGGCGCGCGCGGTGACATGTTCGCCATCTGGGTGCGATAGCGGTCGAGCTGGTCTGCGTTGCCCGCAGCCGGAAGCTGCTGTATCGGCGCGGCAGTCACGCCGGCCAAGGTGGCGAGAAGGATACCGATCGGAAGGCTGGCTGGGTGCATGTGGACATCATACGGGCCCGACCCGTATCTGTCCTGAACGAAAAACGATTTGGCGCGTCAGGAGCGCAGATTTCCCCATGTTTTCAGGTTCCATCCCGGCGCTCGTCACGCCCTTCCGCGATGACGGTTCCTTCGACGAAGCGGCCTATCGCGCGCTGATCGACTGGCAGATCGCCGAAGGGTCTTCGGCGCTGGTGCCCTGCGGCACGACCGGGGAAGCCGCGACGCTGACTGCGGAAGAGCATTTCGGCATCGTCCGCGTCTGCGTCGATCAGGCGGCTGGCCGCGTGCCGGTGATCGCCGGTGCAGGCTCGAACGACACCGCGGTGGCAGCCGCGAACATCGCGCGCGCGAAAGACGCCGGCGCCGACGCCGCGCTGATGGTTCCGCCCTATTACAATCGCCCGAGCCAGGACGGCATCTTCCAGCATTTCGCCCGCCTCGCCCGGGACGCGGCGCTCCCGATCGTGCTCTACAACGTACCCGGGCGCACCGTCACCGACATCCAGCCGGCCACCATGATCCGCATCGTCACGGCCTTTCCGCGGGTCTTCGTCGCGGTGAAGGACGCGAGCGGCGCCATCGCGCGCGTCTCCGCGCATCGCGACGGCTGCGGCCCCGACTTCGTCCAGCTGTCGGGCAACGACGACATGGCGCTCGCGTTCAATGCGATGGGGGGCAGGGGCTGCATCTCCGTGTCCGCCAACGTCGCGCCGCGGCTGTGCGCGGAATTCCAGTCGGCGTGCCAAAGCGGCGATTACGCCACGGCGCTGGCGTTGCAGGACCGGCTTTATCCCCTGCACGACGCGCTGTTCACCGATGCGTCTCCGGGGCCGGTCAAATATGCGATGAGCCGCGTGCGCCGGGATTTCCCGACCGGCATTCGCCTCCCCATGACCTGGCCGTCCGAAGCATCGCGCGCGGCGGTGGACGCGGCGCTGGGTCATGCAGGGCTGATCTGACCGTAGCCGGCGAAAGGCCGGTCGAGGTGGGTCGACCGGGCAAACGCGTCGCCCGCTTCCCCTGCGGCACAACACGCCCTACATCGCCCGCAACATGGCACGCCCCAAACCCGCCGCCTTCGACAAGAAGAAGATCGTCGCCGAGAACCGCAAGGCGCGGTTCGAGTATAGCATCGACACCGTCTACGAAGCCGGCATCGCGCTCACCGGCACCGAGGTGAAGTCGCTCCGCTTCGGGGAAGGCAGCATCGCCGAAAGCTATGCCGAGGTGCGCGACGGCATCGTATGGCTGGTCAACGCGAACGTACCCGAATTCAGCCACGGCAACCGTTTCAATCACGAAGCCAAGCGGCCGCGCAAACTGCTGCTGCACGAACGCGAGATCAACAAGCTTCATGGCGCCGTCGCCCGTGAAGGCATGACCCTCGTGCCGCTCAGCGTCTATTTCAACGGGCGCGGACGCGCGAAGGTGGAGCTGGCGCTGGCCAAGGGCCGCAAGGATCACGACAAGCGCGCGGCGATCAAGGAACGCGAATGGAAACGCGAAGCCGGCCGCATCCTGCGCGACCGCGGCTGATGAAGGGGCAGGGGCCGGGCGCCGCACCCGGTCTGTGGCAGCGGAGCATCGCCTGGTGCCGTCGCAACATGCCGACGCGCGAATCGATGGAGGCGAACCGCTTGCTTCGCCCGGTCGCGCATCGCGTGCTGGAGCCGGGGCTCTGGCGTTTCACGCGCCGGTCCGTGCCGCGTGGCGTGGCGCTGGGCATGGTCGCCGGCTTCCTGTTTCCCGTCGCGCAGATCGCGATCGCCGCGGTGTTCGCCCTGCCGTTTCGCGCCAACGTGCCGATCGCGGCCCTCACCACGTTCATCACCAATCCCCTGACGACGCCGTTTCTCTGGTTCGTCGCCTATCGAATCGGCGCCTGGATGCTGCGCAGCGACGCCCCAGCCATCGCGCAACCGGTGACGCAGGCGGCGACGGGTTGGCTGCAATCCGTAACCGGCGCCTTCCACTGGCTGTGGGACAAGGGGCCGGCCTTCGGCCTCGGGCTCGTCGTGCTGACGGCGGCATGCGCGCTGATCGGCTATGCCGTATCCGCGCTCGGATGGCGGCTGTGGATCGCGCGTAAGTGGCGGCATCGTCATCAAATAAACCATGTTTGACGAGCCGTCTTAACTGGCTACAACACGCGCATCCTGAGTCTTGTTTTTCAAGGACATTCGATGCGCACACAGGTTTTCGCCGCTCTTCTGCTCGCCTCCGCCGCTTCCGGCGCCGTCTACGCCCAGACCGCAATTCCCGCCGCTGCACCTGCGGGCAAGCCGCAGCTCGGCGAGTTCGGCGTCGACGTCACCGCGATGAAGAAGACGGTCGTCCCCGGCGACGATTTCTACAGCTACATCAACGGCACCTGGATGGACCGGACGGAAATTCCGGCGGACCGGGCGAGCTGGGGCGGGTTCAACAAGCTTGCCGAGCTGTCGAACGACCGCACGCGCAAGGTGATCGAGGGCGCGGCGGCATCGCGCGCGACGTCGGGCGTTTCGCAGCAGATCGGCGACACCTACGCAAGCTTCATGGACGCACCGGCGATCGAAGCGGCGGGGGCCGCGCCGCTCAAGCCGTATCTGGCAAAGATCGCCGCCATCGCATCGCCTGCCGATGTCGCCCGCGCGTTCGGCGAAGCGACGATGCACGGCATCGACGTGCCCGTCGGCGCCGGCGTGCAGCAGGATCTGAAAAACAACACGCTATATGCCGTCTACCTCGGCCAGGGTGGCCTCGGACTCCCGGATCGCGACTATTACCTGAAGGACGATGCCAAGTTCGCCGAGGCGCGGACGAAGTATGTCGCCTATATCGCCGACATGCTGCGCATGGCCGGCCAGCCCGATCCGCAAGGGGCGGCGCAGCGCGTCTACGATCTGGAAAAGCAGATCGCCCAGGTGCATTGGGAACGAGCCGAACTGCGTCAGATCGAGAAGAGCTACAACCCGATGCAGGTGGCCGACCTCGCCACCGCGATGCCCGGCTTCGACTGGAAGGCGATGCTCGCCGCGCAGGGCCTGGGCGCACAGAGCCGCGTGATCGTCGGCCAGCCTTCGGCGCTGACCGGCACCGCCAAGATCCTCGCCGCGACACCGCTGCCGGTGCTGAAGGAATATCTGGCGTTCCACACCATCTCGAACGCCGCACCGCTGCTGTCGTCCAACTTCGTCAACACGCAATTCGCCTTCTACGGCACGACGTTGTCGGGCACCCCGCAGCTAAAGGAGCGCTGGAAGCGCGGTGTCGATCTCGTCAACGGCAGCCTCGGTGAGGCGGTCGGCCAGATCTACGTCGAACGGTATTTCCCGCCCGCCGCCAAGGCTAAGGCCGACGAACTCGTCCGCAACCTGATCGCGGCGATGGATATCCGGCTGTCGAAGCTCGAATGGATGGCGCCCGAAACCAAGGTGAAGGCGCGCGCGAAGCTCGCCGCGTTCACGCCGAAGATCGGCTATCCGGACAAGTTCCGCGACTATAGCGCGCTGCGCGTGGTGAAGGGCGACGTGCTGGGCAACGCCGATCGTGTCGCCGAATTCGAATACAAGCGCCAGCTCAACAAGATCGGCAAGCCGGTCGATCGCTCCGAATGGTTCATGACCCCGCAGACGGTCAACGCCTATGCCAACCCGCTGATGAACGAAGTCGTGTTCCCGGCGGCGATCCTGCAGCCGCCGTTCTTCGATCCGAACGCCGATCCGGCGGTCAACTACGGCGGCATCGGTGCGGTGATCGGACACGAACTCAGCCACCACTTCGACGATCAGGGCCGCAAGTTCGATCCTAAGGGCAATTTCGCCGATTGGTGGACTCCCGCCGACGTGACGCGCTTCAACGCGCTGACGGACAAGGTCGTAGCGCAATATGGGTCGTACGAACCGCTGCCGGGCAGCCACATCAACGGCAAGCTGACGCTCGGCGAGAACATGGCCGATCTCGCCGGCATCAACGTCGCCTATGACGCCTACAAGCTGTCGCTGAAGGGCAAGCAGGCGCCGGTGATCGACGGTTACACCGGCGACCAGCGCTTCTTCATGGGCTTCGGCCAGGTCTGGCAGACCAAGACGCGCGACGCGGCGCTCAAGAACCAGCTGACGACCGATCCGCACTCGCCGGGGGCGTGGCGCAGCTACGTCGTGCGCAATCTGGACGCCTGGTATCCGGCGTTCGACGTGAAGCCGGGCCAGAAATTCTATCTCGCGCCCGCCGACCGTATCAAGATCTGGTAATTCTCTTCCGCCGCTCGCCATCATCATGGCGGGCGGCGATTTTCTGTGGGAGTCCTTTCATGAAGACCTATCTGATTGCCGGGCTGCTCGGCGCGTCGGCGCTTGCCGGCGTCGTCCATGCCCAGACCGGAACCGCGCCCGCTCGCACCGCCAGCGCCGACGCCGGCACGCCCGAACTCGGCACCTATGGCTTCGATGAAGCGGGCATGGATCGCACCGTCGCGCCGGGCGATGATTTCTACGGCTTCGCCAACGGCACCTGGGCGAAGAACACCGCGATCCCGGCGGACAAGTCGAGCTTCGGCGCATTTGACGTTCTCGCCGACCGCTCTCGCGACCGGACCCGCGGCATCCTCGAAGCCGCGGCCAAGACCCGCGGTTCGAAGATCGGCACCGCTTATGCCACCTATCTCGACACCGCTGCCGTCGAGAAGAAGGGCCTCGCTCCGATCAAGCCCTGGATAGCGCAGATCAAGGCCACGACCAAGGCAAGCTATCCGGCGATGATCGCCAAGGCCGCGCGGCAGGGCGTCGGCACGCCGTTCGGCACCGGCGTCGGCCAGGATGCGAAGAATCCCGAAGTCTATATCGTCGGTATTCGCCAGTCCGGGCTGGGGCTGCCCGACCGCGACTATTATATCGAAGCCAAGAACGCGAAGGAAAAGGCCGCTTACGAGGCGCATATCTCCCGCATGTTCACGCTGGCAGGCGAAGCGAATGCGGCGGCGCGGGCCAAGGCGCTGGTCGACTTCGAAACGCGGATCGCGCAGGTGAGCTGGACGCGCATCGACAGCCGCGACGCGAACAAGACCTATAACAAGATGTCCGTCGCCGACCTGACGCGCAGCGCGCCGGGCTTCGACTTCGTCACCTATCTGAAGGGCCTCGGCACGCCCGTCGACAGCCTGGTCGTCAGCCAGCCGTCGGCCGTGACCGGCATCGCCGCCCTGATCGCGGCGGCGCCGATCGGCGTGTTGCAGGATCAGTTGCTGATCCGCAGCCTGGACAATTACGCCGACGTGCTGCCCGCCGCCTTCGATCAGGAGCAGTTCGCCTTCTACGGCACCACGCTGTCGGGAACGCCGCAGCAGGAAGAGCGCTGGAAGCGCGCGGTCGGCTTCGCCAGCGGGGCGCTGTCGGACGAGGTCAGCAAGGCCTATGTAGCGCAATATTTCCCTCCCGAAACGAAGGCGGCGGCCGATCAGCTCGTCCGCAACGTGCTGTCGGCGATGGGCACGCGAATCGACAAGCTCGAATGGATGGCGCCCGAAACCAAGGTGAAGGCGCACGCCAAGCTCGCCGCCTTCACCCCGAAGATCGGCTATCCCGATCGCTGGCGGGACTATGCGGCGCTGAAGATCGTACCGGGCGATGCGTTCGGCAACGAACAGCGCGCGGCGGAATGGCGCTATGATTACAACGTCGGCCATCTCGGCAAGCCGTTGCAGCGCTGGGAATGGGGCATGACCCCGATGACGGTGAACGCCTATGCCAATTTCGGCATGGTCGAGATCGTGTTCCCCGCCGCCATCCTCCAGCCGCCGTTCTTCGATCCGCACGCCGATCCGGCGGTGAATTATGGCGGCATCGGCGCCGTCATCGGTCACGAACTGTCGCACCATTTCGACGATCAGGGATCGAAGTACGACGCCAAGGGGCAGCTGACCGACTGGTGGACGCCGCAGGACGTCGAGCGGTTCAAGGCGCTGACCGGCAAGCTGGTCGCGGAATATGACGCCTATGAGCCGTTGCCGGACATGCACGTGAAGGGCGCGCTGACGCTCGGCGAGAACACCGCCGATCTCGCCGGCCTTTCGGTGGCCTATGACGCGTACCGCAAGTCGCTCAACGGCCGCGAGGCACCCGTGATCGACGGCATGACCGGCGACCAGCGCTTCTATCTCGGCTGGGCGCAGGTCTGGCGCCGCAATTATCGTGAGGCGAACCTGAAGCAGCGGCTGATGACGGATCCGCACAGCCCTTCGCAGCAGCGCACCTGGGTCGTCCGCAACCTCGATCCCTGGTACGCCGCATTCAAGCCGGCGCCCACCGGCAAGCTGGTGCTGACACCCGAGCAGCGCGTCCGCATCTGGTAAGCCACCATCCCTCCTCCGCATCGTCGGGGGAGGGATAGTTTGTGGTCCGGCATCCGAAGCGGCGGCGCACCCGATTTGCCACCAATGACTTGACGTTACCCGCTCCCTCCCGCGATGAGAGCGCAGACATGGCGTCCCTCCCGATCTCCGCAAAGCTCGATCCGACCCGCGCCGCCGCGGTGATCGGTGTCGTTGCCGCGCTTGCCGCCGCCGCGCTGATCCTGTTCCTCGTCGGCAGCCTCGCGGCCGCGGCCGGTTTTCTGGCGACCGGGATCATCGCGGGCGGAGCGGTCCTGCTCTGGCGGGTGCTGACGCCGCCCGCGCAGGCGGGGGCGCGCTCGATCGATTGGGAGTTCACCCGCGCGGTGGCGCAGGCGAGCAGCGATGCGCTGGCGATCACCGACCGCGCCGGGCGGCTGGTCTGCGCCAACGACGCCTATGAACATCTGTTCGCAGGATTTCCGACGCCCCCCGGCCTGCCGCTGACCGACGACGGCGTCGCGCAGCTCGGCAATACCGGCCGGGTCGCGTGGCGCGACGGCAGTGCATCGGTGCGCGGCCTGCGCGTCGGCAATCAGATGCTGGCCGCGCATGTGACCCGGTCCGGCGACGATGGCGACATGCTGGTCTGGCGCTTCACCCTGGTGCAGCAACAGGACATCGCCGCCGCGACGCAGGCGCTGATCGGCGGCGTGACGGGCGACCGGCTGGGCGCCGGCGGTGTCATGGCGGCGTTGATCGCACCCGATGGCCGCATCCGGGCCGCCAACCGCGTCCTGTCGGAACGCGCGCTGGGCGGGGGCGGCGTCCTGGAAGGCCGCGACTTTGGCCGCTTGCTCATCACCGACAGCCGCGGGCTCGTCCGGTTCGAACGCGAAGGGCTCGACGGCACGCCGCTGCGCATCCTCCAGATCCCGTTCATGGACGGCGACGACGCACCGATGCTCGTGGCGCTGCTCGACGACGAGGATACCGCCCCCGCGATCGGCGCGAGCGCATCGGCGCATGTCCGCAGCCTCGTCAGCCTGATGCCGTTCGGTATGGCGCTGGTCGATCGCGAGGGCCGGTTCCTCCAGATGAACGACAGCTTCCTGCGCGCTGCGGGAGTCGATCCGCAGTCACCGCCGCTCTATCCGGGCGATCTGGTGGTGCGCGAGGACAAGGCGGCGGTGGCCGACGCGATCCGGCGCTTCGCCGGTGGCGCGACGCATTCCTCCGACATGGCGGTGCGGCTGAAGGGCCATCCGGACGAACCGGTCGCGCTCACCATCGCCGGTGCGCGTGGCCTCGGCGATGCCGCCGTGCTGCTCAGCCTCAAGGACAATAGCGAGGAATCGCGCCTGAAGCGGGAGGTCGCGCAGGCGACGAAGATGCAGGCGGTCGGACAGCTCGCCGGCGGCGTCGCGCACGACTTCAACAACATCCTGACCGCGATCATCGGCCATTGCGACCTGATGATGATGCGCCATTCGCCCGGCGACAGCGATTATGACGACATCCAGCAGATCCGCACCAACTCCAACCGCGCCGCCAGCCTGACCCGACAATTGCTGGCGTTCAGCCGCCAGCAGACGCTTCGTCCGCAAACGCTGCAGCTGCCCGACGTCGTCGCCGAAGTGTCCAACCTGCTCAAGCGGTTGATGGGCGAACAGATCCGCCTCGACGTGACCCACGGCCGCAACCTGGGTGCGGTGCGTGCCGATCCGGGGCAGCTGGAACAGGTCGTCGTCAATCTGGCCGTCAACGCCCGCGACGCGATGCTGGCGCACAATCCGCGCGGCGGCGGCACGCTGACGATCCAGACCAAGGCGGTGAGCGCGGCGGACGTGCGGGCGATGGCGTCCGACATCCTGCCCGTCGCGGATTACACCGCGCTGGTGGTGACCGACACGGGCGGCGGCATCGCGCCCGAAGTGCTGCCCAAGATCTTCGAACCCTTTTTCACCACCAAGGAAGTGGGCAAGGGGACGGGGCTGGGACTGTCGACCGTCTACGGCATCGTCAAGCAGTCGGGCGGCTGGATCTTCGCGGAATCGCGGCCGGGGCAGGGTGCGACCTTCACGATGTACCTGCCCGTCCATGCGGCCGGCACCGCCACCAAGCCGGCGCTCCCGGTGCGCCCTCAGGCGAAACCGGTCGAGATGTGGGGCACCGGCACGATCCTGCTGGTCGAGGACGAGGACATGGTGCGCGCCGTCGCCGAACGGGCCCTGACGCGCCAGGGCTATACGGTAATGACCGCCGAGAACGGCGAGGTCGCGCTGGAGTTGCTCGACAGGAACGGACGTCCCGACCTGCTGATCAGCGACGTCGTCATGCCCACGATGGACGGCCCGTCGATGGTGCGCCATGTCCGCGAGCGTTACCCCGACCTGCCGATCATTTTCATGTCGGGCTATGCCGAGGAGCAGCTGCGCAAGTCGATCGATATCGACAACGTCGCCTTCCTGCCCAAACCGTTCAGCGTCCAGCAACTGGCCGAGGCGGCGCGCGACGTGCTGGTCGGCCGCTGAGGCCTCGGTGTACGCTGTGCGGCCGCCGATCGACGCGCCCAAAACAAGCTGTTGGCATTGCGCAACAACCGCGGGTAAGGGCGTAACATGCCTTCCCCCATGCAGATCCTGATCGTCGAGGATGAACCGCTCATCGCGATGATGCTCGAGGACTTTCTCGAGGTGCTGGACAAGACCCCCGTCGGGACGGTCGACAGCGTCGCAAGCGCGCTCGCCCGTGTCGCCGATGGCGGCATCGACGCCGCGATCCTCGACGTCAACCTGCGTGGCGGCGAGAAGAGCACGCCCGTCGCCGAAGCGCTCGCCGCGCGCGATATCCCGTTCGTTTTCGCGACCGGCGGCAGCGACGACAGCGTCGATGCGCAATTCCGCGATCGTCCGGTGCTCCAGAAGCCGTTCACGATGGACGGCGTCGCAAGGGCGCTCGAAGCGCTCTAAACGCATGTCCTGCCGGATGACGCATTTGTCACCGGAACGATGATCACGCCGCCCGCATTCTCCAGCCAGCAACTGGAGGCAGCGGACAGATGGCGAACGAACCGATCGCAGTGGTGACGGGTGGGGAATCGGGCATCGGCGCGGCCTGCGTCCATGCGCTTGCCGACGCCGGCGCGCGCGTCATGTTCACCTATTTCCGTGATCGCGATGCCGCGGACAAGGTGATCGGGTCCGCCGGCGGAGAGGATCGGGTCCGCGCGGTTCAGTGCGACGTGTCCGACGAAGGGGCTGTCGAGGCGCTCTTTGCCGCCGCCGAACAGGCGTTCGGCACCGCCACCTGGCTGGTGAACTCGGCCGGGCTCAACATGACCGGCACGAAGCTCGTCGACATGGAGCTGTCGCAGTTCGACCGGGTGGTCCGTTCCGACCTCTACGGCCCGTTCCTCACCTGCCGCCGCTTCGTGCGCGCGGCGGAAGCCGCGGCCTTGCCGGCCCGCATCGTCAATATCTCGTCCATCCATGAGCGGGCGCCACGGCCGGGCGGCGCCGATTACGACGCGGCCAAGGGTGGCCTCGCGCAGTTGACCGCGACGCTCGCGCTGGAACTCGCGCCGAAGCGGATCGCGGTCAACGGCGTTGCGCCCGGCATGATCCTGACGCCGATGAACGCCCATGCGGTGGAGGACAAGGACTATCGCGCCAAGCTGGAGGCGAACATACCGTGGGGACGCGCCGGCACCGCGGAGGAGGTCGCCGCTCTGGTCGCCTTCCTCCTGTCGCCCGCCGCCGACTATATCACCGGCACGACCGTCACGATCGATGGCGCGCTGTCCCTCGTCATTGCGCAGGGCGCCTGATGCCGACCTACGCGGTCGAGGCGCTCGATACCGTCACCATTGCCGCCGGTTCGCCGATCGACGGCATGGACCTGATGAGCCCGTTCGTCTGGGCCGAAAACGGGCGCTATCGCATGCTCGTGCGCGGCGTGCCCGACCCGCTCGGTCCAACCGATCCGACCGGCCTCATCGCCAGCGGGTGGAGCGACGACGGGCTCGCCTTCACGCTCGATCCGCAGCTCGCGATCCGGCCCGGCACCGATCCCGCCGACGCCGACGGCGGCGGGTGCGAGGATCCGACGGTGCTCGTCCAGCCCGATGGCAGCTATGTCGTCTATTACACCGGGGTCGACGCCGCCCGGTCGCAGGGCGTGATGATCGCCGCGACCGGCACCTCGCTCGACGATCTGGTCAAGCGGCGCGTCGTGCTCGCCGCGCCGGAGGGTGAGGGCAATATCAAGGAGGCGACGATCGTCCAGACGCCGGCGGGCGACTGGCGGCTGTTCTACGAATATGCCGCCGCCGAGGAGCGCGGGATCGGGGCCTCGCGGATCGGTGTCGCCCGTGCCGATGCGATCGGCGACAGCTGGCAGTCGCTGGCCGATCCCTTTCCGGTGCGAACCGAATCATGGGACAATTGGCATCTGTCCACGGGGCCGATCTGCCAGCTGCCGGGCGCCGATCCGGTGATGTTCTACAATGGCGCGACGCTGGACGCACGGTGGCGGATCGGCTGGGTGAGCTTCTCGCCCGACTTCGGCAGCATCACTGGGCGGGGGCTGGAGCCAGTTATCCTGCCACCGCCGCCGGACGACCGCAGCAAGACCGACATCGCCTTCGCCGCGTCCACCATCGTCGAGGATGGCCTGATTTCGCTCTACTTCTCGCTCGAGGATCGCGTGCTGCGCCGTGCGCGCATCCGCTATTATGCGTAACAAGCTTGCGTCGAACGGCCCTCCCGCGACATAGGGCGTCGCCATGACCCAGTTCGACAAATCCCGCCTGCCCAGCCGCCACGTCTCCGTCGGCCCCGAACGCGCGCCCCATCGCAGCTATTATTACGCGATGGGGATCGGCGAAGAGGATATCGCCAAGCCCTTCGTCGCGCTCGCCTCCGCCGGCAACAACAGTGCGCCGTGCAACACGACGCTCGACGGGCAGGCCGACGCCGCGCAGGCCGGCGTGATCCAGGGGGGCGGCATGCCGCGCCGCTTCAACACCATCACCGTCACCGACGGCATCGCGATGGGTCATCAGGGCATGAAGGCGTCGCTGGTCAGCCGCGAGGTGATCGCCGATTCGGTAGAGCTGTCGGTGCGCGGCCATTGCTACGACGCGCTCGTCGGCTTCGCCGGCTGCGACAAGTCGCTGCCCGGTATGATGATGGCGATGCTGCGGCTCAACATCCCGTCGATCTTCGTCTATGGCGGATCGATCCTGCCCGGCCGCTTCCACGACCGCGACGTGACCGTGGTCGACGTGTTCGAGGTGGTCGGCAAATATGCCGCGGGCGCCTGTCCGCTGTCCGAAGTGCATGCGCTGGAAAAGGTCGCATGTCCGGGCCACGGCGCATGCGGCGGCCAGTTCACCGCCAACACCATGGCCTGCGTCGGCGAAGCGATCGGCCTCAGCCTGCCCAACAGCAACATGGTGCCCGCGCCCTATTCGACCCGCGAACAGATTGCGGTCGCGGCGGGTGCGCAGGTGATGGAGCTGGTCGCGAAGCAATTGCGGCCGCGTGACATCTGCACGCGCGAAGCCTTCGTCAACGCCGCACGCGTCGTCGCCGCGACCGGTGGATCGACCAATGCCGCGCTGCACCTGCCCGCGATGGCGAGCGAGGCCGGCATCGACTTCGACCTGTTCGACGTGGCCGAGGCGTTCAAGTCGACGCCCTATATCGCCGACCTCAAGCCCGGCGGCCAATATGTGGCGAAGGACATGTATGAAGCCGGCGGCGTCTATATGCTGATGAAGACGATGCTGGGCGGTGGCCTGCTCGACGGCAATTGCATGACCGTCACGGGTCGGACGCTGGGCGAGAACATCGATCAGGTGACGTGGAATCCCGACCAGAAGGTGATCTACGACGTCAGGACGCCGCTCAGCCCGACGGGCGGCGTCGTCGGCCTGCGCGGCAGCCTCGCCCCCGACGGCGCGATCGTGAAGGTCGCCGGCATGCACCGGCTTCAGTTCGAAGGCCCCGCGCGCGTGTTCGACTGCGAGGAGGATTGCTTCGCCGCTGTCGAGGCGCGCAGCATCAACGAAGGCGAAGTGCTCGTCATCCGCTACGAAGGACCGAAGGGCGGTCCCGGCATGCGCGAGATGCTGTCGACCACCGCCGCGCTTTACGGCCTGGGCATGGGCGAGAAGGTCGCGCTGATCACCGACGGACGGTTCTCCGGCGCCACGCGCGGCTTCTGCATCGGGCATGTCGGCCCCGAAGCTGCGGACGGCGGCCCGATCGCGCTGGTCGAAAACGGCGACGCCATCAGCATCGATGCAGAGGCGGGGACGATCGACCTGCTGGTGGACGACGCCACGCTCGCCGCCCGCCGCGCGGCGTGGCAGCCGCGGACCAACGACTACGGCTCGGGCGCCTTGTGGCGCTATGCGCGCAACGTCGGTCCGGCGTGGCAGGGTGCCGTCACGCATCCCGGCGCGAAAGCGGAAACCCATGTCTATGCGGACATCTGATCGCTGGCTCGGGGCGACGTTGCTGCTCGTCGCCGGATGCCACGATCGCGCCGCACGGACGGCCAACGTGCAGGTGCTGGCGGAGGCCGAGGCCGATCAGCGCAGCGCGGCCGAGGATGACGGCCGTATCCTGTGCGCGCGCGGGCAGTCGGCGCTGCAACGCGCCTGCACGCTCGAACAGTCCTCCGGTGACCGCGGCCTGATCCTGACGGTGCGGCATGAAGACGGCGGCTTCCACCGGCTGCTGGTGACGCGCGACGGCCGCGGCGTCGTCGCGGCGGACGGCGCGGAGCCCGCGCGGGTGGCGGTGCCGGACGGCCGGTCGATCGACGTCACGATCGGCGCGGATCGCTACCGCCTGCCGGCGACGATCGCGGCGCACCGATGATCGGGATTGCGGGACAGCCGATCCTGACCGCGGCCCGGATGCGCGCTGCCGAGGATGGAGCCGTGGCGGCCGGCACATCGGTCGATCGGTTGATGGACGTGGCGGGGCAGGGGGTCGCCGCCGCCGCCGCGCGTCTCTCGGCAGGAGCGGAGGTGCTGGTGCTCTGCGGCCCCGGCAACAATGGCGGCGACGGCTATGTCGCCGCCGAGGCGCTGCGCCGCGCGGGACATGCGGTGCGAGTTGCGGCGCTCGCACCCCCGGCGACGGACGCCGCGATCCGCGCGCGCGACCGGTGGCTGGACTCGGTAGAACCGATCGCGGACGTCGCGCCGGCGCCGGTGCTCGTCGACTGCCTGTTCGGCACCGGGCTTTCCCGTCCACTGGCACCCGCGCTCGACGCGACGCTCGCGCGGCTGGCGCAGGCGGCGCGGATCGTGATCGCCGCCGACGTGCCGAGCGGCACCAATGCCGACGACGGCACGGCTCCGGAATGGGCGATGGCGCGTCCGGCGACCATGACGCTCGCGCTGGGGGCGCTCAAGCCGGCGCACGTCCTGCATCCGGCGGCGGACGCATGCGGCGCGATCCGGTTGATCGACCTGCGCCTCGCCGACCGGCCCGATGACGTGGTGGTCGCCGCCCGACCGGATCTTCCCGATCCCGATGCCACCTCGCACAAATATACGCGCGGCATGGTGGCGATCGTCGTCGGCGCGATGGAGGGAGCCGCCCGGCTCGCCGCAGTGGCCGCCGCACGCAGCGGCGCAGGCTATGTCGCGCTCTACGGCGGCAGCGGGCAGGGCGGGCCCGATGCCATCGTCCACCGCGCCTACGATCCGACAGCGCTGGCGGATCGCCGGATCGGGGCGATCCTCATCGGCGCGGGGCTGGGCCGCGACGACGATGCGCGTGAGCGGCTCGCCGCGCTGATCGATGCCGATACCCATCCGCTCGTCATCGATGGCGACGCTCTCCACCTGCTCGACGCCGAACGCCTGCGCAGCCGGCGGCACCCCGTCGTGCTTACGCCGCACGCGGGCGAATTCGCCGCATTGTTCGGAACGCCCGACGGATCGCTGCTCGATCAGGTCCGCACGGCGGCGATCCGGTCCGGCGCCACCGTCGTGCGCAAAGGGCCGACCACGATCATCGCGACATCGGCCCGCACCCTCGTCCATCCCGGCGGGAGCGCGTGGCTGTCGACCGCGGGCACCGGCGATGTTCTCGCCGGCGCGATCGCGGCACACCTCGCCCGTCCGCACGCCGATCCGCTCGCCGCGGCCAGCGCGGGCACGTGGCTGCACGCTCGCGCCGCGCGTCTCGCCGGGCGCAGCTTCATCGCCGACGACTTGGCAAATGCGCTCACCGCGGCCAGAGCCGGGGCATGACCTCTCCCGATACGATCCTGCGCGTCGCCGCGCGCGGCGACGGCCTTACCGCCGATGGCCGCCACGCCGCCTTCGCAGCCCCCGGCGACAGCCTCGCGGCGGACGGCACGCTGACCCACGGCCCGCATCACCAGACACCGCCCTGCCGCCATTTCCCCGAATGCGGTGGCTGCCAGCTCCAGCATCTCGACGACGCATCCTATGCCGCCTTCGTCACCGATCGCGTCGCCAGTGCGCTCGACGGGCAGGATCTTGCCGCCGCATTGCGTCCGCCGCTGGTGTCGCCGCCCAACACCCGCCGTCGCGCGACGCTGCATGCGGAGGGGAAGGGCGGCCGCGTCACGCTCGGCTTCTCCGCGGAAAAGAGCCACGACATCGTCGACATGCGCGAATGCCACATTCTCGCACCCGCGCTGTTTGCGGTCGTCGCGCCGCTGCGCACGTTGCTGCAAAAACTCGGGTTCAAGCGGCGCGGCGACGTTCATCTCACCCTGTCCGATCAGGGGCCCGACATCATGGTCACCAACCTGACCGCCGACGGCCTCGCCCCGGCGGAGGCGATCACCAGCTTCTGCGAACGCCATGGCATCGCTCGCTTCACGCTCGACAGCGGCGATGGCCCCGAAACCCGCTGGGAGCCGCAGCCGGTTACGATAACGCTCGGCGGATACCCCGTGCCACTGCCCCCCGCAGCGTTCCTGCAAGCCACGCAGGAAGGGGAGGATGCGCTGGTCGCCGCGATGCGCGAGGCGACGCGGGGCGCCGGCACCGTCGCCGATCTGTTCGCCGGACTGGGCACGTTCACGCTCGCCCTGCCGGCGCGCGTCTATGCCGCCGAAGGCGCGCGCGACGCGGTGTTCGCGCTCAAGGCGGCGGCCGGTGGCAACCAGCTTCCGGTGTTCACCGAACATCGCGACCTGTATCGCCGGCCGCTGACCGTTGCCGAACTCGACCGCTTCGATGCGATCGTCATCGATCCGCCCCGCGCCGGCGCCCGCGATCAGGCCGAAGCGCTCGCGGCGTGCCAGGCGAAGGTGATCGGCTACGTCTCCTGCAACCCCGCCAGTTTCGCCCGCGATGCGCGGCTGCTGGTCGACGGCGGCTGGCGCATCGACTGGATCCAGCCGGTCGGGCAATTCCGCTGGTCCACCCATGTCGAGCTCGCCGCCCGCTTCGTCCGCTGAGCGACCTCAATAGGCCGCAGCGACGAAGAACAGCCCGTCGGGCGGCGCGTTCAACCCCAGCCGCGCCCGATCGCGTGCCGCCAGCGCCGTGGCGACGTCCGCGACCGACCAGCGCCCCATGCCGACCAGCGCAAGGCAGCCGACCATCGATCGCACCTGATGATGCAGGAAGGATCGGGCTGCGGCGCGGATCGCGATCCGCTCGCCGCTCCGCTCGACCGACAGCAGGTCGAGGGTGCGGACCGGGCTGTCCGCCTGGCAATGCGCCGATCGGAAGGTCGTGAAGTCGTGCCGCCCGACCAGCGTGGCCGCCGCCGCCGCCATCGCATCGCTATCCAGCACCTGCGGCACCTGCCACGCCAGCCCCGCTTCCCAGGTCAGCGGCGCCCGCCGGTTGACGATGCGATATTCGTACGATCGCCCCAGGCAGGAAAAGCGCGCATGCCAATCGTCCGGCACCGTAACGCAATCGAGCACCGCCACCGGCGCCGGCCGCACCCGCGCATTCAGCGCCTCCATCAGCCGGAACGGCGCGATATCCTTGGCGATATCGACATGCGCGCGCATCCCCAGGCCATGCACGCCGGCATCCGTCCGCCCGGCCGCATGCACCGCCGCCGGCTCGCCCGTGACGGCGAACACCGCCGCTTCCAGCGCCGCCTGAACGCTCGGGCCATGTTTCTGCCGCTGCCAGCCCATGAACGGCCGACCGTCATATTCCACCGTCAGCGCGAACCGCGTCACAGCTGCGTGCCCGACCTCACCGGAAAGCCGCGCAGCAGCTCCGCCGTCGTCGTCACTCCGCGTCCGGCGCGCTGCACCAGCGTCGGCCGGATCGCCCCGTCGGCGCAGGCGATCGTCAGCGCCGCGTCCACCGTCGTGCCCTCGCCGCCGGGGAAGGTGAAGGGCAGCACCTCCGCCGCCAGGATCTTCACGCGCTCTCCCGCGACCTCGATCCAGGCCCCCGGCGCAGGATTCATCGCACGGATCAGGCGCTCGACATCGACCGCGCTCTTCGTGAAATCGATCCGCGCTTCCGCCTTGTCGATCTTGCTGGCGTAGGTGACGCCCTCGTCGGGCTGCGGTCGCGCCGGATGCGCGCCGAGATCGCTCAGCACCGTCACCATCAGCCGCGCGCCGAGCGTGGCCAGTTCGGTGGTCAGCTCGCCCGCGGTCTTGCCGGCGATGACGACGCGTCCCTCCAGCCGCACCGGGCCGGTATCGAGCCCCGTCTCCATCTGCATGATGCCCACGCCCGTCTCGGCATCGCCGGCGAGGATCGCGCGCTGCACCGGCGCCGCTCCCCGCCAGCGCGGCAACAACGACCCATGGACGTTCAGGCAGCCGTGCACCGGCGCCTCCAGCACCGCGCGTGGCAGGATCAGCCCGTATGCCGCCACCACCGCCACGTCCGCCGCCAGTGCGGCGAATGCCGCCTGCTCCTCGGCGCCCTTCAGGCTGGTCGGATGCCGCACCTCTATTCCCAGTGCCTCGGCGCGCTGTTGCACCGGCGAGGGCGTGGTCTCGCGCCCGCGCCGTCCGCCCGGCCGGGGCGGCTGGCTGTACGCCGCGACGACATCGTGCCCGGCCGAAACCAGCGCCTCCAGCGTCGGCACCGCGAAGTCCGGGGTTCCCATGAAGATGATCCGCATCGCCGCCTTCAACGCGCTGGCGGGCGGCCGCGCAACCCCCTATCTGTTCCCGCTATGGCGTCTCCCGAAATCGAAGCTTTGACCCAGGCTCTGGCCCGCCTGCCCGGGCTGGGTCCGCGCTCGGCGCGCCGCGCCGTGCTCCACTTGCTCAAGAAGCGGGAGGCGGCGCTCGGGCCGCTGCGGGCCGCGCTGGAGGCGGTGGACGAGCGGCTGGAAACCTGCACGACGTGCGGCAACGTCGATACCGCCAACCCTTGCGCGATCTGCGCCGATCCGCGTCGGGACCAGCGGTCGCTCTGCGTCGTCGAAGAGGTCGCGGACCTGTGGGCGCTCGAACGCTCGCGCCTGTTTCCCGGCCGGTTTCACGTGCTCGGCGGCCGGTTGTCGGCGCTGGAGGGCATCCGCCCCGAAGATCTTGCGATCGACGCGCTCGTCGCCCGGATCGAGGCAGGGGGCATCGACGAAGTCGTGCTCGCGACCAACGCGACGCTGGAAGGGCAGACGACCGCGCACTATCTGGCGGACCGCATCGAACGTTTTCCGGTCCGGGTGACCCAGCTCGCCCACGGCATGCCCGTCGGCGGCGAACTCGACTATCTCGACGAAGGCACGCTGGCGCAGGCGCTCCGCGCACGCCGTCCGGTCGGCTGAACGCCCCGCGAACTTGACGGAAAACGCCCCGGCACCTAGCTGCTCCGCCATGGCAGTTCTCCCGATCGTCGAAGTTCCCGATGCGCGCCTGCGCCTGATATCCAAGCCCGTCGATGCAGTGACCGACGCGACGCGCGCGTTCGTCGCCGACATGATCGACACGATGTACGCGGCCAACGGCATCGGCCTCGCCGCGATCCAGGTCGGGGTCGACAGCCGCATTCTGGTCATCGACCTGCAAGAAGAACGCGACGAGGACGACAAGCCGATCAAGGCGCCGCATGCCTATATCAACCCGGAAGTCCTGTCGGTCAGCGACGAGACCAGCACCTATAACGAAGGGTGCCTGTCGATCCCCGAACAATATGCGGATGTCGAGCGCCCCGCGTCCTGCCGCGTCCGCTGGCTGGACGAACAGGGTGCGGCGCACGAGGAAGATCTGACCGGCCTGCTCGCCACATGCATGCAGCATGAGATCGATCATCTGAACGGCGTGCTGTTCATCGATCACATCAGCCGCCTCAAGCGCGACATGGTCCTGAAGAAGCTGGCGAAGATACGCAGGTAATAAGCGCGGGCTTCGGCCGGCCCGGCCGCGGTGCCCGAAAAAATAGCGCTGTCCTACGCGGGACGTTCGACGTATGTTCCCCCGGTCGTCACCGGAGGTTTGCATTACGGTAGCGTCGATCGCGCCCCACGGGCGTGACTTTTGTGACTTTCGGGGAATCGCACGTGGACCAGTTGCTCGTCGTCGCCGTCCTGGCTTTGGGTGTCGGTCTGCTCGTTGGGTGGCTCGTGGCGGGGCGCAGGGCGGCGACGCTCGCGGCCGATCTGGCTGTCGCGCGCAGCAAGGTCGCGGACGCCGATCTGCTGCGCCAGACCCGCGAAGCCGTCGAGCGCGAACGGAACGAGGCGATGCGCGATCTCGCCGCATTGCGCGCACAGCATGACGACCGGACGGCATCCGCCGAATCGCTCCGCACCGAACTCGTGGCGATCCGCAGCGACCGCGACGCCGCGCGCGCCGATCTCGCCGCAATGAAGGCGCAGAGCGAAGCGTTCGAGGCGCGTCTCGCCGACATGCGCGAGGCGAAGGAGGCGATGGCGACCCAGTTCAACGATCTCGCCAACAAGGCGCTGACCGACGCGCAAAAGGCGTTCCTCGACCGTGCCGACGCCCGCTTCCGCCAGTCCGAGGAACTGGCCGGCCGCAACCTCAAGTCGCTGCTCCAGCCGGTCAACGATCGCCTGCTGCGCTATGAGGAAGGCGTCGCCAAGGTCGAGGCGGAACGCCGCGACGCATTCGGCGACCTCAAGGGGCAGATCGAACAGATGCGCCTCGGGCAGGAGCGCGTATCGGGGGAGGCCGCCAAGCTCGTCAACGCACTGCGCAACGCGCCGAAGGCGCGGGGACGCTGGGGCGAACAGCAGCTGCGCAACGTGCTCGAAACCTGTGGCCTGGCGGAACACACCGATTTTGCGATGGAGGTCAGCGTCGCTGACGGGGAGGGCGGTCGCCTGCGTCCCGACGCGATCGTGCGCGTGCCCGGCGGCAAGTCGCTGATCATCGACGCCAAGGTATCGCTCAACGCCTATCAGGACGCCTTCGGCGCCGTGGACGAAAAGGAACGCGCCGCCGGCCTGACCGCGCATGCCGTCTCGATGCGCACCCACATCAACGGCCTCAGCGCCAAGGCCTATTGGTCGCAGTTCGACGACACTCCGGAATATGTCGTCATGTTCGTCCCCGGCGAACACTTCCTGTCGGCGGCGCTCGAACACGATGCCGGGCTGTGGGACTATGCGTTCGACAAGAAGGTGCTGCTCGCGACGCCCACCAACCTGATCGCGATCGCCCGGACGGTCGCCGCGGTGTGGCGGCAGGAAAAGCTGGCGACCGAGGCGCGTGCGATCGGTGCGCTCGGTAAGGAATTGTATGACCGGCTGGCCAAAGCGGGCGAGGATCTGCGCAAGGTGGGCAGCGGCCTCACTACCGCAGTCAACAATTACAACAACTTCGTGTCCAGCTTCGAAAGCCGGGCCCTCGTGTCCGCGCGCAAGTTCCGCGACCTCAACATCGAACCCGGTGCGCGCGACATCGCCATCGCGGAACCGGTCGAGGCGCTCGCGCGCTACGGCGAGGATCAGCCGCTGCGGCTGTCCGACGCGGCGGAATAGGAGAGCGCGATGCGCGGCATGCACGCAGGTGACGTGATCGTGACGGGCGATGGCCGGCTGAGGGGCATGATCGCGGGCGATGTGGTCGTTAAGGCGGGTTGCGACGTTCGCATCACCGGCATGGTCGGCGGCGACGTCATCATCGAAGCCGGCGCGCGCGCCCGGATCAGCGGCATGGTCGCCGGCAGGATCATCGACCACGGCGGCAGCGTGCGCGTGTCCGGGGTGGTCGGCGGATAGGCTTCCGCCTCCGTCGCTCGTCGGAGGCTATCGCGCTACGGCATGGCCAGCGGCGCCGAAGGGCCGACACGGCCGAGGAGCGCGTTACGGCAGGCCTGTTGCCGGGCGTTGGACGCACCCACGGCTGACGTGTTGAAACTGCCAGCGAAACGCAGCGCGCTGTCCTACGTGTCGGTTGCCCGCTACGGCCGGTAGCGACGCTCCTTCTCATCGCCGCATCGTCGCACTTGCATCACACGCGGATATCGTCAGCCGCACCCGGTCGCCCGGCCAGTTCTGCGTATCACCCCCGCTGTTGCGCAAGAACCTCATACGCCATCACCGCGGTTGCGACCGCGGCATTCAGGCTGTCCGCCTTGCCCAGCATCGGGATCTTGACGAGCAGGTCGCACGCGGCGGCGTAATCCGCCGGCATGCCCTGTGCCTCGTTCCCGGTCAGCAGGAACGTCGGTGCCGCATAGCGAGCGGCGCGATAATCATGCTCGGTATCCAGGCTCAACCCCACCAACTGTCCCGGCCCTTGCCGCAGCCAGTCGAGGAACGGTGTCCACTCGCTCTTGACGACCGGTATAGTGAACAGCGCACCCATGCTCGCCCGAACCGCCTCGACGGAGAAGGGATCGACGCACTCGCCGATGAGGATCAGCCCGCCGGCGCCGACGGCATCCGCGGTGCGCAGGATCGTCCCCAGGTTGCCGGGATCGCGCAGGCGCTCCGCGACCAGCCAGATGCCGGACGCCGCCCGGTCGAGATCGTCCAGCCCGGCGTCGAACTCGTCGAACACGCCGACGACCGCCTGTGGATTATCCTTGCCCGACAGCTTCGACAGGATATCCGGCGTGGTCTGGATCGATTCGCCGCCCGCCATCTCGACATCGATCGACAGGGCATGAACCAGCGGGTGGTCGGCGTTGCCGGCGGCATAGAACAGGATGCTGGGCAGGCGCCCCGTGTCCCGCGCCTCGGTCAGGATGCGCAAGCCCTCCGCCATGAACTGGCGGGCGCCACGGCGATGCTTCTTGTCGCGCAACTCGCGCGCATATTTCACGAGCGGGTTGGAAAAGGCGGTGATCTCACGAGGCATGGCGTACCCCCTCCGGCAGACGGGCGGGTCGGCGCAAGCGCAATCTGCTAATCCTCGCCGAACTTCGCCTCGACCAGTTCGCACAGGGCACCGACCGCCGCGTCCGCCCCGTCGCCCGCCGCGGTGATCGTGATCGAGTCACCCATCGCCGCGCCCAGCATCATCAGCCCCATGATCGATGTGCCCGTCACCGCTCCTGCGGCGCCGCCGCCGTCGTCCTTGTGGACCTTGACCTCGCACGGCTGGCTGGAGGCCAGGGTGACGAACTTGGCGCTGGCCCGCGCGTGCAATCCGCGCTTGTTGGTGATCAGGACGGTGCGCGCGACCTCGCTCACGCCGCGGCCTCGCCCAGCACTTCGGAGGCGACAGAGATGTATTTGCGACCCGCCTCACGCGCTGCGGCGACCGCCTCGACGACCTTCATCGACTTGCGTGCCGACCCCAGCCGGATCAGCATCGGCAGGTTCATGCCCGCGATCACCTCGACCCGGCCGCGCTCCATCAGCGAAATGGCGAGGTTCGACGGCGTGCCGCCGAACAGGTCGGTCAGCACGATAACGCCGCGGCCGGCATCCACCGCCGCGATCGCGCTCGCGATATCCGCGCGGCGCGTTTCCATATCGTCGTCGGGGCCGATCGAGATCGTCGCGACCCGCTCCTGCGGTCCGACCACGTGCACCATCGCGGTCACGAACTCTTCGGCGAGCCGTCCGTGCGTCACCAGAACGAGGCCAATCATCTCAGATACGTTACTCATTTGCTGGCCGGCGGCCCCTCGAGCGAGTCCTGCGGTGCGGCCCCCAGGTCGCGATGCGTGACCGTGGGCGAAAAACCCGCGGCGTGCAACCGGGCAGCGAGATGCTCGGCGACATGGACCGACCGGTGTCTCCCTCCGGTACAGCCGATCGCCACGGTGACGTACGACTTGCCCTCGGCGCGGTAGCGCGGGATCAGCAGTTCCAGCAGACTGCCGATCTGCTCCATCGCCGCAGGATAGGCGGGGTCCGCTGCGACATAGGCGCTGACGTCCGGATCCAGGCCGGTGCCCGGCCGCAAGACGGGATGCCAATGTGGATTGCGCAGGAAACGCATGTCGAAGACGAGGTCGGCGTTGCGCGGCAGCCCGCGGGCGAAGCCGAACGACTGGATCGACAGCACCGGCTCGCCCCCGCCATGCCCGGCAAAGGTCGTCCGTACCTGCTGTGCCAGCGCGTTGGCGGTCAGGTCCGTGGTGTCGATCAACCGGTTGGCCCAGTCGCGCAACGGCCGCAGCAATTCGCGTTCGCGTGCGATGCCGTCACCCGCCGGCCGGTCGTCCGCCAACGGATGCCGCCGCCGGGTCTCGGAATAGCGCCGCTCCAGTTCGGCCCCCGAACAGTCGAGGAACAGCATGCCGATGTCGAGCCCGTGCTGGTCGCGCAGCGTCCGGATGCGCTCGACGATCCGCTCGGGATCGAAGTCGCGGGTGCGCGCGCCGATCCCGATCGCCAGCGGGTGGTCGTCGTCACCGCTGCCGGCCGCCAGCGGCGCATCCAGCAGCCGGTTGAGCAGCACCAGCGGCAGGTTGTCGACCACCTCCCAGCCTAGGTCCTCCAGCGTCTTCAGCACCGTCGATTTGCCTGCCCCCGACAGACCGGTGACGAGCAGGATGTCCTTGGTCATTGCGTCCCTTTCACGCCGGCGTGGCTTCGGGTTGCCGCAGCGCCCATTCGATCTTGAGCGGCGCGGACAGCTGGAACGCGTCGAACGCCACCTCGCGCACGACGATCCCGGCCAGGCGGCGCTGGCGCCGTTCGGGCATACGGATCGGCTCGCCGCCCAGCCGCACGATCAGCGCGACCGGCACGTCCTGGACGTGCGGCATCGTCACGATGCCGAGCCCGCGCACCTCCATCAGCCCGCGCATGGCGCCGGGCGCGCGTGCGATCAATCGCTTGTCCTGCCGCACCAGCAAGATCTGGTCGTCGGCGATCAGCACCGCGCCCCGGTCGATCAGGCGCAGCGCCAGATCGGACTTGCCGGTGCCCGACACGCCTTCGAGCAGCACGGCCTGCCCGCCGATCGCCACGCCCGTCGCGTGCAGGATTTCAGACGAAAGGATGGCCATGGCTCCGTTGCCCGCTGCTATGGGCCGGACGATGCCGGCGGTCGTCACTGGCCGTCGGCGAGCGGCAGGCGAACCACGAACCGGGCGCCGCCCAGCCGGTCCTCGCGCGACTCGACGGCGATGCTGCCCTGATGCGCCTCGACGATGGTTCGCGCAATGGCGAGGCCCAGTCCCGAATGCTGGCCGAACGCCTCGCTCTCCGGTCTGATCGACTGGAACCGGCGAAAGATCGCCTCGCGCGCTTCCTCGGGGACGCCGGGCCCTTCATCCTCTACCCTCACCATCAGGTCGGCGCCGTCGCGGGTGATCGCGATCGCGATCAGCCCCTGGTCGGGCGAGAAGGAGAGGGCGTTGTCGATCAGGTTGTCGAACACCCGCTCCAGCCGCGCGCCCTCGCCTAGCGTCACCAACGGCGCGCGCTGGTCGTCGAGGCGCAGGCGGACGCCGCGCTCCACGACCCGCTCGACCCGCTGCGCGACGATCGCCCGCAACAGCGCGTTCACGTCGACCGGCTCGAACTGCGCCCGGCTGAGCTGTGCGTCGAGGCGCGAGGCTTCGGAGATGTCGGTGATCAGCCGGTCCATGCGGTGCACGTCGTCGCGCACGATCGCGAGCAGCCGCGCCTGCAATTGCGGGTCCTTCACCGCTCCCAAGCCCTCGACCGCCGAACGCAGCGAGGCGAGGGGGTTCTTCATCTCATGCGTGACGTCCGCGGCGAAGGCCTCCGTCGCATCGATGCGCGCGCGCAACGCCAGGCTCATGTCCGACAGCGCACGGGCAAGGCTGCCGATCTCGTCCCGCCGCGAGGGCAGGCGCGGGACGACCACTTCCCGCGCGCGCCCCAGCCGCACCCGCACCGCCGCCCGCGCGAGCCGACGCAGCGGCCGCACGATGGTCCGCGCCAGGAACAGCGACAACAGGACCGAAACGATGGCCACCACGAGCAGCACCAGACTGAGCCGGAAGCGCTCGATCCGCACCGTCTGCGTGATGTCGCGCGCGTTGACCGTCGTCATCACCACCTGCCCGCCGGGCAGCGGCGCCGCGGCCGTGATCACCGGGGTGCGATCCGGCGCCCGCCACACGCTGGTCGAGACGACCCGGCGGCCGCGCGCCGCGCCGACATCCGGCCATTGCCGCCCATCGCTGCGTTCCCGGTACAGCGGCGCGCGCGCTGCCCCCACCACGGTATCGATCACGGCGTCGAGGAAGCGGGCGAAGGTCTGGTCCCACGCCTGTTTGTCGGGATCGAGCAGCACGACGTTGCGCACGCCCAGCATGCGGCTGTCGGTCATCGTGCGGCCGTCGGCGTCGAACAGGCGCAGGCGCGTCCCCGTATCGCGCGCCAGCCGCCCGACCAGCGCATCGCGCTGCGGGCTCCCCACTGCCGAAAGCGCTTCGCCGATCAGTTGCGCCTCGCGGCCCGCCTGCGCCATCCGGCCATCGACGATCCGGCTGCGATAGGAATCGAGATAGAAGAAGCCGCCCGCGAGCAGCAGCAATGCGAAGATATTGACCGCCAGAATGCGCCGCGTGAGCGATATCTGCCCCGACCAGCGGAGCGCCAGATCGCCGCCGTCACCGCGCGGTGACGACTCATTCTTCGGAAAAGCGATATCCGGCGCCATACAGGGTCTCTATCGCATCGAAGGTCGGATCGACCTGCCGGAACTTGCGCCGCAGCCGCTTGATGTGACTGTCGATGGTCCGGTCGTCGACATAGATGTCGTCCTGATAGGCGGCATCCATCAGCTGGTTTCGCGTCTTCACGATGCCGGGACGCTGGGCCAGCGTCTCCAGGATCAGGAATTCGGTAACGGTCAGCGTCACCGCATCACCGGCCCACAGCGTACGGTGCCGCGCCGTGTCCATGGACAGCCGGCCGCGCACCAGCGGAGCCGCCGCGGTCGCGTCCCCTTCGCCGGCAGGTGCCGCGGCAAGCTCGGTGCGGCGCAGGATCGCGCGGATGCGCGCGATCAGCAGTCGCTGGCTGAACGGCTTGGCGATGTAATCGTCCGCACCCATGGCGAGGCCCAGCGCCTCGTCCAGCTCGTCGTCCTTGCTGGTCAGGAAGATGACCGGCACCTGGCTTTTTTCCCGGAAGCGCCGCAACAGCTCCAGTCCGTCCATCCGCGGCATCTTGATGTCGAAGATCGCGAGATCGGGCGGGTTGTCCGTCAGCGCCTTGAGCGCCGTCTCGCCATCGGAATAGACGCGGGTCAGGAACCCTTCCGTCTGCAACGCGATGGACACCGACGTCAGGATATTGCGGTCGTCATCGACCAGCGCGATCGTCGCCGTCATGCGAGGGGGATGCTCGGCTTCATGATGCTGCAGCGGTAGGGCAAACACCGCTGCGGCTCAACCGCCACGTCGGGACGGTCGCCAGGCATCATCCCATGTTGTTTGACGATGCCGCGGGGTCGGCTTATGTCGATCGCATCATCGACGCGCGTACAGACCCTCCCCAGGATGCGCGTGTCGATCAGAAAAAACATTGGGAGGATGTTAGTGAACGAGCGTATTCCGCAGGCCGGTCTGTCAGCGCAGGGCATTGAGACGCGCGCCGATCTCCACTGGAATCTGGTGACCGCACGACTGGTCGAAGCCGCCGTGGCCCGCGGCGAGGGCAAGTTGAGCGCCGACGGGCCGCTGGTCGTCGAGACGGGCGCACACACGGGCCGTTCCGCGCAGGACAAGTTCATCGTCCGCGATGCGGAAACCGAGAACAGCGTCTGGTGGGGCAAGTCCAACAAGGCGATGACACCGGCGCATTTCGCGGTTTTGAAGGCGGACTTCCTCGCCCAGCTCCGCGATAGGGAGCATCTGTTCGTCCAGGACCTTTACGGCGGTTCGCAACCGGAAAACCGCGTCCGCGTCCGCGTCATCAACGAGCTGGCGTGGCACAACCTGTTCATCCGGACGATGCTCGTCCGCCCGGAGGAACAGGAACTTCAGGGCTTCGAGGCCGAATATACCATCATCGACCTGCCGAGCTTTCGGGCCGATCCCGCGCGCCACGGGACGCGGAGCGAGACCGTCATCGCGGTGAACTTCACCGACAAGCTGATCCTGATCGGCGGCACCCGCTATGCCGGCGAAATGAAGAAGTCGGTCTTCGGGCTGCTCAACTACCTGCTGCCGACCGACGGGGTCATGCCGATGCATTGTTCGGCGAACATGGGCGCGGACGGATCCACGGCGGTGTTCTTCGGCCTGTCCGGCACGGGCAAGACGACGCTGAGCGCGGATGCCAGCCGCACGCTGATCGGCGATGACGAACACGGCTGGTCCGACACCGCGGTCTTCAACTTCGAAGGCGGCTGCTATGCCAAGATGATCCGCCTGTCGCGCGATGCCGAGCCGGAGATCTTCGCCACCACCAAGCGGTTCGGCACCGTGCTCGAAAACGTGGTAATGGACCCGATCACGCGCCAGCTCGACCTCGACGACAACAGCCTCGCCGAGAACAGCCGGGGCGCATATCCGATCGACTTCATTCCCAACGCCTCCGCCGACAATATGGGCGGTGTGCCTAAGAACATCGTGATGCTGACCGCCGACGCTTATGGCGTTCTGCCGCCGATCGCGCGGCTGACGCCGGATCAGGCGATGTACCACTTCCTGTCGGGCTATACCGCGCGGGTGGCGGGAACCGAGATCGGCGTTACCGAACCCGATGCGACCTTCTCGACCTGTTTCGGCGCGCCCTTCATGCCGCGGCATCCGTCTGTCTACGGCAATCTGCTGAAGGAGCGGATCGCAAAGGGCGGGGTCGATTGCTGGCTGGTCAACACCGGCTGGACCGGCGGCAAATATGGCGTTGGCCACCGCATGCCGATCAGGGCGACGCGGGCCTTGCTCAACGCGGCCCTCGACGGCAGCCTCAAGGATGCCGCCTTCCGCACCGATCCCAACTTCGGCTTCGAGGTGCCGGTCGCGGTCCCGGGCGTCGCTCCCGCCATCCTCGATCCGCGGGCGACCTGGGCCGATGCCGATGCATACGATGCCACGGCCGCAAAGCTCGTCGATCTGTTCGTCGAGAACTTCGCACAATTCGCGGATCACGTCGATGAAGGCGTCCGCCAGTCCGCCCCGCGGGTGGCCGAACACGCCTGATCCAACGGTCGTGATCGGGCGCCGGGTCCGATCACGACCGCTGTCGTGCCAGCGTCGCGCGGCGCTGCAAAGCCGCCGCCCCGCTGTCACGCAACCATCCCGCAACCGACCCCGACGCGTCACATTGCACGTGCAAGGCCCAGGCAGGGCTATCGGGGAACATGGACATGACTGCCGACACGCAAAGGGCCGTGGCCGCCGCGATGCAGCGCCACGGGCAGCTGTCGAAGCAAGGTCTTCTCGAACGCGCCTTCGCCTGGGCGTTCCGTGGCCTCGTCTATGCGCAGATCTGGGAAGATCCGGTCGTCGATATGGCGGCGCTGGCGATCACGCCCGATTGCCACGTCGTCACGATCGCATCGGGCGGCTGCAACATGCTGTCATACCTGACGGCCGATCCTGACGCGATCACGGCCGTAGACCTCAATACGGCGCACATCGCGCTCGGTACGCTCAAGCTGGCGGCAGCGCGCACACTGCCCGACCACGCGCATTTCCACCGCTTCTTCGGTCACGCCGCCAGCCGTGACAACCTGACCGCCTACCAGCAATATATCCGGCCGCACATCGACGAGCCGACCCGCCGCTATTGGGAGGGCAGGGACATCATCGGGCGTCGACGCATCGGCGGGTTCGCCCATGGCGTCCACAAACGGGGGCTGCTCGGGCGTTTCATCGGTGCGGCACATCTGCTCGCGCGGCTCAACGGGGTCGATCCGCGGCTGCTGCTCGCCGCCCGCACGATCGAGGAACAGCGGGCGATCTTCGACCGCGATTTCGCACCCGTTTTCGATCGCCGCTTCGTGCGTTGGCTGACCGACCAGCCGGCCTCGCTGTTCGGACTGGGCATCCCGCCGGCGCAGTTCGATGCGCTCGCCGGCGACGGGCGGATGGCAACAGTGCTGCGCCAGCGCCTAGAAAAGCTCGCTTGCGGTTTCGACCTGCGCGACAATTACTTCGCCTGGCAAGCCTTTGGGCGTCGCTACGGCGAGGGGCCGTCGGCGCCGTTGCCGCCGTACCTGCAACAGGCGCATTACGATTCGATCGTCAGCCGCGTCGATCGGATCACGCTCGCCCATGCGAACCTGACCGAACATCTCGCAAGCCTGCCTGCGGCATCCTGCGATCGCTACGTGCTGCTCGATGCGCAGGATTGGATGACGGACGTTCAGTTGTCGGCGCTATGGGCCGAGATCACGCGCACCGCTCGACCGGGCGCGCGGATTCTGTTCCGCACGGCGGGGGAGCCGGACATCATGCCCGGACGTATCCCGGCAGCGCTCCTGTCGCGGTGGCGCTATCAGGCCGATGCCTCGCATGAATATACCGCGCAGGATCGGTCGGCGATCTACGGCGGCGTCCACCTCTACCTTCTCGGGGAGGGTTGAGGTGGATCATGCCGCCCGCATGGATGGCATCTATGCGGGCCAGCGGCACATCTACGACCTGACACGCAAATATTACCTGTTCGGGCGTGATCGCCTGATCGACACGCTGGATCTGGCCGCCGGCGGCTCGGTGCTGGAGATCGGGTGCGGCACCGGCCGCAACCTGATCAGGGCGGCGCGGCGCTGGCCTTTGGGGCACTTTCACGGCCTCGATATCTCCGCAGAAATGCTGACGACGGCGCGCGCCAAGGTCGCGGCGGCCGGGCTGGCTGACCGCGTGACATTGGCGCAGGGCGACGCCGCAGCTTTCGATGCGATGGCGCTGTTCGGGACCCCGTGCTTCGACCGTGTGCTGTTCAGCTATACCCTGTCGATGATCCCGCCCTGGCAACGCGCGCTGGCCCAAGGGCTCGCCGTCACGGCGGCCGACGGACGGCTGGCCGTCGTCGATTTCGGCACGCAGTCCGGTTGGCCTGTCGCATGGCGCCGCCCGTTCCTGGCGTGGTTGCGCCATTTCGACGTCATACCCCGCGCCGATCTGGGCGCGGAGGTTGCGCGGCTCGCCGCCTCCGCGGACCGGCCGGCGGAATTTCGGTCGCTATGGGGCGGCTATGCGGCGCATGCCATCGTGGGGGTGTAGGCTCGGCTTACCGATTGCCCGCAGCAAAGGCTTGGCGCTGGAGGCCCGCAGCCTGCCTGTCTCGCGGAATGCTTTTCACGGTCGCCAGCGCATCACCGATGGCCGGAAGCGGATCGCGCAGTATCGAAAGGGCCTTCGCGAACGGATTGCCAGACGGAAGGTCTCTCCAAGCCGATGCAGGCCCGAACACGTGCGTGCAAAAACGTGGTCTTCCGGCAGGCCGGGAGTAATCGCTTGGGAAAGCTAACCCGGAGCCTGCTCGACGCCGCGAGCGCATGACCTCGCCTTCGGGTCAGGCGGGCCTTCACGACGAAGCCTTCCGGCGCACAGAACTGCGGGCCTTGGCATCCGACACAAATTGCAGGACTTCCGCAGCAGGCCGACGCCTTCGCCAAGCCCGCGTTTAGCGGCGCTCCACCAGTCCCGTAGCCGGCAGCTGCCCGTCGCCGCGCTGGAAGAATTGTTCGACGATATCCCGCGCCAGCCTTGCCGGCCGCAGTGTTTCGGCGTCGAGGCAGCACCAGCTCGACTTCACCTCGGCCAGCACCTCTTCGCCACGGCGGATCACCGTTTCGTAGAAAGCACGTGCGCCTTGCACCTTCTCCAGCAGAACCGTCGCAATCACGTCGTCACCCAGGAATGTCGGCTTGCGATAGGTGATCTCATGCTTCAGCGCGACCCATAGGTGCGACGCCACCGCCTCGGCGGGCGCCAGCTTCTGCCAATGGCTCACCACCGCGTCCTGCACCCACTTCAGATAGCTCGCGTTGTTGACGTGGCCCATGAAGTCGATGTCGGCCGGATCGATACCGATCGGGAAGGCGTGGGGGATGCTCTGTGTCACGGTTGGGAATATAGCAGGTCGGGGATGAACTGACAGCTACCAAGCGGCCGGCAATATAAATTAATGGTCCACGGCTTCGACGATCACGATGCCGTCGCGGATCGCCGCGACCCGCATGGGAGTGCCGACCGCCGCCACCGGTCCACGTGCCGGCCACGATCCGTCGCCGATCCGTACGCGACCACCTTCGCCGCCGATCGCCGCCTCGACCACGACGGTGGCGCCGATCAGCCGCGCGGCGCGATCGTTGAGCTGGGGGTCGCTGCTCGCCACCGGAAAATCGACATACCAGCGCTTGCCGATCAGGACCGTGACGATGCTCCACGCCGCAAAGGCGGTGATCTGGGCCGCAAGCGGCAGCGCGGGCATGACCAGCACCGCCAATCCGACCACGGCCGCGGCGATCGCCAGAAAGATCGCGAAAACGCCGGGGATGATCAGTTCGGCCATCCCCAGCGCCAGCGCCGCGATCAGCCACGCCGCGCCCGCGCCGTCAAGGGCGTCGAGCGTCACGTCGGCGGCAGCTCGAACGGCCCCCGCTTCGCCGGAGCCTTGGCGGGGCCAGCTGCGGAGCCGAGCGCATCCTTGGCGAGTTCGCCGATCCCGCCCAGCGTTCCCATCAATTGCGTCGCCTCGACCGGGAACAGGATGGTCTTGGAATTGGGACTGGTGGCGAACTTGCCGATCGCCTCGACATATTTCTGCGCGATGAAATAGTTGATCGCCTGCGTGCCACCCTGCGTGATCGCATCCGACACCACCTGCGTCGCCTTCGCCTCGGCCTCGGCGGCGCGCTCGCGTGCCTCCGAATCGCGGAACGCCGATTCCTTGCGGCCCTCCGATTCTAGGATGCGGGCCTGTTTCTGCCCCTCCGCCCGCAGGATTTCCGATGCGCGCGTGCCCTCGGCCTCAAGGATGTTGGCCCGCTTTTCACGCTCGGCCTTCATTTGCCGACCCATCGCGGTGACGATATCGGCGGGCGGGCGGATATCCTTAATCTCGACCCGCGTGATCTTGACGCCCCAGGGAACAGTCGCATGATCGACGACGGACAGCAGCCGCGCGTTGATCTCGTCGCGCTTCGACAGCGTTTCGTCGAGGTCCATCGATCCCATCACGGTGCGCAGGTTGGTCGTCGTCAGCTGCAACAGCGCGAGATACAGGTCCGACACCTCGTAAGCAGCCTTCGGCGCATCGAGCACCTGGAAGAAGACGACGCCGTCGGTCGACACGATCGCATTGTCCTTGGTGATGATCTCCTGCCCCGGGATCTCTATCACCTGTTCCATCATGTTCACCTTGCGGCCGACGCGATAGAAGAACGCGGGGTAGAAGTTGAAACCCGGACTAGCCGTATTGGTGTAGCGTCCGAAATGTTCGATCGTATATTGATAGCCCTGACGCACGATCTTGATGCTGGTGAACAGATAGAACAGCACCAGCACCAGCACCAGGGCGAAGGCGGCAATCGAGATACCCATGTTTCCTCCCGCCGGCTGCGACTCCGGCGCGCCGTCCTGCGTTCATAGCACACCACCCGCTTCCACCAAGGTCACCATGCAGCGTATTCTCTTCGGCAATCACCCGACCCAGATGCCCGCGATCGCGCACCACATCGACCATGCGCGCTATGAGGCGAGCTTCGCGCCGATCGACGCGGTCGACGTCGCGCGGTTCGATCTGGTGGTGCCGCTGCGGGTCGAGCAGATCGCGGCGGCGCGGCCGGCGCAGGTGCTCGGGCGATCGGTGTTGCCGCGGCCCGATCTGGTGACGCTGTGCGACGACAAGCTCGCGCTGAACCTGTGGCTGATCGCGCACGGCTTTGCCGATACGGTGCCCGCGCTGCTCGGCAACCGGCCGGACACGTTCCCCTATATCCGCAAGACCCGTCGGGGCGACTACGGCATGGGCTGCCGCATGATCAGCGCGGCGGACGAGGACGACGGCAGCGAAGATCCGACTTTATTCCGTCAGCGCGCGGTCGAAGGACGTTTCGAATATGTGCTCCACCTGCTGCGCATAGGTGGCGCGATTCGCTTCCAGGTCGCCTACCGCTACGACATGGGCCAGCCGCTCGGCGTCCGGGGGCAGGTCGATCGCCCGTCCGCGATCGAGCCCGCCGATCCGGGGCCGGCATTAGCCACCTGCACCGCGATCCTCGACGCGCTGGATTACGAGGGAACCTGCTGCTTCAACTACAAACTCGAAGACGGCGCGCTGCGCATCCTGGAACTCAACCCCCGTTTCGGAGGATCGCTGGTCGGTGTCGTCACCGATTACGTGGCGGCGCATCTGGCTGCCCTCTAGCGCTCATGCCGCCCTGCAGTTACATGGCCCGCCACTTCTCTTCTCCCGCGAGGAACGGCACCTTGGATATCCGGCTCGGCCTCACCTTCGACGACGTGTTGCTCGTACCCGGCGCCTCGGACATCCTGCCGAGCACCGCCGACACGCGTACGCAGCTGACGCGCGGCATCGCGCTCAACATCCCGATCCTGTCGTCCGCCATGGATACCGTGACCGAAGCGGACATGGCGATCGTCATGGCGCAGCTGGGCGGCATCGGCGTGCTCCATCGCAATCTGTCCGTCGAGGAACAGGTCGCCGCCGTGCGCCAGGTCAAACGGTTCGAGTCCGGCATGGTGGTGAACCCGATCACGATCGCGCCGACCGCGACGCTGGCCGAAGCGCAGGCGCTGATGGCGCACCACCGGATCAGCGGCATCCCGGTGGTGGAGCGCAACGGCAAGCTCGTCGGCATCCTCACCAACCGCGACGTGCGGTTCGCGGGCAATCCCAGGCAACCCGTCGCCGAGCTGATGACCCGCGACGATCTCGCGACCGTGTCCACCGACGTCGGCCAGGAGGAAGCGCGCGTGCTGCTCCACCAACGGCGGATCGAAAAGCTGCTGGTGGTCGACGACGATTATCGCTGCGTCGGGTTGATCACCGTGAAGGATATAGAAAAGGCGGTGACCTACCCCAGCGCGACGAAGGACGCGGCGGGGCGCCTGCGCGTCGCCAGCGCCACGACGGTCGGCGACAAGGGCTTCGAGCGGACCGAGGCGTTGGTCGACGCGGAATGCGACCTGATCGTCATCGACACCGCACACGGTCACAATCGCGACGTCGCCCGTGCGGTCGAGCGGGTGAAGCGACTCAGCAACGCGGTGCAGGTCGTCGCCGGCAATGTCGCCACGGCCGAAGCGACCCGCGCATTGATCGACGCTGGGGCGGACGGGATCAAGGTCGGCATCGGGCCGGGCTCGATCTGCACCACCCGCGTCGTGGCGGGCGTTGGTGTGCCACAGCTGACTGCGGTGATGGACTGCGCCGAAGCGGCTGCGAAGGCCGGGGTGCCCGTGATCGCCGATGGTGGCCTGCGCACATCGGGCGATCTTGCCAAGGCGCTGGCGGCGGGCGCATCCAGCTGCATGGTCGGCTCGCTGCTCGCCGGCACTGAGGAAGCGCCGGGCGAGACCTTCCTGTACCAGGGCCGGGCGTATAAATCCTATCGAGGCATGGGATCGGTCGGCGCGATGGGGCGCGGATCGGCGGACCGGTATTTCCAGGGCGACATCAAGGATCAGATGAAGCTGGTGCCTGAGGGTATCGAAGGCCAGGTCGCGTTCAAGGGACCTGCGCGCGACGTCATTCACCAGCTGGTGGGCGGGATCAAGGCAGCGATGGGCTACACCGGCTCGGCCACGATCCCCGATCTCCAGGCGCGGGCGCAATTCGTCCAGATCACCGGCGCGGGGCTCAAGGAAAGCCACGTCCATGACGTGACGATCACGCGCGAGGCGCCCAATTATCCGACGCGGTGATGTCCGCCCGCCGCTGGGCGGAGGACCGGATCGCCATGCGATCGATGCCCAACCCCTGAAACCCTTGGCTCCCGCCGCCCGCCGGAGCTCGCCGCGACTGGATCGCCTTCGTCTATGACCCCCGCCGCACGTACGCAGGCCGCGATTGAACTCCTCGACGAGGTGATCGCCTCCGCGCGTGGTGGCGGTGCTGCCGCCGACACACTGATCGCCCGCTATTTCGCCAGCCGCCGCTACGCCGGATCGAAGGATCGGCGGGCGGTGCGCGAGCTCGTCTACGCCGCGATCCGCAGGGCGGGCGAGGTTCCCGCCTCCGGCCGCGCCGCGATGCTGGCGGTCGCGAGCGACGATCCGGTGGTGGCCGAGACGTTCGACGGCTCCACTCACGGCCCTGCGCCGATCGGAACGGGCGAGAGCGCCGCGACTGCCGGCGTGATGCCCAGCTGGCTGGCCTCCGCCCTTGCGGCGTCCGACCTCGGGCGGCCGCAGCAGGCGGCGCTGATCGGGCGAGCGCCGTTGGATGTACGGATCAATCGCCTGCTCGCCGATCCGGCCTCGCTCGCCGCACGGCTGGGCGGCGACCCGATCGACGGCCTGCCCGACGCGCTGCGGCTGCCCGCCGGCACCAATATGGACGCGCTCGCCGGCCAGGCAGAGGTGCAGGATGCCGGCAGCCAGATCGTCAGCCTCGCCGCTCGTGCCCAGCCCGGCCAGTCGTTGGTCGATCTCTGCGCCGGTGGCGGCGGCAAGACACTCGCGCTGGCTGCGGCGATGCGGAACGAAGGACACATCCTGGCGACCGACGTCGATCGCGGACGGCTGTCGCGCCTGATGCCGCGCGCCAATCGCGCGGGCGTCACGATCGTCGAAACGCGCTTGCTCGATCCCCACCGCGAGGCGGTGGCGCTGGAGGATTGGGCCGGGCGGGCGGATTGCGTGCTGATCGACGCACCCTGTTCGGGAACCGGCACCTGGCGGCGCAATCCCGAGGCGCGTTGGCGCCTGACACCCGATCGACTCGCCCGGTTCGCCGATCAGCAGCGCCATGTCCTTGACGTCGGCGCTCCGCTGGTCCGGCCGGGCGGGGCGCTCGTCTACATCGTGTGTTCCTTGCTCGACGCCGAAGGGGCGGACCGGGTCGACGCCTTTCTCGACACCCATCCCGACTGGTCGGCCGAGCAGCCGGACCTGCCGGCTGGGAGCGCCCGTGGACAGGGCTTCCGCCTCGATCCCGCAAGCGATGGCACCGACGGCTTTTTTGTCGCGCGGCTGATCCGCCCCTGCTAATCTCGCCGGCCATGCCCCTAGTGGAGACCTTCATGCGCGTTACGTCCGTCGCCATCGCCGCAGCGCTGACCTTGGTCTGCGTCTCCACATCGCTCAGCGGCCAGCGACCGGACGATCAGATCGACGCGCGCTCGCTGCAACTCCTCGCCGAAGGTCGCGCGGCCAAGGCGGCCGGCAATCTGGACGGTGCGACCGATCTGCTCGAAACAGCCGTCGCCGTCGATCCGCGCAACCGTCAGGCGTTCGTCGTCCTCGCGCAGGTTGCGGAGACGCGCGCGCTTCCGGGCAAGGCGATCCGCCTGTACCGCGAGGCTTTGGCGCTGGAGCCCAACGACGTCGCCGCGCTTCAGGGGCAGGGCGAGGCCCTGGTCGCGAAGGGTGCCGTGTCGGTCGCGAAGGAGAATCTCGCCAAGATCCGGACCCTGTGCAAGGCGGGATGCGTCGCGGCGAACGAACTTGCCGCCGTGATCGCCAAGGGCCCGCCGATCACGACCGCGCAGGTCGCACCGAAAGCCGATGCGGTAAAGGAATAATCGCGGGACCGGGCGTGAAGGGCGCCGGGGCGTCCTTCACGACGTCCCGTGTTCGACCGCCCGGGTCAGCGCGACGAACTCCGCCACGCTGATCGTCTCGGCGCGACGCGTCGCCTCGATGCCGATCCGCTCCAGCGCGTCGATCGCACCGGGCACGCCTTTCAGGCTCTGCCGCAGCATCTTGCGCCGCTGTCCGAAGGCGGCGGCGGTCATCCGCTCCAGCACCTTTACCTCGACATCGGCGGGCGGCTCCGCAGGCACGATGTGCACCACCGCGGACATCACCTTGGGCGGCGGGGTGAACGCGGATCGATGCACGGGCATGGCGATACGCGCAGTCGATCGCCATTGGCTCAGCACCGCCAGCCGCCCATAAGCGTCGTCGCCGGCCGAAGCGACGATCCGCTCCGCGACTTCCTTCTGAAACATCAGCGTCAGCGACTGCCACCATGGCTGCCATGCCGCCGTCAGCCAGCCGACCAGCAAGGCGGTGCCGACGTTGTACGGCAGGTTCGACACGATATGCGGGCGACCCGCGAACAATGCCGGGGCATCCACCTCCAGCGCGTCGCCTTCGATGACCTTCAGCTTGCCGGGATATGCCTCGCCGAGTTCCGCCAGCGCCGGGATGCAACGCCGGTCGCGCTCGATGGCGGTCACCTGCGCACCCGCCGCCAGCAACGCGCGCGTCAGCCCGCCCGGTCCGGGCCCGATCTCCAGCACTTCGGCACCGGCCAGATCGCCCGGCACCGCGGCGATCCGCGCCAGCAGCTGTCCGTCGAACAGGAAATTCTGCCCCAAGGCCTTGCTGGCATTGAGGCCGTATTTCGCGATCACCTCGCGCAGGGGCGGCAGCTTGCCGCCCGTCGCTCCCTCACTCATGCGCGCGCGCGCCGGCCAGCCGCCTGTCCGGCCATGGCGATCGCCGCGATCATCGCGCCCGGATGCGCCTGATCCTGGCCGGCGATCCCGAATGCCGTACCGTGGTCCGGTGATGTGCGCACGATCGGCAGGCCCAGCGTGATGTTGACGCCTTCGTCGAAGTGCAGGGTCTTGATCGGCACCAGCGCCTGATCGTGATAGCAGCACAGCACCGCGTCGTAGCGAGCGCGGGCCGGCGCATGAAACAGCGTATCCGCGGCGAAGGGGCCGGTCGCGTCGATGCCCTCGGCCCGCAATCGGGCGATCGCCGGCGCGAGAAGGTCGATCTCCTCACGCCCGATCGTGCCGCTCTCGCCGGCGTGCGGATTGAAACCCGCGAATGACAGTCGCGGGTTGGCGATACCGAAGTCGCGGATCAGGCCGGCGGCCGTCGCCCGCCCCTTCGCCACGATCAGGTCGATCGACAACAGGGACGACACGTCCGCCAACGGTACGTGCGCGGTGATCGGCACGACCCGCAACGACGGGCCGGCGAGCATCATCACGGCATCGTCAGCCGCCACGCCGCAGCGGTCGGCGACGAACTCGGTCTGGCCGGGATGGTCGAAGCCGATCGCGTACAATTGCGCCTTGGATACCGGCCCCGTCACCAGTGCGCGGGCCTCGTTCTCGCGCACCGCGGCGATGGCACGCTCCAGTGCGCTCAGGGCGCCGAGCGCCCCCTCGGTCGCCGGAACGCCGGGGGTGACGGATCCCGATGGCGCGACCGGCAGCACCGGCAGCGCGCGGTCGAACACCGCCACCGCCTGGTCGAGAGCAGTGATCGCTTCGACCGGTCCGCTCCACACCCGCGTCACCGCTGCGGGATCGCCGACCATCGCGAACGGCGGCAGGCTGCGCAGCGTCCGCACCGCCCAACTCTTGGCGATGATTTCAGGTCCGATCCCCGCGGGATCGCCCATCGCGATCACGAGGGGAGCGGCGGCCATCTCAGCGATACTCGATCACCGCGTCGCGACGCAGATCGCGCAGCTTGCTTTGCGCGCGCAGGTTGACGCGCTGCTGCTCCAGCTGGCCCTGGATCTGGGCGGCGCCGGGCACCGAGGATTGCTGAGCGTCGTCGCGCCCGCACAGCACCAGCGCGCGCACGCCTTCAGTCGGCGAACCGAACGGCGGCGTCGCCTGACCGACCTGCAGGTTCACCATGATCTTCTGCAACTGCACCGGCAGGTCGCGGATGCGGATCGAGTCATTGTCGACGACCTCCGCGTTGATCGTCGCGGCCACCTTGGCGACGGTGCCGCAACCCTGGATGGACTGCACCGTCTTGGCGAATGTGGCGGCACGGACCTGCGCCTGCGCCTGCGTCGTGCCGGGCGGGAAGGACACGGTCAGCTGCTTGAGGCTAAGCTTCGCGTCGCGCGGATCGGCGGCGCCGATCGTGCGCTTGTCGGTCAGGTAGAGGATCGAAAAGCCGCCCGGCGTCGCGATCGGTCCCGCGACCTGGCCTTCCTGCATCTGCTGTGCGGCCTCGGCGAGCGGCTGGGGCAGGGTCGCCAGCCGGATCCAGCCGAGATCGCCACCGACCGCGCGGGTGGAGGCTTCGGAGAAATTGCGCGCGAACAGCTCGAACGGCTGCTGCGCCTTCTGGATCTCCGCGATGATCTGCTTGGCCTTGGCGAACACCTCGGCGCGGTTGGCGTCGTTGGCGCTCAGGTAGATTTCGCGCAGATTGTATTCCTCGGTGCCGCGCGACGCCTCGATCCGCTTCTGGATGGCGGCGACCTCTTCGTCACCGACGTTTACGAACGGCTCGACCTTGCGCCGCAGATAGCGGCTCCACGCCAGCTCGCCCTCGATCGCGCGGCGCAGCGACCGCTCGGACGATCCCGCCTTGCGCAGAGCGACCCGCAGCTGCGGCACCGTCATGTTGAACCGCTTGGCGAGCCCCGCTTCGCTCTGGTCCAGCTCGGCGCCAGTGACCGTGATCTCGGCGCTCTTCGCCTCTTGGATCTGCAACGTCTCGTCGATCAGCTGGCGCAGGATCTGGAGCTTGAACTCATCGACCTGCGCCGGGTCCGGCCCGCGACCACCATTGTTGAAGACGGTCAGCGCCAGTCGCTGATCGACATCGGTGCCGGTGATCACCGTATTGTTGACGATCGCCGTCGGCTTGCGGACATTGGGGTCCAGCTTGCCGAAAATCTGCAAATTGGCGGGAATATTCAGGCTCGTGTCGGGCACCTGCTGGTCAGGCACCGTCTGCGCGACCGCGCCGGCACCGATGGCGGCGAGCGTCAGCCACGCCGCGCCGCGACCGGCCCAGCCACGGGCACCCAGGATGCGGCCGAAGCGGGCCGTGTGTCGATTATTCTGCGTCACGTGTGTTCGTCACCCCAAAAGCTCGGCCGCATGCGCGATGCGGCCCCGTGATCCGGCTCTGCCCCGATCCAGCTGAACTTGGGCTTAGCGGCCGAGGTTGGTCAACGCCAGCGTCAACAGGAAGCTGTTGCCCGAGCGCGCGTCGCCGGTGTCCTGATAATCCCGCCGCCAGGTCGCCCCGAGCCGCAGACAATCGTCTTCATATTGAACGCCGAGCCGGTGGCGGATCGGATCGAAGCCATCGGCGAGCGACAGCGGGTCTTCGCTGCGGTCGGTCAGGTCGATCACCGTCGATCCGAATATCGACCAGAAGCGGGCGAACTGGATGCGCCCCGCCAGCCGCGCCTCTTCGCGATCCTGCAAATCTTCGATCGCGGGGACGATGTTGCGGTTGAGCCGCAGATATCCGGCGAGGACGTAGGTGGTGCGCGATCCGATCGTCGCATCCACCTCGTTCCGGCGCACGGCGAAACCGTCCTTGTCGAGCCGGTATCGATGAGTAATCGCGACGAAGTCGCGGATGCGCAGGGTGGAGCGGCCGACAAAGTCGGAGAAACGATCGCTCAGCCCGGTGCCGCTCGGCAAAATGGCCGGGCGGGTCGACAGGCGGTAGCTCTGGCCGATCACGGTGTCGAAGGTGATGCCGGGCAGGGCGAAGGCCCATTCGGCGCCATAGGTCGCTCGACTGCTGTCCTCGAACCGGTCGTAGCCGGCGAAGCGGTTGAGCGCGAACAGGTTCGAATCCTCGAGGTCCACCGCCCGCGCATCCTCGTTCGGCACGTCGAGATTGGCGACCCTGGGCGCGGCGACGAGCTGGAGGCGCGGCGTGAGGCGCTGGGTGCCGCCGAGGAATTCGCCGACGAACGGCCATTTCACGTCCACCGCCACCGCGCCGATCGCGCGACCCTGAAACCCCTCGAGGCCGCGATAGCTCGTCACGGTGGTCAGTTGCGAATCATGCGTATTGTAGGCGTCGGCGCGGGCATAGGCGGTGAACGTCACCTCCTGCCCCCAGTTCGTCAGCTTACGCAGGTCCCATTGTCCGGCGACGAAAGCGCGCTGCGTATCCTGTCCGGCCGTGCGGGTGATCGCCAGCGTATTTGCCTGCAACTGCAGCTTGCCGCCGCCGAGGTCGATCCGCTTGCGGAAGTCGAGTTCGGGCAATGCGATCGGCTGGTTGCCCTGCGGATCGTTGACGCGCAGCGTCTGCACGTACCAGCCGGTCAGGGCGAAATAGGTGTTGGGATCGATCCGCTCCAGCGCGGCGGTCGTGCGCAGCCGGTCGTCGCGCGAGATGTCGTAGCGCCGCAGGAAGGTCCGGTCGCTCGCGATCCGCGCCGAGCCGCTGACGCTCCAATATGGCGATAGCTGATAGCGGGCGACGCCGTCGATATAGCCGCGGAACGCGCGTTCGGTGTCGACCGGCGTGCTGGTGTTGAGATCGTCGCTGCGCCGGCTTTCGGTGCCATAGGCGGTGACGCGGAATGCGCCGTGATCGCCCAATGCCTCATATTGTACCTGCATCATCGGCAGCACGCTGCTGAACACGTGCGGCGTGAGGATCAGCCCCTTGTTCGGCGCAAGCCGGAAATAATAAGGCGCGACCAGTTCCAGCCCGTTGACGCGATCGAACTGCGCGTCGGGTGCCAGGAAGCCGCTTTCGGAACTGCCGCCGATCGGCATCGAGAATTTCGGCAGCGGCAGCGCAGGTAAGCCGAACAGGTGGAACTGGCCCCCGCCGAAGTACACCCGCTCGCGATCCGGGCGATAGGTGATCCGGATCGCGGTGATCTTCCACGACGGTTCCTTGGGGCAGCCCGCCGAAGTCTGGACGGCGCAAGGCGTATAGGCCGCCTTGTCGAGTTGCATCGTGCCGTCCGCGAAGCGCGTACCGCGCTCCGCCGCCATCCGTCCGCCCTGTTCGAGCACGACGAGCATGTTCCGGACCATGCCGTCCTTCAGCGAATCCGTCAGCTCGATCGAATCGCCGTAAGCGACATCGCCCTGCGGGTTGGTGACCGCGATGTTGCCGGTCGCCACCACCTGCCCGGTCTTGCGGTTCCACACGACCTTGTCGGCGCGCAGCCGGTCGCCCTGCCGGAACATGCGCACTTCCTGCAAGGCGGTGACGACGTCGGAATTGGTATCATATTCGAGACTGCCGGCGCTGAACTGCACCTGATCGTCGCCCGCGGGTGTCCCAATCGCAGGATCGGTCGCCGGCGGCGGCGCGACGGGACGGTTCTGCAAATCCTGTAGCGCGATACCAGGCGCCGACGGCGCGGCGGCAGCGACAGGCGCCGCATACAAGGCGGCGGCAAGGGCACAACCGGCCAGAAGGTCGAAACGCAACACGATGATCCGGACTACCCTTTTGGCGCGAGCGGCACCGCCCTGGACGGCGCCTCACTGCGAATGCCTATCGCATCACCCGCGCGGCGCTGCAATCGTTGTGCTTCGCCGCCGGCGCTCCTAGATCATGTCCCTGTTTTCAGTCCCAGGAAGTTCTCGTTCATGAAGATCGCCTTTTCGCCCGCCGCTTCCACCGACGCCGCGATCCTCGCGCTGCCGGTTGAAAAGGACCTCGCCGGCCGCGCTGCATGGCCGGGCGTGGGGGAGGGGCATCAGGCGCTCGCCACCGCCGCCGCGAAGGCCGCGCGCTTCGACGGTGAAGCCGGTGCGATCGTCGAACTGTTCGCCGGCGAGAACGGCGCGACACGCCATATCCTGCTGGTCGGCGTCGGCGCGGGCAGCGAGGCCGATTGGGAGAAGGCGGGCGGCGCGATCGTTGCCCGGCTGCTGACATCGGGCGCGACGGAGGTGACCGCCGATCTGGCGGCGGCAAGCGCCACGCCGAAGGCGGTCGCGCGTTTCGCCGCCGCCGCCGCCCAGCGCGCGTGGCGGTTCGATCAGTATCGCACCAAGCTGCCCGAAAAGCAGAAGCCGACGCTCGCCACGCTGACGATCGCGGGTGCACCCGAGGGGACGGATGCGGCCTGGGTATCGGCCGATGCGGTGACCGGGGGTCTCGAGCTCACCCGGAACCTCGTCGCGGCACCGCCGAACATCCTCTACCCGGAAACCTTCGTCGAACAGGTCCGCAAGGACGTCGACGGGCTGGGGCTGGAGATCATCGTGGTCGACGAGGCGGAGATGGCGCGGCACGGGATGGGCGCCCTGCTCGGGGTGAGCCAGGGTTCTGTCCGCGAGGCGCGGCTGCTCGCGTTGCGGTGGAACGGCGCGGGCGAGGGCGATCCGACCGTGGCGCTGGTCGGCAAGGGCGTGACGTTCGACAGCGGCGGCATTTCCCTGAAGCCCGGGCCCGGCATGGAGGACATGAAGTGGGACATGGGCGGTGCCGGCGCGGTCGCCGGCGCGATGAAGGCGCTCGCCTCGCGCAAGGCCAAGGCGAACGTCGTGGGCGTGATGGGACTGGTCGAGAACATGCCCGACGCCAACGCCCAGCGGCCGGGTGACGTCGTGACGTCGATGTCCGGGCAGACGATCGAAATTCTCAACACGGACGCCGAGGGCCGGCTGGTGCTGGCGGACGCGATCACCTGGACCCAGGCGACCTTCCGGCCGAAGACGATCATCGATCTGGCGACGCTGACCGGTGCGATGATCGTCAGCCTGGGCAACGGATACGGCGGCCTGTTCTCGAACGATGACGGTCTGGCCGACAAGCTGCTGGCGGCGGGCCTTGCTACCGGTGACAAGCTGTGGCGCTTTCCGCTTTCGGATACCTACGACAAGCTGATCGACAGCCCGATCGCCGACATGAAGAACGTCGGGCCGCGCGGCGCCGGGTCGATCACGGCGGCGCAGTTCATCCAGCGCTTCGTCGACGATGGCGTGCATTGGGCGCATCTGGACATCGCCGGCATGGTGTGGAGCGACAAGCCGGGCGCGACCTATGACAAGGGCGCGACGGGTTATGGCGTCAAGCTGCTCGATCGGGTGATCGCGGATCATTTCGAAGGCTGACGGGCCCGCGCGCGGGCGCGGTCGTTCGCTCCGGTGTCCCCGCTGACGGGAGCACTGGAGCGGACCGGCGGGGCAGGCTACCAGACGACCATGCAGGTCGACTTCTACCATCTCACCGCCACCCCGCTGGATCGCGCACTGCCGCAGATCGCCGCAAAGGTGGTGGAAAGCGGCGCGCGTTTGCTGATCGTCAGCGCCAGCGACGAGCAGCGCGATGCGATCGACCGGCTGTTATGGACCTATCGCGCCGACAGTTTCCTGCCGCATGCGCAAATCGGCACCGCCACCGATAGCGTGCAGCCGATCCTGCTCGCCGCCGACGTCAATGCGGCCAATGGCGCGCGCCAGATCGCTCTGGTCGACGGGACGTGGCGCGACGAGGCGCTCGATTTCGATCGCGCATTTCACTTTTTCGAGGACGACCATATCCGCGCCGCCCGCGACGCCTGGCGCGCGCTCGGGTCACGCGAAGGCGTTGCGCGCCGCTATTGGAAACAGAATGACGCCGGACGCTGGGAACAGGCTGCCTAGGCCGGATCGCAACCCGCGCCTGGCGGTGCGCGGGGCTTGTGGGAACCTGCGCGCTCGGCCGGTTGGAGGTGCCTGCGACGTTTCGACGTTGCCGCCACGGCTCGGTAACCCCGAAGCTGTTCGAAGAATATAACCGCGGACTTGTTCCGGGTTACACGGTTCCGCATGGCGGAGGCTTGCGCTCCTGCGAAACGGTGGATGCCGGAGCGAGTGCGGCATGACCGCGAATTTTGGGCGCAACCGCGTGCCGCGCCGACATGGGCGCGGCCCCGCGCGGCGACCGGAGCGGTTGCAAACGGCAGCACCCCCGACTAGGGCGGCGCCACTTCATCCCCGACCCATAGACAGGAGCCCGTGACCATCATGGCCGCGAACCGTACCTTTTCGATCATCAAGCCGGATGCCACCCGCCGCAACCTGACCGGTGCGGTCACCAAGATGCTGGAAGAGGCCGGCCTTCGCGTCGTTGCGTCCAAGCGTATCCAGATGACCCGCGAGCAGGCCGAAGGCTTCTACGACGTTCATCGCGCGCGTCCGTTCTTCAACGACCTGGTCGAATTCATGATCTCCGGACCGGTCGTCGTGCAGGTGCTCGAGGGCGAGAACGCGATGCAGCGCAACCGCGACATCATGGGCGCCACCAATCCCGCGAATGCCGAGCCGGGCACGATCCGCAAGGAACTCGCCGAATCGATCGAGGCGAACACCGTCCATGGTTCGGATTCGGATGAGAACGCCGAGACCGAAATCGCCTATTTCTTCTCGCCCGAAGAGATCGTCGGCTGATGACCGACTGGCGGCTGCGGCGCGCGTCCCCAGAGGACGCGCCCGCGGTCGCGCTGGTTGCGGGGGCGAGCTTTCTCAGCACCTTCGCCGGCATCCTCGACGGCGCGGATATCGTCGAGCACGTCGGCAGGAACAGCTCGGCGGCCAAGTTCGCCGCCTGGAGCGCGAACCCTGACAGCATCGTGACGCTTGCCGAGCACCCCGAAGGTGGCGCGCCGGTCGGCTATACGTTGATCACGGCACCGGATTTTCCGATCGAGACCGGGGCAGGCGACACCAAATTGCGCCGCATCTATACCCTGCCGCTCGCGCAGGGGACCGGCCTGGGCAAGGCGTTGATGAGGCGGGCGATCGACGATGCGCGCGGGCTGGGCAAGGACCGCCTGCTGCTCGGGGTGCTCGGCACGAACGTGCGCGCCCGCACCTTCTACGAACGCCAGGGTTTCGTCGTGGCGGGCCGTCGACAGTATCAGGTCGGGCGGGCGCTTTGCGACGATTATATCTACGCGCTGATGCTGTAGCGGCGCAGCACCTTGCGGCTAGCCGCCCCGAACGGATCGGGGAAGCTGGCGTTCAGGCGCTGCAACCCCCGGTCAGGCCGGCGCGAAGACCCCGTCGTCGTCCATCACGTGCAGCACGCCGTCGGCGATGGCGAAATAGGCGCCGCGCAGCTTGAGCGTTCCCTGCGCTTCGCGCTTGGCGATGAACGGGAAGGTGCGCAGGTTGGCGATGCTCACGCGCACCGCCTCATGCTCCATCTCGCGCTTGGCCTCGGTGCCTTCGCCGAATTTGGCGATGACCCGCTCGCGACCGGCGTCGAGCATCCCGACCCAGTCGGCGATGAATTTGCCCTCGCCGGCCTTGGCATCCTTGAACCCGTGCGTCAGCGCCGCGTTGCAGCCACCGCACGAGGCATGGCCCATGACGACGACCTCCGGCACCTCGAGCTGCGTAACCGCGAACTCCAGTGCCGCCGACACGCCGTGATAGCCGCCACCGACCTCATAGGGCGGAGCGAGCGCGGCGACGTTGCGGACGACGAAGATCTCGCCCGGCGAGGTGTCGAAGATCTGGGTGGGATCGACGCGGCTGTCCGAACAGGCGAGCACCATCACCTTGGGGCTCTGGCCATCCTTCAGTTCGTCCCACCGCTCGCGCTGTTGCGCCCAGCCGGTCTGCCGAAAGCGGTGATAGCCGTCCACCATGTCGGAAAAGTCGGTCATTGGTCCTCCATTGCGTCTCAGGTCCGTTTGGGCGGGCAGAACGCGCCGTGCACGGGTGGGTGCCGTATCATACGCACCGGCAAAGCAACGTCACAAACGCGTGACGGTTGTTCACCCCTGCCAAGATCGCTATCTCGCGCCCATGAACGAGATGACGCCGCTCGCCAAATCCTCGCAGCCCGGTTCCGAACGCCTGCGCAAGCCCGACTGGATCCGCGTGAAGGCGCCGACCAGCGCCGGCTTCGCCGCGACGCGCGAGCTGATGCGATCGAAGAGCCTCACCACCGTGTGCGAAGAGGCGGCGTGCCCGAACATCGGCGAATGCTGGTCGAAGAAACATGCGACGGTGATGATCCTCGGCGACACCTGCACCCGCGCCTGCGCCTTCTGCAACGTCAAGACCGGCATGCCTCGCGCGGTCGATCCGATGGAGCCGAACAACGTCGCCGACGCCGCGGCGCAGATGGGGCTGGAGCATATCGTGGTCACCTCGGTCGACCGCGACGACCTGCCGGATGGCGGCGCGAAGCAGTTCGTGAAGGTGATCGAGGCGATCCGCCGATCGAACCCGCGCACCACGATCGAGATCCTGACGCCCGACTTCCGCAACAAGCACGAGGCCGCGGTCGAGGCGATCGTCGCGGCGCGGCCGGACGTCTACAACCACAATCTGGAAACCGTGCCGCGGCTGTACCCGACGATCCGCCCCGGCGCGCGCTATTATGCCTCGATCCGCCTGCTGGAGAGCGTCAAGAAGCTCGACCCGTCGATCTTCACCAAGTCGGGCGTGATGCTCGGCCTGGGCGAACAGCGGCTCGAAGTGCATCAGGTGATGGACGACATGCGCTCCGCCGACATCGATTTCCTGACCATGGGCCAGTATCTCCAGCCGACGCCGCGCCACGCGAGGGTCGAGGAATTCGTGACGCCCAAGGCGTTCGACAGCTATGCCGCGATCGCGCGGGCCAAGGGGTTCCTGCTGGTCGCGTCGTCGCCGCTCACGCGGTCGAGCTATCATGCGGGCGACGACTTCGCGAAGATGCGCGCCAACCGTGAGGCGAAGCTGGCAGCCAAGGTGCAGGACATCCGTGCCTAAGCATTCGGAAACGCGGCATCTGCCCTACACGCCGGAGCAGATGTTCGACATGGTCGCCGACGTGAAGCGCTACCCCGAGTTCCTGCCCTGGGTGACCGCGATGCGCGTGCGCCAGGACAGCGAAACGGCGACGCTTGCCGACATGATCGTCGGATTCAAGGGCCTGCGCGAGACCTTTACGTCGAAGGTCGAGAAGGTGCGCCCCGACAGCGTGCACGTCGAATATATCGACGGGCCGTTGAAGTACCTGCACAACGACTGGCGTTTCCGCCCCGAACAGGCTGGCTGCGCGGTCGATTTCACCGTCGATTTCCAGTTCAAGAACCGGATGTTCGAAATGCTCGCGGGGCAGGTGTTCGGCGTCGCGCTGCGCAAGATGATCGGCGCCTTCGAGGATCGCGCCCGCGTCCTTTACGGCAGCAGCAGTTCGAGCGCGACCAGCGCCGCCTGAAGCCGGATGCCGCCGCGGCCGAGGTCGCCGAACTCCTTGCGATCGGCGTGGACGTCGGCGGGATCGCCACCCTTCGCGGCGCGGGCGAAGACCACCGTGCCCACCGGCTTCTTCGCCGATCCGCCACCCGGCCCGGCGATCCCGGTGATCGCGACCGCGACGTCGGCGCCACTGTTGACGAGCGCACCTTGCGCCATGCTCCACGCCACCGCGATCGACACGGCGCCGAAGGTTTCCAGCACGTCGGAATTGACCTTCAGCAGCTTCATCTTGGCGTCGTTCGAATAGGTGACGAAGCCGGCGCCGAACACGTCCGAGGATCCGGGGATCTCGGTGATCGCCGCCGCGACGAGGCCGCCGGTGCAGCTTTCCGCGAGCGCGACCGTGCGCCCCGCCGCGCGGTTCGCCTCGACCACGCGCGCGGCCGCGGCCAGCAGTTCGGGGGGCAACAAAGTGTCCATCAGCGCGTCCCTTCCGCACATAGCGGCAGGTCCGGCACGTTGATCGCCTTGCCCTTCGCCTTTTCCGCCTTGAAGTAGCGCAGCGTCGTGACGATCACTCCTGCGGTGTTCGCGGGGGGCAGGGGCGCGAGTTGGGTGACGAAGCGGTCGATGGTGGCGCAATCCGCCGGGTTGATCCGCCCGACCAAGACCGGCGCGAGCGCTGCGGTCAGCAGCGGCCGAGCGAACTCCGACTGGAGCAGCGAATCGATCATCGGGTCGGACAGCTTGACGATCGCGGCGCGCGCGTTCGGCCAGGCGTGGTCGGCGGCGCTGCGATAGCGGTCGAGGAACTCGCTGTCCGTGCGTCGCAGCAGGCTGGTCGCCGGGAGCCGCGCGGTGCAGATGATCCCGGTCTGCTGGATGATGTCGGGGAGAGCGACGAGCGTCATCGCCTCCGCCTCCGGCGTGGTGATGCAGCGCGACTGCGCGTCGGCGGCCGAGGCCGACAGCAGGGCGACCGCGGCGATCAGCGCCCTCATCGCGGCAGACTCACGGTGGCGAGCGCCTGGGCGGCGATGCCTTCGCCGCGACCGGTGAAGCCCAGCCGTTCGGTCGTGGTCGCCTTGATGCTCACCCGATCCTCGCCCAGCCCGAGCAACGCGCCGATTCGCGCGCGCATTGCTTCGCGGTGCGGCCCGATCTTCGGGGCCTCACAGATCAGCGTCAGGTCGATGAAGTCGATCCTGCCGCCCTTGTCGGCGATCAACGTCGCGGCGTGTTGCAGGAAGCGCGCGGAGTCCGCCCCCTTCCATTGCGGGTCGCTGGGCGGGAAGTGCGTCCCGATATCGCCGGCCGCGATCGTGCCGAGCAAGGCGTCGGTCAGCGCATGCAGTGCGACATCGGCATCGCTGTGCCCCGACAGTCCCTTGTCATGCGGGATCAGCACGCCGCCCAGCCACAATTCCTCGCCCGCCTCCAGGCGATGGACGTCGAAGCCGGACGCACTGCGCGTCTCCCATGCAACCCGCGCGTCGGCGGTGGCAAAATCCTCTGGATGCGTGACTTTATCGAGCATGACATCGCCCTGCACCAAAGCGATGCTCCCGCCAAGCCGGCGCACCATCTGCGCATCGTCGGTCGCCTCTTCGCCATCCGGCCAGTCCGCATGCGCGCGCCGCAAGGTCGCGAGATCGAACGCCTGCGGCGTCTGCACCCGCGACAGTCCGTCGCGCGGCACGACCCGACCGTCGCGCACCAGTGTATCGGCGACGGCGAGCACCGGCATCGCCCCGACCGCACCGTCCACCCCGCCCGGACCGTCCAGCGCATCGAGCACCCGGTCGATTACCGCGGCCGGTACAAAGGGCCGGGCGGCGTCGTGCACCAGCACGCGTTCGGCGTCGATCGCGGCCAGCCCGAGCGCGACCGTTTCACGCCGGGTCGCACCGCCCACCACCATCCGGACATTGCCCAGCGCAGCGAAAGCCAGCGCCTGCGCGCCATCGGCGATCATCACGACCACATCGTCGATCCGCGGGTGTGCCGCGAACGCCGCATAGGCATGCGCGATCATCGGCTTGCCGGCGATCGCGACGAATTGCTTGGGGATCGCGCCACCGGCGCGCGAGCCGCTGCCCGCCGCCACGATCAGCGCCACTGTGCGTCCACCCGTCGTCATGCCCGCCGCCTAGCGCACCGGCGCGCGGCTTGCCAGCACAGGGCGAAAGCGGTAATGCCGTGCTTAATTTTCAGGCAGACCATGGCTCATCTTACGCCCATCCAGATCGGTCCCGTGCGGATCGACAGCCCCGTCGTGCTGGCCCCGATGACCGGCGTCACCGACATGCCGTTCCGTACGCTCGTCCGGCGCTATGGCTCCGGCCTCAACGTCACCGAGATGATCGCGAGCCAGGCGGCGATCCGCGAGACGCGCCAGTCGATCCAGAAGGCGGCCTGGCATCTGTCGGAAGAGCCCGTCTCAATGCAGCTCGTCGGCTGCACCCCCTACGAGATGGCGGAGGCCGCGAAGCTTGCCGAGGATCGTGGAGCGGCGATCATCGACATCAACATGGGCTGTCCGGTACGCAAGGTGACCAACGGCGATGCCGGTTCCGCGCTGATGCGCGACCTGAAGCTCGCCGCCGCGCTGGTCGACAGCGTCGTGAAGGCGGTGAAGGCCCCGGTCACGCTCAAGATGCGGATGGGCTGGGATCTCGACAGCCTCAACGCCCCGGAACTTTCGCGGATAGCGCAGGATCTGGGCGTGCAGCTCATCACGGTGCACGGCCGTACCCGGAACCAGATGTACAAGGGCAGTGCCGACTGGCACTTCATCCGCACCGTGAAGGATGCGGTGGCGATCCCGGTGATCGCGAACGGCGACATCTGCACGATCGACGACGCGGTCGCCGCACTCGACCAATCGGGAGCCGACGGGATCATGATCGGCCGCGGCGCTTACGGCCGGCCGTGGATCCTGGGGCAGGTGATGGAATATCTCGCCACCGGCACGCGCCGCCCCGATCCGTCGCTTGATGAGCAATATCGGGTGATCGTCGAGCATTACGACGCGATGCTGGACCATTATGGCGAGGTCACCGGCGTCAACATGGCCCGCAAGCACATCGGCTGGTACACCAAGGGGCTGACCGGATCGGCGGAATTCCGCAACGCGGTCAACCAGCAACCGGATGCGAAGGTGGTCAAACGCATGCTGGCCGACTTCTACGCGCCGCACCGCGAGGGGCCGGCGATACGGCAGGCCGCCTGACCGCATCATGGCCGGCAGACCGGGGTTCGCAGAACTGTTCGCCGCGCTGCCGGTTGCCGTGGTGGTCGTCGATCCGGACGACCGGATCGCCCATGCCAATGCGCTGGCCGAACAATTGCTCAACCTGTCCGAACGGGTGATGCGCGGCCAGCCGATCGCGGCGATCCTGCCGCCGCCCGCGACCGGGGACCGGCGGGAGGGGCAGGGGCTGGCCTTCTACGATACCGAGATCGCGACCCCGCACGGCCCCAAGATCCGCGTCGATTTCGTCGAGGCGGCCATCGCCGATCATCCGGGCTGGCGCGCGATCACCCTGCACAATGCCGCCAGCACGCGCGGGCTGGGCAACGGCGCCGGCCGCGGTGCGAGCGCACGTGCCGCCAGCGGCGCGGCGGCGATGCTGGCGCACGAGATCAAGAATCCCTTGTCCGGCATTCGCGGGGCAGCGCAGTTGCTCGGCGCGGGCGAGCTGACGACGCTGATCGTGACCGAAGTCGATCGCATCGCCGCGCTGATCGACCGCATGCAGGATTTCAGCGACACCCGGCCGCTGCCGATCGCGGGGGAGAACATCTATCCGCTAATCGGCCACGCCCGCCGGCTGGCGCTGGCAGGCTTCGCCCGCGGCGTGGTCATCGAGGAACGGTTCGATCCGTCGCTGCCACCCGCCGCGATCAACCGCGATGCGCTGTTGCAGATCCTGATCAACCTGTTGAAGAACGCGCGCGAAGCCGCGCGTCTGGAACGCAATCCGCGGATCACGATCACCACGGCGTATCGGCATGGCATGTCGGTTGCCGCCGCGCCCGGGCGGGCGCGGGTGCCGCTGCCGATCGAGATCTGCGTCATCGACAATGGGCCCGGAGCGCCGCCGGATATCGCCGATCACCTGTTCGATCCGTTCGTGTCGGGTCGGCCGGAGGGGCAGGGGCTAGGCCTCGCCCTGGTCGACAAGCTGATGCGCGACATGGGCGGCATCGTCCAATATGCCCGCGAAGGAACCCCCGAGATGACGACGCTGCGCCTCCTGCTGCCGAGGGCCGCCTCGTGACGCGCATATTGGTCGTCGACGACGATGCGGCGATCCGCACCGTGGTGGCGCAGGCGCTGCGTCGGGCGGGGCACGAGGTGCAGACCGCCGAGACGCTTGCCCAACTCGACCGTGCGCTCGCCACCCGCGTGCCGGACGTGCTGGTCACCGACGTGATTCTGCCGGACGGCGACGGGATCGAGCGCGTCCGCGAGATCGGCCGGCGCCTGCCGCAATTGCCGATCATCATCCTGTCGGCGCAGAATACGCTGACCACCGCGGTGCGGGCGGCAGAGGTGGGCGCGTATGAATATCTGCCCAAGCCGTTCGACCTCGACGACCTGACCCGCGCGGTTTCGGGGGCGCTGGCCCGGAGCGCCGTCATGCCGCAGGCGGAGGCGGGCGAGGATCCCGCGCTGCCGCTGATCGGCCGGTCGCCCGCGATGCAGGATGTGTATCGGGTGATCGCCCGCGTCCTGTCCAACGACCTCACCGTGCTGATTTCGGGCGAATCGGGCACCGGCAAGGAACTCGTCGCGCGGGCGATCCACGATCTCGGCGCGCGCCAGCAGGCACCGTTTGTCGCGATCAACATGGCGGCAATCCCGCGTGAGCTGATCGAGGCGGAGCTGTTCGGCCACGAACGCGGCGCATTCACCGGCGCGGCAATGCGCAATGCCGGCCGATTCGAACAGGCGGCGGGCGGCACGCTGTTCCTCGACGAAATCGGCGATATGCCGATGGATGCGCAGACCCGGCTGCTCCGCGTGCTGCAATCGGGCGAGTTCACCACGGTGGGCGGCGCGCGGGCGATGCGTGCCGATGTCCGGGTCGTCGCGGCCACCAATCGCGATCTGACCCAGCAGGTCGCATCGGGCCAGTTCCGCGAGGACCTGTTCTACCGCCTGAACGTCGTGCCCATCGCTCTGCCGGCGTTGCGCGACCGGCGGCAGGACATTCCGCTGCTCGCCCGGCATTTCCTGGAGAGTGCAGCGTCGCAGGGCCTGCCGCGCCGGCAGCTGAACGAGGAGGCGCAGGCGTCGCTGTCCGCGTACGACTGGCCCGGCAACGTTCGCGAACTCGAGAATCTGATGCGGCGGCTGGCCGTGCTGGCGCGCGACGAACTGATCGATGCGGCGACGATCCGCAGCCTGCTCGGCGCACCGGGGATCGGCACGGAGAGCGCGGACCCGGGAATCGCGGAGGCGGTTCGCCTGCTGGTCGAGCGGATCGCGCGCGAACGGCCCAACGCCCTCGACGATGGCAGCCTGTACGATCGGGTGATCGGCGAGGTCGAGCGTCCGCTGATCGAGGTGATGCTGGCGCGCCACGCCGGGAATCAGCTTCGCGCCGCCCGCGCGCTCGGCCTCAACCGCAACACGTTGCGCAAGCGACTGGATACGCTGGGCATCAGCGCGCGCGGCGACGAATGACGTCAGGACGCCAGCGGGTCTGACGGGCGTGGAGGCGGGATACAACGACTGAGCGCGGTGTCACCACAAACCACCGCCGAACGAAAATATGTGGTTTCCGTGCAACAATCCACGTTGTACGGAGACTGTAATGTTTGCGGCCCAGACGCCCGAATTGACCGAAAACGTGCCGGATCGCCGGTTGCGCATCACGCCTGCCGTCGAAGCGCTGGTGCTCGCGGTTGCCGTAGGCATCGGCGTCGTTACCTATTTGATCCTGGCTGGCGAGGCCGGTAGCGCGAAGGTGATATCACCGCCGCTCGTCGCCCTGCTGCTCGTCGCCAACCTGATGTCCGGCGTCACGTTGATGATGCTGATCGGTCGGCGGATCGCACAACGACGGGCGTCGCGATCGCAGGTCGGCGGTAACGGCCAGCTGCACGTTCGTCTGGTCTCGCTCTTCTCCGTCGTGGCGGCGGTGCCGCTGGTCCTCGTCAACATCTTCGCCTCGCTGCTGTTTCAATATGGCGTCGAATTCTGGTATTCGGACCGCGCGCGCGGGATGCTCGAGAATTCGACGGCGCTGCTTCAGATCAATTACAATCAGGAACTGTCCCGCATCGGTATCGAAGCAAAGACGATGAGCGAAGATCTCGTTGTCTATCTTCGTGACTATCCGATGGACAGCGACACGTTCGGGCAGGGCTTCGGCTATCAACTGTTGCGCCGGAACCTGTCGGAAGCGGCGATTTACGTGAAGGGCGATCCGCTGCCCGTCGCCTATGTCAATCCCTATGGCCGCAAGCTCGACAGGGTGGTCACGCCGGGGATGCTCGCGAAGATCGATGCGGGTGCGGGGCGTGTCGTGATCCAGGCGAAGGATCGCGCGGCGCTGCTGATGCCATTCCCCTCGGGGAAAAACGCCTATCTGTACGTCGCACGCGTCTTCGATCCGGATGTTGCGGCGCAATGGCGACGCGGCGAACAGCTGGTGGCGGATTATCGGGCGATGGAATTGCGGTCGCGCGTGCTGCAGCTTCGCTTCAACGCCGCGCTGCTGCTGATATCGCTGTTGATCGTCGCACTGGCGGTCTGGATCGCGCTGACCGTGGCGGATCGGCTGGTGCGACCCGTCGGCGAACTGGTCGATGCGGCGCGGCGGGTAGCCGCCGGCGACCTCTCGGCGCGAGTGCCCGATCCCCGCACCCGCGACGAGGTTGGCACGCTTGCCAATGCATTCAATCAGATGACCGGGCGGTTGCAGGAACAGAATAGCGCGCTCGTCACGGCCAACGATCAGCTCGACAACAGGCGCGCGCTGATCGAAGCCGTGATGGCCGGCGTGTCGGCCGGTGTGATCGCCGCGGCGGATGACGGGACGATCCGCATCGCGAACCGGTCCGCCACCGAACTGGTGGGCGCGGGGGTCGAGGGGCTGGTCGGTCGTCCGCTTGCCACCGTCTCTCCGGAACTGGGCGAACTCGTTCGTGGTCACGATCGCGAAGCCATCGTCCAGATGGCGCGGGGTAGCGAGCAGCGGACGCTCGCAGTGCGGATCGCGCGCACCGATGCCGGCCCGATCCTGACGTTCGACGACATCACGGAACAGCTGCTCGACCAGCGGCGGGCGGCCTGGTCCGACGTTGCGCGGCGGATCGCGCATGAGATCAAGAACCCGCTGACCCCCATCCAGCTTGCCGCCGAGCGGCTCCAGCGCCGCTATGGCAGCAAGGTCGATGCCGACGACACGACCTTCGCGCGCCTGACCGAAACCATCGTGCGGCAGGTCGGCGACCTGCGGCGGATGGTGGACGAATTCTCCTCCTTCGCGCGCATGCCAAAACCGGTGTTCCGCGAGGAATCCCTGGTCGATATCGCCCGCCAGTCGCTGTTCCTGCACGAGGTCGCGCATCCCGGCGTGCGGTTCGAACTCGATCACGGCATCCCTGCGCCGACGCTCGTCTGCGATCGCCGCCAGCTGGGCCAGGCATTCACGAACATCGTCAAGAACGCCGTCGAAGCGATTGAAAGCAAAGGCGGCGACGGTGGATCGGTGGCGATGGACGTGCGCCAGGACGGCGATCTGGCGGTGGTCGAGGTCGCGGATACCGGCATCGGCCTGCCGCCGGACCGCGACCGGATCGTCGAACCCTATGTGACGACGCGGGCACGGGGCACCGGGCTGGGCCTCGCGATCGTCAAGAAGATCGTCGAGGAGCATCACGGCGTCATGACGTTCGCGGACCGGGCAGGGGGAGGAACGGTGGTCCGCATGGCGTTCGACGCCGCGGCGCTCGCGGCGCTCGATCATGGCGCGGACCGGCCGGACGATACAGACGACGGCCGGTTGGCCGCACTCACACGCAATCGGAATTAGACAATGGCGCTCGACATCCTCGTCGTCGATGACGAACTCGACATTCGCGAACTCGTCGCCGGCGTTCTGGAAGACGAAGGGTATGAGACGCGTACGGCGGCGGACAGCGGCGCGGCGCTGGAGGCGATCGCCACCCGGCGGCCGTCGCTCGTCCTGCTCGACGTTTGGTTGCAGGGATCGCGTCTGGACGGCCTCGAGCTGCTCGACGAGATCAAGCGACGCGATCCGTCGATCCCGGTGCTGGTCATCTCGGGTCACGGCAACCTCGACACCGCGGTCGCCGCGATCCGTCGGGGGGCGAGCGACTTCATCGAAAAGCCGTTCGAGGCGGAGCGGTTGCTCCTGCTGGTGGCGCGGGCCACCGAGACGGAGCGGCTGCGCCGGGAGGTCGCCAGTCTGCGGGTCTCGGCGGGTCGGGAAAGCGACCTGACGGGCAGTTCCGGCTCGATCAACGGCGTGCGCGCCACGCTGAAACGGGTCGCCGCGACCGGCAGCCGCGTGCTGATCATGGGGCCGGCCGGGGTCGGCAAAGAGGTCGCGGCGCGCCTGCTCCACGGGTGGAGCAACCGGGTCCAGGCGCCATTCGTCATCGTCAGCGCCGCGCGCATGACGCCCGAACGGGTCGAAGAGGAGCTGTTCGGCGTGGAGGAGGGGGGCGACCTCGTCCGTCCCGGCCTGCTGGAACAGGCGCATGGCGGCACGCTGTTCCTCGACGAGATCGCCGACATGCCGGTGGCGACGCAGGCGCGCATCCTGCGCGTGCTGACCGACCAGAGCTTCAGCCGCATCGGCGGCACACGCATCGTCAAGGTCGACGTTCGGGTGGTGTCCGCCACCTCGCGCGAACTGACGCAGGAGATCGCCGAGGGCCGCTTTCGCGAAGACCTCTATTATCGCCTGAACGTCGTGCCGGTGCTGATCCCGGCGCTGGCGGAACGGCGCGAGGACATTCCGGCGCTGGTCGAACATTTCATGGCGCATTATGCGGTGGACCGTCGCGTTCCCACGCCCGAGATCGCCGCGGACGCGATGGTGGCGCTGCAATCCTATGACTGGCCGGGCAACGTCCGTCAGTTGCGCAACGTGGTCGAACGCACGATCATCCTCGCGCCCGGCGACCGGATCGGGCGGATCGACCTCGACCTGCTCCCCGCCGAGGTGCTCGGCGATCAGGGCGACCTGGGGAGCGGGGGGGGCGGTACGATCATGGGCGCACCCTTGCGCGAAGCGCGCGAGACGTTCGAACGCGAATATCTGCGCGTGCAGATCCGGCGCTTCTCCGGCAACATCAGCCGCACCGCGAGCTTCATCGGCATGGAACGGTCGGCGCTGCATCGCAAGCTGAAGCTGCTCGGCATCACCGACATGCGCGAGGATTGAGCGCTGGACGTTCGCAGCCATCGTACATAGATGGACGAAGCCACCCGCAGCGGGCGGCGACCCGACGCCGGGAAACGGCGCCATAGCGGGCAAACGGCTCGCCAAAAACAGAAAGGCTCGTCATGGCCGAAAAGCAAGGCTCTTTGCAGGACCTGTTCCTGAACGCCCTCCGCCGCTCGAAGACCCCGGTCACCATGTTCCTGGTCAAGGGCGTGAAGTTGCAGGGCATCGTCACCTGGTTCGACAATTTTTCGGTGCTTCTGCGCCGCGACGGCCAGTCCCAGCTCATCTACAAACATGCGATCTCCACGATCATGCCGTCGGGGCCGATGGACATCGCCGCGATCGTGGATTCGGTCGGAGAAGCGCAGCGCAAGCAGCCGTTGCTTCAGGAAATCTTCCTGAATGCGGTGCGCAAGTCCGAAGATTCGGTGACCATGTTCCTGATAAACGGCGTGATGCTGCAGGGCCAAATCGCCGGTTTCGACCTGTTCTGCATGCTGCTGCAGCGCGAGGGCATGGCGCAGCTGGTCTACAAACATGCCGTGTCGACGATCCAGCCGGCGCGTGCGCTGAACCTGGCCGACGAAGGCGAGACGGACGAATAGATCGTGAGCAACGGCTTCAATCGTGATCGTGACGAGTTCGCCCGCGGCGGTCGCGCGCTCGTCGTCCTGCCGGATCAGGGCGATGCGCATCGCGACGCGGAGGCGCGGCTGGAGGAAACGGCGGGGCTCGCCGCGGCGATCGGCCTCGTCGTCGCCGACAAGGTGGCGGTGCGGGTGAGGGCGCCCAAGGCGGCGACCCTGATGGGCAGCGGCCAGGTCGAACAGCTGGCGGTACAGGTGCGACAGAACGAAGCCGATCTGGTGGTGTTCGATGCCGCGCTGACGCCGATCCAGCAGCGCAATCTGGAGACCGCACTGGAAGCCAAGGTGATCGACCGCACCGGCCTGATCCTCGAAATCTTCGGCGAGCGTGCCGCCACCGCCGAGGGCCGCTTGCAGGTCGAGCTGGCGCATCTCGACTATCAGGCGGGACGGCTGGTCCGCAGCTGGACCCACCTGGAACGGCAAAGGGGCGGCTTCGGCTTTCTGGGCGGGCCGGGCGAAACCCAAATCGAAGCCGATCGCCGCCTGATCCGCGATCGCATGGCACGCCTGCGCCGCGAACTCGAACAGGTGAGCCGGACGCGCGGCCTGCATCGCGACCGCCGCCAGCGGGCGCCGTGGCCGATCATCGCACTGGTCGGCTACACCAACGCGGGCAAATCCACGCTGTTCAACCGCCTGACCGGCGCGCACGTGATGGCCGAGGATCTGCTGTTCGCGACGCTGGATCCGACGCTTCGCCAGATTTCGCTGCCGGGCATCGACAAGGCCATCCTGTCCGATACCGTCGGCTTCGTCTCCGACCTGCCGACGCAGCTGGTCGCCGCGTTCAAGGCGACACTGGAAGAGGTGGTGTCGGCCGACCTGCTGATCCACGTCCGCGACATCGCGCATCCCGAGACCGAGGCGCAGCGCACCGACGTCGAGGCGGTGCTGGGCGAACTCGGCGTGTCCGAGATGACGCCACGCTTCGAGGTGTGGAACAAGCTCGATCTGCTGGACGGCGAACGTCACGATGCGACGGCGGCGGAGGCAGAGCGCCGCGACGATGTGGTCGCCATCTCCGCGCTGAACGGGGAGGGCATCGATCACCTGATCGAGCAGGTCGCCGCCAAGCTGACCGCCGGTCACCGTCGCTACTGGATCACGCTGGACGCCGGCGATGGCGCCGGCGCGGCCTGGCTGCACGCGCATGGCGAAGTGCTGGGTCAGGTGAGCGAAGGACTTGAAACGCAGTACGAGGTTCGGCTCGCCGAACGCGATTACGAACGGTTCCTGCAACGCTGACGCTGCTAATTACCGGATCGCCTCGCTGCGCTTCGCCTCCAGCCAGAGGGCTTCCTTGTCGGCGAGTGAGAGCGCCGGGAAGGCGGACCCGGCCTGGCGCTCCATCGCACGGAAGCGACGTTCGAACTTGGCGTTGCCAGCCCGTAGCGCGGTCTCTGGATCTACTCCCAGGTGCCGGGCCCAGTTGACGACCGAGAACAGCAGATCGCCGACCTCTTCGGTGAGTTCGGCTGGCGGTGCTGACGCAACCTCGTCGATCTCTTCGAAGATCTTCGCACGCGAACCGTCGGCGTCGGGCCAGTCGAAGCCGGTGCGCGCAGCACGCTTCTGAAGCTTTTCGGCGCGCGCCAGCGCCGGCAGGCCCAAAGCGACGCCCGCGAGCGCGCTGTCGTCGGCGTCGCCCTGGCGTTCGGCGGCTTTCAGTTCCTCCCAGCCGGGACTCTGCGCCGCGTTGCCGAAGATGTGCGGGTGACGCCGTTCCATCTTGTCGCTGATCGCATCCACGACATCGGCGAAGGTGAAGACGCCGGCTTCCTCGGCGATCCGGCTGTGGAACACCACCTGGAGCAGCAGATCGCCGAGTTCGTCCTTGATGTCGGCGGCGTCGTCGCGGGCGATGGCGTCGGCAACCTCATAGGCTTCTTCGATCGTGTACGGTGCGATCGTCGCCCAGGTTTGCGCGATATCCCAGTCGCAGCCGCGATCCTTGTCGCGCAGCCGCGCCATGATCGCCAACAGGCGGGCGGTCACGGTTGTCCCCCCATCACGGCCGACGCTAGAGTGATAATATGCATTATGTAAAGTCCTGCGGATGATGCGGGGTAAGGATCAAGGTATTTCCCTCCACGCGCCACGACTTCAGCTTGGACAGGAAGTTCATGCCGAGCACGTCGGTATCCCCGAACGCCGGCGACACGACCACCGCCAGATCGCGCGCCGCGATATCGCCGAGCCGCAATTCCCGGACGCTCGCGGTCTGCGCGTTGATCTGGCCGTTGGCGGTATTGAGGATCATCGGAAACATGCTCTTGCGGACGTCGAGCGACGCTGCCTGCGCGGTGGCGACCGACAGCGCGGTGACCGTCGCGCCGCTGTCGACCAGCATCCGGCGCGGCACCCCGTCGACCGTCACGCGCGCCCAGAAATGGCCGTCGGCCGACATCCGGATGCGAGTTTCGCCGCCCGTGACATTCTGATCGTCGAGCTTCAACATCCGGGCCACGCGTTGCAGATACGGATCGAACTGCTCGCGTTGCCCGATGACGACCGTGACCACACCGATGATGACGATCCAGCTGGCGAGCGAAAGCAGGATGCGAACGAGCGGAACGCGCCGGGCGATCAAAGCCGAGATCGGCAGGATGAGCAGCAGCAGGTAGATGAGCGTGTGACTGCCCATATCGAAGGTCATAGCCTGTATTCTAATCCGTCGTAGCCGGGCTCCACGCCCGGCGGCAGATCGGCCACCAGCGTGGCATAATCCATACTATGGTCCATGTGTACGAACGCTGACCGGCGGGGTTGGAGTTCCCCGATCCATTGCAGCACGGTCGGCACGTCGGGATGGGTCGGATGCGGGGCATAACGCAGGGCATCGACGATCCAGAGGTCCAGCCCCGTGTACAGCGCGCGCATATCGGCGGTAAGTTCATGGAAGTCGGTGGCATAGCCAAGCGTCGCTTGCGGGGTGGAAAAGCGCAGCCCCGCAGACGTGATCCGGCCGTGCGGCTGATCGACCACGTCGATCGCGATGCCGCCGATCGTCAGGCGATCGGGGAGCTCCTGCGCCGCGACGGTGGGCGGATAGCCCTGTCGACCGGTGAACACATAGGCGAAGCGATCCTGCAATGCCGCCAGTGTCGCCGGACGGGCGAAGCCCGGCACCGGCCGCCCGAGCGCGTGGAAGATCTGACGAACGTCGTCGATGCCGTGGCAATGATCGGCGTGGTCGTGCGTCCATATGATCGCGTCGACCGACGCGATATCGGCCGCCAGCAACTGTTCCCGCATGTCGGGGCCGGTATCGACCAGGATGCGGGTGCCGTCATGCTCCACCAGCAGCGAGACGCGCGTGCGGCGGTTGCGCGGGTCACCGGGATCGCAGGCGCCCCAGTCGTTGCCGATCCGCGGTACGCCCGACGAGGTGCCGCAGCCGAGGATCCGGACCTTCACCGCACCGCCTTGTCGAACAACGTGAAGAAGTTATCGGCGGTTCGTGCCGCTAGCTCTTCGATCGGTTCACCCCGCAACTGCGCCAGGAACGCGGCGGTATCCGCGACGAACGCCGGCTCCCCCTGCTTGCCGCGGTTCGGAACCGGCGCGAGGAACGGCGCATCCGTTTCGATCAGCAGACGCCCGATCGGCAGTCGCGCCGCCGTATCCTGCAAATCCCGCGCGTTCTTGAACGTCACGATCCCGGAAATGGAGATGTAGAAGCCCAGCGCCAGCGCGGCGTCGGCGAACGCGCCGCTCGCGGTGAAGCAATGGATGACTCCGGTATAGGCCCCCTGCTCCATCTCATCACGCAGGATCGCCAGCGTGTCGTCCTCCGCATCGCGGGTGTGGACGATCAGCGGCAGTCCGGTGGCGCGACAGGCGGCGATATGGCTTCGAAAGCTCGCCTGCTGGCGGGCGCGGTCGGAGTGATCGTAGAAATAGTCGAGCCCGGATTCGCCGATGGCGACCACCCGTGGATCGGCGGACCGGTCGATCAGCTTCGCTGCATCCATGTGCGGATGCTGGTCCGCTTCATGCGGATGGATGCCGATCGATGCCCATACGTCCGCTTCGCGATGCGCGGTGGCGATTACCGCATCCCATTCGCTTTCGCGGGTTGAGATGTTGAGCATCGCGCCGACGCCGCGCGCGCGCGCGCGGTCGAGCACCGCGCCCTGCTGTTCGAACACGCCTTTGTAATTGAGGTGGCAATGGCTGTCCGCGAACATCACGCTTCGGCCACCACCGGCAGTTCGAGCCGCGGGAACACGGGCGACGGTGGTGCGATGACGAAGCCGGACGCAGCCTGGCGCGCGTACCAGCCATCGTCGTCGACCGCCGCATGGTCGCGCTCGGTGGCGCCGATCTGGTCGAGCATGCGGCCGGCGGATTCGGGCACGACCGGCAGAATGGCGATCCCGAGCATCCGGATCGCCCGGACCAACGTGCCGAGTACCGCGTGCATCCGCTCCGGGTCGGTCTTGCGCAGCGCCCAGGGCGCCTGTGCGTCGATATATTGGTTGCAGGCGAAGACGCCGCGCATCCATCCTTCGATGCCCTGGCTGAGCATCAGGTCGTCGAACGCGGTTTTGAAGCCGGCACAGGCGACGACGACCTCCTCGATCAGCATCGCGTCGGCGGGTTCGGCGCGCCCGGCATCGGGAAAGGCGCCGTCGAGGTTCTTGGCGATGAACGACAGCGTCCGCTGGGCGAGATTGCCGAAGCTGTTGGCGAGTTCGGCGTTCACGCGGGTGACGATCGCCTCCGCCGAATAGCTGCCATCCTGCCCGAAGCTGACTTCCCGCAACAGGAAGTAGCGTACGGCATCGACGCCGAACGCCGCGGTGAGTTCATCGGGGCTGACGACGTTGCCGACCGACTTCGACATCTTCTCCCCCCGGTGCAGCACGAAACCGTGCGCGAACACTTGTCTGGGGAGCGGCAGGTCGGCGGACATCAGGAAGGCGGGCCAATAGACCGCGTGGAACCGGGTGATATCCTTGCCGATCAGGTGCAGGTCGGCAGGCCAGTACCGCGCCATGCTCGCCGCATCGTCGGGATAGCCCGCCCCGGTCAGATAATTGGTCAGCGCATCGACCCAGACGTACATGACATGGCCCGCGCTGTCCGGCACGGGCACGCCCCAGTCGAAGCTCGTCCGCGATACCGACAGGTCCGACAGGCCGCCCTCGACGAAGCGCATCACCTCGTTACGGCGCGCTTCGGGGCGGATGAAGTCGGGGTTGGCGGCGAAGAAATCGAGCAGCGGTTGCTGGTATTTCGACAGGCGGAAGAACCACGTCTCTTCCGCGGTCCAGTCGACCGGCGTCCCCTGCGGCGACAGGCGCTGCCCCCCTTCCCCGTCGATCAGTTCCTTTTCGTCGTAGAACGCCTCGTCCCGCACCGAATACCAGCCCTCGTACCGGTCGAGGTACAGGTCGCCCTTGTCGCGCATCGCCTGCCAGATCGCCTGGCTGGCGGCATAATGCGCCGGCTCCACGGTGCGGATAAAACGATCGTAGGAGATGTTCAGAGTATCCGCCATCTCGCTAAAATGAGATGACATCTCGTCTGCGAAGGCGCGCACTTCGACCCCGCGCGCGCGGGCGGTCTGCGCCATCTTCAGCCCGTGTTCGTCGGTGCCGGTCTGGAAGCGGACATCGCGTCCGGCCTGCCGCTGGAACCGGGCGATCGCGTCGGCGGCGATCATCTCATAGGCGTGGCCGATATGCGGGCGCCCGTTCGGATAGTGGATCGCGGTCGTGATGTAATAAGGATCGGCCATCGCCGCCTCCTAGTCGATCGCTCGCACGAGGTGAAGCGGCTCAGCGCAGCGTCGCGACGATCGCCGCCATCTCGAACACCGTCGCCTGCGCGTCGAGGGAGAGACCGAGCGCCGCCCCGGCGAGATCGCGCGCCGCGGCCTGCGCGTCGAGCGCGGTCTTCAGCCCGGCACCCGATCGTTGCCGGGCCTCGCGGGCGATCATGGCTGGGACCCGGTCGAGAAAGGCTTCGTAGCGCGCGGCATTGCCCTTCCCCGCCAGTGCCTTGGCAAGCGTCGCGCGACGAGCGTTCGTCGGATCGCCATCGCCGGCGATCGCCGCGATCGCGCTGTCGAGACCCGCTATGTCGAGCCCTGCATAGCGCACCGCGCGGCCGGGCGCGCCTTCACCCGTGCGCACCAGCGCCGCCACCTCCGCCTCGTCCGCTTGCGGCAGGATCGCCTGCACGGCGCCGCGCATGTCGCCATCGTCGAGCGCGGTGAAGCGCAGGACCCGGCAGCGCGAGCGGATCGTCGGCAGCAGCCGGCCGGGCGCGTGACTGACCAGCAGGAAGATCGTGCCGACCGGCGGCTCCTCGAGGTTTTTGAGCAGCGCATTGGCGCCGTTGCGTTCCAGGTCGTCGGCCGCGTCGATCACGACGACACGGCGTGCGCCCATCGACGGCGTCGTCGCGAACATCGGCTGGAGCGCGCGGACCTGCGCGATCGTGATGCTGCGCGCGATATCCTGGTCCGGCTTGTCCGCATCCTTCGGCAGGCGCTGCATGATGCGCAGGTCGGGATGCGAGCCGGCATCGACCAGCGCCCGCGTCGGATGGCCTTCGGGCACGAAGAGGCCGGGCGCATCGACGCCCGCCGCGCTCGCCTCCGCCAGCATCCGCAGCGCGGCAGCACGGGCGAAGGTCGCCTTGCCGACACCCTCGGGCCCGACCAGCAGCCACGCATGGTGCAGCGATCCGCTGCGCAGCGCGGCGAGGAAGGCGGCATGGGCCGCGGCGTTGCCGAACAGTCCGGTCACCGGCGCACGGCGGCCGTCGTCACCGCTTCCGATCGACGCAAGGTCAACCGAACAGCGACGTGAGCCCCGCCCAGGCGCGGCCGAAGAACCCCGCCTCGCCAACATCCGCCGCCGCGACCAGCGGCAGGCGCTGTTCGGGCATTTCGGGCGATTTCACGACCAGATCGGCGATATGCTGTCCCGCCTTGATCGGCGCGCGCACCGGACCTTCGTAGACGACCTTGGCGCTCATCTGCGGCACCGCGCCGGCGGGCAGCGTGACCGTCAGCTGCTTCGGCGCGACGAGGCCGACGCTGCTCGCGCTGCCCATCTGTACCTCGGCCGTGCTCACCTGCTTGCCCTGTGCGACGACCGGCTTCGCCTGCCATGCGCGAAAGCCCCAATCCATGAAGCGGACCGATTCCTCGGCGCGGCCCTTGAACGAATCGAGGCCGGCGACGACCATCACCAATCGACGGCCGTTCTGCTCCGCCGACCCGGTGAAGCCATAGCCCGCCTCGTCGGTATGCCCGGTCTTCAGGCCGTCGGCGCCGGCGACGCGGCCGAGCAGCGGGTCGCGGTTGGCCTGCGTGATATCGGCCCCTGCCCCGAGCGTCTTGCCCCAGGTGAAATTCGGCAGCGAATAGAAGCGCTTGTAGAGATCCGGGAAATCCTTGATCGTCGCCGACGCCAGATGGGCGAGATCGCGCGCGGTGACGAAGGTGACGCCATTGTCGGGCCAGCCGTTCGACGTGCCGAAATGGCTGTTGGTCAGGCCCAGCTTCTGCGCCTGCTGGTTCATCCGTTCGGTAAAGGTCTGCTCGGTGCCCGAGATGCCTTCCGCCAGGACGACGCAGGCGTCGTTGCCCGACAGCGTCACGATGCCCTTCAGCAGATTTTCGACGCTGACGTTCTCGCCCGTCGACAGGAACATCGTCGAGCCCGCGGCCGGGCCGTGCCAGCGCTGCCAGGTTTCCGGCCGCACCTGGAACGTCTGGTCGAGCTTCAGCTCGCCCTTCTTGATCATGTCGAACGCGACATAGACCGTCATCATCTTCGCCATCGACGCCGGCGGCATCCGGCGATCGGCATCGCGCTGGTACAGCACGGCACCCGACGACAGATCCTCCATATAGGCGATCGGTGCAGTACCCTGGAACTGCGGCGCGGCGGCCACCGACGGCATGGCGAGGGCGGCGATGGCGAACGGGGCGGCGATCAGCTTGTTCATGACGTCGTCTATGACTTTCCGGGACTTGGACTGGGATATTCGTCGGGCATAGCGCCGCCTGCGCGCGGCGTCAGCCCTCAACCGCATCGGCGAGCAGGCCGACCGACAGCGCGTAGAAGTTCGAGCAATTATAATCGAGGATCACCCGGTAATTGCCCGTCAGCAGATAGGCGGTGGCGTTGGGGCCATCGGGTTCGATCAGCGTCGCCTGCACGCTATCCGCCGGCCACCCCCTGCCCTGCGGCACCAGCCCCATCGCTCGCCATTCCGCCATCGACCGCCAGCGGCTGTGGCGGTCGAACACCCGCGGGCAGCGCGGCGACACCAGCCGCGTGGTGAGCCCCGAGCGGTCGAGCGTCGCGGGCACGCGCACCGCCAGCCCCCATGGCTGCCCGGGCCGCCAGCCGGCGTTGGCGAAATAATTGCCGATCGACGCCAGCGTGTCGGCCGGGCTCGTCCAGATATCCGCGCGGCCGTCGCCGTCGCCGTCGCGCGCGAGCCGCAGATACACCGAGGGCAAGAACTGCGGATTGCCGGTCGCACCGGCCCAGCTGCCCTTCAGCTGTTCGCGCGGAATGCCGCGATCAAGGATCTTCAGCCCGGCGATGAATTCGTCGGCGAACAGGCTGCGTCGCCGCCCCTCATAAGCGAGGCTCGCCAAGCTGCGGAGCAGATCGAAGTTGCCGGTATAGGCACCGTAGTTCGTCTCGTGGCCCCAAATGGCGACCATAATCGATTCGGGTACGCCGGTTTCCTGCTCCACCCGCGCCAGCCGGGCGCGCTGCGCCTGATAGGTGGCACGCCCGCGGCCGATCCGGGCGGCATCGACATGGCTGTTGCGATAGGGCGCGAACGGCGGCGTCGCCGTACTGCCGGGATTGCCCGGTTGCGCGCGATCCAGCTCGATCGTCCGTTCGCTGAGCGTCAGCGTTGGGAATACCGCATCGGCGGTCCGCTGCGTCACGCCGGCGGCGAGCGCCTGCTGGCGCAGCGTCACGAGATAGCTCTGAAAGCCCTGTTCGTCCTGCGCCGAGGCCGGACCCGCCGAGGCGAGCGCCAGCGTCATCGCCAGAATGCCGGCCTGCAGCCCGCGCGTCGTTCGTTGCCCCCACATGGAATCGTGGTGCCACACGCCGGGGGTCAGGTGAACCTCTTATCGTCGCAGGGCTTGCACGGGCAGCCGCGCTCCGCCTATTCGGGGCGCACCACGGAGAGATGGCCGAGTGGTTTAAGGCAGCGGTCTTGAAAACCGCCGTAGGTGGAAGCCTACCGTGGGTTCGAATCCCACTCTCTCCGCCAGCCCCGCCGATTATCCGCCATGGTCCGATATTTTGCGCGATAGCTACGCAAAGCCCGCCGGTGGCCGCATGTCGCATCGGGTTTCGAAGACCTGTCCATCAGCAGTAGCGCCTGAGATCTCTATTCCGCATCGGCGGCTCCCGCCCAATTCCAGACATCTCCAAAGAATGATAAACGGGTTCAATGGGTGTGGTCATATTCTTGTTGTCTATGGCGCTGACGGCAGCTTCCTCCGAGATGAAGGCGCCGACTGGTATCGGCGACCAGCTACCGTCGGGATACGAAGTAATCGCCAGCGCCCGTGTTGAACCGGAACAAGCGCGAAGACGATTTGTGATCGTGGCACTCGCTCGCAAAAACGAGGATCAACTCCGTCAGAGCGGAAGAGGGGCGCCGGCACGCCCTTTGCTCATATTCGAACAAAGAAGCGGTCGTTTCATCCTCGTGGCCCGCAACGACAGCATCGTCATGCCGGCAGATCAAGGCGGACAGTGCGATCCCTTTCTCGATGGCGATGCGAAGATCGCTTCCAAACGGCGTTACTTCACTGTCGAAAATGGCGTCGCCTGCGGCCAGCATTGGACCGACTACATCACCTTCCGGCTGGACGACCGCACCGGGGGTTTCATCTTTGACAACGAGCGGCAGGAGGACTGGGAATTCAATCCGAGCAACAATCCCGATGCCGAGGCGCTGGTGCGCGTGGGGCCGCAGCGCGTGATCCGCGAACGCGCCGGGCACAAAACCACTTTTGCCAACTGGACGCCGAAGCGCTGATCGAGGAGGCCGTGTAGCTTATGGTGATTTCCGCGTCTGGATAGCGCTGGTCTGCGGTCTGTCCCGGCCTCACACCGCGTGTCGATGCGAAACCATGCGGCATCAAAGGGCTATAGCGTAAACGTAGTGCTCATCCGGGTCTGGCGCGGCCCGCCACCGCCCCGCCCGCGCCGGCGGCACCCGGACCGAAGCATGTCGATCCGGGTGGTCCGTCGGCGCTACTTCGCCGCCGTTTGCGGGGTCGCGGGACCCATCAGCTTCTGTGCGAAATAGGTCATCTGCAACGCCTGTAGCCGGGCGCCCTGTTCGATGTCGGCGTCGCCCGAATGGCCGCCCGCGGTGTCTTCGTAGAAGAGGTAGGGCAGGCCGTATTCCTTCAGCCGCGCGGCGAACTTGCGGGCGTGTTGCGGGCCGACGCGATCGTCCTTGGTGGTCGTCCAGATATAGGGTTCCGGATAGGCGACGCCCTTCCTGATGTTCTGATAGGGCGAGATCGTCTGGAGGAACGCCTTTTCGGCCGGCACCGTGACCGAGCCATATTCGTCGACCCAGGATGCGCCCGCCGCAATCTGTTCGTAGCGGATCATGTCGAGCAGCGGCACCTGGATGGTCACCGCCTTCCACAGGTCGGGATGCTGGTTGAATTCGACGCCCATCAGCAGACCGCCGTTGGAGCCGCCGTAGATGCCGAGCGTCTGCGGGCTGGTCAGCTTGCGCGTGAACAGGTCCTTCGCGACGCTGGCGAAATCGTCGTAGATCACCTGCCGCTTGGTCTTGCGACCGGCGTCGTGCCAAGCCGGCCCGAATTCGCCGCCGCCACGGATGTTCGCGAGAACGTAGCTGCCGCCGCGCTCCAGCCACAGCTTGCCGGTCGATGCCGAATAGCCCGGCAACATCGGCACCTCGAAACCGCCGTACGCGGTCATGATCGTCGGCGTCGTGCCGTCCAGCGCGATCCCCTTCTTGTGGACGACGAAATACGGCACCTTCGTGCCGTCGGTGGAGGTCGCCTCATGCTGCTCGACGACGAGGTTGCTCGCGTCGAACTTCGCCGGCAGCGTCTTGATCGGCCGCGCCGCGCTCGCATTCGCGGCGTCGAGCGGCAGCAGCGTCGTCGGCGTCAGGAAGCCGGTGACGGTGACATAGGCGTGGTCGCTCTTGTCGTCGGCGCTCGCCACGCCAAGCGAGGCATTGTCGGGCAGCGCGACGGCGCGCGCGGTCCAGCCGCTCCTGCCCGGCGTATAGACGGCCGCGCGGCCGCGGACGTTATCGTTGTAGACGAGGACGACATGGTCCTTCGTGGTCACCACCTGGTCGATCGACTGGCGTGGGGTCGGCGAGAAGACCAGCACCGGCTTGATCGCATTGGCGGTCACCTGTGCCAGCGGTGCGGCCGCGAGCGCACCCGCAGGGATCGTGCCCCAGGGATCGCTCGTCTGGAATAGCACCTGCCCCGCGACCATGCCGGTCGGGGACGTGCGTGCCGGGATGTCGAGCTTCGTCGTTCCCTCGGGCGTCCAGACATGCGTCTCACCGCCGAAGAAGGTGATACGCCGTTCGATCGCGACCAGCCGGTTGCCCTGCCCGTCGGTGATCACGCCGGCATAGGTGCCGAGCTGGTCGGTGGCCGCGCCGCGGAAGATCTCCTTCGCCGCGTCGAGCGGCTGACCACGCTTCACCAGCTTGACCACGAACGGATAGCTCGACGCGGTCATCGTGCCCTCGCCCCAGTCGCGGCTGAGCAGCAACGTATCCTTGTCGAGCCACGCCGCGCCCTGCTTGGATTTGGACAGCGCGAAGCCGCCGGGCACGAACCGGCCGGTCTGCAGATCGAATTCGCGATAGCTGATCGCGTCCTCGCCGCCTTCGGACAGCGCGACCAGGCAGAGGCGTTCGTCGGGCTGGAGGCAGGACGCCCCCTTCCACACCCACTTCTTGCCCTCCGCCTTCGACAGCGCGTCGAGGTCGAGCACGGTGGTCCATTGCGGCTGCGGCGCGGCATAGCCGGCCTCCGTCGTCCAGCGCCAGATACCCTGCGGATGATCGGCATCGCGCCAGAAATTGTAGATGCGCCCGAACAGCTGGTTGGGCATCGGAATGCGATCCTTCGCCGATGCGATCGCCAGGGCCTCCGCATAGAAGGTGCGGTAGCGCGGATCGTTCTGCAAGCGCGGCAGCGTGCGGGCATTCTCGGCCTCGACCCAGGCAAGCGGTTTGGCGCCGTCCTTGTCCTCGAGCCACAGGTAGGGATCGGCGGCGTCGGTCGACGGCGCGGCGGCAGGTGTGTTCGTCATGCGCGTCACTTGGGCGGCCGCGGGCGCGGCGGCAAGGAGCGTCGAGGCGAGCAGCAGGCTACGAAGGATCATCGGTGGCATATCTCCCAGCATTGCCCGCGATCTTGCAGGGCAAAGCGGCGCGGCGCAATGCGCCACGCGCATGGGTCCTTTGCGCGGCACCGGCGTTACACCTCGCCGCGACGTTGCGCTGATCGAGTATAGCCATGACCGACGGACTGCCCCTTCCCCGCCGCTACGTCGCGATCGGCGCGATCTCCGCCGGAACGGCGCTGGTGATCATCGACGGCGGCATCGCCACCGTCGCGCTGCCGACGATCGCGCGCGACCTGCACGTCGGCAACAGTGCCGTGGTCGCGGTGGTGACCGTCTATCAATTGATCCTCGCCATGATGATCCTGCCGTTCGCCGGACTCGGCGACAAGTTCGGGCTGAAGCGCACCTACCAGTTCGGGCAGCTGGTGTTCACCGTCGCGACGATGCTCTGCTTCTTCGCCAAGAGCCTGCCGTTCCTGCTCGTCGTCCGCGCAGCACAAGCGCTGGGCGCGGCGGCGGCGCTCAGCGTCTCGTCCGCGCTGATCCGATCGATCTATCCTGCCAAACAGCTCGGGCGTGGGCTGGGGATCAACTCGGTCGTCGTGTCGAGCTCCGCGGCGCTTGCCCCTACGCTGGGCGGATTGGTGCTGGGCGTCGCGCCCTGGCCCTGGGTGTTCGCCAGCGCCGTGCCATTCGCGATCCTGAGCCTGGTCCTCGGCCGCGCGCTTCCGGCGCCGCAGCCGCGGGACGAGCCGTTCGACGTGCTGGGTGCGGTGATGTGCGCGAGCATGATCGGCCTGGTCATATCGGGTGCGGAAAGCGCGGTGCACGGGGACAGCCCGGTGGTGTCGGCGGCGATCGTCGCGCTGGGCGCCGGCATCGGCTGGTTCTTCATTCGCCGGGAGCGCGGCGAGGCCAAGCCCATCCTGCCGATCGATCTGCTCGCCAAGCCCGTCATCGCGCTGTCCGCGATCGGCGCCTATACCGCATTCACCGCATCGATGACGCTCCTGTTGTCGACGCCGTTCCGACTCCAGCACGGCTTCGGCTTCAGCGCGGCGGAGGTGGGTGCGGCGATCGCGCCCTGGCCGCTGACCAACATGATCGTCGCACCGCTGGCGGGCTGGCTGTCCGACCGGGTGCCGGCGGGCGTGCTGGGCGGGATCGGCATGGCGGTGTCGATCGTCGCGCTGCTGCTCATCGCGCTGCTGCCGGTGGACGCGAGCTATTTCGATATCGCCTGGCGGATGGCGCTGTGCGGATCGGGCTTCGGGCTGTTCCTGCCGCCCAACGCCCGCCTGATCATCGGGTCGGCGCCGCGGGAGCGGGCAGCGGCGGCCGGCGGGCTGGTCGGCACGGTCCGGCTCGTCGGGCAGACGACGGGCGCGACGCTGGTCGCGGCGCTGCTCGCGACGGGAGTCGGCGCAGGGCCGACGCCGCCGCTGGTCGCTGCCGGACTGGCGCTGGTCGCCGGATTGTGCAGCCTCGCCCGCCTGCGCCCCTCCATCCGCAATCCGCGCAGCGACGAGGCGGAGGACGAACAGCCGGGAACGCAGGTGCCGCGCTGATCGAGGGCGACCGAGGCGGCGGCACCGCTGCGGTCGTCCCAGGTCGTCGGCCTTCTAGAACACCGCCTTCGCCTGCGCCTCGCCCATCATCTGCTGGCGGACCAGCGGGATGGCCGGGCCGCCGTAGCTCAGGAACTGGTCGTGGAACGCTTTCCACGCCTTGCGTCCGCCACGCGACGCGGTCCAGTCGTCGCGCAGCTTGCGGATCATCAGCTTGCCCATGGTGTAGTTGAGGTACGCCGGGTCGTAGGTGCCGCGCGCCGCCTGCTGCCGCGAATTGCCTTCGTCCTGATAGCATTGCTCGCGGAACATCTTGAGGCTTTGTTCTTGCGTCATCCCCTGCGCATGCAGGCCGATCGCGGACAGGAAGCGACAATCGCGCAGCAGCGCATTGCTGATCTGGCCGACATGCGTCTCCGGGTCGCCGGCGCCGAGGCCGGCGTCCCACATCATCTCCTCGGCATAATGCGCCCAGCCCTCCGCAAAGGCATAGCCGACGAAGATCCGGCCGAACATCGATTTGGACCGATTGGCGTGGAGGAACTGGAGGAAGTGCCCGGGCATGACCTCATGCACCGAAGTGAACAACAGGTCTTTCTTGCCCGGGACGAAGGCGTCCTGCGTCTTCTTGTCCCACGCCGGGTCGGGCGGCGAGATGTAATAGACCGACGGGATGTTCTTCTCATACGGGCCGGCGGGATCGATATAGGCGGAATTCTGCCGGTTGTAGGGCGGGCTCTCCTCGACTTTCGCTTCTTCCGTGCCGGGGATGGTGACGAGGTCCTTGGCGACGACGAACGCGCGCAGCGTGGGGATCTGGCGCCGTGCCTCGGCGACCGGTCCGTCGGCGGACTTGTTCGCGTTCATCTTGTCGATGCATTCGGGGATCGTCCTCCCCTTCGCGAACAGCGCGCAGGCCGCGGTCAGGGCGTCCTGGTTGCGCTTGAGGTCGGCGCGTCCCGCCGCTTCCAGCGTCGCGAGCGGGGTATCGACGCCTTCGGTGGCGAGGATCATGCGCTGGAAGCGATCCGCGCCGAGCGCGAAGTCGCCGGTCGCGCTCGCGCGCTGCCCGGCGAGCCACGTGCCGAGGTCGCGCACCGATCCGCTCGCCGCCGCGGCGGCCTTGGCCAATTGGTCCTGCAGCGCGGGATCCGCCACGTCGGCGAACGCCTTCTTGGCGTCGCCCACGTAATAGTCCGCGAAGCCGTTGAAGCCGGCAACGCCGTAATCGACGAACGAACGCGGCATCGGCGTCTTCAGGTTGGCGCGAATGTTCTGCGCCGCCGCGGGCACGCGTTGCAGGAAGGCGATCAGCGCCTTCATCCGCGTCGGCGCGTCGGCGTAGGGTCGCGCGATATAGACGTTGGGATCGAGCCCGCCGCCGACATAATAGGCCGGGTTGGTGTGCGGCTGATCGGCGTCGTCGAGCCAGAACAGCTTCCCCTCCGCAACGCGGATCAGATAGTCGCGTTCGAACCGTTCGTCGGGGGCAAGGTCGCCGTCGCCGAACGCGCGCGCGCGATCGATCGACTGGTGCAGATATTCGGACTGTCGCTTCAGCCCCGCCGCGCTCCAGTCGGGCAATTGGCCATCGAAGTCGTGGCGACCCTGATACACCGCATTGGCGGGGTCCAGCTTGAACCAGCCTTCGACGAAACCGTCGCGAAAGCGGGCAAAATCGCTCGCCGCCTTCGGGGCGGCGATCGGTGCGACCTCGTTCGACACCGCAGGCTTGCTCTGCGAACAGCCCGCGGTCGCGATGGCCAGCAGCGATGCCGCCAGGATGATACGCATTCAGCAACTCCCCGATTCGTGATCGTCGGCGATGCTGACAGCGACCAGGCGCGAGCGCCAGCCCCGGCAAAGCGCGGGCGACGCGGAACGGCGGGCGCACGACCTCGTTGGTCCCGCAGACGCCAGAGGACGATACCATGCCTTATATCAAGACGCGCGACGGCACCGACATCTATGTCAAGGATTGGGGATCGGGCCGTCCCGTCATCCTCCTGCACGGCTGGCCCCTGTCGGCCGACAGCTGGGATCCGCAGATGATGGCGCTCGCCGACGCCGGGTTTCGCGCGATCGCCTATGACCGGCGCGGGTTCGGCCGGTCTGGCCAGCCGTGGGACGGTTACGACTATGACACGCTCGCCGACGACCTTGCCGACGTCATGGCGGCAACGGGAGCCGATGGCGATGCGGCAATCGTCGGATTCTCGATGGGCGGCGGCGAGGTCGCGCGGTACATGAGCCGGCACGCCGGCAAGGGCGTGATCGCCGCCGGGCTGATCGCGTCCGTAGTGCCGTACATGCTGCGGACCGACGACAATCCCCATGGCACGCCCGAGGCGAAGCTCGCCGAGATCGGCGAGAACATCCAGAAGGACCGTGCCCATTTCTTCCGCGACACGTTCTTCAAGCAGTTCTTCGGGGTTGGCGTGATCAGCCACCCGGTCAGCGACGACATCCTCGACTGGGCGACCGCGACCGCGATGCAGGCCGGGTTGAAGCCGACCCTCGCCTGCGCGCAGGCGTTCGGCCATACCGACTTCCGCCCGGACCTCGCCGCCTTCACCGTGCCGACGCTCATCATCCACGGCACCGCGGACCAGACGGTGCCGATCGACGCTGCCGGCCGCGCCGCGTCCGTCGGGATCGCGAACAGCCAGCTGGTCGAATATGACGGCGCACCCCACGGCCTGTTCGCCACCCATGGTGATCGCCTGACCAACGACCTGCTCACCTTCCTCGGGCGTTAGCTGCACGCGGGCCGGCAGCCGCTGGTATCCGGCCCGCGGCTTGGCTAACCAGTGCACCGGGCGCGGGGCGTGCCCGGTGTTGCAGTCGAGGATGCGTGATGACCGATCCAGAAATCTATCCGATCAGCGGCGATTGGACCAATGCCAGCCTGAATGCGAAAAGCTATGCCGAGCTGTACGAGGCAGCGGCGAGCAATCCCGGCGGCTTCTGGCTCGACCAGGCGATCAAGCGCCTCGACTGGATCAAGCAGCCGACGATCGCCGGCGACTGGTCGTTCGCCGAACCCGATTTCCACATCGAATGGTTCGCCGACGGCAGCCTCAACGTCGCGGCCAACTGCCTCGACCGTCATCTCGCCAAGCATGGCGATACGGTCGCGATCATCTGGGAGCCGGACGAGCCGGGTGAAGACGCCCGCCATATCACGTACCGCGCATTGCATGCGGAGGTCTGCCGCTTCGCCAACGTGCTGAAGGCGCAGGGTGTCGCCAAGGGCGATCGCGTCACGCTGTACATGCCGATGATCCCCGAGGCCGCCTATGCGGCGCTCGCCTGCGCACGGATCGGCGCAATCCATTCGGTGGTGTTCGGCGGATTTTCCGCCGATGCGCTCGCCGGCCGGATCGAGGATTGCGGGTCCAAGATCGTCATCACCGCCGACGAGGGACGCCGTGGCGGCAAGCGGATCAAGCTGAAGGCCTGCGTCGACGAAGCCGCCGCGCGCGCTCCGACGCTGGAACGGGTGGTCGTCGTGAAGGCGACCGGTGCGGACGTGGCGATGACCGAACGCGACGTCTGGTATCACGAGGCCGCGGCGCAGGTCGGCACCGATTGTCCGCCCGAGACGATGGCGGCGGAGGATCCACTGTTCATCCTCTACACCAGCGGGTCGACGGGCAAGCCGAAGGGCGTGCTGCACACCTCCGCCGGCTACCTCCTCTGGGCGGACTTCACCTTCAAGATCGCGTTCGACTACAAGCCGGGCCAGGTCTTCTGGTGCGCCGCCGATATCGGCTGGGTCACCGGGCACACCTATATCCTCTACGGGCCGCTTTCGAACGGCGCGACCACGCTGATGTTCGAAGGGCTGCCGACCTGGCCGGACGCAAGCCGCATCTGGCAGGTGGTCGACCGGCATAAGGTCCATACGCTGTTCACCGCACCCACGGCACTGCGCGCGCTGATGAAGGAGGGCGACGCTTTCGTTCACAAAACCGACCGGTCGTCGCTGAAGCTGCTGGGTTCGGTCGGCGAACCGATCAATCCGGAGGCGTGGCGCTGGTATCACGGCGTGGTCGGCGGCGGGCGCGCACCGATCGTCGATGCGTGGTGGCAGACGGAGACGGGCGGCATCATGATCGCCCCCCTGCCCGGCGCCGTGCCGATGAAGCCCGGTTCGGCGGCGAAGCCGTTGCCCGGCGTCCAGCCGCAACTGGTCGACGACAAGGGCACGCCCCTGGTCGGGCCGGCGCAGGGCAATCTGTGCATCACGCAAAGCTGGCCCGGCCAGATGCGCGGCGTCTGGGCGGACCCGGACCGGTTCTTCCAGACCTATTTCACCACATACAAGGGCAGCTATTTCACCGGCGACGGCTGCCGCCGGGACGATGACGGCTATTACTGGATCACCGGGCGCGTCGACGACGTCATCAACGTGTCCGGCCATCGCATGGGCACCGCCGAGGTCGAAAGCGCGCTGGTGCTGCACGAGGCGGTCGCGGAGGCCGCCGTCGTCGGCATGCCGCACGACGTCAAGGGTCAGGGCATCTATGCCTATGTCACGCTCAACGCCGGACGCGACGGATCGGACGACCTGCGCAAGGCGCTGATCGCATGGGTGCGCCAGGAGATCGGGCCGATCGCGACGCCGGACAAGCTGCAATTCGCGCCTGCCCTGCCCAAGACGCGTTCGGGCAAGATCATGCGCCGCATCCTGCGCAAGATCGCCGAGGGCGACGTGACCAGCCTGGGCGATACGTCGACGCTGGCGGACCCGGCGGTGGTCGAGGACCTGGTCGCAAACCGGGTGACGTGAACCGGCTGACGTAAACCGGCCCGTCGAAGCGCCGGATGCGGACGGCACGCATCGTCTGCTAGCGCGCGCCCTCGTCGACGTCCGGCGCGTCTTCGGCATCGGCGACCCCGCGGTCCAGCGCCGCCTCGTCGCGCGCCAGCGCTTCCGCGTCTTGGGCGAAGATCCCGAAGCGCGCCGCGACGTCGGGGGCGTAGCGCAACAGATCCGGTCGCAGCTTCAGCAGACTCACGTCCTTCGCCTTGCCCTCCATCATCACGTCGAACACCAGCCCGTCGGCCATCCGCATGAAGGTCGCAAATTCGAACGGGTTGGTGAAATCGGCATGGCCGGTCCAGATCGGCGGACGCAGCACCGTCTTCACGCGCGCATTCGCCTTCACAGGCGCCTTGGTCACTTCGCCCTTGCGCGTCACCTTGCCGCTCGCCCGGTCCCGCGCCGTCACCTTCTGCCTGATCTCGCGCATTTCGGTGCGCGGCGAGGAAAAGTGAATCTTGGGGCGCACCCCGTCGGGCCAGGTCGCGAGAAAACGCTCCAGCGTCGCGCGCATCTCCAGCCCTTCGGGGTTCAGGCACCAGAAATGCTGATAGTCGAAGATCAGCCGGACGCCCGTATGTTCGTGGATCCACAAGGCGTCGGCGGCGGAAAAGCGGATGTCGTCATTCTCCAGCACCAGCCGCCGCCGGACATGGTCGGGACAGGCGCGCCACCCCTCGATCCAGCGGGCGCGGCTCGCCTCATGGTCGTCGTAGACGCCACCGACATGCGTCACCATAACCGCTTCGTCGTTCAGCCCCATGCGGTCGAGCATCTCCGCCTGGCTCGACAGGTCCCAGATGCTCTTGCGCGTCAGTTCGGCGTCCGGGCTGTTGAGCAGCACATATTGCGACGGATGAAACGACAGCCGCATGTCCAGCGCGCGTGCCTTCGCGCCGAACGCGCGCAACTCCGCATCGCTCTCCGCGACCATCGCGTGGAATTGCGGCATGTCGGGATGGGTGGCGTAGGGCGCGAGGTCCGACGAGAGGCGGTACATGTCGAGCCGTTCGCCATGCAGATAGTCGAGGATCCGGTCGACATCCTCCAGCGAGCATTTGAGGTGCGGGCCTTTCTGCCAGCGCCTCGTGTCGTTGCTCTTGAGGCCGGGCTTGCCCATCACCTTGACCGGAAAGCCTAATCTGAGCGGGCGTGCGGGATCTGTCATGCTTCCATGAACGAGCGCGCGCCGCACCGGTTGCTCCGGCATCGCAGCATCGTTAGGCACGGCGGCCAAGGGAGACGAACCGCGTGACCATCGCAAGCAGGATCGGCTGGATCATCCTCGCCCTGATCGGCGCCGGTGCGCTGGCGGTGATCGCCACCGCCCGCGGCGAGGCGATCAGCGCGATCTGGATCGTCGTCGCAGCGGTGTCGGTCTACCTCATCGCCTATCGCTTCTATTCCCTGTACCTCGCCCGCGTCGTCGTCGGACTCGATCCGTCGCGGCCGACGCCTGCGGTGCGGCATCCCGACGGGCTGGACTTCGTTCCGACCGACCGGCGCGTGCTGTTCGGCCACCATTTCGCCGCCATCGCCGGCGCGGGGCCGCTGGTCGGGCCCGTGCTCGCCGCGCAGATGGGTTATCTGCCGGGCATGCTCTGGATCCTCGCGGGGGTCGTGCTGGCTGGCGCCGTGCAGGACTTCATGGTCCTGTTCCTGTCGATGCGCCGCGACGGTCGCTCGCTCGGCGAACTGATCCGCATGGAGATGGGCGCGGTGCCGGGCACGATCGCGCTGTTCGGCGCCTTCATGATCATGGTCATCATCCTGGCCGTGCTCGCACTGATCGTGGTGCGGGCGCTGGCGAACAGTCCCTGGGGCATGTTCACGGTCGCCGCGACGATCCCGCTCGCGCTGCTGATGGGCATCTATACGCGCTGGATCCGCCCGGGTCGGATCGGCGAGGTGTCGCTGCTCGGCCTTGCCGGGCTGATCCTCGCGATCGTCTATGGCCAGGATGTCGCGGCATCCGCGGCCTGGGCGCCGTGGTTCACCTACACGCCGATTCAACTCTGCTGGATCCTGATCGGCTATGGCACGGTGGCGTCGCTGCTGCCGGTCTGGCTGCTGCTCGCGCCACGCGACTATCTGTCCACCTTCCTCAAGATCGGCGCGATCGCGGCGCTGGCGATCGGCATCGTCATCGTCGCGCCGCCGATGCGGATGCCCGCGCTGACGACCTTCATCGACGGCAGCGGCCCGGTCTGGTCGGGATCGTTGTTCCCGTTCCTGTTCATCACCATCGCCTGTGGCGCCGTGTCCGGCTTCCACGCGCTGATCGCCAGCGGCACCACACCCAAGCTGATCGCGAGCGAGGGCGATGCCCGCTTCATCGGCTATGGCGCGATGCTGATGGAAAGCTTCGTCGCGATCATGGCGCTGGTCGGCGCCTCGATCATCGATCCCGGCGTCTATTTCGCGATGAACAGCCCGGTTGCGGTGGTCGGCACCGATGCCGCCAGCGCCGCGGCCGCGGTCACTGCCATGGGGTTCCACATCGATGCCGCGACGATCGCATCGACGGCGAAGGACGTCGGGGAGACGACGATCATCAGCCGCGCGGGCGGCGCCCCGACGCTGGCCGTCGGCATGGCGCAGATCTTCAGTCACCTGATCGGCGGGCGCGCGATGATGGCCTTCTGGTATCATTTCGCCATCCTGTTCGAAGCCTTGTTCATCCTCACCGCGGTCGACGCCGGGACGCGGGCGGGACGTTTCATGTTGCAGGACCTGATCGGACTGGCGGTGCCGCGCTTCCGCAATGCGACGTCCTTCGGACCGGGCCTGATCGGCACCGCGCTGTGCGTCGCCGCCTGGGGCTTCTTCCTCTATCAGGGCGTCACCGACCCTCTGGGCGGCGTCAACACGCTGTGGCCGCTGTTCGGCATTTCCAACCAGATGCTCGCCGCGGTCGCGCTGGTGCTGGCAACGGTCGTGCTGTTCCGCATGAAGCGCGAACGCTACGCCTGGGTGACCATCCTGCCCGCAACGTGGCTGGTGCTGTGCACGGTGACCGCCAGCCTGATGAAGCTGTTCGCCGGCGACCCGAAGGTCGGGTTCCTCGCCCATGCGGCGCGCTTCGCGGACGCCGCCGCCAGCGGACAGGTGCTGGCGCCGGCGAAATCGCTCGCCGAGATGCACCGTATCGTCATGAACGATCGCATCGATGCGGCGCTGTGCACGCTGTTCCTCGGCGTGGTAGTGTCGATCATCGGCTATGGCGTGCGAACCTGCCTGGCCGCGCGCCGGATCGATGCGCCGAGCATGTGTGAAATCTCCGACGCGGCGATGGCGGCGGAATGACCGCCTCCGCCCTGTGGCACGCGATGGCCGCCACCGCACGGCTGATGGTCGGCGTGCCGTCGTACGAGGGCTATGTCGCGCACATGGCCGCCGCGCATCCCGATCGGCCGGTGATGAGCCGGGACGCGTTCTTCCGCAATCGACAGGAGGCGCGCTACGGCGGCCGCAACGGCGGGAAATGCTGTTAGCGACGGTGATCGCTCTCCGTTCTCGCCGGCCTGTCATGGGTAATGGAGGGCCGCACCACCCGAACGGAGGTCAGCGCCTCGTTCGCGGCAGCGGCCCGAGCTATCGCGAGGCGCCCCGAGTTGAGTCAGGCGGACGCGCACAGCCGATGCAGGATCGTGCCCGCACCCAGCATCGATCGCGATGCGGCGACCGGCGCTCGTCCGGCACGCCTCATCGCGACGCCGACGTTCAGCCCAACAGCATAAACGTCATGGCACAGATCGACAATGCCGCGCCGCTTGCGCAGCAGAGCATCCCGAAACCGCACTGGCACAAGGTCGGCTGATACCGGTCCACAGCACCTCTCCCGTCCGCCACTCTAACGGCGGCACGGTGTCAGGCTAACACATGCATCACGGCGCGCAACAGCCAAGGTTAGCTGCGGTGCAGCGCCTCCTGCCGATCCAGCGCAGCCAGCATCTTGGTCAGCGAACCGCCGAGGTTGCGCCGTTCCTCGGCCGTCAGCGTCCCGAACACGCCGTTGATCAGATCCTGCCGCAAGGGTTCGGTTTCACCGGTCACGCGCCTGCCCTGCTCGGTAATCGACACCTGCTTGACCCGTCGATCCCGGCCGTCGGGGGTCCGCGTCACCAGACCGTCACGCTCCAGTCCATCGATCGCCTCCGTCACCGTGCGGGGCGCATTGTCAAAGAATTCGGCGATGTCGGCAGCCCGCGCCGGACCGTGCCTGGCGAGGTACAGGAGGAGCTTGGTACGCGCGAGCGACGCACCCTGATCGGCCATTCGGCGGTCCATCAGGCGGTGCATCCGCAGGAAAAGGCGAAACAGATCGCTCGCGAGGGGCTCAAGTTCGGTCATATGTGAGGACCCTCATTAAATGGTCTTGCGCAATGCTGCAAGTGCGAGCATCTAGGCGGCGATTTTCCGATCCGAAAAGATGATGCTCATGGCCGACGACCACGCCCAGCAGGACGAACACACGCATGACGACGCGGCAAACGAGGCCGAGTCGGCCGACGCCACGGCCAAGCCGTCGCCGCTCAGGAACCCGCGGGTCCGGATCATTCTGGTGCTGGTCGTCGCCGCGGCGGTGATCGCCGGGGTGCTGTGGTACGTGCATTATCAGAGCGTCGGCAAATATATGCAGGGCACCGACGACGCCTATTTCCAGGCGGATGCGGTGACCGTGTCGCCGAAGGTGTCGGGCTATGTCGACAAGGTCTTCGTCGCCGAAAACCAGCGGGTGAAGGCGGGAACGCCGTTGCTCCAGATCGACGCGCGCGACTATCGCGCGCAGGCCGCGCAGGTCGAGGCGCAGATCGACGTCGCCCGCGCGAATGCGCAGGGCGTCCGCGCCCAGATCCGCGAACAGCAGGCCGCGGTCGACAAGGCGCGATCGGACCTTGCCGCCGCGCGCAGCGACGCCGCTTTCGCCCATGCGGAGGTCGTTCGCTACCAGCCGCTGGCGGCAAGCGGCGCAGAGACGCGCGAAAAGCTGTCGCAACTGGTCAATCAGGCGCGTCAGGCGGATGCGCAGGTCGCCGCGGCCAACGCGGCCTTGACCAGCGCTTCGCGGCGCATCGGCACCTTGCAGGCCCAGGTGCAGCAGGCGCAGGCGCAGGGTCAGGCCAGCCGCGCGCAATTGCAGGCCGCCAACGTCAATCTGGGCGCGACCATCCTGCGCGCCAGCATCGACGGCCGCATCGGCGACAAGACGGTGCGTGTCGGCCAATTCGCCCAGGCCGGCACTCGCCTGATGTCGGTGGTTCCGGTCCAGCAAATCTATGTCGAGGCGAATTTCAAGGAAACGCAGATCGGCCTGATGCGCATCGGACAACCGGTGACGCTCGGGGTCGATTCGCTGCCCGGCGTCGAGATCCACGGCCGCGTCGAAAGCATCTCGCCCGGCACCGGCGCGCAATTCTCGCTGCTGCCGCCGCAGAATGCGACGGGCAATTTCACGAAAATCGTCCAGCGCGTGCCGGTCCGCATCGCGATCGATGCGGGCGCCGAGACCCGCCAATTGCTGGTGCCCGGCATGTCGGTGGACGTGACCGTCGATACCCGCTCCGCCAAGGGATCGGTGCAGCGCGTGCGTGACGAACAGGACCGCCACAACGAACAGCGCGGCCGATGAGCAGCGCGGCGGCCTCGGCGCCCGGCAGCTCGAGAGCCGAACGCACGGCGTCGACCGCGACGCCGGAGCGCGCCGATCTCGGCGCGTGGCTCGCGGTTGCGGCGGGGAGCCTCGGCGCGTTGATGGCGACGCTCGACATCTCGATCGTCAATTCGGCACTGCCGGTGATCCAGGGCGAGATCGGCGCGAGCGGGACCGAGGGTACGTGGATCGCGACCTCCTACCTCGTCGCCGAGATCATCATCATCCCGCTCTCCGCCTGGCTTGAGCGGGTGCTCGGCCTGCGCACGTTCCTGTTGATCGCATCGATGCTGTTCACCGCCTTTTCGGTCGTCTGCGGCCTGTCGACGACGCTGACGATGATGATCATCGGCCGCGCCGGCCAGGGCATTACCGGCGGCGCGCTGATCCCCACCGCGATGACGATCATCGCGACGCGGCTGCCCCGGTCGCAGCAACCGATCGGCACCGCGCTCTTCGGCGTCACCGCCATCCTGGGACCGGTGCTCGGCCCGCTGATCGGCGGCTGGCTGACCGAGAACGTCAGCTGGCATTACGCCTTCTTCCTCAACGTGCCGGTCGGCGCGCTGCTGCTCGTCCTGCTGCTCGTCGGCCTGCCGCACCAGAAAGCGCACCTGAACGAACTGCTGAAGGCCGACTGGCTCGGCATTGCGGGCCTCGCGCTCGGGCTCGGCGGCCTGACCGTCGTGCTGGAAGAGGGGCAGCGCGAACAATGGTTCCAGTCCGCGCTGATTATCAAGCTGACGGCGTTGACGCTGTTCGGCCTCGCCATGCTGTTCGCCGGGCAGTTCGTCTCTCGCAAGCCGGTGGTGAAGCTGCGCCTGCTGCTCGACCGCCAGTTCGGCAGCGTCGCGATCATGGGGCTGGTGCTCGGCATGGTGCTATACGGCAGCAGCTACGTCATTCCCCAGTTCCTCGCCGCCATCGCCGACTATAACGCGCTCCAGTCCGGCAAGGTCGTCTTGCTCAGCGGGATCCCGAGCCTGTTGATGATGCCGCTGGTTCCGATCATGATCCGTCATCTCGACATCCGGCTGGCGGTCGGCACCGGATTGCTGCTGATGGCGCTCAGCTGCCACCTCGACACGACGCTGACCGCGCAATCGGTGGGCAGCGCCTTCACCGAATCGCAGCTGCTGCGCGGCGTCGGCACGATCCTGGGCTTCGTCTTCCTCAACCAGGCGGCGATCGCATCCGTGCGGCCGGACGAGGCCGGGGATGCGGCCGGCCTGTTCAGCGCCGCGCGCAACATCGGCGGCTCGTTCGCGCTCGCCGGCATCGCCACCTTGCAGGATCAGCGCAGCTATCTGCACAGCCGCCGCCTCGACGATCTGCTCAACGCCAATTCTGTCGCCTTGCAGGATTATCTCGCCGGTTCGGCGCGCAGCCTCGGCAGCGCGGGCGCGGCGCTGCGCGCGCTCGGCGGCACCATCCAGCGCGAGGCACTGGTGATGACCTACAACGATCTGTTCTGGCTGCTGTCGGTCGGCATTTGCCTGGTCGTGCCGCTTGTTCTGTTCCTGCGCCCGCTGCCGCAAGGCGGCCCCGTGGCGATGCATTGAGACGATGATGCGCAACCTCCCCCTGCTCTCCCTCCCCCTGCTCTCCCTCACCGTGGCTTCCGCACTCGCGCTGGGCGCCTGTACCGTCGGCCCGAACTATGCGGGGCCGCCCCGTACGCTGTCCGACGGGGGCGCCGGCACCGGCTTCCGCCGGGCCGGGCCGACCGCCCTCGCGACCGCACCCGGGGTGGCGGCGTGGTGGACTGAGCTCAACGACGCGACGCTCACCGATCTGGAAGCGCGGGCGCTGGCGGCCAATCCGAACATCGCCGTGGCGCAGGCCCGGTTGCACCAGGCGCGGGCATCCTTGCGGCTGGAGCGGGCGAACGGCGCGCCCAGCGCCAACGCGTCCGCGACCTATCTGCACGCCCGCCTTCCCGGCATTGATCTCGGCGGCGCGACCGGATCGGGCAGCGGCGGGGCCGCGTCCGGCAGCGGCGGGTCTTCGTCGGGCGCTAGCGCGAGTGCGGTCGATTTCTACAACGTCGGTTTCGATGCCAGCTGGGAGATCGATCTGTTCGGCGGTCGTCGCCGCTCGGTCGAGGCCGCCCGCGCGCAGGCGGAGGCCGCGGAGGCCGATGTCGCCGACGCGCAGGTCAGCCTGACGGCGGAGGTCGCCCAGGCCTATGTCAACCTGCGCGATCGGCAACGACGGATCGGCCTGTCGCAACAATCCGCCCGCATGCAGCAACAGATGCTGGCGCTGACCCAGCAACGTTTCGATCGTGGCGCGGCATCGGCGCTGGACGTCGAACGGCTGCGCGGCCAGGTCGAGGCGACAAATGGCCAGATCGTGCCGTTACAGGCCGAACTGGAAAGCTACCTCGACGCGCTCGCGGTGCTCACCGGGCAGGAACCGGGCGCGCTCGATGCCCTGCTGGCGCCCGCCGCGCCGGTGCCGCTGCCGCCGGCTCAGGTCGCGGTCGGCGACCCCGCGGCCTTGCTGCAGCGCCGGCCCGACATCCGCGCCGCCGAGCGCCAGCTGGCTCAGCGCACCGCCCGGATCGGCGTCGCCGATGCCGCCCGCTTCCCGCGGCTGAACCTGCTGGGGCTGATCGGCCTGGGCGGCACGCAATTGTCGGATATCAGCCCCGACAAGCTCACCGCGATCGCCGCGCCGATGTTGCAGTGGAATTTCCTCGACTTCGGCCGCAATCGTGCCCGCCTCAATCAGGCCGAGGCGCAGCGCGACGAGGCAGAGGCGCAATATCGCGGCACCGTGTTGCGTGCGTTGCAGGATGCCGAGGATTCGCTGTCCCGGTTCGGCCATCGCCGCGAGACCGTCGCCAGCCTGGCCCGCAGCAAGGCGAGCGCCGACCGGGCCGCCGCGCTGATGCAGCAGCGGTTCCGCGCGGGCACCGCGACGCTGATCGACACGCTCGATGCCGAACGCCAGCGCGTCGCGGCGGATCAGAACCTGTCCGCCGGGATCGCCGGGCTGACCGGCGACTTCGTGTCGCTGCAAAAGGCGCTGGGCCTCGGCTGGAGCGCCCCCGCCCCGTCTTGACGATCAGCGGACCAGGAAGGGGAAGGTGAGCGTGAAACTGCTAGCCGCCTTCATCGCGCCGCGCGGCCGGAACCGGACCTGCGTGATCTGCGCCTCGGACGCGCGGTTGCCGGCGGTCGGCGCATAGGTCCAGCTGCCGCCGTTATCGGCGGAAAAATCGACGTCGTCGCTCGTGCTGCCCGGCGCGGCATAGGTCAGCGCGGCACCCGAAGCCGGCGATCCGTCGGTGAAGCCGATGACCGTCGGCGATGTCGTGCCGTCGCCATCCAGCGCGATGCTAGTCTTGGCGGGCACCTTGTAGATCACCGCGATCGATCCGTCGTCGAGCGCCACCAGATCGGGATTGCGCACCACCAGGCTGGTCCGCCCCTTGCTGCCGGGCAGGGCCAGCGGGCGGCCGGTGCCGTTGACGGAATCCCATGTGGTGATCGAGCTGAGCGCGATCGTCATGTCCTGTGCGGCGACATTGAGGTTGACGGTGACGACGCTGCTCCCCGTTCCCGTATCCAGCGTTCCGACGCAATTGCCGAGCGCGTAGACGCCCTTGCACAGCTTCCAGTCCCAGGTGATCGTGATCGTGTCGCTGTACGTGCCGATCGACGGGATCGGCCCGCTGGGCACCTTGATATAGAGCGGCAGCGCCGCGCTGCTGCCGCCGAGCAGCCCCAGCACGTTCAGCAGGTTGTTCTGCATATAGTCGACGGTGACACCGGGCGTCAGCGGGACGGTCGCACCGCTGTCGGCATAGGCCGTATAGCCGATCAGCTGCCCCCCCTTCTTCAACTTGCCGTTGTTGAGGCTGGACAGCGTCCCGCGAAGGTAGTTGCCGCCGATAAGTACGATGAAGCTCGTATCGCAGGTGATGCCCGCCGCGCCGGGGACGATCGGCACCTTGCCGCCGTTTACCGCTGCCGGCGAAAACGGGCCGGCGTTGAGCGTGGCCGGAACGCTGGTCGTGCAGGCCGGCGCGGCCAGCACCGGCGCCGATGCCATGCCCCACAGCAACGCTGCGATTGCGCCGATCAGGCGCGCAATGCGGGCATATGTCATCCATCCTCCAGCGCGGTCCGCGAACGTGGCCACGACATGAGCGGCATGGAGTAAATGGCGTGTTACGAAGTCGATGTGGGGCTATCGGGCGGCGTTCCGCGCCATTTTGGTCTGCAATCGGCCGCGACACCGAAAGGGTGCCGCGGCGATGCGGGTCGATCAGCGCCCGACCGCGTCCTTGATCGCATCGGCGGCCTTGGCAAGCAGACCCTTCTCCGCTTCCTCGGCCTCGGCCTTGGTCTTGAACGCGGCGCCCTCCGGTTCGGCTGGCGGCGCGTAGACCGAGAACAGCTTCAGGTCGCCGGAGCCCTTGTTGATCACATTGTGTTCGGCACCCTTCGGCACGACCACAAGGTGATTGGCGGTCGCCGTGGTCCGATGCCCGTCGATCACCACCTGCGCCTCGCCCTGCACGATGAAGGTCGTCTGGTCGGCCGGGTGCGTTTCCATGCCGATCTCTTCGCCGGCGGGGATGCTCATCAGCACGATCTGCACCTTGGCATCGCGATACACTTCCTTCTGCCAAAGCGTGTTGCCGCTCGCCAGTTCGACCATATCCTTGTTGAAGATCGCCATCGTTCGCTCCAGTGATGTTGCCAGGGCCCGACGAACGGAGCGCGTCCGCGTTCCCTCGTTCAGTCCGGCGGCTGCAATCGGTCGGCAAGGTCCATCAGGTCGCGCGCGGCGTCCCGGTCCACGGCATCCTTGAACACCGTGTCGAGTTCGGGGGCGGCGTCGAGCATGTACAGCAGCGTCCACAGGGCGAAGCGACGCGCGCGATCGCGCTCCAGGCCCAGGTCGACGCGCATCCGCTCGATCCCGGCCGCCAGCGCCGCAGCCGGCGCCACCGACAGATCGTCGGTTCCGAAATAGTGCCGCATCTGGTCGTCGAGGTTCATGACGCCGGTCTAGCGCAGGCGGAGGCGACATCAACCCGCTGCGGCGTTCCGACCGTCCGGCTTGTCAGGCGCCGGCCTTTCGAAGATGGGGCGGCGTCCGAGGCATCTCGCTCGCCCGGAGGGAACATCGGGCAAGCCCCGGCGCTTTGCGCACCGGGCGCATTCATCGCGCATCACGAAAGAGGTTTTATGGCCGCCGACAGGCTCGATATCGACATCGCCACCATCCAGGACAACCCGACGGAGCGTCAGGTCGAATTCTCCGGAGAGGTCGATGCGGAGGAATTGCAGTTCGCCGTACAATATGACGTGCTGGAAGCGCTGAGCGGCGATGCTCCCGAAGAGGATGACGCAGTCGAGATGTTCAACCGCTTCGCCGACGAGATCGCCGAAGCCGGGCTTGCCGCCCTGGCGCGCAGTTCGGACCAGTCGCTGGTCCTGATCAGCGAAAACGACCTGGAATGATCGTATGACGGAAATGGGGCGGCGCCTCGGATGCGCCGCCCCTTGCCGGTTATTCGGACGCCGCGGCCGTGTCCTTCGGCTGGGTTGCCGATTTCGCGGCCTTGCGCGCCGGCTTTGCGGCGGTCGTTCCGCTCTGCACCTTCTGGCCGGGTTTGCGGCCCAGCCCGATCGTCTTCGCCATCGCGCTGCGGCTCTCGCTATAGGCGGGCGCCACCATGGGATAATCGGCCTTCAGGCCGTAACGCTGCCGATAATCGTCGGGCGTCAGGCCATGCGTGGCCAGATGACGACGCAGCGTCTTGTACGACTTGCCATCGATCATCGAGATGATGTGCTCGCGCGATGCCAGCGATTTGCGCGCCGACACCGCCGGCGTGAATTCCTGCGTGGCAGTCGTGTTGTCCTCATCGGCGGGCAAGGCGAGCCGCTCGACCGCGGCGTACATCGACTGGAGAAACGCGGGCACGTCATCGGCAGAGGTGCGCGTGTTGGGATTGCTGAGCCAGGCAATGGTGAGCTCGGTCGCAAGCTCTACCGCTTTGGGTTCGTTGGTCATAGGTCACTCTTCATGTCGGACGGTGATTGTGCCGACGCGCTGGGGGGCTTGACGGCACGGTCTTCATCGACTTTGCGCGCCAAAAAGTCAAAGAGCGATTGACTTGGGTGTGCCAATTACAACGCGTGAATAGTAGCCACCGCTTCGCTTTTCCGCCCCTGCCTTTTTAAATGCCGGGTTCGAAGCGCTCGAGACTGAAATACGGCCGCCATCATCATTACGGCCGATCGCGTCCTTTATCCGCGATACACCGTGACTTTCCGGACGACGCGGCGCGACTCATTCGTCCCATTCGGCTGGCGTTCGAAATGGGTCGGCCATCGCCGGATGGCGGGGGCGGGACATTGGGTGAAAGAAGGCCGCTGCTTCGTCGCACATCGACCAGGGCCGACGATCGCGCCGGGCCGGCCGAAGTCACGGACCGGCCCGAGCCGTCCGTCGCGATCCCGTGCCGCAAGAATGATTGGTCGGGGCGACAGGATTCGAACCTGCGACCCCCACACCCCCAGTGTGATGCGCTACCAGGCTGCGCTACGCCCCGACCGAGGGATCGTGCGGCGCGACGCCGCCGATCCCGGAGGGGGGCCTGTAGGCGCGTCGCACCGTCGATGCAAGCCGCCATTGTCCGCGCCGATGTCCGCGTCGATCGATGCCGCGCCGCGACATTGCGCGGACACCCAACCGATGCTAGCGCGCTGGCCTTCAGGAGCGGGGATCTTCCCCGCCGCACAGTCATGCATGGATCAGATGTTCATCTCCCCAGCCTATGCCCAGACCGCCGGTGGCGCCGCTGAATCGGGCGGCCTCGCCTCGCTGATCAGCTTCGCGCCGCTGCTGCTGATCTTCATCGTCTTCTACTTCCTGATGATCCGACCGCAGCAGAGCCGGATGAAGGCGCTGCAATCGGCCGTCGCCGCGGTGAAGAAGGGCGACAATGTCGTGACCGCAGGAGGCATCGTCGGCAAGGTCACGAAGGTCGAGGAAACGATCGTCGAGGTGGAGATCGCGCCGAACACCCGAATCCGGGTCGTCAAGGCGACACTGGCCGAAGTGACCAGCCCGAACTCCAAGCCGGCCAACGACTGATGCTGGACTTTCCCCGTTGGAAGGTGGTCTCCATCTGGGCGCTGCTGGCCGTGCTCTGCGCGCTCGCGATCCCGACTTTCCTTCCTGAATCGACGACGGCGAGCTGGCCGATCCATCCGCGCGTCAACAAGGGCCTCGACCTCGCCGGCGGCAGCTACCTGATGCTGGAAGCCGATACGCAGGATCTGGCTAACAGCCGGATCGAGGCGCTGCGCGAACAGATTGCAGGATCGATGCGCAACGGCACGCCGCGCATCCTGATCGGCGACATTTCGACCCGCAACAGCCAGATTAGCTTCATGCTGCGCGATCCGTCGCAGGTGGACGCCGCGCGCGAGCGGCTGCTCGGCATCACCGGTGGCGGCGCAGGCATGACCGGTCAGCGGGAATGGGATATCCAGGTCGTCGACACCAGCCGCTTCGTGCTGACGCCGACGCAGGCCGGCCTGACCCAGGCGATCAAGACCGCGATGGAGGATGCGACCGACGTCGTGCGCCGCCGTATCGACGAACTCGGCACGCGCGAACCGACGATCGTGCGTCAGGGCGACAACCGTATCCTCGTGCAGGTTCCGGGCTTGCAGAACCCGCAGGCGCTGAAGGACCTGCTCGGCAAGACCGCCCGTCTCGAATTCAAGCTGGTCGACACGACCGCGACCGACCCCGCGCAGCTCGTCAAGGGCATCGCCCCGATCGGCAGCCAGGTTCTCCCCTACCCCAAGAATCCGTCCGGCGTTCCGTTCATCGCCGTCAAGCGGTCGGTGATGATCTCGGGCGACCAATTGGCGGATGCGCGCCAGGCGTTCGACCAGCAAACCAATCAGCCCAACGTCCAGATCACCTTCAACGCCGCCGGCGGCAATCGCTTCGCCAAGGTGACGCAGGCGAACGTGCAGAAGCCGTTCGCGATCATCGTCGACAATCAGGTGATCACCGCCCCCAACATCGAATCCGCCATCCTTGGCGGGTCGGCTGTGATCAACGGCGGCTTCACGGTGCAGAGCGCCAACGAGCTGGCGATCGCGCTGCGTTCGGGCAAGCTCCCGATCAACCTGAAGATCATCGAGGAATCGACGGTCGGTCCCGATCTCGGCGCCGATTCGATCCGTGCCGGCATCCTCGCCTCCGCCGTGGCCGTGGCGCTGGTCGTCGCGTTCATGTTCGTCACCTACGGCCGGTTCGGACTCTATGCGAACCTTGCGGTGGTCATCAACGTGTTCGTCATCCTCGGCGTCCTCGCGCTGCTGAAGGGGACGCTGACCTTGCCGGGCATCGCCGGGTTCGTGCTGACGATCGGCACCGCGGTCGACGCGAACGTGCTGATCAACGAACGGATTCGCGAGGAACGGCGCCGCGGGCGCACCGTCGTCCAGGCGGTCGAACTCGGCTACAAGGAAGCCAGCCGCACCATCTTCGAAGCCAATATGACGCACGGGATTTCCGGCATCATCATGTTCATCCTGGGCTCCGGCCCGGTGAAGGGCTTTGCGGTCGTGCTGCTGATCGGCATCGTCACTTCGGTCTTCACCGCCGTCACCTTCACGCGCATGCTCGTCGCGCAGTGGATCCGGCGCGAGAAACCCAAGACGATCAACATCTGAGGCGAAAGGCCAAGACATGCGCCTCCTGAAAATCGTACCCGACCACACCAATATCGACTTCGTACGCCTGCGCGGCCTAGCCTTCGGCCTCACGCTGGCGCTCAGCCTGCTGGCGATCGGCCTTACCGTCGCGAGGGGACTCAACTTCGGCGTCGACTTCGCCGGCGGCCTGATGATCGAGGAGAAGTTCGCGACTCCTCCCGATCAGAACAAGGTGCGCACGGTCATCGACAGTCTTGGCGTGGGCGATGCCTCGCTCCAGCAGGTCGGCGGCCCGACGACGTTCAACATCCGTCTACCGGCCCAGGGCGGCGCGGATGAAGGCGCGACCAACGCCGTCGTCAAGAAAGTCGAAACCGCGCTGGCGCAGGCGTTTCCCGGCGCGACCTTCAGCCGTTACTCGACCGTTTCCAGCAAGGTATCGGGCGAATTGATCCGCAACGGGGTCCTTGCCGTCGTTCTGGCCGTGCTTGGGATCGGCCTGTTCGCGATCGTGCGGTTCGAGTGGCAGTTCGGCGTGTCGACCATCGTCGCGATCGTCCACGATCTGTTGATGACCATCGGATTCTTTGCGGTGACGCGGTTCGAATTCGACCTCAACATCATCGCGGCCGTGCTGACGATCATCGGCTATTCGATCAACGACAAGATCGTCATCGACGACCGCATCCGTGAGAACATGCGCCGCTATCGCAAGATGGACATGCGCGAAATCATCAACCTGTCCGTCAACGAAACGCTGCCCCGCACGGTGATGACCTCGGTGACGATCCTGCTCGCGCTGATCGCGATGCTGGCGCTCGGCGGGCATGTGCTGCGCGGCTTCACCGCAGCGATGATCCTGGGCATCGTCGTGGGCACCTATTCGTCGATCTACGTGTCGTCGTCGCTGCTCATCACCCTCGGGCTGCGCGCCGAACCCACCCGTCCCGAAAAGGTCGGCCGCGGGATCGATAATGCCGAGCGCGTAGGCCCGCGCGAGGGCTGACGCGATGCGCATGGAGCGTGACAGGAAGAGCGTCGGGCCGATCGTTCGCGGCTTCGTCAACAACGGGTTTCGCGTGGAGGATAGCGTTTACCGCGCTCTGCTGCTGACGCCGCAGATGGCGACGGAAGCGACGCCGCCGCCTCTGGACGAACTGGGCGAGGAATCCCTGCGGACGCTGATCGAGATAGCACCCGAATTCATCCTGATCGGCACCGGCGCGACCCTGGTCCGCCCGCCGATCGCGCTGGTCCGCACCCTTGAGGCACGCGATATCGGCATGGAAGCGATGGACAGTCGCGCAGCGGCACGCGCCTGGGGAGTCCTGCGTGGCGAAGGCCGCAACATCGGTGCGCTTCTCTACCCGCTCGACGCCTGAGCCGTTCGCCCGCCGCTCTGGAGCTTGGCCATCGGGCGGTGCGGATCTTCGACAGGCGCGATCATACCAGCACGGCGAGCCGAGCGCGCGACAACCAGACACACCAGCGTGTTCGGTTCGCGCTTGGCGACCGTCGCTGATCGCAGGGGTTCAATCAAGGTTCGTCCAGCGTGGCATGTCTGCGCTCCCTCCCGGCGGCGACTCCCGGCGCCCCTCCCCGACAACGCCGGGGTAGCGTCGCCGGGTCGCTCGCGCTCCGCTTAGACCCTGGAAGTTCCGGGATAGGCAAACAGTGCATCGCCGCCGGTGGCGAGCGTGATCGTCTCGCTGCCCGTCACGGTCACGCACTGGCCGGCGGCAAAGCTGACGTCCGCCACGCTGCCGGATCCGCTGATCGGGACCAGCCAACCGGTGCGTCCCTCTTCCAGCGCCACGACGTGCTGCCCCGCCGACCAGCGCTCCAGCACGAACTTCGGACCTTCGACCAGGATGGCACGATCGTCGGCCACGATGCCGGGCGATGTGATCGGCTGGTAGGGCGTCAGGTGGGACACGGCGACGCCATCATCCAGATGCAATTCCCGATCGCTGCCATAATCGTACAGTCGATAGGTAATTTCGGAATTCTGCTGCACCTCGATCAGAGTCAGCCCGGCGCCGATCGCGTGGATCGTCCCGGATGGTGCGTAGTAAAAATCGTCCACCTTGATCGGCACCCAGTCCAGATCGCCTTCGATGCTGCCGTCCTGTGCATCCGCGCGCAGCCGTTCGGCGGTCATCGGCGCCTTGGGACCGAGCGCGATCGTGGAATCGGGAGCGGCGGCGAGGATCGTCCAGCATTCGTCCTTGCCGCGCGGCAAGCCGCGGGCGTGCGCCTGTTCGTCGTCCGGATGTACCTGAACCGACAGCTTCTGTCCGGTAAACAGGTACTTGATCAACAGTTCTGGTGTCGTGTCACCCGGTTCCTGAAACCAGACCTCGCCGATCGGCGCACCATCGGCGGGCGCATCCTCGAACCCGAAACCCAGATCGTGCCGGCCCCATGGCTTTTCGACGCGATGGGTGTGGAGCAACGTAGCGGGCATGCCGGTCCTTTCGAGATCGTAACCAGAGTGCGTAACCTGCGACGGAGGGGATTGTTCGCGAGGCCGCGGTTACGCTAAGAGCCTTAGCCGATGCGTACCCCACAGTCCAAGGCGCTTGCCGCAGCGCTGATCGCCACCCTCGCGCTGCCCATCGCGGGCTGCGCCCGCAATCGTGCGAAATCCGACCTGCCCTATGTCGCGCGCGACGTGGGCACGCTCTATTCCACCGCCCGCAAGCGGCTGGACCAGGGGCGCTACAAGGAGGCGGCGGTGCTGTTCGACGAGGTGGAGCGTCAGCACCCCTATTCGATCTGGGCGCGCCGGGCGCAGCTGATGAGCGCGTTCAGCTATTATTTGAACCGTGACTATACCGAATCCATCCAGTCGTCGCAGCGCTTCCTGTCCGTCCATCCCGGCAACCGTGATGCCCCTTATGCCTATTACCTCGTCGCGCTGAGCTATTACGAACAGATCCGCGACGTGACGCGCGACCAGAAGATCACGCGGCAGGCGCTGGACGCGCTCGGCGAACTGACCCGGCGTTACCCCAACACGCGCTACGCCTCCGACGCGCGGCTGAAGATCGACCTCGTCAACGATCACCTTGCCGGCAAGGAGATGGAGATTGGCCGCTTCTACGAGACGCGCGGTCAATGGCTCGCCGCCTCGCTGCGCTTCCGCACGGTGATCGACAAATATCAGACCACGACACACACGCCCGAGGCGCTGATGCGCCTGACCGAGGCGTATCTGTCGCTCGGCCTACCGGACGAGGCGCAGAAGGCCACGGCCGTGCTCGGCGCCAATTATCCGGGCAGCGACTGGTACGATCACGCCTACAAGCTGATGCAGAAGCATCCGCCCCAGGCCGTTGCCGCCATCGCGCCGGGTCAGCCGATCGTGCCGGTCGGCACGCCGGGTGCGCAGCCGCAGTCGCTGCCGGGCGAATCGAACGCCGCCACGCCGAAGGCCGAAGCGCCGGGCAGGCCCACCCCGGTCGCGCCGAGCGGCGGCACGACGGGCACGCCCGCGCCGACCACCGAAACGCCGACCACCTGAACGAGGCCGCCGTGCCCTTTCCCGATGCGTTCGGGCGGGGGCGCGGCGGACAGCGGTGACGATCTGCGCTGCCGTGATACTTTCCCCGCGGGCAGGAACATTTAAGGATCAACATCGTCGGACGGTCGCGCTATATCGGGCGCAATGCTGACCGCGCTATCCATCCGCGATGTGGTTCTGATCGAGGCGCTGGACCTCGAATTCGGGGCCGGGCTCGACGTGCTCACCGGTGAAACCGGCGCCGGTAAATCGATCCTGCTCGACGCGCTCGGACTGGCACTGGGCGGGCGCGGCGAGACCGGGCTGGTCCGGCACGGCGCGGCACAGGCGGTGGTGACGGCATCCTTCGATCCCCCAACGGGCCCGCTCGCCGCGCTGCTCGAAGACAATGGCGTCGAGGTCGAGCCGGGCGAGCCGCTGCTCGTCCGGCGTATCGTCAAGGCCGATGGCGGCAGTCGCGGCTTCGTCAACAACCAGCCCGCCGGTGCCGCATTGCTGCGCGAAATGGCGCCGATGCTGGTCGAGATCCACGGCCAGCACGACGATCGTGGCCTGCTCAATCCGCGCGGCCACCGCGCCTTGCTCGACAGCTTCGGTCGGGTCGATCCTGGCGACACCGGGCGCGCATGGTCGGTGCTTCGCGACGCCGAGGCGCGGCTGGCCGAGGCGCGTGCCGACATCGAAACCGCGGCGCGCGATCGCGAATGGCTGGAGCACGCTGTCGGCGAACTGACCGCGCTGGCGGCGGAGCCGGGGGAAGAGGAAGCCCTGGCAGACAAGCGTCGCGGCATGCAGCGCGCCGAGAAGGTCGCGGACGAACTGGCCGCGATCGACGACTATCTGGAAGGGTCGGACGGCGGGCTGGCGCAACTGCGACAGGCGGCACGCGTGCTGGAACGGATCGCGCAGGATCATGCGTCGCTCGGCGAGGCGCTCGCGGCGATCGATCGCGCGGTGATCGAGGCGGCGGTGGCGGAGGAGCATCTGGCAGAGGCGCGGCGCGACCTCGCCTTCGATCCGCGGGCGCTCGAAGAGGACGAGGCACGGCTGTTCGAGCTGCGCGGCATGGCGCGCAAGCACAGGGTGCAGCCCGACGATCTGGCCGCACTCACGCAGGAACTGGCGACCCGGCTGGAACGGCTCGACGCGGGCGAAGGCGGCATCGCGCTGCTGGAGACCGCCGTGACGGCGGCCCGCGCGAATTACGAGGCGGCGGCCGATATCCTGTCGCAGCGGCGCCATGCCGCCGCACAGCGGCTCGACACCGCGGTGGCGGGCGAGCTGGCGCCGTTGAAGCTCGACGCGGCGCGCTTCCGCACGGTGGTGGTGCCGCTCGGCCGCGACGGCTGGTCGGGGCACGGCAAGGACCGCGTCGAGTTCGAGATCGCGACCAATCCGGGCGCGCCCTTCGCGCCGCTCACCAAGATCGCGTCGGGGGGCGAGCTGTCGCGCTTCATCCTCGCCCTGAAGGTGGCACTGGCCGAGGAAGGCGGCGCGGCGACGATGATCTTCGACGAGATCGATCGCGGCGTCGGCGGCGCGGTGGCGAGCGCGATCGGCGAGCGGCTCGCACGGCTCGCCGAGCATACGCAGTTGCTGGTGGTGACGCATTCACCGCAGGTCGCGGCGCGCGGAGCGGAGCATCTGCTGATCGCCAAGAGCCACGACGGCACCGTCACCCGCACCGGCGTCCGCATCCTCGCCGAGGCGGAGCGGCGCGAGGAAATCGCGCGCATGCTGTCGGGTGCGACCGTTACCGACGAAGCCCGGGCGCAGGCGGAACGGCTGCTGGAGGCGGCCTGAGCGGCTGGACGCGCTCAGGCCGATGGATGTGGCCCTGTCGGCTGGCGGCTCGACGGGCAGCGCGACTAGGTTCTCCCGCCACGCCCGTGGTTTCGCCAGACACCCGCGCGGGGCGCTGGCGAGTAGCACGGGTATCGCCCCCGCCCCCGGCCGTCACGGCATCGCGGACGCGGCCCGGAACACCGCGTCAGGTCGCGCCGGTGCCGCCGTTCGCGCCGAAGGTGCTGCCGGTGGTGAAGCTCATCCCCGGATCGGCCAGCGTCACGTACAGGCCGGCGAGCTCCGCGGGCTGTCCCGCCCGGCCCAGCGGCGTGTCCTGGCCGAACTTGCCCATCTCGCCCGGCAACTGCCCGCCGGCCACCTGAAGCGGCGTCCAGATCGGTCCGGGCGCGACCGCGTTGACGCGGATGCCCTGCTTCGCCACCTGTTTGGCCAATGCCTTGGTGAAGATCAGGATGCCGCCCTTGGTAGTGGCATAGTCGAGCAATTCCTCCTCCGGCATCACCGAGTTGACCGACGCGGTATTGATGATCGTCGAGCCGGGCTTCATCAGCGGGATCGCCGCCTTCGACAAATGGAACATCGCATACAGGTTGGTTTTCATCGTCCGGTCGAACTGTTCGGCGCTGATCTCGGCGATCGACTTCTTGGATTGCTGATAGGCGGCGTTATTGACGAGGATGTCGAGGCCGCCGAGTTCGCGGTTTGCCCGCGCGATCAGGTCGCGGCAGAATTTCTCGTCGGTCAGGTCGCCGGGGATCAGGACGACCTTGTGCCCTTCGCCACGGAGCAGTCGGGCGACATCCTGCGCGTCCGGTTCCTCGGTCGGGTAATAGTTGATCGCGACGTCGGCGCCTTCACGCGCGAACGCGATCACCGCGGCGCGGCCGATGCCCGAATCGCCCCCGGTGACCAGCGCCTTGCGGCCGGTCAGCCGCCCCGAACCGCGATAGCTGGTTTCGCCGCTGTCGGGCACCGGCCGCATGTCGCGCTGAAGCGCCGGCCATTTCTGATGCTGTTCGGGAAAGGGCTGGCTTGGGTATTTGGTCTGCGGATCGGTGACCGCCGGTCCGGCCTGAGCGAAGGCAGGGCCGGCAGCAGCCGCGGCGACGCCGGCGACGGCCGCCCCCTTGAACAGGTCTCGACGATTGGTCTGGTCGGTCATGGTGCGGCTCCGTAGCGTTCGGAGTCAAAATCGCGTGTGATGCCAGATAGTTCATCGGCATCGTCAAAATGATCCGAATGGATCGTCCGGGTCCGGCGCACGCGACGTCTTGCCCGATCCGCCCCCGCGCCGCTAACCCCGCGGGCATGACCGCCCTGCCCGACACACCGCACCATGCGGCCGCCGAACTGGAAGCGCTGGCCGCGACGATCGCCTATCACAACCAGCGATATCACGGTGACGATGCACCGGAGATCTCCGATGCCGACTATGATGCGCTGATCCGTCGCAACGCGGCGATCGAGGCGGCGTTTCCCGAGCTGGTCCGCGCCGATTCGCCCAATCGGCTGGTTGGCGCCGCCCCCGCCGGTCACCTGGCCAAGGTCCCGCATGCGCGGCCGATGATGAGCCTCGACAATGCGTTCTCTGACGAGGACGTCGCGGAATTCGTCGCTCGCGTCCGCCGGTTCCTGCGCCTTGGCGACGACGAGCCGGTGGCATTGACCGCCGAGACCAAGATCGACGGCCTGTCCTGTTCCCTGCGCTACGAGCGGGGGCGGCTGGTGCAGGCACTGACCCGTGGCGACGGGCAGGTGGGGGAAGACGTCACCGCCAACGTCCATACGATCGCCGACATTCCGCGTCGGCTGCACGGTGCCGCGCCGGAGGTGTTCGAGATCCGGGGCGAGGTCTACATGGCCAAAGCGGACTTCACCGCGCTCAACGCGCGCCTGCTCGCCGAGGTGGAGGACCCTGCCAAGGCGCGCCAGTTCGCCAACCCCCGCAATGCCGCCGCGGGATCGTTGCGCCAGAAGGATGCCGCCGTCACCGCCAGCCGGCCGCTGCGCTTCTTCGCCCATGGCTGGGGCGAGACGACTGCCCTGCCCGCCGACACGCAGGCCGGCGTCGTGGCGGCGATCCGGGATTGGGGCGTGCCGATCGCCGACGGCTTCACGCTCGCCGCGACGGTGGATGCGGCGCTTGCGGCGTATCGCGCGATCGAGGCGCGCCGGGCCGACCTGCCCTTCGACATCGACGGCGTCGTCTACAAGGTCGACCGGCTCGATTGGCAGCAGCGGCTGGGTCAGGTGGCGAAAGCGCCCCGCTGGGCCATCGCCCACAAATTTCCCGCCGAGCGTGCGCAGACCACGCTGAACGCGATCGACATCCAGGTCGGTCGCACCGGCAAGCTGACCCCGGTCGCGCGGCTGGAGCCGGTGACGGTGGGGGGCGTGGTCGTCACCAACGCGACGCTGCACAACGCCGACGAGATCGGCCGGCTGGGGGTGCACCCCGGCGACCGCGTCGTTCTGCAACGCGCGGGCGACGTGATCCCGCAGATCGTCGAGAATCTGTCGCGCGATCCGGAGCGCGCAGCCTGGCCCTTCCCGACCCATTGTCCCGAGTGCGGATCGGCGGCGGAGCGCGAGCCGGGCGAGGTCGACTTCCGCTGTTCGGGCGGCCTGATCTGTCCGGCGCAGCGCGTCGAGCGGCTGCGGCACTTCGCCTCGCGCCACGCGCTCGATATCGAAGGGCTCGGGATCACCAACATCGAGAGCTTCTTTCGCGACGGCCTGATCGATGCGCCTGCCGATATCTTTCGCCTGACCGAGGCAACGCTGCTCGCCCGCGAACGCTGGGCCGAGGTTTCGGCCCGCAACCTGATCGCCGCGATCGACGCCAAGCGTAATCCCCCGCTCGACCGCTTCCTGTTCGCGCTCGGCATCCGCCACGTCGGCGAGGTGACGGCGCGCGACCTCGCCCGCCGCTGGTCGAGCTGGGCCGGCCTGATGGAGATGATCGCGCGCGCGATGGCTGCGCGTGACGCCACGCCGGCCGCGATCGGCGAAACGGAGGACAAGCACCGCGCACGGGTCGCCAAGGCGCTGGCCGCGGTGACGGACACGAAGCAGGTCGGGCCGGAGGTCGCCCTCGCCCTGGCGGACTTCTTCGCCGAGCCGCACAACCGCGATGCGGTCGCCGACCTGCTGACACAGGTGCAGCCCGCCGATGTCGTGTGGGAAACACGCCAGTCGCAGGTCAGCGGCAAGACACTGGTGTTCACCGGCACGCTGGAAACGCTGAGCCGCGACGAGGCGAAGGCGCAGGCCGAGGCGCTGGGCGCCCGCGTTTCGGGTTCGGTGTCGGCCAAGACCGACCTGGTGATCGCCGGCGTCAATGCGGGGTCCAAGCTCAAGAAGGCGAGCGACCTGGGCGTCGCAGTGATCAGCGAGGCCGATTGGGCGGATATCGTGGCGGAATCGGACTGAAGAGCGGGAAAAGCGTGGCGTTTTTGCAACGCACAAAAAGGGAAGCGGTCTCGCCCCGCGTGACGACTCGCCAATGTCACAAACCCGCAATATTCAAGCGACATGGCCGACGGCAACGGCGACGAAACGTGCCGCGGTATTAGAGCGTACGGCTCAAAGGGGACTAGACCAGATGCGTAATAACCTTTTCCTGGGCGTGGCTGCGGTCGCGCTGATCGCTCCGGCTGCCGCATCGGCGCAGGAGACGACCTCGACCATCCGCGGCACCGTCACCGCAAACGGCGCACCGGTTGCCGGCGCGACCGTGGTCGTCATCAACGTGCCCTCGAACACGCGCGCCGAAACCACCACCGGCACGGACGGTTCGTTCACCCAGTCGGGTCTTCGCGTCGGCGGTCCCTTCACCGTCGAGGTCACCAGCCCGCAGGGAAATACGACGGTCACCGACATCTTCACCGTCGCCCAGCAGGCCTTCGAACTGCCGGTCGAGCTCGCTACCACGGCTGCATCGGGCGGGACCGGCGAGGACATCGTCGTGACCGCACGCTCGATCGCGGGCGCCGGCACCGTAAGCAGCGGCCCGCGCACTGTCTTGACGCAGGAAGACATCCGCAAGGTCGCGTCAGTCAACCGCGACATCCGCGATCTCGAGCGCCGGGATCCGCTCGCGACCCTCGACCTGTCGAACAGCCGCGCGGTCAGTTTTGCCGGCGTCAATCCGCGCTTCAACCGTTTCACCATCAACGGCGTGCAGATCGGCGATAATTTCGGCCTGAACTCCGATGCAAATCCAACTGGCCGCGGCCCGATCCCGTTCGACGCGATCAGCCAATTTTCGGTGTCGATCGCGCCTGCGGACATCCGTCAGGGCAACTTTCAGGGTGGCGCCATCGACACGGTCATGCTGTCGGGCACGAACGAATTCCATGGCACGGGCTTCTATTCGGAAAGCCGCGATGAATGGCAGGGTAGCCGCATCGGATCGAACCAGTTCATCAAGCCCAATTACAATTCGCGCACTTATGGAGCGACGCTATCGGGTCCGCTGATTGCCGATAAGCTGTTCTTCATGGTTTCGGCGGAGCGGAACACCGACCCTCGTGCGCTTACCGTGTCGAGCATCGGTCAGGTTCCGGGACTTACCTCCGCACAGGTTTCGCAGGTCCAGTCGATCGCCCAGAGCGTCTACAACTACAACACCGGCGGTGTCGTTTCGATCAACCAACAGAAGGACGAGAAAATCGTCGGTCGGATCGACTGGAACATCACCACGGGCCAGCGCCTGTCGCTTTCGTACGTCAACGCGTATGAATCGAGCACGAATGCGCCGAACAACAGCGTCTCGACCACGACGCCTTCGCTGGGGCTCGCATCCAACGATTATCAGCGGAGCGTCCTGCTGCGCGCCGGCATCGCGCAGCTGAATTCCGACTGGAGCGACAAGTTCTCCACGGAAGCCCGGTTCCTGTACAAGTCCAACCTAGTGAGCCAGCTGCCGCTGAACGGGCTTGGCTTTGCACAGTTCCGCGTCTGCACAGACCCGACCAGCATCAACGCGACGGTCAATGGGGTGGTCAACAGCATTACCAATTGCGGAAATGCTCCAACGATATACTTTGGACCGGATAACAGCCGCCAAGCAAACGAACTGTTCTTCGATACTTGGGGCGGATCGGTTCAAGCGCGCTACAATGCCACAGGCCATGACATTAAAATTCTGGCAGAGTATAATCGCAATCGCACTACCAATTATTTCCTCCAGAATACGGCCGGCGCATACTATTTCGACTCGCTTGCTGACTTCCAAAACCGTAATGCAGCCAGCCTGTCGTACAATAACGCCGTGTCGCTGCGTACACGTGACGTGACCTCGGACTTCGTCTACGATCAGTGGACCTTCGGTGGCCAAGACACGTGGTCGATCAGCGATCGACTCGATTTCACCTATGGCATTCGGTATGATCTGTACGGCATGCGCTCACCGATCGCGGCGAACGACTCATATTTCGCGCGCTACGGCTTCTACAATACGCAGACCTACAAGGGCCTGGATAACTTCCAGCCTCGCTTGAGCTTCCAATGGCGTCCTACGGATCGTCTGCGGGTTCGCGGCACGGCCGCCGTCTTCGGTGGTGGTTCGCCAGACATTTATCTGTCGAACAGCTATTCAAACACTGGCGTTCTCTCCAATGGCTTCGCCATCAACCGTTCCGGCGTCATTGTCGCGCCTAACGGATCGCAGAGCACCGCAGCCTGCGCGGCGCCGTTCAACACGACAACTGGTACGCCATCGGGCGCGGCGGTCTGTACCGCCAGTCTGAACGGTGTCACCGGCACTAGCATTCCGGGTTCGGTTGATACCTATCTGTCGACCAACACCGGCTCGCTGCGCACCGCGTCGACTTCGTCGCTGGCACAGGACTTCCGTCCGCCTTCGGTGACGAAGCTGAACCTGTCGGCTGATTACAAGCTCTTCGGTTTCACCTTCGGTGTCGACTATCTGTTCACCAAGACGAACGAAGGCGTCAGCTTCACAGACCTGCGGTCGCGCGTGGTTGGCGTACTGCCGGACGGTCGCCCGCGTTACACCTTTGTCGCGACGCCGGGCGCCGGGGCGCAGACTGCGGATACGAACGGCGACTATTTGATCTACAACGACAATCGCGGGCGCAGCCATGTGATCGTTGCACGGATCGACAAGCAGTTCGACTTCGGCCTGTCGCTGGGCGGCAGCTACGCCTACCAGAACGTCAAGGATGTCAGCCCCGCGACGTCGTCGACTCCGGGCTCGCTGTACAACAACGCGGCCAAAGCCGATCCGAACTTCCCGGCCTATGGGACCTCGAACGACGAAACGACGTGGGCGTTCAAGTACAATGTCGGGTTTGATCACGCTTTCTTGGGCGACTATAAAACCTCGGTTCAGCTGTTCGGCGAAACGCGTGCGGGACGCCGTTTCAGCTACACCATGTTGGACACGGCGTCCGGCAACGCCAGCTGCACGCGTACCTGCACCTTCGGCACGATCGGCAACAACAATGCCTTCCTGCTGTACGTGCCTACCGGAGCGTCGGACACCAAGGTCAGCTATGACACGCAGGCAACGGCGGATTCGCTAAACACGTTGATCGACAAGACTGCGCTCAGCAAATACCGTGGCGGCATCGCGCCGAAGAACATCTCACGTAGCCGGGCTTTCACCCGTATCGATCTCCACCTGGAGCAGGAGCTTCCCACATTCATCAGTGGTTCGAAAATCTCGATCTTCGGTGATATCGAGAATCTCCCGAACCTCATCAATCACAACTGGGGCGGTCTGCGTCAGTTGGGCTTCCCGTACACCTCGTCGGTGATCCGTGTGCAGTGCCTTCAGGCGCCGGTTGCCACCGGGACCACTCCGGCCGCAACGCAATATTCGACAACGGCCGCAACTGCCTGCGCTCAGTATCGCTATTCCTCGTATCAGGATCCGCAGACGAACGTCGTCAGCACGGCCAACTCGCTTTACCTGATCCGCGTCGGCGCGCGCTTCTCGTTCTAACGAGTGGCGTCACGACGGGTCTGACAGGGCCGCCGTTCCTTCGGGAGCGGCGGCCCTTCTTTTTTGCACCGACGCCTGCTCCCGTGTAGAGACGCCGCGACATGGCGACGCTTCCCGCCCCACACCGCCCGGCGCTCAACGTGCGCCCCTTTTTCGAGAACAAGAGCCGTGCGTTCTGGACGCTGCAGGCGGTCGGGTGGACCGGCTATCTGTTGCTGCGCGGCGCGTCCTCGCTGACCAACCTGTCGCTGGATGCGATCATTCCGGTGATCTTCGAGGCGATCGTCGGCTATTGCGTCACGCTGCTGCTTTCGACCTTCTATGGCTATTGCCGCACCCTGCCGCGCGCGGCGGGACTGGTCTTGACGATTCTCGCGTTCGCGGTGGCGACCTTCGTTTCGGCCTTTCTTGACGCCTTCACCTGGTCGCTGATCCAGAACGGTCAGCCTGGGGTGACCATTCCGCGCATGCTCGTTTCGTTCTACGTCATGTTCACCGCGCTGTTCGGCTGGTCAGCGCTCTATTTCGGCATCAACTTCTACCTGATCGTCGAAGACCAGATCGACCAGATGCAGCATCTGGAGAACCAGGCATCGTCAGCGCAATTGGCGATGCTGCGATACCAGTTGAACCCTCACTTCCTGTTCAACACGCTCAATTCGATCTCTACGCTGGTGCTGCTGAAGCAGACCGAGCGGGCCAATGCGATGCTCAGCCGCCTGTCCTCCTTCCTGCGCTACACGCTAGCCAACGAACCGACGGCGCATGTCACCGTTGCGCAGGAGGTGGAGACGCTGAAGCTGTACCTCGAGATCGAGAAGATGCGGTTCGAGGAACGGTTGAGGCCGAAGTTCGAGATCGATCAGGCCGCCGAGCGTGCCCGCCTGCCCTCGCTTCTGCTCCAGCCTCTGGTCGAGAATGCGATCAAATATGCGGTCAGTACGCAGGAGGATGGTGCCGAAATCTGCGTTCACGTGCGGCTCGCCGGGGATCGCGTGCAGATCGGCGTATCGGACACGGGCCCGGGTTTGCAGGAGGGGCGTACGATGCCAAGCCTTTCAACCGGCGTGGGTCTTCCCAATATTAGGGAACGGCTGGTGCAGGCTTACGGGCCGGACCACCGTTTCGAGACGCGTACCGCGCCGGCTGGAGGATTTTCGGTGGATATCGAAATCCCCTTCCAGCTCGACGATCTGAGTAGAGAGGCCGCATGACGATCAGAACCATCCTGGTGGACGACGAACCGCTCGCGATCCAGGGATTGCAGCTTCGGTTACAGGCGCATGATGACATCGAGGTGATCGAGACATGCTCCAACGGCCGCGAGGCGATCCGCGCGATCAAGACCCATAAACCGGACCTCGTCTTCCTCGACATCCAGATGCCCGGGTTCGACGGCTTTTCGGTGGTTCAGGGGCTGATGGAGGTCGAACCGCCGCTGTTCGTCTTCGTCACCGCCTATTCCGACCACGCCCTGCGCGCGTTCGAGGCGCAGGCGGTCGATTACCTGATGAAGCCGGTCGAGGAATCGCGGCTCGCCGACACGATCGAGCGGGTGCGCCAGCGGCTGAGCGAGAAGCGCGGCGTCGAAGAGGTCGAAAAGCTGAAGGAGGTGCTCGCCGAACATGCGCCGGAAGCGGCCGCCGATATGGCGGAGGGCGTCGATGCGGTCAGTGCAAACCGGTTCGAGAAGCTCATCAACATCAAGGATCGCGGCCAGATCTTTCGCGTCGACGTCGACACGATCGAGCGGATCGACGCGGCCGGCGATTACATGTGCATCTACACCGGCGACAACACGCTGATCCTGCGCGAAACGATGAAGGATCTGGAAAAGCGGCTGGACCCGCGGCGGTTCCAGCGGGTCCACCGGTCGACGATCGTCAACCTGGACCTGGTCAAGCAGGTCAAGCCGCACACCAACGGCGAATGCTTCCTTGTGCTGAACTCCGGCGCGAGCGTGAAGGTCAGCCGCAGCTATCGCGACGTCGTGGCGCGTTTCCTGTAACGCGCCACGACCACGAAGCGGTGATTACAGCACGGTGATTACAAGGCGCGACGACCGCTGAAGAGCTGGATCAGGCCGACGATCACCGCGACGACCAGCAGGATGTGGATCAGGCCGCCGGCGATGTGGAGCGAGAAGCCCAGCAGCCAGAGCACCAACAGGATTACGGCGATGGTCCACAACATCGTACAGCTTCCTTCTACGCGCGGCGACCGACGTGATCACCGTTCAGCAACAAAACGTTACGGACGCAGCGCATGTTCCAGTCGCCGCAGCGAAGTTGCACCGTCGCAGGTGATCGCCGTCGAGGCCGGCGATCCCGCCTCAGCCGTTACGCGCGGCTCGGGCGCGATCGCCGATCCAGTCCAGCGCCTCGGCATGGATGCCGGGTGCCGCGACCATGACGCCGAAGGCGGTCGGGTTGGGCTTGTTGTAGCGTAAGGGCGCGCCCAGCGCGTCGCTGACCCCCGCCCCCGCTTCCGACGCGATCAGCGCGGCGGCGGCGATGTCCCATTCGTTGCCCCAGCGCAGGGTGGCGACCAGATCGGCCTCGTCCGCCGCCACCATCGCCATCCGCAACGCGATGGAATTGGGCTTGTTGACGATCGTGAGGTGCCGGTCGAGCTTCGGCAAGGCGTCGGTCGGCACGCGCGCGCCGGTCAATTCCGTGCGACGGCCCGCCCGCACCGCGACCCCGTTGCGCATCCCGCCATGGCCCAGCGTCGCGCTCCACCGCTCGCCCCGCGCCGGCGCATCGAGGACGCCCAGCACCGCCCGGCCGTCCTCGACCAGAGCGACAGACACGGCCCAGCCTTCGCGCCCGCGGATATAGTCGCGGGTGCCGTCGATCGGATCGACCACCCAGACGCGGCGTCGGTCCAGCCGCCCGGCAGTGTCCACCGTCTCCTCGGACAACCAGCCTGCGTCGGTGAGCAGGCCATCGAGCCGCGCGCGCAGCATGCGGTCGACATCCAGGTCGACCTCGCACACCGGGCTGCCCGGTGTTTTTTCCCATCGGGAGAAGTCGGTGCGCCAGCGGGCGAGCGCCATCTGTCCGGCCTCCGCCGCGACCTGCGCCACGGCCGCCGTCAGATCGCGCAGCGGATCAGCCACCCGCGACGGTCATCCCGTCGATGCGCAGCGTCGGCACGTTGGTGCCGTGGCGGAACTCCAGGTCGTTGGCGGGGGTGAGAGCCCGGTACATATCCTTGAGGTTACCCGCGATGGTGAATTCGGCCACCGGCCCGGCCAGCGCTCCGCCGACGATGCGGAAGCCAGCCGCACCACGGCTGTAATCACCGGTGATCCCGTTGACGCCCTGCCCGATCAATTCGGTGACATAGACGCCGTCGGCGATGTCGGCGATCAGCGTTGCGACCGGCACGTCGCCCGCCTCCATGTACAAATTGCTGGGCGACACGCCGGGCGCCCCGCCGATCCCGCGCGCGGCGTGGCCGGTCGGCTCCAGCCCCAATTGCCGCGCCGAGCCGCTGTCGAGCAGCCATGTTTCGAGCATTCCGTTCTCGACGATCGCGATGGGCGAGACGGGCAACCCCTCGCCGTCGAACGGCCGCGAGCGCAGGCCGTGCGGGCGATGCGGGTCGTCGCGGATCGTCACGCCGTCGCTGAACACCTGCGTGCCGAGCGCGTCGAGCAGGAAGCTGGTCTTGCGGGCGATCGCCTGTCCGGAGATCGAGCCGGTCAGGTGACCGAGCAGCGACGCGCCGACGCGCGGATCGAAGACGACGGGCATCTGCCCGCTGGCGACGCGACCGGGATTGATCCGTGCCACCGCGCGTGCGCCGGCGCGTCGGCCGATCTCGTCCGGCGATTCGAGATGCGCGCGGCGGCGAGCGGCGTGGTGGGCGTAATCACGCTCCATCCCGTTCGCCGCATCGCCCGCCAGCACGCTGGCGGACAGGCTGTAGGCGGTCGCGGCATAGGCGCCGGCAAAGCCGTGGCTGGTCGCAAGCGCCCAGATCGAGCGCGAGGCGCTCGCACCGCCGCCTTCGCTGTTGCTGACGCCGGGCACCGCGCGCGCGGCGTCTTCGGCGGCATGGGCCATTTCACGCAATTCGCCGGGCGAAAGCGTGTCGCCGTCGTCGAGATCGAGCAGCGGCGGTGCGCCACGCATCAACCGGTCCTGCGGCGCGAGGCCGGACCAGCGATCCTCCGGAGCCTCGCGCGCCATCGCCACCGCACGATCGACCAACGCGGCCAGCGCCGCATCGGACAGGTCGGACGTGGAGACGCTGGCCGAGCGCTGTCCGACGAAGACGCGCAGGCCCAATTCCTCGCTTTCGGAACGGCCCACATCCTCCAGCGCGCCGAGGCGCACGGACACGTCGAGGGCGGCATCGGCAGCGAACACCGCGTCGGCGGCATCCGCTCCGGCGCGAGTGGCGCGGGCTACGATATCGGCGGCGCGGTCGCGCGCCTGGTCAGGGGTCAGCATCCGCCCGACTTAGGGGCGGCGGCACGGCGATGCTAGACCTTCAGGCGGTGCCGACCACGACGCAGGCAAGGAAGACGAGCAGCCCGGCACCGCGGTTGCTGCGAAACCGCGCGAGGGCGTTGCCGCCGTCGTCCGGTGCCAATGTCGCGACCTGCCACGCCAGATGGCACGCCGCCGGGAGGAGCGCGAGCACCGCCAGCCAGTCTGGGCGCACGACCCAGAAGGCCGCCGCCCAGCAGCCGATCGCAACGGCGTAGAAGCCGGCGACGCCGCCACGGACGTGCGCGCCCATCCGCAACGCGGACGAGCGGACGCCGATCATCGCATCGTCCTCGCGGTCCTGCAGCGCGTAGATCGTGTCGTACCCGATCACCCAGGCGATGCACCCGCCGTAGAGCAGCCACATCGGCAGCGACACGGCGCCGGCGACCTCGCTCCAGCCGACCAGCGCCGCCCAGGAAAATACGAGGCCGAGCCACGCCTGCGGCCACCAGGTGATCCGCTTCATGAACGGATAGGCCGCGACGGGCGCGAGGCTGGACAGCGCCACGATGGCCGCCAGCAGGTGCAGCTGGAGCAGCACCGCTAGTCCGATCAGGCAGAGCGCGAGCAGCCATAGCCATGCGAGCCCGACCGTCACCAGCCCGGCGGGAATCGGCCGGGCGCGGGTGCGCGCCACCTGCGCGTCGAGATCGCGATCGACGATGTCGTTATAGACGCAGCCGGCACCGCGCATGGCGATGCTGCCGGCGAGAAACCAGAGCAGCAGCGGCCAGCGATCCACCACGCCACCGGCCAGCGCGATCGCCCAGGCGCCGGGCCAGAACAACAGCCACCAGCCGATCGGGCGGTCGAGACGCGCGAGCAGCGCCAGCCCGCGGATGCGCCCGGGCAAGCGGCTGACGAGGCCGCGATGTTCGCTGTCGGGGACGATCTCTGCTGCCATCGTCCGCCTTTGCCGTGGCGGAGGCGGTCCATGCAACCGCCCTTTTGCCTCGCTATCGCCGCGATCATGCGGCAATCGGTGCGGATGAACGGATCGGACGCATGATCGGGCTGTCGGTGGCGGTGGGCCGTTTCATCGAGGCGCTCTTCTGGGCGATCCTGCGCGTCGCCGGCGTGGTGACGGTCGCGGTCGTCGGGGTCGCCGCCGCCGCACTGCTCGCCTGGATCGTCGCCCGCAAGATCTGGGCGCGCCAGCGCCGCCGTGGAGACCGGAAGTGACCGCTACCCCCGCCTGGCCCCCGCAATCGACGCCGCGGCTGTTCGTCGACCGCGAACTGGCGGCCGGGCCGTTGCGCATCGAAGGATCGGCCGCGCATTACCTCGTTTCGGTGATGCGCATGGCGCCGGGCGATCCGGTCAAGCTGTTCGACGATCGCACCGGCGAATGGCTCGCCACCGCCAGCCACGTCGGCAAGCGCGATCTTTCTGTCGACGTGTCGACACTGTTGCGCCCGCGCGAGCCCGTGCCCGACCTGTGGCTGTGCGCGGCCCCGCTGAAGAAGGGGCGGATCGACTGGCTGGCCGAGAAGGCGTGCGAACTGGGCGTCGACCGGCTGGTGCCCGTCATCACGCAACGCACCGTGGTCGACCGGCTGAAGCTCGACCGGCTCCGCAGCCATATGATCGAGGCTGCCGAGCAATGCGCGCGAACCGCCCTCCCCGCGCTCGCCGAGTCGGTGAAACTGGCCGCGCTGCTGCGCGACTGGCCCGCGGATCGCGCGCTGTTCTTCGCCGACGAGACGGGCGGCGCGCCCGCGCTGGCGGCGATGCGCGCGCACGCCGGGCCGGCCGCGATCCTGATCGGGCCGGAGGGCGGTTTCACCACCGACGAGCGCGACAAAATTCGCGCTTGTCCCCAGGCGGTTGGCATCGGATTGGGGCCACGTATCCTGCGGGCCGACACAGCCGCGGCGGCCGCGGTGGCGCTGTGGATGGCGGCGGCGGGCGACTGGTAGGAAAGCCTGCTGGCGCACCCGTTCATCGCAGCGTAAGGGCGCGATCATGACGACCAAGACCGCCATCACCACCGGATCCCCGCTTGTCGAGTCGCGCGACCAGCTGATCGCGAGCTTCGCGCGCGGTGAAAAGCCGCGCGACCGCTGGCGGATCGGCACCGAGCACGAGAAGTTCGTGTATCGCAACGCCGATCACGCGGCGCCGAGTTGGGATGAGCAGGGCGGCATCCGTGCGCTGCTGACCGAATTGCAGCAATATGGCTGGCAGCCGGTCGAGGAAGGCGGCAACCTGATCGCGCTGACTGGTGCCGACGGCAGCGTCAGCCTGGAGCCGGCAGGGCAGTTCGAACTGTCGGGCGCGCCGCTCGAGACCCTGCACCAGACCTGCGCCGAGACCGGCCGGCATCTGGAACAGGTGAAGGCCGCGGGCGAAAAACTGGGCATCGGCTTCCTCGGCCTCGGCATGTGGCCGGACAAGACGCGCGCCGAGCTGCCGATCATGCCCAAGGGGCGCTATGCGATCATGCTGCGCCACATGCCGCGGGTCGGCAGCATGGGCCTCGACATGATGCTGCGAACCTGCACGATCCAGGTGAACCTCGACTATGCGTCGGAGGCGGACATGGTGCAGAAGTTCCGCGTCGGCCTGGCGCTTCAGCCGCTCGCCACCGCGCTGTTCGCCAATTCGCCGTTCACCGAGGGCAAGCCCAACGGATTCCTGTCGTACCGCAGCCATATCTGGTCGGACACCGATCCGGCGCGGACCGGCATGCTGCCCTTCGTGTTCGAGGACGGGTTCGGCTACGAACGCTATGCCGACTATATGCTCGATGTCCCGATGTACTTCGTCTACCGGGACGGGCGATATATCGACGCGGCCGGCCTGTCGTTCCGCGACTTCCTGCGCGGTGAGCTGAGTGTGCTCCCGGGCGAAAAGCCGACGCTGGACGACTGGAACGACCATCTTTCGACCGCCTTCCCCGAAGTGCGGCTTAAGACGTTCCTCGAAATGCGCGGCGCGGATGGCGGCCCCTGGAACAAGATCTGCGCCCTGCCCGCCTTCTGGGTCGGGCTGCTCTACGACCAGGGTGCGCTGGACGCGGCGTGGGACCTCGTCAAGGACTGGAGCCTGGAGGATCGCCAGACGCTGCGCGATGCGGTGCCGCGGCTAGCGCTCGATGCGCCGTTGCCGGGCGGCGGGCGGCTGCGCGACATCGCCGGCCAGGTGCTCGACATCGCGCACGCCGGGCTGGCGGCGCGGGCGCGCGGCAACTTCGCGGGCGACAACGAAACCGGGTATCTCGACCCGCTGCGCGAGGTCGTCCGTTCGGGCAAGGTGCCCGCGCAGCTGCTGCTGGATCGCTACAATGGCGAATGGGCGGGCGACCTCAGCCGCGTCTACGGCGAAGCGAGCTTCTAAAACCGGCGGCCGGGCGCGCTGGCGTCCGGCCCGACCGCGTCACGGCAGCTTCAGCGCCGCACGCGCGACGCGCTCCACCTCGGGATCGAGCGGTGGCGGCGTCATGTCGACGTTCGCTTCCAGATGGTCGGCGATGGCGGTGAGCGCGTGAATGCGCGCGCTCTTCTTGTCGTTGCCGTTGATGACGACCCACGGCGCACCGCCCGTGTCGGTGCGCGCGAACATGTCATGCATGGCGTTTAGATACTCTTCGCGCCTGGACCGGTTGCGATAATCGTCCAGCCCGGTCTTCCACCGTTTCCACGGGTCTTCCAGCCGCGCCTTCAGCCGTTCGTCCTGTTCATCCTGCGACACGTGGACGAACAGCTTGATGAGCGCCGTGCCGCCCTCGATCAGCTCCGCCTCGAACGCGTTGATCTCGTCGTAGCCGCGGCGCCAGTCCTCCTCGCCTGCAAAGCCTTCGACCCGCTCGACGAGGACCCGGCCGTACCAGCTGCGATCGAAGATCGCGATGTCGCCGGGTTCGGGCAGGCGACGGCGGAAGCGCCAAAGGAAATCCTGCGCCTTTTCCTCCGCGGTGGGCGCCGAGATCGGGTAGACTTCGAAATGGCGCGGATCCCAATCGGCGACCAGGCGCTGGATGATCCCGCCCTTGCCCGCCGCATCCCAGCCTTCCAGCATCACCACCGCGCGCCGACCGTGCACGATATAGGCGACGAGTATGCGCTCCAGCCGATCCTGCAATGCGGCGAGGTCGCGCTTGTAATGCCCCTTGTAAGGCCGGTTGCGGTCATAGTCGGCGAGATCGATCATGCGCGGCTTCCTATCCTTCGTCGGGAACGTGAACGTTCCAGTCGCCGCGCGGGCGCAACACGAACCAATAATAAGCGGCGGAGGCGATGATCTGGACCGCGGTCATGATGAGGCCCGGCCGCCCTTCCTCGACGTCGAGCCAACTAGTCCAGACGACATAGCCCAGCGCGATCAGCGTCACGACCGGGGCGAGCGGGTAGAGCGGCATGCGGTAGCGAGCGTGGTCGGTCGCGCCGCTGCGGCGCCCAGCCATGGCGGCGACCGCAATCCCTGCATAGATGGCGACGAGGCCGGTGCCGCTCAGCACCAGCAGCAGGGTCAGTGGCAGGAAACAGCAGGCGACGCCAACCCCGCCGACGATCAGCGTGCCGATCCACGGCGACCCGAAGCGCGGGTGGATGCGCGTCATCCATGCGTCGAGCGGTCGGCCCCAGCTGCGGTCTCGCGCGGTGCCGTAGAAGAAGCGCGAGCAGGCGAGGATGCAGGCGATGATCGCGTTGACGATCGCGATCACCACGCCCAACGCAATCGCATCCGCGGGCCAGCCGCCGCCCCGCAGTCGCGCGACGAGGCCGAACGGATCGTCGGCGCTGACGAGGGCGTGGAGATCGGGCGCTCCCATCAGCACCGCGACGGTGGGCACGATCTCGAACAGCAGGGTGAGAAAGAGGCTGGCGAGGATCGCCCGGGCGATCAGACGCGAGGGTTCGCGCATTTCCTCCCCAAAATAGACCGCCGCGCCATAGCCGTTGAGGGCGAAGATCGCGATCGAGGTGGCGAGCCCGATCGACGCAGGCGACGCGGGCACCAGCGCCCCCGCGTCCGGCATCACCGGCGCCGTCAGGAACGGGCCGAAGGGGCGGACCACGTCGGACCAGCCGAGCGCGACGATCGCGACTAGCGCTAGCACCTCCCCCAGCAAGAAGAGGCCGGTCACCCATGCGTTTACGCGGATCTGGAGGAGCGCGACCAGCGTGGAGGCGGCGACGACCGCGACCGCGACGGGGACGGTCGGCAGTCCGGGCCAGACGGTGGCCAGCACCGCGCTGATCCCGAGGCCGGCGACCGGCGGGAAGAACAGATTGTTGAAGACGTTGACCCCCAGCATCACGAAGCCGGCGAGCGGCCCGAGCGTCTTGGCGACCGCGACATATTCGCCGCCCGCGACCGGCCAGGCGCTGGACAGTTCGGCGTAGACGAAGGCGGTGGCGACGCAGACGATGCCGGCCAGGATCATCGCCCAGATCGCGCCCGTACCCGCGACCTGCAACATGCCGGGGACGATGACGAACACGGAAGACGCCGGCGTGGCGACCGAGAGGGTCAGCAACAGGACGCCCATCACGCCCAGGCTGCGGACGAGCGGCACGGGCGCCTGAGGCTGCATCTGATCGTCTAGCATCGTCCCCCGGTCTTAACCCGACCGGGTAGTGGCATGGTTAATGCTGTGGGGGAAGTAGGTTGGAGCCAGCCTGTGCCGCGTGGTCAACACTCGGCAGCGCGCAGCACGGTGGACACCGGACCGGGTCGAAACCTTCCCGAAACTGCCATCACGGTTCCGCAGGAGCCGAAGCGGCTGACATGCCGAACGGCATCCCCCGGAGCGGGCCCGGGGTGACGACCCTGCACGAACCGGGACTGACCTCGGGTGACGGCCGGACGCGCACTTGCGTCAGCCGGCCTTCGGCGAGACCGCCTTGTCCACTTCGACGCCCGTCGCGGTCGAACGCAAATTGAGTTCCTTCAACTGCTTCGGCGTCGCGAAGTTCGGCGCGCCCATCATCAGGTCTTCCGCCTTCTGCGTCATCGGGAAGACGATGACCTCGCGGATGTTGGGCTCGTCCGCCAGCAGCATGACGATGCGGTCGATGCCGGGTGCGGAGCCGCCGTGCGGCGGGGCGCCGAACTTGAACGCGTTGATCATGCCCGCGAAGTTCGTGTCAACATCGGCCTGTGTATAGCCGGCGATCTCGAACGCCTTGTACATGATTTCCGGGCGATGGTTGCGGATCGCGCCGCTCGACAGTTCGACGCCGTTGCAGACGATGTCATATTGATAGGCGAGGATGTCGAGCGGGTCCATGGTCTCCAGCGCCTCCATCTCGCCCTGCGGCATGCTGAAGGGATTGTGACTGAAGTCGACCTTCTTGTTGTCCTCGTCATACTCGAACATCGGGAAATCGACGATCCAGCAGAATTCGAAGCGACTCTGGTCGATCAGACCCAGCGTTTCGGCAACGCGGGTGCGTGCGAGACCGGCGAGCTTGGCCGCTTGCCCTTCCTTGCCCGCCGCGAAGAACAGGCCGTCGTCCGGCCCGAGGCCGAGCGCGTCGGCCATCGCGGTCATCTTGTCCTCGCCATGGTTCTTGGCGATCGGGCCGCCCCATTCCCCGCCCTTGCGGGTGGCATAGCCGAGGCCGGCGAAGCCTTCGGATTGCGCCCAGCCGTTCATATCGTCGAAGAACTTGCGGCTCCTGTCGGCGGTGCCCGGCGCGGGGATCGCACGGACAACATCGCCGCCCTCGACGATCGAGGCAAAGCGGCCGAAGCCCGAACCAACGAAATGGTCGGAGACGTCGCTGATGAGGATCGGATTGCGCAGGTCGGGTTTGTCGTTGCCGTATTTCAGCATCGATTCGCGGTAGGGAATGCGGGCGAAGGGCAGCGCCGACACCTTGCGGCCCTTGCCCTGCCAGTCGGCGAATTCCTCGAACACGCCGTGAAGGACGGGTTCGATCGCCTGGAACACGTCTTCCTGCGTGACGTAGCTCATCTCGAAATCGAGCTGGTAGAATTCGCCCGGGCTGCGGTCGGCGCGGGCGTCTTCGTCGCGGAAGCACGGCGCGATCTGGAAATAGCGATCGAAGCCGGCGACCATCAGCAACTGCTTGAACATCTGCGGCGCCTGCGGCAGCGCGTAGAACTTGCCCGGATGGACGCGGCTGGGGACGAGATAGTCGCGTGCGCCCTCCGGCGACGAGGCGGTCAGGATCGGCGTCTGGAATTCGGTGAACCCCTGCCCGATCATCCGCTGGCGAATCGAGGAGATGACCTTCGAGCGGAGCATGATGTTCTGGTGCAGCCGCTCGCGGCGAAGATCGAGGAAGCGATACCGCAGGCGGATATCCTCGGGATATTCGGCATCGCCCGCCACGGGCATCGGCAGCTCCTGCGCGTGGCTCTGCACGTTGGCGCCTTGCGCGAACACTTCGATCGCGCCGGTGGCGAGATTGGCGTTCTGCGTCGCTTCGGATCGCGCCTTCACCAGTCCGTCGATCGTCACCACCGATTCGACCCGCAGCGATTCGAGCGTCGCCAGCGCGGGCGAATCGCTGTCCGCGACGATCTGGGTGATGCCGTAATGGTCGCGCAGATCGACGAACAGCACGCCGCCATGATCGCGCTTGCGATGGACCCAGCCCGAAAGACGGACGGTATCACCGACGTTGCTCGCGGTCAGCGCGGCGCAGGTGTGGGTACGATAGGCGTGCATGGTCGGTTCTTCCGGCAAGGTGCGGGCTGGATGTAAGGCTCGGCGCTTCTTCGTCCGACCGGGCTTTGTCAACCCGCGCGGGTGTGGCTATGGACGATGCCATGCATATCCACCCGTTGATTACCGACAGCGCGAGCCTCGCCAATCTCTGCACCCGCCTCGCCCAGGCCGACTTCATCACGGTCGACACCGAGTTCATGCGCGAGAGCACCTATTATCCCGAGCTCTGCCTGATCCAGATCGCCGACGTCAACGAGGCCGCGGCAATCGATCCGATGGCGCCGGGGCTCGACATGACCCCGCTGCTCGACCTGCTGACCGACAATGAGGACGTGCTGAAGGTCGTCCATGCCGGCGGGCAGGATATCGAGATCATCTACAACCTGACCGGCAAGACGCCGCATCCGCTCTTCGACACGCAGGTCGCGGCGATGGCGCTGGGTCAAGGCGAGCAGATCGGATATTCGAACCTGGTCGACAGCTGGCTGGGGATCGTCGTCGACAAGGGCGCGCGCTTCACCGACTGGTCGCGCCGGCCACTGGATGCACGCCAGATCGAATATGCGATCGGCGATGTCACCCACCTCGCCGCAATCTTCCCCAAAATGCTGGAACGGTTGCGCAAGACCGGACGTGGCGTGTGGCTGGACCAGGAGATGGAGCGGCTCGCCGACCCGGCCAATTATGCCAACGATCCCGATCAGGCGTGGAAGCGGGTGCGGATATCGGGACGCAAGCCCGAGGTGCTCGGCCGGCTGAAGGCGCTGGCGCGCTGGCGCGAACTGGAAGCGCAGGCGAAGGACCTGCCGCGCGGCCGCATCGTCAAGGACGAGACGCTGGGCGACATCGCGGGTCATCCGCCCCGCAAGCAGGCGGACCTCGCACGGGTGCGCGGCCTGTCGGCGACCTGGGCGACCAACGATATCGGCGCGCGCATGATGCAGGCGCTGGAGGAGGCACTACCGCTGTCGGCCGACGAGCTGCCGCCGCGCGACGATCGCAAGCCGGGGCTGGGCAAGGACGGCGCGCTGGTCGCCGATCTGCTGAAGCTGCTGCTCAAGATCCGGTCGCGCGATATCGACGTCGCATCGAAGCTGCTCGCCCGGTCGGACGAACTGGAGGCGCTGGCTGCCGGCATGCGGACCGGTCTGCCGATGCTGGAGGGCTGGCGGTTCGAACAGTTCGGCCGCGATGCCCTCGATCTGGTCGAAGGGCGGCTGGGCTTTGCGGTGCGCGGCGGCAAGCTCAAGATGACGCGGACCGAAGACGCCGCCTGATCGCCACGGCGGTCAGGCGATCGTCAGCAGCGCCTTGCGTTTCAGCCCCGCCGCCAGTGCGGCGTGGCGGCGCTCGACCGTTTCGGCATAGAATGCCCGATCGGCGGCCCGCAGCGACAGCATCAGCTGCGTCGGCGTCATCGCCAGCGACGCGCGCTTCAACGGTCCGGCGAGGCCACCGCTGAAGCGCTGCCCCAGCCGGATCGCCAAGCCCCAGTTGATCGCCAGCGCGATCTCACCCGCGTTGGCGAGCCCGGTGAGCAGCGGATGCGGCGTCGTGCTGCCGCCCAGGCTGGTGTGAAGCGCCTGGGCCAGCATCGCGCGTTCCGCCACCTCGATCGCGACCCAATTGCCGTGCAGCGCGATTTCGAAGCCGCGTTCGTCGCGGAATTCCGGATTGGCGCGCCACCCGGTGTCGGCGAGCAGGCAGGCGGCGTGGCGGATGCGCGCGAGCGGCGGCGCATCGTCCGCGAACAAGGGCGCGATCCAGTCGGCGAGCAGGTCGCCATGCTCCGGGAAACGTCCGAGCAGCCGCCCTTCTTCCCGTGCCGCGACGATGAGCGGATCGAGCAGGCGCGTCGGCTGGTCGAGCGCGGCATAGAGCAGCCCTTCGCGCAGGCCGAAGGTGGAGGCGATCGCGCTGGCCGAACCGAGCTCGCGCATCACCAGCGATAGCAGCGCGGTCGCGTCGCCCAATTGCCCGGCCCGGACCGACGACATGCCGGGAACGGCGCGCAGGCGCGGCTTCGACAGATGTGCTATGCTGCGGCCGAGGCGCCCGACGGTTTCGGGTGCCAGCGCATAGCCGTGGATGATCGGCAGCGGATAATGCGTCAGGCTCATGTCGAGGCGGGCGAGCGCGCGCCATGACCCGCCGACCATGTAGAGCGGCAGCCCCCTGCCCCGCCCGCCCCAGCCGGCATCGCGAATCAGCGCGGAGACGTGACGGTCGAACCCAGGCCCGCGTCCCTGGCGCAAAGCCGCGATGCGCAGCACGCCGAGCGGGAAGGACACGCGATCGGTGACGGTGCCGGCGACGACGCGGACCAGTTCGAGACTGCCGCCGCCCAGATCGCCGACGATGCCGTTCGCCTCGGGAATCGCGGACAGCACGCCCATGCCGGACGCTGTCGCCTCCTGTTCGCCGGACAGCAGCTCGACGGTCAGTCCCAGGTCGCTCGCCGCCTCGATCAGGCGCTGGCCGTTGGATGCGTCGCGCACCGCGGCGGTGGCGACGGTGCGGACATCCGCCTCCATCTCGCGCGCGACGGCCGCAAACCGGCGCAGCGCGCCGATCGCGAGCGCCATGCTGTCCGCATCGATGGCGCCGGTCGCCGCCAGGCTGCGGCCGAGGCCGGCCATGACCTTTTCGTTGAACAGTGTCGCGGGGACCCGCGGATGCCCCTGGTACACGACGAGGCGTACCGAATTGGAGCCGATATCGATGATACCGGTGCGGGGGTAGGTTCGCGCCATCACCAGCCGATCGGCCAGGCGCGATGCGGGTTTTGCAGCGTCACTTCCGACCTGCGCCGGCCTGCAGTCGCACCGGTAGACGCCGCAGCGGGTCCGGGGATACGGTGCAGGTGGAGCGGCGCAAGGAGCATCATGCGCGGGGTTGTGGCCGCTTCGGCGGTCGGCAACAACCCGCTATCGCCGCCGCCGCAGCGCCAGCGTCGGCACCGCATCGCTTTCCGACAGCGCGGCGCCGCGACCCGATAGCGACGGGTTGATCATGAAATAGCGGTGCAAATTAAACGGTTTGTCTCCCGGTTCGTCGCGAACGTACCGGCCATCTGGCTCCAGCTCCCAGCTTTGCTCGCTGTCGATCAGATTGGCGACCATCACCTGGTCGAGCACCTGATCGTGCACCGTCGGATTCTCGATCGGCAGCATGTATTCGACGCGGCGGTCGAAATTGCGCGGCATCCAGTCGGCCGACGAGATGAACACGCGCGCGTCGTCGTTGGGCAGGGCCGCGCCGTTGCCGAAGCAGAAGATGCGGCTGTGTTCGAGGAAGCGTCCGATGATCGATTTGACCCGGATGTTTTCGGACATGCCGGGCACGCCGGGACGCAGGCAGCAGATGCCCCGGATGATCAGGTCGATCTGTACGCCCGCGCCGCTCGCCTCGTACAATTTGTCGATGATCGCCGGATCGACGAGGCTGTTCATCTTCGCCCATACGGCGCCCGCCTTGCCGCCGCGCGCATTCGCGATCTCGACGTCGATCAGGTCGAGCAGTTTCTTGCGCAGGTCGCGCGGGCTGAGGCTGAGCTTGGTGATGTCGGTCGGTTCGACATAGCCGGTGACGTAGTTGAACATCTGCGCCGCATCGCGCCCCATCCGCGGATCGGCGGTGAAGAACGACAGGTCGGTGTAGATGCGGGCGGTGACCGGATGGTAATTGCCGGTGCCGAAGTGGCAATAGGTGCGGAACTGGCCGCCCTCGCGCCGGACCACCATCGAGACCTTGGCGTGCGTCTTCCATTCGAGGAAGCCGTAGACGACCTGCACGCCCGCACGCTCCAGCGCCGAGGCCCAGAGGATATTCTGTTCCTCGTCGAAGCGGGCGCGCAATTCGACGACTGCGGTCACCGACTTGCCGGCCTCCGCCGCGGCGATGAGCGCGTTGATGACCGCGGGCTGCTTGCCGGCGCGATACAGCGTCTGCTTGATCGCGATGACGTCGGGGTCCTGCGCCGCTTGCTTGAGGAAGGCGAGCACGACGTCGAACGTCTCGTAAGGATGGTGGACGACGATGTCCTTGGCCCGGATGGCGGCAAAGCAGTCGCCGCCGAATTCGCGGATACGTTCGGGAAAACGGGGCACGAATGGGAGGAACTTGAGGTCGGGGCGATCCTCGTCGATCACCGCATCAAGGTCGCCGATGCTCAGCAGGTTGCCGCTTTCGGTGATCGTCGCATCCGCCCCGCCCAGTTCGTTGCGCAGCACGTCGGCGAGCGCATCGGGCATTCCCGTTTCCAGCTCCAGCCGGATGACGCGACCGCGACGCCGGCGCTTGATGGCATTGGCGAAGTAGCGGACCAGGTCTTCCGCTTCCTCGTCGATCTCGATGTCGCTGTCGCGCAGCACCCGGAACGCCGCCGCACCGACCAGGGTATAGCCGGGGAACAGCACCGGGGCGAAGCGCTTCAGCAGCGCCTCGATCGACACGTAGCGGGCGGGATCGCCCGGCAGCCGGACGAAACGCGGCGCGCTCGACGGGATCATCACCAGCTCGCGCACCGGCTCGCCATCCGAATCGCGGACGACATCGAACATCACCGACAACCCCTTGTTGGGGATGAACGGGAAGGGATGCGCGGGATCGAGCGCCTGGGGCGTCAGGATCGGGAAGATCTGTTCGCGGAAATGCGTTTCGAGCCAGATCGCCGCCTCCGCATCGACCTCGTCACGGCGCAGAACGTGGAGCCCGGCCTCGTCGAGCAGGTGGCGCAGGTCGCCCCACACGGCCTGCTGGCTCGCCATCAGCGCATCCGCCTCGGTCGTGATCGCGGCGAGCTGTTGACCGGGGGTCAGGCCATCGGACGAGCGGCGATCGACGTCCTTCATCTGCTGGCCCTTCAGGCCGGCGACGCGGACCATGAAGAATTCGTCGAGATTGTTGCCCGAGATCGACAGGAACCGCAGCCGTTCGAGCAGCGGATGGGCGGGGTTGCACGCTTCTTCGAGGACGCGCCGGTTGAAGGCGAGCCACGACAGTTCGCGATTGAAATAACGGTCGTTCACTTCGGGCACGAAGGGATCATCGTCGGCTGCCGACAAATGCGAAAGATGGGCTGGGCGTGTCATGGATCGGTCATAGGCAGCAACGGTTGCGGTTGCGTGACGATCCCGGCGGCGGTCAAAACAGTTCTGGCGAGCGGAATGGACAGCCGCTTGCGGCTTTCCAGCACCTCCTGATCGAGTGCATCGACGACGCGCTGGACGGCGATATGGCTGCGTTCGATCCGCGTGCTGAGCCAGGTGACCAGATCGGGTCGCGCGTCGAGCCCGCGCCGCTGGAACAGATGGTCGAGCAGTACCGCGATCAGTTCGTCGTCGGGTGCGCCGATCGCCGCATGCGGGCTGGCGGCGAGGCGCGAACGCAGGTCGGGCAGCTTGACCGCCCAGGCCGGCGGCAGCGCGTCCGCGACGACGACGAGCGGGCGGTGCTCCGCCTGCGCCTGGTTCCAGGCGTGGAAGATCTGCGCCTCGGGCACGGTTTCGGCGTCGTCGATTATCTGGCCATGGCTTTTGGCGGCGAAGATGCGCGCCAGCAGGCTGCGCCCCGACTTGCGCGGTCCGGTGATCACTGCGGTCATCACCGGCCATGTCGCCCAATGTTCCAGCAGCTGGGCGGCGCGCGCGTTGGACGGCGTGACGAGGAAGGCGTCGTTACCGGGGGCCGCCGGCCACCCGAGCGGCAGCGCAAGCTGGTTGGTCATCGGATCAGCCCGCGGGGTCGGTATCGGCCGGGACGGAGGGCGGCGAGAGCTGCGGTGCGCGACGGATGCGCAGCGTCTGGCCCGCGCCGCTGACCTGATAGCCGCGCACTTCGAAGGCCGCGCGCAGCGAATCGGGATCGCCATCGAACGTCACGCGCATCAGCGACACGCCGCCCAGCGCAAGGCTGGTGGTGGTCGCGGATCGCACCCCGGCGATGCCGCGGACCAGACCTTCGGTGTTGGCGACGGAACTGGCGCTCGGCGTGTCGAACTGGACGGTCACCGCGATGCCGGCATTGGCGGGCGCGGTGTCGCCGACGATCTCGGCCAGCGTTTCGCCGCTCGCCTCGTCATCGTTCGCGGCCGGATCGACCACCGGCTCGGGCGCGGGCGGCGGCGACAAGGTCGGATCGAGCCCCAGCGCACCGCTGCGCAGCGCCTGCTGGAACAGGCCGTCCATGCGGGTGACCCCCGCGTCGAGCAATTGCGGCAGGCCGACGGCGCTGCCCACGCGCAGGGTGAAGCTGCCGATCAGGTCGTTGTCAGGGCCGTGGCGCGCCTGGAACACACCGATGATCGGCCCGCCCGGATAGCTGCGGTACAGCCGGACCACCGGGATCAGGATGTCCGACGCGCCATATTGATCGATGATCGTCCGCCACCAGCCGCGACCCGGCCGCGCGATCTGGCCGGCGTTGAGGACGAGCGAATCGGCACCGGTGCCGGAGGGGCGGACATAGTCGATCGTGCTGTTGCCGGTGCGGAAACGCGCCCAGGCCGCCTGCCAGTCGTTGCGCTGCTCGAACACCGTCTCGACGCCTGCGGACACCTGCAGCGGCACCAGCAGCATCGGCCGCGACCGGTCGGAATAGGCGCTGATCCCCAGGATCGACGCGGCGCGTCCGCGATCGAACATCACGCCGAGTCTGGCGATGTAACGCGTCGGCCCGATCTGTTCGTTCTCCACGACGATGCCCGACACGATCTGGTCGAGGGCGCCGTCCGAAATCAGACCACCGCCGCCGCCGAGCCGCTTGGAAAGCTGCACCCATGCCTTGCGTTGCGCCAGGCGCCAGCCGCCCAGCCTTGCGGCTTCGGCCGTCTTGGCCGCGACATCGACGGCGACGCCGCCGACCTCGAAATCCCCGGAGCTGTCGACCGGCGCGACGCCGCGACCGCCCTCGATCTGGCCGAACGCTCCCGCGGCGAGCAAGCCTGCGCCGACGAGGGCGACGCCGGCCAGCGATGAAAACAGGGGACGAGCACGCATCATGCCGCCTTGTGGCGAAGCCGCTGCCGAAAACCAAGCGGGATGTTCCGCGCGGTGTGCTGCGTCGTCGTCGCGCGAAGGACTTGCCGGTTGCCACGTGTCCCGCGGGACCGTAGCAGGCTGGTCGGATGAGCACGCCCCCCTCCTCCTCCGACCAGTCCTACACCTATGCCGATGCCGGGGTGTCGATCGCCGCCGGCAATGCGCTGGTTCGCGCGATCGGCCCGCTGGCCAGGGCGACGCGCCGGCCGGGCGCCGATGCGGAACTCGGCGGCTTCGGCGGGATGTTCGACCTGAAGGCGGCGGGCTTCGTCGATCCCCTGCTCGTCGCGGCCAATGACGGGGTCGGCACCAAGCTGAAACTGGCGATCGAATGGGACCGGCACGAAGGCGTCGGCGTCGACCTGGTGGCGATGTGCGTCAACGACCTGATCGTCCAGGGTGCCGAGCCGCTGTTCTTCCTCGATTATTACGCGACCGCCAAGCTCGACAACGGGATTGCCGAACGGGTCGTCGCCTCGATCGCAGAGGGTTGCCGCCAGGCAGGCTGCGCGCTGATCGGCGGCGAGACCGCGGAAATGCCGGGTATGTATGCCGATGGCGACTATGACCTTGCCGGCTTCTGCGTCGGAGCGGTGGAGCGCGACCGGGTGTTGACCGGTCGGGAGATCGGCGCGGGCGACGTCATCCTCGGCCTCGCATCGTCGGGGGTGCATTCCAACGGTTTCTCGCTGGTCCGGCGCCTTGCCGCGGATCGCGGCTGGCGGCTCGATCGCCCTGCCCTGTTCGATGCCGACCGGCTGCTGATCGACATCCTGATGGCGCCGACGCGGATCTATGTCGCAAGCCTGCTGCCGCTGCTGCGCGATGGAGCGATCAAGGGGCTGGCGCATATCACCGGCGGCGGCTTGCTGGAAAACATCCCCCGTGTGCTGCCCGGCGACACGCATGCCGTGATCGATGCCGACGCCTGGGAACAGCCGCGCCTGATGGCGTTCCTGCAAGCGCAGGGCGCGATCGAGCCGGAGGAGATGGCACGGACGTTCAACTGCGGGATCGGCATGGCCGTCGTCGTCGCAGGCGATCGGGCGGACGCGGTCGCCACGGCATTGCAGGATGCCGGCGAGACGGTGCACCGGATCGGGCATGTCGAGGCAGGCGCCCGCGGCTGTACGGTCCGCGGCTCCACGGAAACGTGGAGCGCACGCGGCGACTGGACCGCGACGCATGCCGGCTGACGGACGCGCCGCGTGAAGACCGTCGGCATCCTCATTTCCGGACGTGGTTCGAACATGATGGCGCTGGTCGCGGCGGGCATCCCCGTCGCGCTCGTTGCCTCGGACATGCCCGATGCCGCCGGTCTGGCCTGGGCGCGGGAACACGGCATCGCTACCTTCGCCCTGTCGCCCAAGGGGATCGGCAAGGCCGCGTATGAAGCGCAGATCGATGCCGCGCTGCGCGATGCCGGTTGCGAGGTGATCGCGCTGGCTGGCTATATGCGGCTGCTTTCCGACGATTTCGTCGCGCGCTGGCGCGACCGGATCGTCAATATCCACCCCTCGCTGCTGCCCAGGTACAAGGGGCTCGACACCCACGCCCGCGCGATCGCCGCGGGCGACGACACCGCCGGCTGTTCGGTGCACCTCGTCACCGAGGAACTCGACGCGGGCGCGCTGCTCGGGCAGGCGGAGGTGCCGATCCTGCCCGGCGATACCGCCGACGCCCTGTCCGCGCGGGTGCTGGACGCCGAACACCGCCTCTACCCGCAGGTGCTGAAGGAGTTCGTGAGCCGATGACAGACGCAAGCCCCGCCCCCACCCCCGCTCTGGCCCGTGTCCGCGACATCGCGCTGCTGCTGCCCGAAGTGGAGGAGCGGCCGAGCCACGGCCAGCCGACCTTCTTCGTCGCGGGCAAACAATTCGCTCAGGTGCGCGAGGACCATCACCACGACGGTCGCAGCGTGGTGTGCGTGCGGACCAGCGGCAGCGACGAACAGGCGATGCTGCTCGAAGCGGCACCGGACACCTATTCCAATCCCGCCTATCTGGGACCGTCGGGCTGGGTGGCGGTCACCCTGGCCGGGGAAGCCGACTGGGCGCTGATCGAGGATCGCATCGCGCGGAGCTGGGAACTGGCGGCTCCCGACCGACTGCTGGAAGCCGGCGGCCGATGAGCGGAGAAACCGCCGATCAGGCGCAGACCCGGCGCCGCTGGATCACGCTGGCCGAGATCGTCGCCGTCGTCGGCGTGATCATCGCCGGGCTGACGCTCTACAACAGCTGGCAGGAGCGGCGCGAGGCGGAGCTCAGCAAGCAAGCCGAGCAGGCGAGCGCGACCCGCGACAAGACGCGGTTCGTGCTGCGCGGCACCGTCGCGCCGGACGAAAGATCGATCGTGCTCGTGCGGGACGAGGCGCATCCGCTCGGCGACATCCACATCACCTTCCCGACCGCGCTCGGCGTGTCGCCGCAGGATTCGGTGGTGCAGCGGATCGAGGCGAACTGGTTCGACGAGGCGCTGCGCAAGGCGACCGATGGGGGCGCGGACGACCTGACCGGGCGGCTGCCGGTGTTGATCCGCTACACCTATCTGACCGATGACGTGCCGACGACGCGACAGGCGATCTACGACATCGTCTGGAGCACGCACGGCAGGAGGCTGCGCAGTCGCGCGGTCGATCTGCTCGACCTGCGGCTGCGGGAAAGCGGCGGCAATCAGCGGCGGATCGATGCCTTGTGGGCGCAGGCGCTGCCGAAGGCGGGTTAGCGGACCAGCCAGCGCAGGAACCGCGGCACGGCACCGTGCCGGCTCATCCACGCGCTGTACGCGCCATAGTCCGGGTCTAGGCCCAGGTGCCGTTCCTCGGTTCGCGCGCGCCAGTAATAGACGCCGCTCACCACCCCCATCAGCAGGGTCGCACGCACCGCATCGGTGATGCTGCCCGTCGTCAGGATCGGCAGCGTCGACGCCCACCAGAACAGGTTCTTGGCGAGATACGCCGGGTGCCGCGACCAGGCATAGGGGCCATGAGTCAGGATGCCGCGATGCGTCAGGTTGGAAAAGCGCAACCCGAACGCGACCGTCGCCCAGGCATAGATCGCGGTCAGCACGACCAGCATCGTCCCCCAGATCGCCAGCAGCCACGGGTGCCCGGCGAACCAGTCGGTCCAGTCCTGCGTCCCAGGGTGATAATCGAGGGGACCGCCGGCATCCATCAGGATGAAGGGCGGATAACACATCAGCGCGGCGGTCCAACCGGCGGCGAACGGATTCGCGCTGCGGATATGCGCGTCCAGCGGCCGCAGCGTCAGGATGTAGCCGACGGTCGCAAAGGCGACGTCGATGACGAACATCAGCGAGATGAGCCAGGACGCCAGCACGACCGGATCGCGCAGCCGCACGGCATCGGTATGGATGAAGCCGGCGAAGTTGCCGGGTATCACCGCGAGCATGAAGGCCAGGAAGAAGGCCTTGACCGCCCAGCTGCGCATATGGCCGTAGATCGCCTCGCGCTCCACGCCGGCCTGTCCCGTCAGCCAGGCGCCGACATGCCAGGCGCCATCGCGGGGATCGACCAGATAGCGGTCGAGCCACAGGACGTAGGGGATCGCCAGAACGGCGACGACCGGCACGCCCCAGCCGAAGCACCACATCGCGAAGGCGAAATTGCCCTCCCAATAGAAACGCCCAACGCCATAGACGAGCGCGATGACGCCCCACGTGAAGAAGAGCCCGGCGAGCTTGGTCAGGCTGATCTCGCGTGTGTCGCGCAGCGGCTTGCACGCCTGCCAGTCGATCCCGGTGCTGGCGCGCCGGTGCACCTTTTCTACCACCAGCGACCATGCGATCATCGGCAAAGCGCAGGCGACGAGCCCCACGAGCGCGGCATAGGGACCATCCATTCCGAACGACAACGCCACCGCCAGCCACGCGGCCAATCCAGCCAGGCCCGCCAGCCCGACGCCGTGCCCGACGGCGGACGTCGGCCGTTGGTCGGCGTGGCGGGCACCAAGGTCTGGATCGTGATACATGGCCACCGCCTTAGCGCGCGAACGGTAAGCAACCGGTGAACCATGGCACAGCGGACGCTTGCACCCGCGCGACGGCGGCGGTAATGGCTGCTCCACGCAGGACGGCCAGCCGTCGTCCCGACGCGGATGTGCTGATCTCAGCCGTCGGCGGGTATAGTACAATGGTAGTACAGCAGCCTTCCAAGCTGAATACACGGGTTCGATTCCCGTTACCCGCTCCATCTCTTCCCCGGACCGCAGCTCGTCCGTAGCAACGTCCGGAATTGGTAGTTGGAGGCGGTCCGCTTTTTGGCCTCCGATGGCGATAGCCGATATTCAAGGCGGACGCTCTTCTTGAAATGAGCGAGCTGCAATGATGCAGGACGGCAGTTAGCCGCCCACGTTCGATCCATATTCTCGTTCTATTTTACGTAACGTTGCATCAAAATCATCTAAGGCAACGACATGGTCGCGGTCTTGGCCTCGTCCGGACTTCCGCGAGATCAAACAGCTAGTAATGATGATGAACTTCGGGTCGGAGCCGACTGTTGCATTACTTGAATTAAGCAACTTGCGTACTCGCTTACCAAAGCGCTCGTCGAATTCAGCTGCATAACGCGCCTCTCGTTCACGGTCGCAAAGCCGCCTGCCTGTCGCCGCACTACTTGCGTAATACAGCGTCTCCGATAGGTTTACCCGCTTTTGGTCCGCAGAAGCGGCTTTCGTCTGAGCCAACATTAGAACTGCAAAAGCTAGCATTTGGGCGCCTCATCCACGTACAATGGCGCAAATCCTATGCCTTTCGACAGGCAAGTCTACGGCGCTCAATGCGCGCTTATTCCCGATAAAGCGCCCCGAGCGGGCAAGCCGCCCAAGTGATCGCGTATATAGCCGTCCGAGACGCCTACTTTCAGAAGTGGCCCGCCGGGACGGAGAAGCGAAGATCGCCGTGAACGAATGGCTACTTGAGGTACGCACGATTTGCAGCCTGACCGTCCGCAACGGGGCGCTTTCCGCCAGTCCGCTCTCGGCCACGCCGTTCCAGCTCGAGGACGTCATTATGTGGTGGTCGGGGAAATGTCCGCTTAGGGCGCTTGAGTCCGCCCGATGCTCGGCGAGCGGATCGTATCCAAACAGCAGACACGAGGACGCGTCCTGGCTAAGCCGCCGATCCTGATCCAGCCGGCGTGAACGGCAGATTGGCGTCTCAATAATCAAAGCAGGTGTCTGGTGAAGGGGAACGCCGAAGATGCCGCTGATAGCAGATCGTCTTTGGCTTCCCGCAGCGTAGAAATATGCTCGTACGGTCCCTGCCTGGATGAGCAAAACGACTGCCGCGACCACGAAGATTGGCACGGCGCCGAGGAGTCGCTTGTCTCTTCGCCAGACGGCCGCGCAACGGCTTGACGCGGAACCACGTCAAGTTTCCACGCTGATCATCCCACGCTGCCGTCACCCCGGGTCTGGTCCCAGGGTGACGGCTTTCATGCGGCGGGCTCTTTGCCACGCCTGAACGGCGCGCGGGCTTATTCGCTCGCCGTTCCCGGTTCGGCCATCTTGCGGTGCTGCTCGGCGAGGACGGCGTTCGGCGTCACGTTGGCGATCGTCGATTGCAGCTTGTTCTTCCAGCCCGATACGATCTGCGCCTTGCCGGCCATCAGGGCATCCCAGCCGTCCTGCGCCACCTTGGCCGGGTCGTCCTTCTTGGGGTCGCTGCCGACGTCGGTATCGAGCATGTCGCCGCGCGCGAAGAATTCGGTGTCGGTCGGTCCGGGCATGAGGTTGGTGATCGTCACCCCGTCCGATTCCTTGATCTCGTTCTGCAAGGCCGCCACGAAGCTGTCGATGAACGCCTTGGTCCCGTTGTAGACGGCCTGGAAGGCGCCGGGGATATAGCCCGCGATCGAACCGGTGACGAGCACCTTGCCGTCGTTGCGCGCCACCATCTGCTTCAGCACCTTCTGCAACAGATAGGCGGTGCCCGTGATGTTGGTGTCCACCACCATGCGCCAGTCGCGCACCTCCTGATCGAGGAAGGCGTGGCCGAGGCCGTGGCCGGCATTGGCGCACAGCAGGTCGATCTGCCGCCCGTTCGCCGCCGACAGCAGGGTATCGACGCCCTCCAATGTCGAAAGGTCCGCCTCCACCGCTGACACCTGCGTGCCGAACTGTTCGAAGTCGTTGGCGGCGGCGTTGATCAGCGGCTCGTTCGCGACGACGAGAATGTCGTAGCCGTTCTTCGCGGCAAGCGTGGCGAGTTCGAAGCCGATGCCGGTCGAGGCCCCGGTGATGATCGCGAATTTATCTGCCATGTCGGTCGTCCTTGGATGAAGTTCGTGTCCGGTCCGATGCGTCGCCCCGCGGGAGCGACGCGGCGGGACGTCAGTTGGTCATGCCGGGTTTCAGGACCACCTTGGTCACTTCGTTCTGGTGGTTCTTGAACATGTCATAGCCCTTGGGCGCGGCGGTCAGCGGCATGCGGTGCGAAATGAGGAACTCGGTGTCGATCTTGCCCTCCATGATCGCGTTGAGCAGGCCGGGCATATAGTGCTGGACGTGGGTCTGACCGGTCTTGAGCGTCAGCCCCTTTTCCATGAACGCGCCGAGCGGGAACTTGTCGACGAAGCCGCCGTAGACCGCGGGCATCGAGACGCGGCCGCCCTTTCGGCAGGCGATGATTGCCTGGCGGATAGAATGCGGACGGTCGGTGCCGAGGAAGGTCGACGCCTTGATCTGGTCGATGACGTTGTCGACGAACAGGCCGTGCGCTTCGAGCCCGACGGCGTCGATCACCGCATCGGGGCCGATCCCGCCGGTCATCTCCATCAGCGCTTCGTAGGTCGCGCTTTCCTCGAAATTGATCGTCTCGGCGCCGAAGCGCCTGGCGAGTTCGAGCCGGTGCGGGAAATGGTCGATCGCGATGACGCGCTCGGCACCCATCAGGAAGGCGGACTGCACCGCGAACAGTCCGACCGGGCCGCAGCCCCACACCGCGACGGTGTCGCCGGGTTCGATCTGGGCATATTCCGCCGCCTGCCAGCCGGTCGGCAGGATGTCGGACAGGAACAGCACCTTGTCGTCCTCGACGCCGTCGGGAATGACGATCGGGCCGACATCGCTGAACGGCACGCGGACATATTCCGCCTGACCGCCAGCATAGCCGCCGGTCATGTGGCTATAGCCGAACAGGCCCGACATCTCGTGGCCGTACAGCTCCTGCGCGATATCCTGATTGTCGGCGGGCAGGCCGTTGGGGCACGCCGAATATTGATGCTTGCCGCAATGGTAGCAGCTGCCGCAGGCGATGGTGAAGGGCACGACCACGCGCTGCCCCTTCTTCAACGTCGATTTCGCGCCGACCTCGACCACTTCGCCCATGAATTCATGGCCGAGGATGTCACCCGCCTTCATCGTCGGGATATAACCATCGTACAGATGCAGGTCGGATCCGCAGATCGCCGTGGACGTCACCTTGATGATGCAGTCCCGCGAATTGACGATCTCGGGATCCGGCACATTGTCGATGCGGACGTCGTGCTTGCCGTGCCATGCGAGCGCTTTCACAGGCCCATCTCCCCGAACTGCTTGGGGTTCATCGCGGGCGTGGCGATCTCGCCCGTTTCCATCAGTTGCTTGAAGCGGCGCAGGTCGCGGCGCGCCTGGATCGCCGGTTCGCGCTGGAACAGCTTGGCGATCGCCTTGCCGATGATGCCGCCAGGCGGATCATAGGCGATCGTCGCCGTAACCACGGTCCCGCGCGCACCCGCATCGCGAAATTCGACGCGCCCGGAATTGGGCACGTCCGCGCCCGGTTCCGATGTCCATTCGATCAGGCGATCCTGCTCCTCCCGCGTCACCCGCGCATCCCAGGCGACGGTTGCGCCGGCGGGCGCCTTCACCACCCAGTGCGACAGGGTGGGATCGCGCACGTCGATTGATACGACGTTTTCCATGAAGTGCGGCAGGTTCGAAAAGTCGCGGAAATAGCTGTAGAGTTCGCTCACGGGGCGATTGATCGTCACCGATCGGCCGACGATCGAAGATCCCTTGCCTTCGGCCAGCGATTCGATCGCGGCTTCGGCTCCACCGCTGCGTTTGGACGTCGATAGCGGCGCGTCATCGCGTGCATCAGTCATGGTCGTCTCCGTCTGAAGACTGCCCCAACCCGGCGCGCGCAGGCCCGTTCCAGTCGTTACGCGTATGGATTCAAATAGATAAAGCTGGTTTTGGCGAAAGGTGCCGAACGTCCCGCCGATGCGTTGAAGCCAGCCAACCAAGGAGCATCAGCATGACCGACGCCCCCGATCCGACAAAGCGTGACGAAGACCTGCCGGCCAACGACGACGAACAGCAGCCGATCGAGGAGCAAACGACCGAGGATCTGTCGGTACAAGGCGGGGAATAGGCCGGTCCGGGACCTCCCCGCCGAGGCGGGGAGGTGGTGGACAGGGCTGGATTCGAACCAGCGTACGCTTGCACGGGCAGATTTACAGTCTGCTGCCTTTAACCACTCGGCCACCTGTCCAGATGAGCCGCCTCAGTGAAGCGAGGCGGCCTATTGGCGAAGCGGAACGCGCCTGTCAACGGCACTTGCCGGTAAGACCGGGCGGAATGTCGGGTGCTTGCGCAATCCGCGCCTGCCGCCTAGCCGGGATCGATGATCCCGATGTCCAGAGTCCAGACCATGCTGACCACCAATCTCGCACGCGGGCGCCGCTGATGGCGCGCCGTGGCCACCGCCCTTCGACCGGCACCGCCAACCGCCCCAAGTTCTGGGGCCGCCATCCGGTGACGGCCGCGCTCGCCAACCCGAACCGGGTGGTCCGCAAGCTGTGGGGCACGCGCGAGGCGCTCGCGGCGCTCGACATCCCCGCGGCGATGCCGGTGGTATATGCCGATGTCGCCGACCTCGGACGGCTGGTGCCCTCCGATGCCCCGCACCAGGGCCTTGTCGCCGAGGTGGAGCCGCTGGACGACATGTGGCTGGCCGACCTGCTCATCGAAGGCAAGGACGACCGGCGGCCGCTCGTGGTGCTGGATCAGGTGACCGATCCGCACAATGTCGGCGCGATCCTGCGGTCGGCCGCGGCGTTCGACGCGCTGGGCATCGTCACGCAGGATCGCCACGCGCCGCCTGAAAGCGGGACAGTGGCGCGGTCCGCTTCGGGGGCGCTCGAGACGGTGCCGTGGATCCGCGTCGTCAATCTCGCGCGCGCGCTTGAGGAGATCGCGGAGGCGGGGTTCTGGCGGATCGGCCTCACCGGGCACGCCGACCAGACGCTGGCCGAGGCGATGGGAACGCAGCGCATCTGCATCGTGCTGGGCGCCGAGGGCGAGGGCATGCGCCAGAACACCGAAGTGCATTGCGACGAACTCGCCAAGCTGCCGATCAGCGGCAAGGTGGAAAGCCTGAACGTGTCCAACGCGGCTGCGATCGCGCTTTATGCGGTGGCGGCACGAGCCTGACGAAGGACGCTTGATCCCCGCAAACTTTGGTCCAGGCTGCGGGTCGGCGACAGGGAGCGCGCAACATGACGGGTTATGTGGAACCACGATCGGCGCGTCACCGCGTCGAACGGGTCGACGGGGTCGAACAGCTGCGTATCCCGCCGCGCCGCATGTGGTTCGCGCTCGTGTTCCTGCCGGTCTGGCTGGTCATGTGGACATTCGGCGGAATACAGGCGATCGTTCAAGAAACGGCTGAACCCGGCGCGTTTCTCGCGATCTGGCTGGTCTTCTGGGCGGTTGGATGGACCTTCGCGGCATCGACGTTCGCCATGCAGGTTGCGGGAGCGGAATGGATCAGGGTCGAGCGCGGTGATCTCGTCATTTCCGCGGGCATCGGGCCGCTGAGGCGTAGCTGGCGGTATCGCGGCGCGATGGTGCGGGATCTGGTCGCACCCGCCCCCGCAGGACCGGCGTGGTGGAGCGGACAGGGATTGAACACGCCGTTCTTCGTGCGCCCGTCCTCCGGCGCGGTCAGCTTTTCCTACGGCGCGGATACGATCCACTGCGCATCAGGCGTGGACCAGCGGGAGGGGCGCGCCATCGTCAACTGGCTGGCGCTGCGGTTGCCACGGGCCGCCGCGCCAGCTGCCTGACCATCAATCCTCGCCGGCGATCGTCACTTTCAGGCCATCGAGCGCCGGGGTCATCTGGATCTGGCATGACAGGCGCGAGGTCGCGTCGCGTTCGTCGCTCGAATCGAGCAGGTCGTCCTCATCGGGGCCCATCGCCGGCAGTTTGTCCGCAAACTCCGGGTCGACATGGACGTGGCAGGTGGCGCAGCTGCAACAGCCGCCGCACAGCGCCAGCAGTTCGTCGATCCCGGCGTCGCGGATCACTTCCATCACCGAAAGGCCGGCTTCGCCCATGATCTCGCGTTCTTCCCCCTCACGCGTGACGACGATAAGCTTGGGCATGATATTCTCCGCTGAAGTCGTCGCCGGCCATGCCGTGCTCCGTCGCAAGGATCAAGCATGGGCCTGAGCATCGAACAGATTCGCACGGCGATGGATGCGCTTGCCGAGGCGGAGCCGGGCTTCGCCGCCGGCCTGTCGCGCGTCGGCTATCCGCCGCCGCGCATCCGCGAGCGCGGCTATGCGACCTTGCTGCGGACGATCCTGGGCCAGCAGGTCAGCGTCGCCTCGGCCGCCGCGGTGTACCGCAAGCTGGAATCGCTGGTCGGCGATCCCGGCGATCCCCACACCATCCTCGCCGCCGGTGACGAGACGCTGCGCGCCGCCGGCCTGTCGCGGCAGAAGGCGAGCTATGCGCGCAGCCTCGCCGAAGAGGTGACGAACGGCCGGCTCGACCTCGACAACCTCCCCGCCGACGACGAGGAGGCTATCGCCCAGCTCGTCCGGGTGAAGGGGATCGGCCGCTGGTCCGCGGAAATCTACCTGCTGTTCGCGGAGGGTCGCGCGGACGTGTGGCCGGCGGGCGACCTGGCGGTGCAGATCGAGCTCGGGCGCCTGCTCGGGCATGACGAGCGGCCGTCCGAAAAGCAGTGCCGGGCGCTCGCGGAAGCCTGGCGCCCCCATCGCGGCGCACTCGCCATCTTTACGTGGCACCATTATGGCGCCGGCCCCGACAAGGATGCCGCGCCGGTCTGAGGTCCTGTCTTCGCGGTCGGCGTCGCGGACTTGCGAGGGACGGCGCTGACGCGTTGATCCTCCTCGCCTTCTGCCGGGTTGCCGCCGCCGGGCGCTTCGGCCACAGACAGCCGGGATGACGCCGCCCGCACCCTCGTCCGCCGGTTCTCTCATGGGCAGCCAAGGCAGCGTCGCGCTTCCGATCGGCGGTTCCGGGTGGCGCAGGCTGGCCGCGTTCATGGGGCCGGGGTTTCTGGTCGCGGTGGGCTATATGGATCCCGGCAACTGGGCGACCGACATCGCCGGCGGGTCGGCGTTCGGCTATACCCTGCTGTCGGTCGTGCTGCTGTCCAACCTGATGGCGATCGTGTTGCAGGCTTTGTCGGTCCGCCTCGGCGTCGCCGCCGGGCTCGACCTGGCGCAGGCATGCCGGGCCTATTACAGCCGGCCGGTCGCCTTCGCGCTCTGGGTCCTCGCCGAAATCGCGATCATCGCATGCGACCTTGCCGAAGTGCTCGGCACCGCGATCGCGCTCAAGCTGCTGTTCGGCATACCGCTCATATGGGGCGTGGTGGTGACAGCGCTCGACGTCTTCCTGATCCTCGCGCTGCAACGCTATGGCTTTCGCAAGATAGAGGCGTTCATCCTCGCGCTGCTGGTCATCATCGCGGGCTGCTTCGCGTTCGAACTGTTCCACGCGCGGCCCGATCTGTCCGCGGTCATGGCAGGACTAATCCCCACGCCCGGCATCGTCACCGATCCCGCCAGGCTCTATCTGGCGATCGGCATCCTCGGCGCGACGGTCATGCCGCACAATCTGTACCTCCATTCTTCCATCGTACAGATCCGTGCATTCGAACGGACCGACGCCGGCAAGGCGGAAGCGGCGCGGCTCGCGACGCTGGACAGCACGATCGCGCTCGCCCTCGCTTTTTTCATCAATGCCGCGATCCTGATCGTCGCTGCCGCGGTGTTCCACACCGCAGGCCGGAACGAAGTCGCCGAGATCGACGAAGCCTATCGCCTGCTCGCGCCGATGATGGGCGTCGGCATGGCGAGCGTGGTCTTCGGTGTGGCGCTGCTGGCGTCGGGCCAAAATTCGACGATCACCGGCACGTTGGCCGGGCAGATCGTCATGGAAGGGTTCCTCAACCTGCGGCTGCCGGTCTGGCTGCGGCGGCTGGTGACGCGCCTGCTGGCGATCGTGCCGGCGGTGATCGTGGTCGGCGCGGCCGGCGATGGCGGAGCAACGCGATTGCTGGTGCTGAGCCAGGTGGTGCTCAGCCTGCAACTGCCGTTCGCCGTCGTGCCATTGGTCCTGTTCACCGGAAGGGCCGACGTGATGGGCGGGTTCGTCAGTCCGGCATGGCTAAGGGTACTGGCGTGGCTGATCGCGGCGGTGATCATCGGGCTCAACCTCACCTTGCTGTACGGCATGCTGTAATCCCGCTTCGGTCCATTTAGGCTGGTGACATTTGCGCCCGCGCATCGTCTACTCGGCCTTCCATCCCCCCAATGCCGGACATGTCGTGACAGCCACACCGCCGAATGCGCTCGCCTCCGCGATCGTCGATACCCTGGTCCACCGCATCGGCAAGGACGCGCAGGCGGCACGGCCGCACGACTGGCTGGCCGCGACGATCTTCACGCTGCGCAACGAGATCATCGAACGCTGGATGGCCTCGACCAAGCAGGCGCATGCGGCCGGCGCCAAGCGCGTCTATTATCTCAGCCTCGAATTCCTGATCGGGCGGCTGCTGCGCGATGCATTGTCGAACCTGCGTCACAACGACGAAGTGGCGGAGGCGCTGGCGACGCTGGGCGTGAACCTTGCCGAGATCGAGGAGATCGAGCCCGACGCCGCGCTGGGCAACGGCGGCCTCGGCAGGCTGGCGGCGTGCTTCATGGAAAGCCTCGCCAGCCTCGACCTGCCGGCATATGGCTATGGCATCCGCTACGTGAACGGCATGTTCCGCCAGCGGCTCGACGACGGCTGGCAGGTCGAACTGCCGGAAAACTGGCTTGCGCATGGCAATCCATGGGAATTCGAGCGGCGGGAAAGCGCCTATTTCGTCGGCTTCGGCGGAGAAGTGACCAGCGTGGGCGAAGGCCGCGTCCATTGGTCGCCGGCCGAAGCGGTGGAGGCGGTCGCCGTCGACACGCCGATGGTCGGGTGGCGCGGCAAACGGGTCAACACGCTGCGGCTGTGGAACGCGCGTGCGTTCGATCCGATCAAGCTCGACCGGTTCAACGCCGGCGATTTCCAGGGCGCGCTCGACGGCCAGTTGCGCGCCGAGACGCTGACCCGCGTCCTCTACCCCAACGACAGCACGCCGGCCGGCCAGGAATTGCGGCTGCGGCAGGAATATTTCTTCTCGTCCGCCTCGATCCAGGACATCGTCCGGCGCCACATCCAGTATTTCGGCGATATCCACACGCTCGCCGACAAGGCCGCCATCCAGCTCAACGACACCCACCCCGCCGTCGCCGTCGCCGAGCTGATGCGGCTGCTCACGGACTTCCACCAGCTCGACTTCGACACCGCCTGGAACATCACCCGCGCCACCTTCGGTTACACCAACCACACGCTGCTGCCCGAAGCACTGGAAAGCTGGCCATTGCCGCTGTTCGAGCGCCTGCTGCCACGGCACATGCAGATCGTCTATGCGATCAACGCCAGGCTGTTGCGCGAGGCGGCCAAACTGGACGGCATCGACGGCCGCGCGATCGCCGCGATCAGCCTCATCGTCGAAGGCGGCGAGCGGCGGGTGCGGATGGCGAACCTCGCCTTCGCGGGCAGCCACAGCGTGAATGGTGTCGCCGCGTTGCACACCGAATTGATGAAGAAGACGGTGTTCGCCGATCTGCACCGGCTGTACCCCGATCGCATCAACAACAAGACCAACGGCATCACGCCCCGCCGCTGGCTGCAGCAATGCAATCCCGGCCTGACCGATCTGCTGGTCGAGGCGATCGGCCCGGACTTCCGCGACGACGCAGCGAAGCTCACGGCGCTGGTGCCTTTTGCGGACGATGCATCATTTCGGGAGCGTTTCGCCGCGGTCAAGCGTTCCAACAAGGTGGGATTGTCGAGCTATATCAAAGATAACATGGGTTTACGCCTTGATCCGGATGCAATTTTCGACGTCCAGATCAAGCGGATCCACGAATACAAGCGGCAGCTTCTCGGCCTGGTCGAGACGGTCGCGCTCTACGACCAGATCCGCAGCCACCCGGAACGGAACTGGATACCCCGCGTCAAGCTGTTCGCGGGTAAGGCGGCATCGAGCTATCATAACGCCAAGCTGATCATCAAACTGGCGAACGACATCGCCAAGCGCATCAACGCGGACCCGATGGTCGGCGACCTGCTGAAGGTCGCGTTCATCCCCAATTACAACGTCAGCGTGGCCGAGCGTATCATCCCCGCCGCCGACCTGTCCGAACAGATTTCGACGGCGGGCATGGAGGCGTCGGGCACCGGCAACATGAAATTCGCGCTGAACGGCGCGCTGACGATCGGTACGCTGGACGGCGCCAACATCGAGATCAAGGACCATGTCGGCGACGACAACATCTTCATCTTCGGCCTCACCGCCGACGAGGTCGCGGACAAGCGCGCCAACGGCTATCGCGGGCGCGAGGTGATCGAGGGGTCGCGCGAACTGGCGCAGGCGGTGAACGCCATCCGGTCGGGTGTCTTCTCGCCGGACGATCCCGATCGCTACGCCGGGCTGATGGACGGGCTCTACGACCACGACTGGTTCATGGTCGCGGCCGACTTCGACGCCTATTCCGCGGCACAGCGCGATGTCGATGCGAAGTTCGCCGACAAGCTCGCCTGGGAGCGTTCGGCGGTGCTCAACGTTGCGAACATGGGCTGGTTCTCGTCCGACCGGACAATCGGCGAATACGCGAAACAGATTTGGGGGGTCATGTGAAACCACCGCGCGGTGCCATCGCCGCCCTGATCGAGGGACGCCACGACGATCCGTTTTCGTTGCTCGGCGTCTTTGCCGGCCCCGAAGGAACGTTCGCGCGGGCGTGGATACCGGGCGCGGAGACGGTCGAGGCGCACGACCTCTGTGGCAAGCCGCTGGGCACCTTGCCGCGCATCGATACGTCCGGCCTGTTCGAGGGGGTCATCGACGGCGTGCCGCAGCCCGTTAAGTACAAGGCGCAGGGCTATGGCGCGGAATGGTGGGTCACCGATCCCTACAGCTTCGGCCCCGTGCTCGGCCCGACCGACGATTATCTGATTGCGGAGGGATCGCACTTCCGCCTGTACGACAAGCTCGGCGCGCATCTGATCGAGCATCAAGGCGCGTCAGGCGTTCACTTCGCGGTCTGGGCACCCAATGCACGGCGTGTGTCGGTGGTGGGCGACTTCAACGACTGGGATAACGCACGGCACGTGATGCGTCGCCGCAGCGACATCGGTGTCTGGGAAATCTTCCTGCCCGACATCGGCGCGGGCCGCAGCTACAAGTTCGCGATCGTGGGGCCGGACGGCAAGCTCCAGCCGCTGAAGGCCGACCCCTTCGCCTTCGCCGCGGAATTGCGGCCCAAGACGGCTTCGATCACCACCGCTCCTCCCGCGCATGTCTGGGGCGACGACGCGCATCGCGCCACCTGGGCGGGCGTCGATCCCCGCCGCGTGCCGATGAGCATCTACGAAGTGCACGCCGGCAGCTGGGACCGGGACGCCAACGGCTGGTATCTGTCGTGGGATGCGCTCGCCGACCGGCTGATCCCCTATGTGGTCGACATGGGGTTTACCCACATCGAATTCATGCCGATCAGCGAACATCCCTATGATCCGTCATGGGGGTATCAGACCACAGGGCTTTACGCGCCGTCCGCACGATTCGGCGATCCCGAGGGCTTCGCCCGCTTCGTCGATGGCGCGCATCGGGCAGGTATCGGCGTGCTGCTCGACTGGGTTCCCGCGCATTTCCCGGTCGATCCGCACGGCCTGACCCGCTTCGACGGCACCGCCCTGTACGAACATGAAGATCCGCGGCTCGGTTTCCATCCCGACTGGAACACCGCGATCTACAATTTCGGGCGACGCGAGGTCAGTTCGTTCCTGGTCAACAACGCGCTTTTCTGGCCCGAACGCTATCACGTCGACGGCCTGCGCGTGGATGCGGTCGCATCGATGCTGTATCGCGACTATAGCCGCGAGCCCGGGGAATGGATTCCCAACGACGAGGGCGGGCGCGAGAATTGGGAAGCCGTCGACTTCCTGCGCGACATGAACCGGGCAGTCTACGGCAAGCAGGACGGCGTCTTCACCGTCGCCGAGGAATCGACGAGCTGGCCCGGCGTCTCCATGCCCGCGTTCGAGGACGGACCGCGCAAGAGCCTCGGGTTCGGGTTCAAATGGAACATGGGCTGGATGCACGACACGCTCCAGTATTTCGCCCGTGAACCCGTCCACCGACGCCACCACCATGGCGAAATCACCTTCGGCTTCGTCTACGCCTTCGACGAGAACTTCGTCCTGCCGCTCAGCCATGACGAAGTGGTCCACGGCAAGGGGTCGCTGCTGACCAAGATGGCGGGCGACGACTGGCAGCAGTTCGCCAATTTGCGCGCTTATTATGCGTTCATGTGGGGATATCCCGGCAAGAAGCTGCTGTTCATGGGACAGGAATTCGCCCAGCGGCAGGAATGGAGCGAGGATCGCGCGCTCGACTGGCACCTGCGCAGCTCCGCCGCGCACGACGGGGTGCGCAAACTGGTCCGCGATCTCAACCGGCTCTACCGCGACACGCCGGCGCTTCACGCGCGCGATTGCGAGAGCGAGGGCTTCGAATGGCTGATCGGCGACGATGCGACCAATTCGGTGTTCGCGTGGTTGCGCAAGGCGCCGGGTGCGAAACCGGTGGCGGTGATCGCCAATCTGACCCCGGTGGCGCGCGCGCCGTATCGCATTCCCCTGCCCCATGACGGGCGCTGGCGGGAAGTGATGAATTCCGATGCCCATGACTATTGGGGTTCCGGCCTCGGTAACATGGGTGGTGTCGAAGCCCGGCAGGGCGCCGCATGGGTGACGTTGCCGCCGCTGGCGACCGTGATGCTGGAATATGACGGCTGAGTTCACGGTGAAACTCGGCACGACGACGATGATAACAGGAGGGTGCTCATGGTAGACAGACGAGGACAGCCGCTATCGCGCGATGCGATGGCCTATGTGCTGGCGGGTGGCCGCGGCAGCCGCTTGATGGAATTGACCGACACCCGTGCCAAGCCTGCGGTGTATTTCGGCGGCAAGAGCCGGATCATCGATTTCGCGCTGTCCAACGCGATCAATTCGGGCATCCGCCGCATCGGCGTCGCGACGCAGTACAAGGCGCATTCGCTGATCCGCCACCTGCAGCGCGGCTGGAACTTCCTGCGCCCCGAACGCAACGAAAGCTTCGATATCCTGCCCGCTTCGCAGCGCGTGTCGGAGTTTCAATGGTATGAAGGCACCGCCGACGCGGTGTTCCAGAACATCGACATCATCGAAGCCTATGACGTCGAATATATGGTGATCCTGGCGGGCGATCACATCTACAAGATGGATTATGAGATCATGTTGCAGCAGCACTGCAACAGCGGTGCGGACGTTACCGTCGCCTGCATGGAAGTGCCGCGGATGGAGGCGGTGGCGTTCGGCGTCATGCACGTCGACGAATCCGATCGGATCATCGATTTCGTTGAAAAGCCCGCCGATCCGCCGGCGATCCCCGGCCAGCCGGACATCGCGCTCGCCAGCCTCGGCATCTACGTCTTCCGCACCAAGTTCCTGATTGAGGAGCTGCGCCGCGATGCCGACACGCCGGGATCGGCGCGCGACTTCGGCAAGGACATCATCCCCTACCTGGTCAAGCACGGCAAGGCACAGGCCCACCGCTTTTCGGCAAGTTGCGTCCGTACCAGCGAGGAGCCCGCCGCATATTGGCGCGATGTCGGCACGGTCGATGCCTATTGGGAAGCGAACATCGACCTGACCGACATCATCCCACAACTGGACGTCTACGATCACGAATGGCCGCTGTGGACCTATTCGGAGATCACGCCCCCTGCCAAGTTCGTCCATGACGAGGAAGGCCGCCGCGGTTCGGCGGTGTCGAGCCTGGTGTCGGGCAATTGCATCGTGTCGGGATCGTCGATCCACCGCAGCCTGCTGTCGACCGGCGTCCGCGCGCACAGCTTCTCGTCGCTCGATGAAGCGGTGGTGCTGCCCTATTGCCACATCGGGCGTAACGCGCGGCTCAGCCGCGTGGTGCTGGACCGCGGCGTCGTCATCCCCGACGGACTGGTCGTCGGCGAGGACCCGGACCTCGACGCCCGCCGGTTCCGCCGCACGGACAAGGGTATATGCCTGATTACCCAGCCGATGATCGACCGCCTGGGCCAGTGACCGCGGCCGTGACGCTGAACGTCCTCGCGGTCGCATCTGAAGCGTTTCCGCTGGTGAAGACCGGCGGGCTTGCCGACGTGGTCGGTGCGCTGCCCGAGGCGCTGGCGCCGCACGGCGTCGCGACGACGACATTGATCCCCGGCTATCCAGCGGTCGGCAAGGCGGTGAAGGGCGCGAAGGTGGTGCATCGCTGGACCGACCTGCTCGGCGTCGAGGCACGGTTGCTGGCGGCGCGGATCGGTGCGCACCCGCTGCTCGTTCTCGACGCCCCGGCGCTGTTCGCGCGTGCGGGCGGGCCCTATGGGCAGGACGACGACTGGCGGCGCTTTGCGGCACTCGGCCGCGCGGCCGCGGACATCGCGGGCGGCGCCGTACCGAAGCTGCGCTTCGACCTGTTGCACGCGCATGACTGGCAGGCGGCGATGGCCCCGGTGTACCTGCGCTACGCACCCGCCGCGCGGCGCGTGCCGAGTGTCGCGACGGTTCACAACATCGCCTTCCAGGGCCGTTTCGACACCGCCATGTTCGCCGAACTCGGGCTGCCGGACGCCGCCTATGCGCTGGACGGGGTTGAATATTACGGGGGCGTCGGTTTCCTGAAGGGGGGTCTGGAAGCGGCGGATGCAATCACCACGGTCAGTCCCACCTATGCGGCGGAGATCCGCGAGGGTCGCTTCGGCATGGGGCTGGAGGGACTGATCGACAGCCGGCGCGACCGCGTGCACGGCATCGTCAACGGCATCGACCCGGCGGTATGGAACCCGGAACACGATCAGGCCCTGCCCGGCCGCTACACGCATCGCGCGCTCGGCCGCCGGAAGCCCAACAAGCGGGCGGTCGAAAAGATGTTCGGCCTCGACCGGGGCGACGGGCCGATCTTCACCGTCATCAGCCGGCTGACCTGGCAGAAGGGGATGGACGTCCTGGCGGAATGCCTCGACGAACTGGTCGCGATGGGCGGCCGGCTGGCGCTGCTCGGTTCGGGCGACGCCCATCTGGAAGCGGCGTTCCTCGCCGCCGCCGCACGCCATCCGGGGCGGATCGGCGTACGGATCGGTTATGACGAACCGCTGTCCCACCTGTTGCAGGGGGGCGCGGACGCGATCCTGATCCCGTCGCGCTTCGAACCATGCGGCCTGACCCAGCTCTACGGGCTCGCCTATGGCTGCGTGCCCGTGGTCGCGCGCACCGGCGGTCTGGCGGATACCGTGATCGACGCGAACGAGGCCGCGCTGGCGGCCGGGGTCGCGACCGGGTTCCAGCACGGCGAAACGGGCTATCACACGCTTGCCCACGCCCTCCGCCGCGCGATCGCAACCTATGCCCGACCCGAATTGTGGTGCGCCATCCAGCGCAACGGGATGCGCGCCGATTTCTCATGGACGGAAAGCGGCCGCCGCTATGCCGACCTCTACACGACCCTGACAGGAACCGCATGACCCGTATCGTCGCCACGCAGCCATATGCCGACCAGAAGCCGGGCACGTCCGGCCTGCGCAAGAAGGTGAAGGTCTTTCAGCAGCCGAACTATGCGGAAAACTTCATCCAGTCGGTGTTCGACGTCATCGACGGCAAGGCGGGTGCCACGCTGGTGATCGGCGGCGACGGACGCTTCCTCAACCGAGAGGTGATCCAGACGGCGATCCGCATCGCCGCCGCCAACGGCTTCGGCCGGGTCGTGGTCGGCCGCGGCGGCCTGTTCTCGACGCCGGCGGCGAGCAACCTGATCCGTATCCGCCACGCGCTCGGCGGACTGATCCTGTCGGCCAGCCACAATCCCGGCGGACCGGACGAGGATTTCGGGATCAAGTACAATATCGCCAATGGCGGCCCTGCGCCGGAATCGGTGACCGAAGCCCTCTATCGGCGCACGACGACGATCGATCGCTGGCTGACCATCGATGCCGCCGACATCGATCTGGACCGGGAGGGCGAGGTACGGGTCGGCGACACGGTGGTCGAGGTGGTCGATCCCGTTTCGGATTACGCGGCATTGATGGAACGCCTGTTCGATTTCGCCGCGATCCGCGCCGCCGGGCTCACCATGGCGTTCGATGCGATGAGCGCGGTCACCGGGCCTTATGCGCGCGAGATCCTGGAAACGAGGCTGGGCTTCGCGCCCGGGACGGTGCGCAACGGCGAGCCGCTGGAGGACTTCGGCGGGCATCACCCCGATCCCAACCTAGTCCATGCGCACGAACTGTATGAGACGATGATGGCAGTCGATGCGCCCGATTTCGGTGCGGCGTCGGACGGCGACGGCGATCGCAACCTCATCATCGGTAGCGGGCGGTTCGTCACCCCATCCGACAGCCTGGCGATGCTGGCGGCCAACGCGCATCTCGCACCGGGCTATCGTCAGGGCCTGAAGGGGATCGCCAGGTCGATGCCGACCAGCGCCGCCGCCGATCGGGTGGCGGACAAGCTCGGCCTGCCCCTCTTCGAAACGCCGACCGGGTGGAAGTTCTTCGGCAACCTGCTCGACGCCGGGATGGCGACGATCTGCGGAGAGGAAAGCGCCGGCACCGGTTCCGATCACGTCCGCGAAAAGGACGGGCTGTGGGCGGTGCTGCTCTGGCTCAACATCCTCGCCGCGCGCGGGCAATCCGTCGATGCCATCGCGCGCGACCATTGGGCGACCTACGGCCGCAATTATTATGCACGTCACGATTATGAAGCGGTGGAGAGCGCGCGTGCCGACGCGCTGATGGCGGAATTGCGCGCCAAACTGGCGACGCTGCCCGGCACCGCGGTAGCGGGGCTGCGGATCGCCGAGGCGGACGATTTCGCCTATACCGATCCGACCGACGCTTCGGTCAGCCGCAACCAGGGTGTCCGCGTGCTGTTCGATGGCGGCAGCCGGGTCGTGTTCCGGCTGTCGGGCACCGGCACCAGCGGTGCGACGCTGCGCGTCTACCTGGAACGCTACGAACCCGCAGGCGGCGAGATCGACCGCGAAACGGGAGAGATGCTCGCCGACATCATCGCCGCGGCGGACGCGATCGCCGGCATCGCGCGACACACCGGACGGATCGAGCCGGACGTCGTCACTTGAGCCACCCGCCGCTCGGCGCGCACGTCCACGCAACCGGGACGCGGTTTGGGGTCCGATCGGCCGGCGCGGTGACGCTGTGCCTGTTCGATGGTGCGAACGAGCGGCGGATCGAGATGACCCGCAGCGACGGCATCTGGTCTGCCGATGTCGCCGGCGTGGCGGCGGGTGCGCGCTACGGCTATCGCACCGTGGCGGATCCGGCCCGGCTTTTGGTCGATCCCTATGCGATCGAACTCGACCGGCCATTTCGCTACGATCCCGCGTTGGCGCGCACCGATGGCGACACGGGGCCGCTCGTGCCCAAGGCGATCGTTCCGCGCACAGCCAAGCCGGACGCGGCCGACGCGCCGCTCTTCACGCCCGGCGGCCTGATCTACGAGGTCAACGTACGCGGCTTCACCATGCTGCACCCCGACGTGCCGGAGGCGCAGCGCGGCACGATCGCCGCGCTCGGCCACCCGGCGATCGTCGCCCACCTGCAAAGCCTGCGCGTCGCGGCGGTCGAATTGATGCCGATCGTCGCATGGATCGACGAACGCCACCTGCCGCCCCTCGGCTTGACCAATGCATGGGGCTATAACCCCGTCGTGCCGATGGCGATCGACCCGCGGCTGGCGCCGGGGGGAGTCGCGGAACTGCGCGAGACGGTCGCCACGCTGCGGGCCGCGGGCATCGGTACGATCCTCGACCTCGTCTTCAACCATAGCGGCGAAAGCGACGTGCTGGGGCCGACGCTGTCGATGCGCGGGCTCGACGAACGACTCTATTATGCCCATGCCCCCGATGACAGCCTGATCAACGATTGCGGCACCGGCAACACGCTGGATTGTGCCAAGCCCGAGGTGCGCGCGCTGATCCTCGACAGCCTGCGCCATTTCGCCCGTATGGGGGTCTACGGGTTCCGCTTCGATCTGGCCACGGTGCTGGCACGCGGCCCGGCCTTCGAACCCAAGGCGCCGATCTTCGCGGAGATCGCGGCCGATCCGCTGCTGGCCAGTCGGGTGATGATCGCAGAGCCCTGGGACGTCGGCCCGGGCGGCTATCAGCTCGGTCGTTTCCCCGCGACGTGGCTCGAATGGAACGACCGTTACCGTGACGATGTTCGCCGCTTCTGGCGCGGCGACGGCGATCCCGGCGCGCTGGCGACGCGGCTGGCGGGATCCGACGACGTGTTCGGCGGAGGTCGAACCCGCACGGTCAATTTCGTCGCGGCGCACGACGGTTTCACGCTGGCCGACACCGTCGCCTATGCCGATAGGCACAACCACGCCAATGGCGAAGACAATCGCGACGGGCATGGCGACAATCACAGCTGGAACAACGGTATCGAGGGGCCGACCGACGACTCCACCGTCCTGGCAAGGCGCGCTGCCGATGCACGCGCGCTGCTCGCGACGCTGTTCGCATCGCGTGGTACGATCATGCTGGCCGCCGGCGATGAATTCGGTCGCAGCCAGCGCGGCAATAACAATGGCTATGCGCAGGACAATGCGATCGGCTGGGTCCATTGGGTGAATCGCGACCGCGCGCTGGAGGCGTTCGTCGTCCGGCTCGCCCGCTTCCGCGCCGAAAATGGCCTCGATCGTGTCGATGCCTTCCATGCCCCCGACTGGCGGCGACTGGATGGCGATCCGATGCGCGACGAGGATTGGGCGGGCGCCGACGGTTTCGAGCTGCGCCTGCCGCGCGGCAATGTCCGCGTCGCGTTGCGTTTCGACCGGCGGACACGCCGGGTGATGCTTGCGGAGGGCCATATGCTGGAGAGCAGACCATGATGCAACGCTGGCTGCTGGCGCTTGCCGGCTTGCTCATGGCCGCTGCCCCTCTGTCGCCGGCGCAGCGGTTCGGGCCATTGTTCCGCGCAGTGCAGATGCGCGCGATCTTCCCCGATTCCAAGACGTTCGCGGACGCGGAGCCGCGACGCGCCGACGCCGCGATCATGGTGGCTTTCGCCCGCTGCGACTGTGCGAGCGACGCGGCGCTGAAGGCGTTCGTGCTCGCCAACTTCACCCTGCCCGCCACACCCGCGGCGCCGCCACCGTCGCGGCGCCTCGGCCTGACCGATCACATCGACGCGCTATGGCCGCAACTGACCCGCACCCTGCCGACCGTGCCGGCGGGCTCATCGGCCCTGTCGCTGCCGCGCCGCTTCGTCGTGCCGGGCGGACGGTTCCGCGAGATGTATTATTGGGACAGCTGGTTCACCATGCTGGGTCTGCAGGCGTCGGGGCGACAGGATCTGGTCGAGGACATGATCCTCGATTTCGGCAGCCTGATCGACCGCTACGGTCGCATTCCAAACGGCACCCGAAGCTATTATCTCAGCCGGTCGCAGCCGCCGTTCTTCTACCTGATCGCCGGCATGTCGCACGACGCACGGTCGCTTGCACGACGCAACCGGTGGCTGCGTGCCGAGCACGACTTCTGGATGGCGGGTGCCGAGCGACTGAAGCCCGGCGGCGAACATGCCCGTGTCGTGCGGCTCGCCGACGGATCCCTGCTCAACCGTTATTGGGACGACCGCGACGATCCCCGTGACGAAAGCTATCGGGAGGACGCGACCCTCGTCGCCGCGACACCGGGACGGGACGCGCGAACCATGTACCGCGACCTGCGCGCCGGTGCGGAAAGCGGGTGGGACTTCAGTTCGCGATGGCTGGGCGACGGCCGGACGCTGGCGACGATCCGCACCACGCGCATCGTGCCGGTCGACCTCAACAGCCTGCTGTTCGGCATGGAGCGCGCGATCGCCGCGAACTGCCGTGCGATGCGCGATACGGCATGCGGGACCCAATATGACGCTGCCGCGCGAGCAAGGGCTGCGGCGATCCGCGCGCACCTGTGGAATGCGGGCGGATATTATGCGGACTATGATCTCGACCGCCGATCGGTGGTGGACGGTCGTACCGCCGCCATGGCCTTTCCGCTGTTCGTCGGGCTGGCCACGCCCGAACAGGCGACGACGTCCGCGCGGGCGCTGGGCGCGCTGGTCGGTGAGGGCGGGCTCGGCACCACCATGGTCGGGACGGGGCAGCAGTGGGACGCGCCGAACGGCTGGGCGCCGTTGCAATGGATCGCGATCCAGGGTCTCCGCCGCTATCGCCAGGGACCACTCGCCGATCGGATCGCGACCCGCTGGCTGGCGAACGTCGACCGCGAATATCGGGCGAGCGGCAAGCTGCTAGAAAAGTACAATGTCGTCGAGCGGCTGCCCGGCGGCGGCGGCGAATATCCTTTGCAGGACGGGTTCGGCTGGACCAACGGCGTCTCTCGCGCCCTCATCGCACAGGGCTATGCCGCGAACGGCTTTACGCGGCGCGCGGCCCGGCATAACATTCGTCATGGCGACGGCAGCGGCACAGGACCGGGGGGTGACGCGAAGCCCCGATCTGCGCCCGCGCGACTGGCTGGAGGCGGGGCAATCCCTCCTGCGTCGCGGCGGTTTGCGGGCGCTGAAGCTTCGGCCGCTGGCCGGTGAGCTGCGCGTATCGACCGGCAGCTTCTACCATCATTTCACCGACTTCGACGAGTATCAGGGCCGGCTTGCCGACTATTTCGCGGGCGCGCAGATCGCCGAGCTGATCGACGCGATCGGCCGCGCGGAGGGTGATCCGGTCGGCCGCATCCGCCTGCTGGCGCAAGTCGTCCGCCGTCGCGGCATGTCCCGTCTGTCGATCGCGATGCGCGCCTGGGCGGAGAGCGACACCCGTGCCCAAGCGGCGGTCGAGCAGCACGACGCACAGGTGCTCGGCTTCCTGACGACCTGTCTGGAAGCGAACGGGATGGGCCGTCACGACGCCATGGTGCGCGGTTATGCGCTGATGACGCTGGGCCTGAGCAAGGTTCACGCCCCCGATCTCGATCGGACCACGCTGATGGAGGAGATGATCGCCCTCCTCTGCTACCCCCAAGGCAACACGACGGCCGCAACGGCCGCGGAGGAGAGAGCATGCCACAACGGAGCTACGACTATATCGTCATAGGCGGCGGGTCGGCAGGATGCGTGCTGGCCGCGCGGCTGTCGGAGGATCCCACAGCCAGCGTGCTGCTGATCGAGGCGGGCGGGCGCAACCGCGAACTGCTGGTGCGCATGCCGGCGGGCGTGGGCGAGCTCATCAAGTCGAAGAGCAAGCACAATTGGGGCTTTTGGACCGCGCCCGAACCGCATCTGGATAATCGGCGACTGTGGTGGCCGCGCGGGCGCGGACTGGGCGGCAGCTCGGCGATCAATGGCATGATCTATTCGCGCGGCCATCCCCGCGACTATGACCGCTGGCGGCAGTCGGGACTGGCGGGCTGGGGCTGGGACGACGTCCTCCCCTATTTCCGGCGGCTGGAGCGGCATCATCGCGGCGGCGATCTGCACGGCGATGCGGGGCCGCTGCACGTGTCGCCCGGCGAGAGCAGCAGTCCATTCAACCAGGCGTTCATCGCGGCCGGCGAACAGGCTGGCTATCCCGTCACCGACGACTTCAACGGCGCGCAGCCCGAAGGGTTCGGTCCCTACGACCTGACCATCTCGAACGGGCGACGCTGGACCGCGGCGGAGGCCTATCTGTACCCGGCGCTGGCCCGGCCCAACCTGACGGTGATCACCGACGCCCGGACGACGCGCATCCGGATGGCGGGCGGAAGGGCGGTAGGCGTGGACTATGTCGTCGGCCGGGCCGCGCATCAGGCGGACGCCTCCGCCGAGGTGCTCGTCGCCACCGGTGCCGTGCAATCGCCGCAGCTGTTGCAGCTGTCGGGGATCGGGGATCCCGAACGACTGCGCGCCGCAGGCGTGACGCCGACGCATGATCTGCGGGGCGTGGGTGAAAATCTGCAGGATCACCTCGACGTCATCATGAACTGGCGCAGCCGCGGGCTGCGATCGGTGTTCAGCGAGGTGAAGGGTTTGCGCCAGCTCGGCGTCGGCCTGCGCTACGCCTTCACCGGCAAGGGCGTCGGGCGACAGAATTTCCTGGAAGCGGGCGCCTTCATCCCCTCGCGCGAAGGAATCGACCATCCCGATATCCAGATTCACGCGGTGCTGGCGATCATGCGCGACCACGGCAAGATCAAGGCGACCGAGGACGGCTTCTCGATGCACCTGTGCCAGCTGCGTCCGGAAAGCCGCGGACGGATCGGCCTGCAATCCGCCGACCCGCTTGCCGATCCGCTGATCGAAGCCAATTACCTCAGCACGAGTGAGGACCGCCGGGTGCTGCGCGAGGCCGTGAAGATCGGCCGCGACGTGGCAGCGCAGGCGGCGCTCGATCCCTATCGCGATGCCGAACTCGCTCCCGGTTCCGACGTGCGCAGCGACGACGAGATCGACGCCTGGGTGCGGGCCACGGCAGAGACGATCTATCACCCGATCGGCACGTGTCGCATGGGTGCGACGGACGATCCGATGGCCGTGGTTGATGGCGCGTTGCGGGTTCGCGGTGTCGCCGGCCTGCGGGTGATCGACGCGTCGGTCATGCCGAGCCTCGTCAGCGGCAACACCAATGCGCCGACGATCATGATCGCGGAAAAGGCCGCGGACCTGATCCGCGGGGGTGCCGTCCGCGCCGCCGCCTGACCGATCGCTCCTGCATCGCGCAGGAGCGGTTCCCTACATCGCGGGCATGGATGCCGGCATCAGATTGTGGTCGAGGTGCGCCATGATCCAGATCGACCCGATCAGCACGAGGCCGACGATCAGCACGCCGAACGCCAGCGCAAGGACGTTGTTGGTATTGTCCGGCCCGCTGGTCACGTGCAGGAAAAAGACGAGGTGTACGCCCATCTGTGCGATCGCCAGCGCGATCAGCGCCACCGGAATGCCGGGCCCGTAGATCACGCCGCTATGCACCACCGCGAACGATGCCGCGGTCAGGATCGCGGCGAGCACGAAGCCGGCGACATAGGTCAGCACCTTGCCGCGGATGTCAGCGCTGTCGCCGCCGCCCTCCCCGGGGGCGCGGTCGTCGTCCAGTTCGGTATCGTCGCTCATCCTGCGACTCCCAGCAGATATACGGTGGTGAACAGCGCCACCCAGATGATGTCGAGCGCATGCCAGAACAGGCTGAAGCACGCGATCCGCCTCACGATCTCGTCGGGGAATCCCTTCGCCTGCACCTGCGCCATCATCGTCGTCAGCCATAACAGGCCGAGCGTGACATGGACGCCGTGGCACCCGACCAACGCGAAGAAGGCCGACAGGAATGCGCTGCGCTGCGGTCCGTGCCCCTCGGCGATCAGCGTAAGGAACTCATGCGCCTCCAGCGCGAGGAAGCCCGCGCCGAGGATCGCCGTGGCCGCCATGGCGATCTGGAACCACTTGCGGTTTTTCGCGGCGGTCGCGATGCCCGCCATGCCGCAGGCGAAGCTGGACGCGAGCAGCAGCGCGGTTTCGGCCCCGACCAGCGGCAGTTCGACGATGTCGCGCGCCGCGGGACCGCCGGCCGTCGCCTTGGCGAGCACGGCATAAGCGGCGAAGAACCCCGCAAACATCACGAAATCCGTCAGCAGGAATATCCAGAAGCCGTAGGAGACGACGATACGCTTCGGCGCAGGGCCACGCTCGCTCGGCGGCGTGTCGCCGCGGCCCAGCTTGTGCGGATCGCCGCCCTGAGCGCGCTGTTCCGCCGCTATCGCATCGGCGCTCACGCTGTCGCCTCCGCCGGGATGTCGAGCATCCTGGCCTTGGCCGCGCGACGCTTGTCGTCCAGCTGCCTGGCCTCTTCCGCCGTCACTTCGGTCTCATTCTCGTCGCGCCACGCGAAGACGACGAACGTCGCCCATGCTCCCAGAAACCCCAGGATCACCAGCCACCAGATGTGCCACACCGCGGCAAAGCCAAGAGCGGTGGTGAAGAACGCGGTGACGAAGCCGGTCGGCGAATTGCGCGGGATCGAGAACGCCTCGTACTTCGGGGTTTCCGACAGCTCGCGGTTTTCCCGTGCCTGGGACTTGATTCCCCAATAGGCTTCCTCCCCCTTCACATTGGGCAGGACGGCGAAGTTGAAGGGCGGCGGCGGCGATGTCGTGATCCATTCCAGACTGCGCCCGTCCCACGGATCGCCGCTCAGGTCGGCCAGATCCTTGCGTCGCTTTATCGACACGTACAGCTGCATCACCTGCGACGCGATGCCTCCGGCGATCATCAGCGCACCGAAGGCGGCTAGGATCAGCCAGGGCTGCCATTCCGGCACGTCGTAATGCTGCATCCGCCGGGTCATGCCCATCAGTCCCAGGACGTAGAGCGGCATGAACGCGACATAGAAGCCGACGACCCACAGCCAGAAGGCGGTCTTGCCCCAGAACTCGTCCAGCCTGAAGCCGAACGCCTTCGGGAACCAGTAATTATAACCGGCAAAGGCGCCGAACAGCACCCCGCCAATGATGACGTTGTGGAAATGCGCGACTAGGAACAGCGAATTGTGCAGCACGAAATCGGCCGGTGGCACCGCCAGCAACACGCCGGTCATGCCGCCGATGACGAAGGTGATCATGAACGCGACCGCCCACATCATCGGCACGTGGAAGCGGATCCTGCCACCGTACATGGTGAACAGCCAGTTGAAGACCTTCACGCCCGTCGGCACCGCGATGATCATCGTCGTCACGCCAAAGAATCCGTTGACGTCGGCACCCGCACCCATCGTGAAGAAATGGTGCAGCCAGACCATGAACGACAGGATGCAGATCACCATGGTCGCGACGATCATCGATCGGTAGCCGAACAGCGGCTTGGACGAGAAGGTGGACACCACTTCGCTGAAGATGCCGAACGCGGGCAGGATGAGGATATAGACCTCCGGGTGGCCCCACGCCCAGATCAGGTTGACGAACATCATCTGGTTGCCGCCAAGATCGTTCGTGAAGAAGTGGAAGCCCAGATACCGGTCGAGCAGCAGCATCGCCAGCGTCGCGGTCAGGATGGGGAAGGCGGCGACGATCAACAGATTGGACGCCAGCGACGTCCAGCAGAACATCGGCATCCGCGTATAACCCATGCCGGGCGCCCGCATCTTGAGGATCGTGGTGACGAGGTTGACGCCGGACAGCAACGTGCCGACCCCCGAAATCTGCAAGGCCCACAGGTAATAGTCGACACCGACACCGGGCGAGAAGCGTAATTCGGACAGCGGCGGATAGGCCAGCCAGCCGGTCTTCGCGAATTCGCCGACGACGAGGCTGACGTTGATGAGCAGCGCGCCGCTCGCGGTAAGCCAGAAGCTGACGTTGTTGAGCGTCGGGAACGCGACGTCACGCACGCCCAGTTGCAGCGGAACGACGAAGTTCATGATGCCGATCATGAAGGGCATCGCCACGAAAAAGATCATGATCGTGCCGTGCGCCGAAAAGATCTGGTCGTAATGCTCGGGCGGCAGATAGCCGCCGTTGCCTTCGGCGATCGCCTGCTGGCTGCGCATCATCGCCGCATCGACGAAGCCCCGGACCAGCATCACCAAGGCGAACAGGCAGTACATGACGCCGATCCGCTTGTGATCGACCGACGTGATCCATTCGTTCCACAGATAGGGGATGTGGCCGGCGCGCCAGGTCCATACCAATGTCGCGAACAACGCTCCCCCGACGATCGCCGCGGCGATCAGCGGGATCGGCTGATCCCAGGGGATGGAATGCAGCGTGAGTTTACCGAACACGTTCAACTCTCGCGTCCCCCCTCGTCCGTCTCATGCACCGGAGCGCCGGCCTGTTTGACGGCCGCCTGGAAGAAGCCGGCGGGAACGCTGCCATAGGTGAACGGACGTTCCGCGCTTTTGTGGCGCGCCAGCGCGAGGTAGCTTTGCGGCGTCAGTGCCGCTCCCTGCCCCCTGGTCGTCGCGACCCAGCGGGCGAACTGACGCGGCGGGACGGCATCGACGATGAACGCCATGTCGGAGAACCCCTCGCCGCTGTAATGCGCGGACAGACCGCGGAAGCGCCCCGGCCGATCGGCCATCAGGTTGAGCTTCGCCTCCATGCCGGCCATCGCATAGATCTGACTGCCCAGCCGGGGCACGAAGAAACTGTTCATCACCGTCGCCGAAGTGATGCGGAAATTGACCGGCGTTCCCGCAGGGATGACGAGGCGGTTGACGCTGGCCACGCCCTGTTCGGGGTAGATGAACAGCCATTTCCAATCCAGCGCGATGACCTGCACCGTCAGCGGGCGCTGCTTCGATGCGATGGCGCGCGGCGGATCGAGGTCGTGGCTGGCGATCCAGCCCATGCCGCCGAGAAAGATGATCACCAGCAGCGGCACCGACCAGACCAGCAGTTCCAGCTTGCCCGAATAGGACCATTCCGGAAGATGCTTTGCGCGCGCATTGGACACGCGGAACCACCATGCGAACGCGACCGTCGCCAGAATGACCGGCACGACGATGCCGAGCATGACCGCGACCGAGTTGATCAGCAGCGTCTTCTCGCCGGCTGCCACGGGTCCTGCCGGGTCGAGCAGCGCCGGCGCACACCCCGCACAGGCGGCGGCCGCCAGAACGCAGGCGGTCTGCCACCGCAGCATGTGGTTCAGCATCGGCATTGTGCTGCCCTGATCGTCATCGTTTCCCCAGGCGCGCCGCGGATGCGGCAGACACATTCGGAAACGACCGGGACACTCTTGGGGTCCGCATGCTCGCAACTATAAACGCAGCCCCTGCCTCCGCGCGCCGGCGAGAGCAGGGTCACGTCGGACAGGACCGATCAGAAGGGCAGCTTGAAGCCCGGTGGCAATGGCAAGCCACTCGTCATCTTGGACATTTCCTGACCGGAGATCGCGTCCGCCTTGGTCCGCGCATCGTTGAAGGCCGCCGCCAGCAGGTCTTCGAGCATCTGCTTCTCGGACACCTCGATCAACGAATCGTCGATCGCGATACCGATGATCCGGCCCTTGGCACTCGCCTTGACCTTCACCAGCCCGCCGCCGGCGACGCCCTCGACCTCGATCGTGTCGAGCTGGTCCTGCGCCTTCTGCAACTCGTTCTGGACGTTCTGCGCGATTGCGAGGATTTCATCGATGTTCTTCATGCGATACTCCGTTTGCCGGGCCAGGCTTCCAGTTCCGCCTCGGGGAAAGCGGCGAACGCCGCCTTCACCAACGGCGTGTCGAGGATCGCCTGACGCGTCGCCTCTTCATCCGCCTTGGCCTTCTCGCGCAAGGTAGGCGCGCCGGGCGCATCCTCCAAGGCGATCTTCCACACGGCGCCCGTCGCTTTCTTCAACGCGTCGGCGACGTCCCGCAACGTATCGGCGGACATCGGCCGCGACCCGCTGAGGATGAGTTCGGGCGCCTCGTACCGCACCACGCGCGCACCGTTGCTCAGCTGCGCCGCGACGGCGTGGTGGCCATTGTCCTCCAGCAGTTCGACCAGGCCGGCGAAAGCGACCGGCATGCCCGGCTTTTCGGCCGCCACCGGTGCCGGCTGCGGCGCCGCTGCCGCCGCTGGTGCGGCGACGGTCCCCATTTTGCCGCTAGCGATCGCCTTCGCCAGTTCGCCCGGATCCGGCAGCGTCGAGGCGTGGATCGCCCGCAGCAGCGCCATTTCCGCCGCTTCGATCGGCAGCGCCGCCCTGGCGACCTCGTCATGCCCTTTCAGGAACAATTGCCACAGCCGGTGCAGCGCCGGGAACGACAGCTTGGCCGCCCATTCGGCACGCGCCTGGCGTTCCTCGGCAGGTTGCGCGGGATCTTCGGCGGTGCCGACCTTCGCCAGCGTGATGCCGTGCACCATCTCCAGCAGCGCGCGCAGCACCGATTGCGGATCGACCCCATAGTCATATTGCCGGCGCAGGCTCCCCAGCGCCGCCGCCGCATCGGCGGTCAGCACCAGCTCCAGCAGGTCCCGCACCGCGCCCCGATCGGACTGGCCGAGCATATGACGCACCGCGTCGGCACTGACGCCCTCTCCGTCGATATCGGCGTGCGCGATCGCCTGATCGAGGATCGACAGCCCGTCGCGCGCCGATCCTTCCGCCGCGCGCGCGATCAGCATCAACGCTTCCGGTTCGGCGGCGACGCCTTCCTTGCCGACGATCTGCGTAAAATGCTCGAGCAGCTTCTCCGCCGTGATTCGGCGCAGGTCGAACCGCTGGCAGCGGGACAGCACCGTGACCGGCACCTTGTTCACCTCGGTCGTGGCGAGGATGAACTTCACGTTCTCAGGGGGTTCTTCCAACGTCTTGAGCAGCGCGTTGAACGCGCTCTTCGACAGCATGTGCACTTCGTCGATGATGAAGATGCGATAGCGCGACCCGAAACTGGTGGTCCGCGAGATGTCGATCACCGAACGCATGTCATCGACGCCGGTATGGCTGGCGGCGTCCATCTCGATGACATCGACGTTCCGCCCCTCGGCGATCGAGGTGCATTCGTGGCATATGCCGCACGGATCGATCGTCGGACCGCCCTGCCCGTCCGGTCCGACGCAGTTCAGCGCCTTCGCGATCAGCCGCGCGGTCGATGTCTTGCCGACCCCCCGCACCCCGGTCATCAGGAAGGCGTGCGCCAGCCGGTCGCGCTTGATGGCGTTGCCGAGCGTGGTGACCATCGCATCCTGCCCGATCAGTTCGGAAAAGGTCTGCGGTCGGTATTTGCGCGCGAGCACGCGATAGGGGTTGGCCTTGGTCGCCGGCTGCGGGGGTTCACCCAGATCGAAGGAATCGGCCATCACGGTTATATAGGCAGAGCGACCGACCGTGTCGAAGGCCGACGGGAGGCGCGACGAACGCCGCCGGTTTACCAAAGCCCCTTCCCTGCTTTAGTGCCGTCCCCGCGCGCGCGGCGCCCACCCGGACATTTGCTTCATGACCCCCGTTCTTGGCGTCAGCCACTCGATCCTCGGCCAGCCCTGGCATTGGCGGGCGCTTGCCGCCGACGCCCGCGACGGTTTGGGGGCCGACGACCTCGTCACGCAATTGCTGCTCGCCCGCGGCGCCCTGCGCGAAACGCTGGACCAGCATCGCAGCCCTTCGATCCGCGCCTTCATGCCCGACCCGTCGATCTTCCGCGACATGGACCGGGCCGCCACCCGCCTCGCCGATGCGGTTCAGGCCGGCGAGAGCGTCGCCGTGTTCGGCGACTATGATGTGGATGGCGCCACCTCGGCCGCGCTGATGATCCTCGTGCTGCGCGACCTCGGGATCGAGGCGCGGCCCTATATTCCCGACCGCCTGCTCGAAGGCTACGGTCCGTCGGGCGATGCGCTCGTCCGCCTCGCCGGCGAAGGCGCGTCGTTGATCGTCACCGTCGATTGCGGTGCGCAGGCGTTCGAGGCACTGGCCATGGCGCACGCGCATCCCGTCGACGTCGTCGTCGTCGATCATCACAAATGTGCCGCCGCCCTGCCGCTCGCCCATGCGCTGGTGAACCCCAACCGCCTCGACGAGGATGAGGGCGCTGCCCATGGTCATCTGGCGGCGGTTGGCGTCTGCTTCCTGCTTGCCGCTGCGCTGATCCGAACGCTGCGCAGCCGGGGCTTCTTCGCCGGCCGCGCCGAACCGCGCCTGATCGACCACCTCGACCTCGTCGCGCTCGGCACCGTCGCCGACGTGGCGCAGCTGCGGGGGCTCAACCGGGCCTTTGTCGCGCAGGGCCTGAAGGTTATGGCGCAGCGTCGCAATCCGGGGCTCACCGCGCTGATCGAAGCCTCGCGACTGACCCGTGCGCCGACGTGCAGCGACCTGGGCTTCGCGCTCGGACCGCGCATCAACGCGGGCGGCCGCGTCGGTCGCGCCGACCTGGGCGTCCGATTGCTGACCACGCGGGACCCGGACGAGGCCCGCGTGATCGCCGAAGAACTCGACCGGCTCAACGAGGAACGCCGCGCCATCGAGGCGGAGGTACAGCAGGCCGCCGATGCCCTCGCCAACACGCATCGCCGCGTAGCGGTGGTGTCGGGCGAAGGCTGGCACCCGGGTGTGATCGGCATCGTCGCGGGGCGACTGAAGGAAAAGCTCGGCCGCCCCGCCATCGTCATCGCGATCGGCGAGGACGGGCTCGGCAAGGGATCGGGCCGGTCGATCGCGGGCGTGGATCTCGGCGCCGCGGTTCTCGCCGCAAAGGAAAGCGGACTGCTGGTCGCCGGTGGCGGGCATGCGATGGCGGCCGGCCTGACGATCGCGGCAGGCAATATCCCGGCCTTCGCCGACTTCCTCGAAGAGCGGCTGTCCGATGCAATCGATCGGGCGATCGGCGTGCGCGCGCTGCTGGTCGATGCGGTCCTCGCCCCCGGCGGCATCAACCCGCTGCTGGTCGAATCGCTCGAAGTCGGCGGGCCCTACGGCATGGGCTGGCCCGCGCCCCGCGTCGCCGCCGGGCCGGTGCGGATCATCAAGGCGGACGTCGTCGGCAACGGTCATGTCCGCGCCGTCGTTGCCGGCGACGATGGTCGCAGTTTCAAGACGGTCGCCTTCCGCGCCGCGGACACGCCGCTCGGCCAGGCGCTGCTCGGTGCTGCGCCGCACCGCCGGCTATGGCTCGTCGGTCGCGCGAAGATCGATGACTGGGGCAGCCGCCCGGCCGCTGAACTGCACCTCGAAGACGCCGCCTGGGCAAATTGATGCAACGAGCGCTTGACCGATCCGCCACCCTCTTCTAGCAGCACCCCCGCTGGCCCCTTCGTCTAGCGGTTAGGACGCGGCCCTTTCACGGCTGAAGCACGGGTTCGATTCCCGTAGGGGTCACCAGCACAGTTTGGCGCGCGGGCGAGACCGAAGTGGCCTGCGGTGCGTTTGCTTCCGGTTTCTGACGATTGTCACGAACTTGGGGTGCAGCGGTGTGCCAGCGCGCCAGCGCTTTGGCCGGTGCATATACTGGGATTATACCTATTCCGATCCGGCCACTGGCGAACGGCCGGCAAAGGCTTGGCGCTTGCAATGGGGGCCGGACTTATGATCGCGGCGGGCGGCATCCCGGCTTTCGCCGATTTCCTCCAAGAGCGGCGGTCTGACGCGATCGAGTAGGCGATCGGATCCTCGATGGGGCCATCGTTCGCCCGGTGGCAATCGTTGTTCGGACCCGCCTCAAACGCGCGGTCCGCTGCACCGCGCAGGACCCCCTTCAGAACACTTTGGCTTCGACCAGTCGCATAGCGCGATGGGGTCGCTGTTCGAACAGGAACCGCACGCGGCTGGTGGTCAGCTTTGGCCAGGTTGCGTGCGTGATCCCGTTCGCGACCGGCGCATCGGCATGTACGGCGAGGTCGCGCCAGCCGGCGCCGTCCCATGTCTGCATCGTATAGGCCGCCGGCGCCGCGAACCGCCCCCCATCGGCAAAGAAGGCGAGCTCCGCCCGATCGATCGTTACCGGCTTGCCGAAGTCTATCGCATACCATTGCCGTACCGATCCCGGATCGGACGACCATCCATTGCCCAGTTCCGGATAGAACCAGACACGCCCGTCGATCGCATCATGGACATTCTCCTCGCCGGCGGCCGACGAGGCGCTGCCCTTGGGAAATTGGCCGCGCTCGAGTTGCACCGACTGGTCGATCGGCCGTTCGATCGGAGCCGTCGCGCCGCGCACCACCGGAACCGTCAGCCGGCCGAGCGTCGCACGTCGCGCGACTTCGCGGCCGTCGATCTCGATCGCCAGCCCACGCCCGCGTCCGTAGCGACGGCCGTCCGCGTCCCAGGTCACCGCAATCCGATGCCCATGGTACGGCACGCCCTCCGCCCGGAACCAGCCGAGCGTCTGCGGGTCCCCCCGATCGGGAACCAGCGGCGCGACTTCCAGCACGTCGTCCGCACGGGGGCGGATGCCGACCAGTCCGCCGAGCACCAGATCGATGTAACCCGAGTGAAAATAATGGTGACTGCGCGCCAGCCCCACGATCGGACGCCCCGTGTCAGGGTCGTAATCCTCCTCGATATCGAGGTGGTCGCCCTGGTAGTGAAGCTGGGCGTATTGACGCAGCAGCCGCATATAGTCGCTGCGCGTCACCACCGACTGGCGATAATGGTCGAGAAGGTTGGCCATCCCGAGCAGCACTTGCGTCGTCTGGAACGGCCAGGCCGGGCCGTTCCACTGACACTCGCGGCGACCCCCCGCGAACGTCCCGCCGTCATACCGATATTGGCGCATATAATGTTCATAGCTCGGCTCGACCGTCCGCAGTCCGGCCGGCCCTCCAAGCTCGTCGCGCGACAGCACGTGCGACCAGGCCGCGGCGTAGCGCGGATCGTCGGCCGCCATATCGAACGTCCATGGCAGCAACCCGACCAGTTCGCGCGCCCGTATGGCATCCCATCGCTGCACGAACGGCGTCGATCGCTGATGCCGGTCGACGAAATGGACGAGCGCGGGACTCCACAGATCGCGCTGCAGCGTCGTACGCAACGCATCGGCCTTGGCGTCGAATGTCTGCGCGCGGGCGTCGTCGTTCGCCAGCCGCGCGATCCGCGCGATCGCCCTGGCGTTGGCGTACATATAGGCGTTGATCGACGGTCGGAACGCTTGTCCGCCGAAGAAGCCGTCCACACCGCCCGACGCATCGATCGACGAAACCGTGTATTCGGTCGCATCGGCGATCGGCTCGACCCAATAGAGCCCCTTTTCGCCGTCGTAATGGTCGTCCCATTGGCCGAACAGCCGCTGCATTGCCGCAAGATGCCGTGTTGCGTCCGCCCGGTTTCCATCGACGAGGAAGCGTCCCCAGACGGAATCGGCCAGATAGTCGGTGAAGTGCCGGTCGTTGCCGCCAGCGTACATATGGGCGATGTAATCGTCCGTATATCGCCGGTCGTTCAGCCAGCGCCCCTCACCGATGTGAAAGCCGGTAGCGTCGTTGAGGCTCGCCCAGGGCTCCAGCTGCCAGGACACGTCGTCCAGAAATTCGGTCGTGATGAAGCCGCGCGCACCCAGGTCACGCTGGTGGGCGCGAAAGACGGACCAGCGGTAATAATAGACCGCGTCGAGCTTGGGGTCCGCCGATTCGAAAAAGGGAATGCGGCTCGCATACCAGGGCGCGTCGTTACCGAAGTGCGCGCGGGCGATCCGGTCGGTGTCCAGCGTTCCCGCCGACTGCGCCGCGCCGGCGACGAACACCGCCGCCACCATTCCAATCCATCCGCCGACGCGCTTCATGCGCCTCAGCATATCCGGAAACCGGTCGGACATGGGCTGCCCATCGCAACCCGCCACGGGGTCCGCGGAAGCGCGTCCCGACGTGTTACGCAGCTTTCCAGCGGCTGCCGAAATCCCAGTCATTCCCATCCTTCCGACCATGGCGCCGCTCGTAATCGCGGCGAGGCGTCATCGCATTATGTCGGACTATTATCCCGGTCACGTGATGGGTCAACATCGGACGCAGGGTTGCGATGCCCAGCGAAGCCGCGACGGTGTCGATGTCGGGACAGGGGTCGCCCGCCCCGATGGCAAGGTGCGTGCCTTCAGCGGATCAGGTCGTCCGTGTTGCCGCGGCTATCGCTGCATCGTCGGAGGCGATCATGGCGAGCCCGTGCGCGATCGACGTCAACTCGCCGCCCGATGCGATCCGTCCCTCGCCGAAGCGGCTGGTGAAGAGGGTACGCACCGCCGGCACCAGCGACGTGCCGCCGGTGAGGAACACGCGATCGATCGCGCGCTCGTCCACGCCGGCTCGTGCCAGCGCCGCGTCCAACGCGGCGGCCATGCGCGCGACGTCGGGCGCGATCCATGTGTCGAATGCCGCGCGCGTGACCTCCGCCTCGATATCCACGCCGCCACCCGAAAAGCGGAACGTCGCCTTGTCGTCTTCGGACAATGCCCGCTTGAGCCGCCCGACGGCATCGTACAGCGGAAAGCCGAGTTCATTCTCGATCAGCGCGATCATCCGGGCGATGGCATCGGGATCGAGCGCCGCACGTCGCAGCCGCTCCAGCTCGTCGAGCGTGCGCCGGTTGCGCATCAACGCGAGCTTCGACCAGTCGGAAACGTCGGCGAAATAGCCACCCGGAATGTCGAGGACCTTGTCGAACGATCGGTACTGCCCGCCCTTGCCCAGCCGGGGCAGGACCAGCCGATCGACGATCCGCTGGTCGAAGCGGTCGCCGGCGATCCCGACGCCGGCATGGCCCAGCGGCACGCAACGCCGCCCGGTGCCCGATCCCTCGACCCGCACCACCGAAAAGTCGCTGGTGCCGCCCCCGAAGTCCGCGACGAGCAACGTAGCGGAGGCGTCCAGCTGCGCGGCATAGCCGAAGGCGGCGGCCAGCGGTTCGTAGACATAGTGGATCTCGCGCGCGAAGCCGGCGAACATCGCGTCATAGCGTTGCCGGGCGAGCGCCGGATCGGGCCGCGCGCCAGCATAGTCGACGGGCCGGCCGACCACGAGCCGGTCAAGCCGGTCGAGCGCGCCTCCCGCGTGCGACGCCAACCTGGCCAGGAACAGCCGTCCCAGCTCCTCGAAGCGATAGCGGCGGGTGAACACGGGTGCGCTGTCGAAACCGGGGCTTGCCGCGACCGACTTGAACGATTGAAGAAAGCGACTGTCGCCGGGGTATTCGAGATATTCGTGGATCGCCGCCGGGCCCGCTTCCACGGCCAGTCCGCCGGCGACATCCTCATCGTGCCAGAAACACAGGGCCGATCGGAACACCGCGCTCGCACCCCCGGGTCCGTCGAGTTGCACGAGGCGTGGCGCGCCATCGCGCTGCGGCACGGCAACCACGCTGTTGGTCGTGCCGAAATCGAGGCCGGCGACGCGAGCCGGGGATTGCGTGATCATGCGAGAATGCCCGGCCTGTTGGTTCGCCGCCGATTAGTCCGGGCCGCGCCGCCGGGCAACCGCCTCACCTTGGCGGCGCCCAAGCACCAATCCGAAATTAATAACCTGTTTTACCGCAACTTGCCGGTGCGCGGTCCGTTGGCGACATAACCGAAAAGGATGACCATGACCCATACGCACGCCCTGAACGCCGGCCATGGTGGAGAAACCCATCAGATCACCGATGCGGATCACCCGGTCCTGACTACGAACCACGGCACGCCGATCGCGGACAATCAGAACCAGCTGAAGGCGGGCGCGCGCGGCCCGGTCCTGCTCGAAGACGAAATTTATCGTGAGAAGATCAATCACTTCGACCACGAACGTATTCCGGAACGGATCGTCCACGCGCGCGGATCGGCGGCACACGGCTATTTCGAATGCACCGACAGCCTCGCCGACATCACCGTCGCCGACCTGTTCCAGAAGAAGGGCCAGCGGACCGAGGTGTTCACCCGCTTCTCGACCGTCGCCGGCGGTGCGGGCTCGGTCGACACGCCGCGCGACGTGCGCGGCTTCGCGGTCAAATTCTATACGCGCGAAGGCAATTGGGATCTGGTCGGCAACAATATCCCGGTCTTCTTCATCCAGGACGCGATCAAGTTTCCCGATCTGATCCACGCCGCGAAGATGGAGGCCGATCGCGGCTATCCCCAGGCGGCGACCGCGCACGACACCTTCTGGGACTTCATCAGCCTGATGCCGGAATCGACGCACATGGTGATGTGGGCGATGTCGGACCGGACGCTGCCGCGCACCTTCGCCAACATGGAGGGGTTCGGCGTCCACACGTTCCGCTTCATCAACGCGGCGGGCAAGAGCACCTTCGTCAAGTTCCACTGGAAGCCGAAGGCGGGGCTTGCCTCGACCATCTGGGACGAAACGGTCAAGATCGCCGGTGCCGATCCCGACTTCCAGCGCCGCAACCTGTTCGAGAGCATCGATCGCGGCGATTACCCGACCTGGGAACTGGGCGTGCAGCTGTTCGACGAGGATTTTGCGAACAGCCAGCCCTATGACGTGCTCGACGCGACCAAGATCATCCCCGAAGAGGTTCTCCCGGTCCGGATCGTCGGCAAGATGGTCCTCGATCGCTATCCCGACAACTTCTTTGCGGAAACCGAGCAGGCGGCATTCGTGCCCAGCCACGTCGTTCCCGGCATCGGCTTTTCCAACGATCCGCTGCTGCAGGGCCGGCTGTTCAGCTATACCGACACGCAGCTCTCGCGGCTGGGATCGGTCAACTTTCACCAACTGCCGATCAACGCCGCCAAGGGTCGCGCCGCCGCCTCGGGCTGCCCGTTCATGAACCAGCAGCGCGACGGGCATATGCAGATGGCCGTGCCGAAGGGACGCGCGAACTACGAGCCGAACAGCCTGGCCAAGGCGGGCGAGGAAGCCGGTGCGCGCGAGGATCCGGACAAGGGCTACAAGACCTTCCCCTCGGACGAAGAGGGTCAGAAGCTGCGCATCCGGCCCGAAAGCTTCGCCGATCATTACAGCCAGGCGCGGCTTTTCTTCCGCTCCATGCATCCGGCCGAACAGGCGCATATCGCCTCCGCGCTGGTGTTCGAACTGTCGAAGGTGTCGCTGGAGCATATCCGCACGGCGATGATGGCGAACCTGCGCAACGTGGACGAATCGCTGGCGCAGCGCGTGGCGGACGGTTTGGCGATGGACCTGCCCGCCGCTTCGCCCACCGCGGCGCCGGTGCTGGACATGGACCCGTCCCCTGCCCTGCGCATCATCGAAGGTCCGCGGGAGAAGCAGGATCTGGCCGGGCGCACCGTCGGTATCCTGATCGCGGACGGTTCCGACGCAGCGGCGCTCGCGTCGCTGAAGGATGCGGTGCGGGCGGCAGGCGGCCACCCCATGACGATCGCACCGAAGGTCGGCAAGGTCCCGCTGTCCGACGGGACAAGCATCGCAGCCGACGCGCAGCTGTTCGGCCAGCCGTCGGTCACCGTCGATGCCTGTGCGGTGATCCTGTCGACCGAGGCGGGCGCGAAGCTCGCCAGGGAAGGTGCCGCGGTACAATGGGTGATGGACGCCTTCGGACACCTCAAGGCGATCGGTCACGACGCGGGCGCACAGGCGCTGCTCGACAAGGCCGGTGTAGAGGCGGACGAAGGGGTGACCGATCTCGCCGGGCTGGTGACGGCCGCGACGCGGCGCTATTGGGATCGTGAGCCCAATGTCCGCACGCTTGCCTAGCAGCTGCCGCTGATCGGCTGGAATCGGGGATGCGGGGCGATCGTCGTCGCGCATCCCTGGCGGCCCGGATCTTACATCCGTTGAGTTCGCGATGGTTGAGGTGACGCTTGTGCTTCACGTCGCTGCTAAGCCGCCTCGTTCTTACAAGGTCTTGCCCGGGAGGCTCGCCCCTTGCCCGGGGGCGAACGTATGGACCATTCCGCGCGACGCGCCGAATTGCAGGACTGTGAGACTCCAGCGCCGCTAGTGACCGAAAGGCGGCAACGTCGCTGCGATCGTTTCCATCGTTCGTTGCGCATGCGCCCCGATCCGCAAGGGTGCCGCGAGGTCGAGCGGCATATCGCGCTCCACCTCTATCAGCCCGCGTTGCTCCAGCACCCGCATCCAGCGCAGCGTGGTGGACGGCGCCTGCCCGATCAGCCTTGCCATACCGCGCGTCGTCAACGACCGCCCCTCCATCTCGGCAAGGTGGAGTTGCAGCAGCGCTTCCAACGCCGGCGATCCGATCAGGTCGTCGCCGAAGCCATGCTTCGCGGTCGCAAAGATGCGCGCGAGGTTCGCCGCGTCCTGCCGCGCCCTTGCCTGCCGACCGCCCATCAGGATCGGTTCGCGCTCGACGGAGCAGGTCGCGATGATCCGCCGCGGTCCGGCGCCGTCGCCGAACGCGGATACATGGTTGCACACCCATTGCACTGCACCGTCGCCGCGGATGTAGCGTTTGGTGATGACGAACCCACTGCCTTCGCGATCCAGACGCTGTAGCAATGCATCGTTGAACGCCTGATCCTGGGGTGCGGTGAACTCCAGCGGCGACCGCCCGACCACTTCGGCCCGCGGGCGGCCGAGAAGCTCCAGATAGGCATCGTCCACGTCGACGATCAGCCAACGCTCATCGATGATGCATTGCGCCAGCGGCGCCGTCCTGACCTTCATTCTCACTCCCTCGCGCCGCGCCCGCTACATTAATCTGCATCTATTGCAATGGGTTAGTGCAGCCATCCCATGACCTTCGTCTTCATGATCGGGTCAGGGAGGCTGCCAGACCGGGATAATCTTCCTATATGGATATCGCGACGCCCCCCATGCGGTCACGAGGATCGGCGCGCGTGTGGAGAGGCACCGTTCCGTCGAAAGCGACAGCCGCCGTCATGCATCTCCACCTGCCCCTCTCCCTCGACCCCCGCCTGTTGCTGCGCCCGCGCCGCCGCGGGATCGCGTCGGTCAATGCCGAGGTCCGCGACGGGATCGTCCCTGCGGGCGACCGGATCGCGCAGACCGCGGACAGCGACGGCGGTGCGGCACCCACCCGCAACTATCGCACCGTCGCGCTGATCATCGCCACGGCGATGTTCATGGAAAATCTGGATGCGACGGTCCTCGCCACCGCGCTGCCGACCATGGCGCGCGACTTCGGGGTGCGTGCGCCCGAAATGAGCATCGCGCTCACCTCCTACCTGCTCGCGCTCGCCATGTTCATCCCTGCGTCGGGCACGATGGCCGACCGTTTCGGCGCGCGACCGGTGTTTCGTGCGGCGATAGGACTGTTCGTGCTCGGCAGCCTCGCCTGCGGTCTTTCGCCCAGCCTGGAACTGATGGTCGTCGCACGTTTCGTGCAGGGCATCGGCGGCGCGATGATGATGCCGGTGGGGCGGCTGGTGCTGCTGCGGTCGGTCGCCAAGCGCGACATGGTGTCGGCGATGTCCTGGCTGATCATGCCGGCCTTGATCGGTCCTATCGTGGGGCCGCCGCTGGGCGGGCTGATCGTCACCTACCTCGATTGGCGATGGATCTTCTGGCTCAACCTGCCGATCGGCATCGCCGGCATCCTGCTGGTCGGGCGGTTCATCGCCGATGTGCGCGAAGAGCGCCCCCACGCCTTCGATGCAGTCGGCTTCGTGCTGTCCGGCGCCGCGCTCGGCTGCCTGTTGTTCGGCTTCGAAATGGCGAGCCGCCCCGGCGATGGCGGGCCCGCCGCGATGCTGATCGGGGTCGGCGCGCTCTTCGGCATCGGGTATTGGCGGTATGCCGGGCGGGTCGTTCATCCGATCCTCGATCTGTCGCTGATGCGGATCGCCACCTTCCGCCTGTCGGTGCTGGGCGGATCGCTGACCCGCATCACCCAGGGCGCGCAGCCGTTTCTGTTGCCGCTGATGATGCAGCTCGCCTTCGGCCTGTCGGCCGCGCAAAGCGGCGCCATGACCGTCGCCACGGCGATCGGCTCGTTCGGCATGAAGGGATGCGCGCGGCGCATTCTCCGGCGTTTCGGTTTTCGCAACAGCCTCGTCGTCATGGGGCTGGCGGGAACCGCCGCCTACGCGACCTGCGGCCTGTTCCGTCCCGACTGGCCGCTGCCCGCCGTGTTCGCGGTGCTCGTGGTGTCAGGCTTTCTGATGTCGTTTCAATTCACTGCCTACAACACGATCGCCTATGACGAGATCGACAAGGACCGGATGAGCGCCGCGACCAGCTTCTATTCGACCTTTCAGCAGCTGATGCTGTCCCTTGGCATCTGCATCGGCGCGACCGCGCTGCACCTGTCGATGCTGTGGCGCGGGCGAGAGGCGGTGGCATTCCCCGACTTCACCTTCGCCTTCTGGACGGTCACCGCGATTTCGCTGCTCGCATTGTTCGTCAATGCACGCTTCGACCCGCAGGCGGGCGCGGAACTGAGCGGCAGGACGACCAAGGCCCCGGCACGGACGGCGGACCCCTAGCCGGTCAGGCCGGCTCGGCCCGCATGCGCTGCACGGTCAACACGCCTGTGGTCGCATTGTCCTTCGACGCCAGCACCAGCCGAAACGATCCGGCGCCGGGCCGCCGACCGACGATGCTGCGCGGCCGCACGATGGTTTCCATACCCCGCATGCCGCGCCGCGGCGGCATAGGCGGCGCGAAACTCCGCGACCGGCAAAGCGCTCGCAATCCGATAGACGTCTGGAACCGGCCTGCTGCGCCCGCCTGCGGCGATATCCATGGTGAGCAGCATCGTGCCCGGCGGCGGTGCGATGCCACCGATCGGCGGCAGCGGGGCCGCCGGCGCAGGGGCCTTCGCCGGCGAACTCACCAGCAGCAGCAATGCGATGGCAGCAAATCCCAACATCGTCCCTCGCACTCCCCTGACGCCTGTGCCGTGAAGGTATCGGGCCGCGCTCACGGCGGCAATGCCGCCCCCCGCGCAATCTTTCCTCACGATGGCGGGATTGCCCCGCGCCGGTCATCCGGTATGGTCGGGCGGACCAAGAGGCGCGACCATGCGCACGATATCAGAGGATGATCCGATGCTCGGCGGAATGCAGGATTTCGAACTTCGGGTATCGGCGCTGATCGACCACGCAGCGCGCGAACACGGCGATCGGGAGATCGTCACGCGCTGGGCGGACGGCGGCGAAACGCGCAGCGACTGGCGGACGCTGGCGCATGACGCACGACGGCTGGCGCAGGCGCTGGAGCGGCTGGGCTGCCGCCGCGGCGACCGCGTGGCGACGCTCGCGATGAACCACGGCCATCACCTTGCCGCCTGGTACGGCACGATCGGCATGGGCGGCGTGATCCACACGATCAATCCGCGGCTGTTCGACGATCAACTGGTGTACATCGCAAACCATGCCGAGGATCGCGTGCTGTTCTACGACCGCGCCTTCCAGCCGATCGTCGATCGCCTGCGCGAACGCTGGACCAGCATCGAACATTACGTGGTGATGGACGGCGACGGACCCGGGACGTTCCGCGCGCTGATCGAGGCGGAGGACGGCGATTACGCCTGGGCGACCGGATCCGAACGCGAACCCTGCATGCTCTGCTACACCAGCGGGACGACCGGCAACCCCAAGGGCGTGCTGTACGAACACCGCTCGACGCTGCTGCACGCGATGCTCGTCGTCGCGCCGGCCGTGCTCGGCCTGTCGTCCGCGTCGGTGCTGCTGCCGGTCGTGCCGCTGTTCCACGCCGCCGCCTGGGGCACGCCCTTCGCCGCGCCGCTGGCGGGATCGAAGCTCGTCTTTTCCGCGGTGAACGACGCCAAGGTGCTGTGCGACCTGATGAACCGCGAAGGCGTGACGATCTCGTCTGGCGTCCCCACCGTCTGGCTCGCGCTGTTCGCACATATGGACGCCACCGGCGATGCCCCCCGCGCGCTCCGGATGGCGACGATCGGCGGATCGGCGGCACCGCGCGCGATGATCGAACGGCTGATGGACATGGGGGTGGAGGTCAAGCACCTGTGGGGTATGACGGAAACGTCACCGGTCGCGACCGCCGGTGCGCCGCCAAGCGACTGGGCGGCCCGCTCGCGATCGGACCAGCTCGATTTCCTCACCAAGCAGGGGCAGATCCCGTTCGGCGTCGAACTCGTCGTGCGCGACGATGCGGACAACGCCCTGCCGCGCGACGGCACCAGCGCCGGCCGGCTGCATATCCGCGGCCCATGGGTGGTGAAGCGCTATTTCGGCGCCGAAGCGGATGCGATCGACGCGGACGGCTGGTTCGACACGGGGGACGTTGCCGTCATTCATCCGGACGGCACGATGCAGATCACCGACCGGTCGAAGGACGTGATCAAATCGGGCGGCGAATGGATCAGCTCGGTCGATCTGGAGAATGCCGCGGTCGGCTGCCCCGGCGTCGCGGAAGCGGCCGCGATCGGCATCGCGCACCCGAAGTGGGACGAGCGCCCGTTGCTGGTCGTGGTGCGCAAGCCCGGCAGCGACGTCACCGAACGCGCGATCCTGGATCATCTGGCGGGCGCGGTGGCGAAATGGTGGCTGCCCGACGCGGTCGTCTTCGTCGACAGCCTGCCGCACACGGCGACCGGCAAGCTGCTCAAGACGGCGCTGCGCGAACGGTTCAAGGATTATCGACTGGCGGCGGCCTGACACCGCGGCGCTTTCGCCCGACCGGTCGATGACGGGCTGACTTCGGCCGCTCCTTGCCTCTACAGTCGTCGCCATGGCGATCGGACTGGATAATGCGGGCTTCAGCGATGCGCTGGTGATCCTGGGAGCCGCGGGTCTGGTGATCCCCGCCTTTGCGCGGGTGCGGGTCAGCCCGGTGATCGGGTTCATCCTCGTCGGCATGCTGGTCGGGCCATTCGGTCTGGGTGCGCTGACCGACCGGGCGCCCTGGCTCTATTACCTGACCATATCCAACCCGCATTCGATCGAGCCGTTCGCCGAATTCGGCATCATCCTGCTCCTCTTCTCGATCGGCCTGGAGCTGTCGTTCAAGCGCCTATGGTCGATGCGCGTGCAGGTGTTCGGCACCGGTCCCGCCGAACTCATCGGATCGGCGGCGCTGATCGCCGTGGCGGTCCACCTGCTGGGACAGGATTGGGCGGGCGCCGCCGGGCTCGGCCTGGCGCTGGCGCTGTCGTCGACCGCGCTGGTGCTGCCGCTGGTCGGAACGACGAGCCCGGTCGGTCGCGGTGCCTTCGCGATGCTGCTGTTCGAGGATCTGGCGCTGGTGCCGATCATCTTCGCCCTCGGCGCGATGGCACCGACCGCGAGTGCGGAGGGCTGGACGGGAATCGCCGGAGTCGCCGCGCGCGGGCTGGCGACGATCGTCGTCATGTACCTGGGCGGGCGGCTGGTCCTGCCCAGGCTGTTCGCGCAGGCGGCACGCACCAAGAGCCCCGAACTGTTCCTCGCCGCCTCGTTGCTGGTCGTCATCGTCGCCAGCGTCGCGACCACCGCCGCCGGCCTGTCACCGATCGTCGGCGCGCTGCTCGCCGGTCTGCTGATCGCCGAAACCGAATATCACAGCGAGGTCGAGGTGATGACCGCGCCGTTCAAGGGACTGGCGCTCGGCGTCTTCCTGATCACGGTGGGCATGAGCGTCAACCTGAGCGAGGTGATCGCCAACTGGCCCGCGCTGCTGGCGGGGGTCGCGGCGGTGGTGGGGATCAAGGCCGTCGTCACCTTCCTGCTGTTGCGGGTTGCGCAGACGCGTCGCGGCACCGCGGCGGAAACCGGCCTGCTGATGGGCAGTCCGTCGGAAACGACACTGATCGTGCTCGCCACCGCGGCGCAGGCGCAACTGATCCTGCCATCCACCGCCGCCTTCTGGCAGACGGTCACCGCGATCGGGCTGACGATCACCCCGCTGCTGGCAAAGGGTGGACAGCTGCTGTCGCGCGGCATCGAACGTAACAGCATGGGCGATCCGTTGCCGATCGACCCCGGCCCGGACGGACCCGGCGCGGTGGTGATCGGCTTCGGCCGGGTCGGACAGATGGTGGCGGATATGCTGGCGGTGCACGGACAGCGCTACATCGCCGTGGAGGCGGACATCGATACCGTCGCCGGGGCGCGCCGGGCCGGCTATTCGGTGCTGTTCGGCGATATCGCGCGCGCCGAACTGGTCGATCGGCTCGGCATCGCCCGCGCCCGCGCGCTGATCCTGACGATGGACGATCCGGTGCTCACCGTGCGGTTGGCACGGCGGATGCGGGCGCTCGCGCCGGACCTGCCGATCATCGCCCGCGCGCGCGATCCGCGCCACGCCGCCGAACTGTACCGGGCGGGGATCACCGACGCCGTGCCGGAAACGCTCGAAAGCTCGCTGCAACTCTCCGAAGCGGTGCTCGTCGATCTCGGCGTGGCGATGGGTCCGGTGATCGCGTCGATCCACGAAAAGCGTGACGAGCTGCGCCGCTCCATCCGCGCCGAGGCCGAGATCGATCGCGAACCACGGATCCGGCGGGTTCGCCGACTGCGGGACACACAAGCGCGATAGCGGCTTGCGATCACGCCGTGTTGTAGCGATAACACGGCATCAGTGTTCGGGCCTGTGGGGGGACCTTTCGATCATGCAGCATGCCTTGCGCCTCGACGGCGTCGTCAAGCGATTCGGCACGATGACGGCCGTGGACGGGCTCAGCTTCACCGTCGCTCCCGGTGAGGTCTTCGGCTTCCTCGGTGGCAACGGTGCGGGCAAGACGACGTCGTTGCGCATGGTGCTGGACATCATCCGGCCCGACGCCGGAGAGATCGCGGTGCTCGGCAAGCCACCGGGGCGCGAAGCGAGCGGCCGGCTCGGCTTCCTTCCCGAGGAACGCGGCCTCTACCGCTCGATGACCGCGCTGGACACCGTCGTCTATTTCGGTCGGCTGAAGGGGATGAGTGCCGCGGACGCGCGCGCGCGTGGACGCACCCTGCTCGAACGGTTCGGCCTGGGCGCAAATCTCAAGACCGGTGTCGACAAACTGTCCAAGGGCATGGCGCAGAAGGTTCAGCTGGCCACCGCGGTCGTGAACGCGCCCGAACTGCTGATCCTCGACGAACCCTTCTCCGGGCTCGATCCCGTCAACCAGGGGCTGCTGGAGGACGAGATCGTCGCCGCGGCGAAGGGCGGTGCCGCAGTCGTCTTTTCCACCCACGTCATGCAGCATGCGGAACGCCTGTGCGACCGGCTGCTGCTGCTCGCCAAGGGCCGCAAGCGGTTCGAAGGGACACAGGACGCCGCCCGCGCCACCCTGCCAGCCCGGCTCGACGTCGTGTCGCGGCAATCGCCCGCGGCGCTCGATGGCGTCGCATCCGCCACCGTGACCGCGATGCTCGACGACGGATGGAGCGCGTGGGACGTGCGGCTGGCGCCCGGTCGCGATCCTGCCGACCTGCTGCAATCGTGCACGGAACGCGGCATGCCGCTGCGCCGCTTCGAACAGCATCGGCCGGGGCTTCACGACGTCTTCCTCCACATTGTCGGCCCGTCGGAGGTCCAGTCATGATCGAACGTATTCTGATCGTCGCAGGCCGCGAATTCCGGCAGATCGCCGCGACGCGCAGCTTCTGGATCACCCTCCTCATCCTGCCGCTCGCCTTCGCGATGGGGCCGATCGCGTCGCGCTTCCTCGACAAGTCGGACACCGATCGCGTGATGCTGATCGACCGGGCCGGCGGCGGCACGGCCAAAGCCATCGCAGACCGCCTGACGCTGGAGGAACAGCGCCGGGTGCTCACCGCTTTGTCGCGCTATGTCGAAAGCCACCACCTCGAGGCTGCCGATCCCGCGGCTCCCTGGGCGAGCCACGACCGCTGGTATGGCGATGCAGAGGTGGCGCGCTTCGCCGCCGACGGTGGCGCCAAGGCGGCAATTGCCCGCATTGCACGGATCAAGCGGGGGGACACGCCGGCCTTCGACATCCCCGATCCCTTCTACACGATCGTGCCGCCGCCTCCTGCCGTGGCGACCGCATCGCCCGCAGCGATCGGGCGCACGCTCGAACCGCTGTTACGTCCCGCCGAGGGCAGCAAGGCCAAGCCGCTCGATTACGCGGTTTTCATCCCCGCCGATTTCGGACGCTCGCCCGCCGTTCGGCTATGGGCGAACGGTGCGCCCGCCCCGGCCTTCGTCGCGACGCTTCAGCAATTGCTCGGGCAGGACCTGCGCCAGCGCTTCCTGACGGCCAACGGCGTCAGCCCGGCGGTCGCCGTCGCTTCTACGACGATCGCCCCCGCCATCGCCGTCGTCGTGCCGCCGCGCGGCAGCGGCCGGGAACGCGTGCTGATCCGTTCGATCCTGCCGCTCGCCTGCGCCTATATCCTCCTCATGTCGCTGATCCTGTCGGGCAGCTGGATGCTGCAGGGCTCGGTCGAGGAACGCGGCAACAAGCTGATCGAAACGGTGCTGGCCTGCGTCAGCCCCAACGAACTGATGTACGGCAAGCTGATCGGCACCGTCGGCATCGGCCTGTCGATGGTCGCGACCTGGGCGATCTGCGGACTGGTCGCGGCCTTCGCGACGCACGGCGCGATCGCCGAAATCATCCGCCCGGCGCTGGAGCCGGTATCCTCGTTCGGTGCGATCGCGACGATCCTGTACTTCTTCACCGCCGGATACATTCTGGTCGCGATGATCTTCCTCGTCATCGGGTCGATGTCCGACTCGATGCGCGATGCCCAGGGTTATCTGACGCCCGTGCTGATGGTCATCATGATCCCGGTCACGATCCTGGTGCAGGCGGTGCTGCGCGGCGCCACCGGCACCGCGATCGAGGTGCTGACCTGGATCCCGATCTACACCCCCTTCGCCGTGCTGGCGCGGCTCGGCAGCGGCATGCCGCTGTGGCAGATCTGGGCAACGGGAGCGTTGACCGCCGCGTTCATCGCTCTGGAGGTCGTTCTGCTCGGCCGCGTGTTCCGCGCGACCTTGCTGGCGAGCGGCCAGCGCATCGGCCTGAAGCAGGTCGTCGGGTTGATGCGCCGGGCGGATTGACCGGGCGATGCCCCGGAGCCGCCCGCCCGGCGATCAGGTGAACAGGTCCACCACGGTCGCTCCCTCGCCGACCGCGTCGAGCAGCAGGGTTCGGTGGCAGTGTTTCGGATCGCGCTCGTAGCAGAGCAAGGCGCTTGGCTTCTCGGCGGCGAGGCTGAGCATGATCGCCGCGGCGGCCTGGGCCTCCGGCAGCGCCAGTTGGTGGTCGTAGACCGCCTCCAGCGTCGCGACGTCGCCCTTCTTGGCGGCATCGCGACCGGGCTTCGGCGTTCCCAGCGCTTTCAGATGCACATAGTCGATGCCCGCTTCGGACAGGCTGGCCGCCAGCGAAGATTTCGAAAATCCGGGTCGGCGCGACAGCGGCAGCGCGCGGACGTCGATGACACGCTCCACGCCGGCGCGGGTGAGCGTCGCGAGGAAATCGGCCATCGTCGTGGCCTCGTATCCGATGGTATAGATGGTCGTCATCGCAAGACGTTAGCACGCAGCGGCGATCCGCGCGCGCATGCCGCTACAAACCGCTCGCGGTGGTGCAGTTCGTCTTCGGCGGAAAGCGGCTGTCCGGGGTGGGAGTCGTGAAATCCTTGGTACGCGCGCGGAACATCGCGCTGCGCGTGAAGCTGGTCGGCAGCGTCAGCCAGCGGAACGGCATACTGCTGAAGATCGGCTGGTATTTGTAACTGACCTGCACGTGGAACAGGATCTCGTCGCGGATCAACTGGCGATTCTGCGGCAGGGTCGCGAACGCCGTCGTCATGTTGCAGCCGAGCGTCGGCGTGACGACATAGCCGCCGTCGAACCGTTGCCAGATGATGCGGTTCTCGATCGTCCCGTCATTGTCGTTGTCGGTGCCCTGCACCCCGGTGATCACCACGCGGCCGAAGCGGCGCAGGTCGAACGGCTTCGCCGTCAGGTCCAGCGCGTTGAACAGGTCGTAGATCTGGCCTTCGCCGACGCCGATCTGCCCGGTGCCGCTCTGCGCGACGAGGTCCGCGCTCATCGCCGCCAGGCGCTGGACGCGATTGTTGGCGATGACGTAATTGGCGAACTCGATCCCGGTCAGCGCGAAGCCCAGGAACAACGGCAGCATCAGGCCGAATTCCAGGATCGACACGCCGTGCCGCGCCCGCAGCAGCCGGCGAAGCAGCGTCGCGAGCCTCAACTGCGCACCACGGCTTCGTTGCGTACCACCGTAGTGGCGGTCAGCGGCAGGATACCCGTACTCCGCCCGATGAAGCGCCCGACGAAACCGAACAGCACCCGCTTCGGGAACTTGACCGTATAGCTGACCACGTCGCCCGGCCCGCCGAGCGTCCCCGACTTGGCGGTCACATTGTCCCACTGCCCGTTCTTGTTGCGATCGACATAGGGCTCGCCCGGATCGTAGCGGCCGTTGTTGTTCTGGTCGGTATAGGTCTCCGGATAGGCCGAGCTGAAATCGGCGTAGACCGTGGTCTGGATGTCGATCGCCTGCCCGGGCGCCAGCGCGAACGCGGACATCGACCGGGTGATGCTCTGCACCATGATCTGGCGGCGGGTCGCCTCGTCCGTCTCCAGGCTGGCGGTCGCCTTGCGCGCGGCATCCACCACCGCGCCGTCGAGCACCTGACGCGCGAGTATCATGTGCCCCATCTCGATGGTGCCGCAGATCAGCGTCAGCATCGCGGGTAGGATGATCGCGAATTCGACGATCGTCAGCCCGCGACGATCGCGGAACAGAAGGTGGGCGGGCATGCGCATCGCCGTCACTGCACCAGATGGAGGTCGACGAGCTCCGCCGCGATGTCGTTGAACGCCGCCGTCAGCGTCGCCGCGTCGGAGGTGCGATAGACGTGTCCCGGCGCGCACTTCTCGAACATGCTCAACGTGTTGGCGTCGGTCGTCGTCAGCGCGACGATATAGACCGTCGGCGGGTTCCGCTCGGCCTGCAACGCGGCGCAGGTCTTCGAGAAACGACGCTCCGACTGGCTGGTCAGATTGCCCGCGGAGGCCGAGATCGGCGCGTCGGCGTAATTGCCGTAGAAGGTCCAGGTCCGGTCGGTATAGCCGTTCTGGCTCGCCCCCAGCGCAGTCTCGCCGTCCGTCATGAACACCAGCGCGCGCTTGGGCGTCTCGCGCGTCGGGTTGGTGCGGGTGAACACGTCGTCGCGCACCAGCAGGCGATAACCCCACAGCAGCCCGGCATGGTGCAACGTCCCGTTGGCCGGATAGATGGCGGCGTTCTTCTGGTCGATGATGTTTGAATAGAAGCTGCGATCGCGGCCATAGGCGATCTTCACCGCTTCCTCCGGGCATTGCCAGTTGGGCGACGGCCAGTCGGTCTTGTTGACGTTGCCGTTGTTGGTGCTGCCACCGAGCGGATTGACCGTATATTCGGTCGCATCCTTCCAATCCGAACTGAAACGCGGGATGCGGGCATAGTTGATCTTGAACGGCGTGCCGGTGTTGGTGGCGAAGTTCCAACCGTTCGCCGGGTCGTAATATTCGCCGTTGACCCCGGTGATGACATCGTTGCCGGCGGTCGTCGCACCATCGTTCAGGCCGATGTACATCATGTACAGCCACCGCCGGTACGGGTTGTTGGTGACCGTCAGTCCGTAAGCGGCAGGATTGAGCATCGCATCGGAATATTGCGCGTCGAGCCTGTACAGATTGTTGTTCGGCTCGACCCCGGCGACCTTGTAATATTGGCTGTTCTCGCTGCCGAGGTCAGCAGCCGTGGCCGTCCCCGCCGCCATGTTGGGCACGTACATGGGCGGAATGAAATACGGGCTGACCGGCGGGTGGCCGTTTTCGCCGGGCAGCGTGCGGTCGATGTCCCAGGCACCGGGATCACGATATGTCAGCGTCGAATTGAGATCCTTGACCGTGTCATCGTCGAACACGCATCCCTTCCACGCCAGGTGGTTGGCGGGCCAGGTGCCCTTCATCGAAATGTAGCTGTCGTTGAAGGCGAATTGCTGCCGCACCACGGTCGGCGACTGCCAGTTGGGCAGCAGCTTTCCGACGTTGACCGTGATGTCGTACATCACGAACCCCATCGCCAGATCCGGACGGGTGGTGCCGCCCTGGTACAGCACGTCGAGGAAGCTCTTGGCGGCGTCCTTCAACGCCGTGATCCGGGTCTTGGTCACGCCATTGGCATCGCGCGGCAGGTCGGTCTTGAGCGATCCCGTATTGTCGAGCACCATCATGACCTCGAGCGGGTGCGGCTGGATTTCCGCCCGCGCGACCGCGTTCACCACCTGCTGCTGAAACCCGAACGCGCGCATGAACGACATCGGCACCACCGTGGTCGCAGTGACCGTGGTGTTGTTGCGACCGTTGATCGTCGCGAAGGTCGGCGTGACCACCAGCCCCGTCGTACCCATGTAGCCGCCCGGGAAATTGCCGGAGAAATAGGCCCGCGCCTGTGCGTCGCGGCCGGCCGGACTCGCATCGGCGAGTTCATAGGCGCGGGCGCCGGCAAGCGCCGCCGCGTCCACGCCGGCCTGCAACTGCGACTTGACGACATAGATGCGGCCGGCGTCGATGGCCGAACCCAGGGCGGCGATGCTCGGGATCAATCCCGCGACCATCATCGAAATTGCGGACGCCCGGCGATCACGCCACAGCCGGCGAATCGCCTTCCCCAGACCTGTGCAGGCAACCTTCATGGACGACAGAACCCCTTGTTGTTCAGTGTCCTGCGCCGGAAATGGTAAACAATGCGGTACTAAGTTCAGTCCGGTTGATCCAGATCAACGAGATCGCGCGACGGGGTATGTTCCCGCACCACGTCGCGCTATGGCCGCACCATGAGGCGGGTCCTCGTCACGCAATCCGGTTGAAGCCATGACAGAATATTCGATCCACATCATCGGCGGCGGCCTCGCCGGGTCCGAGGCTGCATGGCAACTCGCCGAAGCGGGGGTCCGCGTACGCCTGTCGGAGATGCGCGGCGGCGGCGACATGACGCCCGCGCACCATACAGACGGCCTTGCCGAGCTGGTCTGCTCGAACAGCTTCCGTTCCGACGATGCCGAAAGCAACGCGGTCGGTCTGCTGCACCAGGAAATGCGGCGGATGGGGTCGCTGATCATGACGCAGGCCGATATCCACAAGGTGCCCGCCGGATCGGCGCTGGCGGTCGACCGCGACGGCTTTTCCGCCGGCGTCACCGCCGCGCTGGAGGCGCACCCGAACATCGCCATCGTGCGCGAACGCGTCGACGCTCTCCCGGAAGGAGCGGCGATCATCGCGACCGGGCCGCTGACTGCGGCGTCGCTGGCGACCGGGATCGGCGCGGCGACCGGCAGCGACGCCCTCGCCTTCTTCGACGCCATCGCCCCGATCGTCCACCGCGACAGCATCGACATGGACACCGCCTGGTTCCAGTCGCGCTGGAACAAGGGGGACGGCCACGATTACATCAACTGCCCGATGAACAAGGACGAATACCTCGCCTTCCACGCCGGTCTGGTCGGTGGCGAGAAGACCGAGTTCAAGGAATGGGAAAAGAACACGCCCTATTTCGAAGGGTGCATGCCGATCGAGGTCATGGCGGAACGAGGGCTCGATACGCTGCGCTACGGCCCGATGAAGCCGGTCGGGCTCGACGATCCGCGCACCGGGCGCTGGCCTTACGCCGTGGTGCAGCTGCGTCAGGACAATGCCCAGGGCACCCTGTGGAACATCGTCGGTTTCCAGACCAAGCTGAAGCATGCCGAACAGGTTCGCCTGTTCCGCACCATCCCCGGATTGCAGAACGCCGAATTCGCACGGCTGGGCGGATTGCACCGCAACACCTTCATCCGCTCGCCCGAACTGCTCGACCCGACCCTGCGGCTGAAGAGCCGGCCGAACATCCGCTTCGCCGGCCAGATAACGGGCTGCGAAGGCTATATCGAAAGTGCCGCGGTCGGCCTGATGGCGGGCCGTTTCGCCGCCGCCGAGCTCGCCGGAGAAACGCTGGCGCCGCCGCCGGTCACCACCGCGCTCGGCGCGCTGCTCCACCACATCACCGGCGCCGCGGTAGCGGAAACCTATCAGCCGATGAACGTCAACTTCGGCCTGATGCCGCCGATCGAAGGCCGCACCAAAAAGGCGGATCGGAAGCGCATGTACACCGACCGGGCGCGCACCGCCTTCGCGGAATGGCTCAACTGTCCTCCGCCGGAGCAACCGTCGCTTGCGGCGGACATTTCGCGCGAGCCTGTCCCTTCCGCTTGACCGCGGTGGTGGCGAATTCGCGCTGGTCCATCGCGCCGGACTTGTCGCGGTCGGCGCTTGCGAACTTGGTCGTCGCCTTGATGGCCCATTCGTCGAAGCTCAGCTGGCCGTCGCCATTGGCGTCCAGCTTGGCGAACGCCTTGCGCCGGCTCGCGAGATATTCCTCCCGCGTGACCTTGCCGTCACGATCCTTGTCGTAGCGACCGAACCGCTTCTCCTCCCGCGTGGCGGCGGACGCCTCGGGGACGGGCGCCGCGGCGGGCTCGCCGCTTTGCGCGTCAACGGGGGCGGCCGCGCCGATCGCCGGCAACGCCGATGCAGGCGCGCGCGGCCCGGTCATCCACAATGCACCACCGCCGAGTGCGGCCAGCAACGCTCCACCACCAGCCCAGTATCGCCACATGCCCCATCCCCCAATTGCACCTTAAGGTTAGCAGCGATGCCGATGACCGCAAGTGTTCAGCGGCCGGTAAACCGAAATCGCGTGATCCGGATCGCTTTGGCTACAGCAGACTGATCGATCCTGTCCAGATGAGCCAGGAGCGTCATCAATCCCAATGCCTGTAAAGGCCGGGGCCAAGACTTTGAGAATGCACGCTGGAACGCCGCGCCTGCCGCGCGCACGGCAATCTCCCGATCCTCCGGTCGGGAAAGATGCCTGACCAGATCCTCGCAAGCCCAGGCCTGCCCCGCGGGTGCGACGCGTGGCGAATCGGTGCCGAGCAGCACGGCCGCCGCGGCGAACAGGCCTGCGCCGCGCATCGACGCATGCAGTTCGACCGTCGGTGCGTCGATCGATTCGGCGACGATCAACGCCTCCCACCCATCGATCATGCGCGACAGCATCGCGCCGGTGACTCCGTGCGGCAGGACGTGCGCCTGCACGTCGCTCAACACCGGTTCCGCAGGCGCCGGCGCATCGTCCAGCGCGATCAACGCGTCATGCCACCACGTCAGACGCATCTGGCCGATCATCGGTTCGCGAGTCGTGCGGACGATCGCAGCCAGGCGGTCGTCGAGCGCGAACAGCACGGACAGCCCCTGCCGCCTCGCCGGAGGGGCCGCGCTCAGCGCCAGCATGCGCGTATCGGGAACAGTTTCGGTCATGCGCCTCCGCTGCCGGTTCGCCGATCGCGGCGCAAGCGCCGACCGCGAAAGCTTAACACGTCATTATCCACATATCTTGACCGGGATTACGGGGACTTAGGCGCATGGAAGGCTCGCGGCAGCAGACGCGGGCAGATCAGGGCGACTATGGGCAAGGGAATCATCGGAACGATCTCGACGACGTACGCCGCCTTGCGCCGGCTCGCCGCGGACCGTCGTGGCAACATCCTCGCGATGTCGGCCGCGGCGCTGGTGCCGTTGATGGCCATGATCGGCGGCGCGATCGATCTCAGCCGGCTTTACATGACCAACACCCGTCTGCAGCAGGCCTGCGACGCTGGCGCACTCGCCGCACGCCGGACGATGGCCGACGTCAACGTCCTGTCGAACTCGGAAAAGGCGATCGCCGCCAATTACTTCAGCTTCAACTTCCCGAACAACACCTATTCCGCGGGCACGCCGACCGTCGCCTATGCGCGCGGCGCGGTGGGCACGGTGGCGGGCGCCGCGTCGCTGGCGGTGCCGATGACCATCATGAAGATGTTCGGCTATTCGACGATCACGCTCAACGTCACGTGCCAATCGACGCTGGTCGTGCCGAACACCGACGTCATGTTCGTGCTCGACGTCACCGGATCGATGAACGACACGCCGAGCGGGGACACCCAACCCAAAATTGCCGGGCTGAAGCAGGCGGTGAAGGATTTCTACGGCGCACTCGGACCCGGCACCGCGGCCGGCGCGGGCCGGGTCCGCTATGGCTTCATGCCCTATTCGAGCAACGTCAACGTCGGGAAGATCGTGTACGGCCTGAACCGGGGCTCTATCGTGGGCGGCACCGGTGCGGAGAATGCGAACTATCGCTCGCGCATCGCACAGACGACCACCGAGCACGTCCCCAGCTACGGGACGGAATCGAACAAGAACCAGACGAGCTCCAACAGCACGACCCCCACATATGGGTCGTTCTTCAACGATGCGGTCTATTACAATCAGACGCTCGCCCAGTGCACCGCTCGCGTGGCGCCCGACACGGACACGGTTTCGTCGTCCAACACGACGCTTAGCAGCGACGAAAATCCGCCCGCCTATCCCAACACGGTCAGGAACAGGACCTATACGACGGTGGATCAACATGCCGCCGTGGATAACGGCGCAAGCTGGACCCAGACGTCGGGCAGCGGGACGACCGCGAAGGGCACGTGCCAGCTGCGCCACCGCAACGGCACGTACACGACCACGACCGCCTCCAGCACGACCACGCCTACGACATGGACGGATCGCGAGAAGTTCGTTTCGTGGAACTACGTGCTTCGCTCGATCGACGTGTCGCAGATCGTGCAGAACGGCGCGGGCGCCAACCCTACCTATTTCACGGGCTATGCACCCGACACCACGCCCAACGTCAATATGGGCTACGCCTGGGACGCGCTCGGCAATTACTATACCTATTCTACCCCGACGCCGTCGACGGTGACATGGAACGGGTGCATCGAGGAAGCGAGCACCGACTCCAGCATCGGCGCAACGTCGTCGCTCGACATTCCGTCCGGCGCCAACGACCTGAAGATCGACCTGATCCCCAGCGATACCAGCACCCGCTGGAAGCCGTACCTGCCGGGCATCCAGTTCGACAGCAACGGCTATTGGCTGGGCCGCGATGCCGGTTGGATCAGCAGCGGGTTCGCTGCATGTCCGCGCGAAGCCGCTCCCCTGGCGCAGTATCAGTCGGATTATGTCGCGACGACCAAATCGTCGGGCACGTTCAACACCTATGTCGATTCGCTAAGCGCGGTTGGCGGCACCTATCACGACATCGGGATGATCTGGGGCGCACGGTTTCTGTCACAAAGCGGCATCTTCCAGGCGACCAATAATGATTCGACGGGCCCCGGCGGGTTCCAGATCTCGCGCCACATCGTCTTCATGACCGATGGCACGCTGGATACCCGCGGCGGCGCGAACGATCCTTGGGGCGTCAACCAGTTGGAGGGACGAATCGCTCCGACGGGCACCAGCGACACCGACCTCAACAACATTCACCGCCGCCGCATGAACATGATCTGCAACGCGATGAAGGGAAAGGGATTTACGATCTGGGTGATTGGCTTCGGCATCAGCACCATGCCGCAGGAATTGCAGGATTGCGCCAGTGACGCGAACCATTGGTCGCTCGCCTCCAGTTCCGCCGCCCTGCGGACGCGCTTCCAGCAGATCGCGCAGACCATCGGCGGATTGCGGCTCTCGCAATGATCGGCGCGCTCCTCACCCGGCTTCTTCGCGGACGGCGCGCCGTCGCCTTGCCCGAATTCGCGCTTGTCGCCCTCCCCTTTCTGGTGCTGGTGATGGGCTCGCTCGACCTCGGCTATCAGGGGTATCTGCGCGCGACCGTCACCGGCGCGCTCGAAAAGGCGGCGCGCAAGGCCACCGTGGGCGACCGCACGCGCCAGCAGATCATAGATCTGATCACGACCGAAGTGCGCGCGGTCCTGCCGAAGAATTCCCGCACCGATCCGGGCGCGATCGTGGTGACGCCCCAAAGCTATTACAACTTCTCCGCGGTCGGCGGCGGAGAACGCATCACCGGCGACACCGCACCGCTCGGCGTGTACAATTCCACCGATTGCTACGAGGATCGCAACGGCAACGGCCGCTACGACGCTACCGGCGGGGGCGGTGACAATCTGGGGACGGCGGACGACATCGTCTATTATACCGTGACGGTCGATGTGCCGCGACTATTCCCGATCTGGCGTTCGATCGGCTGGACCAACGATGTCACTGCGACCGCGCGTACGCTCATCCGCAATCAGCCCTTCGGCGCACAACAGGTGGTGATCCGGTGCGCATGACCGCCGCCTTCTCCCGCCACGGGCTCCGGCGTCTGTCCCGCGTACGGGACATCTCACGGGATCGATCGGGGCTGGCCCTGATCGAATTTGCCTATGCGCTGCCGTTTCTCCTCACCGTCGGTCTGGCGGGCGCAGAGGTCGCGAACCTGGCGATCGTGACGTTGCGCATCAACCAGATGGCGATGCTTGCCGCCGACAATGCCGCACGCGTGCGCATCTCGATGGATGAAACCGACGTCAACGAAGTGATGATCGGCATGCGGTTTTCCGGCTCCACGATCAAGTTCGGCGACCGGGGTCGCGTGATCGTCTCCGACATCGAATCGAACGGGCAGAGCGGCGCAACGGCAGGAAACAAGATCACCTGGCAGCGCTGCTTCGGGTCGAAGGACGTGACGTCGGCCTTCGGTCCGGAAGGCACGGGCGGCAGCGACGCGGTGTTGCGCTACGGTATAAGTCCAAGCGGTCCGGCGGCGACTGCCGCGGCGGGTACGGTCCCGGTCACGTCGGGCGCGCTGATCGTCGCCGAGGTGCGGTACACCTACACCCCGCTGATCGCGTCGATGTTCATGGGCAACCGCGAACTGCGCGCGGTGCAGACCTTCCCGGTCCGGGAACGTGCCGGACAGGCACTGACCAACACGACCGGCCTGACCAGCGGCGCGAAACGGCTTTGCGACGCCGCGCATCTCAGCGCCACCTGAGCAGCATCGACGCGCTGCGATGCGGGAGAGGCGACCGCTCGCCCCTCCCGGCCGGTCAGAGGACCTTCTTGACCGTCGCGACGATCTTCTTGGCGTCGATCAGCGCCAGCTTCTCGAGATTGGCCGCATAGGGCAGCGGCACGTCCTCGTTGGTGACGCGCAGGACGGGTGCGTCGAGGTCGTCGAAACCCTCCTCCATCACGAACGCCGTGATCTCGGACGCGATCGAACAGGTCGGCCAGCCCTCCTCGACCACGACGAGCCGGTTGGTCTTGGCGAGGCTTTTCAGCACCGTCTGTTTGTCGAGCGGGCGCAGCGTGCGCAGGTCGATCACCTCCGCCTCGACACCCTCGGCCGCCAGCGTCTCGGCAGCTTCGAGCGCGAGGCCGACGCCGATCGAATAGCTGACGAGCGTCACGTGCCTGCCCTCGCGCATGATCCGCGCCTTGCCGATCGGCAGCACGTGATCGTCGAGCTTGGGCACGTCGAACGAGCGACCGTACAGCAGTTCGTTCTCGAGGAAGACGACCGGGTCTTCGCTGCGAATCGCGGCCTTGAGCAAGCCCTTGGCGTCCGCTGCGTCATAGGGCGCGATGACGATCAGGCCGGGGACGGATGCGTACCATGGCGCATAGTTCTGGCTGTGCTGCGCGCCGACGCGGCTCGCCGCACCGTTGGGCCCGCGGAAGACGATCGGGCAGCGCATCTGGCCGCCGGACATGTAATTGGTCTTGGCAGCCGAATTGATGATGTGGTCGATCGCCTGCATGGCGAAGTTGAACGTCATGAATTCGATGATCGGGCGCAGGCCGCCCATCGCCGCGCCGGTGCCGACGCCGGCGAAGCCATATTCGGTGATCGGCGTGTCGATGACGCGGCGGTCGCCGAACTCGTCGAGCAGGCCCTGCGTGACCTTGTAGGCGCCCTGATATTGCGCGACCTCTTCGCCCATCACGAAAACGCGGTCGTCCTTGCGCATCTCCTCGGCCATCGCGTCGCGCAGCGCTTCGCGGACGGTGGTCTTCACCATCTCGGTCCCTTCGGGGATAGCCGGGTCCTGCACCCCGTCGTTCTTCGCCGCCTCGAACATCTGGCGAGCGCCGGTCTCGACCTTGTCCTGCGCCGGATGCGCCGAATCCTCGACCGCGTCGGCGGGCTTGTTCTCGTCCGCCGCAGCATTCGCCTTCGGGCTGTCGTCCTTGGTAGCAGGGGCCGAACCGGCGCTCTCGCCCTCTTCGAGCAAGGTGGCGATGACCGCGCCAACCTTCACGTTGTCGGTGCCTTCGGCAACGACGATCCTGCCGATCGTACCTTCGTCGACGGCCTCGAATTCCATCGTCGCCTTGTCGGTTTCGATCTCGGCCATGATGTCGCCGGACTTGACGGTATCACCTTCCTTCACGAGCCACTTGGCTAGCGTGCCCTCTTCCATGGTCGGGGACAGCGCGGGCATCTTGATCTCGATCGCCATCTCAGTAGCTCTCCACCAGCACGTCGGTATACAGTTCGGCCGGACCCGGCTCGGGCGTGCTTTCGGCGAAATCGGCGGCTTCGTTCACGGTCTTGCGGATCTCTTGTTCGATGGTCTTGAGGTCGGCCTCGGTGACGCCCTGCGCGTCGAGCAGCTTCTTGACGTGCTCGATCGGATCGGACTTGTCGCGAACCCCCTGCACTTCCTCGCGGCTGCGATACTTTGCGGGGTCGGACATGGAATGGCCGCGATAGCGATAGGTCTTCATCTCGAGGATGACCGGACCCTTGCCGGCGCGCACCCAGGCGAGTGCCTCTTCGGCGGCTCCGCGACAGGCCAGCACGTCCATGCCGTCGACCTGGATGCCGGGAATGCGGAAGCTCTCGCCGCGGCGGTACAGCTGGTCCTCGGCCGACGCGCGGTTGACGCTCGTGCCCATGGCGTACTGGTTGTTCTCGATCACGAAGATGATCGGCAGCTTCCACAGCTCAGCCATGTTGAAGCTTTCGTACACCTGGCCCTGGTTCGCCGCGCCGTCGCCGAAATACGCCATGCAGACGCCGCCGTCGTTGCTGTACTTGTGACCGAAGGCGAGGCCCGTGCCCAGGCTGACCTGCGCGCCGACGATACCATGGCCGCCGTAGAATTTATGCTCGGTCGAGAACATGTGCATCGAACCGCCCTTGCCGCGGCTGATGCCGGCGGCTCGCCCGGTCAATTCGGCCATGATGACCTTCGGATCGATGCCGTATGCGAGCATGTGGCCATGGTCGCGGTATCCGGTGATGACCGAATCCTTGTCGCCGTCGAGCGCCGACTGCAGCCCGACCGCAACCGCTTCCTGCCCGATGTACAGGTGGCAGAAGCCGCCGATGAAGCCCAGGCCATAGAGCTGGCCCGCCTTTTCCTCGAAGCGGCGGATCAGCAGCATGTGCTTGTAGAAGTCGAGCAGCTGCTCCTTCGTCGCCTCGAACGGCTTGGGATCGGCAGGGCGCTCGCGATTGGAGAGCGGTACGGCGGGAGGAGCAGGCGATTTGGCCACGTATTACCTCAACGGTCCTGGGGATGTGACGGAGCCTATAGTCTCCCTTTTGCCGGAACATCAATTCCCTGGGTCAACATGGCTGTGACGTAACGGTAATGACGCCGCGCTTCTCGCCGTCATCGCCGCCGCCGCGAGACCGATAATCTCGCGTACGCCGCAAAGACGGAGCCGAAGCTCGAACGGAGCCCGGCGGCTTCGCAGCCAAGCGCCGGTCACAGCGCCGGTCACAGACGCCGATAGAGCAACTATATTGCCCTGCCCGCGCCGCCCGTGCCAAAGCCCGCTGCGATGGACACGCCCCAGCATCCGTTCCGGATCGCAAACTTCCGCGCCTATTGGCTGTCGCGCTTCAGCGGGACGATCGCGGTCAGCGCCATGTCGATCGTCATCGGCTGGCAGGTCTACAACCTGGCGCGCGAGACGATGGACGTACCGCGCGCCGCCTTCATGCTCGGCATGATCGGTTTCGCCCAGTTCGTGCCGCTGTTCCTGCTGACCCCGATCACCGGGCTGGTCGCCGACAGCGTCGATCGGCGCTGGATCGTGCGCGGCACGACCGCGCTGCTCGTCGCCACCGCAGCGATGCTGTGGTGGCTGACCTGGTCGGGACATCTCAGCCTGACCGCGCTGTTCACCGCGGCGGTGGCGTTCGGCATTGCCCGCGCGTTTTCGGGGCCGGCCTATTCGGCGCTCGCCCCCAATCTCGTCCCCCGCGCCAGCCTGCCGACCGCGATCGCGATCAGCTCGATCGCGTGGCAGGTCGGCACGATCGCCGGGCCGAGCGTCGGCGGCCTGCTCTACGCGATCCATCCGGAGGTCGCCTATGGCGTCGCCACCGGCCTGTTCGCGCTGGCCCTGCTGTTCATGTTCCTGATCGGCCCGGTGCAGCAACCGCCCGCGCTGGCGGATCATCGTCCGCTCGCCCGGATCGCCGAAGGCTTCCGCTACGTGCTGCGCAACCGGCTGGTGCTGGCGACGATCACGCTCGATCTGTTCGCGGTGCTGCTCGCGGGCGCGACCTCGCTGTTGCCGGTCTATGCGCGCGACATTCTGAAGGTTGGGTCGCAGGGCCTGGGCGTGCTCGCCGCCGGGATGGGGATCGGCGCCGCGACGACCGCGATCTGGTTCTCGTTCCGGCCGATGACCAGCAACGTCGGCATGAAGATGCTCTATGCGGTCGTGGTGTTCGGCCTCGCCATCCTCACCTTCGGCGTGGCGACGAACCTTACCGATGCGGCGGGGCTGCACGGCGGCACCGTCGATCTGGGCGGCGTCCGGCTGGCGATCCGGCCCGCCTTCGTCCTCAGCCTCGTCGCGCTGATCGTCGCGGGTGGTGCCGACATGGTGTCGGTCTACGTGCGCCAGTCGCTGATCCAGCTTCATACCCCTGACGCGATGCGCGGACGGGTCAGCGCGGTGTCGCAGCTGACCATCTCGGCGTCCAACGAACTCGGCGAATTCGAAAGCGGCGTCATGGCCTCGCTGCTCGGTCCGGTCGGCGCGGTGGTGTTCGGCGGGGTCGGCGCGATCCTCGTGACGATCGGCTGGGCGCGACTGTTTCCGGAACTCGGCGCCGCGCGGACCTTTGATCCCCCCGACATGCTCGAAACAGAACCCAAGCACGGAGAAGCGAAGCCATGAAGGTCGACACCATCCTGGAAACGATCGGCAACACGCCGCACGTCCGCGTCGCCAAGCTGTTCCCCGATTCCGAAGTGTGGATCAAATCCGAACGATCGAACCCGGGCGGATCGATCAAGGATCGGATCGCGCTGGCGATGATCGAGGCGGCGGAGGCGAACGGCGACCTGACGCCCGGCGGCACGATCATCGAACCGACCAGCGGCAACACCGGCGTCGGCCTCGCGATGGTCGCGGCGGTCAAGGGCTACAAGCTGGTGCTGGTGATGCCCGAATCGATGTCGCTGGAACGCCGCCGCCTGATGCTCGCTTATGGCGCGACGTTCGACCTGACTCCGCGTGAAAAGGGCATGAAGGGTGCAATCGAACGCGCGCTGGAGCTGGTCGGCCAGACGCCGGGCGCCTGGATGCCGCAGCAGTTCGAAAATCCCGCGAACATCGATGTCCATGTGCGGACCACGGCACAGGAAATCCTGAACGATTTCGCCGACAGCCCGATCGACGTCATCATCACGGGCGTCGGCACCGGCGGCCATATCACCGGGGTCGCGGAAACGCTGAAAAAGACCTGGCCCAACCTCAAGGTCTTCGCCGTGGAACCCTCGGCATCGCCGGTGATCGCCGGTGGCCAGCCGGGACCGCACCCCATCCAGGGCATCGGCGCGGGCTTCATTCCGCGCAACCTGCACACCCAGTCGCTCGATGGCGTGATTGAGGTCGACGCGGCGGTGGCCAAGGACATGGCGCGCCGATCCGCCGCGGAAGAGGGCATGCTGGTCGGCATCTCGTCGGGCGCGACACTCGCCGCGATCCTGCAGAAGCTCCCCGATCTGCCCGACGGCGTGCGGGTGCTCGGCTTCAACTACGACACGGGCGAACGCTATCTCTCCGTACCCGACTTCCTGCCCGAACAATAAAGCGCTCGTCAGCCTCGCGCTTCGACGCTAACCGGCGTGCCCTCTCCCCGCGGGAGGGGGCAAGGCTGCCGGCCGGGGCTTGGGTGAGGACGATTTCGACCGCATGATCTTTCGTCCGCTGCACATGATCCTGTCCGCCGTCGCCGCGCTGGCGATCGCGGTGCCCGCCCTGGTCGTGACCCATCCGCCCGCCATGCCCGTATCGCACAAGCGGGTCGTGTTGCCGCCGCGCCGCGTCGTGCCGCCGGCCGAGCTGCCGCCGGTCGAGCCGGTCGCCTTCGTCGATCTCGCGCCCGAAGATGCGAGGGCGTTCAACGCCAGCGTCCCGTTTTCCACTCTGCCCAACCCCGCGGCCCGGCCGTTCCGCTTCGCCGGCGGGGCGGAGGATCGTGCGCGGGCGACGGACTGCATGGCGGCGGGCATCCTGTACGAGGCGGGCGACGATACGGAGGGCGAGCGGGCGGTAGCACAGGTGGTGCTCAACCGGCTCCGGCACCCGGCCTTTCCAAAGACGGTTTGCGGCGTGATCTTCGAAGGGCAGGAACGCACCACCGGCTGCCAGTTCAGCTTCGCCTGCGATCATGCGCTGACCCGCTGGACGCCCTCGCCCGACGCGTGGCGACGGGCCCGCGACGTCGCCCAAGCCGCGCTCGCCGGCGCGGTCTACAAGCCGGTCGGATATGCGACGCATTATCATACCGATTGGGTGGTGCCCTATTGGCAGGCGAGCCTGGACAAGGTGGTGGCGGTGCATACGCATCTGTTCTTCCGCTGGACCGGCTGGTGGGGCACGCCGCCCGCCTTCGATCGCCAGGTCAGCTCGGCCGAGCCGGTGATCGCGCAGCTCGCGCCGCTCTCCGACGCTCACAAGACGGGTGTCGCGCTGGCGGAGGCTGATGCCGCGATGCTCGATGCCGCCGAAGCGTTGGGGCTGATCGGCGACGACGGTGCGGCTACCGCCGCTACGGCCGGGGCCGGGGCAGCGGGCACGCCGTCCGACGGGGACAGCATCGTGACCACGCTGCCGCGCGGCGCGGCGCCCGACAGCTATCCGGCGCTGGCGGCGAAGGCGTGCGGCGACCGCAAGATTTGCAAATACACCGCCTGGGCGGATCAGGCGAAGACACCCGCGGCCCTGCCGCTCTCCCCCGAACAGATCGCGTCGATGACCTTCAGCTATTTCCGTGATCGGGATGCCGGCATCGACAAGTCGCTGTGGAATTGCGCGCAGGCACGGCGGACGGATCGACGTGAGTGCATGAAGGTCCAGGTGTTGATGACGATGGCGCCGGTGGCCCCCGCCCCGCCCGCCGCTGCGGCCCCGCCCGTCGTCGAGCTCGGCGGTGTACGCCGCAAGACCGATTCGGGAGCGGGGTCCACGACCGGCGGCCGCTGAGCGATCAGCGGCGTTCGCGGATCGCCTCGACCAACGCCACCTTGCCCATCTTCGGCCGCCCGGCGATCCCGATCTCACGCGCCTCACGCATCAGGTCGGCCTTGGTCCGCTCTCCCAGCCCGGTGCTGCGATGGTGCAGTGAACCGTTGGCCATGGCATTGCCGATCCGCGCCGCCTTCTCATGCCTCCGCCGCTCGCGGTGCGCGTAAAAAGCCGAGCGGCATGGGGCAGAGGCGATCGAGCAGCGGTCCGATCCGACACTGGCGAAGCTGCGCGAGATGCCGGCCGCGCGGGGGGCAAGCGTCAGCATCGCACCCTTGTGGCGCTTCCTTGCCGGGTACGGGATCCCGCGCAAAGAAGACCGGCCATGCAAGCGAGCAGAACCGCCCGGACGTGCCGAAGCGCCGACGATACCGATCTGGCATATGCTGCCGACCCGTGAGCAGGCGGTCCCCACGTCAATGACGACGAAGTCGGGGGAAACCACAACCGCCTCGGGCGCGTCCGCGATCGATGCGACCCGCCCCCGTTGTTCAGCTGACCCGGAACATAGCCGGCCCGTGCAACCTAACCAGCTGGCAGTCCAAGCTGCCTACCCGTTCGGTTTTCCAACGCGGCGATAATGTGAACATGTGTCCAGCGTTGGGGACGCCATAGCGCGCGGCGAACGCCCACTTCTGGGTCAGGAGGAAGTGGGTGCGGCTTGATAACCGGCGTTCAAGCACGTCAGGTCGCACCCAACATTTCGCCTCAAATGCTCTGTGGAGGTGCCGAACGCCCCCCACAGAGCATGGCTGGCCTGCAAGTTACCGGGCCACGGCACTCGTAGTATCGGGCAGACCTTTGTCATTCGCAGCGGCAGGGCCGTTGAGCATCGCGATGCCCTTTTCCGACAGCAGCATGCCGATCAGCGCTTGCAACGAACCGCCGGCCTCCGCGCCTGTGCCCGACCCGCTGTTGATCTGCACCCGCGGAACGATGTCGACGCCGGATTTCTCGAGCGCCTCGGCAAGGCGTTCGATCACCTGGCGGGTCAGCTGGTATTGCGCACCGCCCGATGCCGCCGCCTGCTTCTCGATCGTTTCGGCTGTGGCCAGGCCTGTCTTGGTGATCCGGTCCGCCTCGGCGCCCGCCAGCGCGACGACCTTGGCCGCCTCGCCCTCGCCGATGATGCGGATGCGATCCGACTCCGCGCGGGCGAGTGTGCGTGTCTGCTCGGCATCCTGCGTGGCGCGCTTCAGCGCCGCCTTACCCTGATTCTCCTGTACGGTGATCGACAGTTCGGACTCGGTGATCGACGTCTGCTGATGCGCCCGCGCCCGCGACTCGAGCAGGTCCTTCTCACCCTCGGCGGCGATCCGCTGCTTGGCGTAGGTCGTCACCTGTTCCTCGGCTACCTGGCGCTCGCGCAGCTGCTGGAGGACCTTTTCGATCTGGTCGTTGCCACCGACCGCGCGCGGCGTGCCGATCAGCACCTCCTGCAATTCGAGATTATAGCCGGTGAACTTCGCCCGCATCTGCTCGCCCGCCTGCTCCTGGATGTCGGAGCGCTCCTGCAACAGCTCGATGAGTGTCTTCTTTTGCGCGACGTTCTTGAAATAGGCAGAAACCATGGGATCGAGCGTCTGCTCGACCAGCTTCTTGATATCGCCGAAGCGCTGGATGACCAACGGCGCCTTGCGATAGTCGATATGCACGACCACCGACAGCGGCAGCGTCGGTTCGAATGCGTCGCGGGTGATCAGCGACACCTCCGATAGGTTCTCGTCAAGCTTGTGCTGGCCGGTCGTATCCTGATCCCACTTCAGGATGAAGTTGGTGGTCGGCACCACCACGATCTTTCCTGCGTAGGTGTTGAACGCGTATTTGCCCGGCAGCAGCGGTTCGCTCCACACGCCGCGGGTGCCGCGCGCGACCAGTTCTCCGTGGCGGTAATCCTCGCCCGATGTGTCGGTGCCGCTGTCGCCAGTGTAGGAGATGACGACGCCGACATGGCCGACCTCGATCACGGTCTTCGCGACCATCTCCACCGTCGCGAACAGGCGGTTGATGAAATAGCTGCCTTCGACCAGCACCTGCAACTGACGCCCGCGCCGTCCGCCCGCTGCGATGAACTTTTCCGGGTCCTGAAAGCTGTTGTGGAAGTTCGACAGGTCGTTTTGATCGGTGCCGACCTCGGGCGCGATGATCTGGTCGGCGGTAAGGGCCGGTCCGTCGTGCACCGTCACCACGCCGATCTGGTCGATCGCGTCCTTGATGACGACCGCGTCGAAGCCCCCGCGCTGCGCGATGACGCTCTGCATCTCATCGAACAGCGGTCCATCGTTCGCCTCCAGCATCAGGCCATAGATGTGTTCCCGCGTGATGATGACGAACTGCGCCAAGTTGATCGCGTAAGTGCCCTCACGCAGGATGGTACGCTGCGGTCCCTTCTGCCCACCGTCGGACAGGAAGCGGCGCACGTCGAGGAAGTCGGCGGTTCGTACGTTGCTCGCCAGCGTCTGCGTCGGGCCGAGCGGCGCGCCGTCGCGGGCGAATACATAACCGATCTGACCCTGCGGGATGGTAACGAGCGGTTGAGCATGAACGCGGTACTGGAATGGAACGAAGAAGTGATAGCCACCGCGTAAGACGATCGGCTGATAGCCCGCTTCGTCATTGAGCGCGATCAGGCCGCCGGCGATCGAACCATTGCGGCTCCACATCTTTTCGACAATTGCCACGCGGTTGTTGCCGACATAGCGAACACAACGCGACGCAATGAAAAGCACGACGACAATAAGAGCTACGGCGAGCGCAGCGCCGAGCACATATAGATTTACCATGTGATGAGGTGTCCTTGGGACCTTGCGACGAACGCCCCATGAGCGTTCGCAGTCATATCTACGCCTCAGCGGGGCGAGTCGCCAGCGTAATCGGACGGCGGATAGCGACTATCGATGTAACGCGCGACCGTGTGCAGATCACCTTCGTCAAGCCGGCGGTGATCGTCTTGCATCGCGCTAAGCGCGTCGGCGATGCGGGACAGCATGATTGTCGTGATATCTGCCAGTTCTTGACGATCGTGCGGTACTGCACCTTCGAGAGCGATGATCGAGGTGCTCACCACTTGCGCAAGGTCGGCGGAGATCGCCTGATAGCCTTGCGCTTCATGGTTCCACGCCATGATTCCAATTGCATCAAGTACTTTGACAGTATCGCCATCGAAATGCGCGCGGCCCTGCGCCAGTGCGAACGTCAGACTACGCCGCGACTGGAGTTGCGCGACATCGGGATCCCGACGCGCTCGCCGCCGTCGCCGGCGGCGCAGCAGCGGATCCAGAAGGATGACCGCCGCGCTCGTGATCACCGCGACCAGGATGTAAAGAATTGCAAACCAGACGCTGTACGGCACGGTCCGGGCGACAAGCTCTGCCGATGTCAGCCCCTCCAGCATCCCCGCCGCACAACATGCAAGCCCGGCTAGAAGGTAGGCCGGCAGGGCGAAATGGAGAAACCCGCCGACGACGATCCGCCACGGAACTACCGGTCGGTTCATGGGGTCCACCAATGACGGTCTTGATCTCGGCATCTTCCCTTATGTGCCAACCTGCGTTCGAGACGTCATCAGTTCTCGGCCCGCGGCACGGTCGCCTTTTATTTCGGCGAGGCCGTGAAGGGATCCGCTATCGTTCATATCGAAGGCGCCACCTGCGGACCGTTCTCATACTCCTTAGAGCGGCGTTCAGTCGAACTGGACCGTCGGTGTTTCACCGGGGCGCCGTTTTCATCCTTCACCTAAGTGCCGTGCCCCCTCGCCATAGACGCCTCCTCGCGGTCGAAACGGCTGTCCCGCGGACCGGTTCGTTTTGCGTGTGACAAAGTGGCGACAAATCCAGTTTGGCGACCTATATGGCGCTCCGCACGAAGTGAGCCCCCGCCACCATGCTGACGACCCATCCGTTCGAAGACGACAAGCTGCGCGAAGAGTGCGGCGTGTTTGGAGTATCCGGCAGCGACTCGGCTGCGGCCCTCGTCGCGCTGGGGCTGCACGCCCTGCAGCATCGCGGTCAGGAGGCGGCTGGCATCAGCAGCTTCGACGGCCATCACTTCCACACCCATCGCGCGATGGGCCATGTGGCTGGCAATTTCGACCGTGACGACGTGATCCGGTCCCTGCCCGGCGAATGCGCCGTCGGCCACGTCCGCTATTCCACGACCGGCGAAACCGCGTTGCGCAACGTCCAGCCGCTCTATGCCGAACTGGCCAGCGGCGGCTTTGCGGTCGCCCACAATGGCAACATTTCCAACGCGATGAAGCTTAGGCGCGAGTTGATCCGGCGCGGCTCGATCTTCCAGTCGACCAGCGATACCGAAACGATCATCCATCTTGTCGCGACATCCAACTATCGCACCCTGCTCGATCGGTTCATCGATGCGTTGAAGCAGATCGAGGGCGCGTACAGCCTGGTGGTGATGACGCCCGAAGGCATGATCGCCTGCCGCGATCCGCTCGGCATCCGTCCGCTCGTCATGGGGCGGCTCGACGGGGCGGTGATCTTCGCTTCGGAAACCGTGGCGCTCGACGTGTGCGGCGCGACCTTCGAGCGGCAGGTCGAACCGGGTGAGCTGGTGATCGTGCGCGGCACCGAGGTGCGGTCGATTCGCCCCTTCGCGCCGATGGCACCGCGGCCGTGCATCTTCGAATGGGTGTATTTCAGCCGACCCGATTCGATCGCGGGCGACCAGTCGGTCTATACGGTGCGCAAGGCGATCGGCGCGCAGCTGGCGATCGAATCGCCGGTCGATGCCGATCTGGTCATTCCGGTGCCCGACTCGGGCGTACCGGCCGCGATCGGCTACGCGCAGCAATCGGGGATCCCGTTCGAACTGGGCATCATCCGCTCGCACTACGTCGGCCGCACCTTCATCCAGCCGGGCGACAAGGTCCGCCACTTGGGCGTCAAGCTGAAGCACAACGCCAATCGCGCGCTCATCAAGGGCAAGCGGATCATCCTGGTCGACGATTCGATCGTGCGCGGCACCACCAGCCTCAAGATCGTGCAGATGATGCGCGATGCCGGCGCGGCGGAAGTGCACATGCGGATCGCCTCGCCCCCGACCCGCCACAGCTGTTTCTACGGCGTCGACACGCCAGAACGCGCCAAATTGCTTGCAGCCAAGCACGACGTAGGAGGCATGACTGATTTCATCCACGCCAACACCCTATCCTTCGTCTCAATAGATGGACTTTACAAAGCCTTAGGAGAGGCGAAGCGGGCCGATATCCGGCCCAAGTATTGCGATGCCTGCTTCACGGGCGACTATCCGACGACGCTCACCGATCACGACGACGTCGCTGAGGTCGATCAGTTCGCCATGCTGGAAGAGCGGGTCAACTAAGCGCTTGTCCGTCTCACCCGTGTGCGGCTAGCGAACGGGCCATGACGAAGCCTCTTGCAAATCAACTCGCACTGGTAACCGGCGCGAGCCGCGGCATCGGCGCGGCGACCGCCATAGCCCTGGGCGCGGCGGGCGCGCATGTCGTGCTCACCGCGCGCACCGCCAAGGATCTGGAAGCCGTCGAGCAGACCATATTCGACGCCGGCGGGTCAGCCACGATCGCACCCCTGGATCTGACACAAACCGACAGCATCGCGCGGCTGGCGTCGGCGGTCGGTGAACGCTGGCAAGCACTCGACGTACTGGTGCTCAACGCTGCGATGCTCGGCAGTCTTGCCGCGGTGCCCGCAATTGATGCCAAGGAGCTGGCACAGGTTCTAACGCTCAACGTCAGTGCGCAGGTCGCGATGATCCAGGCGTTTGATGCGATGCTCCGCCAGGCTTCCTCCGCAAAGGTGATCGGCGTGACCTCAAGCGTCGGCCGCAACCCTCGCGCCTACTGGGGAGCCTACGGCGCCTCCAAGGCCGCGTTTGAAACGATGTTGGGCGCTTACGGCGACGAGACGAGCGAGATCAGCGGCATCCGTACAGCGGTCGTTGACCCCGGCGCTACGCGAACCAAAATGCGCGCGCGCGCTTATCCCGGCGAGAACCCCAATTCGGTAAAGTCATCGGCGGTCGTCGCGGAGCGGATAGCCGCCCTCGCCATCGCGGGGTTTCAGGCGGGCCATCGCGAGCGGGTTGGCTAAATTCCGGCGTTCTCACGCGCGGGTGAAGCGGAGAACCTCTCAGCTTCGCCTGAGTGCGATCAGCGCTTGATCAAAGTGACCTGCGCGACGTCGATTCCGCCACCGCGAAACCCGCCCTCGCAATACATCAAATAATAACGCCACAGATCGCGAAAACTCGCATCCAAACGTGGCGGCAGCCGATTTGCCTTGTCCGCATTGTCGAACCGTTCGCGCCAGTGACGCAGCGTCTGCGCATAATCCAATCCAAAGCGCGCATGGTCCGCCCAAGCCAGCCCGCGTGCCTCACACAGCGACCGAAAACGACTGTCCGACAGCAACATGCCGCCAGGAAAAACATAACGCTGAATGAAGTCGACGCTCTGCGCATATCGGTCGAACACATCGTCCGCGATGCTGATGTACTGGATCGCGGCCCGCCCTCCCGGCTTCAGCACCCGCGCCAGAGTGTCGCAATAAGCCGGCCAATATTGCTGGCCGACCGCCTCGACCATCTCGATACTGACCACGGCATCGAACTGGCCGACGACGTCACGATAGTCGGTCAGGGACACCGTCACGCCCTGCAGTCCGCGCGCATCGACCGCGGCTTTTTGCTCCGTCGAGAGGGTGAGCGCATGCACGCTGCGCCCGGCCCCGCTCGCCCGCGCGGCAAAGGATCCCCAACCGCAACCAATTTCTAAAATGGCATCGCCAGGTACAGTGCCAGTTCGGTCGAGGATGGCATCCAATTTGCGGGCCTGCGCCTGCTCAAGTGCCTCGCCCGCAACGAAAATCCCGCTCGAATAGGTTAGGGTGGGGTCTAGCCATTGTTGGTAGAAATCATTTCCGAGGTCGTAGTGGTCGGAGATGTTGCGTCTTGCGCCGGTTCTGTCGTTGTTTCGGAGGGCGTGCCAGGCGCGTAGCAGCAGTCGGGGGAGGCCGCCTGCACGGGCGGTGCCGGCGAGCGACAGGCGGTTGCGCATGAACAGGTCGAACAGCGGCACGGGATCGGGGCTCGACCAGTCGCCGTCCGCCCAGGCGCGATACCAGCCGACCGATCCGCCGGTCGCCAGCCGGACCAGCGCCCGCCAGCGATGGAGCATCACGATCGGCACCGGTCCCGGCTTGCGCCCGCCGAGCAGCCGGTGCGTGCCGTCCGGCAGCCGCGCCTCGATCCCGCCGCTTTCCAGCCCGGCATCGATCCGGTCGAGGAAGCGGTGGAAGAGCGGGGCGAGCGCGCGCTGCTGTAAGGTGTCCCTGGGCATGTCGCGCGCGCTCATGCCGCAGGTTCGGCGCGGGGGAAAGAGGCGGCCGTCGCAGGGCAGTTCCGGACGACCTATGGCACCCCTGCCGCGAACGCTTCCCCCAGCGTCAGGATCGCGGCGACGTGCCGGCGCGCAATCTCAAGCGCGTCGTCGCCATAGCCACCCCCCACCGTGCTGGCGAGCGGAACCCCGTCCGCGACGCGGGCGATCAGCCGTTCCCGCCGGGCCAGTCCGTCCAGCGTCAGCGATAGCCGGCCCAGCCGATCGCCCGCGAACGGATCGACGCCCGCCTGGTACAGGATCAGCTGTGGCCGATGCTCCGCCAGGAACGGCGCCAGCGTCTGTTCCAGCGTGGCGAGATAGGCGTCGTCGCCCAGCCCGTCGGCGAGCGGCACGTCGAGCGTCGATCGAGCCTTGCGCGCCGGGAAGTTCTTTTCGGCATGGATCGAGTAGGTCGCGATCTCCGGCCGGCCGGCGAGCAAGGCCGCGGTGCCGTCGCCCTGGTGCACGTCGCAGTCGACAACCACGAGACGGTCGACCGTGCCCTCCTCGATCAGCCGTACCGCGGCAACGGCGAGATCGTTGAAGACGCAATAGCCCGCCCCCGTGTCGGCGAGCGCGTGGTGACTGCCGCCCGCCGTATTGGCCGCAAAGCCATGCTCCAGCGCCAGATGCGCCGCCAGCCAGGTGCCGCCCGGCACCGCCTGTGCCCGCGCCGCGACCTCGGGCGTCACCGGGAAACCGATCCGACGGGTCTTGATCGCCGGCACCCGTGCTTCCAGCACCTCGGCAACGTAATCGGGATCGTGCACCGCCTCCAGCCAGCGGGCCGGCATCGGATCGGGCACATGCCACGTCATCCGTTCGCCCTCGGCGCGCAGCAGGTCGCGGATCAGGCCGTTCTTGTTCCAGCGATAGGTGGATCGGGCCGGCGCGGGCGCGACATAGGCGGGATGATGGACGATTGCGATCACCCCACCTAATTAGGGTGGCAAGGGACGCCGCCCAAGCACGTCCATGGAGAGTTTGCATGACCGACCAATCCGTGCCCGGCGCCGTGGCGCAGCCGTACGTCCGCCCCGACGTGCGGGGATTCCTGGATTACCTCAACGCGATGCCGGGACCGCGCACCCACCAGATGACGCCGGAGGCGGCGCGGCAGGTCTATACCGCGATGAAGGATGTCGCCGACCTTCCGGTCGGCGCACTGGCGGTCGAGCAGGATCTGGCGATACCGGGACCCGCAGGCGACATTCCCGCGCGGCTGTTCGACGCCCGCGCGACGCGCCAGCCCGGACCGGCACTGGTCTTCTACCACGGCGGCGGCTTCGTGATCGGGACCGTCGACACGCATGCCAGTTTCTGCGCGGAGATCGCCCGTGTGCTCGACCTGCCGGTGGTTTCGGTCGACTATCGGCTGGCCCCCGAACATCGCTGGCCCGCCGCCCCGGACGATTGCGAGGCGGCGGCGCGCTGGGTCGCGGACAGTCCGGCGGCGCTCGGGAGGAGCATCACCAGCCTGGTGCTGTGCGGGGACAGCGCCGGCGGCACGCTGGCGATCGTCGCCGCAATGGACCTGCGCGATCGGCCCGCGAGCGTGCCCGTGATCGTCCAGGCGCCGATCTATCCCGCGGCGGATACGTCGAAGGCCTATCCGTCCTTCGACGAATTCGCCGACGGGTTTCTGCTGACCCGCGACACGATGCTGTGGTTCGCCGACGCCTATGCCGCGGATGTCGCGCACAGCCGCGGATCGCCGCTGATCGGAAAGATGGAGGGCTTGCCGCCGGCGGTGATCGTCACGGCCAGCCTGGACCCGATCCGCGATCAGGGCCGCGCCTATGCCGCCGCATTGGTGCAGGCGGGCGTTCCGGTGACGTATCGCGAGGCGGTCGGCACCGTCCATGGCTTCGTCACGCTGCGCAAGGCGATCCCGTCGAGTCAGGGCGACGTCGCCGGCTATCTTGCGGCATTGAAGGATGCCATTGCAGAAGCCGAGGCGGCGCGGGTGATGGCGCAGGCGGCGGGCCGATGACCACCCTGCCTGACGAGACGGCTCCCGACCTGCCCTATCGCCCGTGTGCCGGTGTGATGCTGATGAATCGCGAGGGCCGCGTCTTCGTCGGCCAGCGCGTGGATACGACGCTGGAGGCGTGGCAGATGCCGCAGGGCGGAATCGATCCCGGCGAGGACGCCTATGCCGCAGCGCTGCGCGAGCTGGGCGAGGAGACCGGCGTGACACCGGACAAGGTCGCGCTGATCGCCGAGGCACCGGGCGAGTTCCTCTACGACCTGCCACCCGACCTGATCGCCAAGGTCTGGAAGGGCAAATGGCGCGGACAGCGCCAACGCTGGTTCCTGTTTCGCTTTCTGGGTGACGATGGCGACATCGACATCGCGACGGAGCATCGCGAATTCCGCGCATGGCGGTGGAGCGATGCCGCCGCGCTGCCGGAGATGATCGTGCCCTTCAAGCGGGCGCTGTACGAAGACGTGCTCGCCGCGTTTGCGCCTCACCTCGCCGCAGACGAAGGGGCTTGAACGAAAGGGGGGTTTCGTGACCCGACACAGCGGGTAGAGCACGCGGCGTGCGTGCTCTCCTCCCCCTTGCCATCGCTCCCTTCCTGCTCGCCAACACCGCGGTCGATGCGCCCGACGACAGCAAGGTGCCGATCCCCGCGGCGATCCGTTCGATGCTGGATGCCGCTTTGGACAGCGGCAATGACGCGGATGTGTCGGTGGTGGTGAAATACGCCCGGCTGGCCGATCCGGCGAGCGCCGATGCGGTGCTGGCGATCGCGCAGAAATGGCGCAACGACCGTGCGCAGGCGCGACAGACCACGATCCGCCAGGCCAGCATGTTCGACCTGTGGAGCGGGCGCGCCGAGCTGGGCGGCTACATCACGACCGGCAACACGGACAGCAAGGGCGGATCGGCGGTGCTCGACCTGACCCGCGAGGGGCTGCAGTGGCGGCACAAGTTCCACGCGCAGGCGGATTACCAGGAGAATGCCGGGATCACGACGCGCGAACACTACCTCGCCAGCTACGAACCCAATTACAAGATCGACGACCGCCTGTACGTCTATGGCGCGGCGCAATACGAAGCGGACCGGTTCCTCGGCTTCTACAACCGCTATTCGGCATCGACCGGAGTGGGGTACAGCGCGATCAAGACCCCGAAGGTCCGGCTCGATGTCGAACTGGGCCCTGCATTCCGTCAGACCGCCTTCACCGACCAGACCGAACAAAGCAACGTCGCCGCACGCGGTACGCTGGCCTTCAACTGGAGGCTGCTGCCCGGCCTGTCGGTGACGCAGAATGCATCGGCCTATGTGCAGAGCGTCAATTCGACGTTGAGCGGCACGACGTCGCTCAACGCCAAGCTGATCGGGCCATTGTCGGCGGCGGTGTCCTACAACGTGCAGTTCGAGAGCACGCCGCCGGTAGGGTCGGTCTCCACCGACACGACCAGCCGCGCCTCGCTGGTGTACAGCTTCTGATCCCATTCCCTCGCCCACCCGCTTGGGCTAGCGTGCGACGATGAGAGGGATGTCAGCAGGGGACCGCAGCCTGGTCGCAACGATCGACCAGGCATCGATGCTACGCCAGACGCAGGACTGGGCAGCGGTGAACAGTGGCACCCGCAACATGGCCGGCGTCGGCGCGATGGCGGATCTGCTCGCCAACGCCTTTGCGGTGCTGCCGGGGGAGATCGCGCTGATCGATCCTGCCCCGGTCGAGGCGGTGGGCGCGGACGGGCGCATCTCCGCGCTCGACCATGGCCGGCACCTCCACCTGCGCGTGCGGCCGCAGGCGCCGGTGCAGATGCTGCTGACCGGGCATATGGACACCGTCTATCCATCGGATCACCCGTTCCAGACGTTGACGTTCCGCGACGACGGCACGCTCAACGGTCCGGGAACGGCGGACATGAAGGGTGGCCTAGCCGTGATGCTCGCCGCGCTGACGGCGGTGGAGGCGCAGGGCACCGGCATCGGCTATGAGGTCGTCATCAACGCGGACGAAGAGACGGGATCGCTGTCGTCCGCCCCGCTGCTGGCGCAGGCTGCGCGCGGCAAGGTGGCGGCGCTGACCTACGAACCCGCGCTCGCCGACGGGACGCTTGCCGGCGCGCGGGGCGGCACCGGCAATTTCTCGATCGTCGTGCGCGGACGCAGTGCCCATGCGGGCCGCAATCCCGAAGAGGGACGCAACGCGATCGTCGCCGCTGCCGCATTGGCGGTGCAACTGGCCGCGACCGGCGGGCCGGGGCTCGCGGTGAACCCGGCGCGGATCGACGGCGGCGGGCCGAACAACGTGGTGCCCGACCTTGCCATCCTGCGCGTCAACTTTCGTCCCAAGGGTGCCGAAGACATCGCGCGCGCCGCGGCCGCCATCGACGCCGCAGCAGACGACGTGCGCGAAAGGCATGACGTATCGGTCGAGGTGCACGGCGGCTTCAATCGCCCGCCCAAGCCGATCGATGCCGAGGCGCAGCGGCTGTTCGACCTGGTAGCGGAGGCCGGCGCCGATCTGGGGATAGCGATCGGCTGGCGCGACACCGGCGGGGTGTGCGACGGCAACAACATCGCCGCTGCCGGTGTGCCGGTCATCGACACCATGGGCGTAAGGGGCGGCGCGATCCATTCGGCCGACGAATTCATGATCGTCGACAGCCTGGCCGAACGCGCCGCCTTGTCGGCACTCACCATCAGCCGCATCGCGGCACGAGGACGGGCATGACCTTCAGGATCAGGGCCGCACAGGCCGGCGACCTCCATTACCTGTACGAAATGGCGAAGCTGACCGGGGGCGGGTTCACCAACCTGCCACCCGACCGACGTGCGCTGGCCGCCAAGCTGGAGCGCAGCGATGCGGCTTTCGCCCGCGATGTCGACACCGTGATGGACGAAGCGTTCGTCCTGATGCTGGAGAACAGCGCGACGGGCGAGGTGCGCGGCACCTGCCAGCTGTTCACGCAGGTCGGGCAGCAGCATCCCTTCTACAGCTACCGGCTCGGCACGCTGACGCAGCACAGCAAGCAGCTGGAGCGCACCTTCCGGGCCGAGATGCTGGCGCTGACCACCGACCTGGAGGGCGCGTGCGAGGTCGGCGGATTGTTCCTGCACCCCGGCGAGCGCGCCGGCGGGCTGGGCCTGTTGCTCGCCCGCAGCCGCTACCTGTTCATCCGGGCACACCGCGCCCGCTTCGCCGATCGCATCCTGGCCGAATTGCGCGGCATCATCGACGAAGCGGGCGGGTCTCCGTTCTGGGACGGGCTCGCCGGCCGTTTCTTCGGGATGAATTTCCAGGACGCCGATCAGTTCAATGCGATCAACGGCCATCAGTTCATCGCGGACCTGATGCCCAAGCATCCGATCTATACCGCGATGCTGTCGGACGCGGCGCGATCGGTGATCGGCCTGCCGCATCCCAGCGGCCGTGCCGCGATGCGGATGTTGGAGAACGAGGGTTTCCACTACGAAAACTACGTCGATATCTTCGACGGCGGTCCGACGATGACCGCGCGCACCGATCAGGTGCGGACGATCGCCGATTCGCGCGCGCAGCCGATCGTCGCGATCGACAATGACGGCGGCACCGAATCGCTGGTCGCGGTCGGGCACCTCGGCGACTTCCGTTGCGCCTATGGCCTGGTCCGCCCGGTCGGCGATGGCATCGTCCTGTCGCGCGCCTGTGCCGATGCGCTGGGCGTTTCAGAGGACGAGATCGTGCTCACGGTGCCGCGATGGTGACCGCCATGACGACCGAGATCAACTTCGACGGCATCGTCGGCCCCAGCCACAATTACGCCGGACTGTCGGCCGGCAACCTTGCCGCGACCGCACATGCCGGACAGGTGTCTCACCCCCGCGCCGCGGCGTTGCAGGGCATCGACAAGATGCGCGCCGCGCTGGCGCTCGGCCTGACGCAGGGCGTGCTGCTGCCGCACCGGCGGCCCAACCATCGCTGGCTGGCGTCGCTCGCCGCCGACCATGCGAGCGCGCCCGCCGTGTTGCAGGCGCAGGCGATGTCGGCGTCGGCGATGTGGGCGGCGAACGCGGCCACGGTCTCGCCTGCCGCCGACACTGCGGACGGGCGCTGCCACCTGACGGTCGCCAATCTGGTGACGATGCCGCATCGGAGCCATGAATGGCCGGAAACGCTGGTCCAGCTGCGCACCGCATTCGCCGACAGCGCCTTCGCCGTCCATGGGCCGATCCCCGCGCCGTTCGGAGACGAAGGCGCCGCCAACCACATGCGGCTTGCGGCGTCGCACGATGCGCCCGGCGTCGAGATCTTCGTCTACGCCGTGCGCGGCGGCCGCTTCCCGGCGCGCCAGCATCTTCAGGCGAGCCAGGCGATCGCGCGCGCCCACCGCCTCGACCCGGAACGCACGCTCTTCGTCGAACAATCCGAGGAGGCGGTCGCGGCCGGCGCGTTCCACAACGACGTGGTCGCCGTCGCCGACGCGCGCGTGCTGTTCGCGCACGAACAGGCCTTCGTCGACCGCGACCGCGTCTACGCCGACCTGCGCCGCCTGCTGCCCGAGGTGGAGATCGTCGAGGTTCCGGCCAGCGCGGTCAGCCTGGCCGACGCGATCGCATCCTACCTGTTCAATGCGCAGCTCGTCACCACGGCGGACGGCCCGACCCTGATCGTGCCCGAAGAGGCCCGACGGAACGCTCCGGTGTGGGCGTGGCTTCAGGCGCATCGCGACGGCAACGGCCCGATCCGACGGGTCGAAACGGTGGACGTCACGCAGTCGATGGCGAATGGCGGCGGCCCCGCCTGCCTGCGGCTGCGCGTGGTGGCCGCTCCCGCCACGATCGATCCGCGCTTCCTGGTCGACCGGGCGAAGCTCGACCGGATCGCGGCGGTCGTCGAACGGTGCTGGCCCGTCGCGATCGACCCCGGTGCGCTGGCCGATCCGGCGTTGCTTCGCGACGTGGAGGCCGCGCATGCAGCCTTGCTCGAAGTGCTCGACCTGTCGGATTACCTGACGGTTAACCTTGCTCCTTAAGGCGACGACGGCGCAATTCCGCCATTGGCCCGCAGCTTGCTTAACTCCCGGTCATGTGGACACGGATCAAGCGGCTCTTCACGGTCAAGACGAAGTTCGAGGCGTTCCTCGTGATTTACGGGCTCGGCCTCGGCGCGGTGGAGCGGGGGGTGCATTACCTCCAGCAATATCCCGGCTATGGCGGCTGGCTGCTGTTCGCATGCTGTCCGATCGCGGTGTTCATGGTCGGCGGCGTGCTGATCGATTCGGTCGAGCGACGGCAGGAGGACTAGGGCCCACCCATAGGATAAGTTCGTCGCATCCGCGGCACGGCTGCTTATCTGGACAGGCATGACCGGGCTTACCCATCTGCAGCGGCTAGAAGCCGAGAGCATTCACATCATGCGCGAAGTCGTCGCCGAGGCCGAGCGCCCGGTGATGCTCTATTCGGTCGGCAAGGATTCGGCGGTGATGCTCCATCTCGCCCGGAAGGCATTCTATCCGGCGCGGCCGCCATTCCCGCTGCTGCACGTGGATACGACGTGGAAATTCCGCGATATGTACGCGCTGCGCGACCGGGCGGCGGCGGAGGCGGGCATGGAGCTGATCGTCCACAAGAACCCCGACGCGGTCGCCGCGGGCATCAACCCGTTCGATCATGGCGGCCGCCACACCGACATGTGGAAGACCGAAGGGCTGAAACAGGCGTTGAAGGCGGGCGGTTACGATGTCGCCTTCGGCGGCGCGCGGCGCGACGAGGAGAAGAGCCGGGCCAAGGAACGCATATTCTCGTTCCGTTCGACCAGCCAGGGCTGGGATCCCAAGGCGCAGCGCCCGGAGCTGTGGAACCTCTACAATGCGCGTATCCACCGCGGCGAGAGCATCCGCGTGTTCCCGATCAGCAACTGGACCGAACTCGATATCTGGCAGTACATCCTGGCCGAGGGGATCGAGATCGTCCCGCTGTATTTCGCCGCGCCGCGGCCGACGGTGGAGCGCGACGGCATGCTGCTGATGGTCGACGACGAGCGCTTTCGCCTGCATCCGGGCGAGGTGCCGGTGGAACGGTCGATCCGCTTCCGCACGCTCGGCTGCTATCCGCTGACCGGCGCGGTGGAGAGCGAGGCGGCGACCTTGCAGGACGTCATCCAGGAAATGCTGCTGACGACCACCAGCGAGCGGCAGGGCCGCGCGATCGATCACGACCAGGCCGCCAGCATGGAGAAGAAGAAGCGCGAGGGGTATTTCTGATGACCGCCTATACCCCCGACGCGCTGATCGCCGAGAATATCGGTGCCTATCTCGACGCCCATGCCCACAAGTCGATGCTGCGTTTCATCACCTGCGGTTCGGTGGACGACGGCAAATCGACGCTGATCGGGCGGCTGCTCTACGATTCCAAGGCGATCTTCGAAGATCAGCTCAGCCAGCTCGAGGCGGACAGCAAACGGCTGGGCACGCAGGGCCAGAACATCGATTTCGCTTTGCTGGTCGATGGCCTCGCCGCCGAACGGGAACAGGGCATCACCATCGACGTCGCCTATCGGTTCTTCGCGACCGACAAGCGCAAGTTCATCGTCGCGGACACGCCCGGCCACGAACAATATACCCGCAACATGGTGACCGGCGCATCGACCGCCGACCTGGCGGTGATCCTGATCGATGCGCGCAAGGGCGTGCTGACGCAGACGCGGCGGCATTCGTTCCTCGCGCACCTGATCGGCATCCGCCAGATCGTGCTTGCGGTCAACAAGATGGACCTGGTCGGTTACGATCAGGCGAGGTTCGACGCGATCGTGGCGGATTATGCCGACTTCGCCGCCAGCATCGGGATCGCGGCATTCACCGCCATTCCTCTGTCCGGGCTGAGCGGCGCGAACGTGGCGACCGCGGCCGAGACGATGCCCTGGTATCGCGGGCCAGCGCTGCTGCCGCACCTCGAGTCCGTGCCGGTCGATGCCGATCGCGCGGCGACGGGTCCCTTCCGGCTGCCGGTGCAATGGGTCAACCGCCCCGACCTCGACTTCCGCGGCTTCGCGGGAACGATCGCGGCGGGGCGGATCGCAGCCGGCGATCCGGTGCGGATCGTTCCGTCGGGCAAGACCACGACCGTGGCACGGATCGTCACGCTGGACGGCGATCGGGACGCAGCGGTGGCCGGCGAGGCGGTGACGCTGGTGCTGGCCGACGAGGTGGATTGTTCACGCGGGGACGTGATCGCCGCCGCCGATGCGCCGCCGCAGGTCGCCAACCAGTTCGAGGCGACGGTCGTCTGGCTCGCCGACACCCCGTTGATGCCCGGGCGCGGCTATTGGCTGAAGATGGGGACGCAGACGGTAGGCGCGACGGTGCAACCGCCCGCGCATGTCATCGACGTCAACACGCAGGCGCAATTGTCCGCCAAGACGCTGGAGCTGAACGACATCGGCGTCGCGGAGGTCTACACCGACACGCCGGTGGTGTTCGCGCCCTATGAGGACAGCCACGAACTGGGCGGGTTCATCCTGATCGATCGCGAAACCAATGCGACCGTGGCGGCGGGGCTGATCCACCACGCGCTGCGCCGTGCGCAGAACGTGCATTGGCAGTCGATCGACATCACGCGCGAGGCGCACGCCCGGCAGAAAGGCCAGTCGCCGCGCCTGCTGTGGTTCACGGGCCTGTCCGGTTCGGGGAAGTCGACGATCGCCAATCTCGTCGAGAAGAAACTTCATGCGCTCGGCCGGCACAGCTTCTTGCTCGACGGAGACAATATCCGCCACGGGCTCAACCGGGATCTGGGGTTCAGCGACGCCGATCGCGTGGAGAATATCCGCCGCGTCGGTGAGGTCGCGCGACTGATGACCGATGCCGGGCTGATCGTGCTGACCGCCTTCATCTCGCCGTTCCGTGCCGAACGGGACATGGTGCGCGCGCTGATGCCGCCCGGCGAGTTCATCGAGATCTTCGTCGACACCGCGCTGGCGGCTGCCGAGGCGCGCGACGTCAAGGGCCTCTATGCGAAGGCGCGGGCCGGTGAGATCCCGCATTTCACCGGTATCTCCAGCCCTTACGAAGCGCCCGAACGACCCGATGTCCGGATCGACACCGCCAGCGAAAGCGCCGAGGCTGCGGCGGAACGGATCGTCGAACATGTGCTGGGTGTGTGGAGTTTCGAATTGTGACCGACGTCGAACTGGCGCGTAGCGTCGCCCAGGAGGCGGGCGCGCTGCTGCTCGCGATCCGCAGGAGGCAGGGCCTGTCGGGCAAAGCGCTGGGCGATGTGGGCGATCGTGAGGCGAACCTGCTGATCCTCGACCGGCTGCGCGCGGCCCGGCCCGACGATTTCGTGCTGTCGGAGGAATCGATCGACGATCGGGCGCGCTGCTCGGCGGCACGGGTATGGATCGTCGATCCGCTGGACGGGACCCGCGACTATGCCGAGGGGCTGGACGATTGGGCGGTGCATATCGGGCTGGCGATCGACGGGCGCCCGGCGGTCGGCGCGGTCGCCGTTCCGATGACGGGACGTATCTATACCACGGCCGAGACGCGCTGCGCCGGACGGCCATGCGCCGAGCCGCCGCGGATGGTGGTCAGCCGCACCCGTGCGACCGACATGGTCGAACGGGTCGGGCTGGCGCTGGCGACTACGCGCGTCGGCATGGGATCCGCCGGCGTGAAGGCGATGGCGGTGGTCGACGGCCGGGCCGACATCTACCTGCACGATGGCGGGCAATATGAGTGGGACAATTGCGCACCCGCCGCGGTGGCGCTTGCCGCGGGGCTGCACGCTTCGCGTATCGACGGCAGCCCGCTCGTCTATAATTGCGCCAACCCGCTGCTCCCCGACCTGCTGATCTGCCGTCCCGAACTGGCGGAGCAGGTGCTGGCGGCGGTCGCGGCAGCTACGGCCTAGTCGAACGATCGGCGTCGGCGATGGTGGTCGCATCGGCATAGCGGCGCGCGATCACGGCGCAGGCGATCAGCTGGATCTGGTGGAACAGCATCACCGGCAGCAGGATGGCGCCGACCTGAGCCGCCGGGAACAGCACGCCCGCCATCGGTACGCCGGACGCCAGGCTCTTCTTGGAACCGCAAAACAACAGCACGATCGCATCCTCGCGGGTGAAGCCCAGCGCGCGCCCGGCGAGCCAGGTGGCGGCGAGGACGACCGCCAGCAACAGCACGCAGATCGTCCCGATCAGCGCGAGGTCGCCACCGGAAATGCGGCTCCACAACCCCTCGACCACCGCTGCGCCGAATGCGGTGTAGACGACCAGCAGGATCGAACCCCGGTCGACGATCGTCAGCAGCGCCTTCTGCCGCGCGACGAAGCCACCGATCCACGGGCGCAGCAGGTGCCCGGCGACGAAAGGCACCAGCAATTGGCCGACGATCGACTCGACCGCGGAGAGCGAGATGCCGCTCCCCTGCCCGCCAACGCCGCCCATCAGCAGCGCGACTAGCGCCGGGGTCAGCACGATCCCCAGCAAGTTGGAGAAGGATGCGCTGCACACCGCGGCGGCGACGTTGCCGCGAGCGATGGCGGTGAAGGCGATCGAGGATTGCACCGTGGAGGGCAGCAGCGTGAGGAACAGCAGCCCCGCAGTGACCGGGCCGGTCAATCCCGGCAGATGACCCAGCGCCAGCCCGAGCAGCGGAAACAGAAGGAAGGTCGTCGCCAGAACCGCAAGGTGGAGACGCCAGTTTCGTGCGCCTTCCCAGATGGCGTCGCGCGACAATTTGGCACCGTGCAGGAAGAACAGCAGCACGATGCCGACGTCCGCCGCCGCAGCCGCGATCGGCGCGAATCCACCACGGGCGGGCAGCACGCTCGCCAGCAACACGGTGCCGAGCAGCATCAGGATGAAGGGTTCGAACAGCGACAGGATCTTGCGGAACATCGGCGGGACTTAGCCGCTGCACGGCACCAGCGCACCCCCCGCCCCGAGGCGCTAAACGCCGCATATGAAAAACCCCGCCAAGTCAGGGACTTGAGCGGGGTAGATATCCTGGTGCGCCCGGAACGATTCGAACGTCCGACCCTCAGATTCGTAGTCTGATGCTCTATCCAGCTGAGCTACGGGCGCACTTGGAGGCGCGCTGATAGCAGACGATCCGCAGGACGCAAGTCCGTTGCGCCAATTTCTTCCCCCGCATACAGCCATTCCCATGAAAACCGCCGCCACCCTTGCGCCCGCAGCGCTCCTGATTGCCGCCAGCGTTCTGGGCGGATGCGCGCGCGACGCGACGAACTATCCGTCGCTGGCGCCGCGTCCGATCGAAAAGCTGGGCTTTGCGGAACCCGAGGTTCCGGTGGTGGCGGTGCAACCCGATCCGGCGCTCGATACCCGGATCGCGGCGGCGGGCGCGACGCTCGACCGGCTGACGAAAGGGTTCGACACGGATGCGCAGAAGGCGACCGCCGCCGCGTCGCGAGCCAAGGGACAGGCGGTGGGCAGCGATGCGTGGCTCGACGCGCAGACCGCTCTGGCCGCGCTGGATGACTGGCGTGCACAAACGTCGTCGCTGCTGACCGACGTGGATGCGATGGCCACCGATCGGGCAGCGACGCTGGCGCCGGCCTATCCGACGTTGACCGCGCTGCGCGAACGCACCGTGGCGGCAAGCGAGCGGCAGAGCGCGACGATCGATCGGATCCAGGCGAGCCTGCCCGCGGCCTGACCGGGGGCGTCGGAGCCTACCGCATCACCTGCGCCATTTGAGGAGCGGCAGGATGGTGGAATAATCGTCGGTCCACGCCGCAAAGCCGGCGCGGGCGCGCAGCGGCTGCCAGCGCCGGTTGCCGGCCGCGAGCGTGCGCAACGTGTCGGCATCACGCGACAGCGCGATCCACTGGCTGGGCGAAGCCACCGCGGTGTAGCGCGGCGGCTGGTAGAACAGCTTCATCGCGTGCCAGCCGCCGTCGTTGGCCGCGGCCGCCACCACCGGTTCCAGATCGAGGAAGCGGTTCGAGATGTGGACCAGCAGGACACCCTTTCGCTGGAGCACGCGCGCATAGGCCGCGAACGCTTCGCGCGTCATCAGGTGCATCGGGATCGCGTCCGAGGAAAACGCATCGAGCGCCAGCAGGTCGAGGCTGGCGGCGGCATCCTCCTCAAGGCTGAGCCTTGCATCGCCGATGCGGATCGTCGGGTTCGGCAGGCAGTCCTTGAGATAGGTGAACTGGCCGGTATCGCGCGCGATGCGGATGACCGCGGGGTCGATCTCGTAGAAGCGCCAGCGCTGCGCCGGTTGGGCGTAGCAGGCCAATGTTCCCGTCCCGAGGCCGACGACGCCCACGCGTGCATTCGCGCCGAAGAGCCGCGGCAGCGCCTCCATCGCCTCGCCGATCCCCGAGGGCGGCGCGTAATAGGTGGTCGGCAGCCGTTCGAGCACGGGATTGCCCATGAACTGGATGCCGTGGACGGTGGTGCCATGATCCAGTTCGCGGACGCCGCCGCGATCGCGGACGGTGTAGACGCCGAAATAGCTTCGCGTCCGCGCACCCTTTTCGAGCGACAGTTCGACCGCGCGCGCGCCGCCGAAGATCACCAGCGTCACCGCGAGGATCAATGCATAGGACGGGCGCGCGCCCACCGACAGAACGCCGATCGCGGCGACCACGATGAAGGTGAGACCCTGATGCCCTTCGCCGAACAGGTCGGCGGGGCCACGGAAGGTGAGCCCGGCGAGGACGGCGAGCGTGACGACGACGAAGGCATAGGCGAGCCGCCGCCTGCCGGGAGTCGTCCACAGGCCCCGGATGCCATGGGTCAGGAACACCTGTGGCACGAGCAATCCGGCGGCGAAGACGAGGATCGGATATTCGTAGGTCCAGTCGAACACCACCGGCGCGACAAGGCCGGCGAACACGCCGCCGAGGGCGCCGCCGAACGCCATTGCCAGGTAGAAACCGGTCAGCCGGTCGGGCTCCGGCCGCAACCGGTACATCTGCGTGTGCAGCGCGACCGAGACCATGAAGAGCAGCGTCAGCGCGACCGCGACGTTGATCAGCGGCGATTCGTTGAAGCCGCCGATCATCACCCCGCCGAACAGCAGGATGGTGATCGGCGCGACGCGGGTCAGCAGGTCGGCGAGCTCGCGGTTGGCGGCGAACGCGATCGTGAAGCTGAGCAGGTACAGGCCCAGCGGCAGCACCCACAGCAGCGGCATCGCAACGATATCGGTGGTGATATAGGTGGAGGTCGCCAGCATCAGGCCGGAGGGCACGAGCGCCAGGACGATCCAGTGCAGGACGCGTCCACGCGGCGCACCGACGCTCGTCGGCAGAGCGACATCGCTGGCGGCGCGGCGCGGCAGGCGGACCGCGCAGGCGATCACCAGCAGGATTAGCAACACATAGCCGCCGCTCCACAACAGGCTCTGCCGACGCAGCGCCATCAGCGGCTCGACGAGCAGGGGATAGGCGATCAGCCCGCCGAAGCTGCCGAAGTTCGATGCCGCATAGAGGGCATAGGGATCGCCGCCCCGGCTCGCGATGCTGAACCAGCGTTGCACCAAAGGCGCCTGCGCCGACACCGCGAAGAACAGCGGCCCGATCGACGCGCCGAGCAGCCAGGGCACCCACAGCGCCGGACTGACGCCGCCCGGATGGCCGACCAGCCGCAGCCCGATCGGCAGCCACGCCGCGGCGACGAGGAGGACGCACAGGTGGACGATCGCCTGCAGCATCGGCCGGATGCGGGCCAGCGCATGGGCATAGGCATAGCCCGCGAGCAGCAGCGTCTGATAGACGAGCATCGCGGAATTCCACACCGCCGGCGCGCCGCCGAGCCGCGGCAGCGCCATGCGCGCGACCATCGGCTGGACGAGGAACAGCAGGAACGATCCGGCGAGGATCGTGGCGACGAACAGCCAGCGGCCGGCGCGGCCGATGCCCGGCGCGGCCGACGTATCGGGCTCAACCATTCAGCAGCCGGGCGGCATGCGCCGCATGATAGGTCAGCACGCCCGAACAACCGGCGCGCTTGAACGCCATCAGCGTTTCCAGCACCAGCGCATCGCGGTCCCCCGCGCCGGCCGCGACCGACGCCTCGATCATCGCATATTCGCCCGACACCTGATACGCGAAGACCGGCACTTCGAACCGGGTCTTCACCCGCACGATGATGTCGAGATACGGCAGGCCTGGCTTGACCATGACGCTGTCCGCGCCTTCGGCCAGGTCGAGCGCGACTTCGCGCAGCGCCTCTTCGGCGTTGGCGGCGTCCATCTGATAGGTCTTCTTGTCGCCCTTCAACAGGCCGCCGCTGCCGACCGCATCGCGAAACGGGCCGTAGAAGCCGCTGGCGTATTTGGCGGCGTAGCTCATGATCTGGACGTTCTGCGCGCCCTCCCCCTCCAGCGCGCTGCGGATCATGCCGATCCGGCCGTCCATCATGTCCGATGGCGCGATGATATCCGCCCCGGCGCGCGCCTGGTTGAGCGCCTGCGCGATCAGCAGGTCCACGGTGGCATCGTTGACGACATAGCCCGCCGAATCGACCAGCCCGTCATGGCCGTGGCTGGTGTAGGGATCGAGCGCCACGTCGGTGAGCACCCCCACTTCCGGCACCGCATCCTTGATCGCGCGGGTCGCGCGGCACATCAGATTGTCGGGGTTGAGCGCCTCGCGCCCGTCGTCGGTCTTGAGGTGGGCGGGGGTGTAGGGGAACAGCGCGACGCAGGGGATGCCGAGGTCTCGCGCCTCCCGCGCCCGCGCCACGATGCCATCGACGGACCAGCGCGAGACGCCGGGCAGGCTGGCGATCGGCTGTTCCACCCCATCGCCGTCGACGACGAACATCGGCCAGATCAGGTCGGCCGCGGTCAGCACGGTTTCGGCATGCATCCGCCGGCTCCAGGCGGACGCGCGGGTGCGGCGCAGACGAAGGGCGGGGTAGGCAGCGGTCATGACGCATCCTGCTTGACGATCGCGCGCGCTTTGAGGGATCGCGCACCGCTTGCCAAGCGTTGCGCACCCGTAACCGATCGGAATTCCATGACCCAGTTCACGTCCGCCGCGCTGATCGTCAACGCCAAGTCGCGGAAGGGGCAGAAGCTGTTCAAGCACGCCTGCGCCGCGATGAAGGGGTTGCCGTTCCCGGTCGACGCGCATGCTGTCAAGAACCCGAAGGACCTGGAGAAGACGGTCGAGACCGCGCTGGCGAAAAAGCCGCAGCTGGTGATCCTGGGCGGCGGCGACGGCACGGTCAGCGGTCTGGTCGACCTGCTCGTCGGCAAGGACGTGGTGCTGGGCGTGCTGCCGCTCGGCACCGCGAACAGCTTCGCCCGGACGCTGGGCCTGCCGCTCGATATCGAGGGCGCGGTCGAGGCGATCCGGACGGGCAAGCCGAAGCGGATCGACCTGGGCATGATCGACGACGATTATTTCGCCAATTGCGCGGCGATGGGGATCAGCCCGCAGATCGCCGAGACGGTGCCGCACGGCCTGAAGAAGGTGCTGGGCCGCATCGGTTATTTCGGCTGGGCGACGTGGCAGTTCGCCCGGTTCAAGCCGTTCATCCTCACCGTCGACGACGGGCGGGAGGTGAAGACGATGCGGGTGGTGGAGGTACGCATCTCCAACGGCCCCTATCATGGCGGCACCTGGCTGGTGGACGAGGCGAGCATCAATTCGGGCGAGATCGTGGTGCAGGCGGTGACCGGCCGGTACAAGCGGACGCTCGCCAAGCATTGGGCGGCGAGCTTTTTCGGCAGCGACTCCCGGCATCAGGACACCGTCAGCTTTTCGGGCAAGGCGCTCAAGATCGATACCAAGCCGTCGCTGCCGATCTCGATCGACGGCGAGGTGCTGGCGCATACGCCGGTGACCGCGCGGGTGGCGGCGGGCGCGATCGAGGTGATGGTGCCCGCCTGACACCCGCCCTACCCCGTCGGCTGCAACCGGCCGCCGGGCTCCGCGACGGTATGGCTGTGTTCGTGCGCCTCGTCGGGATCGGGCTGCACGACGAGGCTGCCGCGTCGCCAGTTGCCGTAGCGATAATAGAGCGCGGCCATGACGAGGTTCACCGCCGACCCCATCGGAAAGCTCCACCACAACGAATCGGCGCCCAGCCAGCGGTGCGCGCCCAGAGCGAAGCCGATGCGGATCGGATACATCGAGATGAACAGGAACAGCAGCGGCGCGAGCACCGCGCCGTTGGCGCGGACGGTGGAGAACAGCACCATGGTCACGCCGAACACCACGAAGTTCCAGCTCGCGATCAGCTGGATATGGCGCGCGATCGGCAGGGCGGGGCTGGTGCCGGGCACGAACAGCGTCATCACCTGCCGATCGAACAGGATCACCGCGGCGACCATCACGCCGGTGAGCGCGATATTGTAGAGCACGCCATAGCGGGTGACGCTCGCCACGCGGTCCCACCGGCCGGCGCCGATGTTCTGCGCGGCCATCGCGCTGACCGCCGCACCGATCGCGAGCGCGGGCATCTGGATATAGGTCCACAGCTGTTGCGACACGGCATAGGCGGCGGCGGTGTCGACGCCCTGGCGGTTGACCAGCCCGACCATGGTCAGGCCGGCGGACGACATCACCAGCATCTGCGCGCCCATCGGCAGGCCCTTGCGCACGATCGTGCCGGCAAGCTCGCGACTCGGGCGGATCCACGCGAGTTCATGCCCGCGCAGGCGGATCGGCAGGTCCTTCGCATAGACATAGGCGACGAGCGCGGCGACCGCGAGGTGGTTGGCGATCAGCGTCGCCCAGGCCGAGCCGGCGATGCCGAGCCGCGGAAACGGCCCGATGCCGGCGATCAGCAGCGGGTTGAGCCCGCTGTCGAGCACCACGCTCAACCCCATGAACCACAGGGGCGTCAGCGAATCCCCGGTGCCGCGCAGGCCCATCATGATGAGGACGAGCAGCATCGAGGCCGGCAGGCCGAGGAAGATCACCTGAAGATAGGCCTGCGCCAGCGCCATGGCGTCGCCCGGCGTCGCGAGCAGGTGCAGGATCTCCGACGAGAACAGCCAGCCGAGGATCGCGATCACCACCGATCCCGCCAGCACCAGCCCGATCGCCGCGCCGAACGCCCGCCGTGCGCCTTCGACGTCGCGGCGCCCGAAGCTCTGCCCGACGAGGATCGTCGATGCCATGCCGAAGCCGAACACCGCGCCGAACATCAGGAACATGATGATATTGGCATTGGACGTGGCGGCGAGCGCGCCTTCGCCGAGGAAGCGGCCGACCCAGATCGCGTTGATCGACCCGTTGAGCGACTGGAGGATGTTCGATCCCAGCGTCGGGAGCGCAAAGGCGAGCAGGGTGCCGGCGATTCCGCCCGAAGTCAGGTCGCGCTGGGGTCTGGGCACGGACGGATCCTATCAGCTGTGGCGTTGATGCCGGCGGGGAACGGGTGATTCGGAGACGGGACGGCGACGGCTGGACGCGCGGAAGTTGCCGAAGTTGCCACTATATCGGAAGCGGACATCCTGCGCGCGACGAGACACGAGCGGACGGGACGGATGAGGCGATGAGGGTCATGCCGGAACGCTGGCAGATTTCCCGCGTGTAGGACAGGCCGGACCTTCTCCGTGGGGGACCGGAGATGGTCGGGAGGCGCGTTGGTCGTGATCGCGGGGGTGCGTCCTTGGGGTTGCGGAAACCACCGTGTCTCTTCGGCGCGCGTCGCCGTCCTGCCGGGAAGGACGGCGGTGGCCGTCGTGCCGAACCCGACGATCTGTCACGGCCGCCCCAGTAGCGGAGGCCGGCGATGTGCGGAACGGTGGACCCCGGAACGGGTCGGCGGTGTCCCCCTTCGAACACGACCTCGTCATCCCGCGCAGGCGGGGATCCAGATTGGCTGGCCTTGCGGCTCTGTCAGCAGCGTCAGCGTTTATGGATCCCCGCCTTCGCGGGGATGACGAAGAAGGGACGTGTTTGGCGGGTATAATTCCCGGAACACGTCAGGGGTGATGTGTTCGCCGGTGAGTTGGCGCTGCCTTGGCGCGGCCCTTTGCCGCAGAAGCGCGCGGGTCGATCGAGGTTCGCCAGCGTGGACCCCGGCCTTTGCCGGCGAGGCGGAGATGGTGGAGAGGCGCGTTAGTCATGATCGCGGGGGCGCGGCCTTGGGGTTGCTGCATCCACCGTTCTGCATGAGCGGAAGCTGGCGATGTGCGGAACGGTGAGCCCGGAACGGGCCGGCAAGTGTCCCCTTCGAGCACACGACCTCGTCATCCCCGCGGAGGCGGGGATCCATATTGGCTGGCCTTGCGGCTCTGTCAGCAGCGTCAGCGTTTATGGATCCCCGCCTTCGCGGGGATGACGAAGGAGGGGTGTGTTCGGGGGGTGTAATCCCCCCTACGCGTCCGGGGTGACGTTTTCTCCGGGTGGGTTGGCGTTGCCTTGGCGGCGGCCCGGTGGCGGAGATGGGCGCGCGGTTCGATCGAGGTTCGCCGGTCTGGATTCTGACCTTCTCCGGCAGGACGTGGGCTTGGGCTTTGCGGGGAGCTGCGGCCGGGGACCGATCGACTGCGACCGCCCCCCTGCCCGGTCAGCCGAGCCGGGCGAGTGCCGCCGCCAGCCGGTCTGCCTCGGCTGCCTTGTCGGCGTGATCGGCCTTAGCCTTTTCCACCGCTTCGGGCTTGGCGCGTTCGACGAAGCTCGGGTTGCCGAGCCGGCCGGCGAGCGCGTCGCGTTCCTTCGCGGCGGCGGCGATGCCCTTGGTCAGGCGCGTGCGTTCGGCGTCGAGGTCGATGACGCCCTCAAGCGGCAGGACGAACGTCGCCTCTTCCACCACGACCTGCGCGGCGCCGCCCATCACCTCGCCGTCGGCACGATCGACGCGGGCGAGCCGGGCGAGCACCGCAGCCTGCCTGCCCAGACGCTCCTCGGTGAGCGCACCGGCATCGCGCACGTGCAGCGGCAGGCGCGCGCCGGGCGGGACGTTCAGTTCGGTTCGCGCCGCGCGAATCTCGCCGACTAGCCGGATCAGCCAGTCGATCTCCTGCTCCGCCGCCGGGTCGAGCCCGCGGGCGTCCGCCATCGGCCACGCGCCGACGATCAGGTCGTGGTCGCGGGGCGCGAGCGCATGCCACAATTCCTCGGTGATGAACGGCATGAACGGGTGGAGCATGACGAGGATCTGGTCGAGCACCCAGCCCGCGACCGCCTTGCTCTCGGCATCGATGCTGCCGCGTTCGTCGCCGACCGACACCGGTTTGATGAGTTCGAGATACCAGTCGCAGAACCGGCTCCAGACGAACTGGTAGATCGCGTTCGCCGCGCCGTCGAAGCGCAGGTCGGCGAGCGCAAGGTCGACCGCCTGCACCGTCTTCACCGTTTCCGCGACGATCCATGTGTTGACCGCAAGCGTCGCCTCCGGCGCCTCCAGCGTCGTCGATCCGCCGATGCCGTTCGCCTGGCAGAAGCGGGCCGCGTTCCACAGCTTGGTCGCGAAGTTGCGATAGCCCTCGACCCGCTTCTCATCCATCTTGATGTCGCGGCCCTGGCTTTCCATCGCCGCCATGAAGAAGCGCAGCGCATCGGCGCCGTAGCGATCGATCAGCCCGAGCGGGTTGACGACATTGCCCTTCGATTTGGACATCTTGGCGCCGTCCGCCGCGCGGACGAGGCCGTGGAGGTAGAGCGTCCTGAAGGGAACGTCCTTCATGAAGTGCATGCCCTGCATCATCATGCGGGCGTCCCAGAAGAACAGGATGTCGAAGCCCGAGATCAGAACATCGTTGGGGTAGCGGCCGCGCAATTGTGAGCCCTCCCCCTTCGCGGGAGGAGTTGGGACGGGGGCATCGGGCGTGGGGCTCTGCGAGACATCCCCCACCCCCAACCCCTCCCCTGAAGGGGAGGGGCTTTCCTGATCGGGCCAGCCCAGCGTCGCGAACGGCCACAGGGCCGAGGAGAACCATGTGTCCAGCACGTCGGGATCGCGGACGAGGGCGACGCCCTGCCCCGCTTGCGCCTGAGCCTCGGCTTCCGTCTCGGCGACGAAGATACGACCATCCTCGGCGAACCATGCCGGTATGCGATGGCCCCACCACAATTGACGCGACACGCACCATGGCTGGATGTTCTCCATCCAGTTGAAGAAGGTCTTCTCCCAGCTCTTCGGCACGATCTTGATCGCGCCGGAGCGCACCGCCTCGATCGCGGGCTTCGCCAGCGTCGCGGCATCGACGTACCATTGGTCGGTCAGCCACGGTTCGATCACCACGCCCGAGCGGTCGCCATAGGGGGTCTGGATCGTGCGCGGTTCGGCGTCGTGTTCGGCGCCGTCCTTGTCGACGTGCGGGATCAGGACGCCGTCGTCCCGGAGGCGCGCGACGATCGCCTTGCGTGCATCGGCGGTTGACAGGCCGAGCAACGCGTCGGGGATCAGGCCGTCGGCGGTCTGCACGATCCGCGCCTTCGCATCGAGCATGTTGAGCATATCGCGCGCCTCGATCCCGGCACGGCGGCCGACCTCGAAATCGTTGAAGTCGTGGCCGGGCGTGATCTTCACCGCGCCCGAGCCCAGTTCGGGATCGGCATGTTCGTCGGCGACGATCGGGATCAGCCGGCCGGTGATCGGCAGGCGCACCTGCTTGCCGATCAGCGCGGTGTAGCGCTCGTCGGTCGGATGCACCGCGACCGCCATGTCGGCGAGCATGGTTTCGGGACGTGTCGTCGCGACTTCGATGAAGCCCGATCCGTCGGCGAGCGGGTAGCGCAGGCGCCAGAAGCTGCCCTTGATCTCGCGCGTCTCGACCTCGAGGTCGCTGATCGCGGTGCCGAGGCCGGGATCCCAATTGACCAGCCGCTTGTCGCGATAGAGCAGCCCCTCGCGGTGCAGCTCGACGAACACCTTGAGGACGGCCTTCGAAAAGCCCTCGTCCATCGTGAAGCGTTCGTTGGCCCAGTCCATCGAACAGCCGAGGCGGCGCAGCTGTGCGGTGATCTCGCCCCCGCTCTCCGCTTTCCAGTCCCAGACCCTGGCGACGAAATCCTCGCGGCTGAAATCGGTGCGCTTTTGCCCGGCCGCGTTCATCTGGCGCTCGACCACCATCTGCGTCGCGATGCCGGCATGATCGGTGCCGACCACCCAGAGCGCGTCCTTGCCCTTCAGCCGGGCATGCCGCGTCAGGATATCCTGCAACGTGTTGTCGAGCGCGTGGCCGATATGCAGGCTGCCGGTGACGTTGGGCGGCGGGTTGACGATCGTCCACGGCTCCGCACCCGGACGGTCGGGGCGGAACAGGCCGTTCGATTCCCAATGGTCGTACCAGCGGGTTTCGATCGCGGCGGGGTCGAAGGTCTTGGGAAGCTCGGTCATGGCGCTTCCCTTAGCGGGGGGCGACGCGGTTCGTCACCCCCTGCCCCGCACGCCGGGTCACTGGCCCGACCTGGCCGTCCAGCGATCCATCCAGCCGAGCACTTCGCGATACCATTGGCGCGAATTCTTCGGCTTGAGCACCCAATGGTTTTCGTTCGGGTTGACCACCAGCCGCGACGGAATGCCGCGCCGTTGCAGCGCGGTGAAGGCGGCGATGCCCTGCGTATAGGGGATGCGGAAGTCCCTTTCGCCGGTGATCACCAGCATCGGCGTCTTCCAGTTCTGGACGTAATTGACCGGGTTCCACTTTTCATAGGCGGCCGGGTCCTGGAAATAGGCCTTGCCGCCATGTTCCCATTCGTCGAACCAAAGTTCCTCGGTCTCATAGGCCATGGCGCGGGCGTCGAACACGCCGTCATGCTGGACGATGCAGTTGAACCGGTCGGCCCATTGGCCCTCGATCCAGTTCATCATATAGCCGCCGTAGGAGGCGCCCAGCGCGCAGGCGCGGTTGCCGTCGAGCCAGCCGAACTTGTCGGTGGCCGCCTTCAGCCCTGCCTTCAGATCGTCGAGCGGCCAGCCGCCCCAATTGTTGCTGATCGCATCGGTGAAGGCCTGGCCGTAGCCGGTGGAGCCGTGGAAATCGACCGCGACGAGGCCATAGCCCGCGCCGGCGAACACCGCCGGATTCCAGCGATAGGACCAGCTGTTGTCGCTCGACCCCTGCGGACCGCCGTGGACCATGAACGCGACCGGCACCTTGCCGGTGCTGCCATAGGGCTTCACCGCATAGCCCCAGACGGTGTCGTTGTTCGCGCCGGTGAAGCTGAACCGCGTGACGGTCGGCATGTCGATGCCGGCGAGCCTGGCGGCATTGACGCTGGTCAGGCGCGCGGGCTTGCCCTTGCCCGCCACGCTGTAGAAATCGTCCGGCGCGGTCAGGCTGTTCATCGCGAAGACCACGCCTTTGGGCGTCGCCGCGACGGCGGAGACATGGCCCTGCTGCGTCAGCCGCGTCACCTTGCCGGTTGCCGGATCGACCGCGAACAGCGGGTTTTCCTGAACATCCTGCGCGGTGACGTAGATGCGCTTCGAATCGGGGGACCATTCGATCGATCCCACCGACCGGTCCCACCCTTCGGTCAGCGCGCGCACCTGACCGCTGGCGAGATCGCGGATCATCAGCACCTGGCGGTCGGCTTCGAACCCGGGCCGCTTCATCGCGAACCACGCGAGGCTGCGACCATCGGGCGACACGGTCGGCAGATTGTCGGTCGCGGTGTTGGCGGCGGTGAGGTCGACGGGCGCCGCCGAACCGTCGGCGGGCGCGGACCAGATGTCGAGGTTGGTCGACAGCGGTTCGGTGGTGCCGGCGACGCGCAGGGCGAAATAGACCGTCCGCCCGTCGCGGCTCCACGACACCTCTTCCCCGCCGCCGAACGGCCGCGACGGGGCATCGCCGTCGAGGCCGTGACCGATCGCGACGCCGTCGCCGGGCGCACCCGCCGCGGTCAGGGGCAGGACGAACAATTGCGAATGGGTGCCGTCGACCCACGTATCCCAATGCCGCACGAACAGCTTGTCGTAGACGCGCGCCTCGCCGGCGTTCGCATCCTTCTTTTCCAGCGCGGGCGCGAGGCTGGGCGCGTTCGGCTTGCGATCCGCCCAGACGAGGATGCGATCGCCGGTCGGCGCGACCTTGAACCCGCCGAACCCGCCCTGGAAGCCGGTCAGCTTGACGGGTGCGCCACCGGTGACCGGCACCGACCAGATGGCATCGTCGCCGCCCTTGTCGGACTGGAAATACACGGTCGATCCGACGATCTGCGGCGCGTTTTCGTTGACGTCCGCTTCGTTCACCAGCGGTTCGGGCCGGGCGCCCTTGCGCGACAGGTCGAGCCGCCACAGGTCGTAGCGGCCACGGTTGGCGGCGAGATCGGTCTCGCGCTGCGCCCAGACGAGGTAGCGGCCGTCGGCGGAGACGGTCGGCGCGCCGACGCGGCTGAGCGTGCTGACATCATCGATGGTGAGCTGCCGTGCGGTGGCGGGAGTTGCCACGGCGAAGGCGGCGGTGGCGAGCAGGCTCGCGGTCAGGATGGTCTTCATAACGATGGAGTTAAGCAGATCGCGCGAGGCGGGGCAACGCGGGCGCGGCGGCGGCGTCATGCCACCGCCGGCCGCGGCCCTCAGCGCATCTGCGAGGTGATCTTGGCGATTTCCCGCGCGACCAGCGTTTCCACCATGTCGGGCAGATTGGCATCGAGCCAGTCGCGCAGCATCGGGCGAAGCATTTCGCGCACGAGCCCTTCGAGCGTGCCGTCGCTGTCCGGTTCGGGCTTCACCAGCAGCTTGCTGAGCGTTTCCAGCGAGCCGAGGCTGGCGGCGGCGGTTCGCTGGGACAGGATCGGTTCCTCGGCCATCGCAGGTTGAACGGGCGCCGCGCGGATCGGTTGCGCGGCGGGCTGGGGTGCCGGCTGCGGAGCAGGCTGGGCTGCCGGCTGCGGAGCAGGCTGCGGAGCGGGTTGCGGCGCTGCGGCCGGCTGCGCGCGGGGCGCCGGTTCCGGATCGGCATAGGCCTGCGGCGCGGGGATGGGATCGCTCAATTCGAGCACTTCGTCAGGCTCCGGCTCGGCAGCCGGCGCAGGGCGAACCCGCCGACCGCGCGTCTGCGTGCCTTCGCCTTCTTCCGCGATGATCCGTTTGATCGACGAAAGGATCTCTTCCATCGACGGTTCGGCGCTCATATCCCCCATGGCCCTGACGTCCCTGCCCTTTTTCAGCGCCGTCATTGGCGACTTGGCGAAGATGCACCTGTGGTTAACGCGGGCTGTCTGTCAACCGGGGTATCGAGCATCGGGTCGAGCGTTCGCGTCACGGTCGCGGTTTGTGCCGGCGTCTGCGCCGTCGTGACCGCCACCGGTTGCGGATCGGCGTCGTTCGAGAAATCGCCGATCTTGTGATGCACGCGCTGATAGTTGATCGTGGGATCGTACAGAACGCCGCCTTCCAGCCCGAGATCGCGCGCCTCGGCATTGCCCATCGCGGCGAGCAGCGCGAAGCCCGCGACATAGGCGTCGCGCCGCGCGCTCACCAGCGTGACCTGGCTGTTGAGCAATTCCTGTTCGGCGTTGAGGATGTCGAGGATGGTGCGCGTGCCCACGCTGTTTTCGGCGCGGACACCTTCGAGGCTGAGCTTGTTGGCGTTGACCGCGGTTTCCGACGAGGCGATCACCTGTTGCGAGGATTGCCAGACGGCATAGGCCGATCGCGTCTGCGAGATCACCGCGCGTTCGGTCGCGGTCGCCTGTTCCAGCGCGACGCTGCGCTGCGCCTGCGCCTGACGGATCTGCGCCGCCGGGCGCCCGCCCTGGAACAGCGGCAGGGTGAATTGCAGGCCCGCGGTCGCCGCGGTGCCGGAATTCTGTTGCAGGTTCGCGGGCGGCAGCGAGTTGAGATAATTGTAATAGTTCGGACCGGCGACCGCCGAGATGCGCGGCAGGCGGCTCGCCCGGGCGACGCCGACGTCGTAGCGGGTCGCGTCCGCCTGACGCCGGGCGGCGATCAGATTGGGGTTTTTGTCCAGCGCCTGGGTGACCGCGGTCGTCGGCGAATCGGGCAGGTTCGGCAGGACCGGCGGCTGTTCGAGCGTGCCGGGGGGCGAACCCACCACCGCGATATAATTTTCGCGGCTGGAGATCAGCTGCGCCTCGGCCTGCTGCAATTGCGCGCGGGCGAGCGCCAGGCGCGCTTCGGACTGGGCGACGTCGGTGCGGGTCAGGTCGCCGACCTGGAACCGGTCGCGGCTGGCGCGCAGGTTGACTTCGAGTACGCGGACGTTCTGCTGGTTGAGCGAGGTGATCGCCTCGTCGCGGATCACGTTCATATAGGCCGCAACGACGTTGGTGAAGGTCGACGCCTCCGCACCGCGCAGGCTCGCGCGGCCGGCATCTACCCGTGTTTCCGCGGCGCGCACGGAATTGCGGACCGCACCGCCCTGGAACAACGGGACGGACAGCGCGACCGAAGCGTTGGCGCTGCGTTCGGGATTGAGGAAGTTGTTGTTCGCCTGCAGCACGTTCTCGGTGATGCCGCCATTGGCGTTGACGCCGGGCAGACCGCTGGCGCGCGCGATCGGCACGCCTTCGTCGGTCGCGCGCTGCGCGGCGCGCTGGCCGGTCAGCGTCGGGTTGGACGCATAGGCCTTCGCCAGCGCCTCACGCAGCGTCTCGGCCCCCGCCGGCGCGGCGAGCGCCATCAGCGCCGCACCGCCCAACCACAAATTCCGCATCATCCCCCCGTTACCCATGATCAGAACCGAAACCCCTGTGGTTTGGAGAAGCCGGGCAGGACGACGCAGTCGCTGTCCATGAACGGCGTCAGGCCGAAGCCGCCATCGGTCTTGCGGCCGCTGGCGAGGCGGATCACCCCGTTATCGACCAGGCCGGTGACGACGCGGCCGCCGGTGCGCACCTGTCCGACGAGCGCATCGGGAACATGTTCGATCGCGCCGTCGACGACGAGCACGTCATAGGGCGCACCATCGGCATGGCCGCCGGCGAGCGGCGCCTCGACCAGTTCGACGTTCGCGATGCCGGCAAGCGCCTCGCGCGCCAGTGCCGCCAGCGCCGCATCCTGTTCGACCGCGACCACCGTCGCGACGATCTGCGCAAGGATCGCGGCCGTGTAGCCGCCTGCCGCGCCGATCAGCAGGACGCGATCGTTCCGTTCCAGATAGGCTTCGGTGAGCAGCCGCCCGGTGACCATCGGCAGGTTGATCGCCCGCCCGCCCGCGACGGGCAGCGCGGTATCGCGATAGGCGAGGTCGCGCACCGCGGCGGGCACGAACGCCTCGCGCGGGAGCGTGTTCATCGCCACCAGCACGCGCTGGTCGCTCACCGCGTTGGTGCGCAGCTGGCTCGCGACCATCGCGTGCCGCATCGCTTCCGCAGAGCGCCGGTCCTGACCGCTGTTGTCGAGGCTGATGTTCATGCTGACCCCTCTCGCACAACCGTATTATGTGCGCAATACACTACGTGAAAAACTGGCTTGTATCGCGCGGCGGCGATCCCGCCAAGCCGAGGAACCGAGGAAACGCGACCGCTGGCGGCCCGATCGTCGATCATGGCCAGCATCGTCGCGACCGGGTATGGCGCGGGGCATGATTCCAGCGACCTATCATCGTTTCATCGATTGGATCGGCGACGGCACCGGCCTGCCCGATACCATCCTGCACCTCCACGCCGGCATGGCGGTGCTGATGCTGGCGCGGCTGATCACCCGCCGCTCGCTGGGGAGCTTCGTGCCCTGGTCGCTGGTCGCGCTGGCGGAAGGGTTCAACGAAGTCATGGACCGCCTGAACTTCGGGTCATGGCGTTGGCCGGACACGACGTCGGACGTGCTCAATACGCTGTTCTGGCCGACGGTCATCTGCCTTGGCATCCGCATCCGGCCGATGCTGCTTCCCGCGACGCGGCGCGGGTGACGATGCCGGCCGGCATGGCAGAGGAGATGGAGGCCCGAGCCGGAATCGAACCGGCGTGCAAGGATTTGCAGTCCTCTGCGTAACCACTCCGCCATCGGGCCTCGAAGCGGGAGGGCGGCAGATGATCGGTTTTGGTGCGAGCGTCAACTCTCGAATGTCATCCCCATCGTCGCGCGCGGCGCAGGGTTCACGATCACGACAGGGCGCGGACCAGCGCCGCGACGAGCGGAACGTCGGCGGGCGGCATCGGCAGCGTCGCCATGGCGGATGGCCGCACCCAGGCGATTTCGCTCGCCTCCAGCGGCTGCGGCTCGCCCGTCCAGGCGGCGATGGTGTAGAGCAGCAGCACCAGGTGCCGGTCGCCGAGCGGTGCGCTGGCAAAGGCCAGGGGGGCCGGCACGGCGGGGTCGACGGCGATCGCGAGTTCCTCCGTCAGTTCCCGCACCAGCGCGGCTTCGGGCGATTCGCCCGGCTCTAGCTTGCCGCCTGGAAATTCCCACAGGCCGGCCAGCTGCTTTCCGGCGGGCCGCCGTTGCAGCAACACCCTGCCCTCGCCATCGATCAGCGCCGCCGCGACCACCGGCAGCAACGCCGTCTTCGTGTCGTCAGCCATTCGTTAAACCCTCGCGGCTAATGTGGAATCATGAAACTGCGCCCCATGCTCCGTCGCCTTTTTGGCCGGTTGACGCCAGCCCTGCGCGATTCGCGGGCAGCGACTGCGGTGGAATATGGCTTGATCGTCGCGCTGATCGTGATCGTGATGGTCGTGGCGCTGAAGCAGGTCGCCGACGCCAACAGCAATATGTGGCGCAATGTCAGTGACAAGGTCACGACGGCGGGCTGAGCGCCGCGCCAAAACCTGCCGCAAAAAAGCCGTTTCGGCTTAAAACTTTAGCAACCTTGCCTGCTTAGGAATGGCCTTGCTGCTCCGGTTGTCCGGTTCAGCCGGGTGACTGAAGTATCGAGACATGGAGACCGGAATGCAGACGATCCGCAAGTTCATCAAGAACAGCAAGGGCGCGACCGCCATCGAATACGGCCTGATCGCCGCTCTGATCGCGGTTGCCGCGATCGCAGCGATGCAGGGCCTGGGCAGCAAGCTCAAGACCACGTTCAACAACGTTTCGTCGAACATGACCGCCACGTAAGACGGTTAGACGACAAGCGACGAACAGGGCGGCGGAACGCAGGTTCCGCCGCCCTTTTTCGTGGCATGCGTCCAGATCGAAGCGGCTAGAGCCGACCCATCGCCAGGAACTTGTCACGGCGTTCGCGCCGCAGCACGTCCCCGCCCCGACCGTGCAGCGAATCGAGTGCGGCGACCAGCGCATCGCCCAGCGCGGCGATCGCACCGGCGGGATCGCGATGCGCGCCGCCCAGCGGTTCGGGCACGATGGTGTCGATCACGCCGAACGATTTCAGATCCTGCGCCGTCACGCGCATCGCCTCGGCCGCGTCGGCCGCCTTGTCGGCGGTGCGCCAGAGGATCGAGGCACAGCCTTCCGGGCTGATCACCGAATAGATCGCATGTTCGAACATCAGCACGCGATTGCCCGCCGCGAGCGCCACCGCGCCGCCCGAACCGCCCTCGCCGACGATCGCCGCCACGACCGGAACGCCGGCGGCGAGGCAGGCCTCGGTCGAACGGGCGATCGCCTCGGCCTGGCCGCGCTCCTCGGCCTCGATCCCGGGAAACGCACCCATGGTATCGACCAGCGTCACCACCGGCAGCCCGAACCGGCCCGCGAGTTCGACCAGGCGGATCGCCTTGCGATAGCCCTCGGGCTTGCCCATGCCGAAATTGTGGCGGAGCCGCGAGGTGGTGTCGGAGCCTTTTTCATGCCCGATGACCATCACCTTGCGACCGCGGAAGGTCGCGAAGCCGCCCATGATCGCCTGGTCGTCGGCAAAGGCGCGATCTCCGGCGAGCGGCACGAATTCGTCGAACAGGCCGGCGACGTAATCCTTGAAGTGCGGCCGTTCGGGATGCCGCGCGACCTGCGTCTTCTGCCACGGGGTCAGCCGCGCGAACGTGTCGCGCAACAGCTTGTCCGATTTCGCCTGCAACCGCGCGAGATCGGCGGCAATGTCGATGGTGCCGTCCGCCGCGGTCGCCCGCAGTTCGTCGATCCGGCCCTGCAGTTCGGCAATCGGTTTTTCGAATTCGAGGAAGCTCGCCATGCCGCGGGCGTTACGGACGACGCCGCGTCACGTCAACGCGCCGGCGCAGGCCGGGCGGTTCCAGGCTGGCGACCGTCCGGCCCGCGCTCCGCCAGCGGGTGGCGAGTGTTGACCAGCTCGACGAGGCGGCTGGCATCGACATGGGTATAGATTTCGGTGGTCGCGATATCGGCATGGCCGAGCATGGATTGCAGCGCGCGCAAGTCCGCGCCGCCCGCGAGCAGATGCGTTGCGAAGGCGTGGCGCAGCACGTGCGGACTGACTCGGTCGGGCGGAATACCGGCTTCGGCGGCCAGCGCCTTGACCAACTGGTACAGGCGGATGCGGGACAGATGCCCCTTTCCCGAGGGGAACAGCCAGGCGCGATCGGTCGCGACGTGCGCGCGCCACGCGGCGACGGCGCCACGCGCGCGGTCGGAGATCGGCACCAGCCGCTCGCGACCGCCCTTCCCCTTGAGGATGAGGAACGGCCGGTCGGGATGAACGGCGTTGCGCGGCAGGCCGACCAGTTCGGTGGCGCGCAGACCGGAACCGTAGAGCAATTCGATCAGCGCGGAGAGGCGCAGGTCGTTCGGCAAGGGATGTGCCGCACCGGTCCGCGCCGCGATGGCCGCGAACAGGCGGTCGACGTCGTCGTGGCTGAGCACCTTTGGCAGCGCGCGTGCCGTACCGGGTCGTGGCAGCGCCTTGCCCGGATCGTCGGCGCGATGCCCCTCATCGGCGAGAAAGGCGTAGAACCGACGCAATGCCGCCGATTTTCGCGCGACGCTACTGCGCGACAGATCGGCCCATGTGTCGGCGAGCGCCTGCAATTCGTCCGGCCCGGCCGTCGCGAGCCCGCGCTCGACCGCCGCCGCCGCCAGCCGCAGGTCGCTGCGATAGGCCGCGATCGTGTTCGCCGCCGCGCCGGCCTCGGCCGCGAGCATTTCGAGGAAGCGGTCGATCAGCGCGGCATCAATCGGCACCGTCGCGCGCGCCCCGGTCAAACGCGCGCCAGTGCCTCGGCCGCGATCATCCGCGCCTCGCCGTCCAGGCCGACCGAGCGCAACGCGCCGACGATCCGGTACAGCATCGCCGGCGGCACGCCGCGCCACGACGGCGTCTGCATGCCGATCGCCGCGAGCACGACCACCGTGCCCTGCTGCCCCTCTGCGGCCGCCCGGTCGATCGCCCGCGTCCAGCTGTTCGCCGCGCCGATGCGCACGTCGAGTGCCGCCGCCGCACGCTCGACATCCTCGGGCGACAGGCGCCCCAGCCCGGCGAGGCCGGCGAAGAACAGGCGCTGCTTCAACGCCGCATCGCCGCGTCCGGAATAGGAGGACAGTTCGCCGTAGCTGAGCCGCGCCCGCGCGTCGGGATCGGCCAGCGCGATCATCGCCCAGGCATCGCCGCCTTCCTCCACCGCCGCCCGCCAGCGCGCAGCGCTGCGGTCGAGGCCGGCGGTGAGCATCGAGGCGACCAGGAAGCGCGCATCCTCCACACCCAGCCGCGCGGGCAGCCGCGCCGCCGCACGCGCGGTCAGCACCAGCCGCGCATAAGGCGGCGCCGTGGCGGTCGAACCCCACAGGCCACGCATCGCCGCGAGACGCGCGTTGACGTCGTTGCCGACATAGGCCGAGCGCAGGTCGTTGGCGGTCGCAGCCGCCGCGCTCGGCATGTCGTTGGCCGCATCCACCGCGCTGTAGAGATCCACGAACGCGGCGGCGGACAGGACGCCCTGCGCCGCCGCCGCTTCGGCCGAGGCGAGGCGGTCGGCGAGCGGGATGCCGGGGGACAGCGCATACCAGGACCGCGTCTGCGCTCCCGCCGACGCGAGCAGCGAATCGGGGATGGTCACGCCGGTCGCGGTCGCCAGCCCGAAGCGCCAGGCGCTCAGCGTGTCGACGCCGGCCCATTCGATCGTCACCGCCTGGCCGCCGTTCGGGCCGGCGCCGACCACCTTCTGCGCGAGTTGCAGGTCGATGCCGGTCGCGACGTTGCGCCGCCGGGCAGCGGTGATCAGCGCCTTCGCCCGGGCGGGATCGGCGGCGAGCGCGGCGCACATCGCCTGCGCCAGCGTCCAGCCACGCTCGTGCGTCGCCGCCAGGCCGGCATCCGCGATCGGACACAGTTCGGCCGGATCGCCGGTCGCGAGCGCCGCATTCATCGCGACCTGATACAATTTCGGCGTATAGTCGGCGTTGTCGACGCTCTGCACCACGGCGCGGGCGCCCACCGCCTCGCCCATGCGCAGCAGCAGCCAGGCGCGCTCCGCGGCGAAATCGGCACCGTGGACGTGCCGGGGGGTATCCAGTTGCGCGACCAGCGTCCGCCGCAGCAGGATGGAGAGCCAGCGCGACGGCAGCGGCGCCGCGACACGGCGCATCAGCCCCTCGACGTAGCGGCCATCCGCACCGTCGAACGCCGCGGCGGAAACGGCCCCTTCACGCGTGCCCGCCGGCCCGAGGCGATCGAGCGAGCGGCGCGCGAATTCCGGCATCTCATATTGCGCCAGCACCGCCGGATCGATCGTCGCCGCAGGGCTGGGCGTGGCGCTCGCGGCCGGCGCGGGCGTGTCCGCCGGCAGCGGCTGGACGGTCGCAGTGACCGGCGTGGCCGCCGGCGCGGTGGTCGACGTCGCGGGCGAGGAAGTGGCGGCGGGCGCAGCCGGTCGGGGCGCGGTGCCCGACGCGCGCGCCGTCGGTGCGGCGGCCGGATCACCGAAGCCGGGCGGCAGGATCGATTCGGGACGCTCCTGCCCGGTGGCGGGTCCGTATGCGGCGAAGGCAGCCGCGGCGATCGCCAGCGCCGCGACGCCGCGGCCGACGCGGCGGCGCGCCTTAGCTGAGGTTCGCAAGCGCCACGTCTTTCTCGACATGGGTCTGCGGCCGCTCGGAAGCCCGGCCGGCGAGCAGGAACAGGCCGCCTACCACCACCACGAGGACCACGACGACGGAAAGGGCGAAGCGAGACATACCGTACCTTGATGCACTGGAACGCTGGGAACACGGAAAGTGACGGCGGAGCTTTTGCCCCGTCCGTACCCGCTGTATAGCGCACCGTTCCATGTTGCAAAGCGCTCATCCCCAGCCCTCCGGACGCGACCCGGCGGACGACCCGCACCGGGTGGCCGGTCGCCCGATCGTGCTGGTCGGGTTGATGGGCGTCGGCAAGTCGACCGTCGGGCGCCGGCTCGCCAGCCGGATGCGGCTGCCCTTCGTCGACGCGGATCACGCCATCGAGGAGGCGGCGGGAATGACCGTCGCAGAAATCTTCGAACGGTTCGGCGAGCCCTATTTCCGCGATGGCGAGCGGCGGGTGATCGCCCGCCTGATGGACGGCACGCCCAAGGTGATCGCGACCGGCGGCGGCGCGTTCATCAACGACGACACGCGCGCCCTGATCCTCGCCGAAGCGACCGCGGTGTGGCTGCACGCCCATCCCGATGTTCTGGTCGAGCGTGTCGGCCGGCGCGACACCCGCCCGCTGCTGCGCGGCCGCAACCCGAAACAGGTGCTGGCCGAGCTCGCCAATACCCGCAATCCCATCTACGCCGAGGCGCATATCCATATCACGAGCAACAAGGCCCCCCACGAGGTGACGGTCAACGCGATCCTTCGCGCGATCGGCCACGGCAGCGTTCGGCGGAACACCGGACCGGGCAGCGCCGGGGACAGCGGACAGTGACGACGACGATCACCGTTGCGCTGGGCAACCGCAGCTATCCGATCCTGATCGAGGACGGATTGCTGGCCCGCGCCGCCGATCGTCTGGCACCGCTGGCGCGGGGCCGCACGATGGCGATCGTCACCGACGAGAACGTGCGGCCGCACCTGCTGACCTTGCAACGCGCGCTGGCCGACGCCGGCGTCGCGAGCGAGGCGATCGTGCTGCCGCCCGGCGAGGCGACGAAGAGCTGGGATCAGCTGGCGCGGCTGTGCGACCGTCTGCTCGAGCTGGGGATCGAGCGCGGCGATCATGTCGTCGCGCTCGGCGGCGGGGTGATCGGCGATCTGGTCGGGTTCGCCTGTGCGATCCTGAAGCGCGGCTGTCACTTCGTGCAGGTGCCGACGACGTTGCTGGCACAGGTGGACAGTTCGGTGGGCGGCAAGACCGCGATCAATACGCGTGCGGGCAAGAACCTGATCGGCGCGTTTCACCAGCCGGCGCTGGTCCTGATCGACCCGTCGGTGCTCGACACGCTGCCGCCGCGCGAGGTGCGGGCCGGCTATGCCGAGGTCGTCAAATACGGCCTGATCGACGATGCGGACTTCTTCGCCTGGTGCGAAGCGCATGGCGCGGCGCTGATCGCCGGCGATCCCGCGGCGCGCGCCTATGCGATCGGCCATGCCGTCGCCGCCAAGGCGCGGATCGTCGCGGCCGACGAGCATGAGACGAACGGCACGCGCGCGCTGCTGAACCTGGGCCATACGTTCGGTCATGCGCTGGAGGCGGATGCGGGCTTTTCCGGCAAGCTGATTCATGGCGAGGGCGTTGCCGCGGGCTGCGCGCTCGCCTTCGGCTTTTCGGCGGCGCGAGGGCTGTGTCCGGCGTCCGATGCCGAGCGGGTCGCGGCGCATTGGCGCGCGGTCGGCCTGCCCGACGGGCTGGCAGCGGCGGGGATCGCCGCCAGCGGCGCGGCGCTGGTCGATCACATGCGCCACGACAAGAAGATGGCGGCGGGCACCTTGCCCTTCCTGCTCGCGCGCGGGATCGGTGCGACCTACCTCGACCGCGATGTCGATCTGGGCGACGTCGCATCCTTCCTCGACGCACAGCCGCGCTGATGCCAAACGGCATCGCCAAGCAGAACCTGCCGACCAAGGTCTGCCCGGCATGCGAGCGCCCCTTCGCCTGGCGCAAGAAATGGGCGCGCGACTGGGATCAGGTCGTCTATTGTTCGGACGCCTGCCGCAGAAAGCGCCAGTGACGCCGGGTCCGCCAGGCTTGGCGGGTCCGGCGGGTCGGGGCATTTACCGGCCGTGGTTTTCACCGCATAAGCCATATTTGTGAAGCGCTTCACCCCACCATCACAGCCGGCCGGCGTGTCGAGGCTCGCCCTCGTTCCGCAATATGCGCTGCTGGACGACCCCGGCCCCGCCAACTACGCGGCGTGGCGCGAGAGTTCGGGCGAAATGCCGCAGCTGTTCGAGACGAGTCCGCAGGAGCCGTTCGCCTGTGCGATGGAATGGCTGAGCCTGGGCGAGGTGAACATCGGCTATGCCCAGTTCTCCGCGCAGCATTATCTGCGTTCGCAGCAGCGGGCGGCGCGCGACGATTACGATCAGGTGATCATCAATTGCCGGTTTTTCGGCGGCGCGCGGGGCGACTTCGCCGACCGGTCGATCGATGCGGGCGATGGTACGATCGTCGTCAACGACCTGTCGATGCCGCAGGAGCATGTTTCGGAAGCATCGGACACCGCGGGCATCGTCCTGACCCGCGATCACGCCGAAGCGCTGTTCGGACCAGTGCGGGCGCTGCACGGCCATGTCGTGCCGCCGGCGCAGGCGGCCTTGGCGATCGCGCATTTGCGGGCGCTGCGGCGGAACGCACCCGACCTGCCGCTGAGCGCCGCACCGATGCTGGGTCGCACCGTGCTCGACCTGATCACCATGGCGATCCAGACGAGCCGCCATGCCGAAGTGACCGACGTCCCGATGCGCGAGCGCGTGCTGACCGTGCAGCTGCGCGAGGTGATCGAGCGCGAACTCGGGTCGTCGATGCTCAATGCGGCGCGGCTGACGCGCCTGCTCGGCGTGTCACGCTCGACGCTGTACCGGCTGCTGGAGCCGGAAGGCGGCCTGCAAGCCTATATTCGCCGCCGCCGCCTGGAGAGGGTGGCCGATGCGCTGCGCGATCCGCGGGAGCGGGATACGCTGTCGGCGCTGGCGGAGCGCTGGGGATTTTGCGACGCGGCCTATCTGGGTCGGGTGTTCCGCGAAAGTTTCGGCGTGACGCCCGGCGATTATCGCGAGGCGCACCAGCTCCGCTAGGGCTGGCGCAACGACCAGGCGAGCCATAGCCAGCCACCGATCAGCAGCGCTCCGCCGATCGGGGTGATCGCACCGAACCAGCGCGGCGCGCCCAGCGCCATCAGGTACAAAGTGCCCGCGAAGATCGCGCCGCCCGCCACGAACAGCCATGCCGGCCCCCGCGCGTCGAACCGGATCGCGACTAGCGCCGCGACGGCGTGGAGCAACTGATACTGCCCCCCGGTCCTGAGCCATTCCTGCGCGACGCCCGACGCGCCATGCGCGCCGAACGCACCGGCAGCGACCGCGATCGCGCCCGACAGCGCCGCCAGTATGGCCAGGATCATCGCGGGTCGTTCCCCCAGGGTTGCTGTTCGGCGACCATCGACCGGGCCGCGCGGATGTCGCCCGCCTCGATCTGGATACGCAGCCGTTCCTTGTCGCGCGAACGATACATCTCTTCGGCGCGATCGATCTCGCCGCCCGCGATGCCGAGGTCGCGCATCGCCACCCGCGCCATCTTCACCGCGGATTCGAGCACTTCACGCACGACATAGACCGCCGACGACTTGCGCAGCTTCACGAGCGCGCGCCGGTCGAACGCGCGGACGTAGATCGCCGCCTGTGGGAACGCCTCGTGCACGCCCTCGAGCGTGTCGGGCTGGATCTGGTCGCCGTCGATGCAGAACAGGATCAGCTCCGCCTCCGCCGCACCCGCCTGCCGGAGCAGGTCGAGCCGGGTGCCGTCGCCGTAATAGACCTTCGCCCCGAATTCGCCCGCGATGTCGATCATCTCGATATCGTTGTCGATGAGCGTGACCGGAATGTCCTGCGCGAGCAGCATCTGGCCGACGGTCTGGCCGAACCGCCCGTATCCGACGATGATCGCATTCGCGCCGTCCGCCTTCGGTCCGTCGCGGGCCTGGTCCTTCGCCACCGGCTCTTCACGGAACCGCCGGGTCGCGCCCATGAGGAACGGCGTCGTCGCCATCGACAGCGTGATGATCGCGCCGAACAGGCTGGCCGCCTCCGGCGCGACGAGGAACCCCTGCTGCGCCTGCGCGAACAGGACGAACCCGAACTCGCCCCCCTGGCTCAGCAGCAATCCCAAAGCGAGCGCACTGCGCCACGTCATCCTGAAGGCGAGGCCGATGCCGGTGATCACCGCGGTCTTGGTGACGATCAGCGCCAGCGCCATCGCGATGACGAACACCGGCCGATCGGCGATCGCCTGAAGGTTGAGCAGCATGCCGACCGCGAGGAAGAACAGGCCGAGCAGGATCGAGCGGAACGGTTCGACGTCCGCCTCGAGCTCGTGGCGATAGGGGCTGTCCGCCAGCATCACGCCGGCGATGAAGGCGCCGAGCGCGGTCGACAGGCCAAGCGATTCCATCACCGCCGCGCTGGCGATGACGGTGAAGAGCGCGGCGAACACGAACATCTCGCGCTCGCCGAGATTGCCGATCAAGCGAAACAGCGGCCGCAGCAGGAAGCGCCCGGCGAGCACCAGCCCGGCGATCGCGGCGACCGTGTAGAGTGCGAGCAGCCATCCGGGCGGGCCGCCGGCATCGGCGGGGTTGCGGCTCATCGCGGCGACGATCGTGATCAGCGGGACGATCGACAGGTCCTGGAACAGCAGGATCGAGAAGGCCCGTTCGCCGAACGGCGTCCGCATCCGGCCGGACGATTGCAGCATCGGCAGCACCTGCGCCGTCGAGGACAGCGCGAGCGGCAGACCGAGGGCGAAGGCGGCGGGGACGGAGAAATGCGCGAACAGCCAGACGACCGCGGTGATCGCGAGCCCGCAGACCACCACCTGGATCAGGCCGAGGCCGAAGATCTCCTGCTTCATCCGCCACAATCGGGTCGGATTGAGTTCGAGGCCGACGACGAACAGCAGCAGCGTGATGCCGAGTTCGGCGATCCCCATCTTCGATTCGGCGTCGCCGACCAGCCCCAGGATATGCGGACCGACGACCGCGCCGGCGACGAGGAAGCCCAAAGTCGCGCCGAGGCCGAGCTTGCGGAAGAGCAGCACGAACATCAGGCCGAAGCCCAGCAGGATCACCCCGTCGCGCAGCATCGACACGCCCTGTGCCGCATCATGCATGCGCGCGCGCCTCGCGAGCCGCGAGCGCCGCTTCGGCCGCAGCCTCGAACGCCAGCCGGATCGAGGGATGCCGCGCGGTATAGTCGAGCGCCGGGGCGAACACGGCGAGGCCGGGCCAGTCCGGCATCGCGCCCTCCCGCGCCAGCCAGGCGGTGAGCGCGTCGCGCGCGGCGGCCAGTTCCTCAGGCGTCTTGCCGAGGATTTCGGTGGCGAGCAGCGATGCCGAAGCCTGCCCCAGCGCGCAGGCCCGGACGAGCAGCCCGACCTCGCTCACCCGCCCGTCGTCGTCGACCCCGACGTCTACGGTCACGCGGCTGCCGCAGATCGGCGAGCGCTTCTCGGCGGTGGCCTGGGCATGCTCCAGCCGGGCATGATGCGGGATCGACGCGGCCAGCCGCAGGATCTCGGCGTTGTACAAAGGCGCGTTCATCGCTCGGCGCTCGCATTGTCGCTCGTCTGGAGACCCTGTCGCGATCCGAAGACCGGCAGGCCGCGCCGGCGCCGATCGACGAAATCGGCGATGCCCGCGCTAGTCGCGTTGAGCAGCGGGTAGCTGCGCGAGCCGGTCATCCATTCCGGCCGCCGGGACGGGCCGCCACGCGCGGTATCGACCAGCAACGCCGCGACGAGAAATCCGAGGCTGGCGATGATCAACCCCTTCAGCGCGCCGAAACCGAAGCCGAGTGCGCGATCGACGGGCCCGAGGATCGAGGTGCGCGTCCGCTTGCCGATCGCATTGGCGACCAGCTTGCCGCCGACATAGGTGCCCCCAGCGATCACCACGAAGGCAGCGACCGCAGCCCCCGATGCCGTGCCCACGATCCCGCTGAACTTGGCGGCGAGCGCGACGTGGAACAGTTTGAGCATCGCGACGATCGCCACCCAGGCGAACAGCGACAGGACTTCGGTGACGAAGCCCCGCTTCAATCCCAGCAATGCCGCGCCGAGCACGGCCACGAGTACGATGATGTCGAGTGCGGTCAGCGCCATGATGTGGGGAATAGGGATGCCGGGGCGCTGCGGCTAGTGGGCGCGATGGACGAGGCACCGACGGTCGGCCCCTGCCGTGACGTTCCGTGGCCGCGTCGCGCCTCCGAGCTGGCACACCGATGCACGTCCAACATCATGCCTTGCCCAGCATGTGATCGACGAACTGCCCGAGGGTGCGAAAGCCGGTCAGCCGCAGCCCGCTTTCGTCCTTCGCCATCGCGCCGGGGACCAGCGCGCGCTCGAACCCGAGCTTTCCTGCCTCTTTCAGGCGCAGCGCCGCATGCGCGACCGGGCGGATCTCGCCCGACAGCGCGACCTCGCCGAACGCGACCGCATCGACCGGCACCGGCCGTTCCGACAGCGCCGAGACGAGCGCCGCGGCGACCGCCATGTCGGCCGCCGGGTCCTGCACGCGGTAGCCGCCGGCGATGTTGAGATAGACTTCGGCGCTGGAGAAACTGAGCCCGCAGCGTGCTTCGAGCACCGCGAGGATCATCGCCAGCCGCCCGCTGTCCCACCCGACGACCGCGCGCCGCGGCGTCGCGCCGCTCGCCAGCCGCACGACCAGCGCCTGGATCTCCACCAGCACGGGACGCGTGCCCTCCAGTGCGGGGAACACCGTCGTGCCGCTGACGCCTTCGTCGCGATGGGTGAGGAACAGGGCGGACGGATTGGCGACCTCGGTCAGGCCTTCGGTCTGCATCGAGAAGACGCCGATCTCGTCGGTGCCGCCGAAGCGGTTCTTGATCGCGCGCAGGATGCGATATTGGTGGCTGCGTTCACCCTCGAACGACAACACCGTGTCGACCATGTGTTCGAGCACGCGCGGACCGGCGATCGAGCCGTCCTTGGTGACGTGGCCGACCAGCACCAGCGCGGTGCCGCGCTGCTTGGCGAAGCGGATCAACTCCTGCGCCGAGGCGCGCACCTGGCTGACCGTGCCCGGCGCTCCCTCGATCAGGTCGGAGTGCATCGTCTGGATCGAATCGATCACCAGCAGCGCAGGCGGCGGCCCCATCGACAGCGTGGTCAGGATGTCGCGCGTCGAGGTCGCCGCCGCCAGTTGCACCGGCGCATTGCCGAGGCCGAGCCGCCGCGCGCGCAGCCGCACCTGATCCGCCGCTTCCTCGCCCGAGACATAGGCGACGCCGCGCCCGGCGAGCGCCAGCTTTGCCGCCGCCTGGAGCAGCAGGGTGGATTTGCCGATGCCTGGATCGCCGCCGATCAGCGTCGCCGACCCTTCGACGAAGCCGCCGCCCAGCGCCCGGTCCAGTTCGGCGATGCCGGTCCCCATGCGCTCGGGCAGCGCGATGTCCGCATCAAGGCCGACGAGCTGCACCGATCGCCCGCCGCTTTGAAGATTATGCTTCGCCTGGAACGGCGTGACGACCGCGCCCGCCTCTTCGACCAGCGTGTTCCATTCGGCGCAATCGCCGCACTGTCCCGCCCAGCGGTGCGCCACCGATCCGCAGGCCTGGCAGACGTATCGTTTCTGGGGTTTCGCCATGACGCGCAGCTTTAGCCCGATGAGAACGGGAAGGGAACATCAAAGTCGCGCGCCACCCCGGTCCGCGTCATCCGGCGGCGGGTATGGTGAGCCCCCGCTGGACCGCCGGGCGCGCGAGGCCACGCTCCAGCCACGCCCTGACGTTGCCGAACCGGTCGAACCCGACCAGCTCGCCCGCCGCATAGAAGCGGGTCAGCGCGTTCGCCCAGCCCAGCATCGACACGTCGGCGATCGAATACTCCTCGCCGAGGAACCAGTCGCGGCCCGCCAGCGCCGCATCCATCACGCCGAGCAAGCGCTGCACCTCCGCGAGATACCGGTCGCGCGGGCGCTTGTCCTCGTAATCCTTGCCCGCGAATTTGTGGAAGAAGCCGAGCTGCCCGAACATCGGGCCGACACCGCCCATCTGGAACATCAGCCACTGGATCGCCTGCCACCGGCCGACGGGGTCGATCGGCACCAGCCGGCCCGCCTTGTCGGCGAGGTAGAGCAGGATAGCGCCGCTTTCGAACAGGCCGAACGGCTGTCCACCGGGACCGTCGGGATCGATGATCGCGGGGATCTTGCCGTTGGGGTTGAGCGAGACGAAGGCGTCCGACTTCTGGTCGTCCTGCGCGAAGTCGATGCGGTGCGGCTCGTAGGGCAGCCCCAGTTCTTCCAGCAGGATCGACACCTTGACGCCGTTGGGCGTCGGCAGCGAATACAGCTGGATGCGGTCGGGGTGTTGCGCGGGCCAGCGCTGCGTAATCGGAAAAGCGGACAGATCGGTCACACGCGCATCCTTCGTCGGTTGAGATGGCGACATAGTCACGCCGCAATCCCGACGCTATGGCCGGCGGCAGCATGCAACCGTCAGACCTTCGTGTCGCCCTGTTCAGCGGCAATTACAATTACACCCGCGATGGCGCGAACCAGGCGCTGAACCTGCTCGTCCGCCACCTGCTCGATCGCGGCGTGGCGGTCCGCGTCTATTCGCCGACCATCGATCCGCCCGCCTTCCCCCCGACCGGCGACCTGGTGAGCGTGCCTGCGATCCCGATGCCGGGCGGCCGGGCGGAATACCGCCTGGGCCGTTACCTGCCGCGCGCCACCCGTACCGACCTGGAAGCGTTCGCGCCCAATATCGTCCATGTCTCCGCCCCCGATATGCTCAATCACGGCGCGATCAGCTGGGCACGGCGCAATGGTGTGGCGTCGGTCGCCTCGCTGCACACGCGCTTCGAGACCTATTTCCGTTATTACGGTGTCGGCTTCATCGAGCCGGCGATCGAATGGCTGCTCACCCGTTTCTACAACCGCGTCGACCGGGTCGTCGTGCCGTCGCCCAGCATCGCGACCCTGCTGCGCGCCTGGGGCGTGACGACGCCGATCGGCATATGGTCGCGCGGGATCGACCACGACCGGTTCAAGCCGGATCGCCGCAGCCTGGCGTGGCGCCGCAGCCTCGGCATCGCGGACGACGAAATCGCGGTCGGGTTCCTCGGCCGGCTGGTGAAGGAAAAAGGCCTCGACGTGTTCGCCGAGGTCATCGCCGAGCTGCGTCGGCGCGGCGTGCCGCACAAGGTTTTGGTCGTCGGCAAGGGCCCCGCACAGGACTGGTTCGCCGCACAGGCGCCCGAGGCGATCTTCGCCGGCTTCCAGTCGGGCGACGACCTGGGTCGCGCGGTCGCGTCGATGGACGTGTTCTTCAATCCGTCGGTGACCGAGACGTTCGGCAACGTGACCACGGAAGCGATGGCGGCGGGCGTGCCGGTCGTCGCCGCCCGCGCCACCGGTGCGGTCGACCTGGTCGAAGACGGCGTCACCGGCTTCCTGGTGGAGCCGACCGACATCGCCGGCTATGCCGACGCGATCGCACGGATCGTCGCGGAACCGGACCTGAAGGCGGCGATGGCGACGGCGGGGCTGGTGCGAGCGGCGGGCTATCAGTGGGACAGCGCGAACCAGGCGGTGCTGGACACCTATCTGGCGCTGCACGCGCGATCCGCTGCGACCGCCGCCTAGGCGCCGTCCGCTACCCGGTTCGCCAGTCGAACGTCAGCGGCGCTTCGCGGAAGGCGAACCGGTCGAGGTGGCTCGACACCACCCCGCGCATCCGCTCGACGTCCCCGCCGTCCGGCACGGTCAGCACCACGTCGAGCGTGTCGCTGTCGGCCTTCATCTCCAGCACCGCGCCGCCGGGAAAGGCGATCCGCCCCTCCTCCGCGGTGAAGCTCACCGCCATCTTGTGGCTCCAGTGCTTGGCGAGCTGCTGAAGGTAGCGGCTCGCCGACGCGGTCGGCACCCTGGCGACCGAGACGCTCATTTCAGGCGCTCGATCTTCTGGACGACCTCGTCGATCAGCGCGGTGACCGCGTGGACGGCATCGTCGGACAGGTCGCCCGCTTCCAGCCGGTGCATCACCACGTCGCGCAAGTTGCGCATCGACCGGCGGATCGGCGCGCGATCGATCCGGGCCCGGTGCGCGCCGACCTCGGCGAGCCGTGCCATCAGCGCTTCGACCTGGCCGGCATGCTCCGCCAGATGCGCGGTGCCGGCCTCGGTCACCGCGAAGCGTTTGCGAGTCGTGTCGCCCTGCTGCTCGATCACCAGTTCCATGTCGGCGAGCATGGTCAGCGCGGGATAGACCATGCCGGGACTGGGCGCATAGGCGCCGCCGGTCAGTTCCTCCACCGCCTTGATCAGTTCGTAGCCGTGACGCGGTTCGTCCGCGATCATCCGCAGCAGCACCAGCCGCAGCTCGCCACCATCGAACATCCGCCGACGGCCACCACCGCCGCCGCCGCCCCGGCCGTGTTCGCGGCCCTCGCCCGGGCCGAATTCCCAGCGCACCTCGAACGGCCCGCGTGACCAGCCACCGCCGCCGCGCGGCCCGCAACCGCGTTCGCCGCGGCCATGCATATGTCCAAACATCATTCTTCCTTTTCGTATCTCGATGCGCTCAAGATATATTTTCCAATACATCATGCAAGAGGCGCTCAAGACATATTTTCTTCGGACCCGACCCCGGCCGCGGCAATGGGGGTGACGGCCCTGCCGCTGCCGCCTATCTCACTGGCGATGGCAGACCTGCTCACCGGACTCGAGCCGGAACCCGTTCCCGACGCCCCGCGCGCCGATGCGCCGCTCGCCGATCGCCTGCGCCCGCGCACGCTGGCCGAGGTCGTCGGGCAGGAGCATCTTACCGGCCCCGATGGCGCGATCGGACGCATGGTCGCGGCCGGACGCCTTTCGTCGATGATCCTGTGGGGTCCGCCGGGGACGGGCAAGACGACGATCGCCCGGTTGCTCGCCGCGGCGGTAGGCCTGCGCTTCGTCGCGATCAGCGCGGTCTTTTCCGGCGTCGCCGAGCTCAAGAAGGCGTTCGCCGAAGCGCGCGACCATGCCCGCATCGGTCAACGCACCCTGCTGTTCGTCGACGAGATCCACCGCTTCAATCGTGCGCAGCAGGACGGCTTCCTGCCCTATGTCGAGGATGGCACGGTGACGCTGGTCGGCGCGACCACCGAAAACCCTTCGTTCGAACTCAACGCCGCACTGCTCAGCCGGGCGCAGGTGCTGATCCTCGAACGGCTCGGCCGCGCCGCGCTGGAATTGCTGATCGACCGGGCCGAAGCGCTGGAGGCACGTCCCCTTCCCCTCACCCCGCCGGCGCGCGATGCGTTGATCGCCAGCGCCGATGGCGACGGCCGCTTCCTGCTCAACCAGGCGGAGACGCTGTTTTCGGTGTCGCTTCCCGAACCGCTCGATCCGGCCGGGCTGTCGAATTTCCTGCAACGCCGCGTCGCGATCTACGACAAGGATCGCGAGGGCCATTACAATCTGATCAGCGCGCTGCACAAATCGATCCGCGGGTCCGATCCGCAGGCGGCGCTCTATTATCTTGCGCGGATGCTGACCGCGGGCGAGGAACCGCTGTATCTGCTTCGCCGCCTCACACGCGCGGCGGTCGAGGATATCGGGCTCGCCGACCCGCAGGCGCTGGTGCAATGTATCGCGGCCAAGGACACCTACGACTTCCTCGGCAGCCCGGAAGGCGAACTGGCGATCGCGCAGGCCTGCCTCTACCTCGCCACCGCGCCCAAATCGAACGCCGCCTATATGGCGCAGAAGAAGGCGTGGCGCACCGCGAAGGAGACCGGGTCGCTGATGCCGCCCGCGAACATCCTCAACGCACCGACCAAATTGATGAAGCAGATCGGCTATGGCGCCGATTATGCCTATGACCACGATGCGGACGAGGCCTTTTCGGGCGCGAACTACTGGCCCGACGAACTGACGCCGCAGACCTTCTACGAACCGACCGGCCGTGGGTTCGAGGCGCGGCTGCAGGAACGGCTCGCGCATTGGGATCGGCTGCGCCGGGAACGGAAGGGCTGACCCCTCTGGACTAGTCCGGCATCCTGTCGCATGGGAGCGCCGAACGCCGGTTTAGCTCAGCTGGTAGAGCAGCGGTTTTGTAAACCGAAGGTCGCGGGTTCGATTCCTGCAACCGGCACCACTTCCCCGGTCGGCGGGTCCGCCGGGGCGGCCCGGCACCGCTATTTCGGGAATTGCGGGCGGGAGGCGAGCGACCGGAGCGTGCGGTGGAATTCCTCTTCCGTCAGCTCGCGTTCGAACAGCAGGCCGCCGAAGAAATCGTCACGCCACACCGCGGTGCCGGCCTTCGTCGTTCCGTCGGGGAATTCCACCGTCACCGGCTGCCCCGCCTCGATCTGGACGAGTCCGTCGGTGCCGACACCGGTACGCGACAGGTCGATCGCGACCAGATCGGTTTGCGTACCACAGGCATCGACCACCCGGATGTCCGCGGCGACGGTGTGACGATAGGCACGGCGGGAGTTGAATGGCATTGCGACCCTCTTTGCAAGAGGGCCGAAAATCCGGCCTTCACGTTGATAAAGCGTTATAAAATCGAATTGGTTCTATTCGCCGCGGCGCGTCGGGAGCCGATCGCCGCATGTCGACGGACGACCCGCCCCGGACAGAGTCACAGCCTGGCGCTTTCCGCGACCTGTCGCGCGGCGGCGACGGAGCGATCGTAATAATGCAATGCCGGCGCTTCGTAGGTGACGAGGTAGAGCCGCCCGCCGACGAACGCTCCGCGCGCCTCGCCGCGGCGGTGCAGGGTCTCGTCCTCGCGTACGAAGTCGTAGGTGAAGCGCACCCCCTTCGCGCCGGCGAACGTCACCGGCTCGATCGTGCCCACCGTCATCGTCGCCGTGCCGAGCGCGATGCGGTAGGTATTCTCGAACAGCACGGGAATGTCGGTGACGAGCATCGTCGCGCCGACCGTCGGCAGCGGTTTGGAACGCTTGTTAGCCTCGCGGAACAGCGGCTTACCGGTTTCTATGCCGCCGTAGAACGTAAGATCGTTGAGCGAATCGCCGTCGATCGTCCAGGTTTCGGCGTTACGACCGCGGCGCGCGCCGAGGCGGTTCCATTCCGAGGTCGGCTGGACGGTCAGCGGGGACTTGGCGACCGCGATACGCTCGCCCGGGACGATCAGCTTGTTGCCGGCCATGGCGGGCGTGGCGAAGAGCAGCGCCGCGGCTGCGAAGCGATAAGCGGACATCGGGAGCCTCATGACGCAACGAGTGTGGAGATGATCGACGCATCGGCGGCGTCGGGTTTGCGACGCAGATATTCGCGCAGCGCAGCCTTGCCGGCGTCGGTCTGCTGGCCGCGCAGCAGGGCGAGCCCCAGTCCGCGCTGCGCCTCGGGCGGGGCGTCGCCGCGTTCGATCGCCTGTTCGTAGAATTCGGCGGCGTTCACCAGATCGCGCGGGTTGCCGCGTTCGCGGTAGAGTTCGCCACGCGCGAACAGCAGCGGCGTCGTCCAGCCGTCCGCCGCCAACCGGCCGAGCAGATATTCCGATCCGCCGAAGTCGTTGCGCTTGATCTGGTCGGTCAGCAGCATCGGCAGCCACGGCGCCAGTGCCTCCCGATAGCGGACGCCCTCGGCCGAGCCGCCACCATCGACCCCGGACGCGAACGCCCTGAGATAGGTCGCGCGTGAAAGCTCCGTAGGATGCGTCGCGAAGAAGCCTGCGGTGTACCGCTGATCGGCCTTGCGGTGGCGACCGATCGCGGTGGCATCCGCTTCGCTCATCATCCGTTCCCAGACGTCGGCCGCCGCCGCCGCGGGATAGCCCGATCCGGCGAGGTAACGGACGCCGAGCATGTCCGCCGCCTGCTCCTGCCCGCGATCGAACCGGTAGAGGCTGCCGAGCACACCGACCTGCAAGGCGGCGCTGTTCGTCATAAGCACCGATGCCCAGGCCATGACGTCGGTGCCGCGCCGCTGGTTGCGAAACCCCTCGACGGTGTGGCGCAATTCGAAATGGCCGAATTCGTGGCCGAGCACCGCTCCCAGTTCCGCCTCGCTGCGCAGGCGCAACAGCGCCCCCGACCAGATCGTCATCGCGCCGTTGGCGGTCATCGACGCGTTGAAGGCGGGAATGTGCAGGATGTAGAGCCGCACGCCCTTGCAGCGATCATCGCCCACCGTCCGGCACAGCACGCCGCGAACATAGGCGTTGAGCGCGGGATCGCGGATCACCTCCGGCGAGTCGCGCAGGTGGCGTTCGTACTCGTCCGCCATCATCCATGCGCCGCGTTCGTCGACGTTGGTCGGCTGGTAGGCGGCGACATAGGGCGGCAAAGGCGCGATCTTGTCCGCGACCGGTGCCGCGGCTCCCGCGAGCGGAACCGCGCCCAGGAGCGTCGCGGCAAGTGCCGCAGCGATCGTCCGCATGCTCAGTGCGCCGATGCGACGGCAACGGGAGCAGGCACGGGCCGGCCGGGAAAGCCCTCCAGCAGCTGGCGCACGCGCTTGTCGGCGCCTTCCGCGTCGCGCACGTCGCCACCCATCTGCATGTCGGCATTGAGCCAGACGAGTTCGCCGGTGCGCAGATCGACCAGACCCGCGAAGCCCTTGTGCACCCCCGCCGTCACCGGCACGCGGGCGAGCGCGGCGAAGACCTGAAGCACCTTGCGACCGGTCGAGCCGAAATGATCCTCGGTCGTCACGAACAGCGCGTAATCGGCACCGGCGAAGGCGGGCAGCCGGGCGAGCCCGTCTCCCAGACCCCATTCGAACTGATCCTTGCGCTTCTTGGTGGGCAGGCGATTGCCCGGAAAGAACTGGAACTCGATGACGGACTGAACAACGGTGTCGAACAGATCCTGATATTCGGCGAGCATGGCCGCATCGGCCCCGATCGGTTCGGAACACTCGACGACGCTGTTGCCCAGTCCGCCCTGCGCCTTCGCAAGCGATCGACCGATGTTCTCGCGCGCCTGCGCCGTCCAGTCCGCATTGGGTTCGAACAGCCCCGCCGTGGATTGCGCCCCGACCTTGATCGCGGGCCGCAGCAGCACGATGCGCGCCGTGCCGGGCTTGAGGGTAAACCCCGGCTTTATTCCGGTTTTTTCCTGAGCCTGCGCCGGCATGGCGACGACCATGACCAGCATCCATGCCGCCAAGACGACACCCCACGCCTTCGACATCCCAATCCCCCGACAACGGGTGCCCCCACCCGATTCGACCCAAGATTATCATAACCGCAGCCAGCGACAACAGCGGCGATGCTGACGCCGACGATGGACTGTTCTTCGTGAGGCCCGGCAACATCATGGCGTATCGCGCCTCTGCTTGAGAATTGGCATTCCGGCCGGCCGGGCACGAATCGACCACACGGGCGTTACGCCTCCGCAATGGAATCTCTCCCCCTGAAGGTCGCCAGCTACAACATCCACAAGGGCGTCGGCCTCGACCGCCGCCGCAATCCCGAGCGCGTGCTCGAGGTGCTGCGCGAGATCGACGCCGACGTGATCGCGTTGCAGGAGGCCGATCGGCGGTTCGGCACGCGCGAACCGGTGCTGCCGTTGCACCTGCTGGACGAACACAGCGACTGGAAGCCGGTCGAGTTCGGCATGCGCGCCTTGTCGATGGGATGGCACGGCAACGTCATCCTGGTGCGCAAATCGGCGAGGGTGATCGATCGCGAGGCGATCCACCTGCCCTCGCTCGAACCGCGCGGCGCGGTGATGGCGGACATCCAGCTTCCCGATCGGCCCGGCGCCGGCATCATCCGCGTCGTGGGCATGCACCTCGACCTGTCGGGACTGTGGCGACGGCGACAGGCGGCGGCGATCATGGCGCATGTCGATGCATCGACCGACCGGCGGCCCACGGTGATGATGGGCGACCTGAACGAATGGACCGCGGCATCCGGGTGCCTGCGCGATTTCGCCGGGCGATACCGGATGGCGGCGACCGGTCCGAGCTTCCACTCGCGCCGTCCGGTCGGTAGGCTCGACCGCATCATGGTGTCGCAGGATCTTAGCGTGGTGGAATGCGGCGTGCATGCGAGCGCCGCCGCGCGCAAGACGTCGGATCACCTGCCGATCTGGGCGATGCTGTCGCCGGTATGATCGACGGCGCTGCGACCCGCTGATGCGCGAGAAGGAACTGCGCCTGGCGCTCGTCTGCTACGGCGGGATCAGCCTTGCGGTCTATATGCACGGCATCACCAAGGAGGTGTGGCGGCTGGTCCGCGCCAGCCGCGCCTATCACGCCGGCGAAGCGGCGGCCGAAGGGAGCCAGGGCGTCTATCGCGCGCTGATCGAGGAGATCGAGGAGCTTGCCGGGATCAAGCTGCGCGTCCTCGCGGATATCGTCGCAGGCGCCTCGGCAGGCGGCATCAACGGCATCTTCCTGGCGCAGGCGATCACCACCGGACAGAGCCTGGAGCCGCTGACCGACCTGTGGCTGACCTCTGCCGATGTCGAGGCGCTGATCGACCCCGCCGCCGCGCCGTCGAGCCGGTTTTCCAAGATGTGGGCGCTGCCGCTCGCCTGGGTCGCGGCGGGGCGGAGCGCCGACAAGGTCGCCGCGCTGGACGAGGCGACGCGGGACGAGGTGCGCGCCAAGCTGTCGCATTTCGTCCGCTCGCGCTGGTTCGAACCCCCGTTCGGCGGCGCGACGTTCACCGGGCTGCTGCTCGACGCGTTCGACGCCATGGCAAGCGGGCCGATCGGGCCGCGGCTGCTGCCCGACGGCCAGCCGCTCGACCTGTTCGTGACGGTAACCGATTTCACCGGCCATCCCGAGCGGCTGCGGCTCAATTCCCCGCCCGAGGTGCTGGAGACCGAGCATCGCATCGTGCTCGGCTTTTCCGACCATGCCGAGGACGGGGCGATCGGCGCGATCCCCGACCTCGCCTTCGCCGCCCGCGCGACGTCGAGCTTTCCGGGCGCGTTCCCGCCGTTCACGGTCGCGGAGCTGGACGGTGTGCTGGCCGAGCGGGGGATCGACTGGCCGGGACGCGCCGACTTCCTGAAGCGCGCACTCCCCCGCCGGTTCGCGGCGAATCAGGCGGACAAGGCGGTGTTGATCGACGGATCGGTGCTGGCCAACGCGCCGTTCCGGCCGGCGATCGATGCGCTGAAGGAACGGCCGGCACGGCGCGAGGTCGACCGGCGCTTCGTCTATATCGACCCGTCGCCCGGCACCAAGATCCGATTGGGTTCGAGCGGCGAGACGCCCGGTTTCTTTCAGACCATCCTCGGCGCGTTGAGCGACCTGCCGCGCCAGCAACCGATCCGCGACAATCTCGACGCGATCGCCGAACGTTCGGGGCGGATCGACCGGATGCGCGGCATCGTCACCGCATTGCGCCCCGCCGTGGAGGAGGAGATCGAGCAATTGTTCGGTCACACCCTGTTCCTCGACCGGCCTACCGGTGCGCGGCTGATCGCGTGGCGCCGCCGGGCGCAAAGCGCGGCGGCGGCTCGGGCGGGCTATGGCTATGCCGCCTACGGGCATTTGAAGCTGAGCGGCGTCGTCGAGACGATCACCGCCCTGCTCTACCATATCGGCGGCGAGCCGGGGCAGCAGCGCTGGCGTCGCATCCGCACCGCCATCGACGCCGCGGTCGCCGAGCGCGGCTTCGGCGGCATGCCGCCGTCCTTCGCCGGCAAGGAGAGCGCGGCGACGATCGACTTCCTGCGCACCTTCGACATCGGCTTCCGCATTCGCCGGTTGCGGCTGATGGCGCGGCGGCTGAGCGAGATCGAGATGGAGGGTGCCGATGCCGGACCCATGCGCGACGCGATCTACGCGTCGCTCGCCGCCTATCTGGATCGGCAGCGGGCGGGCGCGCATCCGCAGCTGCGCGGGCAGGTGCGGCGGCTGCGCGGCACGGGCGCCGGGCCGCTGCTCGATGCGCTTGCGCAAGGCCTGGACCTCACCGCGCTGGATGCCGAGACGGACGAGCGGCTGGCATCCGCGTTCGCCATGCTGGATCGCGCGACCCGTCGGGCGTTGTTGCTCGCCTACCTCGGCTTTCCCTATTTCGATACCGCGACATTGCCGCTGTTGCAGGGCGAGGGACTCGATGAATTCGATCCGATCAAGGTGGATCGGATCGCGCCCGATGATGCGACGTCGATCCGGGCAGGCGGCGCGGAGGCGACGTTGAAGGGCATCCAGTTCAACAGCTTCGGCGCATTCTTCAGCCGTGCCTATCGCGAAAACGATTATCTTTGGGGGCGTTTGCACGGCGCGGAGCGGATGATCGACATCTGCGTGTCGACGTTGCCGGCGACGGTGCGGATGAAGGCCGGCCGCGTCGCGGCGATCAAGCGCGCGGCCTTTCGCGCGATCCTGGACGAGGAGGCGCCGCGGCTGACCGCGATCCCCGCGCTGATCGCCAGCCTGAGGACAGAAGTGGGATAGGCTGGTCATCCGCCGCCCGCCCCGCTACCCTCTTCCCACCCTCAGGAGTGTCGCATGCAGTTCCTCAAGATCCTGTTCTGGTTCCTGCTCGCGTTCGTCGCGGCGCTGTTCACCTTCGGAAACTGGACGGTCATCGAGATCAATCTGTGGAGCGGCCTGATCGCGGAGGTAAACCTGCCGCTGTTGCTGCTCGTGACGTTCCTGATCGGTTTCCTGCCGACCTATCTGTATCTCGGCACGGTACGGTGGCGGCTGCGCCAGCGGCTCGCGTCGTGCGAGCGGATGCTGGCGGACAGCCGCATCGTCGCGCCGGCCGCGCCGGTCACCGCAATGCCGGTGGCGGGCGACCCAGAGCCGGCGCCGGTCGCCGAGGGGCGGCTGATATGAGCCCCATCTACGTTGCGATCGACACGCCGGACATCGCCCGGGCAAAGGCGATCGCGACGCGGACGCGGGCGCATATCGGCGGGATCAAGTTGGGCCTCGAATTCTTCTGCGCGCACGGCCAGCACGGCGTGCGCGAGATGGCGGAGATCGGCCTGCCGATCTTCCTCGACCTCAAGCTGCACGATATCCCCAATACCGTCGCCAAGGCGGTGCAGGCGCTGAGCCCGATCGAACCGGCCATCCTGACGGTCCATGCCAGCGGCGGCCGCGCGATGCTGGAGGATGCCAAGGCCGCCGCGCCGGTGCACACCAAAGTGGTGGCGGTCACCATGCTGACCAGCCTCGACGCGACCGATCTCGCCGCGACAGGTGTCGGCGGCAGCGCGCGCGATCACGTCCTTCGCCTCGCCGAACTGGCGCATGAAGCCGGGATCGACGGCATCGTGTGTTCGGGTGCGGAAGTCGCCGCCGCACGGGCGGCGTGGCCCAAGGGGTTCTTCGTCGTGCCCGGCGTCCGCCCGGCCGACGGTCCGGTCGGCGACCAGAAGCGCGTCGTCACCCCGCGCGCCGCACTCGATGCGGGCGCGTCGATCCTCGTCATCGGTCGCCCGATCACGCAGGCCGACGATCCCGACGCAGCCGCGCGCGCGATCGGCGCGACGCTGTAGCGTGGCGCTGATCCGGCCGTTCGTCCCGGCCCGCGATTTCGCGCTGTCGCAGGATTTCTACACGGCAATCGGCTTCGTCACCCAGTATCGCGACGACCAGCTCGCGATCCTCGACCATGACGGCGCGGGGTTCCTGCTCCAGAATTACCATGTGGCGGCGTTTGCCGAGAATTGCATGCTCCAGCTGTTCGTCGCCGACCTCGACCTCTGGTGGTCGCGGACCGAGGGTCTGGTGGAACGCTTCGGCGTCAGCCCGCCACGCGCGCCGGCGCTACAGCCTTGGGGCCTGCGCGTCGGCTTCCTTTTCGATCCCAGCGGCGTGCTGTGGCAGGTGAGCGAAACGCCCGCCGAGGGTTGAACTTGCCGCGGTGAAGGCCGAAGGGCTCCGCCATGCCCGTCCATGCGAAGATCTGCGGCCTGTCCACGCCCGAAACGCTCGACGCCGCGCTGCGCCACGGCGCGGCCCATGTGGGCCTGGTGTTCTTCCCACCCTCGCCCCGGCACCTCGACTTCGCGCGGGCCGAACAGCTTGCCGCGCGCGTCCCCACGCATGTGGGCCGCGTCGGGGTATTCGTCGATCCCGACGACGAACTGGTCGAACGCGCGGTCGCCAGCGGGCGGCTCGACGTATTGCAGCTCCATAAGACCCCGCCCGCACGCGCCGCCGCGCTGCGCGCCCGGACGGGACGCACGATCTGGGCAGCGGTGGCGGTGAAAACCGCGGGCGACCTGAAGGCGGCGCAGGGCTTCGTCGGCGCGGCGGATCGCATCCTGTACGACGCCAAGACGCCGGATGCCGCCACTCTGCCGGGCGGCATGGGCGTGCGCTTCGACTGGTCGCTGCTCGACGGCTATCGCCATCCGCTGCCCTGGGCGCTGTCGGGCGGGCTCGACGCGGCCAATGTGGGGGATGCGGCGCGGCGCACGGGCGCCACGCTGGTCGACGTCTCGTCGGGTGTGGAAAGCGCACCCGGCGTCAAGGATGTGGACAAGATCGCCGGCTTCCTTAAAGCCGTGGCCGCCCTCTAGCGACCGCTGCGCCGTCGGCGGTCGTGAACGACCAAGGGCTGGACAGGGAATCACGATGAACGCCCCCAATACCTTCCGCGCGCAGCCCGACGAACGCGGTCACTTCGGCCAGTTCGGCGGTCGCTATGTCGCCGAGACGCTGATGCCGCTGATCCTCGACCTGGAGCGCGAATATCGCGCCGCCAAGGCGGACCCCGCGTTCGCGGCGCAGTTCGACGACCTGATGGAGCATTATGTCGGCCGTCCGAGCCCGCTCTATCATGCCGAGCGGCTGAGCGATGCGATCCGCGAAGGCGCGGAGCCGGGCATGGGTGCGCAGGTCTGGTTCAAGCGCGACGAGCTCAATCACACCGGCGCGCACAAGATCAACAATTGCATCGGCCAGATCCTGCTCGCGATCCGCATGGGCAAGACGCGGATCATCGCCGAAACGGGCGCGGGCCAGCACGGCGTCGCCACCGCGGCGGTCTGTGCGCGCTTCGGCCTGCCCTGCGTCATCTACATGGGGGCGAAGGACGTCGCGCGGCAGCAGCCGAACGTGTTCCGCATGAAGCTGCTCGGTGCGGAGGTGCGTCCGGTGACGAGCGGCGCGGCGACGCTGTCGGACGCGATGAACGAAGGCCTGCGCGACTGGGTCGCGAATGTCCACGACACCTTCTACATCATCGGCACCGCCGCCGGTCCGCATCCGTATCCCGAGATGGTGCGCGATTTCCAGAGCATCATCGGCCGCGAGGCGCGCGCGCAGATGCTGGCGCGCACCGGCCGGCTGCCCGACCTGTTGGTCGCGGCGATCGGCGGGGGGTCGAACGCGATCGGCCTGTTTCACCCGTTCCTGGACGATCCCGACGTCGGCATGCTCGGCGTCGAGGCGGCGGGGCACGGGCTGGAGGGCAGCGAACATGCCGCGAGCCTGGCGGGCGGGTTCCCGGGCGTGTTGCACGGCAACAAGACCTATCTGCTGCAGGATGAGGACGGCCAGATCGCGGAGGGCCATTCGATCTCGGCCGGGCTCGACTATCCCGGCATCGGGCCCGAACATGCCTGGCTGCGCGACATCGGCCGCGTCGAATATACCAACGCCACCGACACGGACGCGCTCGACGCCTTCCAATTGCTGTGCCGGACCGAGGGCATCATCCCGGCGCTGGAGCCGGCGCATGCGATCGCGGCGGTGACCACGCGCGCGCGGACGATGCGCAGCGACCAGATCGTGCTGGCGAACCTGTGCGGGCGCGGCGACAAGGACATCTTCACCGTCGCCGAAGCTTTGGGCGTCGCGATATGAGCCGCCTCGCCGATGCCTTTGCCAAGGGCCGCCCCGCGCTCGTCACGTTCGTGACCGCGGGCGACCCGACGCCGGATGCGACGGGTGCGATCCTCGATGCGCTGGTCGAGGGGGGTGCGGACGTGATCGAACTCGGCATGCCGTTCACCGATCCGATGGCGGATGGCCCGGCGATCCAGGCGGCGAACATCCGCAGCCTCGCCGCCGGCACGCGCACGGCGGACATCCTGTCGATCGCCGGTGCGTTCCGCGAACGCCATCCGGGCGTGCCGCTGGTGCTGATGGGCTATGCCAATCCGATGCTGCGCCGGGGCGCCGATTGGTTCGCCGATGCCGCAGCCGCCGCGGGCGTCGACGGCGTGATCTGCGTCGACATCCCGCCGGAAGAGGATGACGCGCTCGGCCCGCAGTTGCGGCGCGTCGGCATCGACCCGATCCGGCTCGCGACGCCCACCACCGACACCGCGCGCCTGCCGCAGGTGCTGGAGGGCGCATCCGGCTTCCTCTATTACGTGTCGGTCGCCGGGATCACCGGCTTGCAACAGGCGGCGCAAGGGTCGATCGACGAGGCGGTCGGGCGGCTGAAGGCGTCGACCGATCTGCCGGTCGCGGTCGGGTTCGGCGTGCGCACCCCGGAACAGGCGGCGAAGATCGGCGCGGTGGCGGACGGAGTCGTCGTCGGATCGGCGATTGTCGAACTGGTCGCGCAGCACGGCGCCGCTGCGCCCGCCGCGATACGCACCTATATCCAATCGTTGAGCGGGGCGCTCGCCTCCGCACGAAAGGTCAACCGATGAGCTGGATCACCAACGTCCGCAACGCCCTGCCGCTGATCGCCAAGCGCGAGACGTCGGACGAGAACCTGTGGCACAAGTGCAAGGGCTGCGGGCAGATGATCTTCACCAAGGAATTGGAGGAGAACCTGTACGTCTGCCCGAAGTGCGATCACCACGAACGGATCGGGCCGAAGGAGCGTTTCAAACAGATCCTCGACCAGGGCAGCTGCAACGAATTGCCCGCGCCCAAAGTGGCGGAGGATCCGCTCAAGTTCCGCGACTCCAAGCGCTACACCGATCGTCTGAAGGCGGCACGCACCTCGGCGCAGGAACAGGACGCGCTGGTCAACGCACGCGGCACGATCCTGGGTCATCGCGTCGTGATGGGCGTGCAGGATTTCGGCTTCATGGGCGGGTCGATGGGCTTGGCGGTCGGCGAGGCTTTCATCCGCGGCGTCGAGGCGGCGGTCGCCGACAAGGCGCCGTACGTGATCTTCACCGCCGCTGGCGGCGCGCGCATGCAGGAAGGCATATTGAGCCTGATGCAGATGCCGCGCAGCACGGTTGCCATCCAGATGCTGCACGACGCGGGCCTGCCCTATATCGTCGTGCTGACCGATCCAACCACGGGCGGCGTCACCGCCAGCTACGCGATGCTGGGCGACGTGCAGATTTCCGAACCCGGCGCGCTGATCGGTTTCGCAGGCCAGCGCGTGATCGAAAGCACGATCCGCGAAAAGCTGCCCGAAGGGTTCCAGCGCGCAGAATATCTGCTGGAGCACGGGATGCTCGACATGGTCGTCCATCGCAAGCGGCTGCGCGAGCAATTGGGCACGGTGATCGGGTATCTGACGGCGGCAGAGGCCGCTTAGGCGCGGGCACGATCGGGAGCGCCTGCATCTTGCCCACCCGATCCATCGCCCCCGCACGTGTTCCGGGGTCCGCGGTGCGGCAGCGACGAAAGCCATCGCTTCTGCGGATCGGCGGCCCCGAACACGGCCGTGGTGGCGACGGGATCATGGCACGCGGATATCGAGGCTGAACCCCACAGATGCCAGACCACGCCACCTCCAGCGATCCCGCGGTCCAGCAGCAGCTCGACCGGTTATGGTCCTTGTCCCCCGGTGCCGACGTGCTCGGGCTCGAACGAATCACGCGGCTGCTCGGCCGGCTCGGCGATCCGCACCTGTCGCTTCCACCGGTTTTCCATGTCGCCGGGACGAACGGCAAGGGTTCTACCTGCGCCTTCCTGCGTGCCGCGCTGGAGGCGGCCGGGCATGACGTCCACGTTTTCTCCAGCCCGCATCTGGTCCGCTTCAACGAACGCATCCGCATCGCCGGTCGCCTGATCGACGACGACGCGCTCGCCGCGTTGCTGGCCGAAGTGCTGGACGCGGCGGGCGAGGGCACCGACGCCATCGGCGCCAGCTTTTTCGAGGTGACCACCGCGGCGGCTTTCGTGGCCTTCGCCCGGACACCTGCCGCGGCGACGATCGTCGAGGTGGGGCTCGGCGGTCGGCTGGATGCGACCAACGTAATTCCCCGTCCCGTCGTCACCGGTATCGCCGCGCTGGGCATGGATCACGAGGCCTTCCTGGGGAACCGCATCGTCGATATCGCCGGCGAGAAGGCGGGGATCGCCAAAGCGGGCGTCCCGCTGGTCACGATGAACTATCCCGCCGCCAGCAAAGCCCGGATCGCGCAGGTCGCCGCTGGCGCGGGTGCCCCCGTCATGGCCCGCAACGCCGCCTGGTGGAGCGAGACCGCTCGCGGCACGATGCGCTATCGCGACACCGATTTTTCGGTCGCCACGCCCAGGCCCCGGCTGGTGGGTCCGCACCAGTCGCGCAACCTGGCGCTCGCGATCGCGATGCTTCGCCATCAGGACGCAATACGGGTGCCGGAGGCGGCGATGCGGGCCGCCGCCGAGTGGGCGCAATGGCCGGCGCGGATGCAGCGGCTGGGGCCAGGGCCGCTGCGCGACCGGCTGCGCGACGGTGCCGCCCTGTGGCTGGATGGCGCCCATAACCCTTCGGCGGCGCAGCCGGTCGCGCGCGCGCTTACCGCCGTTGCCGAAGGACGTCCGGTCACGCTGATCCTCGGCATGCTCTCCAACAAGGATGCCGGCGGCGTATTGCGGGTGTTGGCGCCGGTCGTATCCCGCGTGATCGCCGTCCCGGTGCCGGGCCACGCGCATCACGGCCCCGCCGCGCTTGCCGCCATCGCGCAGGACTGCGGCGTTCGGGGGGACACCGCCGAATGTCTCGCCGACGCCGTGGACCTCGCCGCGGCTGCCGGCGCTGGCGCGGTGCTGATCGCGGGCTCGCTGTACCTCGCTGGTGAAGCGCTCGCACTGAACGACGAGATTCCTGTCTGACCTATTATTGCGATTGACTTGCAATAGCGGATTTAGGACTGTCGGTGGCGAATACAGGAGTCGCCCTCATGTCCGATCTTACCACCACGATCGCTGCCCTGCCCCATGCTCTTCCCGCGTGTCCCAACGCCCGGGTCGCGCTGTTCGCCATCCGCCGGATGGGGGCGCATGGCTTGCACGATGCACGCGCCAGCCACGCGCTGTTCACCGCATTCGGCGAGGATTTCCGCAGGCCGTTGGTGCTGATGCGTGCGCTGATGAACGATCTTGCGGTGCACGCCGCCGACACGATCGCGATCGCGCCATGCTGCTGCGCGCGCATGACCGCTGCGGAGCGGACGCTGCTGATCATCCTGGCGCGCGTCGAGACCGCGCCCGCGACCGCTCGCCTGCTGCTGAGCGATCTGCTCGGGGTGCGCCGGGTCGAACCGGTGCTGGCGAGCGTCGCCGTGGTGGCGGCGGCCTTCGCCGACGAGGGACGCCCGATCCGCGCCTAGGCCTCGGCGCCCGCCTGCGGATGATCGGCGCGGACGTCACCGTCACCGACGACGCCGGCGCTGCCGATCGACCGGTCGATCAGGCCCGACCGGCACATCCACCAGAACAGCAACACGCCCGGCAGCGCGGCGAACGTGGTGCCCCAGTAGAAAGCGGCATAGCCGTAGCGGTCGACGAGATGCCCCGTCGTCGCAGCCGTCAAGACGCGGCCCACGACGCTCGCCGCGGCCGAGATCAGCGCATACTGCGCCGCGGTGAAGCGCAGATCGCAGAGCGCGGAGAAATAGGCGATGACCGTCACCCCGCCGATACCGCTGGAGAAGTTTTCGAACGCCATCGCGCCCGCGAGGCCGAGGGTGCTGTGACCGGCGGTGGCGAGCAGCGCGAAGCTGGCGTTGGACACCATCATCAGCACGAGGCTGAGCAACACCGACCGCTTCAAGCCGAGTTTGGCATACAGGACGCCGCCCACCGCGAGGCCGATCCAGAACGCCCAGAAGCCGATCACCACGTCGTACACCGCGATCTCGTCGTTGCTGAACCCGAGGTCGTCGAGCATGAGCCGCAGCGCCTGCTGCCCCAGCGTGTCGCCGATCTTGTGGACGAGGATGAAGGCGAGGATGATCCACGCGCCATGGCGGCGGAAGAATTCGGTGAACGGGCCGACGATCGAGGCGCCGAGTTCGGCAAGCCCACGCCGCTGGACCGGTTCGCGGCGCCGCGGCGGTTCGCCACGGAGCAGAGCGACGATCATCGCCGGCAGCGCGAACAGCACGCAGGACAGATAGGCGACGTGCCAGTTGGACCGGGCGGCGATCACCAGCGCCAGGCTGCCGGCGAGGACCGATCCGATCTTCCAGCCATATTGCGTCATGCCCGAACCGATGCCCATCTGCGCAGGCTCAAGCGTTTCGATGCGATAGGCATCGATGACGATGTCGTAGGTGGCACCTGCGAAGCCGACCAGGATCGCCGCGACGATGGTCGCCTGAAGCCCGGTCGCGGGATCGACCAGCGCCAGGTTGGCGATCGCGAGGATGACCAGCACGCCCGACAGCAGGATCCACGACACCCGCTGGCCCAGCCGTCCCAGCACGGGCAGCCGCACGCCGTCGACCATCCACGCCCATAACGGTTTGAGATTGTAGACGAGGAAGGCGAGCGTGAAGGCGGTGATGGTAGATTTGTCGAGCCCGTCCTGCTTCAGCCGCGTCGTCAGGGTCGCCCCGATCATGGTGAAGGCGAGGCCCGACGAGATGCCCATGAAGAACACGGCAATCGGCCCGCGTTCGGCATAGGGGGCCAGCGGCGTCAGCCGCGCGCGCAACGCGGGCGAGCGGCGCATCAGCGCGACGATCGCCACCACCGCGGCCGCGACGATCAGGAAATACAGGTTACTGCCGGTCAACATCGGCCGGACACTAGCGGCAAATTCGCGTCCGACCAGCCGCTTTGGCTGGGGTCAGGAGCTGGGGTCAGGGGCTGCGGTCAGGCGGCAGCGGGGGCGAACAGCCGGAAACCGGCGGGCAGGCGCTTCTGCTTGCGTCCGGCGATCTGCGCCTCGATCGCTTCGATCGCACCGATCAGGTCACGCTGCTGATAGGGCTTGTCGAGGCAACCGGCGGCCAAAGGCGTCGCCTCCGCCGGGAAATTGCCCGTGACGAACAGCACGGGCACCTCCGCTTCGGCGGCCGCCCGGGCGACGTCGATGCCGGATCCGTCGGCCAGATTGACGTCGACCAGCACCAGATCGACCTCCGCCTCCGACCGCAGCACCGCGACGGCATCGGCGACGCGATCCACCGTCGCGACGATTTCGTAGCTGGCATCGGTGAGCAGATGCTCGGTATCGAACGCGATCAACGGTTCGTCCTCGACGACGAGCAGCCGCACGATGAGTCGCTTCTTCCGCCCGAACATAGTTTGCCCGCTCCGTCGGCGCCCCCGATTGTTACGCCTTCGCGACATAACGCTCACATGCGTCAACAGACGCAAATATTTTCGCGTGACCGACGAATGCGCGTTATGGCCGCGCCATGGCCCAGACATCCGAACCCCGCAACGGCGATCGTATCGCGAAATTGCTCGCCCGCGCCGGCATCGCGAGCCGCCGCGAAGTCGAGCGCATGATCGAGGAAGGGCGCGTCGCGATCGACGGCAAGGTGCTCGATACGCCGGCGACGGTGCTGCGGTCGCTGCAGGGCGTGACGGTCGACGGACAGCCGGTGGGCATGCCCGAGCCGACACGGCTGTTCCTCTACAACAAGCCCACCGGGCTGCTCGTCACCGAACGCGATCCCAAGGGACGGCCGACGATCTACGATCGCCTGCCGCAGGATCTGCCACGAGTGGTGCCGGTCGGGCGGCTCGACCTCAATACCGAAGGGCTGCTGCTGCTGACCACCGATGGCGGGTTCAAGCGTCAGCTGGAACTGCCCTCGACCGGGGTCGAGCGCAGCTATCGGGCGCGCGCCTATGGCAACGTCACGCAGGCGCAATTGGAAGAGCTGGCCGAAGGCGTCGAGATCGAGGGCGTCCGGTACGGGTCGATCGATGCCAATATCGAACGGCGGACCGGCGCGAACGTCTGGATCGAGGTGACGATCACCGAAGGCAAGAACCGCGAGGTGCGGCGCGTACTGGAACATCTCGGCCTGCAAGTCAGCCGGTTGATCCGCACGCGCTATGGCCCTTTTGTGCTCGACGACCTGCCGCTCGGCGAGGTCGGAGAGGTCAAGCAGCATGAGATCGTCGCCTTCCGCCGCACGCTGAAGGGCGGTGCTCCCGACGAGCCGGTCAGCGAAGCGGTCCGCGACGGCTTCCGCAGCGCACCGACCGTCGACCGGACCGCGCGTGCACGGACCCGCGCCGAACAGGCACCGCGACCGCGCGAGGCGCAGGACCGTGCGATACGCCCCCGGCCGGCGACGGCAGGCGAAACGCGTGCGCCACGGCGGAGCGATGCGGGGGCGAGCGGCGTCGCGTTCCGCCCGGCCCGGCCCGGCCGGATTCCGGCCGAGCGCGACGCCGGGCCGCGCGACCGTGCTTCACGTCCCGATCGTTCGACCGAACGGCCGCAGAACCGCGCGGATCGCGGCGCACCGCGCGCCGAACGAGGTACGGAACGCCCCCAGCGGGGCGGCGCCCGCACCGTCGCGCGGCCGGAGCGCGGCGAGGAACGCCCGCTGCGTGGCGGGGACCGGCCCCAACGTGGTGGCGAGCGTCCGTCGCGTGATGGAAGCCGACCGCAAGCCGGTGGTGAGCGACCACAGCGTGGCGGCGACCGGCCGCAGCGCGGCGGCGCGGCGCGCTCCCCCCAGCGGGGCGAACGCCCGTCGCCGCGTGACGACGCATCGCCGTCCGCCGGCTCGCGTCCGGTAAAGCCGGGCGCCCGCCCGCCCCGGCGCGACGGCCCCTCGTCCGGCGGCGGTTCCCGCCCCGGCAGGCCTGCCGGTGGCCCGCCGAGAGGCCGCCGCTCGTGAGGGTGATCGCCGGGCAGTGGCGCGGCCGACCGCTGGTCGCACCGAAAGGCGATGCGACCCGGCCGACCGCGGATCGGACGCGCGAAGCGCTGTTCTCGATGTTGACGAGCCGGTTGGGCAACTTCGACGGGCTTGCGGTCGCCGATCTGTTCGCCGGGTCGGGCGCGCTGGGGATCGAGGCGCTGTCGCGCGGCGCGGCGTCGTGCCTGTTCGTCGAACAGGATGGCGCGGCGCTCGACGCGCTGCGCGCCAATCTCGCCAAGCTGGGCACGCGTGCCGACGTCCGCGCATCCTCGGTCCTGTCGCTCGGGCCGGCGCCCGCGTCGCTCGACCTCGTCATGATGGATCCGCCTTATGGCACCGGCGCCGGGCTGGTCGCGCTCGACAAGCTGACGCGGCTGGGCTGGATCGGCGCCGCGACATGGGTGAGCATCGAAACCGGCCGCGCCGAGGAGATCGCGCCGCCGGGCTTCACCGTCGATGCCACTCGGGTGCACGGCAAGGCGCGGCTGACGCTGCTGCGCCTCGACGCGGCGTAGACGGCAGCGGTACACCTTCGGGCGTGGGCCTTCAGCGCTCTTCGCGCGGCAGCAGCATCAGGCCACCGAGGCTGAGCATGCCCGCCCCGACGAGGTACAGCCCCACCCAGTTCAGTCCGTGCGGCGCCAGCGCTTCCGCCGCCAGTGGCGCCAGCGCGCCACCGACGATGCCGCCCAGGTTGAAGGTCATCGACACGCCCGTGTAGCGCACGCCCGCAGGGAACAGGCCGGGTAGCCAGCCGCCGAGCGGCCCGTATGCGAAGCCCATCACGAACAGCGCGAACGCCAGCCACAGGAAGATGACGAACAGCGATCCCGCCGCCAGCATCGGGCCCATCGCCAGCCCGGCGACGATGCAGCCGACGAAGCCGATCACCAGCATCCGCCGCGCGCCCGTCCGGTCCGCCAGCACGCTCGCGACGATCACCCCGGCGGCGAGGAACAGGATCGCGGCGAGTTCGACGCCCAGCATCGCCTGCCGGCCATAGCCCAGAGTCTTGGTGCCGTAGCCGAGGGTGAAGGCGGTCGCGAGATAGAAGAGCGCGAAGCAGGCGACGACCCCGCCGGTGCCCGCCAGCAGGGCGCGGCCATGGTGCCGTACCAGCGTCGCGATCGGCACCTTGGGCAGTTCCTCCGCCCGCGCCGCTTCCAGGAAGACGGGGGTTTCGGTGAGCTTCAGGCGGACCCACAGTCCGAGCGCAACGAGGATGGCACTGACCAGGAACGGCAAGCGCCAGCCCCAGTCACGGAACTGATCGTCGCTAAGCATTATGCCCAGGATCAGGAACAGCCCGTTCGCCATCAGGAAGCCCACCGGCGCACCGAGCGGCGGGAACATGCCCCAGGTGTTGCGCCGGTGCGGTGGCGCATTCTCCACCGCGAGCAGGGCCGCGCCGCCCCATTCGCCCCCCAGCCCCAACCCCTGCCCCAGCCGCATCAGGCACAGCAGCAGTGCGGCGACCCAGCCGGCCTGTGCGTAGGTGGGCAGAAACGCGATGGCGACGGTCGACCCGCCCATCAGCATCAGGCTGGCGACCAGCGTCGATTTGCGCCCGACCCGGTCGCCGAAATGACCGAAGACGACCGCACCGACCGGCCGGGCGACGAAGGCGAGCCCGAAGCTCGCGTAGCTCAGCATCTGTTGCGCCGTGCCGCTTTCGGCGGGGAAGAACAGGCCGCCGAACACCAGCGCGGCGGCCGTCGCATAGATGTAGAAATCGTAGAATTCGACCGCAGTGCCAACCAGACTCGCGGTCAGGATCCGGCGCGCGGACGGGGTCGTTGGGGCGGCATGGCTCATGCAGACATCCTAGCCGGGAATTAAAGTGGAGGCGCAACAATCTTGAAATGCCTCCGCAACAAACCGCTCCTACATGGATCGGGTCGCTGCTCCTCTCCCCCTGTGGGTAGCGATGCGCTGGTCGCCTCCCCTGTCGACCGGCTCTCCCTGAACTACGGGGCGGTCGCATCTGCGGCTGCCCCGATTTTTCGTCAGGGCCAGGGACTTGCCCGCACATCCATCCGTCGAAAAAGGGCGACCCGCGTGGTGCGGATCGCCCTCTTCGCAGGACACGGTCTGGCGGTGGAGATCAACGGCTGGCGAGTTCGGTCCTGTCGCCACCGGTCAGCGCCGCGATCTGCTGTGCTGCGTCGCGGCGCATCTCGCCGATGCAGCGTTCCGAATCGGCCTGCGCCGCTGCCGTCGCACCGACCGGCGAACAGGCAACCCGTGCGGCGCGCAGCACGCGCGCGTTGAGCGCACGGACACCCGCTGCCGTGCTCAGGTCCAGACCGTCGCGGGACACGCGGGTGGTGACGACCTCGCGGGACTGCGCGGACGCAACGGTGGTGCCGGACAGGCACGACAAGACGAACGCCGCAGCCGCGACGCGATAGGACATATTCATGGTGACACTCCTGAAGACGATGACGCTGCGACGGTCCGATCCGCGCGCCCCGCCTCTGTCGGGCGGGCTGTATCGCGGCCGGGCTGCTCCGCCGGCGCCCTGCTCCTAGCGGAAGATCGTTTCGGTTCCGCGACGATCGCAAGTCAGTGATATGTCGATATAGGACACCGGATCGGACTTGCCCGCACCGCCGCCGTTCCCTACCTGTTCACCAGTGACCGATCGTGCCGCCGCCCCATCCGCCCTGCAGGACCCGCCCTATCTGAAGGGTTTGAACCCGCCGCAGCGCGATGCGGTGCTGACCACCGAAGGTCCGGTGCTGATGCTGGCGGGCGCCGGCACCGGCAAGACGGCGGCTTTGACCGCACGGCTCGCGCACCTGCTGTACATGCGCAAGGCGTGGCCGTCCGAAATCCTGAGCGTCACCTTTACCAACAAGGCGGCGCGGGAGATGCGCGAGCGCGTCGGCCGGCTGGTCGGAGACGCGGTGGAAGGCATGCCGTGGCTCGGCACCTTTCACGCGATCGGTGCGAAGATGCTGCGGCGCCATGCCGAACTGGTCGGCCTGCATTCCAATTTCACGATCCTCGACACCGACGATCAGCTGCGCCTGCTGAAACAGCTGATCGTCGCCGCGGATCTGGACGAGAAGCGATTTCCAGCCCGCAGCCTAGCCGGACTGATCGACGACTGGAAGAACAAGGGCCTGGTGCCCGCCGACATCGATGCCGGCGAAAGCGAACGCTATGCCAACGGACGCGGCGGCGAACTCTATGCGCAATATCAGGCACGGCTGAAATCGCTCAATGCCTGCGACTTCGGCGATCTGTTGCTGCACATGCTGACCATCCTGAAGACGCATGCCGACGTGCTGCGCCTGTACCAGGACCGCTTCAAATACATCATGGTCGACGAATATCAGGATACCAACGTCGTTCAGTATCTGTGGCTGCGACTGTTGGCGCAGGCGCGCAAGAACATCGCCTGTGTCGGTGACGACGACCAGTCGATCTATTCCTGGCGCGGCGCGCAGGTGGAAAACATCCTCAAGTTCGAAAAGGACTTTCCCGGGGCGAAGGTCATCAAGCTCGAGCAGAATTACCGTTCCACTCCGCATATCCTAGGCGCAGCTTCCGGTGTCATCGCCAACAATGGCGGACGGCTCGGCAAGACGCTGTGGACGGAACTCGACGCGGGCGAGAAGGTCCGCGTGCTGGGCGTGTGGGACGGCCCCGAGGAAGCGCGTCGCGTCGGCGAGGAGATCGAGGCGTGCCAGCGCAACGGCAAGAGCCTGGACGAGGTCGCGATCCTCGTGCGCGCGCAGCACCAGACCCGCGAGTTCGAAGACCGCTTCATCGCGATCGGCATGCCCTATCGCATCATCGGCGGCGCGCGCTTCTACGAACGGATGGAGATCCGCGACGCGATCGCCTATTTCCGCGTGGTCAACCAGCCCTCCGACGATCTGGCGTTCGAACGGATCGTCAACGTTCCCAAGCGCGGATTGGGCGACAAGGCGCTCGCCAAGATCCACCAGCTCGCGCGGATCGAGGGCGTGCCGCTGACCACCGCGGCGGCGCGCATCCTCGACACCGACGAACTGACCCCGCAGGCACGGCGCGCACTCGGCAATCTGGTCGGCGACATCGCCCGCTGGCGCGACATGGCACGCGACCTGCCGCACGCCGAACTCGCGCGCCAGCTGCTCGACGAAAGCGGCTATACGGCGATGTGGCAGGCCGAGAAGTCGGTCGAGGCGTCGGGGCGGCTGGAGAACCTGTCCGAACTCGTGCGGGCGATGGAGGAATATGAATCGCTCGGCGCGTTCCTCGAACACGTCAGCCTCGTGATGGACAACGAAGGCGGGGCGCAGGATCCGCAGGTGACGATCATGACGATCCACGCCGCCAAGGGGCTGGAATACGACACCGTGTTCCTGGTCGGTTGGGAAGAGGGGCTGTTCCCGTCGCAACGTGCGCTCGACGAGGGCGGCACCAAGAGCCTGGAGGAGGAACGGCGGCTCGCTTATGTGGCGATCACCCGCGCCCGCCGCCGCGCGGTCATCATCCACGCCGCCAACCGCCGCATCTATGGCCAGTGGACCTCGAGCATTCCCAGCCGCTTCGTCGGCGAACTGCCGCCCGAGCATACCGATTCGGAGACGACGATGTCCGGTGGCGAAAGCCTGTGGCGCGCCAACTGGAGCGAGCGGGCGGACCCGTTCGCCAATGTGGCGCGGGGCAGCGGTCGCGGACCGGGCTGGCAGCGTGCGGCGGGATCGGGTTCCGGCTTCACCACCGCCCCGACGCGGGTCGTCGAGAGCCGGTCGAGCGCGGTCAGCATCGGCAACAAGGGGCGAAGCGACCTGACCGTCGGCCTGCGCGTGTTCCACCAGAAGTTCGGCTACGGCATGATCGCCGAGATCGAGGGCAACAAGCTCGAGATCGACTTCGACGCGGCCGGTCGCAAGCGCGTCATGGACAGTTTCGTCACGATCGGCTGAGCCACAGCCGCGCGGTGTGACGCTAGGCCGTCCTGGGGTCCGGCATGGCCACGTCACCCTGCCTTTGTGGAGAGCTGCGCGCCTGTAACGCTTCGCCGTAGATGCGGGCAAGCCCGGCATGGGCGGCGCGCACGTCCGGCGACGTCGCTTGCCGCGCTTTCGCGAGCGAAATCCGCTCGCGTGACAGCAGGTAGTTGATGTCGTTCATATCGACCTCCGCTTCGGGCGAGCGCGCGATATCGAGAGCTCTCGTCACGAGGTTGCTGCCTTCCGCCACCGCGGTCAGGCTAACCGAGCCATAGCAGAAAGGCGCACCGGAGTCGCGGCTATTCCTGTGAAAACGCTGCGACTTGCGTAGCTTGGCAGAACACCCGCCGGTATGAACCGGCCGCCGCGAGACAGCGCTGCCGCCGCGGAACGGCACGTTCAGGAACCGCAAAGGCTCGATTCGCGTATGATCCGGCAAGCCCGCCATCCCGTGGGTCGTCTGAGGGTGCACTATCATGCTGAAATCCTTGTTGGTCGCCGCCACTGCGCTGGCCGCGATCGCCGCCACCGCTCCCGCCGTCGCGCAATCGGCCGCCGACGACGCCCGCTTCGCTGCGGCACAGCAGCGTTTCGATACCGAACTCGCCCGCTATCGTGCGGAATTCGATCGCTATCGCTCGCAGCGCGGCGGCGTCGGCCAGAGCGGGTATCGCCAGGCACCATTGCGCGGTGGCTATGGCGATCCACGCGTGTCCGATCCGCGCTACGACGACGCGCGCGACGACGATGATCGCTACGAGAACGGCTATGACGCCGCGCGCGACTATCGCACCGGATCCAATTACCGTGAGCGCGTCCTGTCGGCGGACGAACGCGTCTATGCCGGCAATGACGGCCGCTATTATTGCAAGCGCAACGACGGCACGACCGGCCTGATCGTCGGCGGGGCCACCGGCGGTATTCTGGGCAACGTCATCGACGGCGGCCACAGCCGGGCGGTCGGTACGCTGCTGGGCGGTGCGGTGGGTGCGCTCGCCGGACGCGCGATCGACCAGAACCAGTCGCAGGTGCGTTGCCGCTGATTGCAGCCGGCGGTCGGGCGGCTCAGGCCTGCTCGACCGCCATCAGCGTGACGCCTTCATATTTTTCGGCCGCCGGCTCGAACAAGGCACTGGGTTTGAACGCCCGTTCCGTCAGTGCCGGTTGGCCGAGACCGTCGAGCTTGAAGGTTCCGAGCTTTTCCTCGCGCGGCGGTTTGCCGTCGCGCTCCACGGTCACCGCATCGACGTAGATTTCGCCGTGGCGGGTGTAGAGGATATGCGGGGCGAAGGTCACGACGCCCTTGTTGTAGGTCGCGGTGACGGTGAGCTGGCGCACGATCGCTTCGAACATCGTCGGCACCGGACCGGACGGCGAAGGCGTGGCGGCTTGAGGCTGGGTCATCGGCATCGTCTTAGCCATTCATGCTGCGTCGCAGCAAGAACGCATTCGTATGCCCGGAGTTTCCGCCCGTCCGAAAACGAGCCTAACGGTTGAGCTCTACAAGGCGGTCGAACACGTCGAGCTCGAGCGGCGTGGTGAACTGGCAGCCGGCGACATAGTCGTCGGCCCATTTGACCTCGGCCGCGATCGGATCGACGCCGGGCAAGGTCAGCCAGATGGTACTGTCCTTGGTCAGCGCGGAATAGGTTTGCAGCCGGGCACCATGGATCGAGATGTCGACCACCTTGCACAGGGTGCGACCGGCCTTGCCGATCCGCGCATCCAACGAGACCGGCGCACGCGGTGAGCGGCGCCGGCCGTTGGTATCTGCTGGTTCAAATTCCGCCGCGAACATCTGCCACGGCCTAGCGGGCCATGGTTAAGGCGGAGTTTACGAAACCGGTCAGTTCTTGCGGAGCGTGAGACCGCCACCGAAGCGCTTGTTGAAGCGCGCGACCTGGCCGCCGGCATCGAGCATCTGACCGCGACCACCGGTCCAGGCGGGGTGCGCCAGCGGATCGATGTCCAGCGTCATCGTGTCGCCTTCCTTGCCCCAGGTGGAGCGCGTTTCGAACACAGTGCCGTCGGTCATCTGGATCTTGATCATGTGGTAGTCGGGATGGGTATCTTTCTTCACGTCTCGATGCTCCGGATATGGCTGGTTCCAACCAGCCTGAAAGGAAGCGGCGCCCCTAACGGAGCGCCGCGGAAAAGTCAAAAGTCACAAAAGTCTCGCTAGACGCTCGGCTTGGGCGGGTCCGCGATCATGGCAGTAAAGTTAACCTCTGCAACGACTTGGCCATCAATCTTCGCAACGCCTGCGAACTTGCACACGCTGCTGCGCTTCTGAACGAACGTCGCTTCCAGGCGCAGCAGCACGCCGGGTTCGACCGGCTTGCGGAACTTCGCACCGTCGATCGCCATGAAATAGACGAGCTTGCCCGAGCCGGCGAGGCCCAGGCTTTCGACCGCGAGGATACCGGCGGCCTGCGCCAGCGCTTCGACGATCAGCACGCCGGGCATGATCGGCCGGCCCGGAAAATGCCCCTGGAAGAAGCCTTCGTTGATCGTCACCGCCTTGATCGCCGCAATCGACCGGTCGAGGATCAGTTCCTCGACCCGGTCGACCAGCAGCATCGGGTAGCGATGCGGCAGCGCCGCCATAACCCGCCCGATATCGAGCGGACCGATGGACTGCGCCGCCGTAGCGGCTGCCGTGGTGGCTTCGCCTTCGCTCACCCGATCAGTTCCTTAGCGGCCCTGCGGCGAGGTGGCCGGAGCGGCAGGAGCCGCTGCGCCGGTGGCCGGCGCGCCCGACTGCTGGCGACGCGCAGCGTTCGCGTACACGAGCTGACGATATTGCTGAAGCAGCTCGACCGTCTGCTGCTGCGGCTGCCAGTTGGCGGGCGGCGTGATCGACACCGACGGCGTCGAACGATCGATCTCGGCGATGATGTCGCGCGTGATGTCCGTGGCGGGCGGTGCGTACTGGATCGTGCTGGGCGTCAGGACGATGCTGATCTTCTTGGCACCGACGACGGCGCGCAGCGCGGGATCGTACTTGGCCGTGATCTGCTCCAGAGCATAGGCCTGCGCCTTGATCGCCGGGCCCTGCAGCTGCTGGATGTTCGGCTGCGCCTTCTGCTGGGCGGCGCGGACCTGGTTGCCGAGCGCGCTGTTCGGCGCTTCCGCCGCGGCGGCTTCGGCCTGGCTGACCTGACCGTCCTTGTTGGTGTCGAGCAGCGTGCGCAGCTGCGTGTTCAGCGCCGTCTCGGCGGCAGCAGCCTGGTCGAGCTGCGTCTTGTACGTCGTCGAGATCTGCTGGTTGGCGGCATCGAACGCCTTGGCGCTGAAGATGGCGGCGTCGGGCTGTGCCGTCGCGATGCCGGCGGTCTGGGCCGATGCCGTGCCCGCGAGCAGGGCGACGGAAGCGCCGGCGATCGCCGCCGCGCAGGTGATGGTGATCGTCTTCATTAGAACTGCGTCCCTACGTTGAAGGTAATGAGCTTGGGATCGTCGCCCTTCTGGGTGACGAGCGCTTTGGCGAGGTCGATACGAAGCGGTCCGAACGGCGAGTTCCAGTTGACGCCGATGCCGACGCTGACGCGCGGCGTGGCACTGCTGCCGTAATAGGTTTCCTTGAACGGGGTGATCGACGTCTGGTAGATCGTGTTCGTCGAGCTGCCCGCACAGGCGCCGCCGGCCACCGAGGAATAGCCGATCGCGCAGGTCGTCGGCAGGCCCGCATTGGTCGTATCCGTCGAACCGACGAGATAGAGCTGGCGACCGGCGCTGTCGACCACGGGCGTGTTGATCGGCAGGACGGTGACGTTGCCCGCCGCATCGGTGATCGTCGGGAAGGTCGCGGTCGGCAACGGCTTGGTCAGGCTGAACAGGCTGCCCGCCTGCACGTAGATCGACGGCCGCAGGCCGAGTTCGCGCGCGCCGGCGCCCAGCGGGATCTCCAGCTCGGCCCGGACGAGGTAATAAGCGTTGCCGCCGAGCGCGTCGTCGACGATCTGATCGCGGTCCGTGACCAGGATCTGCTTGCCGTTCGCGTCGGTCGTGAAGGTCTGGCGCTGCACGCGCGGGCCGATGCCGCGGATGTCGAAGCCGCGGAACTGCGGTTCGCCGAGATAGAAGCGATCGGTGATGCGCACGCGATCGACGCCGGGGCCGCGGCTGCTTTCGAGCGATTTGATATAGCCGCCCTCACCGACGATCGAGCCGATGAAGCCACCGCCGACGTTCCAGAACTTCGACCCTTCGAGGCGGGTGCGGAGATATTTCACGTCGCCGCCGAGTCCGGCGAAATCCTGGCTGAAGCTGAGCCGCTGGCCCGCCGTCGGCCGCAGGCGGCTGTTGAGGCTGTCGTAGATCAGCGAATAGCCGACCGACGAGGTCCAGCGATTGCCGATCGCTTCGCAGAGGTAGCGACCGGCCTTCAGCGGATCGCAGACGCCGTTGGTGAAATAGGTCCCCTCGTCCAGCCCGACCTCGTCGTAAGACAGGCCATAGCGCCCGGCAAGCGACCAATATTCGGTCAGCGGCACGCCGGCACGCACCTGGAACCCGGTCGATACCTGCGAATAGGTGGTCTGGCGTTCGGTGCCGACATAGTTGAACGAGTTATAGTCGCGGCGGAACACATCGACACCGACCGCGACGTTCTTGTCGAACAGATAGGGTTCGGTGAAGCCCAGCTCGACAGACTTCGAATAGGTCGAATAGTTGACACCCGCGCGCAGCACCTGGCCCTTGCCGCGGAAATTATTCTGCGTGATGTTCGCCTGGATGATGAAGCGTTCGAGGCTGGAATAGCCGACCGACAGCTGCAGCTCTCCGGTGGACTTTTCTTCCAGATTGGTTTCGAGGACGATGCGATCGGGTGCGGAACCGGGGTTCTGCTTGATCTCCATCTTGTCCTGGAAGAATCCGAGGCTGTTGATGCGATCCTGCGAGCGCTTGACCTGGAAACTGTTGAAGGCGTCGCCCTCGGCCATGCGGATTTCGCGGCGGACGACCTTGTCCTGCGTCTGCGTATTGCCGTTGATGTCGATCCGCTCGACATAGGTGCGCTGCGCCTGTGCGATGTGGAAGTTCATCCCCATCGTCAGCGTTTCCGGATCGCGCTGGAAGTCGGGCGAGACGTCGGTGAAGGCATAGCCGAACAGGCCGGCGGCCTCGCTCAGCTGATCGACCGAATCCTCGACGAGCTTGGCGTTGTACCAGTCGCCTTTCTTGATCGGCAGCGACGATGCCAGCTTCTTGTTGTCGAAGTCGCGGATCTCGCTGTCGACGGTGACATCGCCGAACTTGTAGCGCTTACCCTCTTCCACCACATAGGTGATGATGAAGTCGCGCTTGTCGGGCGTCAGTTCGGCGACCGCAGAGGTCACGCGGAAATCGGCATAACCGTTGCTGAGGTAGAAGGCGCGCAACTTCTGCTGGTCGGCGTTCATCCGGTCCTGGTCATAGGACGTCGCGGAGGACAGCAGGCGGAACCAGCGCGATTCGCGGGTGTACATCTGCGCGCGCAGCTTGCTGTCGTCATACACCTCGTTGCCGATGATGTTGATCTGGCGCACCTTGGACTTCGGCCCCTCGGTGATCTCGAACACGACATCGACGCGGTTCTGGTCGAGGCTGACCATCTTGGGGCTGATCACCGCGGCGAAACGCCCCTGGCGACGGTACAGCTCGATGATCCGCGACACGTCCTGCCGGACCGCGGTGCGGGTGAACACCTGCCGCGGCGCGAGCTTGATCTCCTTGGTGATCTTGTCGCTCTTGAGCGCCTTGTTCCCTTCCAGGATCACGCGGTTGATGATCGGATTTTCACGGATGCGCAGGACGATGTCGCCCGTCTCGACGCCGCTGATCGTGTAATCGACGAACAGTTCCGACGCCTGAAGGTCCTTCAGCGCCTGGTCGAGCGTTTCCGCGGTATAGGGCATGCCGACGCGCAGCTTGGTGTACGACAGCACCGTTTCCGGTTCGATACGCTGCGATCCCTCGACACGCAGCGTCTTGATCGTGCGGACGACGGCGGGTGCGGGCGCCGGCGTCGCAGCGGCGGGTGGCGTCTGTCCGGTGGCGGGTGGCGTGGCGGGACCGGCGGTCTGCGCCATGGCGGGCACGCCCGACAGCATGGTGCCGGTCAGCAGCGCGACGCCCATCGACGCCAACTTGGAACTCTTCATCGCTGTCACTCAACCCACCCCAAATACGTCAGGATACCAATATGCACCGTGGGACGCAGGATACCGCCCTGCCCCAACCCGGTCAGCCGATCAAGCCGGCCAAGCGCTGCCAGAGGCCGACGGCGCTCAAATCGTTGAAGGTCACGACCATCATCAGCGCCAGTACCGCCGCCAAGCCACCGCGGAACGCCCATTCCTGCACCCTGGGTTCGAGCGGACGGCGGCGGATCGCCTCGATCGCATAGAAGAACAAGTGACCGCCATCCAGCATCGGTACTGGCAGCAGGTTTATGAACCCCAGATTGATCGACAGCATCGCGACCAGCCAGACGAAGGCCGACAGGCCGAGCGCCATCTGTTCGCCCGAGATCTTGGCGATGCGGATCGGCCCGCCGAGTTCGTCGATGGAGCGGCGGCCGCTGATGATCTGACCCAGCGTGTCCAGCGTGCCGCCGATGATCTCGACCGTCATGCGCACGCCGGCCGCGGGCGCGGCGGCGAGGCCGACCGGCGCGAGTACCGGATCGCCGCTGCCGATCCCGATCCGGCCGATGCGATATTCGTTGCCGAAGCGATCGCGCTGGTGAACGACCCCGATCGCGAGCGGGCGGACGGACTGGCTGCCCGCGCGCTCGATCCGCACCTGCGCCCGTTCGCCCGGGCGGATCAGCGCGTAGCGGGCGACGTCCGAGAAGGTATCGATCGCGCGGCCGTCGATCGCGACGATGCGATCACCCGTCCGCAGTCCCGCCTTCGCGCCCGGCCCGCCCTCGATCACCGTGCCGATCACCGCCGGCGTACGGTCGACGCCATAGGTATGCGCGAAGCCGGCGAGGATCAGGACCGCGAGGACGAGGTTGATCGCAGGGCCGGCGCCGACGATGATCGCACGCTGCCACAACGGCTTGGCCTGGAACGTCTGCGCCCGCTCGTCCGCCGGCAGCGCCAGCCACGCCGCGTCTGGCTGGCTAGCGGGATTCATGTCGCCAGCGAAGCGGACGTAGCCGCCCAAGGGCAGCCAGCCGAATTTCCAGCGGGTGCCGCGGGAATCGGTGACGCCCGCGATCTCACGTCCAAAGCCGATCGAGAACGCCTCCGCCTTCACGCCGAACAGGCGGCCGGCAAGATAATGACCCATTTCGTGGATGAAGACGAGCGGGCCGATCGCGCACAGAAAGGCGAGAACGGCCATCAAAACGCCGGGGGACTGGATCAAGCTGGGCAATCCTTCACGCGTGAACCTCTACACGCCCCTGTTTACGTCGCTCTGCACGTCCCTGAACCTGCTCGCCCGCCATGCGCCGCGCCTCACCGTCGACGGCGAGGACCGCTTCCAGCGTCGTCGGCGCCGGCGGATCGTATCGATCGAGCGTATCGGCGACGATTGCGGCAATTTCGAGGAAGCCGATACGCCGGTCGAGGAAAGCGGCGACCGCGACCTCGTTCGCCGCATTGAGGATCGCCGGCCGTGCGCCGCCCGCTTCCAGCGCGGCACGGGCGAGTGCGAGGGCGGGGAAGCGGACCGGATCGCACGCCTCGAAATCGAGTCGGCCGATCCCGACGAGATCGAGCGGCTCCATCGGCGTCGCCATCCGGTCCGGCCAGGCAAGCGTATGCGCGATCGGCACCCGCATGTCGGACGGACCGAGCTGCGCCAGCATCGATCCGTCGCAATAATCGACCATCGAATGGATGACCGACTGGCGGTGAAGCACGACCTCGATCGCCTCGTGCGGCACCGGGAACAGCCGCGCGGCCTCGATCAGTTCGAGGCCCTTGTTCATCATCGTCGCGCTGTCGATGCTGATCTTGGCGCCCATCGACCAATTGGGATGCGCCACCGCCTGTTCGACGGTGACGTCCGCCATCTGTTCGAGCGACCAGTCGCGAAATGGGCCGCCGCTCGCCGTGAGGATGATGCGGCGCACGCCCTGCGGTCGGGCGAAATCGAAACATTGGAAGATCGCATTGTGTTCGCTGTCGGCGGGCAGCAGCGTCGCGCCGGAGCGCTCGGCGGCGGCGAGGACGATCTCGCCCGCCGACACCAGGGGTTCCTTGTTGGCGAGCACCACGGTGCCGCCATGGGCGATCGCCGCCATGACGGGTTCGAGGCCGGCGCAGCCGACGATCGCGCCCATCGTCCAGTCCGCACCCGCCGCGGCATCGCAGATCGCCCGGCGGCCGCCCGCCGCCTGCGTCGCGGTGCCGGCGAGCGCGTCGCGCAGCGCGGGCAGGCATGATTCATCCGCGACCACCGCGATCTCGGCACGGGTGCGGATCGCCGCGGCCGCGAGGTTGGCGACATCGCAATTGGCGGTGAGCGCGCGGACCCTGAACCGCTCCGGCTCACGTTCGACGAGGTCGAGGGTCGAGGTGCCGACGGAGCCGGTCGCACCGAGGATGGTCACGGTCTTCATGCGAAGACCAGCGGCACGACGACGAGCAGCGCGGCGACCGGCATCACCGGCACGACGCCATCGAGCCGGTCGAGGAAGCCGCCGTGGCCCGGAATGATGCTGCCCGAATCCTTGACGCCTGCGCGGCGCTTCAGATGGCTTTCATACAGGTCGCCCGCTTGGGCGAGGATCGCGAGCACCGGCGTCGCGAGCACGAGGTGCAGCGGCAGCAGGTAGGCGACGTGCAGGATCGCGGCGAGCCCGGTCGCCAGCACGATGCCCCCGATCAGCCCCGCCCACGTCTTGTTCGGACTGATTCGCGGCGCGAGCTTCGGCCCACCGATGCTGCGGCCGGCGAAATAGGCGCCGATGTCGGTCGCCCAGACGAGGCTGAGCGCCCAAAGCGCGTTGCGCAGGCCATCGGGTTCGTGGCGGATCAGCAGCAATGCGTAGATCGGCAGGCCGCAATACAGCACGCCGAGGCCGAGCTGCGGGCGCCGCGTGACGATCGTCAGGAAGAAGAACGCCCCGGCGAGCAGGCCGAGCGCGAAGAAATTGGGCCCGGCGGCGAGCGGGCACATGATCGCCAGCGGCACGGACAGGACATATTGCCCGAGCCGCTTCGTCTTGGCGGTAGCGCCGTGCAGGTCGCTCCATTCCGCCATCATGAACACGCCGGCGACCACCGCGAGCAGCCAGAAAACGAAGCCGCCCAGCGCCAGCGCGACCAGCGCGAGCGCGACCATGACGACACCCGTCAGCGTACGGACCGCAAGCTCCGACGGGCGCTTGCCGTTGGCGGGATCGCTCACAGGCCGCCGTAGCGCCGTTGGCGCTGGCCGAAGGCGGCGATCGCATCCGCCAGCGTGTCGCCGTCGAAATCGGGCCACAGCGTCTCGACGAACAGCAGTTCGGCATAAGCCGCCTGCCACAACAGGAAGTTGGACAGCCGCTGCTCGCCCGACGAACGGATGACGAGGTCGAGCGGCGGCAGGTCCGCCGTCTCGAGCTCGGCCTCGATATGTTCGGGGGTGATCGCCGCGGGGTCGATCTCGCCCGCGGCGGCGCGCGCGGCGAGGCGCTGCGTCGCGGCGACCAGTTCGGCCTGCGATCCGTAGTTGAGCGCGATCACCAAGATCGGCCCGGTGTTGGCCGCGGTCTTCGCCATGGCGTCGTCGACGAGCGCCACCAGATCGGGGGCGAAGCGGCGATAGTCGCCGATCACGCGCAGCCGGACATTTTCCTCGACCAGCTCGGCGAGATCGCTGCGGATGAACAGGCGCAACAGCCCCATCAGCGCGCCGACCTCGTCCTCCGGCCGGCGCCAGTTCTCGGACGAGAAGGCGTAGAGCGTCAGTGCCTCGACCCCCAGCGCGCGGGCGGCGCGGGTGACGCGGCGCACCGCTTCGACGCCGGCCTTGTGCCCGGCGACGCGCGGCAACATCCGCGCCTTCGCCCAGCGGCCGTTGCCGTCCATAATGATGGCGACGTGCCGCGGCACCGGACCCGCATGGGGCACCGCCGCCAGCGTCGCAGCCGAGGCCGCCGACGGGCTCACTTGCCGAGGATTTCCTTTTCCTTCGCCGCCGCCGCCGCGTCCAGATCGGCGATCGTGGCGTCGGTCAGCTTCTGCACCTCGGTTTCGTGGCGCTTGCGCTCGTCCTCGCTGATCAGGCCCTTCTTCTCGTCCGCCTTCAGGCTGTCCATGCCGTCGCGGCGGACGTTGCGCACCGCGATCCGCGAAGCTTCGGCATATTTGCCGGCCAGCTTGGCGAGTTCCTTGCGGCGATCTTCGGTCAGGTCCGGGATCGGCAGGCGCAGCGTCTGGCCGTCGTTGATCGGGTTGAGACCGAGCCCCGCCGACCGGATCGCCTTTTCGACCGGCCCGACATTGGACTTGTCCCACACCTGCACCGAGATCATGCGCGGTTCGGGCACCGAAACGGTCGCGACCTGCACCAGCGGCATGTGGCTGCCGTACACCTCGACCGTCACCGGATCGAGCAGCGCGGTCGAGGCCCGGCCGGTGCGCAGGCCGTTGAGGTCGTGCTTCAACGATTCGACGGCGCCGGCCATGCGGCGTTCGAGGTCGGCCTTGTCATAGGCTGCCATGGTTCACTCCTGTTCTTGTCGGACGATCGTCGAGATCCCGTTTCCGGCCAGAACCGCGGCAAAGTTGCCGTGTTCGCGGATATTGAAGACGACGATCGGGATGTTGTTGTCGCGGCACAAGGCGATGGCGCTGGCGTCCATGACCTTCAGGTCGTCGGACAGCACCGTCGAATAGCTCACGGTATCGTAGCGGGTCGCGGTCGGCACCTTCTTGGGATCGGCATCGTAGACGCCATCGACCGAGGTGCCCTTGAACAAGGCGTCGCACTTCATCTCGGCGGCGCGCAGCGCGGCACCGGAATCGGTGGTGAAGAACGGGCTGCCGACCCCGGCGGCGAAGATCACCACCCGGCCTTTTTCCAGATGCCGTTCGGCGCGGCGCCGGATGAACGGTTCGCAGACCGACTGCATCGGGATCGCGGACTGGACGCGCGTATCGACGCCGATCTGCTCCAGCGCATTCTGCACCGCCAGCGCGTTCATGACCGTCGCCAGCATGCCCATGTAATCGGCGGTCGCGCGCTCGATCCCCTTTGCCGCAGCGGACAGGCCGCGGAAGATATTGCCGCCGCCGACCACGACGCACAGTTCGTAGCCCTGGCCGCGGACATCGGCGATCTCCTGCGCGACGCGCGCCGTGATCTCGGGATCGATCGCCAGACCGCCCTCTCCCATCAGCACTTCGCCGGACAATTTCAACAAGATGCGTTTGAAGCGCGGCGCGGGGCTCATGAGGTCCTGTGGTCTGTCTGGGGGAGCGGTGGCGACCTTAGGCGCAGCGGCGCGCGGGGGCAACCTCGCGCCGTCGTCGTCGCCATGTGCTTTTCGTGCAGAGCGTCGCGGCTGGCCGCGCCGGGCCGGCGCCGATGGTGCGGCCAGCCGGGTGGGCGTGACCTTGCCGGGTCCTGCGCCGGACGAAGTCACAGGGCGGCGCGCCTTCCACGTTCGGCGGCTCGAACATCTCGCACGATCGATCGCAGCGCTATCGACACCGAATCGCGGGAACCATACCGCCACCGAGGAATGGGTGACGAAGCTCCTCACCCATCGCGGCCGCCCACGTGGGACGCCACGGCTGGAGACACCGAATCTCGCACACGACCGCGACCCCAAGCCGAGGCACCCTGCCCCCGGCTGCGGGGGCGATCACGTGCCGGCGTTATCGTGCCGCCACGCCCCTCAGAAGCCGCGCCGGACGGTCACGAACCACTGACGCGGTGCGCCGGCGAGCAGCGTCTGATTGTCCCCGCTCGCGGTGTAGCCGTTGGTGCCGATCGTCGAGATATAGGCCTTGTCCGTCAGATTGGCGATGCTGCCTTCGATAGCAAAGCCGTGGAGCGGACCGGTGCCTTCGCTGAAGCGATAGCCGATGCTGGCATCGACCAGCGCGCGCCCGGCGACCGAGCGATCGTTGACGTAGGTGAAATACCTTTTGGCCATATAGTCCAGCCCCGCGCGGGCAAAGATGCGGCTGTCGTCATAGACGAGCTCGGCCTTCGCCATATGCTCCGGGGTATCGACCACGGACTTGCCCGCGGTCGCGCTGAGCAGCGCGCCCGCCGCATTGCGGACATCGTCCCGATAGGTGGCGTGCGTGAAGGAGTAGCTGGCGAAGATCGAAAGCGGCCGGGCGATACGGTAGAAGGCGGACAGCTCGGCGCCATAGCTTTGGACGTCGCCCACGTTGTTGAGCGTCGGCGGATTTCCCTGGATCGCCGATCCGTTCGAGAAGCTGAGCAGGCGATTCGCGAAGTCGATGTAGAAGCCGACCGCGGAGATCTGCAGACCGCCGGTGCGCAGCCGCGCGCCACCCTCGACCGTCTTCGACGTTTCGGGCTTCAGCGTGCCCTTGATCGCATCGAAGCCGAGCTGCGTCGTCGCAAAGGGGCCGCTGGTCGCGGACGACACGAACGCCCGCATGTTCTGGGTATAGCTGGCAAACAGCTCGACCCCGCGACCCAGACCGAGCACCGCGCCGACTTGCGGCAGGAACCAGTCTTGCGCCTTGATCCTGCCGTTGACCAGCGACCCGGTCAGCAGATTGGCCTGGTTCTTGACGCGCATGCCCTTCCAGCCGCCGTTGAGGGTCAGCGCACCCAGACGCAGCGTGTCGGCAACGAAATATTGCAGGGTTTCAGTGTCGTATTTGCCGTTCCACTGAGTGAAATACGGGTTGCTCTGAAAATCGAGCGCCCGGCGATCGGGCGTCCCGTTGGTCATGCCGTAGAACCGGCGCGCCTGGGTGAAGCTGTTGCTTTCATACCATCCCCCGAGCTCGAGGCGATTGGCGCCGGTATCGAGCGCCAGCCGCGTCAGGTTACCCGCCCGGTCGATACCGTATTCGGTGGTGCGGAAGCCGAGCGGCGAGGCGAAGCCATAGGCCGCCGTCGATGCGAGCGGCAGAGCAGAACCGTCGCCGCCGAGCGCGCCCGCCGGCGTGGGCGAATAGGGCGTGATCCACGATCCCTGGCCCTTGTTATGATGGTAATAACTGGTCGAGACGACCGATAGCCGGTCGGTCAGCCTGGCATCGACCGTGACGCCGCCCAGCCAGTCACGGCGCAGACCCGCCGCGTCGTAATAGGCGTCGTCGACCGTGCCGAAGCCCGCCGGAAAGGAAAAGCCCGCGCCGGCCCATGGCGCGACGAAGCCCGCCGCCGATCCCTTGTTGGCCGTGGAATAGGAGGACAGGGCGGCCTGGTTCTGGAAGACGCGGGCGATCTGCAACGCCAGGGCGTAGTCGTTGCTGATATTGTCGTCGTTCAGTCCGCGACGTGCGATGATGTCGTAGCTGAGGTCCTGATAGTCGTTCTCGCGCCGGTCCGAATAGTTGGCGAAGACGGTGATGCTGCCGCGATCGCCCAGATCCTTCATGAGCTTGGCGTTGACCTGATGCTGGCGCTGCGTGCCCTCTCCCTTCCACTTGTCGGTGGTGAGATAGCCGTAGCTCAGATAGCCCTTCAATCCGCCACCCAGATCGCCGCTGTCGAGCCGCGCGAAACCGCGCCAGGTGTTGTCGCTGCCATAGGTGCCGGAAGCGACGAGGTCGAAGGCGTCCGACGGCTTGCGGCTGACGAACTGGATCGTGCCGCCGAGATTGCTGGTCGATGCGGTGCCGAGCGCGCCCGCACCCTGCGCCACCGTGGTGCCGGCGAGGTTTTCCGAGATCGAGGCGCGGCTGATGTGCAGGCCGTTGACGTTGCCGTAGCTCATGTCGCCGAGCGGCACGCCGTCCAACGTGAAGCCGAGCTGGTTCTGGTTGAAACCGCGCAGGCTGATCCTGGTCGACCATTCATAGGCGCCGAAGGCATCGGCGGACTGGAAGTTGACGCCGGGCAGCTTGGCGATGGCCTTGAGCGGCGACGTGCCCGGGGTCAGCCGTTCGAGGTCGATGGCGGTGACCGTCTGCACCTGACGGCTCTGGCCGAAGCCGAGCACCACGATGTCCTTGTCGCTGCCCGCGCCGCGCGCACCGTCGTCATCGTTCGCCTGATTCCCGGCAACCTGCCCGTGCGTCGCCGATTCCCGATCGGGAGCCGCCGCCGTATCCTGCGCCAGAGCGGGCGTGGAGATGACGCCGCACGCGATACCGGCCAACAGTAAGAATTTCCTGGTCACGATGATGATGCCCCACTTCAGTTGAGCGGGCGATAGGTCCGATCCGGGTCGGCACCGTGACGGTCATGTGGAGGAATTGTTGCGGTCACGAAGCGGCAGGAGCGCATGGCAGATGGCCGTGCGTCCGTGCGCGTCGACGTTGGCAGCGCACGTGAACCAAGCCCCCGACGCACGAAGGGCGCCGTCCTCGCGGACGACGCCCCTGTCGGCGTGACGATCATCGGCCGAGAGGCCGTGATCGAGCGGCCTACTTCTGCGCGACGCCCGAAGCGGCGGCGACTTCCGCGGCGAAGTCAGACGCTTCCTTCTCGATGCCTTCACCGAGCTGGAAGCGGACATAGTCCTTCAGCACGATCGTCGTGCCGGCGTCCTTGCCCGCCTTGGCGACGACGTCGCTGATCTTGGTCTTGCCGTCCATGACGAACAGCTGGCTGACCAGCGCATGCTCCTTGCGGTACTTGGCGATGCTGCCCTCGACCATCTTTGCGATGATGTCGGCCGGCTTGCCCGATTCGGCGGCCTTTTCGGTGGCGATGGCGCGCTCGCGCTCGATCTCGCCCTCGTCGAGGTCGTTCTCGTTCAGTGCCTTAGGGAAGGCTGCCGCGATGTGCATCGCGATCTGCTTGCCGAGGCCCTGCAACACGTCGTCGGCCGCATCGGATTCGAGCGCGACGAGCACGCCGATCTTGCCGAGGCCGGGCGATGCCTGATTATGCACGTAGGACACGACGGCGCCCTGCGACACTTCGAGGCGACGCGCGCGGCGCAGCGACTGGTTCTCGCCGATCGTGGCGATGTTGTTGGTCAGCACGTCGGCGACGCTGGTGCCCGACGGCATCGTCTCGGCCTTCAGCGCCTCGACATCGCCACCGGTGGCGAGCGCGAGCTGCGTCACTTCGCGGACGAACTGCTGGAACTGGTCGTTCTTCGCGACGAAGTCGGTTTCGGAATTCACCTCGACCGCGGCACCCTTGGTGCCCTGCGTCGCGACACCGACGAGACCCTCGGCGGCGGTGCGGCTGGACTTCTTCTGCGCGGCGGCGAGGCCCTTGGTGCGCAACCAGTCGAGTGCGGCGTCCATGTCGCCGGACGTCTCGTTCAGCGCCTTCTTGCAGTCCATCATGCCCGCGCCGCTCTTCTCGCGCAGGTCCTTGACCATTGCTGCGGTGATATCAGCCATGTGCGTAATCCTTTTACTCGAATGTGATTGCGGGCGAGGCAGGGCGTATCGCCCTACCCCGCCCGCATGACGGTTCGACGACGTGCGTTACGCGTCGATCTGACGCTCGGTCTCGGCGCCCGCACCCGCGACGTCGGTCGCGGCCTGTGCTTCCGGCTCGGCGACCTGGACGTCGTCCGGCTGGGCAGCCGGGGTCGGCACGGTCAGCGCTTCCTCGGTCGGCGCAACGTCCTGCGCACCCAGGTCGACACCGCGGCGCGACTGCTGCTCCTGGTTGCCGCGGGTCGCCGCGATGGCTATCGCCTCGCAATACAGGCGGATAGCGCGGCTGGCGTCGTCGTTCGCGGGAACCGGGAAGGCGATGCCGTCCGGCGACACGTTCGAATCGAGGATCGCGACGACCGGGATGCCGAGCGTGTTGGCTTCCTTGATCGCCAGCTCTTCCTTGTTGGCGTCGATCACGAACATGACGTCGGGCACGCCACCCATGTCGCGGATGCCGCCGAGGCTGAGTTCCAGCTTGTCCTTTTCACGGGTCAGCTGCAGCACTTCCTTCTTGGTCAGGCCGTGCGTGTCGCCCGACAGCTGCTCTTCGAGCGTCTTGAGGCGCTTGATCGAGTTGCTGATCGTCTTCCAGTTGGTGAGCATGCCGCCCAGCCAGCGGTGGTTGACGAAATGCTGGCCCGAACGGCGCGCCGCATCGGCGACGGCGTCCTGCGCCTGGCGCTTGGTGCCGACGAACAGCACCTTGCCGCCACCGGCGACCGACGACGAGACGAACTCGAGCGCGCGGGCGAAGAGGGGAACGGTCTGCGACAGGTCGAGGATGTGGACGCCGTTGCGATCGCCGAAGATGTAGGGCTTCATCTTCGGGTTCCAGCGGTGCGTCTGGTGGCCGAAGTGCGCACCAGTCTCGATGAGCTGCTGCATGGTGACGACGGGTGCCGCCATAGGATAATTCCTTCCGGTTGAGCCTCTGGGAAGCGGATGACGACGATCCTTGCGGAACGGCGCACCGGGCTATGATGCTTCCCATGCGGGGTTGAGGGGCGCGCCATTAGCGCGCGGTGGCGGGAAATGCAAGGCAGCCGGCCACCGAAGAACAAACGTCGAACGACGCTTGACACCTGGAACAGGAATGGAACATAAGACGTCCAGACAGTGGACGGCGGTTTCTAACTCACTTTAATCCTGAATTCTTAGGTCCGAAGTGGGAAAAATGGAACCCGTATGGAACTCACTGACAAATCATTGGTTTAGCGAGTTATCCACAGGTTGCTCGCGCACCTGCTAGGGAGTTGGTTCGATGGTTGCAGCAGTCAGTGTTCTCGTGTTCGTCGGTGCGTTCCTGGCTGCGGCCGGCGTGATCGTCGCGACGGTCGCGCCGCAATGGCAGCGTATCGTCCGCCTCGCATCGGGCAACGTCGAAGCCGCCTTCACCCCGCTTTCCGAACTCGCGCTCGCCGAACGCCGGATCGCCGTCAGGCGCTGGGCGTCGGCTCCGGTGCCCGCGGGCGTTCGCCGGTTGCGCGCAGCCGCTTGACGCGGGCGTAGCTCGCCACGCTGAACGGGATGGTGAGCAGATAGCCGAGGCAGATCGCGCTCAGGGTATGCCATGGTGCGGACACGAGCGCGGCGCCGAGCAGGACCACACCGGCGATCGCCTCGAACCGCACCGTGCGCCGCAGACGCAGCGAACCCCATGAGAAGGTCGCCACGCTGGACACCATCAGCAGGGCGATGAACGCGACCCAGGGGGCAACCAGCCAGGGCGAGTTGAAGACCGGCTGGTCTGTCCAGAACCAGAAGTACATCGGCAGCATCGCAAGCCCGGCGCCCGCGGGCGCGGGCACCCCGGTCAGGAAGCCTGCGGATTTGTGCGGCTGATCCGTCTCATCGATCTTCGCGTTGAACCGCGCGAGCCGCAAGGCGCAGAAGACCGCGAGGATGAGACTGCTGATCCAGCCGATCCGCGGCAATGCGGCAAGCGACCAGAGGTACATGATCAGCGCCGGCGCGACGCCGAACGAGATCGCGTCGGAGAGCGAGTCGAGTTCAGCGCCGAATCGGCTTTCGCCGTGCAGCATCCGGGCGATGCGTCCATCGAGGCCGTCGAGCACCCCGGCGACCATGATCATCGTCACGGCGCTTTGCCAATCGCCGGCGATGGCGAAGCGCACGCCGCTGAGGCCGGAACACAAAGCGAGGGCCGTCACCGCGTTCGGCGCGACCGCGCGCAGCGGCAGCCCGCGTGGCGCGCGCGGCATGCGTCGCCGCGGACGTTCGCCGAATGCCGACGACCCGATCGACGGGTCGGGGTTCTCCGAACCGTTGCCGAAGCCGCTCACTGCGCCATGCCGGTGATCGGGACGCCGCCGACACGGCCGATGACGGTTTCACCCGCGATCGAACGCTGGCCCAGCGTCACCTGCGGAATGATGTCATCGGGCAGGAAGACGTCGACGCGGCTGCCGAAGCGGATCAGGCCGATGCGCTGGCCGGTTGCGACCATGTCGCCCGGCTTGACGAAGGGAACGATCCGGCGGGCGACCAGGCCGGCGATCTGCGTGAAGCCGATGCGGCGGCCATCGCGCCCTTCGACGACGATATGCTGGCGCTCGTTCTCGTCCGATGCCTTGTCGAGATCGGCGTTGAGGAATTTGCCGCTGATATAGACGACCTCGCGGATCGTGCCGGCGATTGGGGTGCGATTGATGTGCACGTCGAACACGGACATGAAGATCGACACGCGGGTCAGCGGCGCTTCGCCGAGTTCGCCGACCAGTTCGCGCGGCACCGCCACCTTCTGGATCATCGTCACCAGCCCGTCGGCCGGCGCGATGATCAGGCCGTCGCCGACGGGCGTGGTGCGGATCGGATCGCGAAAGAAGGTGAGCACCCAGATGACGACGCCGATCAGCGGCCAGAACAGCACCTTGGTGACGATCGTCGCCAGCAACGTGATGCCGAGCGCGATGGCGGCGTATTTGTGCCCTTCCGGGTGGACGGAGGGGAAGCGCCACTTGACCGTCGTCGTGGGGAGCGGCGTGTGGGGGGGCTTTTCTAACGATGGCATAACCACGGGGTTTAACCGTGTCGTTCATGCAACACAACGATAAGCCGCCCGAAGCGTGCGGGCGACGGTTGATCCCCTGCCCGCTTGTGCCTAGACGCATCGCCAAAATCCCCTCCCATAGGACGAGAAAATGGCCAAGATTCAGGTGAAGAACCCGATCGTCGAGATCGACGGCGACGAGATGACCCGGATCATCTGGGAATGGATCCGCGAGCGCCTGATCAAGCCCTACCTCGACATCGAACTCGATTATTACGACCTCGGCATCGAGCATCGCGACGCCACCGAAGACCGCGTGACCGTGGAGGCCGCCAAGGCGACCCAGAAGCACGGCGTCGCGGTCAAGTGCGCGACGATCACCCCCGACGAGCAGCGCGTCGAGGAATTCGGCCTGAAGAAGATGTGGAAGTCGCCCAATGGCACGATCCGCAACATTCTGGGCGGCGTCGTCTTCCGCGAGCCGATCGTGATCAAGAACGTTCCCCGCCTGATCCCCGGCTGGACCCACCCGATCGTCGTCGGCCGTCACGCCTTCGGCGACCAGTATAAGGCGACCGATTTCCGCGTTCCCGGCCCCGGCAAGCTGCGCCTCGTGTTCGAAGGCGACGACGGCACGCTGATCGATGAAGAGGTGTTCCAGTTCCCGTCGTCGGGTGTCGCGATGGGCATGTACAACCTGGACGATTCGATCCGCGACTTCGCGCGCGCGTCGATGCACTACGGCCTCAATCTCAAGTGGCCGGTGTACCTGTCGACCAAGAACACGATCCTGAAGGCCTATGACGGCCGCTTCAAGGACCTGTTCGCCGAGGTGTTCGAGGCCGAGTTCAAGGACAAGTTCAAGGAAGCCGGCATCGTCTACGAACATCGCCTGATCGACGACATGGTCGCATCGGCGCTGAAGTGGAACGGCGAGTTCGTCTGGGCCTGCAAGAATTATGACGGCGACGTGCAGTCGGATCAGGTGGCGCAGGGCTTCGGCTCGCTCGGCCTGATGACGTCGGTGCTGCTGACGCCGGACGGCAAGACGGTCGAGGCGGAGGCGGCGCACGGCACCGTCACCCGCCACTTCCGCCAGCACGAACAGGGCAAGGCGACGTCGACCAACCCGATCGCGTCGATCTTCGCCTGGACCGGCGGTCTGAAGTATCGCGGCAAGTTCGACGACACGCCCGATGTCGTGAAGTTCGCCGAGACGCTGGAGCGTTGCTGCATCGAGTGCGTGGAAAACGGCCAGATGACCAAGGATCTCGCGATCCTGATCGGCCCGGATCAGCCGTGGATGACGACCGAACAGTTCTTCGAGGCGGTGCGCGCCAACCTCGAAGGCAAGATGGCGAACTGGGGCTGAGCCTCACGCCTGACCTGAAAAGAAAAGGGGCTCGGAGGCATATGCTTCCGGGTGCCTTTCCTTTCGTCGGCGGCAGACGGGGTGGCTGCCGACACGCGGTCCACCCGCCGTCGTAACGCACGGCGTCTTTTCGCCCTTGCACACCTTGGGCGAATGGAGGCAGCTTGGTGCATGGCCGAAGCCGAACCGATCCTCCGCATGGGCACCGACGAACGTCGTGCCGTCACCCTGCCCGCCCGACCCGAAGCGCTGCGACTCGATCCCGCCGAGACGGCGGTCGTCGTCATCGACATGCAGAACGCCTATGCGTCGGAGGGCGGCTATGTCGATCTGGCGGGCTTCGACATCGCCGGATCGGCGGGCGTGATCGGCAGGATCGCGACGGTGCTCGCCACCGCACGATCGGTCGGAATGCCGGTAGTGTTCCTGCAGAACGGCTGGGACGCCGACTATCTCGAAGCCGGCGGGCCGGGCTCGCCCAATTATTACAAGTCCAACGCGCTGAAGACGATGCGCGCGCGCCCCGAACTCAGCGGGCAATTGCTGGCGCGCGGCGGCTGGGATTACGAACTGGTCGATGCCTTGCAGCCGCAGCCCGGCGACATTCGCGTCCACAAGACGCGCTATTCCGCCTTCTTCAACTCGCAGCTCGACAGCGTGCTGCGCAGCCGCGGCATCCGCAACATCGTGTTCGTCGGCATTGCCACCAACGTCTGCGTCGAATCGACGCTGCGCGACGGCTTCCACCTCGAATATTTCGGCGTGATGCTGGAGGATGCGACGCACCACCTCGGCCCGCCGATGATGCAGGACGCCACCGTCTACAATGTCGAGAGGTTCTTCGGCTGGGTAAGCACCGTCGCGGACTTCTGCGGCAGCTTCGGCCAGCAGCGGAACCGGGACGCAGGGGACTGACACATGCCGTTCGAACCGATCAATCCACCCGCATTTCCCGCGCCGATCGCCCCCTATTCCGCGGGCGCCAAGGCCGGCAACACCGTCTATGTTTCCGGCGTCTTGCCCTTGGGTGAGGGCGGCGTGGTGCTGCATGTCGGCGATGTCGCGGCACAGACGCGGGCCGTGCTCGACACGATCAGGATCACGCTGGAAGCGGCAGGCGCCACGCTGGCCGACGTCGCGATGAACCACATCTTCCTGAAGGACTTCGGCGATTATGCCGCCTTCAACGCGGTCTATGCGGAGTATTTCCCGGGTGCCAAGCCCGCGCGCTATTGCATCAAGGCGGAGCTGGTGAAGCCCGACTGCCTCGTCGAGATCGCCAGCGTGGCCCATCTCGGCTGATGCCGCAGGCCGGCGGTCTCCATTACGAGGTGCACGGCAACCCGGACGGACCGCCGGTGCTGCTGTCCTCCGGCCTCGGCGGGTCGGCAACCTATTGGGCACCCAATGTCGCGGCGCTGGCGAAGCGCTATCGCGTCATCACCTACGATCACCGCGGCACGGGGCGGTCGCAACGGGAGGTGCCCGGGGACCTGACTTTGGAGGCGATCGGCAAAGACATCGTCGAGCTGCTGGACGCGCTCGACATTCCGCAGGTGACGCTGATCGGCCACGCCATCGGCGGCATGGCGGGGCTGGCGATCGCCCTGTCCGCGCCCGAGCGGCTGGCACGGCTCGTCGTCATCAACGGTTGGGCGAAGCTGGACCGCCACACTGCCCGTTGCTTCGACACGCGGCTGGCGCTGCTCCGCGACAGCGGCCCCTGTGCCTATCTGCACGCGCAACCGCTGTTCCTCTACCCGGCGCAATGGATCTCCGATCATCACGATGCCCTCGCCGCGGACGAAGAGGCGATGCTCGCACATTTTCCCGGGGCCGAGACGGTGCAGCGGCGCGTGGCCGCCGCGAGACGCTTCGATGTCGCCAAACGGCTGCACGAGATCGCGGTGCCGACGCTGGTCGTGGTAAGCGAGGACGACATGCTCGTGCCTCCCGCACAGGGCGAATCGCTCGCGGCCGGGATCCGCCATGCGCAGCTGGCGCGCATGGCGACCGGTGGCCACGCCTGCAACGTCACGCGCGCGGATCATTTCAACATGTGGCTGCTCGACTGGCTCGACAGCTGAAGGGGACAAGGCATGCAGGTCGGCGTTTTCGTACCCATCAACAACAACGGCTGGCTGATCAGCGAGAACGCGCCGCAGTACAAACCCAGCTTCGACCTCAACAAGGCGATCGCGCTGAAGGCCGAGGAACATGGCCTCGACTTCCTGTTGTCGATGATCAAGCTGCGCGGCTTCGGCGGCAAAACCGAATTCTGGGAATATGGCCTGGAAAGCTTCACGCTGATGGCCGGACTTGCAGCGGTGACCGAGCGGATCAAGATCTACGCCACCTGCCCGACGCTCGTGATCCCTCCCGCTTTCGCGGCGCGGATGTGCAACACGATCGATTCGATCAGCCACGGCAGGTTCGGACTGAACCTCATCACCGGCTGGCAGCCGCCCGAATATACCCAGATGGGCATGTGGCCCGGCGACGAGCATTTCCGCAATCGCTACAAGATGCTGGATGAATATGCTCACATCCTGAGAGAATTGTGGGCGGAGGGCGTCTCCGACTTCAAGGGCGATTACTACCGGATGGAGGATTGCCGCGTTCGGCCGCAGCCCGCCGGCGACATGAAGATCATCTGCGCCGGTTCGTCGGACGAGGGCCTGGCATTTTCAGCGAAGTGGGCGGATTACGCCTTTTGCCTCGGCAAGGGCGTGAACACGCCGACCGCGTTCGCGTCCAATAACGACCGGCTGGCGGTGGCGACGGCGAAGACTGGCCGCGACGTCTCCGTCTTCGTGCTCGTGATGATCATCGCCGCCGAAACGGACGACGAGGCGATGGCGAAGTGGCGCCACTACAATGCCGGCGTCGATGTCGACGCAATCGCGTGGCTGGCGGATCAGGGGGCGAAGGACACCGTCAACAGCTCGACCAACGTTCGCCAGCTCGCCGCACCCGAGGGAGCGGTGAACATCAACATGGGCACGCTGGTCGGCAGCTACGCCGGCGTGGCGCGGATGCTGGACGAGATGGCGGCAGTGCCCAACACCGGCGGCGTTCTGCTGACGTTCGACGACTTCCTGCAAGGCGTCGAGGATTTCGGGACGCGCATCCAGCCGCTGATGACGAGCCGGACTTAACGCCGCACGTCGCAGGCGAAAGGCGACGGCCGCGCACGCAAAACGGGAGCCGATCCGGCTCCCGTTTCGTCTATCGCCAGTGACTTGGGACTAGCTCAGCCGCGATCGGTATCGCTCATGCCGCCCTGTCCGCCCTGGTCCGAACTGGCGGCGCCGCCCTGCCCTGCGTCGCCATGGTTGCCATAGCCCGCGCCCGACTGATCGGCGTCCGGCGAGCGGTTGGGATCCTGTCCGGCGCCCTGGTCGCGGTTCTGCTGGTTCTGCTGGCGATCGACATTCCGGTCGCGGTCCTGGTCCTGGCGGTTCGCGTCGCCGCCCTGGCCGCTACCCTGATCCATACCGCTCTGGCTGTTCTGGTCCGACATCATCGACTCCTGCTGTTCTGTGCTGCGACCCCGTCGTTGCGAGGCGAGGAAAGAACGAAGCACCATCGCGACATATCCTCGGTTGGTCGCATGGATCAGTTTTCGTTCAATGACTTGCGGTTTCGCCCGCGGCACGCAGGCCGACATATTTGCGCGTCAGTTCCGGCAGGCTTTCGAGCACCCAGGTCGCCATCCGCTGCTCTTCGGTCAGCGATTGGCGAAGCAGGCTCTGCTGGCTGTCAAAGCCGCAGAGCTCCGCGAGCGTGAGCAAGCCGGTGTAGCTCGCGATCTCGAAATTCTCGAAAGCGTAATTGGCGAAATTGTTCTTGAGGATTTCGTCGGGCGCGAAGACATGGGCGAGCGCCGCCATGTTGCCGGAGATGCTGAGACCGAGGTCCTTGATCGCGGATGGCTTCGCATCGAAGCCGGACAGGATCTCGTCGATGCGACCGATCTGTTGCTCGGTTTCGTTGCGATGCAGACGAAGCTTCTCGGCGACCTCGGGATAATTGACGAGATGGTCGAGCTGGCGATCGATCAGCGCGAGCGCCTGATGCTCGACACCGTGCGCGTTCTTCAGTCCGGTGACGAACAGTTCCCGGGCGACGTCCTGATTGCTGGCTGTGGTGGCCATGATGCCGTTCTCCTGCTGGCTTGACTTGGCGGTTCAACGGACCGCACGCCGGAGGGATGCGACAAAACGTCCTGATCTGAATTAGTTGACCCGTCGATAGACGGTGACGCCGAGATCGCGTGCGATCGGTCGGTAATGATCCGCGAGCGCGCGTCGGACCAGCAGGGATGTCGGGCGCAGGTGGTTGCGGGCGATATCCCCAGCAGCGATCACCGGCGGACCAGCGGCGAGGATATGCGCGACCTCGGCGGTCTGGTCGACGCCGATCGCCGGCGCTTCATCCGCCTCGACCAGATGATAGGGGAAGGGAAATCGCGTCGGCAGGCAGGATCGCGTCGCGGTGTAGAGGGCGGAAGGCGCCTCGAAGACGAACAGGCAGCCTTGTCCCCGCACGCGATCGATCCGCTCCGCGAGCATGGCCAGACGGTGGCGCATGTCGGCACTCTCCCCGACATGCGGATAACCGCTCAGCAGCAGCAGCCCCGCCCCGCTCACCGCCAGCAACACCTGCATCGGACGACGATCGAGCGCGCGGGCACCGGTCACCGCAAGCGGCACCAGCAGCGGCAGGGCGTAATGATTGAAATAGGGCGGGACGCACAGCCAGCCGACGACCGCGCTGACGAGCCAGCCGCCCAGATACGCACGCTCGGGCCGGCCCTGCGCATGCAACCCGCGTACGGCCATAATCGCGGGGACGAGCAGGACGATACAGCATCCGAGCAGCCGCTTTGCGATCGACGCGTCGAAGACCACGTGCCGCAGAAAGATCGATTGAACGTTGGCGAACCACCAGGCGTCGGCATGGCCCATCGCCGCGTACACGGCGAGGGCGATCAGCGTCGGGACCGATGCCACCGCCATGTAGAGGATGCCCTGCGCTGCCAGACGCAGCGGACGGAGCCCGCGGTGCCAGCCTGCCCACAGCAAGGCGATTCCGAAGAACGCCCCCTCGAACATCGCAGTCGGCTTGATCTGCAGCGCGAGGCCGGCGAGCAGCATTGCCGGCATTGCGCCGCGCCGCCGACCGGTCACCGTGTCCCAGGTCAGCAGCGCCGCGGCCACGACGGGGAGATCGTAGAAGACCGGTGACTGACCGCCGCGCCCGCCGATCAGTTCGAGCCAGACGAGATAGCCGATGCCGGCGGCAAGCGCACCCGCCGGCCGCGCGAACCGCCTTGCGAACGTTGTGATGAGACCGGCGGTGGCGACCGCCGCGGCCAGCGCGAACAGGTGACCGACGATGACCGCGTTGCCCGGAACCAACCGCGCTGCGGCGAAGATCAGGAACAGGCCGATCGGCTTGCGATCCCAGATATCCACATAGGGGATGGCGCCATCCCACATCCGCTGGCCGACGAGCAGATACATCTGTTCGTCCACGTCGACGAGCGGGTTGCCGACGTCCGGCGACCGCAACGCGATCGCGACCAAGATCAGGATCAGCCAGGTGAGACGCCGGGTCATACCCGGCGCTTGTGGCCTTGCGATGGTTAGCGGCGGGATAACGATCAGAACAATTCGCCCTGCGGCCCGACCGGCGGCCGAAACAGGTCGGTGCGGAGCGGCGCGCCGCGGTTGCCAAGGTCGTGCTTGCGGCAGGCGATCCGGAACCGGGTCCGCATCAGCTCGGCCCACGGCCCGGAACCCTGCATCCGGGTGCCGAAATCGGGATCGTTGTCCCGCCCGTCGCGCATCGAACGGATGATCGCCATCACCTTTGCCGCGCGGTCGGGGAAATGCGTGTCGAGCCACGCACGGAACAGCGGCGCGACCTCATGCGGCAGTCGCACGGGGATGAAGAAGCAGCTGCGCGCGCCGGCCTCCGCTGCCCGTTCGACCAGATGTTCCAGTTCGTGATCGGTGATGCCCGGGATCACCGGCGCGATCGAGACATAGACCGGCACACCGGCGTCGGCGAGTCGACGTACCGCCTTCAGCCGTCGCTCGGGAAGCGGCGCGCGCGGTTCGATCGTCATCGCGATCCGCGGATCGAGCGAGGTGATCGACATGGCCACGCCGGCGAGTCCCTCCCCGGCCATCGGCGCGAGCAGGTCGATATCGCGGACGACGCGATCCGATTTGGTGGTGATCGTCAGCGGGTGACGTGTCTCCGCGAGCACCGCAACGATGCTGCGGGTGATCCGCCAGTCGCTCTCGATCGGTTGATAGGGATCGGTGTTCGTCCCCAGTGCGATCGGCGCGACGGTGTAGCCGGGCTTGCGCAGTTCGGCGCGGAGCAGGTCGGCGGCATCCGGCTTGGCGAAGAGCCGACTTTCGAAATCGAGCCCGGGAGACAGGTCGTGATAGGCATGCGTCGGCCGCGCGAAGCAATAGATGCAGCCATGTTCGCAGCCGCGATAGGGATTGATCGAGCGATCGAAGAAGACGTCCGGCGAGCTGTTGCGCGTGATGATCGTCCGGGGATGTTCGACGGTGACTGTGGTCCGCAGCGGCGGTGCGACGCCGTCGATTCCCGCGCGCGCATCCAGCCAGTCGCCGTCCACCTCCGTCTGCGGCAGGTTGAAGCGACGGCTTTCGCCGTTGGCGGTCGCGCCGCGAACGGGGCGTTTTCTGGACGGCTGCGCCATTGCATCACGTTAAGCCGCAGCGTAGAACATAGCAAGAACTCAGCGGGAGCGGATATGATGGCGCGACTGAATTACCTTGAGCTGCCCGTAGCCGGCACGGCAGGGGCAAAGGCGTTTTACGGTGCGGTTTTCGGCTGGACGTTCAGCGATTTCGGGCCGAGCTACGCCGCGACGACCAGCGGTGACACCGACATCGGTTTCCAAGCGGACCCGGCGCAGAAGACGGCGGCGGCGCTGCCGGTGATCGAGGTGGCGGACATCGACGCGGCGCTGGCCGCGGTTACCAGCGCCGGCGGCCGGGTGACCGTGCCGACCTTCCCCTTTCCGGGCGGACGGCGGTTCCACTTCGCCGATCCCGATGGCCATGAACTGGCGGTTATGCAGCCTGAGTGAACGGGCCGGCGGGCGGTCAGCGCTCCATCAAGCGCGGCATCAGCTCGACGAAGTTGCAGGGCCGATGGCGGCTGTCGAGCTGCTCGTTGAGAATGCCGTCCCACCCGTCCTTCACCGCGCCGGTCGATCCGGGCAGCGCGAATATGTAGGTGCCGCGCGCCACGCAGGCGCAGGCGCGCGACTGCACCGTCGACGTGCCGATCTTGGCATAGCTTAGGTAGCGGAAGAGTTCGCCGAAGCCAGGGATCATCTTGGTCGCGACCCGCTCGACCGCTTCGGGCGTGACGTCGCGTCCGGTGACGCCGGTGCCGCCGGTGGTGACGACGCAATCGACCGTCGGATCGGCGATCCAGCGATCGAACTGCCCGACGATCGCATCCACGTCATCGCGCAGGATGACGCGATCGGCGAGGGTGTGGCCGGCTGCGGTCAGCCGCGCGACCAACGTGTCGCCGGAACGGTCCTCCGCCAGCCCGCGCGTGTCCGACACGGTCAGCACGGCGATGTTGACGGGGCGGAACGGCAGGCTGGTATCGATCGGCATGATGTGACGCCCGTGCAGGAGTGATGCGGTTCGTCCACGCGGGGCTGGTCCCAGCGTCCGCGGCGTGGCGCGAACCGGTGCGGCGGTCCTAGCCGACCGAGCGGAGTTGCGACGCGACCCGATCGAGCGCGACGTCGGTGACGCCGGCGATCGCCTGGATCGTTTCGACCAGCTCCATGTCGAGCAGGAAATCGCGGCCGAGCAGCACGGTCGCCTCATCCTCGCCGATCGGAATGCGCACCCTTACCTCGCCGCGCGCGCCGCGATGATGCGCGAGCAGCTGCGACAGCGCCTCGAATGCGGCTGCGTTCGCCACCTTTGCCGAAATGGTGAAGCGCGCGGTCGACGCCAGCGTCTCAAAGGGCTGGATCCGCTTGATCGACACGCGCGGCGTCTCTTCGCCCGGCCGGCGATCGAGTTCCACGGTGATGAGGCCGCACCCGCCGCAGCGCGCCGCTTCCTCCAGATCGGCGGCGACCGGATCATCGAAACAGGTGGCGACGAACTGCCCGCTGGCATCGGACACCGTCGCCATCATGTAGCGCTTGCCGCGCGCCGAGGTGCGCCAGCGCGCATCCTCGACCAGCACCGCCATCGTGGCGCCGGCGCGCGTGCCATCCTCCGGGATGTTCAGCTCGGTCAGCGCGACATATTGGCGCGCGCCGTGCATCTTGGCGAGATGGGCGTGGCGGTCGACCGGATGCGCGGAGAAATAGAAGCCGAATGCCTCCTTCTCCTGCTCCATCGCATCGGCCATCGTCCACCGGGCGGACGCGGGCAGCTTGATCGCATCGCCGGCGACATCCTCCGCGCCGAACAGGCCGTGCTGCCCGCTGGTCTTTCCCTCGTGCGTGCGTGCCGCGACCGCCAGGATCGTTTCGGCGACCGCGTGGATGCCGGCCCGATTGGCGTCGAAGCTGTCGAAGGTGCCGCTGGCCGCCAGCGTTTCGAGCTGGCGCTTGTTGATCAGGCGCGGATCGACGCGGGTGGCCAGATCGTCGATGCTCTTGAACGGGCCATTGGCATCGCGTTCGACGATCAGGCGCTCCATCGCCCCCTCACCCACCGATTTCAGCGCCGCAAGCGCGTAGCGGACGGCGAGTCCGTCCGGCGTTTCCTCGACGTCGAACTCCGCATCGCTCCTGTTGATGTCCGGCCCGACGATCGACACGCCGAGCCGCCGCATGTCGTCGACGAAGATGCACAGCTTGTCGGTCTGCGCCATGTCGTAACACATGGAGGCGGCGTAGAATTCGTGCGGATGATGCGCCTTCAGCCACGCCGTCTGGTAAGCGAGCAAGGCATAGGCGGCGGCATGGCTCTTGTTGAAGCCATAGCCGGCGAACTTGTCGATCAAATCGAACAGCGCATTGGCTTCCGCAGCCTTGATGCCGTTCACCTTCAGGCATCCCTCGACGAAGCCGGCCCGCTGGGCGTCCATCTCCGCCTTGATCTTCTTGCCCATCGCGCGGCGGAGCATGTCGGCGCCGCCCAGGCTGTAGCCGGCGAGCACCTGCGCCGCCTGCATCACCTGTTCCTGATAGACGAAGATGCCATAGGTTTCGGCGAGGATCGGTTCGAGCAGGCGGTGCGGATACACGATCGGCTCCGTCCCCTGTTTGCGGCGACCGAAGCTCGGGATGTTGTCCATCGGGCCCGGCCGATAGAGCGACACGAGCGCGATGATGTCGCCGAAATTCGTCGGTCGGACGGCCGACAGCGTGCGGCGCATACCTTCGGATTCCAGCTGGAAGACGCCGACGGTGTCCCCCTTCTGGAGCAGCTTGTAGACCGCTTCGTCGTCCCACAGCAAAGCGTCGAGATCGATCGAAAGCCCACGCTTCGCAAGCAGTTGCACGGCCTTCTTCAGAACCGACAGCGTCTTCAAGCCCAGAAAGTCGAACTTCACCAGCCCGGCGCCTTCGACATATTTCATGTCGAACTGGGTCACCGGCATGTCGGACCGCGGGTCGCGATACAGCGGCACCAGCTGGGCCAGCGGTCGATCGCCGATCACCACGCCGGCGGCGTGCGTCGACGAATGGCGCGGCAATCCTTCCAGCTTGGTCGCGAGATCGAGCAGGCGGCGCACCTGATTGTCGTTCGAATATTCCTTGGCGAGTTCGGGCACGCCGTTCAGCGCGCGCTTCAGGTCCCAGGGATCGGTGGGGTGATTGGGGACCAGCTTGGCAAGGCGATCGACCTGGCCATAGCTCATCTGGAGCACGCGACCGGTGTCCTTCAGCACCGCACGCGCCTTCAGCTTACCGAAGGTGATGATCTGCGCGACCTGATCGCGGCCGTATTTCTCCTGGACGTAGCGGATCACTTCGCCCCGGCGGGTTTCGCAGAAATCGATGTCGAAGTCGGGCATCGACACGCGTTCCGGGTTGAGGAAGCGTTCGAACAACAGGCCGAGCTTGATCGGATCGAGATCGGTAATGGTCAGCGCCCAGGCGACGACCGAGCCCGCACCGGAACCACGGCCCGGCCCCACCGGGATGTCGTGATCCTTCGCCCATTTGATGAAGTCCGCGACGATCAGGAAATAGCCTGGGAAGCCCATCTGGACGATGACGTCGACTTCGAACGCGAGCCGCTTGCGATAGACGTCGCGCCAGTCGGGATCGTCGGCGGGCTGCGTGCCGAGCTGTTCGATGCGGTCTAGCCGCGCCTCGAGCCCCGCAGCGGCATCGTCGCGCAGCATCTGCGCCTCGCCGGCCAGATCGCCCGCCAGCGTCGGCAGGATCGGCTTGCGATAGGGGGCCATGACCGCGCAGCGCTGCGCCACCACCATCGTGTTCTCGATCGCCTCGGGCAGATCGGCGAACAGCTGCTTCATCGTGTCGGCCGGCTTCAGCCAGGCATCCGGGCACGAGCGGACGCGATCCTCGCTTTCGACATAGGTCGAATGCGCGATGCACAGCATGGCGTCGTGCGCGTCGAGAAAGGCGCTGTCGGAGAAACAGCACGGGTTCGTCGCGACGAGCGGCAGGTCCCGCTCATAGGCGAGGTCGATCAGCGCCTGTTCCGCCGCCTCCTCCACCGCATCGCCGCGACGCGCGATCTCGACATACAGGCGATCGTCGAACAGCCCCTGCAGCCGATCGAGATACGCCAGCGCGCGCGACGGCTGGTCTTCGTGGAACAGGCGGGCGAGCGCGCCCTCGCCGCCCGCGGTCAGCGCGATGAGGCCATCGGTGCGGCCCTGCAAGACGCCGAAGTCTACATGGGCGGGCAGTTCGATCGGCCGCTCCAGATGCGCCAGGCTGACGAGCGCACACAGATTGTCGTAGCCGCGCATGTCCTGCGCGTAGAGCGCGATCCAGTCGAGCGTTGCGGCGACGCCGTCGGGCATGTCCGGACGCGCGACGCATAGCATCGTGCCGATCACCGGCTGCACACCCTCCTTCTTCGCCGCGTCCGAGAACGCCATGGCGGCATAGAGGCCGTTGCGGTCGGTCAGCCCGGCGGCGGGAAAGCGCATCGCCTTCGCCCGCGTGGCGATCGCCTTCGGTTCGATCGCACCGTCGAGCATGGTGTAGGATGAGAAGATGCGGAGGGGCACGAACCCGGAATGAGGCATGCCGGCTGCCTAACCTATCGACCGCGATTTGCACAGGTCGGGCAAGGAACCGGCGGTGGATAACTCCGTCGGCGCGCCGAACGGAGACCGGGGTGTCGCATCGTCTTAGGCGATGTCGCTTCGATCGCAACGGCGCTGCGCCGCAAGCCGGGCGAGCCCGCCGGGTCTAGCCCGTCGCGTGGATCCCGGCCTCCACGCCGGAATGGATCGAGAGGAGGCTAAAGCAGTGCCTCGATATCGGCGACGATCTGCTCGGGCTTGGTCGTCGGCGCATAACGGTGGACGACCCTGCCGTCGCGGCCGATCAGGAACTTGGTGAAGTTCCACTTGATCGCCTTCGACCCGAGCAGTCCGGGTGCCTCGCTCTTCAGGCGGGCGAACAGCGGATCGGCCCCTGCTCCATTGACATCGATCCGGGCGAATACGGGAAAGGTGACGTCATAGGTCAGCGAACAGAAGTTCGCGATCTCCGCCGCGTCGCCCGGTTCCTGTGCCCCGAACTGGTTGCACGGGAACGCCAGCACCTCGAACCCGCGATCGGCGAAGCGGCGGTGCAGCGCCTCCAGCCCTTCATATTGCGGCGTAAAGCCGCATTTCGACGCGGTGTTGACGATCAGCAGGACCTGCCCCGCATAGGCGTCCAGCGCCGCGGCGGAGCCATCGGCGGCGGTGACGACGAAATCGGTGATCGCGCTCATCCATGCCTCTCCAGCAGAAAGGCCAGATTCTGCCGGACGCCCGGCCACTCACGATCGAGGATCGAATATACGACTGTGTCGCGCAGTCGCCCTCCGGCCATCTGCTGGTGACCGCGCAGCACGCCGTCCCGCTTCGCGCCCAGCCGCTCGATCGCCGCCTGGCTGCGCTTGTTCAGCGCGTCGGTCCGGATCTGCACGCACTGGCAACCCATTCGGTCGAAGGCATGGCCGAGGAGGAGGAGCTTGGCCTCGGTATTCACACCGGTCCGCTGCACCGCCTTGGCATAAAATGTGCCGCCTACCTCCAGACGTCGATGCGCTGGGGCCATGCGCATGTAGCGCGTGGTGCCCACGACGTCGCCGTCCGGCATCACCACCGCGAACAGCAGCGCCCGCCCGAAATCGCGTTCGCGCGCGGCGGCCGCCCACCATTGCTCGGGCTGGCGCATCATCGAGACGTTGGCGTAGAAGGTGTTCCACAGATCGCCCGCGCGCGCCGCCTCGACGAGGGCGGGCAGATCGTCCTCGACCAGCGGACGGAGCGTGACGTGCTCGCCGACGAGGGTCGGCGCATCGCTCCACTCGCTCACGTCAGCACGCCCTCGTGCAGGCGGACGACGCGATCCATCTTCTGTGCGAGCCGCTCGTTGTGAGTCGCGATCAAGGCCGCCGATCCCTCTCCGCGCACCAGCCGCAGGAATTCGGCCAGCACGATGTCGGCGGTATGTTCGTCGAGATTGCCGGTCGGTTCGTCGGCCAGCACCAGCGCCGGCCGGTTGGCGAGCGCGCGCGCGACGGCGACGCGCTGCTGCTCGCCGCCCGACAGCTGGCTCGGCCGATGCGTCAGGCGGTGACCCAGACCGAGCGCGGTCAGCAACGCAGCCGCGCGGTCGTCGGCCGGCTTGCGCTCCGCGCCATGGACCAGCTGCGGCAGGACGACATTCTCGGTCGCGTTGAAATCGGGCAGCAGGTGGTGGAACTGGTACACGAAGCCGAGCCGGTCGCGGCGCATGATGGTGCGGCCATGCGCATCGAGCTTCGCCGCCTCTGCGCCGCCGATCCGGATCGAGCCCTGAAAGCCGCCCTCGAGCAGCCCCACCGCCTGCAGCAGCGTCGACTTGCCCGAGCCCGACGGGCCGACCAGCGCCACGATCTCGCCCGGCGCGACCGACAGGTCGACGCCGCGCAGCACGTGGATCGTCTCGCCGCCCTGCGTGAAGCTGCGGGTGAGGCCGGTGGTGCGGAGCACCGCGACATCGTCGTCGCGGGCCGGACCGCGGCGCAGCGTGCCGCCGGCGCCATCGTCGTTCGGGCTATTCATAACGCAGCACCTGCACGGGATCGGTACTCGCCGCCTTCCACGCGGGGTAGAGCGTGGCGAGGAAGCTGAACACGAGCGCCATCAGCGCGATGATGACGATCTCGACCGGATCGGTCTTGGACGGCAGCTCGGTCAGATAACGGATCGACGGGTCCCAGAGGTTCTGGCCGGTGACGAGCTGGACGAGGTTCACCACCGCCTGGCGGTAGAAGAGGAAGACGAAGCCGAGCGCCAGGCCGGCAACCGTCCCCAGTGCGCCGATCGTGGTGCCCACGACCATGAAGATCCGCATCAGCCCGCCGCGCGTCGCGCCCATCGTCCGCAGGATCGCGATGTCGCGGGTCTTGGCGCGCACCAGCATGATCAGCGAGGACAGGATATTGAACACCGCGACCAGGATGATGATCGACAAGACGGTGAACATCGCCACCCGCTCCACGGCGAGCGCCTGGAACAGCTGCGCGTTCATCGACCGCCAGTCGGCGATGATCGCGCCGCCGCCCAGCTTTTCGGCGAGCGGCGCGAGGATCGGACCGACCCGGTCCGCATCCACCGTCTGCAACTCGATCATCCCGACGTTGTCGCCGAGCAGCAGCAGGGTTTGCGCATCCTCGATCGGCATGATGACATATTGCTTGTCGTAATCGTACAACCCGATTTCGAAGATCGCGCCGACGCGATAGCTGACGATGCGCGGCACGGTGCCGAATGGCGTCGTCTGCCCCTGCGGACTGAACAACGACACCTCGCTGCCGACCTGCGCGCCCAGCGCTTCCGCCAGCCGCGAACCAATTGCGATCTGGCCGCTGCCGGGCGTGACGCCGGCGAGTGATCCCATGATGAGCTTCCCGCCGATCACCGGCTTCACGTCCTTCATGCGAACGCCGCGAACCAGCACCGCCTCGGCCCGGCCGTTATAGGTCACCGCCAGCGGCTGCTCGACCATCGGCACCGCAGAGGTGACGCCGGGCGTCTTCTGCGCCTGCGCGACGATCTCGCGCCAGTCGGGCAGCCGGCCGCCGACGCCCTGCACCACCGCATGACCGTTAAGTCCGACGATCTTGTCGAACAGTTCGGCGCGGAAGCCGTTCATCACGCTCATCACGATGACCAGCGCGGCGACGCCGAGCATCACCGCGACAAGGCTGATGGACGCGACCAGGAAGATGAACGCCTCTCCCTTGCCCGGAAGCAGGTAGCGCCGGGCGATCATCCGTTCGTAGCGTGAGAGGATCATGCGCCGGGCTCTAGGAGAGGCGGCTGGGACAAGCAACAAATGTTGCGGATTCGACACAGGGTTCCTGCAATCGTTTCCCGACCGCCACATAGCCGGTGACAAACGCCGTGCGGCTGCCTAGCAAAAACTCACTGAGACACAGGCAACGGCCGTGGTTCGGGGAACAGCGGAACGGCAGCGCAGCGATATACGCGCGCACCGGGATGCGACCTAAGGGGGCTGACGAATTTTTCGTCACGCAGGCGCCCGGATCGGCAACGGTCCGGGCGTTTGCCGTTTCGGCGCTGCGTTGCACGTGCCGGGAAACGGAGCCGGGCAGAAGGCGGGAGCTTCCAATTCGCACCCCCTGTCCGGCAGTTCGACTTATCGCAGATCAATCCTGAACGACGCGATAACGCGCGCCTGTATTGCCTCCGGTCTGGCCGTCTCGCCCGCATTTTCCGACGTCACCTCCGGGCGGCCATTACCGGATGCCGGACTACCCGGTGGCACCGGCTGGCAGCACCGCGCACGACTCAGAACCGCTTCGACAGGGTGACGCCATAGGTGCGCGGGTCAGCCGGCTGACCGACGATCAGGCCGGTGCTGCCCGACTGCGTCGACAGCAATTCGAAATGATCCTGGTCGAACACGTTGCGCACCCAGCCGAAGACGTTGACGTCGCCCTGACGATAGCCGGCACGGACGTTGGACAGCGAATAGCCCTCGATCCAGGTATAGGCCGACGGCGAGGGGTTGGACGAGAAGCGCGAGCGGTAATTCCCGTCGTACCCGACATAGACCTGCCCGTCGGAACGGCCGACCGGCACATTATATTCGCCGCCGTAGGAGAAGGACCATTTCGAGATGCCCGGCAGGCGCTGGCCCGAGATGTCGCAAAAGGCAGGGCTGCGCCCCCCGGCCGTCCCGGCGGGGTCGGTGACGCCGCCGATCGCGGTCGCGGTGCCGCCGGACAGTTCGGGCGGGCACGGCGCATTGCTGAAGTCGATGTAGCGGGCATCCGTAAACGCGCCGCTGACATACAGCGACAAGCGCTGGCTCGGACGATAGCTGGCGTCGAACTCGGCCCCACGCGAGCGGACCTTCCCCGCATTGGCAAGATAGCCGCGGATCACGTTGATCGCATTGTTGTTCACCGTCGCCTGATAGTCGGCGATGTCGGTCCAGAAGCCCGCGAGATTGAGCGTGAGCCGCCGATCGAAGAACTGCGTCTTCAGGCCGATGTCATAGCTGTCGACCTTTTCCGGCTTCACCGTCTGCGTGCTGAGATCGACGCCCGTGCTGGTCGCGTTGAGCGGCAGTCCCGACAGGTTGATCCCGCCCGACTTGAAGCTGCGTGCATAGGTCGCATAGGCGTGGATGTCCGGCGCGACGTCGTAGGACACCGTCACGTCCCCAGACGTGTTCCATGCGCTGAACCTGGGACTGTAGCGCTGCGGCGCGAGCGTGTTGATCTGGTTCTGGAACGTCGTCCGCGCCGCACCCGTCGGGCGGCTTGCAAGCAGGGACGCGACGGTGTCGGCCGTCGCGGTGAAGGCATATTGGCCGTTGGCGATGCTCACCACGGATTCGTAGGAGCCCGATTTGCGGTCGTAATTGACGCGCAGCCCCGGCTGGACGTGCAGCCGGTCGGTCAGCGCCCAGTTGAGCTTGCCGAACACCGCAAAGCTCGTGTTGTCGAAGCCGATCGTGTTGGTCGAGGTGAGACCGTCGAGAACGGTGGGATTGGCCGCATCGCTACCCGACAGCAGGAAGCGGCTCGCGGCCGATCCCTGCACCTGAGAACCCTGCGTGTCGATCGTCTGGTGGAACAGGAACGCGCCGACCGTATAGTCGAGCCGGTTCGTCCCGTTCGACGCCAGCCGGAATTCCTGCGACACCTGTTTCTGCTGCGACGGGTTCTGCGACACGGTGGTGATCGGCAGGCCAGTGAAGTCGCGGTCGTTCTGCGGCTGCCAGTCCCAATATCGCCAGGCACTGACCGACGTCAGCGTCGCCGGGCCGAAATCCCAGCTGGCGACCAGCGACGCCCCCCCGACCTCCTGCCGGGAATTGATGCCCGCATCGAGGTCGGTCACCCGATCGAACGGATCGGTGCTCGGCGGCGCATAGCCGAGCGCGGCGGCGAGCGCGGCATATTGCCGTGCGACCGGGCGCTGCGTCGCGCCGACACGCGCATAATATTGCACGCAGCATGCCGGATTCTGGACGTTGAAGTCGCCGGACAGCGTGACATCCAGCGACGGCGTGGCATGCCAGAGCAGCTGGCCGCGAAGACCCAGATTGCGCTGCCGATGCAGATCCTCGCCCGACGTGATGTCGCGGATCGTACCCTTGCGCGTCGTCGCGGAACTGGACAGGCGCAGGGCCAGCGTATCGGACAGCGGACCCGACACCGAACCTTTCGCCTGCACGAAGCCGTAATTGCCCAGGCTGAGTTCGGCGCGTGCCTCCGGCGTGAAGCTGGGGGGCCGGGTGGTGACGTTCAGCGCTCCGGCAGTGGTGTTCTTGCCGTACAGCGTGCCTTGCGGCCCGCGCAGCACCTCGACGCGCTCGACGTCGACGAAATCGAATGTCGAGGCGCCGATGCGGCCGATGTATACGCCGTCGACGTAGAAGCCGACGCCCTGTTCGATGCCGTCGTTGGTCAGCCCGAACGGCGCCCCCAGACCACGGATGTTGATCGCGGAATTGCGGGGATTGCTCGAATAGAATTGCAGCGAGGGCTGCTGCTGCTGCAACCGGTTGACGTTGAACGCGCCCGTTTTGTCGATTTCCGCTCCACCGATGACCGACATGGCGATCGGTACGCGCTGTGCCGATTCGGCGCGGCGCCGCGCGGTGACCAGGATCTCGCCATTGCCCTCCTGCGGTTCCGGCACGCCGGACGCCGTCGGCTGCGGCGTGTCGGCCATCGCCGGGGTGACGGCCTGACCCGCCAAAAGGATTGCTAAGGTCAGCGACATCGACGGCTCCCTGTGTTCGTTGACCGTAAACTCCCCCGGATTGGTCGACATTCAAAGATGGAGAAGCTTGGGGTCGCGAAAGCCGGGCTTCGGCAGGTGGAAAAATGATGCGATCGCCGCGCTTCGCCCTCTTGAACCCGGTTTCGGGCAACCCAGATTTTCGCCGCACGGTGCCGCTGACGGGCCGTGTGCCGGCATCGCACCCCGGTGGATGCCGTCGTTTCAACTCGCTTCTTTTGGAGGATTTGACATGCGACTCGACCTGACCCCCTACCGCCGCTCGACCATCGGTTTCGACCGCCTATTCGACATGCTGGAAAACAATGCGCGCGCCGCGAGCGCGGAGAACTACCCGCCCTTCAACCTCGAACGTCTCGCCGAAGATCGCTATCGCATCACCCTCGCGGTCGCCGGCTTCTCGCGTGACGAGATCGAGATCACCGCGCAGCAGAACCTGCTGCTGGTCACCGGCAAGAAGGACGACAAGGCGGCCCACGCCAACTTCCTGCACGTCGGTATCGCCAACCGCAGCTTCGAACGCCGCTTCGAACTCGCCGACTTCGTGTTCGTCGAGGATGCCCGTCTCAACGACGGTCTGCTCATCGTCGATCTGGTCCGCGAGGTGCCCGAGGCGATGAAGCCGAAGAACATCGCGATCAAGACCGGCGCGCCTCTTGCGGCGGTCGAGAACCAGCCGGAAGAGACGGCGGCCAAAGCCGCCTGACGCACCGCCACAAATTGCGACGCACATGGCGTCCGGACCGTTGGTCCGGGCGCCTTTTTTCTTTGCGAACACCAACTTGGGGGTGTTGACGAATTCTGACACCGGTGTCAGCCTCAGGATCAGCGAAGGCGGCACGACGGCCGAACATTCGCCGATATTCGGGAGAAGATGCATGACCACCAGGCTTGCGGTTTCCGTGTTCGCGCTGCTCGCACTCGGCGGCTGCGGCGGCGGTGACGACAGTCCAGCGCCGACGCCAACCCCTTCGCCGACTGCGACGGCGCAGGCGCTGTCGCCGGTCAGCGGCGATGCCTCCGCCTATACCGACACCCGTCTGAAGCTGACGTTCGACACGGCGCCGGTCCTTACCGGCGAAGGGGCGCTGCGCGTCTATAAAAGCGACGGGACTTTGGTCGACACGATCAGTTTCGGACAGGACCAGGTGCTGGCGGGCGCAGAGACGCAGACGACGCTCGGCAATTACAACACCGAGATCGACAAGATCGGCAACAACGTCGCCAATCTGACGCAGTGGCGCTTCACGTATTTCCGCCCGGTCACGATCAATGGCAACGTCGCCACGATCAAGCTGCACGACGGCGTGCTGTCGCCCGACACGAGCTATTACGTGCAGGTCGACAGGGCGGCGTTCAACGGGTCCTATGCCGGCGCCGGCACGTTCCCCGGCATCACCGGCACCACCGGATGGACGTTCAAGACGAAGAGCCTGCCCGCCGCCGCCGCAACCAGCATCACCGTCGATGACGACGGCCCGGCGGATTTCCGCTCGCTTCAGGGTGCGCTCAACTATGTCATGGCGACGGGCTGCAACGCCTGCGCCAATGCCGCCGCCGCCAAGACGATCACCGTCAAAAACGGCACCTATGACGAGCAGCTCTTCCTGCGGAACACCAGCAACGTCACGATCCAGGGTGAGAGCCGGACAGGCACGATCGTCCGGAACGAGAATTGGGAGGCGTTCAACCCCGGCACCGGCGGCAGCCGCACCACTCCCAATACGACCTTTTCGAACATCGGCGGCAGTTCGACGTTGGGCAATCGCCGTGCGCTGGGCGGTGGCCGCGCCGTGTTGCTGGTCGAGGGCGGCGATCAGTTGAAGCTCACCAACTTCACCATCCAGAACACCCATGTGAAGAGCGCGACGCAGAACAGCCAGTCGGAGGCGATCTACTACAATTCCGCCAACCTCAACGGGTCGCGGTTCACCGGCACCAACATGAACTTCCTCGGCACGCAGGACACGTTGCAGATGAAGGGATGGGTGTGGATCTACAACAGCTTCATCGCCGGCGACGTCGATTTCATCTGGGGCTATCCCTATGCGATGCTGATCGAACAGTCCGAATTGCAGACGGTCTTCGATCCATCGGCACCCACTTCGGGGGGCTATGTCGTCCAGGCGCGCAGTGCGAAGGGGTATCCGGGCTTCGTGATCCTGGGCGGATCGCTGACGGCGGCGGCGAACGTGCCGGCGGGTTCGACCTATCTCGCGCGGTCGGGCGGCAATACGCAGGCGCAGGGCTATTGCCAGACCGCAGCAGTGCTGGGCGGCGCGTCGGCGGGTAACGCGCAACTCTATTGCGACAACGTCGCCTATATCGGCGTGACGATGGGACCGCATGTCGCCGCCGCCGGCTGGTGGATCAACCCCGTCCCCAACCTGTTGCCGACCGCCACGGAAGGCTGGCGCGAAAGCGGGTCGCTGGCACCGGGCGGCGCGACGCTGAACGTATCGGCTCGCGAGAAGACCTATGCGTCGACCACCGCCAACCTGACCGCGCTCAACACCCGCACCAAGGTGTTCGCCCAGTGGAACGGCAATGCCGGGTGGAATCCCGTACCCTGACGCCCTGCCCCCGCTCCCGGCACGGGAGCGGGGATCGCCATCTCAGACGAGGCGGCTCTGCTTCAGGGCCGCCTGGATGAAGCTGGCGAACAGCGGGTGCGGATCGAACGGCTTGCTCTTCAGCTCCGGGTGGAACTGCACGCCGACGAACCAGGGGTGGTCGGGCCGCTCGACGATTTCCGGCAGCATGCCGTCGGGCGACATGCCGCTGAACACCAGGCCGCCCTTTTCGAGCGCGTCCTTGTAATGGGTGTTCACCTCGTAACGGTGCCGATGACGCTCGTGGATCGTCGTGCCGCCATAGATCGACGAGACGACGCTGTTGCCGTCGAGCGCCGCTTCATAGGCGCCGAGCCGCATCGTGCCGCCCAGGTCGCCCTGCTCCTCGCGCTTTTCGAGACCGTCGCGGCCCATCCATTCGGTGATGAGGCCGACGACGGGTTCCTCGGTCGGGCCGAATTCCGTCGACGAGGCGCCTGCGATCCCCGCGAGATCGCGCGCACCTTCGACGCAGGCCATCTGCATGCCGAAACAGATCCCGAAATAGGGGATTTCCCGCTCGCGGGCGAACTTCACCGACTTGATCTTGCCCTCTGCACCGCGTTCGCCGAACGCGCCGGGGACGAGGATGGCGTCGCAGGGCTCGAGCTGGCCGACGATTTCCGAATCATCGTTCTCGAAGATTTCGGCGTCGATCCAGCGGACGTTGACCTTCACGCGGTTGGCGATGCCGCCATGTACCAACGCCTCGTTGAGCGACTTGTACGCGTCTTGCAGCCCGACATATTTGCCGACGACGCCGACGGTTACCTCACCCTCCGGATTGGTGAGCCGGTCCATGATGTCGGTCCAGCGCGACAGGTCGGGCGCCGATGACGGCGTGATGCCAAAGGCGCGCAGCACCTCCGAATCGAGACCCTCGCCGTGATATTGCAGCGGCACCGCATAGATGCTCTTCGCGTCGAGCGCCGGGATGACCGCGCTTTCCGGCACGTTGCAGAACAGCGCGATCTTGGCGCGCTCCGATGGCGGCAGCGGATGTTCGCAGCGGCAGACGAGCACGTCGGGCTGCACGCCCAGCGCGGCGAGTTCGCGCACGGAATGCTGCGTCGGCTTGGTCTTCAGCTCGCCCGCGGCGGCGATGTAGGGGACGAGCGTGACGTGGATGCTGATCGCATTGCCGCGGCCCACCTCGTTCTTGAGCTGGCGGATCGCCTCGATGAACGGCAGCGATTCGATATCGCCGACCGTCCCGCCGATCTCGCACAGCACGAAGTCGAGGTCGTCCGTTTCCGCGCGGGCGAAGGCCTTGATCGCGTCGGTGACGTGCGGGATCACCTGCACAGTCGCGCCCAGATAATCGCCGCGCCGCTCGCGCTCGATGATCGTCTTGTAGATGCGCCCCGAGGTGACGTTGTCCGACTGGCGCGAGGCGACGCCGGTGAACCGCTCGTAATGGCCAAGGTCGAGATCGGTCTCGGCACCGTCGTCGGTCACATAGACCTCGCCGTGCTGATACGGGCTCATCGTGCCCGGATCGACGTTCAGATAGGGATCGAACTTGCGGATCCGGACGCGGTAGCCGCGTGCCTGAAGCAATGCTGCGAGAGAGGCCGCCATGAGGCCCTTGCCGAGCGACGAGACCACGCCGCCGGTGATGAAGATGTACCGCGCCATGGGAGAAATCGCCTAGCGTGTTGTGGGGTCGAACGACAAGAGCGCGCGGGGGCCACCCGCGCGCGATTCACGATAAATCGCTGCGCCGCTTAGCGCTGCAGCGGAACCGCGCCATTGTCGGCGGGGGCCGGCGCGGGCGCGACCGGCTGGTTCGCGGCCGGCGCCGCCGGCGCCGTGCGGGCGAGCGAGGTATCGATCGTCTGCGTCTGACGGCTCGCGGCGATGAAGGCGAGCGCGATCGACATGACGATGAACGCCGTCGCCAGCACCGACGTGGCGCGCGTCAGGAAATCGGCGGCGCCGCGTGCCGACATCAGGCCGGACGGGCTGCCACCGGTGCCGAGGCCACCACCCTCCGACCGCTGCATCAGGATCACCGTCACGAGCGCGGCGGCGATGATGGCGTGGACGACGAGGAGGAAGGTGAACATCTACAGTCCCGAATTTCGGATGAAGGCGCGCACATAGGCGAGCGTCGGCCCGCGATCAACCTCGCCGCCGTGCGGGCCCGGACCCGCCGTCCGGCTCGCCCGGGATGTGCGTGCGTCCGTTTATTAACGCCACCCCGGAAACCGAGGCGCTGCGGGGGCGTTATGACCCCGAAACAAAGCCCCGAAAATGGTGCAGAAACGGATATTTGATCGTGGGTACAGCCGCGCAATCGCTCGCTACCTGGATGACGGCCCTGGTCGATTACGTACGGTCGGGCGAGCCCGACCTGACCAATCGCCAGATGGCTTTGCTCCTGCTCGTCTACCTCAATCCCGGCCCCCATACGGTCCGCGGGCTGGCGCGGGCCTTGAACGTATCGAAGCCCGTCGTTACGCGCGCCTTGAACAGGCTGGGTGCGCTCGGCTATCTGCGCCGTCAACGCGACGACAGCGACAAGCGCAACATCTTCGTCGCGCGCACTTCCGAAGGGGCAGAGTTTCTTGAAGAGTTCGGGCAATTCCTTGGCGAAGGCGACGTCCGCTCGCTCCAGCCAGCCCTCGCGTAGGGCGTTCGCGCTCACCGGCCCCTCGGTTTCGCTGGATCCCAAGACGCATGCGGTTCGCGGGGACCTTGCCGACGTGCGTCTGGCGGAACAGGTCTTCGCGCCGCATTATGCCGCGCCGATGATCGCCATCGCCTTGCACGACGTCCGCATCTTCGCCGATCGCACCCTGTCCGAACCCCTCGCCGATCTGGCGAAGGGCGACGTCTTCGAAGTGCTGGAACTCGCGGGCAACCACGCCTGGGGACTGGCGGCTGCGACCGCGATCGTCGGCTATGTCGATCGCACCGCGCTCGACAAGGCGGGTGACCCGACGTCATGACGGTGACCGTGTTCATCGACGGTGCGGTCGGCACGACCGGCATCGATATTCGCGAACGGCTGGACGGCCGCACCGATATCGAGGTCGTCACCCTCGACGAAGCCTCCCGCAAGAGCCCCGCCGCGCGTGCCGAGGCGCTCGGCGATGCGGACATCGCCATTCTGTGCCTGCCCGACGAGGCCGCGCGCGAAGCGGTGACGCTGGTCCGCGATCGCACTACCCGGATCATCGATGCATCGTCGGCGCATCGCGTCGCCGACGGGTGGACCTATGGCTTCGCCGAACTGGAGACGGATCAGGCGCAGCGGATCGCCGACGCGCGCTTCGTGTCGAATCCCGGCTGCTACCCCACGGCCTTTCTGGCGCTGGTTCGCCCGCTGGTCCGTGCCGGGCTGGTGCCGGCCGACTGGCCGCTGACGTATAATGCGACGTCCGGCTATTCGGGCGGCGGCAAGGCGATGATCGCTGAGTTCGAGAGCGGGGACGTCGATACCGCTTTCCGGGTCTATGGCTTGGGCCTGGCGCACAAGCATCTGCCGGAGATGCGGCAGCATGCCGCCCTTGCCCATCCGCCGGTGTTCCAGCCTGCGGTCGCGCGGCTCAACCGCGGCATGCTCGGCGAAGTGCCGCTCGCGCTCCGGCAGCTGCCGGGAACGCCCGGCATCGCGGCGATCGAGGATGCGTTGCATGCGGCCTATGCGGGAAGTGCGCTCGTGTCGGTCGCGCCCGGCGACATCGCCGCGGTGACGATCGAGGAGAATGCCGGCACCGACCGCATGACGCTGCGCGTGTGCGGCAATCCAGACAGCGGCCATGTCCGCCTGATCGCCACGCTCGACAATCTGGGCAAGGGCGCCGGTGGCGCCGCCGTGCAGAATCTCAACATCATGGCCGGGCTCGATCCGCTCGCCGGCCTGATCCTGTAAACCCGCCCGTCCCGTAACGAAAAGGTTCGTCATGCAGCGCAATCCCGTCGGCAAGCTGCTCCTGTTCGGAGCAACCGGTGACCTCGCGCGGCGGATGCTGCTGCCGTCGCTCTATGGCCTGCATGCCGACGGGCTGCTGCCCGAAGGCCTGACGATCACCGGATCGGCACGCACCGAAATGGACGATGCCGGCTTCCGGGACTTCACCAAGAAGGCGCTCGACGAGTTCCTGCCCGACGATCGCAAGGACGAAAGCGCGCTCGGCACCTTCCTGGATCGCGTCGCCTACCAGGCCGTCGACCTGTCCAATGCCGAGACGTTCCCCGCGCTGGCCGAGAAGATCGGCGACGTGGCCGACGGCCTCGCCATCTATCTGTCCACCGCGCCTTCGCTGTTCGAAGCGGCGGTCAAGGGGCTGGAAAGCGTCGGCCTCGCCGGCAACACCGTGCGCATCGGCCTGGAAAAGCCGCTGGGCTACGACCTGCCGTCGAGCAAGGAGATCAACGACACCGTCGCCTCGGTCTTCCCGGAGGAGCGGATCTTCCGCATCGACCATTATCTGGGCAAGGAGACGGTTCAGAACATCCTGGCGCTGCGGTTCGGCAATTCGATGTTCGAGCCGATCTGGAACGCGCAGGGGATCGACAACGTCCAGATCACCATCGCCGAGACGGTCGGGCTGGAAGATCGCGCCGGCTATTACGAAGGTGCCGGCGCCTTGCGCGACATGGTCGCCAACCACATGCTCCAGCTGGTCGCGCTGATCGCGATGGAGCCCCCTGCCCTGTATGACGGCACCGCGATTCGCGACGAAAAGGCCAAGGTCTTCCGTTCGATGCGCAAGATCGCGCCGGAAGCGGTGCAGCAATGCACCGTCACCGGCCAATATGAAGAGGGCGCGGTCGGCGGCAAGGTCGTCAAGGGCTATGACGCCGAGCTCGGTTACGACAGCAACGTCGAGACCTTCGTCGCGATCAAGGCGCATATCGACAATTGGCGATGGCAGGGCGTCCCCTTCTACCTGCGCACCGGCAAGCGGATGGCCAAGCGCCGGTCGGAGATCGCGATCCAGTTCAAGCCGGTGCCGCATTCGATGTTCTCGGGTCGCGGCGGCCTGCTTCAACCCAACACGCTGGTGATCCGTTTGCAGCCCGAGGAATATGTCGAGCTGCTGGTGATGACCAAGGAGCCGGGGCTGGACCGGGACGGCATTCGCCTGCGCGAGGTGCCGCTCAAGCTCAGCATGGATGCGGAATTCGCCGGCTCGCGTCGGCGCATCGCCTACGAACGCCTGCTGCTCGACCTGATCGAGGGCGACCAGACGCTGTTCGTCCGCCGCGACGAGGTGGAGGCGCAATGGACGTGGATCGACGCGATTCGTGCCGGCTGGGACGCGAACCAGATCAAGCCGAAACATTATTCCGCCGGCACCTGGGGCCCGGCCGGTGCGGTCGCCCTGACCGAACGCGACGGGGTGACCTGGCAGGACGATTGATGCGATCCCCCATCCGTCCTGCAGCCGCAGGCGGGTGGACCGTGCCGCCCGACAGGTATGCGGCACCCCTTATCATGGACGCCATCCCGGACTATCGGATGCGCGACGACAAGAAGGCCAGAATATGAGCGAAATCGAATGGTGGGACTATGACGATGCGGCCGAAATGGCCGCGGCCGTCGCCGGCGACATCCAGTTCATCATCGAAGCGGCGATCGATGCGCGCGGCGCGGCGGTGATCGCGCTGTCGGGCGGCAAGACGCCGATCCCGATCTACGACAGGCTCGCCAAGTCGAAGCTCGACTGGAAGCGGGTGACGATCGTGCCGACCGACGAGCGCATCGTGCCGCTGGGCGATCCGCTGTCGAACGTGACGATGATCGGCAAGACCTTCATCCCCAAGGGCGCACGCGTGATGCCGATCGTGCCGCAGGCGACCGCCGACTATAAGTCCGCGGGGCGTTCGGCGGATGCGCTGATGCAGGACCTGCACTGGCCACTCGACTTGTGCCTGCTGGGCGTCGGCGGCGACGGTCATACCGCGTCGATCTTCCCCGGCCCCGACTTCGACGAGGCGCTGGCTGGGCCGAAGGAGCGCCGCGCTCTGGGCGTGATGCCCGACCCGCTGCCGCCGGAAGCGCCAGTCGCCCGCGTGACGCTGAGCCGCGAGGGCATCGTCACCGCGCGCGCGCTGATGATCGCCGTCACCGGCCAAGGCAAGCGCGACGTCATCGAACGCGCGATCGATCAGGGCCCGTCCTCGCCCTATCCGATCGGGCGCGTGCTGGCGGATGCGGAATTGCCGGTCGATATCCACTGGGCACCCTGATCCGGTTCGCCGGATCCCGCAGCGCCCGACACCCCTCCCCAGGACAAGCGCCATGAACCCCGAAGTCTCCGCCGTCACCGACCGTATCGTCGAGCGTTCGCGCGCCGGGCGTGCGGCCTATCTGGCGCTGATCGACCGGGAACGCGACAATGGCGCGCGGCGGCCGCAGCTCGGCTGCGCCAACCTTGCCCATGCCTATGCGGGGACCGAAGAGGATCGCGACACGCTGCGCGCCGGCACGGGCATGAACATCGGCATCGTCACCGCCTACAACGACATGCTGAGCGCGCATGCCGTCTATTACCGTTACCCCGAACTGATGAAGGTGTGGGCGCGCGAAGCCGGGGCGACGGCGCAGGTCGCGGGCGGCGTGCCCGCGATGTGCGACGGTGTGACGCAGGGCTATCCCGGCATGGAATTGTCGCTGTTCAGCCGCGACACCATCGCCCTGTCCACGGCGATCGCCCTGAGCCATGGTACGTTCGAAGGCGCGGCGCTGCTCGGCATCTGCGACAAGATCGTGCCCGGCCTGTTGATGGGTGCGCTGCGCTTCGGACACCTGCCGATGCTGCTCATCCCCGGCGGGCCGATGCCATCGGGCCTTCCGAACAAGGCGAAGGCGGCGGTGCGCGAAGCCTATGCCGAGGGCAAGGCGGGTCGCGAGGAACTGCTGGATGCCGAGATCCAGGCGTATCACGGCAAGGGGACCTGCACCTTCTACGGCACGGCCAACACCAACCAGATGATGATGGAGGTGATGGGCCTGCACATGCCCGGTGCCGCCTTCGTCAACCCAGGCACCAAGCTACGCCAGGAACTGACCCGCGCGGCAGTGCACCGGCTCGCGGGCATGGGCTGGCGCGGAGACGACTATCGCTCGCTGGGCCGGTGCGTCGATGAAAGGGCGATCGTCAACGCCGCGGTCGGGCTGCTCGCGACGGGTGGTTCGACCAACCACCTGCTCCACGTGCCGGCGATCGCGCGCGCGGCGGGGATCACGATCGACTGGGAGGATTTCGATCGGCTGAGCCGCGCGGTGCCGCTGATCGCGCGCGTCTATCCGAACGGATCGGCCGACGTGAACGCCTTCGAGGCGGCGGGAGGTATGCCCTTCGTCATCCGCGAGTTGCTGTCGGCCGGGCTGCTGCACGGCGACATCACCACGGTCAGCGGCGACAGCCTCGCCGCTTATGCCCGAAAGCCGGTGATCGAGGATGACCGGCTCGGCTGGCAGCCGGTCGGCGACAGCGGCGACACCGGCATCCTGCGTCCCGTCGCCGAGGCGTTCTCGCCGGACGGCGGCATGCGCATCCTCGCCGGCAACATCGGCCGCGCGTGCATCAAGGTTTCGGCGGTGGACCGCGAACGCTGGGTGATCGAGGCGCCCGCGCGCGTGTTCCACGACCAGCTCGACGTGATCGAGGCGTTCAAGCGCGGCGAGCTGGAGCGGGACGTCGTCGTCGTCGTCCGTTTCCAGGGACCACGCGCCAACGGCATGCCCGAATTGCACAAGCTCACCCCGCCGCTGGGCGTGCTGCAGAACCGCGGGTTCAAGGTCGCGCTGGTCACCGACGGGCGCATGTCGGGCGCGAGCGGCAAGGTGCCGTGCGCGATCCATTGCTCGCCCGAGGCGCTGGGCCATGGCGCGATCGGCAAGATCCGCGACGGCGACATCATCCGCGTCGATGCGGTGAACGGCACGCTGGAGGCCTTGGTCGACGCGGCGGAATGGCTGGAGCGGCCGCTGTGCGATGCGCCCGGCGAAGCCACCGGCATGGGCCGCGAACTGTTCGGCATGTTCCGCGGGCTGGCCGACGAGGCGGAAAAGGGTGCATCGGGAATGCTGGCGGCGGCGGGGTTGTAGATAGACCGGTCTCACCTTCGCCTGACGGCGCTCTCTTCCCGTGCCATCGGGAAAGAGAGGAGCCGGCGAAGGGGTGAGAATCGGCGCGAGACATAGGAGAGAATGATGCAACTGGTCAGCGTAGACATCGGCGGCACCCATGCCCGCTTCGCCATCGCGGAGGTCGAGGACGGCCGCGTCGTCTCGCTCGGCGAGCCGGTGACGCTGAAGACCGCGGAGCACGCCAGCCTGCAGACCGCATGGCAGGCGTTCGCAAGCCGGCACGGCACGCCCCTGCCCAAGGCCGCGGCGATATCCGTCGCCTCGCCGATCACCGGCGACATCATCCGGCTGACCAACAATCCCTGGGTGATCCGCCCCTCGCTGATCCCCGAACGGCTCGGCGCCGACATCTACACGGTCATCAACGACTTCGGCGCGGTCGGCCATGCGGTCGCGCAGCTGCCGGCCGACGATTTCGAACATCTGTGCGGTCCCGACACCGCGCTGCCGGTGCAAGGCGTCACCACAGTCTGCGGACCGGGCACGGGACTGGGCGTGGCGCAGGTGTTCAAGACCGACGGGCGCTATCATGTCCTGCCGACCGAGGGCGGCCACGTCGACTATGCGCCGCTCGACGGGATCGAGGATGCCTTCGTCAAGCGCCTGCGCCGCACCTTCACCCGCGTATCGGCCGAGCGGATCTGCTCGGGGCCGGGGATCGTCGCGATCTACGAGACGCTGGCGGAGATGGAAGGCCGCGCGGTGCCGAGCCGCGACGACACCACGATCTGGACCGAGGCGATCGAGGGCACCGATTCGATCGCCCTCGCCGCGCTGGACCGCTTCTGCCTCGCGCTGGGTGCGGTGGCCGGGGATCTCGCGCTGGCGCATGGCGCCAAGGCGGTGGTGATCGCCGGGGGGCTGGGGCTGCGTATCAAGGACAAACTGCTCCGCTCCGGCTTCGATCAGCGCTTTCAGGCGAAGGGCCGGTTCCAGACGATGATGGCCGGCATCCCCGTCAAGCTCATCACCCATCCGCAGCCGGGCCTGTTCGGCGCCGCCGCTGCCTTTGCACAGGACCATGCCTCATGACCGATATCGCCACCATCATGCAGACCAGCGCCGTCATCCCCGTGCTGGTGATCGACGACGCGGCGACCGCCAGGCCGCTGGCCGAGGCGCTGGTCGCCGGCGGGCTGCGGGTGCTGGAAGTGACGCTGCGCACCCCCGCCGCGATGGAGGCGATCGCCGAAATGAAGGCGGTGCCCGGTGCGATCGTCGGCGCCGGCACGGTGGTCAGCGAAGCGCAGGCACGGCAGGTGATCGACGCGGGCGTGGAATTCATCGTGTCGCCCGGCCTCACCGAACGACTGGCGCGCCCGATCGTCGACGCGGGCGTCGCATACCTGCCGGGCACCGCGACCGCCGGCGACATCATGCGCGGGCTGGACCTGGGGCTCACCCACTTCAAGTTCTTTCCCGCCGAGACATCCGGCGGGCTGAAGGCGCTGAAGGCACTCGCCGCCCCCTTCTACCAGTGCCGCTTCTGCCCGACCGGCGGCATTACCGAGGCATCGGCGCCCGACTGGCTCGCCTTCGCGCCGGTGCTGTGCGTCGGCGGCAGCTGGGTAACCGGCGGCACGATGGCGGAGGTCGAGGCAAAGGCGCGCGCAGCCTCCGCTCTGCGCGGATGACCCGTTTGCCGGCGTCTCGTTCGAGATGCCGGCAGGTCCTTGAAAAAACGCCTCATAACGGCCGTATCGGCCATTGCTGGCGTCATGGCGTCGCGCTAGTGCGCAGCGATGCAGCCCAAGGCCTCCAGCGCACTACAGCAACCCCACACCACGGTTCTGCATCCGGACGGCATCATCGCCATATCGATCCGCAAGGTCTGGACCCTGGCGGACGTGGACGCGTTCTTCCCGGTGCTGGAACCGATCCACCAGACCGCTCGCCGACGTTACGGCCGTGTGCGTATCCTGGTGCATGTCGAGGAGGTGCAGTCGCCGCTGGTCGCGCTGCACGTCCGCAAGCACGCGGTCGCTATCCGCCAGCCGGGCGACCGCCGCGCGTTCGTCGTGGCGACGTTCCTGTCGAAGCTTCAGATCAGGCGGCTGGGCAACAGCGAATCGGTCGGGATCTTCACCGACGAAGCCGCCGCCCGACAGTGGCTGCTATCCTGATCCAGCCGCTACGGCGCGATTACATTTCCCCCCGCTGGCGCCGGATTGCGTACCATTTCTTCACGTTGGCATTATGCTGTTCCAGCGTGTCGGCGAAGACGTGGCCGCCGGTGCCGTCCGCGACGAAATACAGCGCGTTCGACGCTGCCGGATCGAGTACCGCGTCGATCGAGGCCCGCCCCGGGTTCGCGATCGGCCCCTTCGGCAGCCCCGCCTCGGCATAGGTGTTATAGCCGTTCTTCGCCTGCAATTCCGACCGCAGGATGCGCCGGCCGAGCGGCCGCCCCTGGGTGATCGGGTAGATCACCGTCGGGTCCGCCTGCAACGGCATGCCGCGCTTCAGCCGATTGCCATAGACCGCCGCGACCGTGCGGCGCTCCGCCGGCTTGCCCGTCTCCTTTTCGACGATCGAGGCGAGGATGATCGCCTGTTCGGGCGTGGCCACCGCGATGCCCGGTTTGCGCGCTTTCCAGGCGGTGGCGAGATAGGCGCGCATCGCCTTCTGCATCCGCGCGACCACCGACGCGCGGGTATCGCCGCGCTGGAAGGCGTAGCTGTCGGGCAGCACCGAACCCTCGGCCGGAACCGGCACCGTGCCGGTCAGCCCATCGGCCTTGGCAAGCGCGTCGTGCACCAGCACCGACGGATACCCCTCGGGCACCACGACCAGCCGTTGCAACACCTTGCCGCCTTGCAGCATCTTGAGGATGTCGGCGGGGCTGGTGTGCGGCGGAATGCGATATTCGCCCGCCTTGATCGGCTCGCCCGACCCGAACACGCGGGCAAGCATGCGGAACCGGCCGGCGGAGCGGATCGCCCCGGCCTTTTCGAGTTCGCGCGCCGCGGACGACAGGCTGCTGCCCTCGGCGACCTGCACGGTCAGCGTGCGGGGCGCGGGGCCGCTACCGCCCCAGCCCTGCACGACGAGGAACGCCGCAATGATCGCGACGAGGCCGACAATCAGGCCGATGCAGCCGATCTTGCGCATCTTGATGAGCTCAGATCGCCTTCATCACCAGCGAGGCATTGGTGCCGCCGAACCCGAACGAATTGTTCAGAACGGCGCGCACTTCACGCTTCCTGGCGACGTGCGGGACGAGATCGACGCCCTCCGCGCCTTCCGACGGATTGTCGAGGTTGAGCGTCGGCGGCACGATCTGGTCGCGCATCGCGAGGATGCAGAAGATGCTCTCCACGGCCCCGGCGCCGCCGAGCAGATGCCCGATCGCCGATTTGGTCGAGCTCATCGACAGGCCGGAGACGGCATCGCCGAACAGGCGCTTGACCGCGCCCAGCTCGATCATGTCGGCCATGGTCGAAGTGCCGTGCGCGTTGATGTAATCGATGTCGGACAATGCGAGTCCCGACTTGCGCATCGCCATCTCCATCGACCGGTAGGCGCCCGAACCATGGGGTTCCGGCGCGGTCACGTGGAAGGCGTCACCCGACAGGCCATAGCCGACGACCTCGCAATAGATCTTGGCGCCGCGCGCCTTGGCCCGCTCATATTCCTCGAGCACCACGACGCCCGCGCCCTCGCCCATGACGAAGCCGTCGCGGTCGCGGTCATAGGGGCGGCTGGCCTGTTCGGGCCGGTCGTTGAAGCTGGTGTTGAGCGCACGTGCCGCGGCGAAGCCGGCGATGCCGATCGGGCACACCGTGCTTTCCGATCCGCCGGCGAGCATGACGTCGGCATCGTCGAGCGCGATCATCCGGGCGGCGTCGCCGATCGAATGCGCGCCGGTCGAACAGGCGGTCACGACCGCGTGGTTCGGCCCCATCAGCCCGTATTTGATCGATACCTGACCCGAGATCAGGTTGATCAGCCGTCCGTGGACGAAATGCGGGCTGACGCGCTTCGGGCCCTTTTCGGCGAGGACGAGCGACTCGCTCTCGATCCCCGGCAGGCCGCCGATGCCCGATCCGATCGAGCAGCCGGCGCGGAACCGCTCCGCCTCGGTCATCTCGGTAAGGCCCGCGTCTTCGAGCGCCTGGCCCGCGGCATCGATGCCATAGACGATGAAGGGGTCGACCTGGCGCTGGACCTTGTGGTCGACGCGCTTGTCCGGATCGAAGCCATAGGGATGATCCGCCGGCTTCACCTCGCACGCGATGGTGCATTTCTGGTCCGAGGCGTCGAAGCGGGTGATCGGACCCGCGCCCGACTTGCCCGCGATCAGATTCGCCCAAGCCGTCTCGACCTCCGCACCCAGCGGGGTCACGAGGCCCAATCCGGTTACGACAACGCGCCGCATACCCTTACTCCATCCAGTCCAAACGGATCACCACCCTGTCCGGGTAGCCCTTACGAAAAACGGCTCCCCGCCCTCTTAGCCAGGGGACGGGGAGCCGTTCGAATCCCACCCTCAGCGGGTGCGGGCAAGCTGAAAGCTCGGCCCCAGGATTTACGCCTTGTGCTCGTCGATATAGGTGATCGCGTCCTTGACGGTCGTGATCTTCTCGGCGGCATCGTCGGGGATCTCGACACCGAACTCTTCCTCGAACGCCATGACGAGCTCGACGATGTCGAGGCTGTCTGCGCCCAGGTCGTCGATGAAGCTCGCGTCCTCGGTCACCTTGTCGGCTTCGACGCCGAGATGCTCGACGACGATCTTCTTCACGCGGTCGGCGGTCTCGCTCATGGTATATTCCCTCTTCGCTTTGGGGGGTGTTCGTTAATTACCCAACGCCCGTAGAACGCAGGCGTTCGGGTGGCAAGCGTCTGTTAAGGGTCGTGCCGTTCGGCCGGCCCCAACATCCCTAGATCATGGCCATGCCGCCGTTGACGTGCAAGGTCTGTCCGGTGACATATCCCGCCTCGCGGCTGGCAAGGTAAACGACCGCCGCGCCGATGTCGCCCGGCGTGCCCAGGTCGCCGGCCGGGATCCTGCCCAGCAGCGCGGTCTTCTGCGCATCGGGCAACACGTCGGTCATCGCCGACCGGATGAACCCGGGGGCGACGCAGTTGACGGTGATGTTGCGGCTCGCCAGTTCCTGCGCCAGCGCCTTCGACATCCCGACGAGGCCCGCCTTGGACGCGGCATAGTTCGCCTGTCCCGGATTGCCGGTCTGCCCGACGACCGAGGTGATCGAAACGACGCGGCCGAACCGCTGCTTCATCATCGGCTTGGCCGCGGCGCGCACCAGTCGGAACGCCGCCTCCAGGTTGACGCGGATCACCTGGTCCCATTCGTCATCCTTCATCCGCATCGCCAGATTGTCGCGCGTCACGCCGGCATTGTTGACGAGGATATCGAGCCGGCCGCCCAACGCCTGGACCGCCTGCGGGACGAGTGCATCGACCGCGGCGGGATCCGACAGGTTGCAGGGCACCGCCACGTGATCGCCGCCCAGCCCGGCGCGAAACGCTTCCAGCTTGTCGGCATTGGACCCCGACACCGCCAGCCGCGCCCCCTGCCCCGCCAGCGCCTGCGCGATGGCGGATCCGATACCTCCCGACGCCCCGGTGACGAGCGCGGTCATGCCTGTAAGATCGAACATTCTTTAGTCTCCAATCCTGGATTGTTCGCGCAGAGGCGCGGAGGACGCAGAGGGGCGGTGATTGTTGACGAGCCGTCGCACACCTTCCTTGAGCGTCTGGCCGCCGAAATTCAGAAGCAGCCCGACGGGCTGCCTGGTCAGTCTCAGATAGGTCAACAGCTGCTTGGCATGGACGGGCAGCAAACGCTCGACGGATTTGATCTCCACGATCAGGCGACCATCGACCATCAGATCGATCCTGAACGCCGCATCGATACGGACGCCCTCAAATTCGATATTGACCGGTTGCTGGCGGACGACGGCATAGCCGATCTGAGCCAAACGGGCCGCGAGGACAGCTTCGTAGACGCTTTCCAGCAATCCCGGACCAAGATCACGATGCAATCGCAACGCGACGTCGAGCACGTCACCGCTGATCGCATCGATGTCTCTCACGCCTTCTTCCTCCGCGCTCTCTGCGCCTCTGCGCGCAAAACCTTCCGCGCCCGCGTCAACATCACACCGTCTTAAGCAAATCCTCGATGTCGTCCATCGTCACCACGCTGGTCGCCTCGACGTCGGGGGCGATGCGCTTCACCATCGGAGCGAGCACCTTGCCGCCGAACTCGACGAAATGCGTGACGCCAGCGTCCGCCATCGCAAGGACCGATTCCCGCCAGCGGACCATGCCCGTGACCTGCCGGACCAGCGCGACGCGGATCGCGCCGGGATCGGCGATCGCCACCGCATCGACATTGGCGAAGACCGGAACGAGCGGCGCGGCGATGTGAGCCTCCGCCAGCGCGGCATCCATCGCATCCGCGGCGGGCTGCATCAGCGGACAGTGGAACGGCGCCGACACCGGCAACAGCACCGCGCGCTTGGCACCCAGTTCCTTCGCCAGCGCCACCGCACGCTCGATCGCGGCGCGGTGACCGGAGATGACGACCTGCGACGGATCGTTGTCGTTGGCGACGGTGCAGACCAGTTCCGGGCCGCCCTCCGCCAGGATCGCGTCGACCGCGGCGCCGGCGATCGTCTGCGCCTTGTCCAGATCCGCGCCGAGCAGGGCCGCCATCGCGCCCTCGCCGACCGGCACCGCCGCCTGCATCGCCTGGCCGCGCAGCTTCAGCAGCCGCGACGTCGTCGCGAGATCGAAGCTGCCCGCGGCGCACAATGCGCTATATTCGCCCAGCGAATGGCCGGCGACGTAATCGCCCTTTTCGGCCAGACGCACGCCGCCCTCCCGCTCCAGCACGCGCAGCGTCGCGATCGCGTTCGCCATGATCGCGGGCTGCGCGTTCTCGGTCAGCAGCAGGTCCTCGGCCGGCCCCTCGGTCATCAGCCGGAACAGATGCTGGCCGAGCGCCTCGTCCACCTCGCCGAACACTTCGCGGGCGACGGGGCTCGCTTCGGCAAGGACCTTGCCCATGCCGACCGCCTGGCTCCCCTGGCCTGGAAAGATGAATGCCCGCATCGCGCCCTCCTGTTATGACAGGAGCGCGCCACTAGGCCCGCACCGGCCGCCACGCAACCTGAACGAATATCCGCGAGTTGCGACACCTTGCGACCGTTTACCGGGTTCGATGAAAGAGGCGTGCGACATGTCGTGCCTATCTCTTGCTTCGACGCCGGGAAGACGGCGCCTGTACGAAGATGGGAGTCTTGAGACATGAAGAAGCTGATCCTGAGCGCGATCGCCGCGACGCTGGTCGCCAGTCCGGTGGCGATCGCCACCGCGGACGCCGCACCGATCCAGCGCGAGCGCACGGTGACCACCGTCAAGGAGCGTCCGAACGGCCGTACCGTCGTTACGCAGCGCACCACGACCAACCGCAACATGCCACGCGCCTGGCGCGCGGGCGAACGCTTCGACCGCCGCTATGCGAACAATTATCGCGTCGTCCGCGACTATCGCACCTATCGGCTCGCCGCGCCGGCGCGCGGGCAATATTGGGCGCGCTCGGGCAATGACGCGATCCTCGTCCGCGACAACGGCACGGTCGTTCGCGTGATCCAGCGGTCGTTCCGCTAATCACCCTGCCGCCTTGCGTTTTTGGACGCAGGCGGTATGAGGCCCATATCCGGGGTGGAGAGCCAGTCTCTCCGCCCCGGTTTCTATTGCACGGAAGACAGCCGGAGGGGCGTCGCATGGGGCGGCGTCAGCGATCGGCCAACGAAGGACAAGGCATGGCTCTGTACGAGCACACGTTCCTTGCGCGCCAGGATCTGGCACAGGCGCAGGTGGACGCGCTGGCGGAAACCGCCACCAAGATCATTCAGGACAACAACGGCCGCGTCGTCAAGACGGAGAGCTGGGGCCTGCGCAGCCTGGCGTATCGTATCGCCAAGAACCGCAAGGCGCATTACGTCATGCTCGAGATCGATGCCCCGGGCAGCGTGATCGCCGAGCTGGAGCGCCAGACGCAGATCAACGAAGACATCATCCGCTACATGACCATCAAGGTCGATGAGCTGGAAGAGGGTCCGACCGTGATGATGCGCAAGCAGGAGCGCGACCGCGAGCGTCGTGGCGACCGTGAAGGTGGACGCGATGGCGGCCGTGACGGTGGCCCGCGCGGCGACCGTGGCGATCGTCCTGACCGTGGCCCCCGTCGTGACCGTGAAGAGGAGGCCGCATAATGGCTCGCCCGTTTTTCCGCCGCCGCAAGTCGTGCCCGTTCAGCGCCAAGGATGCGCCCCGGATCGACTATAAGGACGTCCGCCTGCTGCAGGGCTTCGTCTCCGAGCGTGGCAAGATCGTCCCCTCGCGCATCACCTCGGTGAGCGCGAAGAAGCAGCGCGAACTGGCCCAGGCCATCAAGCGCGCGCGTCATCTGGGCCTGCTGCCCTACGTCGTTAAGTAAGGAGTCCGGATTATGGACGTCATTCTGCTTGAGCGCGTCGAGAAGCTCGGCGCCATCGGCGACGTGGTGAAGGTGAAGGACGGTTTCGCCCGTAACTTCCTGCTGCCGAACAAGAAGGCGCTGCGCGCCAACGAAGCCAACCGCAAGGTGTTCGAGGCGAACCGCGCCCGCATCGAATCGGACAATGCGAACCGTCGCGGCGAAGCCGAGAAGGACGCCGTGGCGTTCAAGGACGCTTCGGTGACCCTGATCCGCCAGGCGTCGAACACCGGCCAGCTGTACGGCTCGGTCGCGGTCCGCGATCTGGTCGAGGCCCTCGAGGCCGACGGCCACAAGGTGACCAAGAGCCAGGTCGTGCTCGACAAGCCGATCAAGTCGATCGGCCTGTACGAGGTGCGTGTCTCGCTGCACCCGGAAGTCGTCGTGACCGTCAAGGTCAACGTCGCCCGCTCGCCCGAAGAGGCCGAGATGCAGGCGACCGGCGTCGATGTCATGGCATCGATGTTCGAGCGTGACGAAGCCGGCTTCATCGAGGATTACGATCCCAACGCCGAGCCGGGCGCGACTGCCGAAACGCAGTCCGACCGCACCGACGAGGAGCCGGCGCAGGGCTGATCGCCCTTCGCCGCTTTCGAGCCGACACGAAAAGGCCGCCCGGATCGCTCCGGGCGGCCTTTTTCATGTTTGGCGACGTCGACTCCGCGCAGCGACTTCGACCCGTCAGGGACAGCTGACGCAGGCGCCAATGACCGCGGCGAGCGGGATGAGGGCGAGAACGACGGGAAAAAGCTGCTTCATGAGAAAACCTGACCTGGTGGCGTTATCGGGCGATCCAATGCACGCTCGGATCAAAGGTTGCGAAAGCGTGAACGATTCAGCGAAAGGCCGCCCGGTCGCTGATCCGACGGCCGCCGCCCGGCGCTCACCGCCACCCGACCAGCTTCTCGATATTGCCGTCTGCCACCCTCACCAAGGTGCAAGCACGTCTAACACGCAGGACTCTGCCACTTCGCGGGTCGGAACCTTCACTAATGGTTGGGAACGGACTGGCGGCTTACGGGAGCACTGATCCAGATAGCCGACACCGTTCCGCGCTGCTTTTCCCCAAGAAATGATCAGATTTCGGGAATACGTCCGGGAGGTCAGGTCAGCTCGATCGGCTCGAACTGAGCGAACATATCGTGGGCCTCGGGAAGCTCACGCAGCGGCACATAATCGCATACGGCACCATAGCGTTCCCACATTGCCAGCACGTCCGGATTGGTATGGGCTGTGTTGATCGCGCCGTCTTGCCACTCGAACACCTCCACGATGATCCCGTCCTTCGATCGCATGGCGAGCGTCGCGCGGTCGGTGGCAAGACCGAGCCGGCGTAGTTCGGGAACATGGTCGCGGGTGAGCGCCAGTAGCTCATCCTCTTTGCCCGGCTTCGGCCGATACGCCACGATCACCATGTCACTCATGCGCTTCCCTCCAGGCTGCCGGCCGTGTGGTCATAAAGGCAGG